>Ga0307375_10000073_pt1 | contig 133320 bp, 105 predicted proteins | sample TR1MG_FD_202531 | JGI IMG/M metagenome (GOLD analysis project Ga0307375, IMG submission 202531) | Soil microbial communities from Risofladan, Vaasa, Finland - TR-1 | ecosystem: Environmental > Terrestrial > Soil > Coastal area > Acid sulfate soil | place: Finland: Risofladan, Vaasa... | reverse complement strand
TATCTTTCTTCACCTTCATGGGATCAAGCCCTGCCGCAAGCAGCTTGCGTGCTTCCAGTGCCCATTCGCGGGCGTTCTTGAGCCCTACAACCGGATATATCCCAATCGACAACGTTTTTTCCTTGCCTGCGAACCGATAGCGAAACCACCACAGCTTTTTACCGTTCGGCTGCACGATCAACGACAGACCATCGCCATCGCTAAGTTTGTACTGCTTTTCTTTCGGTTGTGCCGCCGCCGTGGCTTTGTCGTTTAGTTTGCCCATGATTGCCGTCCATTCGTGGTTGCGGGTAATCACGTTACCCACAGTGCCTGAAAAAAGCAAGGATTACCCACAGCATTACCCACATAATTGTTGGACACGGTAGAACACTTGCGAACTATAGCGAACGTATACGGAATAATGAAAGCATTGCGGCTATTGAGTTTCAATGGCTTCAGACGAAGAAAAAGCCCGGCGGATAAGGCCGGGCTTTTCTTGGTTTTGGTGGAGACGGCGGGAATTGAACCCGCGTCCGCAAGTCCTCTACAGATAGTTCTACATACTTAGCCATGTTATTTGATTTGATCCCGTACACGCCAACCGGCGGGCTGGTAAAGGACGAGTCACCTTGTTTCTAGCTCCGATCAAAGTGACCCTGACCGGCACGATTCTGTGTAAATTACCTCACTCATCTCAGCCTTGCGGCTTTGAGCCCCTCCACAGACAGCAGGGTGTGAGGTCTAGCAGACTAAGCTGCTAAAGCGTACTTTTCGTCGTTTGCGACTAGTTTTTTCCAGCTGATTTACGAGGTGGCGGGTCCTCGGTATGCCCTACGCTGCTTTGTAACCCACGTCGAAGCCATGTCGTCCCCGGTTCGATATGCTGTGCAACTTACTACGGTGCAGATTGTAGCAGGTTCAGAGTGGGATCAGGCCGAGAAGTTCCGTTGGTTTGTTGATGCTGCCATGCGCTTTCCAGCTTTCTACGGTCGCATCGGCGCTGACATAGCCGTAGTTGGCGATGATGCCGCGCATCCCGGCGGAGTTGGCAGCCTGCATGTCGCGCAGGTCGTCGCCGAGATAGAGACACTCTGAAGCGGCGACGCCGATGATCTGGCAGGCTTTGAGCAGCGGTTCCGGATGCGGCTTGGCATGGGCGAAGGTGTCGCCGCTGATCAGGCAGGCGGCGCGGTCGGCATAACCCAGCGTCTGCATCAGCGGTACGGTGTAGCGGTGCGGTTTGTTGGTGACGATGCCCCACTTGATGCCGCGCTGTTCCAGTGTGTCGATCAGCTTTGCCGTGTCGCCGAACAGTTGGCTATGCACACAGATGTTGTTTGCGTAATAGTCGAGAAAGATGTCGCGCAGGGTGATGTAGCCGGGGTGATCCGGCTCGATGCCGAAACCGGTCTTGAGCAGGCCGCGCGAGCCGTGCGAGGCTTGCGGGCGCAGCACTTCGAGAGGCAGCGGCGGCAGATCACGCATGGCGCGGGTGTGGTTGAGCGCGGCGGCGAGGTCGGCCGCGGTGTCGGCAAAGGTGCCGTCGAGGTCGAACAGAACTGCCTTGATCACCATCAGTCCTTGCGGCAGGCGATCATGTAGTTCACGTCGGTATTTTTGCCCAAAGAATAGACTTTGCTCAGCGGGTTGTAGCTCATGCCGATCAGGTCGACCAGGTTCAGCCCGGCATTGCGGCAGGACTGCGCCAGTTCGGACGGCTTGATGAACTTGGCGTAATCATGCGTGCCGCGCGGCAGCATGTTCAGTATGTATTCCGCGCCGATCACGGCGAGCAGGTAGGACTTCGGGTTGCGATTCAGCGTGGAGAAGAATATCCAGCCGCCCGGTTTGACCAGCTGGGCACAGGCCGTGATCACGCTTTGCGGGTCGGGCACGTGCTCGAGCATTTCAAGGCAGGTGACCACATCGTAATGGCCGGGTTGTTCAACCGCCAGGTCTTCCACGGCGACCTTGCGGTAGTCGACCTGTTTGCCGCTTTCCAGCAGATGCAGCCTGGCGACCTGCAGGGCCTTGTCGGACAGGTCTATGCCGGTGACATCGGCGTTCAGTCCCGCCATGCTCTCCGACAAAATGCCGCCGCCGCAGCCTACATCCAGCACGGTCTTGCCGGCTAGGCCCGCGTGGCGGTCGATGTAACCGAGGCGCAGCGGGTTGATGTCGTGCAGAGGCTTGAACTCGCTGTTCGGATCCCACCACTTGTGGGCCAGTTGCGAGAATTTTTCAAGTTCTATCGGGTCGGCGTTGGCCATGGACTGTAGATGTGTAATATTGATTGACGAGGCTGCGACTCTAACAAAACTCGCGGCATTAGCCAAATATAAGGTCATGTCGGCCGAATGGCTCAGAGCAGTCCCTCTGTGCTAAAATGTTCGCTTTGATTATTGCGCCAGCAGCCAGCCGGTTCGATCGTTCTTGTAACAACATTTAGGTCAGTCATGGAACAACAATTCGCCAAAGAAACACACCCCGTCAGTCTTGAAGAGGAGATGCGCAGGTCCTATCTGGACTATGCGATGAGTGTCATCGTCGGACGCGCACTTCCGGATGTGCGTGACGGCCTGAAGCCGGTTCACCGCCGCGTGTTGTTCGCGATGCACGAGCTGTCAAACGACTGGAACAAGGCCTACAAGAAGTCGGCTCGTATCGTCGGTGACGTGATCGGTAAGTACCATCCGCACGGCGACACGGCGGTGTACGACACCATCGTGCGCATGGCGCAGGATTTCTCGTTGCGTTATCCGCTGGTGGACGGTCAGGGTAACTTCGGTTCGGTAGACGGCGATAACGCGGCGGCGATGCGTTACACCGAGATCCGCATGGCGAAGATCGCACACGAGTTGCTGGCCGACCTGGACAAGGAAACCGTGGACTTCGGGCCGAACTACGACGGTTCGGAGCACGAGCCGCTGGTGTTTCCCTCGCGCTTCCCCAACCTGCTGGTGAACGGCTCTTCCGGCATCGCGGTGGGCATGGCGACCAACATCCCGCCGCACAACATGGGCGAGGTGGTGGATGCCTGCCTCGCGCTGCTGAAGAATCCCGATCTGGATATCGAGCAGCTGATCGAATACGTGCCGGCACCGGATTTTCCGACCGCCGGTTTCATCTACGGTCTGGCCGGTGTGAAGGAAGGTTATCGTACCGGCCGCGGCCGCGTGATCATGCGCGCGCGGACCCATTTCGAGGATATCGACAAGGTGGGCGGGCGCCAGGCTATCATCATCGACGAGCTGCCCTACCAGGTGAACAAGGCCAACCTGCTGATCAAGATCGGCGAACTGGTGCGCGAGAAACGCTTGGAAGGCATCTCCGAGATACGCGACGAATCGGACAAGTCCGGGATGCGCGCGGTGATCGAGCTGAAGCGCGGCGAGAATGCCGATGTGATCCTGAACAAGCTGTACAAAGACACCCAGTTGCAGGACAGCTTCGGCATCAACATGGTGGCGATCGTCGACGGCCAGCCGAGATTGCTCAATCTCAAGCAGGTGATAGACGCGTTCCTGCGCCATCGCCGCGAAGTAGTCACGCGCCGCAACATCTTCGAATTGCGCAAGGCGCGCGAGCGCGGCCATATCCTGGAAGGCCTGGCGGTGGCCTTGTCCAATGTGGACGAGATCATCGCATTGATCAAGGCCGCAGCGAACCCCGCCGATGCCAAGCGCGGACTGATGGAACGCAGCTGGCGTTCGTCGCTGGTGGAGGATATGTTGAGCCGCGTCAGCGACGCTTCGCGCCCGGACGGGCTGCTGCCGCAGTTCGGTCTGGTTGGCCAGGGTGATCAGCGCGGCTATTTCCTTTCCGATGCGCAGGCGCAAGCCATCCTGGAGTTGCGCCTGCAGCGCCTGACCGGGCTGGAGCAGGACAAGATCGTCGGCGAATATCGCGAAGTGATGGACAAGATCACCGACCTGCTCGACATCCTCGCCAGGCCGGAGCGTGTCACGCAGATCATCCATGATGAACTGGTGGCAGTGAAAGCCCAGTTCGGCGACAAGCGCCGCAGCGAGATCATCACGCACACCCAGGACATGAGCATGGAAGACCTGATCGCGCCGCAGGACGTGGTGGTCACCCTGTCGCATGGCGGCTATATGAAGTCGCAGCCTCTGGACGAATACAAGGCGCAGAAGCGCGGCGGACGCGGCAAGCAGGCGACGGCGACCAAGGAAGACGATTTCATCGACAGCTTGTTCATCGCCAACACCCATAATTACATTTTGTGCTTCTCCAATCGCGGCCGCGTGTACTGGCTTAAGGTCTATGAAGTGCCGCAGGGCAGCCGTATCTCGCGCGGCAAGCCGATCGTGAACCTGTTGCCGCTGGAAAACGGCGAGAAGATCAACGCGGTGCTGCCGGTCAGCGAATTCGTCGAAGACAAGTATGTGTTCTTCGCCACCGCCGACGGCACGGTGAAGAAAACCTCGCTGAATGATTTCTCCCGTCCGATGAAGCGCGGCATCATCGCGATCAACCTGGATGAGGGCGACCATCTGATCGGGGTTGCGCTCACCGACGGCAAACATGACGTGATGCTGTTCTCGAACGGCGGCAAGGCGGTGCGTTTCGATGAAAACGATGTGCGCCCGACCGGACGCGCGTCGCGCGGTGTACGCGGCATGAAACTGGCACCCAAGCAGCAGGTGATCTCGTTGCTGGTCGCCGAGAACGAGCAGCAAAGCGTGTTGACCGCGACCGAGAACGGTTACGGCAAGCGCAGCCCTATCGAGGAATACACCCGCCACGGGCGCGGCACGCAGGGCATGATCGCGATCAAGACTTCGGAGCGCAACGGCAAGGTGGTCGCCGCAACGCTGGTGAATGTCGATGACGAGATCATGCTGATCGGCACCAGTGGCGTGCTGATCCGCACCCGCGTCAAGGAGATACGCGAGATGGGCCGCACCGCCCAGGGCGTCACGCTGATGAATGTCGAGAAGGGCGAGAAGCTGGCCGGTTTGAGCCGCATCGCCGAACCGGATGAAGAAGAGACAGAGGAATAAGTAAAACCAAAAACCCCCTCCAGCTCCCCCTTATCAAGGGGAGAGCAAAACGGCTCCTCTCCTGACAAGGGGAGAGCGTAGCGAGGGGCCGTGGGAGGGGTTAAGCTTTCCTGGTGACTATTTTTTTTGAAAACTTTGGAGTGATACAACATGACGATATACAACTTCAGCGCGGGCCCGGCAGTGTTGCCAAAAGAAGTGTTGCAGCAGGCTCAGGCGGAATTGATCGACTGGCACGGCAGCGGCATGTCGGTGATGGAGATGTCTCATCGCGGCAAGGAATACATGGGTATACAGGCGCAGGTCGAAGCGGATCTGCGCGAGTTGATGGGCATACCGGTCAATTACAAGGTGCTGTTCCTGCAGGGCGGTGCCAGCCTGCAATTCTCGATGGTCCCGCTGAACCTGTTGCGCGGCAAGTTCTCCGCAGACTACGTGAACACCGGCGAGTGGTCGAAAAAGGCGATCAGCGAAGCGAAGAAATTCAGTTATGTGAACATGGTGGCGAACAATTCGGACAGGAATGCAAGCTATGTTCCTGTATTCGACACCTGGAAGCTGGACAAGGATGCAGCCTATGTCCATTACACGCCGAACGAAACCATAGGCGGCGTCGAGTTCAACTGGGTTCCAGATGTCGGCGAAGTGCCGCTGGTGGCGGACATGTCGTCCAACATTCTGTCGCGCCCTGTCGATGTGTCCAAATTCGGCCTGATCTATGCCGGCGCGCAAAAGAATATCGGCCCGGCGGGACTCACGATCGTGATCGTGCGTGACGACTTGGTGGGGCTTGCCCCATCCGGATTGCCGGCCATGCTGGATTACAAGACACATGCCGACAACGATTCGATGTACAACACGCCGCCGACCTTTGGTATCTATATTGCCGGTCTGGTGTTCCAGATGCTGAAGCGCAGGGGCGGCATCTCCGCGATGGAAAAGACCAATATCGCCAAGGCCAGACTGCTGTATGCCGCGATCGATGCCAGCAACGGCTTCTACAACTGCCCGGTGGCGACATCGGACCGCTCGCGGATGAACGTGCCGTTCACGCTGAAGGATGCGAATCTGGATGGCGACTTCGTCAAGCAGGCCGATGCACGCGGACTGTTGCAACTGAAGGGACATCGTTCGGTGGGCGGCATGCGCGCCTCGATCTACAACGCGATGCCGCCGGAAGGTGTGCGGGCGCTGGTCGAATTCATGAACGAGTTCGCCAAGAGCAAGGGGTGATATGGACGCCTTTAGAAATTCATGCTCTCGGGATGCAGCGCAAGGCGCACGGCGCGCAGCGACCGAGACATACCTGTTGGTAGACGAGGAAGCGAGCACCGCGCAACGCCGCGAGCGAGAGGGTCGCTACGCAGTAGCGGGGCACCCTTCGGCCTACTCCTTGCGGGTGGATGTGCCCGAGAAATGGATTTATAAGGGTGTCCAGCATGGGTAAGACATTCCAGATTCTGACGCTGAACAAGATCTCGGCTGTCGGCCTGGGCCGTTTCCCCGCCGCACGTTATGTCACCGGCACCGGGATCGCCGAGCCGGATGCGATCCTGGTGCGTTCGCACAACATGCTGGAGATGCACATCCCCAAGACCGTGAAGGCCGTCGCGCGTGCGGGCGCCGGCACCAACAATGTGCCGGTCAGGAAAATGAGCGAGCGCGGCGTGCCGGTGTTCAACGCGCCGGGCGCAAATGCCAATGCGGTCAAGGAACTGGTCATCACCGGCATGCTGCTGGCCTCGCGCAACATCGTTCCGGCGCTGCATTTCACCGCAAGCCTGCACGGCGACGACGAGACGCTGCACAAGCTGGTCGAGGAAGGCAAGAAGCATTATGCCGGCACCGAGCTGCGCGGGCGCACACTGGGCATCGTCGGTCTGGGTGCGATAGGCCGTCTGGTGGCCGATGCCGCCATCGGCCTGGGCATGAACGTGATCGGGTTTGATCCGGAGATCACCGTGGACGCGGCATGGAGCCTGCCATCGCAGGTGAAGAAGGCGAACAGTGTGGAAGACCTGCTCAGGCACAGCGATTTCATCTCCCTGCATGTGCCGCTGCTGGACGCCACGCGCGACCTGATCAACGAGAAACGCGTGGCGGCGATGAAGGCAGGCAGTGTGCTGCTGAATTTTTCGCGCGACGCGATCGTCAATGAAGATGCGATATTGGCCGGGCTGGCGAGCAAGCATGTGCGCTGCTATGTGTGCGATTTCCCGACCAGCAAGACACAGAACAACCCCGGGGTGATCGCGCTGCCGCATCTGGGCGCCTCCACACAGGAAGCGGAAGACAACTGCGCGGTGATGGTGGCGGACCAGCTGCGCGATTACCTGGAGCACGGCAATGTTGCCAACACGGTCAATTTTCCCAACGTCGGCATGTCGCGCGAATCGGCTTTCCGGCTGGCAATCGCCAATGCCAATGTGCCGAACATGCTCGGACAGATCTCCACCACGCTGGCCGCCGCGGGCATCAACATCCACAACATGATGAACAAGTCGCGCGGCGAAATGGCTTATACGCTGGTGGATACAGACAGCGCAATTCCAGCTAAACTGATCGCGCAGATCGCCGCGATACCGGGCGTGTTGATGGTGCGCGACCTGCCTTTGCTGAAAGAACTTTAAACGTGAACCCGAACACCGAGCAATCATGAGCGAGAAATTAAAACAACTCCGCGAACAGATCGACAGGCTGGATGACGAATTGTTGATACTCGCCAACCGGCGTGCCGCGCTGGCACAGCAGGTCGGCCATCAAAAAGAGAACGGCGTGGTGCTGCGCCCGGAGCGCGAGGCGCAGGTGTTGCAGCGCTTGCAGGAGCAGAATAGCGGACCATTGAGCAATGCCGCTGTTGTCCAGTTGTTCACCGAAATCATATCGCAATGCCGCGCCATGGAAGCGCAGTTGAAGATCGCCTATCTCGGGCCGGAGGGCACCTTCACCGAGGCTGCGGCGCTGAAGCGTTTTGGCAGCGCGATACAGGAGCACTCGTGCGCGACCATAGATGAGGTGTTCCGTGACGTGGCAAGCGGCGCAGCCCATTACGGCGTGGTGCCGGTGGAGAACTCTTCCGAAGGCGCGGTCGGACGCACGCTGGATCTGTTGATGCAAAGCACGCTGCAGATATGCGGCGAAGTGATCCTGCCTATCCACCAGTGCCTGCTCTCCCGATGTGGCGATCTGGATTCGATCAAGACTGTATTTTCGCATCCGCAGTCACTGGCCCAGTGCCAGGATTGGCTTAATAAGAACCTGCCGAAGGCAATGCGCAACCCGCTTTCGAGCAATTCCGAGGCCGCGCGTCAGGCGGCAAACCATCCGCACGATTCGGCTGCAATTGCCGGCATCCAGAATGCGGCACATTTTGGATTGAATGTAATCGCAGAAAATATAGAGGATGATCCAAAAAATACCACGCGCTTTCTGGTGTTGGGCAATCAACAGGTCGCACCCTCGGGCAACGACAAGACATCTCTGGTGATGTCAGCCGCAAACCGTCCCGGCGCGGTGCATGATCTGCTGGTGCCGCTGGCCAAACACGGTGTCAGCATGACCAAGTTCGAATCGCGCCCGGCGCGTTCGGGGCTTTGGGAATATGTGTTCTATATGGACATCGAAGGCCACCAGGACGATGTCAAGGTTGCCGCCGCGTTGGAAGAACTCCGCAAAATGGCGGCTTTCGTCAAAGTGCTGGGTTCATATCCGGTGGCCGTTTAGAAGAACGTAGGGCGGGTTCCACCCGTCAGACAACATGAATTGGCGGGTAGAACCAGCCCTACATTTGGATTTTAAGTTGCTATGAATTACAGTGAACTGGCTCCGGCCTACATACGCGCCATCGCGCCTTACCAGCCCGGCAAACCGATCTCCGAACTGGAACGCGAACTGGGCATCACCGGCATCGTCAAGCTGGCCTCGAACGAGAACCCGCTCGGTTGCAGCCCGCTGGCCGCCGCCGCGATGCATGAGGCGATCAAGACCATCGCGCTGTATCCCGACGGCAACGGCTTCAGGCTGAAGGATGCGCTGTCCAGGCGTTACGGCGTAGCACACGCCGGCATCGTGCTGGGCAACGGTTCCAATGACATGCTGGAACTGGCGGCGCGCGCCTTCCTCACGGTGGGTGACAAGGCGGTGTATTCGGATCATGCCTTCGCGGTCTATCCGCTGGCGACGCAGGCGGTAGGCGGTGTCGGTGTCAGCGTGCCCGCGATCGCCTTCAGTCACGACCTGAAAGCGATACTCAGGACCGCCGTGGAGCAGAATGCCAAGCTGGTGTTTATCGCCAACCCGAACAACCCGACCGGCACCTTCCTGAGCGCGGGGGATCTGCTGGTGTTCATGCGCGCGCTGCCGCCGCAGATCCTGGTGGTGCTGGACGAGGCATACAACGAATACCTGCCGGTGGACAAGCGTTACGATTCGGTGGCTTGGCTGCGCGAATTTCCCAATCTGATCATTTCGCGCACCTTCTCCAAGGCCTATGGCCTTGCCGGTTTGCGCGTGGGGTATGCATTCGCTCATGCGCAGGTGGCCGACATGATGAACCGCGTGCGCCAGCCGTTCAACGTCAACAGCGTGGCGCAAGCCGCCGCGGTCGCGGCGCTGCAGGATACGGATTTCGTACGACGGACTTTCGAGGCTAACCTGCGCGGTATGAAACAGATCACCGACGGGTTGACCAAACTGAGGCTGGAATATATTCCGTCCTTCGGCAACTTCGTCAGCTTCAAGGTAAAGGATGCGATGCGCATTTATCGCCGCCTGCTGGAGTCGGGCGTGATCGTGCGGCCGATCGCCAATTACGCGATGCCGGACTATTTGCGCGTAAGCATCGGCCTGGAAACAGAGAATGAAAAATTTTTGTCTGCGTTAAAGCAGATCCTTGGAGAGAAGCAATGATTATCGTAATGGGAAGAGATGTAACCGATGAACAGATCGGTGCAGTAGTCAAAAGACTTGAAACAGCAGGATTGAAAGCAAACATATCGCGCGGCATCGAGCGCACGGTGATCGGCGCGATCGGGGATGAGCGTCCGCTGACCGAGGAAATGTTCACGCCGCTGCCCGGTGTGGAGTCGGCGATGCACATCGCCAAGCAATACAAGATCGTGTCGCGCGAATCGCACAGGGAAAATACCGTGATCGATATCGGCGGGATCAAGCTGGGCGGCAATCAGATCCAGGTCATCGCGGGACCGTGTTCGGTGGAGACCCAGGCGCAGATGGACCTGTCGGCCAAATTCGTGCACGAGGCGGGTTGCCGTTTGATGCGCGGCGGCGCGTTCAAGCCGCGCACCAGTCCCTACACGTTCCAGGGCAAGGGTGTGGAAGGACTGGACATGTTCCGCAAGGCAGCCAGCCCCTACAAATTGCCCATCGTGACCGAACTGATGGACGTGCGCATGCTGGACACCTTCATGGAATACGATGTGGACGTGATCCAGATCGGCACGCGCAACATGCAGAACTTCGACTTGCTCAAGGAAGTCGGGCGCATCAATAAACCGGTGATCCTCAAGCGCGGCATGTCCGCCACCATCTCCGAGTGGCTGATGTCGGCGGAATACATTGCGGCCGGCGGCAACCACAACATCATTTTCTGCGAACGCGGCATCCGCACCTTCGAAACCTACTACCGCAACGTGCTGGACGTGACCGCGATCCCGGTGCTGAAAAAGGAGACCCATTTGCCGGTGATCGTCGATCCCTCGCATGCCGGCGGCAAGGCATGGATGGTGGCCTCCCTGTCACAGGCAGCGATCGCCGCCGGCGCGGACGGCCTGCTGGTAGAGATGCATCCGAGCCCCTGCGATGCATGGTGCGATGCCGACCAGGCACTGACGCCGCAAGAACTGAAAGACCTGATGGGCACGCTGGGCGGGATCGCCAAGGCAATTGGCCGCACACTTTAAAATCCGTTTCCCCCGCTATGCCGGGTCATGACCAATGACTTGTCGTTTTTGCGGTTCGGTCGAATGGCTGGAGTATTATTTGAGTGGAATCAATCATGACTAAACAACCGCTGTTCAAAAAAGTGGTCATTTTCGGCGTCGGACTGATCGGTGGCTCGTTCGCGCTGGCAATGCGAAAAGCGCATGCGGTGGATTCGCTGGTGGGATTCGGGCGCAGCGAACAGACATTGGTTCATGCGAAGCAACTCGGCATCATCGATCGCATCGGCAAGGATATGGCGGCGGAAGTCGCGGGTGCCGATCTGGTCATGCTGGCAACACCGGTCGGGCAGATGGGGGAACTGATGGCGCGCATCGTTCCGCACCTCGGCCCGCAAACCATCATCACCGATGGCGGCAGCACCAAGAGGGACGTGGTGCGCGAGGCTTACGCGCAACTGGGCGACAGGGTGTCGCAATTCGTTCCCGCGCATCCCATTGCGGGCGCAGAGCTGAGTGGCGCGGGGGCGGCACGATCCGATCTGTTCCAGTGGAAGAAGGTGGTACTGACCCCGTTGCCGGAAAATAGCGCCGTATCGGTGGATCGTGTGCGTCGTGCATGGGAAATGTGCGGCGCCATGGTGAGCCAGATGACGCCCGTACAACACGATGAAGTATTCGCCGTTGTGAGCCATTTGCCCCATTTGTTGTCGTTCGCGCTGGTGCACGACATCGCGCAGCGCGACAACCGCGATCTGCTGCTTTCCTTTGCCGCAAGCGGTTTCCGCGATTTCACCCGCATCGCGGCCAGCAGCCCGGAAATGTGGCGCGACATCTGCATGGGAAACCGCGAAGCCCTGTTGAGTGAATTGCAGGTCTACATCGCGGAATTGAACCGGTTGAGTTCTGCCCTTGCGGCGGGCGATGCGGAACAACTTCAGCAGACCTTCTTCGCTGCGCGCGAGCTGCGTGCCGGCTGGACATTGAAATAGACATGAATCACACGTCAAACAAGCGAATCTGGTGGCTGGTGATCGCCGTCGCGCTGATCTGGTTTGCCAATCTCGAATACCGCAAGTTGATCAAGCCCGACGAAGGCCGCTATGCCGAGATCCCGCGCGAGATGGTGGTCAGCGGCGACTGGACCACGCCGCGTTTGAACGGCCTCAAGTATTTCGAGAAGCCACCGCTGCAATATTGGGCAACGGCTACTGCTTACGAGGTGTTCGGCGAGCATCAATGGACTTCGCGGTTGTGGACCGGGCTGACCGGCTTTGCCGGTATTCTGCTGGTGTGGTTTGCGGGGCTGCGTTTGTTCGGACGCGAGGCGGCAGGGTACGCCGCGATATTGCTGGGCAGCAGCATGCTGTACGCGCTGATGGGTCATATCAACACGCTGGACATGGGCGTCACGTTTTTTATTACGCTGGGTATCGCAGGTTTGCTGCTCGGTCAATCCGGGACTGACAGGAATAAACAGCGCAACTGGATGTTGCTGGCCTGGGCCGCGCTGGGACTGGCCGTATTGAGCAAAGGCTTGATGGGACTGGTGTTGCCCGGTGCGGCATTGTTCCTCTATGCGGTGGTGCAGCGCGATTTCTCGGTGTTCAAACGCATGCACTGGCTGGCCGGCCTGACGGTGTTCCTGCTGGTCACCGCGCCGTGGTTCTACCTGGTGATGAAGGCCAATCCGGAATTCTTCCAGAAATTTTTCATTTACGAGCACTACACGCGCTTCACCACCAAGCAGCTCGGGCGCTACCAGCCCTGGTATTACTTCGTCCCTATCCTGCTGCTGGGCATGTTGCCGTGGACAGTGCTGATGTTCGATGCCCTGGTCAATACATGGCGCGGCAGCAGGCTGCCGGGCAGGGCATTCAATGCCGCGCGTTTCCTGCTGGTGTGGGCGGTGTTCATCTATGTGTTCTTCACCGTCTCGGATTCCAAGCTGCCGTCCTATCTGCTGCCGATGTTTCCGGCGCTAGCGCTGCTGATGGGCAAACAGCTGGTTGAAATGAATACACGCAGACTGTTCTGGATGATCGCACCGGTGCTGCCGCTGACCCTGCTGGGCGTAGGCTTTGCGCCATTTACCGCGCGGCTCGCGGATACGCCGTTGCAGCTGCAGGGATACAGCGCATATGCTTGGTGGCTGGAAGCGGCAGCGCTGGTCTGGTCGCTGGGCGTGATCGCCGCGCTGGTTTTGCTGCGCCGTACGCAAGCTGTGAAAAACACCAAGTTTGCCGCAGTGCTGGTGTTGGCACTGAGTTCCCTGCTTGCCGCGCAACTCGGCACGTCCGGTTACAACACCATTGCGAAGGAGCGTTCCGCCTACTATATTGCCGAAGCGATACGTCCCTACGTCAAGGCGGATGAACCGTTCTATTCGGTGGACACCTACGAACAGACCCTGCCGTTCTATCTGAAGCGCACCTTCACCCTGGTGCAGTATCAGGATGAAATGGCATTCGGTATCATGCGGGAACCGCAGCGCTATATACCGGACTATGCCAGTTTCGCGAAGGTCTGGCAGGCGCAACCGGCGGCGCTGGCGATCATGCCGGTAGATACATACACGCGACTCAAGCAAATGGATTTTGCGATGAAGATAATCTATGAAGATCCTCAATACATAGTCGTAAGCAGGCCATGAGAGTTGTAATGCACATGATATTTCTCAGAGGTTTCGTATGAATATTGTCAGTTTTGCCTTGATCTTCACCGGCGTGATGCTCAACGCCGCCGCGCAGATACTGATGAAGGCGGGCACCAACGCAATCGGTCATTTCGAATTTAGCGTGGAGAACATCCTGCCCATCGGTCTGAAACTGGCGACCGAGTGGCACATCATCGTCGCACTGTGCTGCTATGCACTGAGCGTGGTGATCTGGATACTTGCGCTTTCGCGTGTACCGGTCAGCATTGCTTTCCCGATGCTGTCGATGGCTTACGTGGTGAATGCCATTGCCGCCTGGTATCTGCTCGGCGAAGCGTTCAATCCGACCAAGCTGGTCGGCATGGGCATCATCATATTGGGCGTGATCGTTATTTCGCGAGCATAAAAATCCAACTTTCGTCGTCATGCTGCGTTGCTCACAAAAAATCACTCCTTACATATTGCAAATATGCCGCGTCGCAATTTTTTGCTCGCGCCTGCCTGACTTAGAAACTTGAATTTTTGAGGTATATCTGAATGCACAATACTTTTCTTCCCTTTTCCAAACCCACAATAGACGAAGCCACCATCGCCGCTGTCGGCGAAGTGCTTCGATCCGGCTGGATCACCAGCGGCCCCAAGGTGCAGGAATTCGAGAAACAGCTTTCCGCCTATTTCGGCGGCCGTCCGGTGCGCACCTTCAATTCCGGCACCTGTACGATGGAGATCGCGCTGCGCATCGCGGGCATAGGGCCGGGCGACGAAGTCATCACCACGCCGATCTCATGGGTGGCCACCGCCAGCGTGATCATCGAGGTCGGCGCGAGACCGGTTTTCGCCGACATCGACCCGGTCACGCGCAACATCGATCTTGACAAGATGGAAGCCGCGATCACGCCAAGAACCCGCGCGATCATCCCGGTGTATCTGGCGGGCAAGCCGGTGGACATGGACCGGTTGTATGCGATCGCGGCAAAGCACAAGCTGCGCGTGATCGAGGATGCCGCGCAGGCCATCGGCTCGAGCTGGAAAGGCAAACCCATAGGCTCGTTCGGCGATTTCGTCTCGTTCAGTTTTCAGGCCAACAAGAACATCACCACTTCCGAAGGCGGCTGTCTGGTGCTGAACAATGACGCTGAAGCCGTACTCGCGGAAAAATACCGGCTGCAGGGCGTTACGCGCAGCGGCTGGGACGGCATCGAGGTGGATGTGCTGGGCGGCAAATTCAACATGACCGACATCGCCGCCACGATCGGCCTTGGCCAGTTTTCAAAATTGAAAAATATCACCGCGCAGCGACGCAAGCTGGCCAGACATTATTTCGCGACGCTGGGCAGGGATTTCGAAAAGCAGACCGGCGCGCAACTGCCGCCTGCCGAATTCGAAATGACCAACTGGCACCTGTTCCAGGTCGTGCTGCCGGAACGCATCACCCGCCCCGAGTTCATGGAAAAAATGAAAGCGCACAATATCGGCATCGGCTTCCACTACGCGCCCATCCACCTGTTCAAGCTGTATCGCGCGCTCGGCTTCAAGGAAGGCATGTTCCCGGTCGCCGAACGGGTCGGCAAGCAGATCGTCTCGCTGCCGATGTTCTATGCGATGAATGAAAGAGATGTCGAGCGTACTTGTGCGGCGATGCGGGAAGTGTTAGTTGTGTCGGCTGGATTACCTTAGAAATAATGAAGCGTATTGCCAATTCACATGGTCTTTGCAGCAATAATGACTTGTTAAAAATGCGCGCATTGTTTCTGATCATTGCTTTGTCTGTTTATGGAAATTCATGGTCGGGTGAGCCAGAAAAATCAGATGTAGCCATCAACAAGCAATACACTAAACAAGAAAGACTAGGTACCGAGAAACTTCCTGTTGTCATTAAAGGCGAAATAACAACCCTAAAGAACAAAGTTGATTCCGACAGAGATGTTGAAGAGAGCAAGCAGAAATTTGTCTTAGACAGTGCGCTCGTCAAATACAATGAGTATTTAGCGATATTCACATTACTTTTGTTTGTTGTAGCTACCGTTCAGGTCGTTATGTTCTGGCGTCAATTGAAGTTGATGAAAGACACTGCCAAGGATTCCGGTATAGCTGCTCACGCCGCGTTGGATACCGCCAGATCGGTTATTACCGCAGAAAGGGCCTATGTTTTTGTTGAGTTTCTCCTTGAGGGAATTCTCCAGCCAAATTCCACCAAGATACCCAACAATTTTCGAATTAAACTTTGGAACTACGGTAAAACACCTGCTGAAATCGTTATGATTCGTGCCTATACCGTTATAGAAGCAAAGGCTCCCGATGCTCTCACTGAGTTTGAAGGAAGTGATAGAGAATTGCCTCCCGGTCTTGGAATCGCGAAAGATTGCGCATTCGATGTACCGATTACCTTGAATATTACAGATGTCGAATTTTCAGACATAGTCAATTGGAATAGAAAATTGTTTTGTGTCGGGAAGATTATTTATAGGGATATATTCGGCAGTTTGCGCGAAACTGGATTTTGTTGGCATCTCCTTAGTCACAAAACTATAACCCCACATTTCATACCGACTGATGGTAGCCAATTGAACTACCGAAAATAATATGATTATCAAAGCCAAGTAGGGTGGGCACGCTTCTGTGCCCACGCGGAAAATAAATGGCAAACGGAGCGTAACCGCGTGGGCAAACAAAATGCGCGTTTGCCCACCCTACATTTTTCCCGATTTCGTTATCCGCGCCCCATGCGGTAAAATGCCCCCCTTATGAGTACACCACAACTTTCCGTCGTCATCCCCGTCTATAACGAAGAACAGGGCCTGCAGGCACTTTTCGACCGTTTGTATCCGGCGCTGGATGCGCTCGGCATCTCGTACGAGATTCTGTTCGTCAATGACGGCAGCCGCGACCGCTCGGCAGCGATCCTGCGCGAGCAGTTCCAGAAGCGTCCCGATGTGACCCGGGTGATCCTGTTCAACGGCAACTTCGGACAGCACATGGCGATCATGGCAGCGTTCGAGCATTGCCGCGGACAGCGCATCGTCACGCTGGACGCCGATTTGCAGAATCCGCCCGAGGACACGGCTTTGTTGCTGGCGAAGATGGACGAGGGCTACGATTACGTCGGCTCGATCCGCCGCCAGCGCAGCGACAGCTGGTGGCGGCATGTCGCGTCGCGGGCTATGAACGGGCTGCGCGAGCGCATCACGCGCATCAAGATGACCGACCAGGGCTGCATGTTCCGCGCCTATGACCGGGGCATCATCGACGCGATCAATAGCTGCAAGGAGGTGAGCACCTTCATTCCGGCACTGGCTTATACCTTTGCGCGCAATCCAGCCGAGGTGGTGGTGGGGCATGAAGAGCGTGAAGCCGGTGAATCCAAGTATTCGCTGTACAGCCTGATCCGCCTGAATTTCGACCTGATGACCAGCTTCTCGCTGGTACCGCTGCAACTGTTTTCGATGCTGGGCATAGGTATTTCCGTGCTGTCCGGATTCTTCGTGATATTCCTGTTCTTGCGCCGATTGATCATTGGTCCGGAAGTGCAGGGGGTGTTCACGCTGTTTGCTATCGCGTTCTTCCTGATCGGCATCACGCTGTTCGGCATCGGCCTGCTCGGCGAATATATCGGCCGCATCTATCAGCAGGTGCGGCACAGGCCGCGTTATCTGGTCGAGGCGGTTCTGGAGCAGGATAGCGTGAAGGTGAGGAAGCCCAGAGCACCACGTGTCGCCAAAGTTGCCGGGGAGGCTGATCCGTTTGCCTCGCCTGAGACCAGCAAGAAACCGGAGCAGACCGCGATTGCCGGAGACACAGCATACCCTTCCTTGTTTTCGGATAAACAGGAATGAGCAGAGTGGTGGTCTTTGCTTACCATAATGGAGGGGTGTCGTCGTGCCACGGTGGGCGCAGCCGCGGTGCGGGCATGACGAGCAGGACGCCGATTCACTTTAGTACGAGAGCTATGTTGTGAGTAGAGCAATCGTTTTCGCATACCACAATGTCGGCGTCCGCTGCCTGTCGGTGTTGCTTGCACACGGCGTGGACGTTGCGCTGGTTGTCACGCACCGCGACAACCCCAAGGAAACCATCTGGTTCGACAGCGTCGCGGAACTCGCCGCGCTGCACGACATCCCTGCCATTACGCCGGACAACCCGAATACGCCGGAAGTCGTCGCCAAAATCCGCGCGCTGCAGCCGGATTTCATATTTTCATTTTATTACCGCGAGATGCTCAAACGCGAGTTGCTGGAGATACCCAGACAGGGCGCCTTGAATATGCACGGATCGCTGCTGCCGAAATACCGTGGCCGCGTGCCGGTGAATTGGGCGATAATCCACGGTGAAACAGTAACCGGCAGCACCCTGCATTACATGACCGAAAAGCCGGACAACGGCGATATTGTGGCGCAGCAGTCTGTGCCGATATTGCCCGACGATACTGCATTGCAGGTGTTCCAGAAAGTGACGGTGGCCGCGGAGATGGCGTTGAATGCCTGCCTGCCGAATCTGCTGGCCGGACGCGCGCAGGCGGTGCGGCAGGATCTGAGCAAGGGCGGATATTTCGGCGGACGCACCGCTGAAGACGGAGTCATTGACTGGTCGCAGTCGGCGCAGGAGATACATAACCTGGTGCGTGCTGTGGCACCACCTTATCCGGGTGCGACCACGCAACTGATCGGCAGACCGATGCGCATTCTGCAAACGCTGGTAACCAGGGACGCGGCTAGCGACGGCAAGAAAACTTTTTATGTCAGGGACGGCAAGGCTTATGCAACCTGCGGGCAGGGTGTGTTGCGCGTGGTACGCTTCGAGCTGGGCGGCATAGCAATGAACGCGGCAGAATTCGCGGCACGATTTGGCACGCAAAAATTTGAATTTAATTGTTAAGGAAATAAAATGAAAAAAGTATTGATACTCGGCGTGAACGGATTTATCGGACACCATCTTTCCAACCGCATCCTCGCCACGACCGACTGGGAAGTGTACGGGATGGACATGAGCACCGATCGCATCAGCGACCTGATCGGCAAGCCGCGCTTCCATTTCTTCGAGGGCGACATCACCATCAACCGGGAGTGGGTCGAGTACCACGTCAAGAAATGCGACGTGATCCTGCCGCTGGTCGCGATTGCCACGCCGGCCACCTACGTCAAGCAGCCGCTACGCGTGTTCGAGTTGGATTTCGAGGCCAATCTCCCGATCGTGCGCGCGTCAGTCAAATACGGCAAGCATCTGGTGTTCCCATCGACATCGGAAGTGTACGGTATGTGTCACGACGAGGAATTCGACCCGGAAAATTCCGAGCTGATTTGCGGCCCGATCAACATGCCACGCTGGATATACTCATGCTCCAAACAGTTGATGGATCGCGTGATCTGGGGTTACGGGATGCAGGATAATCTGAACTTCACCCTGTTCCGTCCGTTCAACTGGATAGGTGCAGGACTGGATTCCATCCACACGCCGAAGGAAGGCAGTTCGCGCGTCGTCACGCAATTCTTGGGACACATCGTGCGCGGCGAAAACATCAGTCTGGTGGACGGCGGGCACCAAAAACGTGCTTTCACCTATATCGACGACGGTATAGATGCGCTGATGAAAATCATCGCCAACAAGGATGGCGTCGCCACCGGCAAGATCTACAACATCGGCAACCCGACCAACAACTACGCGATTCGCGACCTGGCCGACATGATGCTGAAACTGGCCAAGGAATATGCCGAATACAGCGAGTCAGCCGCCAAGGTTAAGATCGTCGAGACGACTTCTGCCGCCTACTACGGCAAGGGTTACCAGGACGTGCAGAACCGTGTGCCGAAGATCACCAACACCTGCGAAGAGCTGGACTGGAAACCGACCATCAACATGGCCGACACGTTGCGCAATATATTCGATGCGTATCGCGGTCAGGTGGCCGAGGCGCGCGGCCTGGTTGATTGATTCAGCATGTCATTCCGAGCATGGCGATAACCAATGACTTACCCAGCGTCTTTTGCTGGGTTAGTCAAATGGCTAGCAGTTCCATCAGGAATCTTAAGATCCCTCACTACGTTCGGGATGACAGTTGATGTAATGAATTATGACTAAACAACTCGCCCTCAAAATAGACGTGGACACCTATCGCGGCACCCGCGAAGGGGTGCCGCGTCTGGTGGAAGCGCTGCAGCGGCATAATGCGCAGGCTACGTTCTTTTTTTCGCTCGGTCCCGACCACACCGGGCGCGCGATCAAGCGCGTATTTCGTCCCGGCTTTATCGGCAAGGTATCGCGCACTTCGGTGGTTGAGCATTACGGGATCAAGACGCTGCTGTATGGCACGCTGCTGCCCGCACCGGATATCGGCAAGAACTGCGCGGACATCATGCGCATGGTCAAGGTTGCCGGATTTGAAACCGGCATCCATTGTTACGACCATATCCGCTGGCAGGACTATGTGGCAAACAAGGATGCCGAGTGGACGCGGCGGGAACTGCAACTCGCAGTGGATCGTTACACGGAGATCTTCGGTGAGGCGCCGCACGCCCATGCAGCAGCCGGCTGGCAGATGAACCGCCACGCGTTGCGGCTGATGCAGCAATTCGGTTTTGCTTACAGTTCAGATACGCGCGGCACGCATCCGTTCATCCCGACCTGGCAGGCCGAGATCATTGCCTGTCCGCAATTGCCCACCACCTTGCCAACGCTGGATGAACTGATGAATCGCGACGGCATCACGCTGGACAACATCGCGGAACATATCCTGAAGCTGACCGAAGCTCCGTCGCCAACCGGCCATGTTTACACGCTGCACGCGGAACTGGAAGGCGGGAAATGGCTGCCGGTATTCGAGCAGTTGTTGCAGGGCTGGCAGGCGCAGGGCTATGAACTGGTGTCCATGCGGCAATATCTGAAGGGGCTGGATGTGGCTAAGCTACCCCGTCATGAGGTGGTGATGCGCGAGGTGGAAGGGCGGGTCGGCACGTTAGCAGTGCAGGGTGATTAGTGGACCTCTAGTCCTTGCCAAACAAATCACGACTGTAAATCTTGTCAGCCACATCCCGGATATCGTCGGTAATGCGGTTGGCAACGATGATGTCGGATTCCTTTTTGAATTGCGCCAGGTCGTTCACCACTCTGGAGTGGAAAAACTCCGCCTCATGAAGCGCGGGCTCATAAACAATGACCTCGATCCCCTTGGCTTTGATGCGTTTCATGATGCCCTGGATGCTGGAAGAACGGAAGTTGTCGGAGCCGCTCTTCATGACCAGGCGATGAATTCCGACTACCTTGGGGTTGCGCTTGACGATGCTTGCTGCAACAAAATCCTTGCGCGTGGTGTTTGATTCGACGATGGCATGGATCAGGTTTTGCGGGACTTCCTGATAGTTGGCGAGCAGTTGTTTCGTGTCTTTGGGAAGGCAATAGCCGCCGTAACCAAATGAAGGGTTGTTGTAGTGATCCCCGATGCGTGGGTCGAGGCTTACCCCCTGAATGATCTGCTTGGTATCAAGCCCGTGAGTGGCCGCATAGGTGTCGAGTTCGTTGAAGAAGGCCACGCGCATGGCTAGGTAGGTATTGGCAAACAGCTTGACCGCCTCGGCCTCGGTCGAGTCGGTAAACAGGGTGGGGATGTCTTGCTTGATCGCGCCTTGCTTGAGCAGGTTGGCAAAGGTCTCGGCGCGCTTCGAGCGCTCGCCGACGACGATGCGCGAGGGATGCAGGTTGTCATACAGCGCACGGCCTTCGCGCAAAAACTCCGGCGAAAAAATCAGATTGCTGCAATTGAACCTGGCTCGGGCTTTGACTGTGTATCCGACGGGAATGGTGGATTTGATCACCATCACTGCCTGCGGGTTGATGCTCATCACATCCTGAATGACCGATTCTATGGACTTGGTATTGAAGTAGTTGGTTTCCGGGTCGTAGTCGGTGGGCGTGGCGATGATGACATAGTCCGCACCGGTATAGGCTACGCGTTTGTCCAGGGTTGCCTTGAGGTTGAGTGTCCGGTGGCTCAGATAATCCTCGATCTCGGCATCTTCAATGGTCGACTGCTTGCGGTTAAGCATTTCGACCTTCTCGGGAACGATGTCGATTGCAACCACTTGATTGTGTTGGGCAAGCAGAACAGCATTGGAAAGACCTACGTAACCGGTACCGGCAATGGCAATTTTCATAGCATCTGACTTTCAAAAAAATAGGCGAGCATTATGCCGCAGAATGAACCGGAGGTCAGCCGCCTTCCGTGTTTCCGAGGAGAGATCGATACAGCGCCAGATCGCTTGCCGAATAGCAGCAGAAGATCACTTCGCGCAATGAACATGGCGATCGCAAAAAATCTTGCACCGCAGCGATCGCCACTTTGGCTGCCTGCTCAGGCGGATAACCAAAGATGCCGGTGCTGATGCAAGGGAATGCGATGCTGGCGAGTTGTCGCGCGGCGGCAAGGGACAGGCTCTCGCGGTAACACGAGGTCAGCAGCTGCGCCTCATTCTGCGTCCCGCCATGCCACACCGGCCCCGCGGTATGGATCACGAACTTTGCGGGCAACCGGTAACGGAGTGTGAGCCGCGCCTGCCCGGTCGGGCAGCCGCCCAGCGTGCGGCATTCCGCCAGCAGCTCGGGCCCCGCCGCGCGATGGATCGCGCCATCCACGCCGCCTCCACCCAGCAGCGACGAGTTTGCGGCGTTGACGATGGCGTCGACGTTGAGTTGGGTGATGTCGGCCTGGATGGTGCGGAGGGTGGTCATGGTGTGTAGTTTAGATTCTCGGTGAGGTTATCCAACACCTTCTGTGCCAAGCCAGTCACAAGGCAATCCAGTTCGATGATGTCCGGCGTGGAACGCAGCCAGGTGAGCTGGCGCTTGGCAAGTTGCCGTGTGGCGATGATGCCGGTTTCCAGCAGTTGGACATCGTCGATTTCTCCTTCCATGAACTGCCATGCCTGGCGGTAGCCGACGCAGCGCATAGCGGTCATGTTCTGATGCAACGGATATTTTTCGCGCAACGCGCGCAGCTCTGTTACCAGTCCTTGTTCGAGCATGGTCTTGAAGCGCGTGGCGATGCGGGCGTGGAGTTGTGCGCGGTCGGAGGGGACGAGGGCGATGGGGATGATGCGGTAGGGCAACAAATTATCTCCCCTCGCCCACTTGTGGGAGAGGGGGGGGGAGAGAGGGTTGCTTTCATCAAGTGACGACCCTCTCCCTAACCCTCTCCCGCTTGCGGGAGAGGGGACTGGTGTGAGGGGCTGTTTAATCAGCGCGGACATGGTCTTTCCGGTGATGCGGTAGATTTCCATCGCGCGCTGGATGCGTTGCGTGTCGGTCGGATGCAGGCGCGCAGCGGTTTCGGCATCGACCGCCGCAAGCTGACTGTGCAGATGTTCGATGCCGTGCTGCGCGATCTCGGCATCGAGCGCGGCGCGTATCTCGGGATTGGATGGTGGCAGGTCGCTGAGTCCTTCACGGAGCGCCTTGAAGTACAGCATCGTTCCGCCGACCAGTAACGGAATTTTTCCTCTTACTGTGATGTCGTGCATCAGGCGCAGCGCATCACGGCGGAACGCGGCGGCAGAATAAGCCTCGGTCGGGTTGATGATGTCGATCAGGTGGTGCGGCGCCCTGGCGAGGGTGGCGGCATCCGGCTTGGCGGTGCCAATGTTCATGTCGCGATAGACCAGCGCCGAATCCACGCTGATGAGTTCCACCGGCAGGTGCTTGACCAGTTCCACCGCAACACCGGTCTTGCCGCTGGCGGTGGGACCCATCAGGAAAATGGCGGGCGGCAGTGTCTTCATTCAATCAATCTGGCAGGACTATTGCCCGCGCATGAACATCTTGTCCAGATCGGCAAGCGTCACCTGGAACCAGGTCGGGCGGCCGTGGTTGCATTGGCCGGAGCGTTCGGTCTGTTCCATCTCGCGCAGCAGCGCGTTCATCTCGGTGATGCTGAGGATGCGGTTGGCGCGCACCGCACCGTGGCAGGCGAGGGTGGAGAGCAATTCGTCGCGCCGTTCGGTCATCGCGCGGCTTGCGCCGAATTCGCGCAACTCGTCGATCACGTCGTGCGCGGCAGCTTCCGCTTCGGATTGCCTGAGCATCACCGGCATGGCCCGCACCGCCAGCGTATTCGGCGAGAGCGGTGCGATGTCGAAGCCGAGTTTGTTGAGCGCATCCTGTTCGGCTTCCACGGTGGCGACTTCCAGCGCGTCAGCATAAAAGCTGACCGGAATCAGCAGCGGTTGGGTGGCGATCTGTTCGGCATCCAGCGAGTTCTTGAGTTTTTCATACACGATGCGCTCGTGTGCGGCATGCATGTCCACCACGATCAATCCCTGTGCATTTTGCGCCAGGACATAAACGCCGGAGAGTTGCGCGAGCGCGAAGCCCAGAGGCGGAATGACATGGCTATCCGGATCGTGCGCCATGGATTGCGGAAGGGAGGCATCCCTTTCAAAGATTTGCACGGCACTGCGCTCCGGCCATTCCCCGTCGCCTGCGAACGCTTTCCATACCTGGTAGGCATCGCCGGTTTGCGCGATACCCAGTCCGATATTCTGCTGGGTCGGAACGTATGGTGCAGGCTGCATGGATGCAGGAGCGCCGCTGTCCTGACCACTGGCCGGAACGGCGAGCGCCTGTTGCAGGGTGTGGAAAATGAATTGGTGTATCCCCTGGCTCTCGCGGAAACGCACTTCGCTCTTGGCGGGATGGACGTTCACATCGACTTGCTCGGGCGGCAGTTCGAGAAACAGCACGAAGGCCGGATGGCGCTGGTGGTGCAGGATGTCCTGATAAGCCTGTCTCAGCGCGTGGCTGGCGACTTTGTCGCGCACGAAGCGGCCATTCACGAAAAAATATTGCGCATCGCGGCTGGCGCGCGAATAGGCAGGGAGCGCAGCAAGGCCCTGCAGCGACAGGTTTGCCGCACTCCGCGAGACCGGCACGGCGGCTTTTCCGAACTCGTCGCCGAGCAGTGCCGCGACGCGCTTCAGCGCGGCTTGTTCACCCTGAAGCGCAGGCAATTGCCAGATCGTGCGCCCGTTGTGCTGCAGCGAAAACGCGACATCGGGACGCGACAGCGCGATGCGCTTGAAGGCTTCCTCGCACCAGGCGAACTCGGTTGATTCGGATTTCAGAAACTTGCGCCGCGCCGGCGTGTTGAAATATATCTCGCGTATTTCCACCGTAGTGCCTTGCCCATGGCTTGCCGGAACGGGTTCGCTGAGCCGTCCGTCGATCGCTTCCACTTTCCACCCGTGAGCGTCCGATTCGGTTCGGCTGGTGAGGGCAAGTTGGGAAACTGCCGCCATGCTTGCCAGGGCTTCGCCGCGAAAGCCCATGCTGGCGACCTGCTGCAGATCATCCAGCGAGGCGATCTTGCTGGTGGCGTGGCGCATCAGTGCCAGCGGCAGTTCATCTTTAGTCATGCCTTTGCCGTTGTCGCGCACGCGCAGCAGCTTGATGCCGCCGCCGTCCAGTTGCACCGAAATATCCGTCGCACCGGCATCCAGACTGTTCTCCAGCAATTCTTTCAGGGCGGCAGCAGGACGCTCGATGACCTCGCCGGCGGCGATTTGATTGATCAGCAGTTCGGGTAGCAGCCGGATGGCAGGCATGGCTATGGGCAGGGTTAATATGACGCCGGATTATAACGGAGAAGCGCTATCGTTTTGCCGGGGCAAAAAGCAACGCCGGCGCACTGGATTTGAATGAGCCAGCTCTAAGCGATCGGGATCCAGCGGCTTGACTTTTTTACGAATAGGGTGCTGAATTCGCATCTGTAGTTGACTATATTACTCGTGTTTAATCCAGTTAAGGAGAATGTCATGAAACGGCTCATTAGTTTGTTCTTTGGTTTTACCCTGGCTGCTTTGGCAAGTCCGGTTTTTGCAGCTGATTCGGCAGGTTCGATCACCATCACCTCTCCGGCAAACGGCGCGATGCTGCAGAGTGGCAGCGGACACAAGCTGGAATTCAATGTCCATTTGGGCCCGAATGGCAACCATGTGCATATCTATGTCGACGACCAGAATCCCATCGTCTTTCGCGATGTCAGCCATTGCCCATGCAGCATCGACTTGCCGCAACTGTCGCCCGGCAAGCACACCATCGCGGTGAAAGAAGCAACGGTCAGCCATGCCATGACCGGAGTGGAAGGTTCCGTGACAGTCACGGTTAAATAGATTCTGCAGTCGTGCAGAATCTCATTTATGCACTCATCCAGGTAATCCATAATTTCGGTGCTGTAACCGTTGTAGGCACTGCCGCAGCAGCCCTGTGGCTGGTGCGTGGCAGTGCAGCGGTGCAGCAACGGCTTGCCTTGCTCGCAGCAGTGGCCTGGGCAATTCAGGTAGTGAGCGGCATGCTCTTCGGCATCACAACTTACTATTTTGAACACCATCTGCCGGATATACACGGTATAGCGGTGGATGCGCTGCTGGTCAAAATAAGCTGCGCTGTTGCCGGGTTTGTTTTGGCGGTCACCTATATAAAGCTGAATCCGGGGTGGACCGTAACCCGGCAACTCCGCGCATGGCGCGCTTTGTTGATTTTGGGCGTTATCGCCCTGGGTTCTGCCGCCTTCCTGCGCTGGTTTTCCTGAAGTTCCCAAGCATCTCCTATGTTACAGAACCGGTAATCGGATGAGTTAGCACGGGTGTAACAGACTCCATAGTCTTTATCCAAGTAGTGCGGGTATAATCGCAGCCGCAAAAATACGCTTGTTGTGATGTCTCGAGCCATGCGTTTAATAATTCAAAAATAAGGAGAGATTCATGCTGATAGGCATTCCTGCGGAAACCTATGCAGGGGAAAAGCGGGTTGCGACGGTGCCGGAAGTCGTAGAGAAACTCATCAAGCTGGGTTTCAAAGTCGCGGTTGAATCGGGTGCAGGAGAAGGGGCGAATTGCAGTGACGATACCTACCGCGCTGCCGGAGCCGAGATCATCGTTGGTGCTCCCCGGTTGTGGGCTGCGTCCGACATCTTGTTCAAGGTAGCCGTCCCGACGAGTGCCGAGGTTGAGTTGATGCGCGAAGGCGGCACCTTGATCGGCTTCATCTGGCCTGCGCAAAATCCGGAGCTGATGAAACAGCTGGCTGCGAAGAAGGCGACCGTGCTGGCCATCGACTGTCTGCCGCGCCAACTTTCCCGCGCCCAGAAGATGGACGCGTTGACCTCACAGGCTGGCGTAGCCGGCTACCGCGCCGTGATCGAGGCCGCGAATGTCTTTGGTCGCTTCTTCAATGGACAGATCACGGCTGCGGGCAAGGTTCCGCCGGCCAAGGTGTTCATCGCCGGTGCCGGCGTCGCCGGCCTGGCGGCGATCGGAACCGCAGCCGGTCTGGGCGCCATTGTGCGCGCCAACGATACCCGTGCCGAAGTGGCCGACCAGGTCAAGTCGCTGGGCGGTGAATTCGTGAAAGTAGAATATGAGGAAGAAGGATCAGGTGGCGGCGGCTACGCCAAGGTGATGAGCGAGGGCTTCCAGCAGGCGCAGCGCGATATGTACGCCAAACAGGCCAGGGAGGTGGATATCATCATCACCACCGCGCTTATCCCCGGCAAACCCGCACCCAGGCTGATCACCGCCGAGATGGTGCAGAGCATGAAGCCGGGTAGTGTCATCGTCGACATGGCGGCGGAGCGGGGTGGTAATTGTGAACTGACCGAGCCCGGCAAGGCGGTGGTAAAGCACGGCGTGACCATCGTCGGTTACACCGACCTGAATAGTCGTTTGGCCAAGCAATCTTCCACGCTGTATGCAACCAACCTGTTCCGTCTGGTCGAGGAGTTGTGCAAGACCAAGGACGGCACCATCAACGTCAACATGGAAGACGATGCGATCCGCGGCCTGACGGTGATCAAGGACGGCGAAATCACCTGGCCGGCGCCTGCACTGAAGTTACCCGCGCCAGCAGCGAAACCGGCTGCTGCCGTCAAGGCTGCTCCGTCACATGGTCATGGCGGCGGTGCCCCGGCATCGGCCGGAAAGATAGCAGTCCTGTTCGGAGTCGCTGCGCTGTTGTTCCTGCTCATCGGCGCCTATGCGCCGGCAGCTTTCCTTGGGCATTTCACTGTGTTCGTGCTCGCGTGTTTCGTCGGTTACATGGTGGTGTGGAATGTCACTCCAGCGCTGCACACTCCGTTGATGAGCGTTACCAATGCGATCAGCAGCATCATCGCCATTGGTGCACTGGTGCAGATTGCGCCGCATCTTGGATTCCTGAGTGGCTTTGCTGACCGTCCGGATGGCTGGATACGCTGGCTGGCGGTGGTGGCCATCGCACTCACCGCGGTCAATATGTTCGGTGGCTTCGCCGTGACTCGGCGCATGCTGTCGATGTTTCGCAAATAAGGGTAAATAAACATGTCTGCAAGTTTGGCAACGGTTTCATATATAGGCGCGACCATTCTTTTTATCCTCAGCCTGGGAGGACTGTCCAACCCCGAATCTTCGCGGCGCGGCAATCTCTATGGGATGATAGGTATGACTATTGCGGTACTGGCGACGGTGTTCGGCCCCCGTGTTTCAACGGCCGGCATTTCGTGGATCATTGCCGCAATGGTGGTAGGAGGCAGCGTCGGACTCTATGCCGCGCGCAAGGTGCAAATGACGCAGATGCCGGAACTTGTCGCGCTGATGCACAGCCTGGTCGGTCTCTCCGCCTGTCTGATAGGCTACGCCAATTATATCGACCCGATGGCATCGCTGCATTTGTCCAGTGCTGAAAAGGCGATCCACGAGATAGAAGTCTATCTTGGCATCCTGATCGGTGCAGTGACCTTCTCCGGTTCCCTCATTGCCTTCGGAAAACTATCTGGCAAGATCGGCGGCAAGCCGCTGTTGCTGCCGGGACGTCACTTCATGAATCTGCTGGGACTGCTGGCCGTCATTGCGTTCGGCTGGCAGTTCCTGCATGCTGAAACGATCAGTGCGGGCATGACAGGCCTGACCGTGATGACGGTGATCGCCTTGCTGTTCGGCATCCATATGGTGATGGCCATCGGCGGTGCCGACATGCCGGTGGTGATCTCCATGCTGAACAGTTACTCTGGCTGGGCAGCAGCTGCAACCGGCTTCATGTTGAACAACGACCTGTTGATCGTCACCGGCGCGCTGGTGGGATCCAGCGGTGCCATTCTTTCCTATATCATGTGCCGCGCGATGAACCGTAACTTTATCAGCGTCATTGCGGGCGGATTCGGTTCCGGAGGCGGCAAAACTGCCAAGGCCAGCGGAGATGCGCAACCGGCGGGCGAAGTGGTTGCCATCAGTCCTGCAGAGACGGCCGAGCTGCTGCGCGAAGCCAGGAACGTGATCATTGTGCCGGGATACGGCATGGCCGTGGCCCAGGCGCAGCACGCGGTCTACGAGATCACCAAGTTTCTGCGCGACAAAGGGATCAACGTGCGCTTCGGCATCCATCCGGTTGCCGGCCGCATGCCCGGGCACATGAACGTGTTGCTCGCCGAAGCCAAGGTGCCTTACGACATCGTGATGGAGATGGATGAAATCAATGGGGACTTTCCGGATACCGATGTTGCCATTGTGATCGGCGCCAACGACATCGTAAATCCGGCTGCGCAGGAAGAACCTGGCAGCCCTATTGCCGGCATGCCGGTATTGGAAGTCTGGAAGGCCAAGACCTCTATCATGATGAAGCGCAGCATGGCTACCGGCTATGCGGGCATAGAGAATCCGCTGTTCTACAAGGAAAATAACCGCATGTTGTTTGGCGATGCCAAGAAAATGCTGGAAGAAGTTTTGGTTGCGCTGAAAGCATAACCGGGCCGTGGACAAGGAAATATAAAAGAGCCGCTGATGCGGCTCTTTTTATTTGGCAATGACACGCTGCGTCCTGATGACAAGGAATACGCCCAGCAGACTTTGTATCAGATAGAAGATGCTGGAGACACCGTGCAACATTTTGAACCGGTCGGCAAATGTGCTGTGCATCACATCAAGAGGCAGGGCTTGCTGCTTGAGTCCGGTCATGACCGGCTGAATGCCGAACTGAAGCAGCATCGTGACCAGCAACATCACCGCGACTATCCAGAACAGGGCTTGCCGAAATGATGCGCGACCGTACATGCCCAGGCGCTGAAGCAGCAGGTACAATCCGCAGACGATGCCGAGATAGTCCACCAGCGTGAACATCTGCCCGGCCAGCATTCCCGCCAGCTGCCTGTCCGGTTGTGCGTAGAACAACACCGGTACCGCAAGATAGCCGACAGCCCAAAGACTGCCGACCCAGGCGGTGGTTAAAAGTGAAGCAAGAGCGCTCGAAATATTTTTCATGGAGCTAGGGTAGCACAGCAGCACTGCAAGGCAAGTCCGAAAGTGTACCCGCTGGACAATGTCACCGTACTGGCCTACCCTTGACAGCCGTTACAAACAAAACAATGGAGATGCTCATGTATTATGTCGTAGACAGCAACAAGTCATTTGATCAGGCCGTAACCGATCTGGAAGCGGCAGTAAAGCGCCACGATTTCGGCGTGCTGCACATCCATGATTTGGGCAATACGCTGCGCAGCAAAGGCGTTGCCTTTGCCGAAAATTGCAAGGTGTTCGAAGTGTGCAATCCGGGGCAGGCTGCCAAAGTGCTTGGCACCGACATGCGTTTGAACATGGCACTGCCATGCCGAATCTCTGTGTACACAGAAAAAGGCAAAACCATGATCGGGATGATCAAGCCGGTGCCCATGCTTGCAGCTTTGTCAAAGGATCCATCGCTGGCCGGGATAGCGCAAGAGGTCGAGAGCAAGACCAAGGAAATGATCGAAGAAGCCAGATAGGTTTTTCAAAAATAAAATCCGATGACGCAGCTTCCTGTCTGGACCGAACAAATAAAATATGTGGTGGGCATTTTCGCCATTTTGAACCCGCTCGGCGTCATCCCGATTTATCTCAGCCTGATGGCCGATCGCCGCAGGGAAGAGATGCACCACACGGCTTTCAAAACCGCCGTAGCAGTGGCGGTGATTCTCATGCTTGCGGTCTGGGCGGGAGATGGTTTGCTGTCCTTTTTCGGTATCGGCATCCCTGCATTCCGCATCGCCGGGGGACTGCTGGTGCTGATCATTGCCATCGCGATGTTTAGCGCCATAACCAGTTCGGCCAAGCACACCGATGCCGAGCAGGCCGAAGCGGAGGCCAAGAACGACATTGCCGTGGTGCCGCTGGCGATCCCGCTACTGGCCGGACCGGGTGCGATCAGCCTGGCCATAGTCGATGCCCACCAGGCGGGTAATTGGTCGGGCAAACTGGTGTTCTGTCTGGGGATCGCAGGGATCGCGGCGATAGTCTGGGTGGTGTTGCGGCTGGCAGAACCGATAGGAGAGCGTCTGGGCACGAGTGGGCTCAACATCGGCACCCGGGTGATGGGCTTGATACTCGCTGCCATGGCGGTACAACTGATGGCGGACGGGATGCTGGAATTATTCCCCGGCTTGTCTCATTAAGGGGTTCACCGGGAGCCACACCAGTTTACGGTTGATCCTGACCTGCTGCCTTCTGCAATTCAGTTAAACCGCCCGGAGCCTGCACCACTGACTGCGGACCTTCAATCTTGTTCTGTGCCCAGTCCACCGTCCATCCCACTCCCCATGCCATCAGGGTGGCGAGCACCACTACCATCACACCGCGCGTCATGCCCTTGGGGATGCCCTGCGCATCCAGATAATTGTTGAGAAACCAGGCAGCCGCAAAAAATACGATAGTGGAAATGGTCAGATTAAGCATGGCGGGAGCGTATCAACATGGGGATATCCTTGCAAGGATGGCGCTTAATTTGGTCGCGTGCTCTTTCTTTCGTCAATTTCAGAAAACATATGCAGTCGCTCCTGCATTTCCTGCAGTGACATAGCCAAAGCCGCTGCTGACCAAGGGGTTCAGGCACGTTGTTCCTGCAGTGCAGGATATACCCGTATTGTTACCCGTTGCAGTCCAATCGTGTCCGTTCACACTGGTGTAGGTATTTCCAATATCGTCGATAGCCACGAACTGGGCCGACGAGATGAATCCCAACCATGGGTCTACGGGAGGGGCGGTCGTATAGGCAGTCGTGGTCTCGACTCCGCGCGGTTCCACCGTAACCCCGATTAGATTGTGGCCGCCGAATTGGGCTGGAGTTAGTGCAGTCCAGGTACCATTATGGAGGTAGCTGTCGGTGATTACGACAGTACCGCCATCACCCACCGCGACATAGATCGAGCCGTAGACGGTCGCGATGGCGGCTACCTGGTGCAGATCGCTGGTTGTGTTGGATGTTTGTAATACCCAGCCACTACCGCCATTAGCTACAATTGTGCCGCTGTTGCCCACCGCGACGTACATGCCGGCATGCGCAACGCCATTCAGCCTGTTGGTCGTTCCTGAGCTGGCTAGTGACCATGTGTTTCCGTCGCCGCTCGAGATGATCGTCCCGACATCGCCTACCGCAAAGAAGGAGTTTCCAAATTGTATGATGGAACGCAAATTCTGGGTGGTCTGGGTTGAGGTTGCAGCAGTCCAGTTGATTCCATCGGTGCTGTAGACGGCTTTTCCGCTATCACCCACTGCTACCCAGCGCAGTCCGGGCGTGACTGCATTATTCTGGTTGGTCGCATAACCGGCCACTGCATTAAGGTTGGTTGCGACCGGGGAGGATTGCCCGGTCCAGCTTATTGCGTCGGGACTGGTGAAGATCGCGCCGCCTGCGCCAACGGCGGCGAATGTTCCGGCTGCACTGATCGCGGGATTGTTTCCGCAGGTGGTCAGGCCGGTATATCCCACACCGTAAATATCCTGGATCAATGAAGAATTCGGAGTCCATGACTTTGCGCTGGCATTATACGGGGCCGCGCTGATCGTCGGGCTGCTCTGGCCGCCGGGCCCGCCGTTGTTGCGGCCATTGATGGCAAAATATGATGTTGTTCCGTCAATCAAACCGCACAAATATAAAGGCGTGGCGACCGAGATGTAAGCCTGTGCATTGGGCAAAGCGGTCCAGTTGAAGGCTGTAAGGCTGGGATCGGTCGCGGTGAAAAGCCAGTAATCGACACCGGAGTCGGGCGTCCATTCGACTTTGACCCTGCCATCTCCCGCAGTGGCCGTGAAATTCGATGGGGGAGGGGCGCTTGAGCCGTTGTCGAAGCACCCGCCAAGTAGGGGGGTCACCATTGCAACGATTACCATGTAAAACAATTTTTTCACTTTTGAATTCCTTGAAGGGGATTTATTTCATTGCGGTATACGCGGTACCGAATCAAAACGGTGCAACCGATTTTCAATACGTTCTGCTGCATTCAAATCGGCACCGGCAAGCCCAGCTTGGAAACCAGCTGTTGCTTTGAAGTTGCAGTTTGGAGCGGCCGGAACGATACATGAGCATAAGAGAAAATGAAAGCAACATTGTTACCGGATGTTACCGCTTGTATGCCGAGTGTCCGATTTGATCGGCGGTTTGTTTCTTGCCATTTTAATACCCGGCATCCGGTGTGGCGGATGTCGTTCCAAATGCGGGAGTTGCCGCCGGCGTTGTCACCGTCACCGTGGCGGAGGCAATCGTTTGGTTGCCGGAGGCATCGGTTGCCGAATAGGTCACAGTGTAAATCCGTCCACCCATGCTCTTGCTTGCGGCGAGAAGTTTGAAATACCGGTCATCAAGCCCATAGCTCGCGTCACGAATGTCGTTGGCCTCCAAAAATTCATTGGCGGTGATCGACTCGAGTTTGATTTCAGGCATGCGGTCGTAATCGTCCTTTAATATGAACGACGCTTTGATGGCCACAAGCTTGCTCTGAGACACAATCGTATCGGGACTCAAAATTACCGTGAGGCTGGGCGGAGTGTTGTCGAGCCGATCGATCGGGACGGTGAGATTGGTGGGATTTCCGTCGCTGAAAGTAACCAGTGCATGACCGCTTAGATAACTGTTATCCGGCTTATCCAGTGAGACACTCATTTTGTTTACGGTCTGGCCGGTGAGAATCCTGGGTGAGTGGTCATTCATGGCTTCCCAGGCGATGGCATGGTCCACGTTCTCCTCAGGCGCAATCATGCTGACACGCCACCCTGTCGGAGAGTTTGAGCTTGTCGAGGGTATGCCCAACTTGGCATTCCACCCTGACGGGACACCAACCAGTTCATTGACATCGTTATTGGGATTTCCATCATTCTGGTCGTCGCGCCCGATCGTAACAGCGGTAATATTCTGTTGGCTGTTATTGGTCACGCGATAGTGGTAGGAAATCTTGCCGCCGTAGTGCCGGGCATAAACGCCGACGGCAACAGCGTTGGACGCGCAAGCCTGAGACGCGAAAGCCAGGCTGGTCAGACTGGTTACCGCCAGCATTAGAATCGCCTTGCTTTGTTTCATAATCATCCTCATCCTTCAGAATTGTTTTTGTCCATCGTTACCGGTTCGCGCAAACAGGTCAGGGTTGGCCCGCTGCCTTGAGGAGCTGTGACAAATCGGCGGAAGTTTGGGTTGCCGCTGCCGCCTGCGGACCCTCGACTTTGACCTGCGCCCAGTCCACCACATCCCCGGCACCCCATGACACCAGAGACGCGATTAGAAACACCAGCATGCCCCGCGTCATGCCCTTGGGTATTCCCTGCTCATCCAGATAACGGTTGGCAAACCATGCGACTATGAAGAACACAATGGTGGAAATGATCAGGTTTGACATGGAGGGAAGCATAGTGAAATTCATTCTTGGAGGTTGATTTCGTCCGACATGATAACGGGTGGATCACCCGGATGCCAAATGGAGTATTTTTCCATTACGGCAACAAAGCGTTCCGAATCGATAAAATCCTTCAGCCAGCGCTGCAGTTTCGAATAGGGTGATTGGGCAAACCAGTCCTTGTCCACCTCCGCAAACTGGCGGATGAACGGAAAAATGGCAGCATCGGCAACGGACCAGGCATCCCACAGCAGAAAACGCGATGCACCCAACCGGTTTTCCAGTTTCTGCAGGAATGTTTCAGCTTGGGATCGGTAATGTGATTGGGGATATTCCGGATAACGCTCAGGGTATTTGTAACGATCCAGATGATACTTGAACGTGGTGTCGTTTTCGCTGATCAACGGGATTGCCGCATAGCCGTGACTATCGTTTTCCCCCAGCCAGCCGTCGGGATCATGCCGGTGCAGCGCCCATTGCATGATGTCCCAGCTTTCATCGATCACCCGTCCGTCCGGCAATACCAGCACCGGCACACTGCCTTTGGGAGAAGCAGCCAGCATACTCGCAGGTTTGTCGCGCAATGACACCTCGCGCAACTCGACCGCCACTCCGCTTGCATAAAGTGCAAGGCGGGCGCGCATCGCATAGGGGCAACGCCGGAAGGAATAGAGCACAGGCAGCATGAATCTATTTATTTTAAATATTGTGGGTTCGTCATTATTATCCTGGAAAAAGCAGTTAGCCACACAGAACACAGAGATCACAGAGGATAAACAAATGGTTGTCGTAAATAATGACTTCACCCATCAGGTGATTCTAAAAAATATGTGGGATCCGCTATCTGTCGGTGTCCTCTGGTGTAGCTACTAGCCATTCGACTTAACGAGCGAACAACGCTCGTTAAGTCGCTGGTTATGTGGCTTGAATTACGTTTTTTGCAATTATATCGTTGTAACGTTCATGTTAATGCGATGCGAAATGCGTCCAATAATGCCTGTGCGCCTTGCGGTATTGTTCTACCTGTAAACCCCTGGCATTCATCTCGACCAGAATCGCGCCGTCTTCATCCGATCGCAATAGCTGCGCGCCGCTGTCAGCGTAGCGCTGTACGATTTTCTGTTTCGGATGGCCAAAGCGGTTTCTATAGCCTACGGTGAACACCGCATAATCGGGCTTAACGGCGGCAATGAATTCTTTGCCGGAAGAAGTCTTGCTGCCGTGATGCGGTACCACCAGCAATGCCGCCGGCAGTTTGTCGGGGTGTTCCTCGAGCAGTTCAATTTCGGAAGCTTCCTCGATATCGGCAGTCAAAAGAATATGCTGGTTTGCTATGCTGATGCGCAACACGCAGCCTCTGTCGTTGTCGCTGATTTTCGTCTGTGCATAACTGCCCGGGTCGGGATGCAGTATCTCGAACTGCACCCCGTCCCATTGCCATGATTGCCCGTCCGCGCAACGCTTCAACTCCCCTCGCCCGCTGGCGGGATAACCAGCGACTTGGCCGCTGTCTGTTGGCGGCTTAGTCGAATGGCTAGTAGTTTCATCAGAGGAGGAGAAGGTTGCCTGTTGTAAAAGCGGATGCCCTTCCGGCAGCGAGGATGACAGCCAGCCTATCGGCATGGCCTGCATCACAGAGGCCGCGCCGCCGGTGTGATCGGTATCGTCGTGCGTGAGTATCAACCCATCCAGTTTGCTGATACCCAGCGCGCGCAGCGAGGGGACCAGGATGCGGTTGCCGCTGTCCGCGCCTCCGCTGAAATCCGGGCCTGCGTCATAGAGCAGCGCGTGATGCCGTGTCTGCGCGGCCACCGCCAGGCCTTGCCCGACATCGAAAATGATCAGGCGCAGGCTATCTTCTGCGGGTGCTGGCGGCGCGTTGAGGAACATCGGCAGCATCAGTACAAAACCCAGCCAGCGTGACGGAAAGCCGCGCGGCAACAGGACCACCAACACACCCAGCATGCCGGCAGCGATGCTCCACGCCGGCGGTGCATGCTGTGTCCATACCGCCTGCGGCAGGCTGTTCAGCCATTCCAGCAAGGCCATGGTCCAGGCCATTACGGTATGCGCCAGCCACAGCGGCGCCCCGCTGAAATATGGGGGCAGCACTGCGCCGAGCAGGGTAAGCGGTACCACGACCAGGCTCACCAGCGGTATCGCGAAGGCATTGGCGATGGGCGAGACCAGCGAGACTTGCTGGAACAGCGCGAGCAGCATCGGAATCAGGCCGATGGTCATCGCCCATTGCACCTTGCCGTAGTCCACCAGCACCCGCAAGGGGTATGCCAAATGCAGGTAATCCGCAACCAATCTTTGGTTGGGCGGAATTGACACTGCCGACAGGTACCCGTCGGCTTTGCCGTCACCCTCTCGCTGCCAGTGAGAGGGTTTCAGGCGATATGCCGTGACGTACAGGATCAGTGCCACCGCACCGAACGACAGCCAGAAGCCAGGCGACAGGATGGACCATGGGTCGGGAATCAGCACGCCGAGCAACGCGATGCTGAGTATCTGCCCGAGCGAAAAATTCCGGTTCAGCCAGAGCGCGACGGCGACTGCACCGACCATATACACGGTGCGTTGTGCCGGTACGGCGAAGCCGGACAGCAGCGCATAGGCGAGTGCCACCAGCAAAGCAAACAATGCGGCAGCCTTGCGTGCAGGCAGCAACAGGGTAAGCCGCACGCTGCGCCGCCACAGCCAATAGACGAGAGCAAATCCCAGGCCGGCGAGCATGGTGATATGCAGGCCGGATATGCTCATCAGATGATTCACCCCGGTGCGCGTAAACACCTGCCATTGTGCCTGCGGGATGCTGCTCTGGTCGCCGATCGCCAGCGCGATCAGCACGCCTGCATACGGGGCGGTGGACAGAGTCGCCTCGAACTTGTCACGCACGTTTTCGCGCCAGCGCTGGATGCGGTATTTGAAACCATCGGCCAGCCCGGCCAGACGCACGTTAGGCGCCTTGTTGTTGACATAACCTACTGCGCGAATATTGTTTTCCAGCGCCCACAATTCAAAGTCGAGGCCGTGCGGGTTGCTGCTGCCGTGTGGCTGTTTGAGTCGCAACGTGAGCTGCCAGCGTTCCCCCGCATGCAGCACGGGGGGCTCGGTTTGCCGGGCGTAATAGGTGTTGAGATACAGGCGTTTTGGCACGCTGGCCTGCGGGGTGAGGACTTTTTCCACGTCGAAGCTGAAATGCAAACCTTGCTGGTATTTGCGCGGCAACTCGGCGACCACGCCGGTCACCTCGATGTCGCGGCCTTGCCATTCATCAGGCAACGTGACGGCGAGCCGATGCTCGGCTTGCCATGCGGCATGATAGAAACCGAGGCCCAGGGCGAATACGGCAAGCAACATGGTGCGTGCAACGCGCAGTGCAAGCGGCTTGGCCGGTATCAGCAGCGCAAGCGGAATGCCGAGCAGCAGCCATGCCCAGCCAAATCCGGGCAGTGCGGCCTGCTGTTGCAGCAGCCACACGCCAAGGGCGAAACAAGCGGTGAAGAGAACCATGCGCGTAGATTAGCGCATGAGGATAGAATTGGGGATGCGTAATTTATTCCGTAAATTCCTGCCGTCCCACGATACGGTGAAAAACCAGCGCTGGCTCAAACCGTACGGCAACTGGCTGCATCATCCCAACCTGTGGCATCTGCACCGCCGTTCGGTGGCGGGCGGCGTGGCGGTCGGATTATTCTGCGGGCTGATTCCCGGCCCGCTGCAGATGATTTCCGCCGCACTGCTGGCAGTGTTGCTGCGCGTCAATCTGCCGGTCGCGGCATTCACCACGCTTTACACCAACCCGTTCACCATCCTGCCGCTGTATCTGGTGGCGTATGAAATTGGTGCATGGATTAGCGGTGCGCGCAGCGGCAAAGCGGTGGAACATCTGGCATTTCCGGAAATGCACTGGCAGAACTGGCCATCGGAATTGTGGGCCTGGATGCAGATGCTCGGCAAACCGCTGCTGATCGGCTTGCCCCTGCTCGCGCTGATCCTGGCGATCGCGGGCTATTTTTCGGTGCGCCTGGCGTGGCGTGTGGGAGTGCTGCTCAGATGGCAGGCCAGAAAACGACGCAGGGCTGCATGATGTGATTGCGCCCGAAATTTTCCGGGAGCGAATGCCGCCGACGCAAGAACATGCTCGACCTAGCGGCGGCGAACGCGCCTGGCCCGGTAGAATCACCCGACATTCCAAGGAATCCGCCCATGTCCCGCCTTGACGTAACGATCGCGACTCGCGATGGAGTCTGTCCTGCTTCGGTCTTTACCCCCAACGATATGGCGGGGCCCTGGCCCGCCGTGATTTTCTTCATGGATGGTTTCGGTATCCGTCCCGTGATGCGGGAAATGGCCCAGCGCTTGGCCGATGGCGGATATCTGGTGTTGCTGCCCGATCTCTACTACCGCATCGGAAGTTATCCGCCCATGATCCCGTCCAAGATTGTGGCCGATCCGAAGTTGCGGGAAGAATTCATGAAACTTGTGACCAGCCTGGATCGGGACCATAAGGTTTCAGATGCGGGCGCCTTCATCGAATTTCTTTTGTCCCGGCCCGAGGTCAAGGGTGACCGGTTCGGTGCGACCGGCTATTGCATGGGCGGGAATGTTTCATTGACCGCTGCCGGCGCGTTTCCCGGTCGTTTCGCGGCTGTCGCGGCGTTTCATGGCAGCAATCTGGCCACAGACCAGCCGGACAGCCCGCACCGCTTCGTGAAAAATATTACCGGTCGCGTCTATGTCGCCGGCGCTGTCGAGGACAGATCATTCACCGAAGAGCAGAAGAACCGTCTGGAGCAGGCATTGACCGGTGCGGGGGTGGAACACCTGATCGAGACCTATCCCGGTGCCCGCCATGGCTTCGCGGTTCCGGATCATCCCGTATTCGACCCGACTGCGGCCGAGCGTCACTGGACGGCTTTATTCAGACTCCTTGACGACACTTTTGCGTCAAAACCCTGACCGGCCACATTTGGCTGGAGCATCAATAATGCCGCAACATGCCAATTGCAGCACCTCATCGGCCGCACGATGATATTCAGATCAGGGCCGGCATTTGTACATGTCAAAAGTGCGCTTGCCGAACTCTTGCGATTCACCCTTCACCAGGGTATCCGCACCGGCATCGACAGCGTTGTTGCGTGCCAACTGGTACAAATCGGCTTCCACGGCTTCTGGAAGCCGCTTGATAAATCCGACCTTGGCGACCACGCTGACGATGGTTTTACCCTTGGACTGGCAGCCGCCAACCTGGTTTGCATCGGCCAGCGATACCCGGTCCGAGCCGGCGCGTTCTCCGATCATCATGCTCGTGCATCCGCCCAACCCGGCAATCAGCGGCGATACCAGCGTAATAACCAACATAATTTTTGTAAAGCGCATTGCTATTCCTCCTCGTTTATCAAGTCACTATTTCGTTCATCGCTTGCCCGAAACAACCCGCTGCATTGCTTACTCCGGTTGCAACACCCCATCCACCAGCCGCAGACTGCGCTGCATGCGTTTTGCCAATTCTATATCGTGGGTGACCACGATGAAACTGGTGTTGAGCTTCTCGTTGAGATGTTGCATCAGGTCGAATAATGCCTGCGCGCTGCCTCGGTCAAGGTTGCCGGTGGGTTCGTCGGCCAGCACACAGGCGGGTTCGGTGACCAGTGCGCGCGCCACGGCGGTGCGCTGGCGTTCGCCGCCGGACAGTTCGGAAGGATGATGTTTCAGGCGTTGCGCCAGCCCCACCTGTTCCAGCATCGCTGCGGCGCGCGGTGCGGCTTCCGCGCGTTTCATCCCGCGTATCAGCAGCGGCATCGCGACGTTTTCCAGCGCGGTGAATTCCGGCAGCAGGTGATGGAACTGGTAGACGAAGCCGAGCGAGCGGTTGCGCATTTCGCCGCGCTGCGTTTCATCCATGACCTGCACATCCTGTCCGAGTATCTGCACGCTGCCGCTGCTGGCATTGTCCAGCCCGCCGAGCAGATGCAACAGCGTGCTCTTGCCCGAACCCGAGGCGCCGACGATGGCGATGCGCTCGCCGCGTTGCACGTCGAGGTTTACGCCTTTTAGCACCGGCACATCCACCATGCCCAGCGTGAATGTCTTGCTCAGATTGCGGCAGGAAATCACGGACATAAAATATCCTTATAAATCGTAGCGAGGTTGCCTTGACACGGTGTTGCGAAGCATCCGGTGCGGGAGGGGCAACTGGCGGCTGCTCCCGCAATCGGCTGGCTTCGCCAGTAACGTGTCGCAGCCGCCGCTTCGAGAGCAAGGCGCACGGCACGCAGCGCAGGAGACATACCGTATGGGTAGGCGAGAAGCGAGTACCGTGCAACACAGCGTGCGGAAGGGTGGCGGCATTGCCGCCGGGAACCCACCGGCCTACTCCTTGCGGGTGTATCGAATCGCGCATAACCAATGACTTGGTTGGCGTAGTTTGCCAACTTAGTCAGATGGCTAGTTGTTTCATCAGTAGATTTATTCATAGCGCAGCGCCTCCGCCGGTTGCGTTTGCGAAGCTCTATAGCTGGGATAGAGTGTGGCCAGCAAACTGATCAGAAAGGAAACACCGGTGACCACCATCACTTCGTGGTAGCGCAGATCGGAAGGCAGTTCGTTGATGTAGTACACATTCTTGGCAAGGAAATGCACGCCGAACAGGTGCTCGATGAACGGCATGATCACACCCAGGTTCGTCGCAATGACGACACCGCTGACTGCGCCGAGCAGGGTGCCGATCACGCCGATCACCACACCCTGCACGATGAAAATTTTCATGATGCTGCGCGGTGATGCACCCAACGTGCGCAGGATCGCGATGTCGGACTGCTTGTCGGTGACGGCCATCACCAGTGTGGAAACAATGTTGAACGCGGCGACTGCGACGATCAGCGACAGGATGATGAACATCATCCGCTTTTCCATGGCCACTGCCCTGAAATAGTTGCTGTTCTGGTGCGTCCAGTCGTTGGCGTAAAGATTGTCGGGCAACTGGCGTTGTATCTCGCTTGCGACCTGCGGGGCAAGATCAACATCGCGCAACTTGGCGCTGATGCCGGTCACCGCATCGCCCATCTGAAACAGCTTCTGCGCGTCGCTGATGTTGATCAGCGCCAGATTGTCGTCGTAGGGCGCCATGCCGATCTCGAAGATGCCCACCACGCGAAATTGCTTGAGCCTGGGCATCATCCCGGCGGGCGTGATCTGGCCCTGCGGGGCGATCAGCATGACCTTCTGGCCGAGCTGCGCGCCGAGCGCGCGCGCCAGATCGACGCCGAGCACGATGCCGAATTCGCCGCTGCGCAAATCCGCCAATGCGCCGGACTTGATCTTGCTGGACAGTTCGGTGACAGCGGACTCTTTTGCCGGGTCGACGCCGCGCACCATGACGCCTTGCACGTTTTGCCCGAATGACAGCATGCCCTGTCCGGCCACATAGGGAGCGGCGGCTGCGACCTGCGGATTCTGCACGACCTCGTCGAATACAGTCTGCCAGTTATTCAGCCGTCCGCCGTCTGCAACCACCTCCAGGTGCGGCGTGGCGCCCAGCATACGTTCCCGGATTTCTTTCTGGAACCCGTTCATCACCGACAGCACGACGATCAGGGCCATCACGCCCAGCGCCATGCCCAGCATGGAGATCAGCGAAATGAAGGAGATGAAGTGATTGCGCCGCTTGGCTCGGGTGTAGCGCAGGCCGATAAACAGTTCGTAGGGTTGCAAAGTAGTAATGTCGACGTGATTGAACGGGCGCTAGTTTGCCACAAAGCAGCAGTGCTATGGCGGTAAAACCTGTTACAGACAGTTACTGCCGCTGCACCCGGGTCAACTGCCCTTGTAAAAATGGTTGGGCAGCCACACCGCGATGTCCGGAACCAGGCACAGGATTAAGATACCCAGCACCATCAGGCCGATGAAAGGCATGGTTCCCCAGATGATGGTTTTCAGTTTGATATCCGGGGCGATGCCGTTGATCACGAACAGGTTGAGTCCGACCGGCGGATGGATCAGACCCATTTCCATGAGTATGGTCATGATGACGCCGAACCAGACCAGGTCGATGCCCATCGCCTTGAGCGACGGCAGGATGATGGGTGTCACCATCAGGATGATGGCCACCGGCGGCAGGAAAAAGCCGAGCACGACGATGAAGATATTCACGCCGAAGAAGAAGGCCCATTTTGACAGGCCCAATCCGACCAGCCACATTGCCGTCTGCTGGGTCACGCCCAGGTAGCTCATCACGAAGGTGAACAGTGCGGAAGTGGCGATGATCATCATGATCATCGTGCTCTCGCGGACCGTACCGGAAAGTATGGCAACAACATCCTCCCGCCTCCAGCACTTGTAGAGCGTCATTACCATGATCAGGGCGCCGGCCGCACCGATACCGGCCACTTCCGAGGGCGTGGCCAGGCCGCCGTACAGGGCGATCATGATCACGGCGATCAGGATCAGGAAGGGCAGCAGACGCGGCAGGGACTCCAGGCGATCGCGCCAGGTGAAGTGCTCGTCTTCCGTGATTGCGTGCCTGGCTTTGCCGACCGCAGCGAAGGCAGCTTTGCGTTCCATGCTGTACTTGAACATGACCCAGAAGGCGAACAGGATGACCAAGAGTATTCCCGGCCCGATGCCGGCCATGAACAACCGTCCGATCGACTGCTCGGAGGCGAGGCCATAGAGTATCAGCGTGATCGACGGCGGGATCAGGATGCCCAGCGTGCCGCCGGCGGCGATCAGCCCTGTGGCCAGGCCTTCCGAATAGCCGCGCTTGACCAGTTGCGGTATCCCGGAGGAACCGATCGCAGAGCAGGTCGCCGGGCTCGAGCCGCACATCGCGGCGAATACCGCGCAGGCAAACACATTGGCCAGCCCGAGTCCGCCCGGGATCCTGTACATCCAGGCATTGAGCGAGTTGTATACATCCGAACCCGCGCGGGTCTTGCCTATTGCCGCACCCATCAGCACGAACAGCGGAATGGTCAGCAGCGTGAAATTATCCAGCTCGGAATATATGGTTTCGGCCACGGAATGGATCATCGGAGCCGGCATGAACACCACGATGAATCCCAGAGCGGAAAGACCCAGCGCGAATGCGATGGGCATGCCCGAAAAAAGCAGCAACAGGGTTATGCCGCCGTAGAGAAGTCCGATTGTGCTCGTATCCATTATTCTTTCCACTCGGGTCCGGTTACATGTTTATGCCCCTTCCAGCCGACCAGCGCGTCCACGATCTGGACCAGGAGTTGCAGAGAAAGCGATGTCATTCCGATCGCCATGAAGATGTATGGTATCCACAGCCTGGGCCCCCAAGTGCTGTTGGAAACCCGCCCGTCCGCGAAAGCATCATGGAAGAACTCCCAGGAATTCCAGGTCAGTACCGCGCAAAACACCAGCGACAGGGCATCGCCGATAAGGTAGCGCCACTTGTTGGCGCGCGGGGAGAGCAGGTGGTCCAGCACCTCGATGGCCACATGACCGCGCTGCAGCTGGGTATAGCCGGCGCTCATGAAGGTGGCGATGATGAGCAGGAAGATGGACAACTCCAGCCCCCAGTCTATCGGAGAGGAAAGAAAATAACGCATCACGACGCCATAGCAGACGACGACACTCGTGACGACGATAGTGATGCCGGAAAGATAGCCGGTCAGGACATTGAAGCCCTTGACCGTCTGCGCAAAACGGCGCCAGACGGACCGGCCACCCACCCCCCCGGGGTTCATGCCGGGGCTTTGGTGGGAAGTCGTGCTCATGATTATTTGACTGAAAGGGCCATGTCCAGCAGCTGCTTGCCGTTGTGCACATTATCTGCAAAGTTTTTGTAGGAGGTTTGCTTGGCAATCGCCAGCCACTTGTCGAAAGCGGCCTGGTTCATGTCCACCACCTTGTTGCCGGCCTTGGCGTAGACTTCGCCCAGCCGTTTGTCATCCTTCTTTGCGCCTGCCACTGCGAATGGCTCGAGTGATGCGCCAACTTCCATCACCACTTTCTGCTGCTTGGGTGTGAGCGTATCCCAGGAGGCTTTGGAGATGAGCAGGGGCTCGAACATGAACCAGAATGACTTGTCATTCGCCGTGGTCACTGCCTTGGAAACCTCATAGAGCCGGAAGCTGATCAATGAAGTACTGGAAGTGATGGCGGCATCCAATACGCCCGAGGACATGGCGTTATAGATGTCGCTGGAAGGAATGTTGGGAGACGATCCGCCTGCGCCCTGGAGCATCAGGTCTATGGTCTTGTCGCCGCCGCGGAGCTTCAGACCCTTGGCGTCGTCCGGATTAATGATGGGCTTGCCGCGACTGGCGATGCCGCCGGCCTGCCAAATCCAGGTCACGATCTTGATGCCCTTGTCTTCAAGGATCTTGTCCAGTGCTGCGCCTATCGGCGCGGTCTTCCAGCGGAGTCCCTGGTCATAGCTCTGGACCAGGGCCGGCATCAGGGTAATGCCCACTTCAGGCACCTCACCGCTGCCGTAGGCCAGGGGCAACACGGACATGTCCAGGGTGCCTTTGCGCAGCGCGCCAAACTGGCTCATGGTTTTTACCAATGAACTGCTCGGATAGATTTCGATCTTGAGCGACCCGCCTGTTTCTTCTTCGACTTCCTTGGCGAACTTGCGTGCCAGTTGGTCGCGGAAATCTCCATCCGTGCCACTCGATGCGGGGAACTGATGGGAAAGCTTAAGGATTTTTACATCCTGTGCCTGGCTGGTTGCGGACAGGCCCAATGCCAGGATGCCGGCAATAGCGGACAATACCAAACTCCGTGCGTTCATGTGTTTCTCCTCAGGTTGATGTGGTGCCGGACGACAGCAGTACGAATCAGGAACAACGATCATTTTGAATTTTACATTCAATTATTTTGATCCCGACGCAAAGTATATAGCAAAGCATCGGCTGTCAACATTTAACCATTTAGCGAATAATTGAATCTGGTTCAGAATGGGGCCACGGGAGGTACCGGCTTCCCCCGGTCAGTTGCCGGCACTGGACCTGGTATTGCGGTTCGCAGCCATACCCGGTGGTCTCGTGCTGGCAATGCTTGAGAATCGGCATGTGGATGACAACCGATGATAAAAGGGCGCCTGGTGTGATAAATTTTACGCAGCAAAACAATTCGAACAAAGCCACTATGATTTCCACCGAGGTTTCCACCGATGAGCGTCCGCCCAAGCCCGTTTGGCGGCAGTTGTTCAAAACGACCGAAGGGCGCATCTTGTTGCTTGGCATTGCTGTTGCACTCGCCGGCATGATCGCCATGGGACTGGTCGCTTACTGGTCTCCGCAGACCTCGGAAGTGATTGGCGCGATGAGCTTCACCAACCTGGTCTTTGGCACGGTCGTGTCCATGTCCATAGGCTATGCCGCCGGTTACGGCCACGCCATCGTGGTGGCGGTGAATATGTGGGTGGAGACCGTGATGGTGTTGCTGTTTTATCCGGTGTTTGTTTTCAGCATGCGCAAGCTGGTGGAATTTCGAAGACTGAAGCCCTTTCTTGAACGCACGCGGGCAGCCGCCGAGCGCCACCATGACAAGGTGCGCCGCTACGGCATCGCCGGACTGTTTATTTTCGTCTGGGTCCCCTTCTGGATGACGGGGCCGCTGGTGGGCAGTGTTATCGGTTACCTGCTTGGTTTCCCCGCCTGGCTGACGCTGTCGGTCGTGCTCGCCGGCACCCTCATGACGCTGGTAAGTTGGGCCTATCTGCTGTTTGGCCTCTATACCCGCGCCGCTGTCTTCGCTCCCTGGGCACCCATACTGATTATTGGCCTTATCATCCTTGTTATCCTCGCCGTCTACCTGCTCGATCGGCGCGGAAAGAAACACAGGTGATAATGTGGCCGTGCCCGATTTGTGTTTTGGATAGAACGGGGCTCCGGCGGCAACTGATTTCGAAATTTCATTTCAATAACATAAATCACCATGAACGAATTGAGCTACTGGCTGCTTCGGTGTGAAAATCAATTGCTCACTACAATTGACAGGACTGGCGGCAATATCTTGCCGTACGGCCGGGCATCGGATTTCGGCAATCCCAGGGACGCATTGCTGGTCGGGGAATGGCAGGGGATTTCCTGTTATGCCGCCGATTTGGACGAGCTCCCCGAAAATATTTCCGGGGTACTGATGCCGGTCCGCAGCCTTTTCAGCCTGGTCAGCGCCGAGGCAGTTTCTTTGGCCGGACGCGCCACCCAACTTCTGGACTGGCAGAAAAACCACCGCTATTGCGGCAAGTGCGGCGCGCCGACAGCCGTCAAAGCGGGGCAGTTTGCGATGTTGTGCCCTGCATGCGGCCTGATTGCATACCCGAGAATTTCGCCGGCCGTGATGGTGCTGATCAGTCGCGGCGATGAACTATTGCTGGCCCGCAGCCCCCGTTTCAGGCCCGGGGTCTACAGCGCGCTGGCCGGGTTTGTCGAAGCCGGCGAAACCCTGGAACAATGCGCAAGCCGTGAAGTCCTCGAGGAAGTGGGTATAACAATCACCAATCTCAGGTATTTCAGGAGCCAGTCCTGGCCGTTTCCAAACTCGTTGATGGCGGCATTCTTTGCCGACTACGCGGGGGGAATCATCAACCCCGATCCGTCGGAAATCGAAGATGCAAACTGGTTTTCACGCAGCGCATTGCCTGCGTTGCCCGAACCGGTGAGTCTTGCCCGCCAACTGATTGATGCGGCGTGCCGACAGCAATGCTGAATAATTCCAAGTCCTATCCGCGCATCATCGTTCTGACGTCGCTTACCATGATCGCTTTCGCGGGCAACTCGCTGCTGTGCCGGGCTGCACTCAGGGATACCGGCATCGACGCAGCCAGTTTCACCACGATACGGCTGGTCTCAGGTGCGATGATGTTGTGGCTGATCGTGCGTATCAGGAGTGGCGAATCAATCGGCAGTGGCAACTGGCTTTCGGCCTTTACGTTGTTTGCTTATGCAGCCTTTCTTTCCTATTCCTATGGCGGCCTTACTACGGCGATGGGCGCGCTGCTGCTGTTCGGCGCGGTCCAGGCAACCATGATCGGACATGGCATCCGGGCGGGGGAACGGCTGCTGAAGCTGCAACTGGCCGGACTGGTGATCGCGCTGGCCGGGCTGGTCGGCTTGCTGCTGCCCGGGCTTTCCGCTCCGCCGTTGTTCAGTTCAAGTGTGATGCTGGCTTCAGGGGTTGCGTGGGGCATCTATTCCTTGCGCGGCAAAGGCGCGGGAGATCCCCTCAGGGTAACGGCGGGGAATTTCCTGCGCGCAGTGCCCATCACGCTGCTCTTGAGTTTATTGATGTACCGGCACACCTCTTGGGATAGCACCGGAATCTGCTACGCGGTTGCGTCCGGCGCATTGACTTCGGCCATCGGTTACGCCCTCTGGTACACGGTATTACCGGTGTTGAAAGCTACCAGGGCGGCGACCGTGCAACTCAGTGTTCCGGTCATTGCGGCCCTGGGTGGCGTAGTCTTTCTCGGCGAACCCATAACCCTGCGCTTGCTATTGTCGTCACTGGCTATTCTCGGGGGGATCGCGTTGGTCATTCTGGAGAAACAGCATGCCAAAAGCGACCAGCGAATCGTTGCGAAGGATCACAAATAAGTGGCCCTGAATTCAGGCGTCGAACTTGATTTACTCAGTTTCATTTTCTGTCGACTTGTTATTTTGAGCCTGTTCCGGCTCTGCAGCATCTTCAGTAATGTTTGCGGGTCTTCTCGATGATGAAATTGAATTCAAACCGGAAAATAATGTTCGGTAAACAAGAAAGACGATTGATATCGGGATGGCCAGTGCGAAAAACACGATTATTACTTTTAAATATCCCGCAATTTCCATGGTTCGATTCTCCTTGAGATTAGGGTCGGTCAACTTTCAGCACCTGCCGAACGCTCCTCTTCATTGCATAGTTCGGTTATTTTGTAATGACGAGGATAACAAAAAACATCGCTCATAACTTGCCGGAAATATTTTGATACAAATATAATTGCAATAAAAGTTATGTGCCTGTATTTCTTGTAGCCAAACCATTAATATCGCGGCTGGAGGCAAAGCACAATTAGCTTTTTTTCCCACTTTTGCAGAAAAAAGCGCAGACTTTTGATCCGCCGATCGGACTATCCCACCATTGCCTAATGGAATCTGTATATCTGCTTCCACGGCTTAACCGCCAACAAAGTTAGCTGAAGACACGCTCATTGCAGGCAAGTAGGGAAATATCACAGGTTTGGCGCAGTACCGGTTTGAGGCGATTCTATTTTGGGAAGTTAATCTAAGGAGATCAACGATGAATTCAACTGCTGAAGCACTTGGAATAGGGATGATAATAGGTGTAGTCCTGTTTCTCGTATTCCTGCTTGTGGGTTGGATAGACAAAATGACTGCGGCAATGAGCAGATTTTTTAAATAAAGAGGTTCCTTCTCAGTTCGGTTTGATGGGTTCCCGTAATGCGGGTCCTGACAACCGTCCGTCGCAAAATACCTGATCGAATCGGAAGGTTGAATTATTTTGCATACGACTTTGCAAAGTAAATCAGGTTCAGTTGCCTGATAATAGCGCGACCGAACAACAACGCTTCAAATTTCCGGGGTCAGTTCAACCTGGCCTCTTTTAAATTGTTTAAAACCAATACTCCGTGAATCTGCCCAACGCATCAAATCGCGATGTCAGCGCCCGGATTGCGCGCCTGTTTGTGCATCCCGTCAAATCTTGCGCCGGGGTCGAGGTGCAGGAAATCTTGTTGACCGCTACGGGCCCGGAAGTCGATCGGGCCTGGATGGTGGTGGATGCGCAGGGTGCATTTGTTACGCAGCGCGAGCATCCGCGTCTGGCGCTGGTTCACCCGCAATGGACGCCAGATGAGCTGGTGCTTGTCACACCCGGAATGCGGGACTTGCATATTGCGCTCGATCTGATGAAGCAGCCTGTTTCGGTAAGGGTCTGGGAAGACAAGGTTCGCGCTTTCGATATGGGCGACGAGGCTGCGCAATGGTTCACTTATTTCCTCTCCAAGCCCGAAAATTCCAGTCCAAGCTCAAGTCATAACGCCTATCGCCTGGTTCGATTCGATCCGGCATACCAACGTGTCTCCAATCCGAAGTGGACTGACGGTGTCCAGTCACTTAACCGCTTCAATGACGGGTTTCCGCTTCTGCTGCTCAGCGAAGCTTCACATGCGCAATTGAATGAGCTATTGGCGGCCGCCGGCCATACCAGAGTAGGCATCGAACGATTCAGGCCCAATGTTGTGCTGTCCGGACTTCAACCGCACGATGAAGACCTGCTCGGCGTGATCAACGTAGACGCAGGCAGCGAAGAAGTATGGCTCAAGCCGGTCAAGCCGTGCCCGCGCTGCCCCATTCCCAATGTCGATCCGCTGACTGCCCGGAGCAGCCCGGAAGTCGGAGATATGCTGCAAAGTTATCGGCAGGATGCCCGCCTGGATGGTGCGGTCACTTTCGGAATGAATGCCATCATACTTCGCGGTATCGGGGCCACTTTGCGCGTGGGACAAACGGTGTCGGCAGATTTTGATTTTGAGTGAAAGCTGAGGAGAGGTGGTTCAGCTCTCGCACCCTTAATTCCTTATGAATGTGTAAAATGCCGCGGCAAGGGGGTAGGTGATGCCAAGCAAAAAGATAATTGCCAGGAAGTTGATTGCGTCCGTAGAACGGATCGAATCGCAGATGTTTCTTGTTTGCGGGCAGAAGGTCATGATCTATACGCGCCTGGCTGAATTGTATGAAGTTGAACCACGGGTTCTGGTTCAGGCAGTCAAACGCAACATCGAACGCTTCTCTGAAGACTTCATGTTCCAATTGAATAAACGGAGTTTGCCAACTTGAAATCACAATTCGGGATTTCAAGCTGGGGCGGAGCACGAACGGCACCTTACGCCTTTACCGAGCGGGGAGTTGCGATGCTCTCCAGTGTCCTGCACGGCGGCCGCGCCATCCAGGCCAACATTGAAATCATGCGCGCCTTCGTGCGTCTGCCGCAGATGCTTTGCTCCAACGCCGAACTATCCAGTAAACTGGCCTCACTCGAAAAGAAATGCGACATCCAGTTCAATTGGAACCTGTGAAATGGCCTTATAAGCCATTGCGATGAATTTCATCTTAAATTTAGCTGGGAAGAGAGCTTAACTGTGAATAGCAATATAGAAATCGCGCAATCTGCTTCGAAACGAACAATCATTGAACTGGCAGAAGAGTGGGCAAATATCCCATCAGAAGCCCTTGAGCCATATGGTCATTACAAGGCGAAGCTTTCTCTTGAATATGCGGCCAAAATTGCGGAAGAACCCAACGGGAAATTGATTTTGGTAACGGCAATTTCCCCAACGCCTGCGGGTGAGGGGAAAACGACTACCACCGTAGGATTGGGTGATGGCCTTAACCATATCGGCAAGAAGGCATTGATTTGCCTGCGCGAGCCATCGCTGGGTCCGGTGTTCGGCATGAAGGGCGGCGCAGCAGGCGGCGGATACGCGCAAGTGGTACCGATGGAAGATATCAATCTTCATTTCACCGGCGATTTCAATGCCATTTCCCTTGCCAATAACCTTCTCGCCGCCTTGATCGATAATCACATATACCATGGTAACGAACTCAATATCGATACCAGGCGTATCACGTGGAAGCGCGTCATAGACATGAATGACCGCGCGCTGCGCAAGATCACGATTGGCATGGGCGGCCCCGCCAATGGTTATGTGCGGGAAGATGGGTTCGATATCGTGGTCGCCTCGGAAGTCATGGCGATATTCTGTCTGGCGACCAGCCTGGATGATTTGAAAGAAAGACTGGGGAATATCGTGATCGGCTATACCACCGATCAAAAGCCGGTGCGCGCGAGCGACTTGAATGCGCAGGGTGCGATGACGGCCATGTTGCGGGATGCCTTTTCACCCAATGTGGTGCAGACCATGGAGAACAACCTGGCATTCATTCATGGCGGCCCGTTTGCCAATATCGCGCATGGCTGCAACTCGGTCATTGCCACATCCACTGCCCTGAAGCTGGCGGATTACGTGGTTACCGAAGCCGGTTTCGGCGCCGATCTGGGCGCGGAGAAATTCATAGACATCAAGTGCCGCAAGTCCGGCTTGAAACCCTCGGCCGTCGTGCTTGTCGCAACCGTGCGCGCCTTGAAATATCACGGCGGGGTCGAGGTCAAGGATACCGGCAGGGAAGATCTGGCCGCGCTGAAAAAAGGCCTGGTGAACCTTGAACGCCACATCGACAATATACGCATCCATTTTGGCCTGCCTTGCGTCGTCGCAATCAATCATCGCACCGAGGATACGCCCGCAGAGATCGATTTGTTAAAAGCCAGCGCGGCAACACACGGAGCAGAGGTCATCGTGGCACGGCATTGGGCCGAAGGCGGAAAAGGCGCGGTTGAGTTGGCTCATGCAGTCGTAAAAATGTGCGAACAGCCCAATGATTTCAAGTTTGTTTACGAAGACAATGAAACGCTTTGGAACAAGATCAAAGCCGTCGCAACAAAAATTTATGGCGCGACTGATGTGGTGGCTGACAAGAAAGTCATTGCGCGGCTGGAAGCCTTGCAACAGGCGGGGTACGGACATTTCCCGGTTTGCATTGCCAAGACCCAATATTCATTTTCTACCGACCCGACCCTGAGAGGCGCCCCGAGCAATCATAACCTGAACATCAGCGAGATCAGATTGGCGGCCGGCGCAGAATTCATCGTGGTAGTGTGCGCCGAGATCATGACCATGCCGGGTTTGCCAAAAGTCCCATCGGCACATTCAATTGATATTAATGAGGACGGCGTGATTGTTGGTTTATTTTGATTCCTCAATTCACAAATGTCACGGCGTTAACCGCCGGGTCGATTGTATTGGGTTGAGGAAGCGAGGATACTCCATGCGACTTGCGGCTAATCTAGCACCTTTGCCGAGAAAGACTCTCTCTGACTATGGTTATGATTTGATGCAGATTATGATTTGATGCAGAACGGAATGCCCTGACCGCACGCCTAAATTCGAACTTCTGAATTCAAGTATTTTTTTAATTTACCTTTAAGGATTTGCAAATGATCTCTATTAAGACTCGCATTTTGTTGGCAGCCACATTTTCCCTGTTAAGCTTGAGCGCCTGTAACAGCAAAACAGGAAATACTCCCGCAGCGGGAGATATCGCCGCCACCGTAAACGGCACTCCCATCAGCAAGGAAAGCGTCGACAAAATAGTCGGGCAGCGCTCGGCGATGGGCCAGCCTGATAGCCCCGAAACACGCAAGGCCATCATCAATCAACTGGCCATGCAGCTGCTGGTATCCCAGGAAGCAATCAAGAAAGACCTGGACAAGACACCCGAAGTGATCGACCAGATCAATATGACCCGTCAGTCCATCCTGGCCAATGCCTTCGTTCAGGACTATATAAAGAATAATCCGGTCAGCGACGACATGTTGAAAGCCGAGTATGACAAGGTCAAGGCTCAGATGTCAGGTACGGAATACAAGGCACGCCACATCCTGGTGGATAAGGAAGCGCAAGCCAAGGCCATCATCGCCAAGCTGAAAAAGAATCCCAAACTGTTCGACAGTCTTGCCAGGGAATATTCGAAAGATCCGGGCTCCAAGGCCAATGGCGGCGAACTGGGCTGGTTCGACCCGCGCGGCATGGTGCCGGAATTTGGTGATGCCGTCGCCAAGCTAAAAAAGGGCAAATTCACGCTTGAACCGGTCAAGACGCAATTTGGCTATCATGTGATCCTGCTGGAAGATACACGCACCAAGCAGATCCCCACCTTCGAGCAAGTCAAACCCCAACTGGTCAAGAGGGTGCAGGATCAAAACATCAAGAAACTGATTGACGACATGATGGCAAAGGCCAAGATCGAAATCACCGCAGAACCGGCAGCAGCACCGGCCAAGAAACCGGAATAAGCCGGGACACAGCAAAGTGTGATGAGGGGCCGGGGTCGAATTTATGCAGAAAATAAATTCGTACCTGGCCCCTTTTACTTCTGCTTTTACTTCTGGCGACCGACATCAAGGTCTACTTCTGCGATCCTCAGAATCCTTGGCAACGTGGGACTAACGAGAATACCAACGGACTATTGAGGCAGTACTTCCCCAAGGGGACAGACCTGTCAGCTTACTCGCAGGCTAAACTCAATGGGGTGGCAAGGCAATTGAATCAGCGCCCAAGAAAGACGCTAAACTATGAAACACCAGCTGAACGATTTAACCAATGTGTTGCATCGACCGGTTGAAACCGCAAAATGCGAGGTCTTCGTTTCATCTGCAACACTCCTTTCGCTTTCGCAAAGTTTAGTGTGTTGCATCGACGGGTTGAATCCGCAGTCGATAGCTGACAACCACCCTACCTGTTTTGCTTAAATCCGATTAATAAATCAGAATAGGAACAGGCAACCAACATAATCAAGCGCATGGCATTCGAAAAAATCTGGGATCACGAACGGCAGCGACGCAACCGCAAGCCGGAACGCGCTAAATCGGCGCCGGGTGCATCGCTGCGCGACAAGCTGGTAAGCGCTGATCTGGCGGTGCAGCCGATCTTCAAGAATGGATGGATGGATTGGCACATTCAATGACTGAAGCTACCGCCTTGCCTACATCCGATGTGCATGCCTTGCCGCCCATGTCAGGCGTGCGGGGACCTTCCGCGAGCACGATTTCGATGGCGTGAACGACCGCCGCTGCCGCATCCCGATATCCCAGGTGATCGAGCATCATGGAACCCGCCCAAATCTGGCCGATCGGATTGGCGACTCCCTTGCCGTATATGTCGGGCGCCGAACCATGAACCGGCTCGAACAGCGACGGGAATGCCCTTTCCGGGTTCAGGTTTGCCGACGGAGCGATGCCGATGGTGCCTGTGCATGCCGGGCCCAGGTCCGAGAGTATGTCGCCGAACAGATTTGATGCCACCACGACATCAAACCAGTCCGGGTGCAGCACAAAGTTCGCGGTCAATATATCGATGTGGTATTTGTCAGCCCGGATATCCGGGTAAGCCGCAGCCATCTCTGCAAACCGCTCATCCCAGTAAGGCATCGAGATCGAAATGCCGTTTGATTTGGTCGCCGAGGTGACATGCTTCTTTGCACGGGTCGCTGCCAGCTCAAACGCGTACTTCATGACCCGGTCGATGCCCTTTCGGGTGAAGACACTTTGCTGCACGACGAATTCGCGCTCGGTGCCGGGGAACATGCGGCCGCCGACCGATGAGTATTCACCCTCGGTATTTTCACGGACGATGTAAAAATCGATGTCCCCTATTTTTCGATTCGCCAACGGGGAGTTGATGCCGGGCATGAGCCGGGCCGGACGCAGGTTGACGTATTGGTCGAATTCCTGCCTGAACTTGACCAGCGATCCCCACAGCGAGACATGATCGGGAACGGTGGCGGGCCAGCCGACCGCCCCGAAGAAAATGGCCGCTTTTCCTTCGAGTGTCTCCTTCCAGTTATCAGGCATCATCTTGCCGTGCCTGACATAGTAGTCACAGCTCCAGTCGAATTCCTGCCATTGGAAGGAGATACCGAACTTGCGGGAGACCGCATCGAGGACACGGAGTCCTTCGGGCATGACTTCCTTTCCGATTCCGTCTCCCGGAATGACGGCAATCCTGTTGATCTTCATATTCTTCCTTCTTATTGATATTCGCCATTGGCGTGGATACACGGGTTTGGACTCCCGAAGGTGCAGGCGAAACTTCACGATTTTCGGTCAAGCGGCAAATTGTTGCGTAAGTCGTACCTCACGAAGATGAGCTTCGGGAAGGTAAATCGAGGCTATCAAGCAAGAGGTGCATGTGCGACCAGAGATGTCACCAACCCCAGACCAAACTGCGCCCAATAATATATCCACGAATTGTCAGGGTATCGCGCAAAGATTAATTTATGGCATGCGCAGTGGCTTCTCCTTAAGGTCAGGTGATTGACATCACATTTTGATTATTGCAACATGCTGGTCCTATTACAACATACAACAAGGGAGAAAATACATCATGTCATCCGTACATTCGCGTTTCCTGTCCCGTCTTTTCATATTTCTGTCGATTTGCGCTCCGATGGCCGCGGTGGCTGCCCAGGATGTCGTATTGGGCGCATCGGTGCAATTGACCGGCCCGATTGCCAACACCGGCCGCTATTACCGCGACTCCTATCAATTCGCGATCGATAAGATCAACGCTGCCGGCGGCGTGAAAATTGCGGGCCAGTCTCACAAGCTGGCGCTCAAACTCTACGACAACCAGTCCGACGTCAATCTGAGCATGCGCCAGTACACGCAGCTGGTGACCGACGACAAGGTCAATCTTTTACTGGGCCCGTTCGCCAGCAATTTCGCCTTGGCCGACTCCGCCATATCGGAAAAGTACAAGATACCCATGGTCCAGGGCGGCGGCGCATCCGACCAGATATTCGCGCGCAATTTCAAGTACATTTTCGGCACGCTGGCACCGGCGAGCAATTACTTCGGCAGCACCATCGGTATGCTGAAAATGCTCAAACCGGTGCCGCAGACCGTGGCTCTGCTGTATGCCGACGACGCCTTTGACGTGTCGGTGGCGGATGGTACCCGGCCGATGTTGAAACAGGCAGGATTGAATATCGTGATGGATGAGCGCTACAGCACCAATGCCACCGACTTCAACTCGTTGCTGTCCCAGATTAAGAGCAAGCAGGCCGACGTGGTGCTGGTGGCCGGCCATGAAACCGAGATCCTCAATTTCGTACGCCAGGCCAAAAGCCTGGAGGTGGCCCCGAAGATGTATTCGTTCACCGTGGGCGTGCCGAGCGAAGACTTCCGCAAAGCCCTGGGCAAGGACGCCGACTATGCATTTGGCATGACGCCCTGGTTGCCGTCTGCTGAACTGAAAGACCGCTGGTTCGGCGATGCCGAGCAGTTTGCCAAGGCGTACAAGGCGAAGTTCGGCTATGACCCCGACTATCACGCTGCCTCCGGCGCCGCCGACGTGGAAGCACTGGTGCAGGCCATTGAGGATGCCGATAGTCTCGACCCGCAAAAAGTTCGCGATGCGCTGGCCAAGATCAAGTTCGACAGCCTGTACGGACCGATCGCATTCAGCGCGCAGGGACAGATCGAATTGCCGCAGATGGTGATCCAGGTACAGGGTGGCAAGGTCGTCAAAGTCTACGGGCTGAAAGGCATGGTCAATCAACCGAAGTATCCGATGCCCGCCTGGAACAAGCGCTAAGCTGTCCGCGGTACGGTTCATCAGGTGGATCTGCTCGCGCAAATTCTCGTCAATGGCGTGCTCCAGGGCGGGCTGTATGCAGTCATGGCGCTTGGCTTGGCCCTGGTATGGGGCGTGCTCAACATCGTCAATCTGGCGCACGGCGCGTTCATCATGCTGGGCGGTTACGCATCCTGGTACCTGTACACCTACCTGCGTATTGACCCGTTCGTGGGACTGCCGATCACCGCCGTCGTGATGTTCGTGTTCGGCTACGCGTTGCAGCGCGGCCTGCTCAACCTGGTGATCCGCGCGCCGATGTTCAACACGCTGCTGATCACCTTCGGGCTGGAGGTGGTCCTGACCGACCTGGCCCAACTGGTGTTTTCGGCCGACTTTCGCACCATCAATCCGCCCTATGCCGGCAACAGCATCGCATTGGGTCCGCTGGTCCTGCCCGTGGCGCGTCTGGCCGCGTTCTCCGTGGCCATTGTTCTGACTGTCAGCATGTGGCTGTTTCTGCTGCACACACGGCTCGGGCGCGCGATTCGCGCCACTGCACAGAACCTGGTGGCGGCGCGCCTGCACGGCGTTGAACCGCGGCACCTTTACGCAATGACGTTCGGCCTCGGCATCGCGCTGGCGGGGATGGCCGGCACACTCTATGGCACGGTGTCGCAGATCAATCCGTACATCGGTGCGTCGCTGACCGCCAAATCGTTTGCCATCTCGATCATCGGCGGTCTGGAAAACCCGCTGGGCGTGATCGTCGGGGGACTGTTCCTTGGGATCGTCGAGTCGCTGACCACCCTGTATATCGGCCAGACCTATGCGGATGTCGCCAGCTTCGGCATCCTGGTGCTGGTGCTGATCGTGCGGCCCGGCGGCCTGCTCGGGAAGACAGCATGAAGGCGTGGCAGATAGGGCTGGTTCTGGCCGCACTGGTGGCGCTCGCCGGTGTACCCTGGTACGGCTCGGACGTGCTCATCCAGTTCGGCATCAACGCGCTGCTGATGGCAGTATTGGCACAGGGCTGGAACATCATCGGCGGTTACACCGGTTATGCCTCGTTCGGGAACTCGGTTTTTTACGGCTTGGGGAGTTACGGCGTGGCCATCGCGATGGTGCAGTGGCATTTGCCGTTCGCAGTCGGCATGGTCTTCGGGGTGTTGCTGGCGGTCGTGTTTGCCGTCCTGCTGGGCATCCCCGTGCTGCGGCTCAAGGGCCACTACTTCGCGATCGCGACGCTCGCGCTGGCGCAGGTCATGACGGCCATCGTTTCCAATGTGGGCCTGGCCGGCCAGAACATCGGACTGGTCCTGCCGCCGCTGAACAACGATCCGCTGTTCTACGAATTGTCGCTGGGCTTGCTGACCGTCGCGACGCTGACGATCTGGGGCCTGACCCGCAGCCGTTTCGGCTTCGGGCTGATCGCGATCCGGGAAAACGAGGAAGGCGCGGTCGTCATGGGAGTAAACACCACGCTGTACAAGGTGCTGGCTTTTGCGCTATCGGGCATATTCAGTGCGCTGGCTGGCGGTATCCATGCCTACTGGATCACCTTTCTTGACCCGGCAAGCGCGTTCGATATCAGCCTCAACGTCAAGATGATCATCATGGCCGTGTTCGGCGGGCCGGGAACGGTACTCGGCCCCATCGTCGGCGCGTTCACGCTGTCGGCCGTGTCCGAATTCCTGTCGAGCGAAGTGACTCGCATCGCCGGCCTGTTCTTCGGCGTCGTCATCGTCGTCGCGGTGGTGCTCATGCCGCGCGGTCTTGCCGACCTGTTCAGGCGTATGCGGAAAATGGGCTGGAGCTATTTCAGCGAAAACATCCGCGCTCACCGGCTATGACACCCGTCCTGGAAGTTCGTAATGCGACGCGGCATTTCGCCGGACTGGTTGCCGTCGACGATGTCAGTTTCACGCTCGCCCCGGGAGAGATACTCGGGCTAATCGGCCCCAACGGTGCAGGCAAGACGACGCTGATCAGCCTGATCAGCGGCACTCACGACCTCAGCGCAGGTGAGATATTCTTCCAGGGTGAATCCATCAACCACCTGCTGGCGTTCCGCCGCGCCAGGCTGGGCATAGGCCGCACTTTCCAGATTATGCGGCCGTTTCCCGTCATGTCGGTGCTGGATAACGTGGCCGTCGGCGCGCTGTTCGGGCGCGGTGGCGGCCAGCCAAAACTGGCCGTGGCGCGCGAACAGGCGCGCGAATGTCTCGAGTTCGTGGGTCTGGGCAAGATCATCGACAAGCGGGCCGATGAACTCGGTGGCCCGGACCGCAAACGCCTGGAGCTGGCCAAGGCGCTGGCGATGCAACCGCAGGTGCTGCTCTGCGACGAGGTCATGGCCGGCTTGAACCACGTCGAGATCGACGAGGTCATCGACGTGATCCGCAAGGTGCGCGATCTGGGCATCAGCATCCTGGTGATCGAACACGTCATCAAGGCGATCAAAAGCCTTTCCGACCGCCTGCTGGTGCTGCACCACGGAGAAAAGATCGCCGACGGCACACCCGACGCGGTGCTGGCGGACCCCATCGTGATCGAGGCTTATCTGGGAAAGAAGCGCGCATGAACGGCCAGGCAGATCGCACCCCCTTGCTCAAAGTCGAGAATCTGAGCGCCGGCTACGGCGGCATGCATGTGCTGCATGACGTGACGCTGGAAGTCTACCCGGCTGAAATGGTGGCGCTGGTCGGCAGCAATGGCGCCGGCAAGACGACCCTGCTGCGGGCGCTGTCGCGTATGCTGTCCTGTACCGGCAGCATCGTCATGAACGGCCATGATCTTGCCGGCATGACGCCGGACCAAGCCTTCGGGCTGGGTCTGGTGCAAGTACCGGAAGGGCGCCAGCTGTTCGACCGGATGACCGTGCAGGACAATTTGCTGATGGGGAGCTACCGGCGCAAGGACAAGGCAGCGGTCGCGCGCGACCTGGACAGGATTTACGCCATGTTCCCTCGCCTGACGGAACGGCGGCGCCAACTGGCGGGGAGCATGTCGGGCGGCGAGCAACAAATGTGTGCGATGGCGCGCGCGCTGATGGCCGCACCGGTGCTGATGATGGTCGATGAAATGAGCCTGGGGCTGGCACCCGTCGTGGTCGAGCAGTTGATGGAGGTGCTTGCCGCGATCCGGCGTGACGGCGTGACCGTGTTGCTGGTCGAGCAGGATGTGCAACTGGCGCTGTCCGGCGCAGACCGTGCCTATGTGTTGGAAACCGGCAGTATCGTGCACCATGGGCCAGCCAAAGTCCTGATCGATGATCCGGCCGTCCAGCAGGCCTATTGGGGACTTTAAATTATTGCGCTCAAATATTGATCCATCATTAAAAAAGGGTCGATAGCAGCCATTCAATCATTGAATTTTGCTTAATGTCACTAAATAAATCAGAATCAAGAGAGATATTTCAATACTTCAAATAAATGTCCTCCGAAAAAATCTGGGATCACGAACGACAGCGCCGCAATCGCAAGCTCGATCGCGCTGCATCGGCGCTGGGCGCATCGCTGCGTGACAAGGCGGTGAGCGCCGATCTGGCGGTTCGACTGATCGAGGCGGTAATCGAGCCGGGTGACCGCGTGTGCCTGGAGGGCGACAACCAGAAGCAGGCCGATTTTCTGGCGCAGGCACTGACGCGCGTCGATCCGGCTCGGGTCAATAAATTGCACATGCTGCAATCTGTGCTGGCGCTGCCCGAGCATCTCGACCTGTACGAGCTCGGCATCGCGGAGCTGCTGGACTTTTCGTTCTCCGGCCCGCAGGCCGCGCGGCTGGCACGCATGGTGGGCAAGGGGCAGATACGCATCGGCGCGATCCATACCTATCTCGAATTGTTCAGCCGGTATTTCGTCGACCTGACGCCGCATGTTGCGCTGGTGGTCGCACAATCCGCCGATGCGCAGGGCAATCTGTATACCGGCCCGAACACCGAGGATACGCCCGCGATCGTCGAGGCCACAGCGTTCAAGAACGGCATCGTGATCGCACAGGTGAACGAACTGGTGGACAAGGTGCCGCGCGTGGATATCCCCGGCGACTGGGTGAACTTCGTGATCCCCAGCCCGCGCCCGCATTTCATCGAGCCGCTGTTCACCCGCGACCCGGCGCAAATCTCCGAGATACAGGTGCTGATGGCGATGATGGCGATCAAGGGCATCTACGCCGAATATGGCGTGCAGCGCCTGAACCACGGCATCGGTTTCGACACCGCCGCGATCGAATTGCTGCTGCCGACTTACGCGGAAAGCCTCGGGCTGAAGGGCAAGATATGCAGCCACTGGGCGCTCAATCCCCATCCCGCGATGATCCCCGCGATCGAGGCCGGTTTCGTGAAGTCTATCCATTCGTTCGGCTCCGAACTCGGCATGGAGAATTACATCGCCGCGCGTCCCGATGTGTTCTTCACCGGGCCGGATGGCACGATGCGTTCTAACCGCGCGTTCTCGCAGGCGGCCGGCCATTATGCGTGCGACATGTTCATCGGTTCGACCCTGCAGATCGATCTCGAGGGCAACAGTTCGACCGCGACGCTGGACCGCATCTCGGGCTTCGGCGGCGCGCCGAACATGGGCGCGGATGCCGCAGGGCGGCGCCATGCCAGCCCGGCCTGGTTGAAAGCCGGCGAGCAGAGGCGCAGCCAGCACCCAGGAATTCCCCGCGGCCGCAAGCTGGTGGTGCAGATGGTCGAGACGTTCCGCGAACACATGCAGCCCGCCTTTGTTGCCGAACTGGATGCGTGGAAGCTCGCGGAATTCGCCAACATGCCGATCCCGCCGGTGATGATCTACGGCGACGATGTCACGCACATCCTCACCGAGGAGGGTATCGCCAACCTGCTGCTGTGCGCGAATGCCGAGGAGCGTGAACAGGCGATACGCGGTGTCGCGGGATACACCGAGATGGGCCTGGGTCGCGACCTGCGCATGGTGGAGAACCTGCGCGACCGCGGCGTGATCCTTCGCGCCGAAGATCTCGGTATCAACAAGCGCGATGCGACGCGCGATTTGTTGGCGGCAAGGTCGGTCAAGGATCTGGTGCGCGCTTCGGGAGGGCTGTATCAGCCGCCGGTCAGGTTCAGGAATTGGTGATGGTTTTGAATTACATGATTGTCTTATCGTCCCCCTCTCTCCAACTCTCTCCCCAAAGGGAGAGAGAGTAATCATCCCCTCGCCCGCTTGCGGGAGAGGGTAAGGGATAACCAGCGACTTGGCTGCGGCTTTTGTGCAGCCTAGTCGAATGGCTAGTTGTTTAATCCGAGGGTTCTCGTAATGACGGCTGCTACAAAATAAAGGTGCAAACAACATGACCATGGAAAATCTGAAATATCGTTTTGACGGCGGCAAGCCGACGCCGGGGGTGACGGCCATCGTCGGCGTGCTGGGCTCGGGTAATCTCGAAGTGATGGTGGAACCGGCCGCACTCGGCGGTGCATGCGAGATCGAGGTATCGACTGCGGCGCGCGGTTTTGGCACGATCTGGCAGGCGGTGATGAAGGATTTCTTTGCCCGCCATCGTGCCGGTGACATTCGTATTTCGGTGAACGATGCGGGCGCGACGCCGGCCATCGTCAGCCTGCGCCTCGACCAGGCAATCGAGACTTACAAAGGTAAGCATAAATGATACGCAGCTATTACGAGAGCAGCGCCCGCGCGCGCATCGCCGGTCTGCTGGATGCGGACTCCTTTCATGAATGGTTGCCTGCCGCAGATCGGGTGACCAGTCCGCATTTGGCGACACTGGAGCAGCCTGCCGCGTTCGACGATGGCGTGATCATCGGGCAGGGCAGCATCGCCGGGGAAAAGATTTTCATCGCCGCGCAGGAAGGCGGCTTCATGGGCGGGGCGGTGGGCGAGGTGCACGGCGCGAAGATCGTCGGCGTGCTGGAACGCGCGGTGCGCGACCATCCGGCGGCAGTAGTGCTGCTGCTCGAAACCGGCGGGGTGAGATTGCAGGAAGCCAACGCCGGGCTGATCGCGGTGTCGGAAGTGATGCGCGCGATCCTGTCCGCGCGTGCCGCAGGCGTGCCGGTCATCGTCGCGATCGGCGGGCAGTACGGGTGTTTCGGCGGCATGGGCATCGCCGCGCGTTGCGCCAGCACCATCATCATGAGCGAAGAAGGTCGGCTCGGCCTGTCCGGTCCTGAAGTGATCGAGACCGTGCGCGGCGTGGAAGAATATGATTCGCGAGACCGAGCGCTGGTATGGCGCACCGTCGGCGGCAAGCACCGTTACCTGCTCGGCGAGTGCGACACGATAGTGCCGGACAGCATGGCGGCTTTCCGGCAGGCAATCTCGGCAAGCATCAATGACGGGGACGACTGGTCTCTGGAAGCTTTGCAACGCGAACACCAATTGCTCAGTGACCGGGTGAAACGTTTCGGCGAGTGCAAGGATGGCCGCGACATCTGGCGCGAGCTGGGCTGGGCTGATCCGGATGCGATTGCGATGATGGACAACGACGAGTTCGTTTCGGCGGCTCAGGGACGCAGGGCAAAACAAACTGTAAAGGTGCCTTAACATGGAATGGAAAAAAGTCGCCGAGCAGATGTTCCCAGCGGGTCATGACGTCAGGCAGGACGGCGATCTGCTGTCGGGCGAGGGTCGTTGCGGCAAGCATACCGTTGCGGTGATCGGCACCACCAACCACACCGAGGTCGGCGTCGAGCTCGCGCTTGCGATGGCGGCTGCGGTGCTTGCGGTGATACACGATCATCCCGCGCGGCCGATTGTGTTTCTGGTCGACACCAGCGGGCAGCGCCTGCGTCACCGCGACGAGATGCTCGGCCTGAACGGCTACATGGCGCATCTGGCGAAATGCGTGGAGATGGCGCGCCGGCGCGGCCACGCGATCATCAGCCTGGTTTACGAGCAGGCGCTGTCCGGCGGTTTCCTCGCCAACGGCATGATGGCGGATGTGTGCGCCGCGCTGCCCGGGGCCGAGATACGCGTGATGGGTCTCGCGGCGATGGCCAGGGTGACGCGCATCAGCGAGGAAAGACTGACCGAACTCAGTATCTCGTCGCCGGTGTTTGCGCCGGGCGCGAAAAATTATCTGAAGATGGGCGGCCTGGACGCATTGTGGGAAGGGGATCTGTCTGTCTGCCTGACGGATGCCCTGGAACGTGTCGACGCATCCGATCATCGCCGTGTCAGTGGGCTTGAGCGCGGCGGCCGCTTGCTTGCCGATTCAGTCGTCCAGCGTGTGTTAGCCAGTGCCTGAATCTGTTCCATTAAGCAGTCAAAGGCCGGGGCGGCATGGCCTGGTGTGGATACGGCCCGAATCCCGCGGGGCTGTGGCCGCACAGGTCACCGATGACGATATGCGCCAGTATGCCGAGGCATGGCTGGCAGCGGATCGGCCGCTGGTGGTCGCACGCCAGCCCTGTAGTGCATCGCTGTCTGACCACATTTCGGTCGGCCTGGCGCTGCCGCCCGCGCAAGGCAAGCACCGCATCTCGCTGGTCGTGGCAATGCAGGACATCGTTCGACACACACCGCCATTGCGGCTCTCCGATGCGATAGCCCACGCGCCTGCCGAGTGGCAGCCTGCATTGGCCGAGTTGCATGATGCGGCAATAAATATCGGTATCGAACTGCGCGTGTTTGGTTCGCTGGCCTGGCAGGCGCTGAGCGGCCTCAACTACATGACCGAGAAATCCGATATCGACCTGCTCTGGCACCCGCTGTCGCACATGCAGTTGCAGCAAGGTATTGCGCTGCTGGCGCGCTGGGAGCGGGATCACGGTTTGCGCGCCGACGGTGAAGTGCTGTTCGGCGGGAGCAGCTCCGTGTCCTGGCGCGAATGGGCTACATTGAAGTCCGGCGACGACCAGCGCGTATTGGTGAAACGACTATCCAGCGCGGAACTGGTCGATGCCCGCGAACTGCTGGAGATGCTGGCATGAACCGCCTGCCCCTTAAAACATACGCTGTTGCAGAGCCGGGGTTGCGGCACACCGCGCACCGCATCGCGCGCCATATTGCTCTGTTGGCGGTGCGCAGCCTGTATAGTGAACTGGCGCTGTATCCCAAGCCGGGGCTGGTCAGTTTCCGCGACAACGGCGCGCACCGCGATATGAATGCCGCAACCTTTGTGCGCAGCCTGTTTTCGCTGCGCGGCTACTTCGTCGCGATCGCCGCAGCAGGGATGCGTGAAGCAAAATTCAACGAGCTTCAACAACTTGGTCTTGCTGCCGAGACCCGGATGCTGCATGCCACGCGCGGCATCAATACGCACCGCGGCGCGATCTTCACGCACGGCATACTCGCCGCTGCAGCCGGCTGCGCGGCGGCACGCAAACTGCCACCGTCCGATGAATATCTGCGCGCCATCGTCGCTGCCAACTGGAGCCGCGATCTGCGCGCCATCGCTGTTGCAAGCGCGGCGCCCCCCAGTCACGGGCAACTGATGGCGGCACGCCACGGTGTCACCGGCGCGCGCGGCGAAGCGCTGCGGGCTTTCCCGTCGGTTTTCGAAAGCGCGTTGCCGGCCTTGCGCGGCGTGCTGGCTCGCGGTGCCGATACTCAGCAAGCATTGCTGCATACCTTCTTCGTGTTGCTGGCGAAGACGCCGGACACCAACGTGCTGTTTCGCGGCGGGGATGAAGGATTGCGCTTCATCCAGGCGCAGGCCGCAGATTTTCTCGAACGGGGCAGCGTGTTCGAAGCAGGGTGGCAGGGGCGTGCGGAATCCCTGCATAGCCAGTGTTCGTTACGAAACCTGTCGCCGGGCGGCTGCGCCGACCTGCTGGCCGCGGCGTGGTTCGTGCACCAGTTGCAGACCGACCCACTATGAGTCTGGCTATCCTGTGTTCAGGGCAGGGTGCGCAGCATCCGGCGATGCTGGACATGATTGCGGATCATCCGGCCGCCGCCGAGGTCATCAAATCCGGCGAGGCAGTACTCGGATTGCAGCTGCGCGAAGTGCTCGCACATCCCGAATATATTTTTCGCAACGCGATCGCGCAACCGTTGATCTGCCTTACCCAGTTGGCGCTCTGGAATGCACTGCGGCAGGATGCACCCAAGCCCGCGGCCTTTTGCGGGTACAGCGTCGGCGAGCTGGGTGCCTATGCCTGCGCGGGTGCGCTCGATGTCATTGACCTGGTGCGCATTGCCGTCGCGCGCGCTGTGCTGATGGATCAGGCTGCGGCCGCAACGCATGGCGGCATGCTGGCATTGCAGGGTCTGCGGCGCGACGAGGTGGCTCGCCTGTGTGCAGGTCAGCGCGCCTGGATCGCTATTGCGATCGGCGAGGAGGAATTTGTCATCGGCGGCGAGGATGTTGCGCTGCAGCAGTTGAGCGCAGCGTTCGCGGAACGCGGCGCCAGGCTGACCCGGCTCAAGGTGGGACTGGCATCGCACACACCGCTGCTCCGCGATGCAGTTGAGCCGTTCCGCGCATTGCTCAACGCTTCATCGATAACCGCGCCCGCCACTCCGGTGGTCGCCGGCATCGATGCCGCATGGGTGGTGCGCCGCGAGACGGCGATCGAGAAGCTCGCGCAGCAACTGGATCATACGATAGCATGGTCAGCCTGCCTGGACATGCTGTACGAACGCGGTTGCCGCGTGTTTCTGGAGCTCGGGCCGGGGCGCTCGCTCGCGCGCATGGCGCAGGCGCGCTTTGCCGATGTCGATGCCAGGGCGGTGGACGATTTCCGCTCGCTTGATGGCGTGTCTTCCTGGCTGTCCAAGCATGCTCGAGTTCTTTGAACTTGTGCCACACTGAGCCGATATGAAATCCGTCCATCTGGTCATTCCCGATCTGTTCCTGCCGAAAGATTTTGCCGCCGAGGTATGCGCGGATCTGCGTTTGCCCGCATTGGAAAGTCTGCTGCGCCGCGGGCAGAGCGAAATCCTTGCACCTGTTGAGCTGGAAGATCTGCTGTGCGAAATGTTTGGCCTGCCATGTCGGGACGACGCGCCGATCGCGCCGATTTCCGCTGCCTTTGACGGTCTCGGTGCGGGATGCTGGCTGCGTGCCGACCCGGTGCATTTGCGCTTGCAGCGCGACCAGATGCTGCTGCTTGCCAACAGCGAAATCAGCGCGGAAGAGGCCGGGCAAATGTGCGCCAGCCTGAATGAGTACTTTGCCGGGCAGGGCATGGAATTCTTTGCGCCGCATCCGCAACGCTGGTATGTGCGGCTGGACTCACTGCCGGATATCCGGACCAGACCGATTTCGCAGGTGATCGGCGGCGATGTGCGCAGGGCATTGCCAACCGGTGCGGATGCGGCACATTGGCATCGGGTTTTCAATGAGATACAGATGCTGCTGTTCGCGCATCCATTTAACGAATTACGCGATGAGCGCGGAGTGCTGACTATCAACAGCGTGTGGCTGTGGGGAACGGGACACAGTGAAAATGTGTCACTGCAAAAAAATTACAGCAATGCGAGTTCGGATGAGGTGTTGGTTGAAATGTTGGCTACTGCTGCGGGTGTTCCATTTTCGGCATGGACCGGACATTGGCGGGACACGGAAGACGATGGCAGGCAATTGCTGGTCTGGACAGGGTTGCGTTCGGCTTTGCAGAGCGGCGATCTGGCTGCCTGGCGCACCGCTTTGCAGGACTTTGAAAGCGGATTTGCACAGCCATTATGGCAGGCGTTGCGTGACGGGAAAATCGCACGGTTGCATTTGGATATTTTAAGCGCGGATGGCATTCGGCGTGTAACGCTGACGCGCGGCGATGCCTGGTCATTCTGGAGGCGCACCAGGCTCCTGGCCGAATATTCGCTGGTGTAGAATGCAGTAACAAAACAACAGGGAACCTCTCAAGATCGCGCAGCAGATTTTAGAAGTTTCCGTGGGAGTGACCGTGGCTTTTCTGGATACTGCATTTCATTGGCGAAGCCGGGGTGTTTATCGATACGGCGGGCGGCGGAAGGTGCAGTCTCAATGTCTTGTCCAGGGGCAATTTTTTCAGCGAAATGAACCTGATGACCGGCTCGCCGCGAGTCGCCTCGGCGATAGCAAGGACCGATCTCGAATGTTATCGCCTCGACAAGGAGGCATTGCACAATGAGATGCACCATAGTCACAGCGAAGTTTTGGCGACTATCAAACGATTCTTCGGTTTGTAGTATCATTGCGCCGCGTTAAATATTGGGAACACAACATGAAAATATCATTTCTGGATTTTGAAGGTTCCATAGCCGAACTGGAAGAAAAGATTGAACAACTGCGCTATATGCAGGACGATTCCGCGCTTGACATCGCGGACGAGATTTCACGCTTGTCCAAGAAGAGCGTGGCGCTGACCAAGGACGTCTATGCCAAGCTTACGCCCTGGCAAATCTCGCAGGTATCGCGCCACCCGCAGCGTCCTTATACGCTGGACTATATCGAGGCGCTGTTCACGGATTTCGAAGAACTGCATGGTGACCGTTCGTTTGCCGACGACAAGGCGATCGTGGGCGGGCTGGCCCGGTTCAACGGACAGAGCGTGATGGTGATCGGACACCAGAAGGGCCGCGACACCAAAGAAAAGATCATGCGCAATTTCGGCATGCCGCGCCCCGAAGGATATCGCAAGGCGATGCGCCTGATGCGGCTGGCGGAAAAATTCGGCATTCCCATCATGACCTTCATCGATACGCCCGGTGCGTATCCCGGTGTGAATGCCGAAGAGCGTGGCCAGTCCGAGGCGATCGGGCGCAATCTGTACGAGATGAGTGAATTGCGCGTGCCTATCATCTGCACCGTGATTGGCGAGGGCGGTTCCGGGGGTGCGCTGGCGATTGCCGTCGGCGACTCGCTGCTGATGCTGCAATACAGCACCTACTCGGTTATTTCACCGGAAGGCTGCGCATCGATCCTGTGGAAAAGCGCGGAAAATGCACCCGAAGCCGCAGAAACCCTGGGCATCACCGCGACCCGTTTGAAGGCGCTGGGTCTGGTGGACAAGATCATCAGCGAACCATTGGGCGGCGCGCATCGCGATTATGCCGCAACCATGCAGAGCGTGAAGAAGGCTTTGCAGGACGCACTCAAGACCGCGCAAAGCAAACCGACGGTCAGCCTGATACGGGATCGCTTCAATCGCCTGATGGGTTATGGCAAGTTCAAGGAAGTCGCGCTTCAGTAAGAAAATAATCATCCGTCATTCCGGGCCCGGTCCGGAATGACACTCCTCGGGCTTGATCGTGGTTCCCAATAATTATCTGGTCGAACGGGTTGCGGCGCAGATCGCGCCGCTGCTTCCTGCGCATAGCTCTGTCCTGGTCGGGTTGAGCGGCGGGGTGGACTCGGTGGTGCTGCTGCACATGCTGCACAAACTCGCCGCGCGTTACTCATGGCAACTTTCCGCATTGCATGTCCATCACGGCATCAGCCGGAATGCGGATGCATGGGCAGAATTCTGTGCCGATCTATGCGGCCGCCACAACATTCCATTGCGCATCGAACACGTGGATATCGCACCGCTGCGGTCACACGGCATCGAAGCGGCGGCCCGCAAGCTGCGCCTCGCGGCGTTTAACCGGCAACCGAGCGACTTCGTGGCACTGGCACACCATGCCGACGATCAGGCGGAAACGCTGCTGCTGCAGTTGTTGCGCGGAGCAGGGGTGCGCGGCGCAAGTGCCATGCCTGTCCTGCGCTTGTCGAAGCGGCCCTTGCTTGCCCGGCGCGCCGGCTCGCCCGATTTGTTGCGCCCACTGCTGCATTGTTCGCGCGAGGAAATACTGGCTTATGCCGCAGCGCACCAGTTGCACTGGATAGAGGATGAAAGCAATGCCGACAATAGCTATCCGCGCAATTTCCTGCGTCATCGCGTGCTTCCGTTGCTGGCTGAAAGTTTCCCCGCCTATCGCGACACGCTGGCGCGCAGCGCGCAGCATTTCGCCGAGGCGAGCAGTTTGCTGGATGAGCTGGCGCAACAGGATGGCGTCCAGGCGATCCGCGCCGATACGCTGGACGTTGCTGCTTTGCAGGCACTGAGCCTGCCGCGCGCGAAGAACCTGCTGCGCTATTTCCTGCACTGCCGCAGCGCACCGATGCCGCAAGTTGTGCAACTGGATGACATGCTGCACCAGTTGCGCAATGCGCGGCAGGATGCATCGGTATGTGTAAACTACAGTGACTGTCAGGTGCGCCGTTATCAGGGCAAAGTGTATGTGCTAAGCGCTTTGGGCGAGTTTGATCCGAACATAGTATTGCCCTGGCACGGCGAAGCCGAATTGAAATGGCCTGCGCTGAATGCGAGTCTGTGCTTCGATCGCAAGCGGTATCCGCAAGGGAATGCCCCACAGTCTTATGGTATCAGCCTGGAGAAATTGCAGCGCGCGCCGGTGACGCTACGCTTGCGGCGCGGCGGAGAAGTGCTGCGTCCACACCCAGCCGCCGCGACACGAACCCTGAAGAACCTGCTGCAGGAACACCACGTCCCGCCCTGGCAACGCGACCGGCTGCCGCTGCTGTATTGCGGCGAAGAACTGGTATGCGTGCCCGGTGTGGCGGTTGCGGCGGAGTACCTGGCGAATGGGCATGAAGCAGCCATAGCGGTTGAATTGCGGGGGCGCGGATAGGCAAATCCTGATAGAATCACGCACCTGTAATTTTCGATCAACTTTAATTCTGTTTGGAGAAAGAAGCATGGCTGTAGAACGTACCCTGTCGATTATCAAACCCGATGCAGTTGCCAAGAATGTCATCGGCCAAATTTACACCCGCTTTGAAAAGGCAGGGTTGAAAATCATCGCTGCGCAGATGCGCCGCCTGACCCGTGCCGAGGCGGAAGGTTTTTATGACGTGCATCGCGCCCGCCCGTTCTTCAAGGACCTGGTGGATTTCATGATCTCCGGCCCGGTGATGATACAGGTGCTGGAAGGCGAAGGCGCCGTTCTGAAAAACCGCGACCTGATGGGCGCCACCGATCCGAAGAAGGCCGACAAGGGCACCATCCGTGCCGACTTCGCCGACAGCATTGATGCCAATGCAGTGCATGGTTCGGATTCCGCAGAAAATGCGGCTAACGAGATTGCTTATTTCTTTCCAAAGAAGAATATTCATTCACGCTAAGAGTTTAAAGATGCAGCAAAACCTCCTCGACTTTGATGCCCACGCATTGGCCGGCTATTTCACGGAAATGGGCGAGAAGCCGTTTCGTGCACGCCAGTTGATGCGCTGGATCTACAAGGTCGGGGAGCCCGATTTCGCGGCGATGACCGATATCGCGGCAGCGTTGCGCGACAAGCTCACGCAATGCGCCCGCATTACCGCGCCTGAGGTGATGCGCGAAGAATTATCCGACGATGGCACCCGCAAGTGGCTGCTGAACGTCGGCACAGGAAATGCCATCGAAGCGGTGTACATTCCCGAAGAGACCAGGGGGACCCTGTGCATTTCCAGCCAGGCGGGTTGCGCGCTGAACTGTTCTTTCTGCTCGACCGGCAAGCAGGGTTTCAACCGCAACCTCAGCGTGGCGGAGATCATCGGCCAGCTGTGGTGGGCGAATCATCAGCTCGGCAAGGATGCCGACGGCAACTGGAAGATCAGCAACGTGGTGATGATGGGCATGGGTGAGCCGCTGCTGAATTTTGACAACACGGTGAGCGCGCTGCGATTGATGCTGGACGACCAGGCTTATGGGCTGTCGCGCCGGCGTGTGACGGTATCCACTTCCGGCATCGTGCCTGCGATGGACAGGCTGCGCGAAGAATGCCCGGTGGCCCTGGCGGTTTCGCTGCATGCACCGAACGACCAGCTGCGCGACGAACTGGTGCCGATCAACCAGAAATATCCGCTCAAGGAATTGCTTTCAGCGTGCCAGCGTTATCTTGAACGGGCACCGCGCGATTTCATCACCTTTGAATATGTGATGCTGGACGGTGTGAATGATTCGGTGCAACAGGCACGCGAACTGGTTAATCTTGTGCGCGACGTACCTTGCAAGTTTAACCTGATCCCTTTCAATCCGTTTCCGCAAACCCATTATCGCCGCTCAAGACCCGATGCGATACAGCGTTTCCGCGATGTGCTGATGCAGGCAGGCATCGTGACCACCACGCGCAAGACCCGCGGTGATGATATCGCTGCGGCATGCGGGCAACTGGCCGGGCAGGTTCAGGATAGAACCAAACGGGCGCAGCAACGCTCTATTGGAGTTGCATAAATGAATGGACGAGGTGCACTGTGAACAGATTGATTGCCATGTTTTTTTCGCTGGCCTTGCTGGCGGCCTGCAGTACGCCTTCCGAAAATACACAAGCCTTCAAAAGCGCCAAAGTGCATACCGAATTGGCAGGCCTGTACTATCAGCGCGCCCAGCTCGGCATCGCGCTGGATGAATTGACAAAAGCCATCAACGCCGACAGCAGCTATGCGCCGGCATACAACGTGCGCGGCTTGGTGCATATGGCACTGCGCGAGGACAAGGATGCCGAGGAGGATTTCAAGCACAGCCTGTCTCTCGATGACACGAACTCCGACGCACATAACAACTATGGCTGGTTCCTGTGTCAGCACGACAGGGCAAAGGAAGCGATTCCCCAGTTCATGGCGGCATTGAAAAATCCTTTGTATACGACCCCCGGCCTCGCCTATCTGAATGCCGGCCTGTGTTCCAGAAAAGCCGGCAACAACAAGGATGCCGAGGATTTCCTGCAAAAAGCGCTGCAGGTGGAACCCGGATCGACACAGGTCCTGTATGCGCTGGCAGACTTGAAGTTCGCCAATGCCGATTACTATTCAGCAAAAAAATATTTTGCGGATCTTTCGCAAAGATCCGACAATCTCACTGCCGAGCAACTTTGGCTGGGAGTCAGGATCAATCGCAGGATTGGCGATCGCGACTCGGCAGCCAGTTATGCCACTCAATTGCGCAACCGTTTTCCCGATGCGCGTGAAACTCTAATGCTGATGCATGGTGAATAATGGAACAGCTTCCTGAAAATAGTGCTGTGCAGGGCAATCCTTCAGACACGATACCGCAAACTTCGCTGGGAGTTATGTTGCGCGAAGCGCGCGAGCAACTTGGTTTGAGCGTGGCGGATGTGGCTGCACAGACCAAGTTTGCGCCACGCCAAATCGAGGCTCTCGAAGCGGACGATTTCGAGAATCTCCCAGAAACCGCATTTTTGCGCGGTTTTGTTCGCAGTTATGCCAAGATTTTGAACGTGGATGCACAAATTTTGTTGGCGGCTCTGCCGCAAGCAAAAGCACCGGCGGCAGAGTTGACACCAGCGTCGGTCGGCGTGCCGTTTCCAAACGAGTATTCAGCGCAAAAAAATCTGATCCTGTTGGGTGCTGCATTGCTGATGGCCGTGATTGTGGCGGGGTTCGCGGTGTGGCATTTTACGACTCCGCTTAAGCAAGCCAAAGTTGTGAAGGTTGAAACGCCGGTTTCCCTGCCCGCTGAAATCCAAGTCATTCCGGCTCCACCTGTAGCGCAAGACAGAAAGATTGAGCCAGCTATTCCTGGGGAACCGAAACGGCGAGATTTGGTAACCGCGGAAAAACCTATACCTCGAAAAGAGAAGACTGAACCCCGAAAAGAGAAGACTGAGCCTGTTGTCGTCGTCCCGCCGGCACAATCGGCAGTTTCATCGAAACATAACAACGCAGCGATAAATTCAACACCTGCCAGCGGCATAGCGGCTATCCAGGAAGCATCGGGAAAAACCGCCGCATTGCACCTGGTGTTCGACGAGGAGGCCTGGGCTGAGATCACTGACAAAGATGGCAAGATTATTTCTTCCAGGGTTCACCCGCCCGGAAGTGAAATGAATTTGCATGGGCACCTGCCGCTGTCGCTGGTGATCGGTCATGCGGCAGCCACGCATTTGTATCAGGATGGCAAGCCTGTCGATTTGGCGCCATATACCAACTCTTCAAGCGAAGTGGCGCGGATTACGCTGGAGTGAGTATGGGCACGACCATTATTAAACGCCGCCCGTCGCAACGGGTGCTGGTCGGCAAAGTGATGCTGGGAGGCGGTGCGCCAGTCGTGGTGCAATCCATGACCAATACCGATACGGCCGATGCCGAATCCACCACACGGCAGGTCTTTGAGTTGGCCAAGGCAGGCTCGGAACTGGTGCGCATCACCGTCAACACCCCCGAAGCAGCGGCACAGGTGGCAAACATACGTGCCCGCCTGGACAGCATGGGTTGCGATGTGCCGCTGGTGGGCGATTTCCATTACAACGGCCATCGCCTGCTCACCGAGTTCCCCGATTGTGCACAGGCCTTGGCCAAATACCGCATCAACCCGGGCAACGTCGGCCGCAACCGCAAGGAAGACGACCCTTTCACGATGATGATAGAAACGGCGATACGCTATGACAAGCCGGTGCGCATCGGGGTGAATTGGGGCAGCCTGGACCAGAATTTGGTGGTGCGCATGATGGACGAGAACTCGCGCCTTGCCCAACCCAGGGAAGCCAATGAAGTGACCCGCGCCGCGCTGATCGCATCCGCGCTGGAAAGCGCGCAGCGCGCCGAGAAATTGGGCATGGCGCATAACCGCATCGTGTTGTCCTGCAAGGTCAGCGATGTGCAGGATCTGATCGCGGTGTACCGCGCGCTTTCACTGCAGTGCGACTATGCGCTGCATCTGGGTTTGACCGAAGCGGGTATGGGTTCCAAAGGCATCGTCGCTTCGACCGCCGCGCTGGCGATACTGTTGCAGGAAGGCATAGGCGACACAATCCGCATTTCGCTGACACCGGAACCTGGCGGCGATCGCACCCAGGAAGTGCTGGTAGGTCAGGAGATATTGCAGACTTTGGGGATGCGCGCATTTGCGCCGATGGTGACGGCATGCCCCGGTTGCGGACGCACCACCAGCAGTTTCTTCCAGGAATTGGCGCAAAGCATTCAGAACCATTTGCGCGCGCAGATGCCGGTATGGCGCGAACAATATGAAGGTGTGGAGAACATGACCGTGGCGGTGATGGGCTGTGTGGTGAACGGGCCGGGCGAAAGCAAGCTGGCGAACATCGGCATCAGCCTGCCCGGAACCGGCGAGAGTCCGGCCGCGCCGGTCTATATAGACGGTGAAAAAGCCATGACCCTGCGTGGCGACAATATCGCCAGGGAATTTACCGATATCGTGGACAGCTACGTGGCGCGCAAATACACGCTGCGCAACAGTGATGCGCCGAAACTGCCGCGCAGCACCCCGCTTCACACCGTTTAGAGAAACCGTTCACAAAATGAGTAGCAAGGAAACCCTCCAGGCCGTGCGCGGCATGAACGATATTCTGCCGGACGAGGCAGGGCTGTGGTTATGGTTCGAGGAAATGGTGCGCGACTGGCTGCACAGTTACGGCTACCGCAATATCCGCATGCCGCTGGTCGAGCCCACGGATTTGTTCAAGCGCGCCATCGGCGAAGTGACCGACATCGTGGAAAAGGAGATGTACAGTTTTGCCGATGCGCTGAACGGCGATCAGCTGACGCTGCGTCCGGAGGGAACGGCTTCATGCGTGCGTGCCGTGCTGCAGCACAATTTGCTGTATAACGCACCGCAGCGCCTGTATTACAGCGGGCAGATGTTCCGCCATGAGCGTCCGCAAAAGGGGCGTTACCGCCAGTTTCATCAATTCGGCGTGGAAGCGCTGGGTTTTGCCGGGCCGGATATCGATGCCGAACAGATACTGATGTGCGCGCGCTTGTGGAACAAGCTCGGTCTGCGCGATGTCGCCCTGCAATTGAACACCCTGGGTGATACCGTTTCACGGCATCGCCATCGCGCCAAGCTGGTTGCGTATTTCGAGCAGCACAGGGAAGTGCTGGATGCCGATGCCACGCGCCGTTTGCACAGCAATCCGTTGCGCATACTGGACAGCAAGAATCCGGCGATGCAGGACTTGATCGCCGGCGCGCCCAGTTTGATGGACGAGCTGGAAGAGGATGCACTGCGGCACTTCGAAGAGGTGCAGGCGATACTCAGGCGCCACGATGTGCCGTTCGAGATCAACCCGCGCCTGGTGCGCGGACTCGACTACTACAACCGCACCGTGTTCGAATGGGTGACCACGCGACTCGGCGCCCAGGGCACAATCTGCGCGGGTGGCCGCTATGACGGGCTGGTGGAACAGATCGGCGGCAAGCCGGCTCCGGCAACCGGTTTTGCGATGGGTGTGGAGCGGCTGCTGGCATTGCTGCAGGACGATGGCATGGCACTGCCCAGGGCGGAGGTGGATGTGTATGTGGTGCATCAGGGCGAGCTGGCCGGCCAGTTGGCCAGCCGTATGGCTGAGCAATTGCGCGACAGCAATTTGCGGGTGTTGCTGCATTGCGGCGGCGGCAGTTTCAAGTCGCAGATGAAAAAAGCCGATTCCAGCGGCGCCCAAGTGGCGGTGGTAATCGGTGACGACGAAGCACAGGCGAACGAGATCAGCGTAAAGCCGATGCAGGGTGGCGAACAGGAGCGGGTGAGCGTGCAGGATCTCACCGCGACAGTGGTGCGGCTCTTGAAACTGTAGCGAACAGTCTCATCGCGTCGCGCAACGATGCTTGCGTGCGGCACAGCAGGTTTTATGGTTGCATATATATTTATCAAGTGGGAGTGGAAGACATGGCAACATTGGATTTGCAGGAACAGGAACAACTCGAAGCCCTGAAGGCGTGGTGGAAAGACAACCGCAACCAGATACTGGGAGCGCTGTTGATCGTGGTCGTCGCGATGGGCGGCTGGCGGGGTTGGCAGTATTACCAGCACAAACAGTCTTACGGAGCTGCCACTTTGTATCAGCAATTCCTCGAGCAACTTTCCAGCAACGATGCCAAACGCATCAACGATGCCGCTGCCGCGGTGACGGATAAATTCGGTTCCACCGCTTATGCCGCGCGTGCCGAGTTGCTGGCTGCGCGGGTGAATGAGCAGGGCCATGATCTGGCGCGTGCCAAGACCCAACTGCAATGGGTCATCGACAATGCCCGGGAAGACACGCTTAAAGATGTGGCGAGATTGCGCCTGGCGGCGGTGTTGCTGGATGAAAAAAAATATGCTGATGCGCTGGCGCTGCTTGATGCCAAACATCCGGATTCATTCGATGGCTTGTTTGCCGACCTGAAGGGCGATGTGTTCAGCGCGCAGGGCAAGATCGATGAAGCCAGGAGTTCATACAAACTGGCCTATGAAAAAATCGATGCGCAAAGCATATACCGCAGCCTGATCCAGATGAAACTCGATGCCCTTGGATCTGCTAAATGAAAATGGGCGGCAAAATGAACACGTGCGTTTCTAGCGCCCCTTCGACAGGAGCTGGACTCAAGGCTCATAACAAACTTTTGCTGGGAATATTGCTGGGGACGCTATTCGCACTGGGTGGCTGTGCTTCCACGGATGAATCCAAACCGGACTGGGCCGGTGTGAAGGGAAGTGCCGAACCCGCCAAGCTGGTCGATTTCAAACAGACCGCCAGGTTCGAAGTGCGCTGGCAGAGCGACATCGGAGATCAGGGCCCGGATTTATTGCAAACTGCCCTGACCAGGGATGCAATATATTGCGCCACAGGCAAAGGCAGGTTGCTGCGTCTGGATCGTGCCACCGGCAAGCAGGTGTGGAACATCGATACCGGCATTGTCGTTAGCGGCGGAGTGTCCAGCGGCGATGGCATGGTATTCGTCGGGGGCAACAAGGGTGATGTGCTGGCATACGGCGAAGACGGCAAACTGAAATGGAAAAGCCTGGTATCCAGCGAAGTATTGAACGTGTCGCAAGTTGCGGACGGCATGGTGATGGTGCGCAGCGGTGATGGGCGTATCGCCGGATTGAATGCGGCAGACGGCAAACGCGTGTGGATGTATGAACGCAGCACGCCGGCGCTTGTTGTGCGCAGTCATGCAGGCGTGGCCATTCAGCGGGGCGTCGCCTATGCCGGATTTGCGGCTGGAAAGCTGGCCGCGATCCACATCAAGGATGGAGAAGTGCTGTGGGAAGCCCAGGTATCAGAACCGCGCGGCAATACCGAATTGGAACGCATCAGTGACATTACCAGCGATCCGGTCGTGGATGACGAGCAAGTCTGTGCGGTTTCGTTTCAGGGGCGTATTGCGTGTTTTGACACGGCGCAAGGCAACAGGTTATGGAGCCGCGACATTTCCAGTTACACGGGCTTGATGGTGTTGCGAAAATATATCTACCTCAGCGATAGCATCGGATCCGTCATCGCTTTGGATAAAACCAACGGCAGCACTGCATGGAAGAACGGGGATCTGCTGTTTCGCCGCGTTACTGCACCCAACGCATCCGGTAAATTTGTCATGGTTGGGGACTTCGAAGGCTATCTGCATGGATTGAATCTGGATGACGGAAGTTTTGCGGCACGTATCAAACTGGATGGGGGCGCGATTGTGGCGACTCCGATCGAAATGGATGAGGGACTGCTGGTACGGACGCGCGGTGGCGAACTGTATTCGCTGTCAATACATTAAACGGGACTAGGGGCTGGGGACTAGGGACTAGTAAAACCTGAGGCAAGTTTTTAATCCAGCCCCTCTAGCCCCTAGCCTCTAGTCCCTTTCTATAAGGTTTTCATATGTTGCCTACCGTTGTTTTAGTTGGTCGTCCGAACGTGGGCAAGTCCACCTTGTTCAACCGTCTTACGCGCAGTCGCGATGCACTGGTTGCCGACCAACCGGGGCTGACCCGCGATCGTCATTACGGACGTGGACGTGTAGGGGATAGGCCATTTCTGGTGGTGGACACCGGCGGACTGGAGCCGGTCGCCAAAGAAGGCATCATGTTCGAGATGGCCAAGCAAAGCCGCCAGGCCGTGGATGAAGCCGATGTGGTGATGTTCCTGGTCGACGGTCGTGCCGGTAGCACACCTCAGGACGCCATCATCGCCGAACAATTGCGCAAGACCGGCAAGCCGGTCTTGCTGCTGGTCAACAAGGCCGAGGGCATGGCGCGCGCCAAAGTGACGGCAGAATTCTTCGAGTTGGGACTGGGCGAACCTTTGCCGATCTCCTCCGCACATGGCGATAATGTCACTGAGGTTGTCGAGATCGCGCTGGAGAAATTTCCGCTGCAAGCAGAGGAAGAGCCCGAGCACGAACACCCACCCAAACTGGCCATCGTGGGCCGCCCCAATGTGGGCAAATCGACGCTGGTCAATGCCATCCTCGGCGAGCAGCGCGTGATCGCGTTCGACCAGCCAGGCACCACGCGCGACAGCATCTACATCGACTTTGAACGCGGCGGCAAAAAGTACACCATCATCGATACCGCAGGGGTGCGCCGACGCGGCAAGGTCGAAGAAGCGGTGGAGAAATTCTCCGTGATCAAGACCATGCAGGCGATCGAAGATGCCAACGTGGTGGTGCTGGTGGTGGACGCCCGCGACCAGATCACCGAACAGGACGCGCATGTCGCGGACTACGTGCTGCAAGCCGGGCGCGCCCTGGTGCTGGCGGTCAACAAATGGGACGGTCTGGACGAGCATCACCGCGACCAGGTCAAGCGCGACATCGAGCGCAAGCTGCACTTTCTGAGTTTCGCCAAACTGCATTTCATCTCCGCGCTGCACAGCAACGGCATACCGGGCGTTTTGAAATCGGTGGACGAAGCCTACGCGGCGGCGATGTCGAAACTGTCCACGCCGAAACTCACCCGCGCGCTGATAGGCGCGCTGGAAAAACAACAGCCGCCCAAGAGCGGGCGCTTCATCCCGAAGATGCGCTACGCCCACCAGGGCGGCAGCAACCCGCCGCTGATCGTTATCCACGGCAGCGGCCTGGACGACGTGCCGGCCAGCTATACCCGTTATCTGGAACGCACCTTCTGCGAAATATTCAAGCTGAAAGGCACGCCGCTGAAGATCCAGTACAACTCCAGCAAGAATCCGTTCGAGGGGTCCAAGCCCAAGCCGCTCACCGAGGGCGAGCAACGCAGGGCGCACCGCGCTCGCATCCGCGGGCGCAAATTGTACGGTTCTTGACCGTGTATTAATTCCGGGGGAAAAGTCCATGAGTACATTCGCCTTTTATAAAAAAGTCGTGGCACTCAATTCCGATGCGCATCGCAATCTGAAATTCTCCGCCAATCAGGTCGACTATTCCTTTGCGCGCGATACCACAGCCGTACTCCTGGCCGGCGTGGAATTTGCCGAAGCGACGCGCGAATATCCCATCGTATACATACGCGGGCAGGACCAGCGGATGCGCCCGGTGGCATTGCTCGGTGTACGCGACGGAGAGAACCTGTTCGTCGACGAACAGGGCAAGTGGGACGCGGGATATATTCCGGCATTTGTGCGCCGTTATCCATTCGTGATGGCGGACGGGGGTGCAAACGGCCAGTTGGTGGTATGCATAGACGAGGGCTGTCCCGCGCTGAACGCGGAGCACGGCGAGTTGCTGATCAATGCCCAAGGCAAGATGGAGCCGCGCATGAATGAAATCGTGCAGTTCCTGCAGAATTTTCAGCGCGAATTTGAACGTACCGAACTGATCACCAAACAGTTGGATGAACTCGGTCTGTTCGTACAGCAGGGTGCGCGCTTCGATACCGGCACAGGCGAGACCTTCCAGCTCAATGACTTCTACCTGATAGACGAGGCCAGGTTTGGCCAGATCGCCGATGCCAGGCTGCCCGAGTTGTTCCGCAGCGGCGCGTTGGGTCTGGCTTACTTGCATCTGGCTTCGCTGGGGAATATGCGCAAATTACTGGATCGCTTGTCAGCACGTTCAACACCCAAAAAACAAGGAGTAGCGGCTGCGAATGCGCCGCTGCATTAGTTTGGGCAGGATGCAGCCGCCATCCTCTTGTTGACATTGATGCTGACTTTTGCCATGCTGTCGCTCATGTCTCACCTTTCAAGAAAAGTTGTTGCCGTACTGCTGGCCGTTTGGCTGCCGTTGTTCAGCGGCTATGCCTTGGCGGATTCGATCGTCATGCAGAACATGCGCGGTGACTGTCATGGCGGGCAACAAATCGCGCTTTCCGTGCAGCATGATTCGGCTTCGCACCAGCACATGCATCACGTTCAAATGTCCGCCAATGATCATCAACCAGCCGGTCGGCATGACAGTCAAAGCTCCACTAGTCATGATAATTGCGGCCTTTGCCAGCTCGCTTGCAGCGGATATTTTGCTGTCACAGCTTTTGATATGACGGCAATTGAACCCTCGTCACAGTCATTCACGCTTTTCTCGACCGAATTTCAATCCGTCACTACAGCCCCTCTTGATCCGCCCCCTCTCGCTCGCGCTTAACGCGGGACGAGTCCGTCTGTTATCCCCCTTGGTTTGATTTCATAGTCCCTGTTTGATTTCATAATCCGGCCTCGTTCCGCACCGTGCGGCGGTCGCTTGCGGCTGTCCGATTGCATTTCAATGCAAGAAGGAAGCGGAACATGAAAACATTCTTTTTTACGATGCTGTGCGCGCTCTGGATTACACAAGCCAGCGCTGCCGATGACCCAGCACTGGGCGCCAATCTCGCCGGGCTGCTCGATTACGCGCGCGGGCACAATCCCGAATTCGCAGCATCGCGCTATGAAGCGGATGCGGCTCAGCAAAGGGTGCAGTCTGCATCGGCCTTGCCCGATCCGGTGTTGCGCACCGAGCTGCTGGACATCACCAATCAGGGCACAAACAAAGGAACCAGCCTGTTGCCGTCGCAAGTCGGCAGTACACGATATACGTTGTTGCAAAGTTTTCCGTGGTTCGGCAAGCGCGATTTGCAGCGCGAGGTTGCCGAGGCGCAAGTCGCGCAAACCGATGGCCAGGTGACTGCAACCTGGGCTGATTTATCGAGCAGCATCAAATCTGTCTATGCGCAGTATTACTACTTGTCCGGCAGCGAACGGCTGGCCCGTGAAACGCTGGAATTACTGAACAGTCTGGAACAAGTCGCACAGACGCGTTATGCCAACGGGCTGGGACCGCAGCAGGAAGTGATACGCGCCCAAGTCGAGCAAACCGGCTTGCGCGGCGAATTGATCGATCTGGATAACGAGAGTCATAACATTCAAGCCCGGCTGAATACATTGTTGTCGCGACCTGCGATGACAGCGCTGGCAGAACCTGCATCGTTGCGCCCCCTGCCGGCCCCCGCGCGACTCGATTACACCGCGCTGGAGAAAAAATTACTCGCACGCAATCCACAATTGCTGATCGCTGATGCGCGCATCAAGGCAGCGGAAAAGTCCCGCGATCTTGCCTATAACAACCGTTTTCCCGGATTTACGCTGGGAGTTGCGCCGACGCAGAGTGGCGGTGCTATCAAGACCTGGGACCTGATGGTCGAGTTAAATATCCCGCTGCAACAGGGATTGCGTCGCTCGCAGGAATACGAGGCAGAGTCCATGCTGGAGGCTTCCGGCGCGCGCAAGAAAGCGCTGCTCAACCGGATGTTGTCGGATTTGTCGGAAAGCATCTCCAGCCTGGAAACCGCGCGGCGTACCGAATCATTAACTGCGACCCAGTTGCTGCCGCAAGCGGAGCTGAACTATCAATCCGCCTTGGCCGGTTATGAAACCGGCAAAGTGGATTTCGCCATCCTGCTGGATGCACAGCGGCAAATCCTGAAAGCCAGACAGCAGCAACTCAAGGCACAGCTTGAAGAACAGTTGCGCCTGGCAGAGATCGAACGTTTGTTGGGAGAAGAATTATGAAAAATATCGTCGGAATAGTTATTGGCGCAGTGGTATTGCTGTGCGTTGGTGTGGCCGGATATTGGCTGGGTACTCGAACTTCAACTGCATCAGAGCCGGCAACGGCTGCCGCCATTGCCAGGACAGAACCAAAAATCCGGTATTACCGCAATCCGATGGGATTGCCGGATACATCACCGGTGCCGAAGAAGGATGCTATGGGTATGGATTATGTTCCGGTGTTTGCCGGCGATGGGAACAGCAGTGAGGGAAAGCAAACCGCTTCGTCCTTCGATACCCCAGGAAGCCCGGGACAGGTCATCCTTGGGATCGAAAAGGTGCAAAAGCTGGGTGTGAAAAGCGAAGCGGCGACGCTGCGCTCATTGGATAGTACCGTACGCGCGGTGGGAAAAGTAGAAATCAACGAGCGGCGCACTTACACCATCGCGCCGAAATTTGAAGGGTGGGTCGAGCGCCTCTATGTAAATACCGTCGGGCAACCGGTCAGCAAAGGACAGCCGTTGTTCGATGTGTACAGCCCTGAGCTGATTTCTGCGTTGCGCGAATACGCGCTTGCGAGGAAAGGCGAGCATTCCCTGAACGTTGCCGGAGATGCCACCGGAGAAGATGCCAAACGTGAAGATGTTAACCGTGACGATGCCAGGGCCAGCATGAAGCAGCTCGCAGCCGCCAGCCTCGCGCGCCTGAAAAATTGGGATATCGCGGATGATCAAATCAGACAAGTGGGGAGCGGAGAAGCCGGACAGAACCTGAAGTATTACTCGCCGGTTGCCGGTATTGTGCTGGAAAAGAAAGCTGTGCAGGGCATGCGCTTCATGCCGGGCGAGGTGCTGTATCAGATTGCCGATCTTTCATCGGTGTGGGTCCAGGCCGAGGTGGCCGAGCAGGACATAGGTCTGGTTAAAGTTGGCAGTGTTGCGCGGGTTGATATCGCCGCTTATCCGGACAGGCATTTCAAGGGCAAGGTCGACTTTATCTATCCGACTCTGGACCCGGCAACCCGCACCGTGCAGGTGAGAGTGGAACTCGCGAATCCGGATGGTTTGCTCAAGCCCGCCATGTTTGCCAACGTGCAACTTGCTGCCTTGCAAAGCGGCAAGGTGCTTACCGTTCCGGTTTCAGCCGTGATAGATAGCGGGAAAAGACAAATCGTGCTGGTGCAATTGGCAGAAGGACGCTTCGTGCCGCGCACCGTCAAGCTTGGCAGCCGCAGTGAAAATTATGTCGAAGTGCTGGAGGGTGTTGCAGAAGGGGAGCAGGTGGTGACTTCCGCTTTGTTCCTGATCGATTCCGAGAGTAATCTAAAAGCGGCACTGAACGGTTTCGGTAACGCCAGCGGCGTTGCAGCCACGAATGGCAAAGCAGAGGTCCAGCCAGCCAAACCCGGACAAGGCGCGGCAGGGCAAGTCAAACCTGCCGCGGCAGGACATCAGGCACAAGGCACTCTGGATGCCATCAACGATGATGGCAGCGTCAGCATTACCCATGATGCTATCCCGTCATTGGGCTGGCCTGGTATGAGTATGGATTTCCCTCTGGCCAATTCATCGCTGACCCAGGGCATCAAACCGGGTTCCGCAATCAGTTTTGAACTCGTCGAACGCAAGCCCGGAGAATACGTGATCACCAGGCTGCAAGCCAGGTCTTCCGCGCACACTCGTCACGAGGGGAATTGATATGCTAAACGCGATCATAGACTGGTCGGCCCGTAACCGGTTTCTGGTGATACTAGTCACACTGTTCATCACGCTGGCGGGAATTTATGCGGTTATCAAAACCCCGCTGGACGCATTGCCCGATCTGTCCGACGTGCAGGTGATCATTTATACCGAATACCCCGGTCAGGCACCGCAGGTGGTCGAAGACCAGGTGACGTACCCGCTGACCACGGCGATGTTGTCCGTGCCAAAATCCAAAGTGGTGCGCGGCTTCTCGTTCTTCGGCGCGTCATTTGTGTATGTGATCTTCGAGGACGGCACCGATATCTACTGGGCGCGTTCCCGGGTGCTGGAATATCTCAACAGCATCGCGGGGCGCATGCCCAAAGGGGTGACGCCGCAACTGGGGCCGGATGCAACCGGCGTGGGCTGGGTATACCAGTACGTCGTGCTCAGCGCAAAACATGATCTGGCCGAACTGCGCACATTGCAGGACTGGTATCTGCGCTACCAGCTCACCAAGGCGCAGGGTGTCGCGGAAGTCGCATCCATAGGCGGATTCGTGCAGCAGTATCAGGTGACGGTCGATCCGGTGAAACTACGCGCCTACAACATCCCGTTGAGCAAAGTATCGCAGGTGATACGCGATTCCAACCGCGATGTCGGCGGGCGGGTGATAGAGATGGCCGAGACCGAGTACATGGTGCGCGGCAAAGGCTATCTGCATGGCAAGAGCGACATCGAGAATCTGGTGGTCAAATCGGAAAGGGGTACGCCGGTGCTGATACGCGATATCGCCAGTGTCGCAATCGGCCCGGATGAACGGCGCGGGCTCACCGAATTGAACGGCGAAGGCGAGGTGGTATCCGGTATTGTCATGGCACGCTTTGGCGAGAACGCGCTGAACGTGATCCGCAACGTCAAGGAAAAGATCGCCGAGATTGCTTCCGGTTTGCCGCAAGGCGTAACGATTCAGGCGGTGTACGACCGTTCCGACCTGATCAAGCGCGCCATCGACAACCTCAAAGGCACGCTGCTGGAGGAAAGCGCCATCGTTGCGCTGGTGTGTATCGTGTTCCTGATGCATGTGCGCAGTGCGCTGGTCGCGATTGTGATGTTGCCCGTCGGCGTGCTGATCGCCTTTATCGCCATGCGCGCACTGGGTATCAATTCCAACATCATGAGCCTGGGCGGGATCGCAATCGCGATCGGTGCGATGGTGGACGCGGCCATCGTGATGATCGAGAACGCACACAAGCATCTGGAAAGGCTCAAGGAGGGCGAGTCGCGTTTTGATGCAATGTTGGCGGCGTGCAAGGAAGTCGGGCCGGCGCTGTTTTTCTCGCTGCTGATCATCACCGTTTCGTTCCTGCCGGTGTTCACGCTGGAGGCCCAGGAGGGCCGGCTGTTCTCGCCGCTTGCTTTCACCAAGACCTTCTCCATGGCCGGCGCGGCGTTATTGTCCGTCACGCTGGTTCCGGTGCTGATGGGCCTGTTCATACGCGGCAAGCTGATACCGGAACACAAGAATCCCTTGAACCGTTTTTTGATCTGGATGTATCGGCCGACCCTGGTTGCGGTGATGCGGCGGAAGAAAACCACCATCGTGCTGGCCCTGGTGCTGCTTGGCTTGACACTATATCCCGCGTCGCGTCTGGGCAGCGAATTCATGCCGACGTTGAACGAAGGCACGCTGCTCTTCATGCCTTCTTCGCTGCCGGGCATGTCGGTCACCAAGGCGGCGGAGCTGTTGCAGACGCAGGACAAGATCATCAAGAGCTTTCCCGAAGTCACTTCGGTCTACGGCAAGGCCGGGAGGGCGCAGACCGCCACCGATCCTGCCCCGCTTGAGATGTTCGAAACAGTGATCAACCTGAAGCCGCAGGAAGACTGGCCTTCCGGCATGGATACCGACAAACTGATCGCAGAGATGGACAAGGCACTGCAATTCCCCGGCGTGGCGAATTCGTGGACCATGCCGATCAAGGCGCGCATCGACATGCTGTCCACCGGCATCCGCACGCCGATCGGCATCAAGGTGTTCGGCAAGAATCTGGACGAAATGGAGCGTCTCGCCGAGGAGATCGAAGCCGTGGTCAGAAAGGTCCCGGGCACCAGCAGCGCCTATGCCGAGCGCGTCACCGGGGGCTATTACCTCAACATCGAGCCGGATCGCATCGCACTGGCGCGCTACGGGCTGACAGTCGGCGAAGTGCAGGACGTGATCTCTACCGCGTTGGGCGGCGAGACTGTCACCACCACCGTGGAAGGGCTGGAGCGTTTTGGTGTTTCGGTGCGATATCCGCGCGAGCTGCGCAGCACGCCGGAACAGATCGCAAGCGAAGTGCTGGTGCCGACGCCAATGAACAACGAAGGAAGCGGAGCGATGATCCCGCTGGGACAACTGGCCAGGATATACATCAGCAAGGGTGCGCCTGCCATACGCACCGAGAACGCGCTGTTGTCCGCCTATATTTATGTGGACATCCGCGATCGCGATATCGGCTCGTATGTGGCCGAGGCGCGCAAGGCGGTAGCCGCACAGGTGAAATTTCCGCCCGGTTACTACGCGACCTGGAGCGGGCAGTTCGAATACATGGAACGTGCCGCGGCAAAAATGAAGATCGTTATCCCGATCACCTTGCTGCTGATATTTTTGCTGCTGTACCTGAATTTCAGGCGCATCAGCGAAACGCTGATCGTGATGCTGTCTGTGCCGTTTGCGCTGGTCGGAGGCGTATGGCTGCTGTGGTTGCTCGATTACAACCTGAGCGTGGCGGTCGCGGTCGGCTTCATCGCGCTGGCGGGCGTCGCCGCAGAAACCGGAGTGGTGATGCTGGTGTATCTGGAGCAGGCATGGCAGCAAATTCAGGACAAACGCATCGCTCAGGGGCAGAACGCCACTCCCGCCGACCTGTATGCGGCTGTGATGGAAGGCGCGGTGCAGCGCGTACGCCCGAAAATGATGACTGTCACCGCGATCATGGCCGGGCTGCTGCCCATCCTGTGGGGCAGCGGCACCGGCTCTGAAGTGATGCGCCGCATCGCTGCACCGATGGTCGGCGGCATGATTTCATCGGCGGCATTGACACTGCTGGTGATCCCCGCGATCTATTTACTGGTCAAGGAACACGGGTTGCGCAACAAGTAAGAATTCCGGCTGGCCGAGGGCTGCAGTTGGATTTTAGGAGTAACTGCCCGATAAACTTAACGAAGGAGCAAACAATGAAGAAGAATATCTGGATGGCTGGTTTGTTGTTATCGGGTGCAACGCTGCCGGCACTGGCCGCCCAGCCGATGGCAGACATGCCGGGAATGCAAATGGAAGAAAAAACCGGTCAGGCTCACCATCAGGGCATCGGCAGGATAGAAGTGATAGACCGCGCCAGACTGAGCATCAAACTGGCACATGAGCCGATCAAATCGCTCGGCTGGCCGGGCATGACGATGCAGTTCAAGGTGGCCAGCGCCGCGTTGCTGAACGGCATCAAGGCGGGCGACACAGTCAGGTTTGAACTCGGCAAGGACGTGCAACCCGGGAAATGGCTGGTCACCGGTATCGCGCCACAAGGGACTCCGCCTTCAACAGTTCACTGAATAAATGGTTGGGAAATATTCGCCAATTAGAATTGGGGGGTGAGTCATGCCCAAAGAATCCTGCATGCTAAACGAAGACATTATGGAGATCGCCATGAAGACATTAAGAATCCTTTTAACAACGCTCGCTCTGACCATCATCACGGCCTGTGGCGGCGGAGGTGGCGCCACGACAGGCAGTATCAGCGGTACCGTCACCAAGGGCCCGATGAACAATGCCACGGTCACGGCCTTTGCCATCAATAACGGCCAGACGGGCACACAGATTGCCACTGCGACGACCGCTGCCAATGGCAGCTTCACCATGACTATGGGCAACTACGCCGGCCCGGTGATGCTGCAGGTGAGTGGCGGTACCTATACCGACGAGGCCACAAGCAGCAACATGAACATGGCGCCGGGTGATGTGATGACCGCTGTTATGCCGACTATCACGGCCGGCGCGGCGATCAGCGGCATCCAGGTAACCCCTGTCACAGCCATGGCGCAGGCGATGGCTCAACACATGACGGGTGGCATGACCGATGCCAACATCGCGACCGCAAACACAGCCATGGGTAACTATTTCACAGTCAGCGACATCCTCCATACTCAGCCGATGAATCCGTTGGTGACGGGTTCAGGCCCCGGAGCGAATGCGGGCGTTCAGAACTACGGCATGGCATTGGCGGCAATTTCTCAATCTGCCCAGACTCTGGGCATGACCTCGTCGTCAGCCATGGTCACGGCACTGATGAACGACGCTTCGGACGGAGTCATGGACGGCAAGATGGGAAGCAGTTCTGTGATGATGGGCGGCATGGCGGTTACCACGGCGCTGCCGGCGACGGCCGGCACGAGCGACCTGAGTGCGGCCATGTATGCCTTCATGATCTCCGCGCGAAACAAATCCGGCGTCACGACCGCGACGCTGGTGACCAAGCTGAACGGTGCCACCGGGCAGATGCTGAGCGGTGGCCCGGCGATGGTGAACGGTACGCTGAGCGGCACAATATTCAACGGACCGGTGAGCAAGGCCACGGTGAAGGCTTACGCGATCAATAACGGCACCATGGGTGCGCAGATCGCCAGCGTCGCTACAAATGGCCAAGGTAACTACACCCTGCCGATTGGGAGCTACACCGGCCCGGTGATGTTGCAGATGAGTGGCGGGGTCTACACTGACGAAGCGACAGACACCAACATGACCATGGGGGCGAACGACGTCATGAGTGCAGTGCTGCCGTCCGTGGCGAGTGGCGCGAATGTTACCGGCATCTGGGTCACGCCCGTCACCTCGATGGCCCAGACCCGGGCACTGGCAATGAGCGGCGGCATGACCGATGCCAACATTGCCGCAGCGAATACGGCCATGGGCAATTACTTCTCGGTGACTACCGGCATCCTCACAACCCAGCCGATGAATCCGTTGGTGGCGGGCTCCGGCACCGGCGCGTCTGCAGACATGTGCAATTACGGTGCGGCTATCGCCGCCATGTCCGAATATGCGAAGACCAACACAACGGCCGTATCTTCGACCTTCGTGACAGTCATGATGAACGATGCCTCGGATGGCATCATGAACGGAATGATGAGTGCCAACCAGATTTCCATGACGATGGGCGGAAAGATGGGGACCGGCATGATGGCAACGACTGCCGGTTGGAGCAGCTTGGCGACGGCGATGACTGCCTTCCTGAGTTCAGGTACGACGAATGTGTCGGGCCTGACCGCGACGGACATGGCTGCGCTTATCCAGATGCTGACCAACTCCAATGGTCAAATTTGATGTCTGCAACCCTGTGAAGCAGGAGTGAATGGTGGATCGGGAAGCGAGAAGACGGGCAAACATCTGGACATGAAACAGATCGTGATAACGATGATGAAGGAGACGGAAGATACCAGCCGTCACTCTGCACTGATTTGCAGCCGCGCAAGGATCAGGGCCAGATGACACGATTGTTGTGAAATGAAATCGGACTGGCATTACCGGCCTGTTGTTGCTATAAGAGATGCTTGGGATCCTCTCGGCGCAACTATGATTGAGTTCATTGGTGGCGTAATATTGGCTTTTCACAGAATAACTTGGGCGAACTGAAAAGTGTAACCGCTACCGGATGTCAAAATGACACAACAACGAACTGAAGCAACCCGGTTTGATTTTATCGGACCTCTCCGATCGGGAGCCGGTGTGCCAGTATTATTGCTGGCCATCTGTTTTGGCGGTGTCGGCTTGATTTCCGGTTGGTTTGTTCGGCGGAAAGTTTGATAGGGTGCGACTGTCATGCTAGATGAATTCATCCATGAACCTCGCGTTGCATACTTTTCTATGGAGATCGCGTTACGCAACGAGATCCCGACTTACGCCGGCGGATTGGGCATACTCGCCGGCGACACCGTGCGTTCGGCCACCGACCTCGAACTGCCGATGGTGGCGGTAAGCCTGGTCAGCCGCGCCGGCTACTTCCGTCAGGAGATCGATGTCCAAGGCCGGCAGCTGGAACACCCCGCGACCTGGGATCCCCAGCGCTGGGCGCATCCGCTCGATGCCAAGATCGCCGTGACTATCGATGGGCGCACGGTCTGGATAGGCGCATGGCTGTATGTCATGGAAGGCAGCATGGGCGGCCGCCAGCCGGTGCTGCTGCTCGATACCGACCTTGACGAAAACAACCGCGACGACCGCGAGATCACCCACTATCTCTACGGCGGCGATATTGTCTACCGGCTCAAGCAGGAGATCGTGCTGGGCATCGGCGGTATGCGCCTGCTGCAGGCAGTCGGTTTCAATATCCGCCATTACCACATGAACGAGGGACACTCGGCGCTGCTCTCGCTTGAGCTGATGCGGCGCTATACTTATTCTGTCGAAGAAGTGCGCCCCGGCGAGTCGCTCTATGACCTGCCGCGCGTGCGCGACCTGTGCAGTTTTACCACGCACACCCCGATCGAAGCCGGCCATGACCGCTTTCCATACGACATGGTGCAGCGCGTACTCGACAACGACTTCGACTTCAATGCCATCAAAAACCTGGCGGGTGTCGACAGTCTGAACATGACGCGGCTGGCACTGAACATGAGCGAATATGTCAACGGTGTCGCCAAGAAGCATGCCGAAGTGTCGAATGCGATGTTCCCCGGCTACAAGGTTCATGCAATCACCAACGGCGTGCATCCGTTCATCTGGACGCACGAAAATTTCCGCCAGCTTTACGATCATTACCTGCCGGGCTGGTGCCACGAACCGCAGCTGCTGGTGCGCGCCGACTGCTGCATTCCGGATGCCGCGATCTGGGAGGCACACGTTCTTGCCAAACAGCATCTGATCGATAAAGTGCAAACGCTTACCGGGATCACGCTGAAACCTGATATCCCTATCTTCGGTTTCGCGCGGCGCATGACTGCCTACAAGCGCCCGGACCTGTTATTCGCCGACCTCGAACGGTTGAAGGCGATTGCGCGCAAGCAGCCGTTACAGATTGTGCTCGCAGGCAAGGCGCATCCGCGCGACGAAAACGGCAAGCACCTGATCGAGCAGCTGTGCGCCCATGCGCGCGACCTTGCCGGCACGATCACGGTCGTCTATCTGCCCGAATATGACATGACGCTTGCGCAGACGCTGACCGCAGGGGTGGACGTGTGGCTCAACACGCCACTGCCGCCGCTCGAAGCTTCAGGCACGAGTGGCATGAAAGCCGCATTCAACGGCGTGCCCAACTTGTCGGTGCTCGATGGCTGGTGGGTCGAGGGCTGCATCGAGGGCGTGACCGGATGGGCGATCGGCGATTCGGCGGGTATGCCGGACGACAATGCCCGCGCGCTTTACGACAAGCTCGAACAGGTGGTGCTGCCGCTGTATTACAACAGCGACCACAGCGGCTGGATCAGGATAATGAAGGGCGCAATCAGCAAGAACGCCTCCTACTTCAACAGCCACCGCATGATGCGCCGCTACGCGACCGAGGCATACGCGCGCTGACATGCGGAAGTTATTTTCGAAAGGAACATCATGAGCACTACCGTGGATCCCAATGCGGATGCGGGCGCAAACCCAAATTCAAACCAAAATTCAAACATAGATCCGGTCTGCGGCATGACGGTGAAGCCGGATTCTCCGTTGCGCCATGTGCACGAGGGCAAGACCTATCTGTTTTGCAGCCCGAAGTGCTTGGCCAGGTTTTCGGCCGCTCCCGAAAAATATCTGTTCGGCGGCGTAACCGACACGGGCGAGATCAAGGACCCGGTGTGCGGTATGACGGTGAAACCGGACTCCCCGCTGCGCCATGAGCACGGGGGCAAAACCTGGCTGTTCTGCAACCCGAAGTGCCAGGCGAAGTTCTCCGCAGACCCCGAGAAGTATCTTCATCCGGGGGAGCCTGAGGTTGCGATACCGGGTGCGGTGTACATCTGCCCGATGGATCCGGAAGTTCGGGAATCCAAACCCGGTGCATGCCCGATCTGCGGCATGGCGCTGGAGCCGGAAGATGCGCTGCCCAAGCCGGACGTCACCGAATATTTCTGCCCGATGCACCTGCAGATCGTGCGCAGCGAACCCGGAAATTGTCCGATCTGCGGAATGGCGCTGGAAACCAGAACGGTGGCGGCCAGGGAAGAGAATCCGGAACTGGATGACATGACGCGGCGTTTCTGGATCGGCGTGGCCTTGGCCGTGCCGGTGTTCGTGATGGCAATGGCATCAGATATGTGGACCGGCTTTGTGCCGCAGATGATCTCGTTTACGCACCTGCAATGGATCGAGTTCCTGCTGGCGACGCCGGTGGTGCTGTGGTGCGGCTGGCCGTTCTTCCAGCGCGGCTGGGCGTCCGTAGTCAACTGGCACCTGAACATGTTCACGCTGATCGCGCTGGGCGTCGGTGTGGCCTGGTCGTACAGTGTGGTCGGTACTTTCCTGCCGGATATCTTCCCGGCGACATTGCGCCGCGCGGACGGCACGTTGCCGATCTATTTCGAAGCTGCGGCGATGATCACCGTGCTGGTGCTGATGGGGCAGGTGCTGGAACTGAAAGCGCGCAGCCGCACCAATACCGCAATCAAACTGCTGCTGGGCCTCGCGCCCAAGACCGCGCGCATCGTGCGTGCTGACGGGAGCGAAGAAGATATCAAGCTGGAACAGGTGCAGGTCGGCGATGTGTTGCGCGTGCGTCCCGGCGAAAAGATACCGGTGGACGGGAAAGTGGTAGAAGGCAGCAGTGCGGTCGACGAATCCATGGTGACCGGCGAACCGATACCGGTGGAGAAGACTGCCGGCGAGCGGCTGATCGGTGCGACGCTGAACGGGACGGGCGGCTTGCTTATGCGCGCGGAAAAAGTCGGCACACATACATTGCTCGCGCAGATCATCCAAATGGTCAGCGAAGCGCAGCGCAGCCGCGCGCCGATCCAGAGGCTTGCCGATGTCGTGTCCGGCTACTTCGTGCCGATTGTGGTAACCATCTCGCTAGTGGCCTTCGGCATCTGGATGATTTGGGGTCCTGAGCCCAGATTCGCCCACGCCATCGTTGCGGCGGTGTCGGTGCTGATCATCGCCTGTCCGTGCGCGCTGGGACTGGCGACGCCGATCTCGATCATGGTGGGAACCGGGCGCGGTGCGAGCGCAGGCGTGCTGATCAAGAACGCCGAAGCGCTGGAGATCATGGAAAAAGTGAACATGCTGGTGACCGACAAGACCGGCACGCTGACAGAAGGCAAACCGAAACTGACATCGGTCGTGGCGCTGCAAGGATTTCAGGACAATGACATTTTGCAGCTGGGGGCCAGCCTGGAACGCGCCAGCGAACATCCGCTGGCAGATGCCATCGTCAAGGGTGCCGAAGCCCGCAGCCTGACATTGGCCGAAGTGAAGGAATTTCAGTCGGTCAGCGGCAAGGGCATCACCGGTCTTGTTGGTGGCCGCAAGGTGGATATCGGCAACCAGAAATTATTCGAAGCACTTGGCATAGCAATGGGCGAACTGTCGCAGCGTGCCGATGCACTGCGCTCGGAAGGGCAGACCGTGATGTTCGTCGCCGTGGATGGTAAGCCTGCAGGGCTGATCGGCGTGGCCGACCCGATCAAGGAATCGACACTGGAAGCGGTGCGCGCCCTGCAGGCTGCGGGACTGGAGCTGGTGATGATCACCGGCGACAGCCGCGCCACAGCAGAGGTGGTCGCGCGCAAATTGGGCATCAAGCGCGTGGTCGCCGAAGTGCTGCCGGAACAGAAAGCCGAGATCGTCAAGCAACTGCAAACCGAAGGCCACATCGTCGCGATGGCGGGTGACGGCATCAACGACGCGCCGGCATTGGCACAGGCACAGGTCGGCATCGCGATGGGAACGGGAACCGATGTGGCGATGCAGAGCGCCGGGGTGACGCTGGTCAAGGGCGACCTTAATGGAATAGTGCGCGCGCGCCGCCTGAGTCAGGCCACGATGCGCAACATCCGCCAGAACCTGTTCTTCGCCTTCGTCTACAATATGCTGGGCGTGCCGATCGCGGCGGGGCTGCTGTATCCGTTCTTCGGCTTGTTGCTCTCGCCTATTATCGCCGCTGCAGCGATGAGTTTCAGTTCGGTATCGGTAATCACAAATGCCTTGCGGCTGAGCAGGGTGAAACTATAGGTCATTGCATGACCGGGAAAGGAGTAAGGAATGTGGGAACATTGGGATGAGTATGGCATCGGATGGGGTACCAGCATGCTGCTGTTCTGGGTGTTATTGATCGCTGCCATTGTGATGTTGAGCAAATTCATCTGGAGTTCCAGCATTTTTTCAGGCCGTAATCGCGAGAAAAGTGCACTCGACATACTCAAGGAGCGATATGCGCGTGGCGAAATTGAGAGCGAGGAATTCGCACAGAAAAAGCGCGACCTGCGAGATTAGGAAAGTTCATGCAGAATAAAGCCTATGCAGCAAGCGCCTGATGTTCTTCCCGTTAACCGGCGCGCCGAGCCTCCGTACGGTTTCGGAAATCAGTGAATCATTCAGGCTTAAATCTGCTGAAGAAATTAAGAGCCGGCGGTGGAAAATGTGAAAGAGGAAGGCGGGATCGACAACCTCGAAAGGCACTGAAAACATCGAAGTGCATTGCCCGCCTTCAATGGTAAATTGAAAAATAATGTGAAGCTCCCGGTCATTTCCTATTTTCAGAGTTTCTGGCCGGACGAAATATACCAGGCATGGATAACGCGGGGCGGGCTCAAGTAGGGTGAATCCGGCTCTTTTCCGCTTGGCAATCGAACAGGGAGTATTTTTCTTAACACTTGAAATAGCCAAAATCGACTCCATTTCGCTCATGGGTTTTCGTAAATATGTATTAAGGGATTCTTATGACTGAAAATATTGCTGCCAATCGCGAAACAATGGGTTTTCAGACGGAAGTCAAACAGCTTCTGCAATTGATGATCCATTCACTGTATTCCAACCGCGAGATCTTCCTGCGCGAACTGGTCTCAAACGCCTCGGATGCCTGCGATAAATTGCGCTTCGAGGCCTTGCACAACGACACGCTGTTCGAAAACGATTCCGATCTGCAAATACGCGTCAGCTACGACAAGGATGCCAGAACCCTGACGATCAGCGACAACGGCATCGGCATGAGCCGGGACGAAGTCATCAACAATCTGGGTACGATCGCCAAGTCCGGCACGCGGGATTTTTTCGCCAAGCTGAGCGGCGACCAGCAGAAGGATGCAAATCTGATCGGCCAGTTCGGTGTCGGTTTCTATTCATCATTTATCGTGGCCGACAAGGTCTCTGTCACGACACGCCGTGCCGGGGAACAGGCTGACCAGGGCGTGCTGTGGGTATCGGATGGCGGCGGCGAGTTCACCATCGAGATGGTCGACAAGCCTGCGCGCGGCACGGAGATCACGCTGCATCTGCGCGCCGACCAGGACGATCTGCTCAACGGACACAAAATTCGTTCCATCATCCACAAATACTCCGATCACATCGTCCAGCCCATCGTGATGAAGAAGGAGGAATGGAAGGAGGGCGGCCAGGTCATCACCGACGAGGATGAAACCGTCAATCAGGCTTCCGCATTGTGGGCACGCTCCAGGAATGACATTTCCGAAGATGAGTACAAGGCGTTCTACAAGCATGTCGGTCATGACTACGAAGACCCGCTGGCCTGGACCCATGCGCGCGTCGAAGGCCGCCAGGAATACACACAGTTGCTCTATATCCCGGCGCGCGCGCCGTTCGACATGTGGGATCGCAACGCCCGCCATGGCGTCAAGCTTTACGTGCGCCGCGTGTTCATCATGGATGATGCGGAACAGCTGCTGCCGGCCTATCTGCGCTTCGTGCGCGGCATCGTGGATTCCAGCGACCTGCCGCTGAATGTGTCGCGCGAGATCCTTCAGGAGTCCAGGGATATCGAGGCGATGCGCGCCGGTTGCACCAAGAAAGTGCTGGGCCTGCTGGAAGAGCTGGCGGCCAACGAAAAGGAAAAATACGCCACGTTCTGGGGCGAGTTCGGCCAGGTGCTGAAAGAAGGCGCGGCTGAAGATTTCGCCAACAAGGACAAGATCGCCGGTCTGTTGCGTTTCGCATCGACCCATGCCGATACCGATGCAGCAACCGTTTCGCTGGCAGATTACACAGCCCGTATGAAGGAAGGCCAGGACAAGATCTATTACATCACCGCCGAGACTTTCAATGCGGCCAGGAACAGCCCGCATCTGGAAGTGTTCCGCAAGAAAGGCATCGAAGTGCTGTTGCTCTCCGATCGCGTGGACGAGTGGGTGGCGAGTTCCCTGACCGAGTTCGATGGCAAAGCGCTGGTGTCCGTGGCCAAGGGCGGACTGGATCTGGGCAAACTGGAAGACGAATCAGAAAAACAGGAGCAGGAAAAACAAGCCAATGAACACAAGGAACTGACCGACAAGATCAAGAAGATTCTTGAAAGTCGCGTCAAGGAAGTCCGCGTGACACATCGCCTGACCGATTCGCCTGCCTGCCTGGTTTCCGACGAGCATGACATCGGCGGCAATATGGCACGCATGCTCAAGGCCGCCGGGCAGAAGACGCCTGCCACCCTTCCTATCCTGGAGATCAATCCGACTCACCCGGTGGTAATGCGTTTGAAGGAAGAAGAAAAGTACTTCGATGATTGGGCTGCCGTCCTGTTCGATCAGGCATTGCTGGCGGAGGGCGGGCAACTGGACGACCCGGCCGGCTTCGTCAAACGGGTCAATCATCTGATGCTGGAGATGCGGGTCGGTTAATAAACGCATCATCACGGCTATTGATTGACAGAGTGCCGGAGGAATAGCCGGCACTCCATGTCCAGCGATGGCGGGTCCTAAATGGCAAGTTTGCGAGATGCCCGTTCCAGCCGCGCGGCGAATGATTCGCTTTGCATGTTGTTACAATGGACCATGGTCACCGTCCAATTCCTGCGGTCAAAACCGATCAAGTCGTTGAATGTGATCGCCTCTCCCTGGCCTGTTGCGTCACCGGCCTGCCTGATACCCATGCTGTCCAGAATTATTGGTGTTTGCACCAAGCTAAGATACTTCTCCGGGTTTAACAGTACCGCTTCGAAGTCTTTTATATAATTGCTCAGTTCCAGCGAATTGATGGTGGATTCCATACTGCTCAGCGTTTTGGCAAGTTGTTCTTCCAATGATGGTCTGGCCTGTGCATCAGCCGTGCGCAAACGGGCCATCAACATATCCCTTTCCTGCAGTTGAGACTGCTTGTGCTGCTTGCGCCGTTCCACCTTCCTTTTCACCTTACCCACCAGACTGTCGAAAAAACTCCAGGCAACCTGATCCCTGGCCTGTCGCTCACTGGGCGCGGGATTTTCAAGAGTGTGACTGGTGAAATAGACTGCTTTTTGAACCACGTCGCGCTGTATCGTTTGGCCGGACAACTCCATTCCTACCACGGTCTTTTCATTGCGCCGCATACCCATCAAGGCATATATCTCATTGCTGGCTGGAAAGTTGTGCCGATAGTCCTGTACAGCCATGCTGGAACAGAGTGTCTCACTCACGGTATCCATGGCGGGAAACAGCGCATGAACAAATGCATCCTTGGCATAGCTGTCCCGGCTGATTATCACAGGGCTTGGCAGACTGGCCGCAAGACTGCGGGCATATTCAAGCGCAAATGCGACGGGTTTGCGGTAGCTATGAGGATAGCTGCTGATCTGCTTGAGCAGAGGCTCCACCCCGGAGACGGCCCGATCGATGGCGGGCAACAGATCGGGTATATCCTTCTGTTCATCGTGACCGAATAAGTGCCCGAACACGCCCATTGTGTCATTTCTCCATTTTGTCATTACATCAATGAGGACCAGTTTAACAGCTGGTCGTTATGATTGATCAAAGCAATAGTCCTTAATGAAGTTGAGTGCGTTCTGTCAATCTCTCATTGGGACCGCTTTAAGGAATCTGCATTGCAGTCAGGATCGGATTTTTGTTGCCCATGGAAAAGTAGTCCTACTGTTCATCAGGCAGCATTTGATAGGGTTCCATCGCTATCGACTCGATTCGATGACCGAGCACAATAAGCCGGCCTTCAAGCCGCGTGTTGCCGGTTTCGCTGAATTCAAACCGGTAAGTGCGTCGCAACACCCTGCGTCCCGATTTGTCGCGTACCAGCGCAAGTGCCGTGCCTGCCACCGTATCATCAAGAAACTGCACATTTGCATCGTCGCAGGCACGCTTGCCGGCTTTGCGGGCGATTTCTAGCGCATGCATACTGTCGAACCAGAACCACCCAAGCGCGGCCAGCAGCATCAGAAAAAGCAAACTTAATATGTCCATACTCGGGAAACGCCGGAAGGTAAATTGCAGGAATCTTAACTTATTCGGGTAAATGTCATCGATTTACCTTGACTATACCTGCCAAACCAGCGTACAAGGCACATTGGTATTTGATTCAAAGTTTTTGCAGTACTGGTTTTCCATGTGCAATCTTCGATTCAAATAGTTTTGCGGGGACTTTCCCCGTTTTTTAGCAAGCAGGAGTAATACACATGGCAACAGGTACAGTTAAATGGTTCAACGACTCAAAGGGTTTTGGTTTTGTCACTCCCGATGATGGCAGCGAAGATTTGTTCGCGCACTTTTCCGCGATCAATATGAGCGGTTTCAAGTCACTCAAAGAAGGCCAGAAGGTCAGCTTTGAAGTAACGCAAGGCCCAAAAGGCAAACAAGCTTCAAACATCCAGGAAGCCTCTTAACCGGTTCTTGATTTGGTAAAAAGCCCGGCACGAAAGTGCCGGGCTTTTTTTGCTGTGCCAGAAATTGGTGGGAGGTACTGGTGTCGAACCAGCGACCTTCCGCGTGTGAGGCGGACGCTCTACCACTGAGCTAACCTCCCTGAAGAGGGCGCGCATTAGAGCATAACGCGATAACCTTGGTCAATGCCGCACGACAACTTTGTGCGCGCAAAGAGTAAAGCCAGTAAAATGCGCCCCCTCCATGTTCGCCTATCCTGTTTAGCTTATGACCATTCGTACCCGTTTCGCTCCCAGCCCGACCGGTTACCTTCACATCGGCGGCGCACGCACCGCGCTGTTCTCTTGGGCGTATGCCCGCAAGCATGGTGGCACCTTCATTTTGCGCATCGAGGATACGGATGTGGAGCGTTCTACACCGGAGGCAGTGCAGGCGATTCTGGACGGGATGGCGTGGCTCAATCTGGATTACGACGAGGGCCCGTATTACCAGATGCGCAGCATGAATCGCTACAAGGCGGTGTTGCAGCAGATGCTGGATGAAGGCACGGCTTACTTCTGTTACACATCAACTGCGGAACTGGATGCGATGCGCGAAGCGCAGCGTGCGCGAGGTGAAAAGCCCCGTTACGATGGCCAATGGCGGCCGGAACAGGGTAAGGTGTTGCCGACGCCTCCAGAAGGCATCCAACCGGTGGTGCGTTTCAAAAATCCGCAGCATGGCGTGGCGGCATGGGACGACATGGTCAAGGGCAGGATCGTATTCGAGAACAGTGAGCTGGATGATCTGATCATTGCGCGCGCGGATGGCACGCCCACCTACAACTTCTGCGTGGTGGTGGATGACTGGGACATGAAGATCACACACGTGATCCGCGGCGACGACCATGTCAATAACACGCCGCGCCAGATCAACATCCTCAAGGCGTTGGGCGCGACCGTACCGCGGTATGCGCACCTCTCGATGATTCTGAACGACGACGGCACCAAACTTTCGAAGCGCCACGGCGCGGCCAGCGTCATGGAATATGACGAGGACGGCTACCTGCCCGAGGCGGTCGTCAATTATCTGGCGCGGCTGGGCTGGTCGCACGGTGACGAGGAAATTTTTTCGGCGGAGCAATTCTGTCAATGGTTCGACCTGGAACACATCACGCCATCCGCTGCGCAAATCAACACCGAGAAGCTGAACTGGCTGAACCAGCATTACATCAAGCTGGCCGACAACACCCGTTTGGGTGGCTTAGTGCGTAAACATCTGGACGATCGCGGCGTGCAGGTGAGCGGCGCACCTCAACTTGAGGCGGTGATCGCCTTATACAAGGAGCGCACAGCGACCCTGCTGGAACTGGCCGACGAGGCGGAGGTATTCTATATCGAGATACATCCGGCACAGGAATTGCTCGATGCGCACCTTGTGCCCGAAGTGCTGCCAGCTCTTCGCGAACTGACAGAGCGTTTCGCCGATGTCGCCTGGGAAGCACCCGCACTGGCTGCGCTGATCAAGGAATTGCTGGCCAGGCACAATCTGAAAATGCCCAGGCTGGCCATGCCGTTGCGCGTGATGCTGGTTGGTCAAACACATACCCCTTCGGTAGATGCCGTGCTGGCCTTGTTCCCGCGCGAGAAAGTACTGGCGCGCATGAAAAAATACATCTGATTTTTTGTGCAGACCTAAAAAAATGCACGGACAATAAAAAAACACGCCCTGGGGCGTGTTTTTTTATTTGCAGCTATTTGTTGTTTTGCTTCAGCGTAACGCCTTAACGCGTATTGCCATTGTTGCCGCGCCCGAGTGTGTAGCTGGGGCGGTCACCGGTACGGCGCGGAGCACTGTTGCCGCCGCGGTTGTTGCCGAAGCTGCGTTCCTGACTGCGCGGTTGGCCGGCACCCTGGCCACCGCCAACGCCCAGGGTATTCCCGGTGTTGCCGTTGGCCTGGCCGTGCCATTGACCGTGACCTTCTTTGCGCCCCGTATGGCTATGACGGCTGTCCGGCGCGGCGTGGTGGAAACCGTTGCCTGTTTTGGCCGGGAAACCACCGCTACGGTTGCCGCCGAAGCCGGCATTGTTGCCGCCGCCGTATCCGCCGCTGCGTGGGGCGCCGCTGCGCGGGCCGCTGTTGCTGCGCGGACGATCCGAAGACGGGCCGGTGCGCAGTTTGTACTTGGGTTCCAGTCCTACTATGGTGTGCATCTTGATGCTTTGCTCGGTGTAGCGCTCGATGCGTTTCAGCAACTGGGCATCGCGGTTCGAGGCGAACGAGATGGCAATGCCTGATGAGCCGCCGCGGCCGGTACGGCCGATGCGGTGCACGTAGTCTTCGGCGAACTTGGGCAGGTCGAAGTTGATCACATGCGAAATGCCGCGCACGTCGAGACCGCGTGCAGCCACATCGGTGGCGACCAGGATGCGCACGTTGCCGTTGCGCATGTTGAGCAGGGTGCGATTGCGCTCGCGCTGGTTCATATCGCCGTGCAGTGCCGCGACGGAATGGCCCTGTGCGGAGAGCTGGTCGGCAATGGTGTCCGCATCGCGCTTGGTGGCGGTGAACACCAGTGCCTGGTTCATTTCAACATCGGTCAGCAGGTGGCTGAGCATCTTGTTCTTGTGCGCCACGTCATCGGCGAACATCATGCGCTGTTCGATGTTTTCGTGTTTGTCCTTGGCCGCCGAAACAGAAATCTTCTTCGGTGTCTTGAGCAGGCGCGAAGCCAGGTTGCCAACCACGCCATCAAGGGTTGCGGAGAACAACAGGGTCTGACGCGTTGCGGGAGTCGCTTTGGCGATGCGTTCCACATCGTCGACAAAACCCATGTCCAGCATACGGTCCGCTTCGTCCAGTATCAGCACTTCCAGGCGCGAGAAGTCGATGCGGCCGCGTTCCAGGTGGTCGATCAAACGACCCGGAGTGGCGACCAGAATATCCACATGACTGGACAACAAACGGTTCTGCACCGGGTAGGGCATGCCGCCCAGGATGCTGATGATCTTGAAGCGCATGTTCTTGCCGTATTTGGTTGCGGCATCGCAGACTTGCTGTGCAAGTTCGCGGGTCGGGGTCAATACCAGCACGCGCGGTCCTTTGCCGGGCAGTGCGGATGGCGTGGCCAGACGATTCAGCGCGGGCAGAATGAACGCGGCAGTCTTGCCGCTACCGGTTTGCGATGAAGCCATCAGATCGTGGCCGGCCATGATTTCGGGAATGGCCTGCGCCTGAATCGGCGTGGGTTCGGTGTAGCCGGTTTCGGCAATCGCCTTGAGAATGGCGGCGTTTAAATTTAAATTTTCAAATGACATCTTGTTTCCTTTTTTATTATCAAAGGGAATCCGCATCGCGTACCGGACGCAAGCCAACATCCAGTTAAAAATAACTGAATGCCGAAGCAAATCCGGCATGGCAAACTTTTAGCAGTTCCCTAAGGTGAGCGCAGGTAGTAATACAGCCCGTTGAACGGGGAGGAGGTAACCGGCGCATAAAACATCGTTGCTAACCGGAAAACCCGAGTGAATCCCCGTTAGAGAATTTTGGTGGGCTTTTTAGACAGGCGCGATTTGCATACGCGCTAGAGATAGGTCAGAAAACGATGAACCAATGCCGCCATAGTGGCGACAAGCGGCGCATTATACTGATGGAAAAAATAAAAGCCAGCAAAAGTTTGCCGCACCCCAGCTTGTGCTAGAATGCGCGCCCTTTTCAACTAGCAAGGCTGTATTCATGTCCCGCCAACTCCGTAACATCGCCATTATCGCCCACGTTGATCACGGCAAGACCACCCTGGTGGACAAGCTGCTGAGCCAAGCCGGCTCCTTTACTGCACATCAACATGTCGCCGAACGCGTCATGGATAGCAATGACCTGGAAAAGGAGCGAGGCATCACCATTCTGGCAAAAAACTGTGCCGTGTTATATGAGGGCGTGCATATCAATATCGTGGATACGCCGGGCCACGCCGATTTCGGCGGTGAAGTGGAGCGCGTGCTGGGTATGGTGGACGGCGTGCTGTTGCTGGTGGATGCCGTCGAAGGACCTATGCCGCAAACCCGTTTTGTCACCAAGAAGGCGCTTGCTCTCGGCCTGCGCCCCATCGTGGTGATCAACAAGGTCGACCGTAATGGCGCCCGTCCGGATTGGGTGATCAACCAGACTTTCGATCTGTTCGACAAGCTCGGCGCAACAGACGAGCAACTGGATTTCCCGGTGGTTTTTGCTTCTGCATTGAACGGTTACGCGATGTTGGAGCTGGATAAGCCGAGCACGAATATGTTCCCGTTGCTGGATGCTGTAATCAGGCACGTACCGGCACCGGAAGCGGACCTGGATGCGCCGCTGCAAATGCAAATTTCCGCGCTGGACTACTCCAGTTTCGTGGGCCGCATCGGTGTGGGCCGTATCCGTCGCGGCAAGATCAAGCCAGGCCAGGATGTGATGGTGATGAATGGCGACAAGCCGCCCAAGCGCGCGCGTATCAACCAGGTCATGGGTTTTCGCGGCATCGAACGCGTGTTGCTGGATGAGGCCGGCGCAGGCGACATCGTCCTGGTCAACGGTATCGACGAGATCGGCATCGGTGTGACGCTGGCCGACATGAACAAGCCGGAAGCCTTGCCGATGCCCAAGGTGGATGAGCCAACCCTGACCATGAATTTGATGGTGAACACCTCCCCGTTGTGTGGTCAGGAAGGCAAGTTCATCACCAGCCGCCAGATACGTGACCGCCTGAACAAGGAGTTGCTGGTGAACGTGGCTTTGCGTGTCGAAGAAACGGACAACACCGATGTGTTCCTGCTGGCCGGACGCGGAGAATTGCACCTGACCATATTGCTGGAAAACATGCGCCGTGAAGGTTTTGAAATGGGCGTCGGCAAGCCGCGTGTCGTTTACCGTGAAATCAACGGCGAGAAATGCGAACCTTTCGAAGTGTTGACCGTGGACGTGGAAGACACCAACCAGGGCGCAGTGATGGAAGAACTGGGCCGTCGTCGCGGCGACTTGCAGGACATGCAACCGGACGGACACGGCCGGGTGCGTATGGAGTACCGCATTCCGGCACGAGGCTTGATCGGCTTTCAATCCGAGTTCATGACCATGACGCGCGGCACAGGTATCATGGCGCACGTGTTCGATGATTACGCGCCGGTCAAGGCCGAGATGCCGGGCCGCCGCAACGGTGTGCTGATTTCTGCCGAATCCGGAGAGGCGGTGGCTTACGCGTTGTGGAAACTGGAAGATCGCGGTCGTATGATCGTTGTCCCCGGCGACAAATTGTATGAGGGTATGATCATCGGGATCCATAGCCGTGACAACGATTTGGTTGTTAACCCGATCAAGGGCAAGCAATTGACCAACGTGCGCGCTTCCGGCACCGATGAAGCCGTGCGCCTGACCCCCCCGGTTCGCCTGACGCTGGAATCGGCAGTGGAATTTATCGACGATGATGAATTGGTTGAAATCACGCCGTTATCGATTCGTGTCCGCAAACGTTTCCTGACAGAGAATGAACGCAAGCGCGCAGTGCGTGGCTTGTAATTCGTTTGCCGTCATATAAGGTAAAGGGGTGCTTAGGCATCCCTTTTCATTTGGGCTGACTGATTGGTTTATACTGGCACGAAAGTCATATTAGGAAGCAAAACTCATGGGGCCACTGGTCAGCATCTTCGTTTCTCTTTTGGTTGGCCTTGTTGTGGGTGCTGGTGCCATTTGGATGGTTCTGCGCGAACGCATTGCAACTGCCGGGATGTTAGCAAAAGGTGAAAACCAGGTTGAAATTGCCCGCCTTAATGAGCGACTGATCGCATCGCAGGAAGTGGCCAACCGGCTGACAAGAGATAAAGAAAATCTTGCCGCACTTCGTGACCAACTTGCATCTGAGCAACAACGTTTGAGCAATCAGGTGGCCGAATTGACCACTAATCTGGAATCAGAACGTACCCAGAACGGAGAGAAAATCGAGCTGCTGAAAAATGCCGAAGAGCAGTTATCGAACCGTTTCAAATCGCTGGCCAGCGAGATACTGGAAGACAAATCCAAACGCTTTACCGAGCAGAACCAGACCAACCTCAACCAGTTACTGGAACCGCTCAAGGTCAAGATCACCGAATTCCAGGGGAAAGTACAGGAAGTCTACGTTCAGGAAGGGAAAGACCGTTCTGCATTGGCCGAGCAGGTCAAGCAGTTAATGTCGCTTAACAATCAACTGTCAAAAGACGCCCACAATCTCGCCAGTGCGCTCAAAGGCCAAGCCAAGACACAGGGGAATTGGGGCGAGCTCATTTTGGAACGGGTGCTGGAAGCTTCCGGCTTGCGCAAGGGTCATGAATATGACGTGCAGGAAAGTCATACCCGTGCAGACGGTTCACGCGCCCAACCGGATGTGGTCGTGCATCTTCCGGAAGACAGGCACCTGATCATTGATGCCAAAGTTTCGCTGACGGCTTATGAGGAACACGCCAATGCTGAAACCGATCATCAGCGCGATGCCGCCATGAAACGTCATCTGGAATCGGTACGCGCCCACATCAAGGAGCTGTCCGAGAAAAATTACCAGCAGCTTTATGGCTTGCAATCACTCGATTTCGTGCTGATGTTCATACCGGTGGAACCGGCCTTCATGTTGGCCATCTCGCATGACAGCGATTTATGGCAAGACGCATGGAAGAAAAACGTCCTTCTGGTCAGCCCCAGCACCTTGTTGTTTGTGGTTCGCACCGTAGCGCATTTGTGGCGGCAGGAGCAGCAAAATCGTAACGCGCAGGAAATTGCCAGCCGGGGCGGGGAACTCTATGACAAACTGGCCGGCTTCGTGGACGATCTGGAAAGCCTCGGCACTAAACTGAAACAGGCGCAAACGACTTATGAGGGTGCATATAACAAGTTTGTAGGGGGGCGGGGCAATGTAATCCGCCAGGCAGAAATGCTCAAGGAGCTGGGCGTAAAACCCACCAAACAGCTGCCGAAAAAGCTGATTGATTCAACCCTGGACGAACTGCCTGCCGACGACACCAGTAGTTGACTGTGGAAGACGGTCTGGAAACAGCAGTTTTTTTGTTCATAACGGCGTTTATCACGATGGTAAGATACGCATCCCAAATATTTTTTCAGCACAACGATGAAACTGGCAATCGCGCAAATCAACTGTGTTTTAGGCGATCTGGCGGGTAATGCCGCAAAAATATTGCACTACGCCGAGCAGGCCAGGCAACAGGGTGTGCAATTATTACTGACTCCCGAACTCGGTCTGTGCGGTTATCCACCCGAAGACTTGCTGTTGCGTGAAGGCTTTTACCATGCCTGCTCTCAGGCACTGAATGAACTTGCCGCAAAGGTTTCCGGTATAGCAGTTGTAGTGGGGCATCCGCACGAACGGAATGGAAAACGCTACAACGCAGCTTCGTTGCTCAGGGACGGGGTTGTCGCAGCGACCTATCTGAAACATGAATTGCCGAATTATTCTGTGTTCGACGAAAAACGGTATTTCGATACCGGCAGTCAGCCTTTCGTATTTGAAATAGAAGGCATCCGCTTTGCGCTGAATATTTGCGCTGATGTTTGGGAGCGCGAGACCGCTCAGCGCGCACGTGATGCCGGTGCGCAAGTGCTGCTGGTGCTGAATGCATCACCTTACGCGATTGATAAGCTGGAATCGCGTTATCAAGTGATACGGGAGCGGATCACGGAAACCGGCATGGCTGTGGTCTATGCCAACATGGTCGGCGGCCAGGATGAATTGATATTTGACGGCGGCTCGTTCGCCATGGATCGCAACGGTGAGCTGACCGCACAGTGCGCAGTTTTTGAAGAAGCATTGGCGACACTTGAAATTCACGGTGACTTGAAGCCGGCGGGTGAAATAGCAGCCGACTCTGGCGAGGAAGCCGACGTCTACCGCGCCCTGTGTCTCGGCGTGCACGACTACATCAACAAGAACCGCTTTCCCGGTGTGTTGCTGGGACTGTCAGGCGGCATCGATTCCGCATTGACCCTGGCTGTAGCGGTCGACGCGCTGGGTGCCGACAAGGTCCATGCAGTGATGATGCCCTCGCCTTATACCGCACAGATCAGCCTGGACGATGCGCGCGAGATGGTAAAAATTCTCGGCGTGCGTTATGACGAATTAGCCATTGATTCGATGTTCCAAAGCTATTTGGCCGGGCTAAAAACGAGTTTCGCCGGTCGTGCCGCGGATACCACCGAAGAAAACCTGCAGGCGCGCATACGCGGCACCCTGCTGATGGCCTTGTCCAACAAGCTCGGCTCGCTGGTATTGACCACCGGCAACAAGTCCGAAATGACCGTTGGTTATGCCACGCTCTATGGCGATATGGCGGGCGGCTTTGCGGTGCTGAAGGATGTCAGCAAAACGCTGGTGTACCGTCTGGCTCGGTATCGCAACACGCTGGGGCAGGTGATCCCCGAGCGCATCATCACTCGTCCGCCCAGTGCCGAGTTGCGCGCGGACCAAACCGATCAGGACAGCCTGCCGCCCTATGATGTGCTGGATGACATCATGGCTTGCTATGTCGAACAGAATCTCGCGATTCCGGAAATCATCGCACGCGGCTTTAGCGAAGCCGATGTCCGCCGGGTGGTGCACCTGATTCGCATCAGCGAATACAAGCGCCGCCAGTCTGCGGTGGGCATACGCATCACTGAACGCAGCTATGGAAAGGACTGGCGGTATCCGATCACGGTGCGTTATCAGGATGATTTCTAGGGATACACACTAATCTAATTTCTTTTCCCCGCAGGATTTGATACAATACGCCGCGTTTTGAGATGGGCTTCGAGCCCGTTTTTCATTTGTGGACCTCAATTTTATGGATGTGGTGAAACTGGTCGAGACAACGGTAAGCGGTTTGGGCTATGAGCTGGTGGATCTGGAACGCTCTGGGCGCGGGTTGTTACGCGTGCTCATCGACAAGCCGGATGGCATATCGGTGGATGATTGCCAGGTGGTCAGTAATCAGTTGACGCGCCTGTTTATGGTTGAGAACGTTGATTATGACCGCCTCGAAGTTTCGTCGCCGGGATTGGACAGACCGCTCAAGAAAGAGGCGGATTTTGTCAGGTTTGCAGGCGAAAAGGTACAGCTCAGGCTGCGCATGCCGTTGGCGGGACGAAAGAATTTCGCTGGCGTGATAGGTGCGGTAAACGATGGGATATTGCAATTGGATGTGGATGGCAACCAGGTAGCAATCGAGTTGTCGAATTTGGATAAGGCACGTTTAGTGCCGACCTTTTAGTTTGTAGGGTGCGTCCTGAGCACCATGGTGCGCAAAGCGCACCCACATGTGAGTAATTAGGTGGAGATATAGTATGAGTCGTGAAATTTTGTTGTTGGTGGATGCGTTGTCCCGTGAAAAGAACGTGGACAAGGAAGTTGTGTTCGAGTCGCTTGAATCGGCTCTTGCTTCTGCGACTAAAAAACGCTTTTCGGATGAAGCGGACGTGCGTGTTGCGATAGATCGCGATACTGGCGAGTATTCATCTTTCCGCCGCTGGGAAGTGATGGACGACGAAACCTTCGAGACTCCGGACCTGCACATCAAGCTGGAAGAAGCGCAAAAGCGCAATGCCGATATCCAGATCGGGGAGTTTATCGAGGAGCCTCTGGAATCCATCGATTTCGGGCGTATCGGGGCACAGGCTGCCAAGCAGGTGATCTTCCAGAAGATCCGCGACGCAGAGCGCGAGCAGGTGTTGGCCGACTTCATGGAGCGCAAGGAACACCTGGTGTCGGGTACCGTCAAACGTCTCGAGCGCGGCAATGCGATCATCGAATTCGGCAAGATCGAAGCCTTGCTGCCACGCGACCAAATGATCGCCAAGGAGAATCTGCGCGTCGGGGATCGCATCAAGGCTCACCTGCTGCGCGTCGATCGCAGCGCGCGCGGGCCGCAGGTGATCCTGTCTCGCACCTCGCCAGAGTTGCTGGTCAAGCTGTTCGAGCTGGAAGTCCCGGAAATAGAAGAAAAGCTGCTGGAAATCGTCAGTGCCGCTCGCGATCCCGGTTCGCGCGCCAAGATCGCGGTGCTATCCCACGACCCGCGCATCGACCCGATTGGCACCTGTGTAGGTATGCGCGGTTCGCGCGTGCAGGGCGTAACCAACGAACTTGCAGGCGAACGTGTGGATATCATACTGTGGGCCGAAGATCCGGCCACCTACGTCATCAACGCGCTGGCCCCTGCCGAGGTGAGCAGCATCGTCGTGGATGAAGAACGGCACAGTATGGACGTGGTGGTTGAAGAAGAAAACCTGGCACAAGCGATCGGCCGCGGCGGCCAAAACGTGCGCCTGGCCAGCGAACTGACCGGTTGGGAACTCAATATCATGACGGTCGAACAGTCCAGCGAAAAGCACAACGAAGAGTTTTCCAACACCCGGGCGGTGTTCATGGACAGGCTTGATGTGGACGAGGAAGTCGCCGACATCCTGGTGCAGGAAGGTTTCAATACACTGGAAGAAGTGGCCTATGTGCCGCTGGAAGAGATGCTGGAGATAGAGTCGTTCGACGAAGCAACGGTGAACGAGTTGCGCAGCCGCGCGCGCAATGCACTGCTGACAGCAGCGATCGCCAGCGAAGAAAAAGTGGAGCACGGTATCGAGGATTTGCTCAAGCTTGAAGGCATGGATGAACAAACTGCTCGCACTTTGGCTGCCAAAGGAGTGGCTACGCAAGAGCAATTGGCAGACTTGGATGTGGATGAGTTGGTGGAGCTGTCGGGTATGGATAGCGAACGTGCCAACACATTGATTATGACGGCACGCGCGCCCTGGTTTGCTTAACAGGGTGTGATTAGAGGAAAGTAATGGGAAAATTGAATGTAGCGCAATTTGCGACTGAACTGGGATTGCCGGTTGCCTTACTGCTTGAGCAGTTGCAGGCGGCAGGTATTTCCAAGGAGCAGGAATCCGACCCGATGTCGGAAAAGGACAAGGCGAAATTGCTGGAACACTTGCGCCAGGCGCATGGTGGCGACAAGCCCGCCAAGAAGATCACCTTGATCCGTCGCGAAACCACCGAGATCAAGAAAGCTGACAGCTCCGGCCGTGCACGCACCATTCAAGTGGAGGTGCGCAAACGCCGCGTGGTTGCTCCGACTCCGACTGCGGTCGCTGAAGCTGCAGCGCCAGTTGCACCCGTTGCAGTTGCTGCAACGCCGAAGAAGGGCAAGGCTGCCAATGTAGTGGATGAAAAGGAACTGGCAACGCGCGAAGAGGAAGCGCGTCTGCAGGCTGAGTTGGCGACGCGTCAGGCAGCCGAAGTTCAAGCCAAACAGGAGCGCAGCAAACGCAAAACCACCAAGAAGGTGGCCGAGCCTGAATTGCCTCCCGTCGTCGCAGAGGTCGCCAAGGTCGAGCAGGCCGCACCCGTTGCAGCCGGCCCGGCGGCAAATCTGGCTGAAGGCACATTGCACAAGCCGGCACCCAAACCCGGTGACAAGATCGCCAAACCGAGCAAAAAACCCAAACCGGAAGCCAAGGCCAGTCCGTGGGACGAAAAGGGACACAAGAAGCGCACTCCGGTCAAAACCGGTGAGAAACCCGGTGTCTGGACGACCCCGGTGCGCGCACCGCGTCATGACAAACACGCCAAGCATACCGCCGAACCAGAACACGCATTCTCGTTGCCGACGGAACCTATCGTGCATGAAGTAGCTGTTCCGGAAACCATCACAGTTGCCGAATTGGCGCAGAAGATGTCGATCAAGGCTTCCGAGATCATCAAGGTGTTGATGAAAATGGGTTCGATGGTGACCATCAACCAGGTGCTCGACCAGGAAACCGCGATGATCGTGGTGGAAGAGATGGGTCACGTCGCCAAGGCTGCCAAGCTGGACGACCCGGATGCCTATTTGATGGATACCGAAGAGCATCACGATCTGGTGCTGGAACCGCGCGCCCCGGTCGTCACGGTGATGGGTCACGTCGACCATGGCAAGACTTCGCTGCTCGATTACATACGCCGCACCCGAGTCGCTTCAGGCGAAGCGGGCGGTATCACCCAGCACATCGGCGCTTATCACGTCGACACCCCGCGCGGCATGGTCACCTTCCTCGATACGCCGGGTCATGAGGCGTTTACCGCGATGCGTGCACGCGGTGCAAAAGCGACCGACATCGTGATTCTGGTGGTGGCCGCAGACGACGGCGTGATGCCGCAAACCAAGGAAGCCATCGCACATGCCAGGGCCGCTAACGTGCCGCTGGTGGTGGCGATAACCAAGGTCGACAAGCCCGACGCCAACGTCGAAAAAGTCAAGCAGGAGCTGGCCGCCGAAGGCGTCACGCCGGAAGATTGGGGTGGCGATTCGATGTTCGTGGAGGTTTCGTCCAAGACCGGGCAGGGCATAGACCAATTGCTGGAGGGTGTATTGCTGCAAGCCGAAGTGCTGGAACTGAAAGCGCCGCGCACCACGCATGCCAAGGGTCTGGTGATCGAAGCGCGGCTGGACAAGGGCAAGGGCCCGGTCGCTACCGTACTGATACAGTCCGGCACGATGAAGCGCGGCGATGCGGTATTGGTCGGATCGGTGTTCGGCCGGGTGCGCGCGATGCTGGATGAAACCGGCAAGACAATTGCCGAGGCTGGTCCGTCTATTCCGGTAGAAATACAAGGATTGTCCGAAGTGCCTGTCGCCGGAGAAGAATTGATGGTGCTGGCCGACGAAAAACGCGCCCGTGAAATTGCCCAGTTCCGTCAGGGCAAGTATCGCGGCGTAAAACTCGCCAAGCAGCAGGCCGCCAAGCTGGAAAACATGTTCGAACAAATGGCCGAAGGCGAAGTGGGAATCCTGTCCCTGATCGTGAAATCCGACGTGCAGGGTTCCGCCGAGGCAATTGCGCAATCGCTGCAAAAGCTTTCCACCAACGAGGTCAAGGTCAATCTGATCCACGGCGGCGTGGGTGCGATTACCGAGTCGGATGTCAATCTGGCCCTGGCATCCAAGGCGATCATCATCGGCTTCAACACCCGTGCCGATGCGGCTGCGCGCAAGCTTGCCGAATCCTCAGGTGTGGACATCCGCTACTACAACATCATCTACGCGATGGTGGACGAGATCAAGGCGGCGCTGTCCGGCATGCTGGCCCCCGAGAAACGCGAAAGCATCATGGGCATGGTCGAAGTGCGCCAGGTGTTCACCGTTTCCAAGGTGGGCACGATTGCCGGTTGTATGGTGCTGGACGGTGTGATCAAACGCGGCGCGAAAGTGCGCGTGTTGCGCGACAACGTGGTGATACACGATGGAGAACTGGATTCGCTGAAACGCTTCAAGGATGACGTGAAGGAAGTGAAGGCCAATTTCGAATGCGGATTGTCGGTGAAGAATTTCAACGATCTGGTGGTGGGCGACAAGCTCGAAGCCTACGAAATCGTTGAGGTTGCGCGCGCGCTTTAAATGGCCGTCATTCCGGCGTAAGCATTGTAGGGTGGATAAGCGCAGCGCATCCACCCACGCACGGTGGATGCGCTGCGCTTATCCACCCTGCTGGGCATTCTAGAAATTCGTTTGACGGGATGAAGCACAAGAAGCCGCGCAGCGAATGACGCGGCATATCAGATTGATAGACAAGGAATGAGCGAGCACGCGACGCAGTGATTCGCCCGTAAAACGGATTTATAGATTGCCCATGGCCAATTTTGCACGAACCGATCGTATAGCCCAGCAAATGCAGCGCGAGATTGCCGAGCTGGTGCGGCTGCGGATCAACGATCCGCGCGTGCGCCTGGTGACCATCACCGGGGTGGAAGTGGCGGGCGATTATTCGCATGCCAAGATCTTTTTCACCCGCCTGGATGGCAAGCACGAAGAAGCCCAGCAAGGCCTGGAGAGCGCCAGCGGTTTCCTGCGCAGTCAGCTGGCGCACAGCATCAAACTGCGCGTCATGCCGCAACTGCATTTCGTCTTTGATTCCTCCGTCGAGCGCGGCAGCCATTTGTCGCAACTCATCGACCAGGCGGTTGCCAGCGATCATCATCACGACGACGACGACAAGAAGTAGTCTCCAGAGGTAACACTAATGGCACGACGAAATTTCCGCCCGCTGGACGGCGTGCTGTTGTTCGACAAGCCGCTGGAACTCAGTTCCAACGATGCGCTGCAAAAAGTCCGCCGCCTGTTCCAGGCCGAAAAGGCCGGGCATACCGGCACGCTCGATCCTCTAGCGACCGGCCTGCTGCCCATCTGTTTCGGCGAAGCAACCAAATTTTCCATGGCTTTGCTGGATGCCGACAAAACCTATCGTGCCTTGCTGCGTCTGGGGCAAACCACCACCACCGGCGATGCCGAAGGCGAGATCACAGCCGAACATCCGGTCGAAGTCATGCAGGCCGATGTCGATGCGGTGCTGGAAAAATTCCGCGGCGAGATACAACAGCTCCCGCCCATGCACAGCGCGCTCAAGCACCAGGGCAAGCCGCTCTACGAATATATCCGCAAAGGCGAAACCATAGAACGCGAACTGCGTGATGTGGTGATACACGAGCTGCTGCTGAACTCATTTTCCGGAAACGAGATGGATATCACCGTGCGCTGCAGCAAGGGCACATACATCCGTACCCTTGCCGAAGACATCGGCGCGGCGCTCGGCTGCGGTGCGCATCTGATCGGCCTGCGCCGCACTGCGATCGCGCATTTTGATTTGTCCCGGAGCTATACCCTGCAGCAACTGACAGCGATGACCGAGGCCGAGCGCGACGCCTGCATACTGCCGCTGGAAAGCCTGATGCCCGACATGCCCAGGCTGCAACTGGATGCCGTGCAGGTCCAGCGCCTGGCACAGGGACAACGGCTGGGGCTGGACACCGGTTTGCCTGATGGCAAGATCAGCCTGCACGGTCCGCAGGGATTCATCGGGGTCGGTCTGTTGCAAGGACGCCGCCTCGCTCCCGAGCGGCTGTTGTCCGATGTGGCAAAACAAGCGGCAAGCAATCCACCTCCAGGTCTCGATTAAATAGCGGCTGTGCTAAAGTAAGTCCCGCCCAATTCAAGGTTGTAATAACTTACAACATGTCCATCCCCGTGGTTTTCCGCCGGTTGTGGCCGGTGCTGGTGTTGCTGGTTTCGGCATGCAGCCAGGACAGGCTGCTCACCAAACAGGATTACCAGCAGAGCCAGAACGACTTCATGCAAGGCGATACCGCTGAAGCGCTGTTCGATTTTCCGCGCCGGGCGGAGAAAGGCGATTTCATCACCACCATGGAGCGGGGTTATCTCAACCTGATCCAGGGCAAGCCCGACATCAAGCAGATGCAGCGTCAGGCGGACATGCTGGCGAACCGGGTGCGCTACCACATCTCGCGCGAGGCCAAGACTTTTTTCTACCTGCAAACACCCGAAGATTATTACGCCTCGGAACATGAGGTGATCTGGCTGCACTTCCTGCTGAGCTGGGGCTATTCGCTGCAGGGCAAATACGAGGACGCCTGCGTCGAGGCGCGCGAAGCGGGCAGCCTGCTGACCCTGCCCTGGAGTCCGGTGGGCCACTTTGACGACCCGGCCATGCGGCTGTTCCTGGCGGGGCTGTGGACCATGTGCGGCGAGTGGCAGGAAGCGCAGGTGGATTTGCGCGCGGCATGGTTCATGGACCACAGCCTCACCTGGGCCAGGGAACTGGCGGACCGCGTCTCGCCGCCAACGGATTTATTTTTGGTGCTGGGCGGACCGGGGCCGGAGGTGGTGTGGGATCCGGAACTTGCGGCCAACCCTTTGCGCTCAGGGCGCCAGGTCGGTTTCAGGCTCCGCGGAAAGAAAAGCCACATTTCCCTTGGCGATAGCAAAGGCGTTGTAATCGTGCCGCAGCTTTCACCCGATGCAGGCAATTGGTATCAGCGCCACCTGGAACGAGAGAGCGAACTGCACGAGTTGATCATGGACTCTGCTTACGGCGGAAAGGCAGCCGCCAGCGGCACGCTTGCGGGAAGCAGGATAGCCGCAACAACCAGTTTGGGACTGGCAGTAGGTTTGGGCAGCACTGCGTTGGGCGCAGCGATTATCAAGTACGGAACAGGCGATGCGCTCTATTACGGGCTGGCCGTCGCGGGAGCCGGTATCGAAAAGGGCATGCAAATCTCTGAGCAGGGCTACGAAGAAAGCGCCAGCAAGTTGAAACAGGATCTCGATCCCAGCATTTCCTACCGGTTTGTCCGTTATCTTCCCGAATACCTGTGGATGGGCTGGAGCGACCAGCCTGTCGTTTACCCGGTCGAGCTTCGCACCCCCCAGACGCAAATAAAAATACTGCATCCCACCGTCACCGGGCGCACCTCCGTCACCGTGGTGCAGGTGCCGGATGCGGCTGTGACGCATACTTATCGATAGTTGCCCGCCGCTGAAGGATAGACAGAGACCTTGCAGTAATAGGAAATTATGGAATGTCGCGGAATTAAAAAATTCATGTACTCATCAAAAATTTGATGTAGAGTGTAACAAAATGTAAATGAATATCAGCATAGAGCGTGTGCATGCAAAGGGGGCTGTGCATGATTTACGATCACAAGAACCGGTCAAGCCAGTTTTTGCAGTGTGAACCCATATTGCATGCGGGCCCAAGTTTTGGTGCAACATTCCCGCTTACTCAAGCCACACCAGCTGCAGCGCATTATCTGCCCAATAAATATTCATTCGTCCGCTCCTGCGGAACCCCCGTCTGATGCCGCGCAGGCTCTTGAAATTTATTTCAACGAGCCTGCAGAGCAAACCTGTTGCGCACGCCACATCGCATACCTTTTCCACAGAAGATATCGCCTGGGCGATGGGCAGTTTCTGTGCCCTGAACCACAAGCCCTTCGATGCCGGGCTGCTGCTCAAACAATTCCCGCCGCCTTACAGTTCAGATTCCGTCGTTCATGCCGCCCGCGCGCTGGGCTTCCGCATCAAGCGCCGCAATTGCAACACCAATGAGCTGACCAAGCTTAACCTGCCATGCCTGGCAGTTTTGAATACGGGAACCCCATCAAGCCAGGAACAGCCTGTAGGAGCGAGCCATGCTCGCGAACTGAAAGAACAATCGCATGCAGAGCATACTCCTACAATTCAGGCGCGGCCCAACGAGCAAGCCGGGTTGAACGATAACGATTCGCCCTCCGTTTCGCTCCGTCACCATCCCGCCATCATCGTCCAGATCAAGGACGACAACGTCATCCTGTTCGAGGCTGGCACCAATCAACCCAGGACCATGACTCAAGCCGACTTCGCCGCGCGTTTCGCCGGCACGGCATTCCAGTTGGCGTTGGAGACCAAAGGCATCAAGGATCCGGACGGGGCGCTGTCCAACAAAGCCGTATTCGGATTCCACTGGTTCATCCCCGAACTGCTGAAACACCGGCGCATCTGGCGCGATGTGCTGATCGCTTCGCTGATCATCCAAGTGTTGGCACTCGGCACCCCGCTGTTCACCCAGGTCATCATCGACAAGGTTGTGGTACACCATACCCAGAGCACGCTGATCGTGATCGGCATCGGTCTGGCCGTATTCATGATCTTTTCCGCGTTGCTGTCCTGGGTGCGCCAGTACCTGATCCTGCACACCGGCAATCGCGTGGATGCCGTGCTGGGCGCGGCAGTGTTCGATCATCTATTCAAGCTGCCGCCGCGCTATTTTGAGCATAGGCCCACGGGCGTTATCGCCGCGCGGCTCCATGGTGTAGAGACGATACGCGAGTTCATCGCCAGCGCCGCCGTCACGCTGATACTGGATTTTCCGTTCCTGCTGATCTTCCTCGGCATCATGTTCTACTACAGCGTCAGCCTGACCTTCATCGCGCTGGCCATATTGAGCGTCATCGTCATCTTGAGCCTCATCGTCGCGCCGATCTTCCGCAGCCGCCTCAACGAACAATTCCTGCTCGGCGCGCGCAACCAGGCGTTCACCACCGAATATGTTGCAGGGTTAGAAACCGTCAAGAGTCTGCAAATGGAACCCCAGCTCAATGCCCGCTACAGCGACTATCTCGCCGAATATCTCAGGTCGGGATTTACCGTGCGCCAGATCGGCAACACCTACAACACGCTGTCCAACGGTCTGGAACAGATGATGACGCTGTGCATCCTCATCATCGGCGCCTACACCGTGATGAACAACACCGACTTCACCATCGGCATGCTGGTCGCCTTCCAGATGTTCGCCAGCCGTTTGTCGCAACCGATGCTGAGACTGGTCGGGCTGTGGCAACAATTCCAGCAGGCCAACCTCTCGGTGCAGCGCATGGGCGACATCATGAACGCGCCGGCCGAACCTTATTCTATCCTTCCCACCCGGCTGCGCGAAGGCAAAGGGCAGATCGACATCGAAGGCCTGAGCTTCCGCTACGCTGACAACCTGCACTTCCTCTATGAAGGCTTCAACCTCAAGGTCGCTCCCGGCAAAGTCATCGCGATCATGGGGCCGTCCGGCTCCGGCAAGAGCACGCTGACCAAATTGCTGCAGGGCTTTTATCAACCTGTTGGCGGCACCATCAAGATAGACGGCAACGACATCCGCTATCTGTCGGCCAATGAGCTGCGCCATTACTTCGGTGTTGTACCGCAGGAAACGATACTTTTTTCAGGAACAATTTATGACAACCTGCTGATGGCCAATCCCCATGCCACCTTCGACCAGGTCATGCATGCATGCAAGATGGCGGAGATACACAGCACCATTGAAGCGCTGCCGAAAGGCTACCAGACCGAGATCGGCGAGCGCGGCGTGGGACTCTCCGGCGGACAGAAGCAGCGCATCGCGATCGCACGCGCACTGCTCAAGCAACCCAAGATACTGCTCTTCGACGAAGCCGCCAGCAGCCTGGATATCACTACCGCCGAACACTTCGCCGCGACCATCAACCAGCTCAAGGGCAAGGTGACCATGATGTTCATAACGCATGCGATGCCGAAGAATCTGTTGGTGGACGAAATCGTGCGGATAGGGCAGGGGACTCTCGCAGCGGTAATTGATGCGAGAAGTGAAGTCGAGCAGCGGGAGAATGGATGAATGGTAACAAGGGTAGAGCGAACATGACCAGACTGACACTATAGTAAATTCAAAGATAGCTTTATTGTTTTGGAGAATGTTAATGAAGATTTTTTATCTAACAGTTTTTACTTTGTTATGCCTAGAGTTAGCATCGATAATTTTTCTATTAGTATGGATATATAGAAGTACAAAAAGCTGGGGGTTGGCGTTTATTGCTGCCGGTTATCTTGAATGGCCTATAACCAACAAAGAACTAAGTACTAAATTGTCACATGGGCAAATAACGCTATTAAAAATAACTTCAGTACTTAGAGGCGTCATCATGATATTAGTCGTGGTGACTATCGCACTTTTTTTAGCAATTAAAATTTGGAGCCACTAACCATGAGCGCTATTGACGATGCATTAACAATACTCCAAACCCAAACGGGCATACAAGACTCTATGAGTTCAAATGATCCGGCAACGACTTTAAACAATCTTGGACAAATAGCCGCTGGTCTTTCAACGCTAGCAACAAAGTATTCGCCAATATTAGCTATTGATACTAATTTGATAGCTGCATTAACAACCATTGAAAAGATGCAACTCAATTACAACTCGCGGCAATCTCCCAGCATTGAAGATTATCTCAGTTTGGCCGGCAATGTATTCAGAAGAATTAAAGGGTCAGCATCGCATTAAATTCGGAGCAACCATGCCACGTCGTCCACGCATTAAGTTAGCCGAAGTCCCGCAGCACGTTGTGCAGCGCGGCATCAATCGCGAGCCGTGTTTCTTTGCCGAGGAGGATTATCACTGCTACCTTCACTGGCTACAGAAAGCGGCTGCCGATTGGCACCGCGCCATTCACGCTTATGTGTTGATGAACAACCATGTGCACTTGCTGGTGACAGCGGATAAACCGGACAGGATTGCCAAGCTGATGCAATCCATCGGAAGGCGCTATGTGCAATACATCAACCGCAGTTACCGCCGCACCGGCAGTCTGTGGGAAGGGCGGTTCAAGTCCAGCCTGGTTCAGGCAGAAGAATACCTGTTGACCTGTATGCGTTACATCGAGCTTAACCCGGTGCGCGCCAACATGATGAACGATCCGGCGCAATATCGCTGGTCGAGCTACCGTTACAACGGATTGGGGCAAGCGGACGAACACATCACGCCGCACCCGCTGCATTTGGCACTGGGCAAAGACGAAGCAAGCAGGCTTGCCGAATATCGCGGGCTGTTCCGCAGCGAACTGGATGAAGCCGCACTAGACGACATCCGACTCGCCTTGGCGCAAGGGCAACCATTGGGTAGTGAACGATTCAGCGAAATGATGTGTGCGGCAGTCGGTGTGCGCCGGGCGCAAAGAAAGCCAGGCAGGCCGATGGCAAAGCGCGATCAGAATACACAAGTTGAAGATCAATCTGATTTTGGATTTTGAACAGGAGAAGTTGAAATGAAAAAATTAAATGCGATGCTGACCCCTTTGACCCTTCCTTTGACCCTTCGAAATCAAGTGGAAAGGAGGGTGGCGTAATGTTCGGGCTGGTTGCATGGATGGTATTGATTCTTTACCTGTGGTTGCTCGTCTGGGCAACCAAGCGAGGCTGGCGCTGGGGTGTCGAGAAAAAAGGCTGGACGGGGAAGAAGCGCTATCTCGGGGCGGCGTTTGGATTTCTGATCGTATACCTGCCGGTGTTCTGGGACTGGTTGCCGACGGTGGCGGTGCATCAATACTATTGTGCAAAGGATTCGGGTTTTTGGGTCTATAAATCGCTGGATCAGTGGAAGGTAGAGAATCCGGGAGTGATGGAGACGCTGGTGGCGAATAAAGGTGCACCGTCCAAGCGACAAGGGGATATGAAGAATTACACCGATACGTATTTTCTGAATTCCCGTTTCAACTGGGTAGTGAAACACAACGGGAAATTTCTATTTAATCGATGGCGGCATGAACAAGAGGTCGTGGATACAAAAACCAACACAGTGTTGGCGCGGTACGTTGACTATTCAACTTCGCAAGAGCGACAACAGGCCGGTTGGTCAGGATGGAAGGATTGGTTAGCTCGCGGGCATTGCAGTGATGGCGAGCTTCATCAAGGTTTGATGTATGAGTTTGAACATAGTATTAGGGGAGCAGAATAATGAACACTATTCAAGACTTGTTTCAACAGGCGCTACTTGCAGAAGCTGCATATGCCAATTTATGGAATTCCGCTACTAATAGCGCAATTACAGATCCAGAACTGGTAAAAGCAGCCCTCATAACTAAAGGCATGAGCGACACCCAAGCCGCTGCCTTTACAGACCGTTACCAAGTCATCAGCCAACAGCCAAACACCGGAAGCGGATATTCAGCGACCCTGTTTCTCGATAAGACCACCGGGCAATATACCTATGCCATACGCGGTACAGAGCCGGGATTAAACCCCGACCTGTGGATAGCCGATGCAGGCATCGCTGAAAATGGCCTCGCAGTTGGCCAGACCGTCGATATGTATAACGACTGGTCCCGCATCAATACGGCAGCCGGGCAAGCCTATCAGGCACTTGTTGCGGAATCAGACTTGCTGGAGACCGCTGCTTACCAATTGGCTGTTGCAGGGCAATATGTGTCATCACTTAGCATGACAGCCGAGGCATATCTGCAATACATCAACGCGCGTACCGATGTTTTGATTCTGTGGGGCGTTATCTACAAGATGGGTTTCCAGTCTTCTACAGAAGCTTTCACCGATGAACGCCAGTATGGGTCAGGCGCTTTAAGTGTCTGTCCTGTGCAGATGGATGTGACCGGTCATAGCTTGGGCGGGAATCTGGCCGCGGCATTTACCCGGATGTTCCCAAGTACAGATGCTAACGCGACCACCATTAACGGAGCGGGGTTTCCGACAGGAGTGATTCCCGGGTTAGGACTGAATGCTGACACCAACTTGGCTCACTTCTTTTCGTTTGTAAACGGAACTTCGGATTTCAATCCTGCACAAATCCAGAATATTCACGGTGACGGAAATGAGTTCGTCTCCATGAACAGCCAGTTTGGTTTGGTGCAGCAAGGCTCGCATGATGAGATATATATTGAAGATCACCTGGCATACACGTTAGGTCATGGTGCACCGCAAATGACCGATTCCCTCGCCGTCTATAACCTCTTAGCCACACTCGATCCCACGCTGAACGATGCCAGCGCAAGCAACATCGACAAGATCGGCAACATCCTGAAAGCTTCCAGCAACGTAGCCGCAAACAGTCTCGAATCGGCTGTCACCGCCTTGGGCAAACTGTTTGGCGCAACCAATACCAACTTCACCAGCAATGAGTTTGATGGCGCTGGACGCGACTTTCTTTACAAAGCATTGAACGACGTTAACGCTGCCGCCATTTGTTTCAGCGGCGTGTTCACCTTCCGCGACATCAGCGCTTTTAGTGCCGCTCAAATCGCCAGCATCGCGCAGAGCAACATCGCCTACCGCTATGCCTTGCTAAACCTCACACCCTTTGCCATGGTCGACAACGATGCGGTGTATACCCAACACGATACGCAAGGCGAACTCGATGTATACGACCCCGCTACGGGTAACGGCAGTCTCACCAGCCAATACCTTACAGACCGGGCCAGCCTGCTTGCTACCTACCTCGCCAATAACATCATTGATGGCGACAACACAGTAACGATCCCAAATGTGTATAACGGGACTTATTACGAAGACATTGCCACGGGATTCAAGGTTGAACCGTGGGTCGTATCGGACCGGGTAGTCTTTGGAGCCGATTTGTGGGATTCAATTACGGGCGGAGGTGAAAATGACCACCTCTATGGTGGCGGGGGCAATGACACGATCAACGGATTGGGTGGCGCCGACTATCTCGAAGGCAACGCAGGCGACGACACGCTGGACGGCGGCACTGGCAACGACACCCTGATCGGCGGCAGCGGCAACGACACCTACATCTATACCAACGGCGGGAACAACACCGACGGCTTCGACATCATCCTCGACAGCGACAACACCGGTAGCATCGAGATAGATGGCACAACTCTCGCTGGCGGCGACCAATATGGCGACAACGAAGTTTTTCGGGAGACGGATGCCAATGGCGTCAGCCATCTTTACACCTTTGTCACTGGAAATCTCACAACCGGCGGCGACCTGATTGTGGACGATGCGATGCTTATCAAGAATTACAAACCAGACTTGGGCAACCACATGGGCCTCACCATGACCGGCCCTGCAACAGAAGCTGCCAACCCGGAGACCACCTACACCGCCGTAGGCGACCCATTGATCCACTCCGCTACCATCGCCCCCGGCGGGCAAGGTTCCGACTGGCACATCACCCAGAGCTATAACCAGCAGTACGCGGATGATGGCAATGGCAATCAGGTGCTTGTCAGTTACGACGTCGATTACTACCTTATCGACGTTGCCACCGGCAACTCGATTGAAGGCGGCGGACCGGAGCGTGCGGACAGCTTGATCGGCACCACCGCCAACGACCATCTTATGGGCATGGGCGGTAACGACACCATAACAGCGACTCAGGGAGGCAATGACATCCTTGATGGTGGAACCGGGCGAGACATACTGAAAGCCGGCAATGGTAAAGACGTCCTGATCGGCGGGGCGGACGGAGACGTTATGTCGGGTGGCGCAGGCGACGACCGAATATACGGCGACACCCAGATCAGCGTGGCTGATGCCATCGCCAATGGTGAAGCCCAGTCCGGTAGCGGTTTACAGGGCGATTGGCTGGCGGGCAATAGCGGCGACGACACCCTTGTGGCCGGAGCAGGGAACGATGTTTTGTCAGGTGGCGGAGGAAACGATCTGCTGATCGCTGGCTCGGGCAACGATTTCATCCTGGGTGACAGTGACTACACCACGCAAAGCCAGGATTGGTCTGTCACTCTGCAAGGTGGCGTATGGACTTTCCAACCCGCAACCGGCCCCACCAGCCCGGCGGACAGCGGCAACGATGTGATATATGCCGGGGCGGGTGACGACGTTGCCTGGGGCGGGGGTGGCAATGATGTGATATTTGGCGAACAGGATGATGACCAGCTTTTCGGCGAAGACGGCAACGACATCATCCTGGGCGGAGGAAATAATGACTTATTGTTGGGCGGAATAGGCAGTGACTATCTGGATGGCGGAGACGGCAACGACGAATTACAGGGTGGTGCAGACGACGACATCCTGATCGGCGGTGCGGGCAACGACACCCTGTACGGCGGGGACGGCAAAGATACCTACATCTTCAACGCGGGCGATGGTATAGACACCATCTACGACACCACCGCAGACAACAACATCATCCGTTTCGGCGCCGGGGTCAACAAGGATAACATCACTTTGCATCTGGGCTCGCTGATGCTCGACTTGGGCAACGGCGATGCGATACACATCGGCGATTTCGACCAGACCGATGTGTTCAACAGTTCCTCGATCGGCAGCTTTGAATTTGCCGACGGCACGACGCTGAGCACAACAGAACTGCTGGCGAAAGGTTTCGATGTCGTCGGCACCGAGGGCGCCGATTACCTTTATGGCACCAACACCACAGATCGAATCAACGGGCTAGGAGGGAACGATACCCTGCTTGGAGGAGCGGGGGATGACACTATCAACGGCGATGCCGGTGCAGATCAACTGCAAGGCGGTGATGGTAACGACACGCTGTTTGGTGGCAGCGAGAACGACATTCTTTTCGGTGAGGCGGGCAATGACACGCTGGATGGCGGCGCAGGCGATGACTTCATGTTTGGCGGCATTGGCAACGATACATACGGAGTAGATAGTGTGGGTGACATCGTTACTGAATATGACGGTGAGGGCATTGATACTGTCCAGTCCAGCATTAGTTACTCATTGGGCAATAACCTGGAGAACCTCACGCTCACCGGTTCTGCGGCGATCAGCGGTTTCGGTAATGAGCTCGATAACGTGATCACCGGCAATGCGGGCAATAACACTCTGAGTGGTTTTGCAGGCAGCGATACTTATCTGTTCAATCGCGGCGGCGGGCAGAACATCATTGCCGATGGTGGGGATGTTGCCGCCACGGATACACTGAAATTCGGCGCGGACATCCTGCAAAGCGATGTGACGATCAACAATATCGGAAATGGCGATCTCGCGTTCAAGATCAACGGTACTTCCGACGAAGTGGTGGTGAAAGGCTTTTACACTAACTCGAACAATCGCATCGAACGTGTCGTGTTTGGCGATGGGTCGGTGATGACCGATGCAGACTTTACCGGACTGCCGATCACCGGCACGGCGGGCGACGATGTGCTCCTCGGCACGAACGCTAATGACACCTTGCTTGGGCTGGGTGGCAATGACACGCTGGACGGCGGCGCGGGTGACGACACGCTCATCGGCGGAGACGGGCAGGACACTTATCGCTTCAGCTACGATATGGGCATGGACACGGTGGTGGATGATTCAGCAGGCGGTAATACCATCCAACTGGTTGGCATGAGCATCAATGAACTGAGTGCCATGCAGAGCAATAACGACTTGTTGCTGACGATACGCGGCACCGATCAGGGCATGGTACTGAAAGACTACTACACCACGCCGCAGGATTGGCTGGTGCAAGATGGCACTAACACTCCGCAGACCATGGCAGATGTACTCGATACCCTTAGCCAGGATGAATTCAACGCGTTGAGTGGCGATTTTGTTGCGGCAACCAAGTCTTCTATCGTCAACATTTATCTCGCGGTAGGATACCAACAGCAGGCGGATGGTTCCTTTGTACAACCGCTAGGTGTAAGCAAAACGGTAGTACAGACCACAGTCACGACAAACACCACTTGGCAATGGTTTTATAACCAGTATCCAGATAGTACGACACCGAGTACTTCTTCAAGTGTCCGTGTGACTTGGGCCGGTAGTTACGGAAGCTATCCGGTATTGAATGGTGCCCAAGCTACCTTCATCAACAGCGTAACTGATACCGTCGATGCGTCTGTCTACGCAGATCAATCATCCGGTGTGACCTACCTATACAGTGATGAATTGGTCGGCGCTGAAATCAATTGGTATTCACCTTATAACTTAAGCAGTACAACGTACAACAGTTCCAGTTCTAACTGGATTTATGGCAACAATCCTGTCACTGGTGTATATGAGTCGGTTGGCATACAAACTTATGCGACCCAGACTATCGTCAATTATTCGACACAAGACGGGCTGGTTACCCAAATAGTTCCCTATGGAACAGGTTCGCTTTCTGCGACGACTGCTGAATTGCGGCAGTATTCGGTCACCTATGATTTCGAGAAGATCATGGGTGGCGATTCCGACAATGTAATTTCAACCCAGAATCAATACGCGGCGATTAACGGCGGTCCGGGCAATGATACGCTCAGCGGTGGTGGCTTGCTGTACGGCGGGGAAGGTAATGATGTTCTCTATGGTGGGGCGACTCAGTATGGCGGTAATGGTGACGACACGTTGACGTGGGGAAGTGTGCTGGTCGGCGGGGCTGGCAACGACACGATGGATGGGGGGAACTATGGCACGGGTGATACCAGCTACTTGATAGATCCAACGCAAACCGGCAACGACCTGATTGGTGATACAGGTGATTCGGAGGATGTGTACAAGGATTGGTATTACGGGGAATTGGGCATTACGAATTGGCAGAATAGTCAGGAGTATGCCGGCATGTGGGTGGTTGTAGAGGGCGGAAACTTTGATACTTATGATCAGGCAGTTGCATTCCTGGCAGATAATTGGGGTGAATATGATCCGCAGGCACTGATTGCTAATGGTGGTATGTTTTATGTCCCGCCATTACCCGCATTCATAAGACCTGCAGCCAATGATTATCCTGCATTACAGTCGGCCTACGATGCCGGTGTAATTCCCACAGATACAGTGGAGTTTGGCGCCGGTATTACGCTTGCCGATTTGACTTTTTCCCGGGGCCAGGAAAGTGGTCGAGCAACACTGGATCTGAGCTGGAACAACGGTGCCAGCCATGTGCGGCTGGTCATCCCGAATGCGGATGATCCATTGGGATACGGCGTTGAGCAGGTGAAGTTTGCCGATGATGGTTCTATAGTCAGCATGCAGGATTTGATTGCGCTTGCGCCTCCAATGGACTTGAATGTGGAAGGAGCAGGAAATGCGGATACGCTTGGTGGTAATGTTGGCAATGATACGCTCGTCGGCTTGGGTGGCAGCGATACGCTCTACGGGAGCAGCGGAGACGACACACTCTTTGGCGGTGCTGGCAACGATATGTTGTCAGGGGGCACAGGAAACGACACGCTGGACGGGGGCTCCGGCAACGATGTGCTGATGGGTGGAGCCGGCAACGACACCTATATCTTTGATGCAAGCAGTGGGCAAGAAACTATCATTGAGGCGCCAAATCCTTATGTCGATTCAGGGGCAGTCGATCGGGTCGTGTTCGACGATGGTATCGCGGCGGCCGATCTAATCTGGACACGCGGTGGTATCGGCAACAATGACCTGATTGTTGCCTATCCCGGAACCAGTGCCGTGTTAAACATTCAGGGATGGTTCAACCCGGATTCACCTACTACGGTGAGCCAGTTCGTTTTTGTGGACGGGACGCTGGATGTGGCTGCGGTTGCAGGATTGTTGAATGCGAATCACGCTCCTAAGGTAATCAACCCGATTACAGACCAGGTAGTCATGGAAGGGCAGTCGTTCAGCTTTGGTCCAGTGATTAACTACGCTGAAAGTTTCATGAATGATGCAACCGATACCGGTACCCCTGAACAGGTTCAACCGGACTACAACAACTGGTTGTATGGCAGCGGCGGGGACGATACCTACACCTTTTCGCGTGGTGATGGCAATGTGGAAATCGGCGAATGGGATACCTCCCCCATGGACATCGTTCAATTTACCGATGTGTCATCCACTGATATCACCGTAACCCAGGATCAATGGGGGGATGTCATTTTGTCTGTTAACGGGACAACGGATAGTGTGACTCTAAACGCCTGGATCGAATACGATCAGGCCAAGATTGAGCAAGTTGTATTTACGGACACAGTGTGGGACGTGAGCGACATCATGTCCAGGATTTCGACAGAACACACAACGGGCAACGATTACATTACCGGCACTGATAGTAATGACAACCTGTTCGGTGGAGCAGGCAATGACCGTTTGGTCGGCGGTGGCGGCAGCGATATCATTATGGGTGGGAGCGGCGTAGACAGTTTATCCGCTGACATGAACTATTCGGATACGGCAAACGATTTGTTGTCTGGCGGTGCAGCTGACGATTATCTTTATTCGTCAATCGCGAATGATTTATTGATCGGCGGAACTGGAAACGATGTAATTAATAGTGATGGCGGCAACGATGTATTGTTGTTCAACCGTGGCGATGGAAATGACTTGGTTGATGGTTATTCTTCCAATGGCGGTGCAGTGGAGCAGCTTGCTGATACTGTGTCGCTGGGCGGAGGAATCAGCTATGCCGATCTGTCATTTGAAAGGAGTGGATACGATCTGATCCTGAATGTAGGTAACGGCGAGTCGCTTACTTTCGCAAATTGGTGGTGGGAAAACCATATGACGATCAGCACACTTCAGATCATCACCGAAGCGATGCCAGGGTTTGATGCACAATCTTCCGACCCGCTATTGAAGCAACGCGTCCAGCAATTCGATTTTGTAGGTCTTGCCAATCAGTTTGATAATGCCCTCGCTGCTGACCCGAGCATCACTACTTGGCAGCTTGCACCCTACTTGGCGGATTATTCTCTGGGTGGTTCCGACACTTCAGCTATCGGTGGCGATATGGCTTACCTGTACGGCAAGAACGGAAACCTGGATGGCCTGAGTGAAGCGGACTTGCGTGCGCAGTTGACCGCTGCCCAATTCGGCATTGGCGCGCAGATATTGACTAAAATGGGTGACATTTTTTCCGATGTGGATGCCGTCAACGGTGACGTGCTGACTTACACGGCGACATTGGCGAATGGCAACACATTGCCATCCTGGCTTGTTTTCGATGCGGCGACCCAGACCTTCAGCGGAATGCCAGCTAATGCTACCAGCGGGAATTTGTATGTGTCGGTTATCGCAACCGATACGGGCGGCTTGAGTGCGAAAAATATTTTTGTGATCGACGTGAATGGTGTTGGCGCAACTAATCATGCCCCGACTCTGGATAGTCCGCTTCCTGAACAGTCCGCTCTTACTAATAGCAATTTCACCTTTACAATTCCGGCGAACACTTTCTCTGATGCCGACTTTGTTGGCGGCGACACGCTGACTTTTTCCGCCACACTCGCAGATGGCACATCTTTACCGTCATGGCTGAACTTTGATTCCTTTACCGGGACTTTCAGCGGGCCTCCGGCATACATGGATGCCGGTAATTTGAATGTCACTGTAACGGCGACTGATGCCGGTGGCTTAAGCGCGTCCAGTGTTTTCGCGCTAGACGTGGTCAAAGTTAATCATGCACCAACTGTCGTTAATCCAATCTCCGATCAGAGTGTAATAGCAGGTGAGACATTCAGTTTTGCTTTTGCAAGCAAGGCACCTGCGGATGGCTTTATCAATGATCCAACTGATACGGTCACAACTGAACCAGTATGGACGAACTACGACAACTCGTTGTTTGGAAGTGGCGGGAATGATACCTACACCTTTGCACGCGGTGATGGCAATGTGGTCATTAACGAGTGGGACAACTCCCCCATGGACATCTTGCAATTTACCGATGTGTTGCCCACTGACATCACCGTATCTCCAAATCCTTGGGGGGATGTAAATCTGTCTGTTAACGGGTCAACTGATAGTCTAACTTTGAGAGGCTGGATTCCTTACGATAATTTCAAGATCGAACAGCTGGTTTTCTCTGACAATACGGTGTGGAACGTGAATGACATCATGTCCATGATCTCGACAGAATCCACTTCAGGCAATGACTACATTACCGGCACGGTTGGAAACGACACGTTACTAGGGGGTGCGGGTGATGATGGTCTTGATGGCGGCGATGGGAATAATCTCTTGGATGGTGGAGATGGAAATGATTATCTGCATGTTGGCGGTAATGGTAACAATACGTTGTATGGCGGGGCAGGCGACGATGAAATAGATGGTTCTGATGGGAGCGATGTATTGGATGGAGGCGACGGTAATGATTATTTATATGGCGGTGATGGTAACGACACATTGAATGGCGGGGCAGGGAATGATGATCTTGAAGGTGATCTTGGCAATGACACTTACCTGTTTGGTCGCGGTTCAGGACAGGATTATGTATATGATTGGGATAATACGGCAGGCAATGTGGATACCGTGCAATTTGGTGCGGACATTTTGCCTACCGATGTTTCTGTAACGCCAGGTCGATGGGATAGCTTAATACTATCTATTAACGGCACCACTGACAGCATGACTATCGACAGCTGGAGTTCTGATGATGCTGCGAAAATTGAGCGGTTTGTATTTGCAGATGGCACGGTGTGGAATGTGAATGACGTTCAGTCCATGCTGGCCTTAGTATCAGCAAACTCTGCTACATCTGGCAATGACTACATCGTTGGGACGAATGGAAACGATACCATCATGGCACTGGCCGGAGACGATGAGGTATACGGTGGTGCAGGTGATGATGTGCTGCTGGGCGGGGCTGGCGATGATAACCTATCAGGCGACGGAGGCAGCGATATTCTCAACGGAGGCAGCGGTTCGGATTGGATAGAGGCGGATAATAGTTATGCTGATTTTGGAAACGACCTGTTGGCAGGTAGCACAGGTGATGATGTGCTTGTTGCCTCCATATCGAACGACCTATTGATTGGCGGGGCAGGGAATGATGATATTTACGCGGACGACGGCAATGATGTACTGTTGTTTAACCGTAGTGATGGCAATGACTGGATAGAGTCAGATTATTCATCCAATGGTGTTCCTTTGGCGCAGTCCACTGAAACTGTGTCGTTGGGCGGCGGGATCGGTTACGCCGACCTGTCATTTGAAAGGAACGGCGATGATCTGATCCTGAATGTAGGCAACAGCGAATCACTTACTCTCACATATTGGTTTTCGGCAAATGACAATAAGGCAATTAGTATGCTTCAGATTATCGCCGAAGCGATGGCCGTGTTTGATGCACAGTCCTCTGATCCGCTATTGAACCAGCGCATCCAGCAATTCGATTTTGCAGGTCTCGCTAATCAGTTTGAAGCCGATCTTGCGGCCGACCCAAGCATCACTACTTGGCAACTCGCCCCGTACTTGGCGGACTATTCGCTGGGTGGTTCGGACACTTCCGCTATCGGCGGCGGCATGGCATATCTGTATGGCAAGAATGGCAATCTGAACGGGCTGAGCGAAGCGGAGTTGCGCGCAGAGCTGACCGATGCTCAATTTGGCATCAGTGCACAAACGATAACAAAGACTACAATAGGAGTGGTATTCAGTGATGTGGATAGCATTTATGGCGATACGCTGACTTACACGGCGACATTGGCTGCTGGATCGTCATTGCCTGCATGGCTCACATTCGATGCTGCCACGCAAAGTTTTAGCGGTACGCCACCAAATGGTACCGGAACTCTAGATATCTCGGTTGTCGCAACTGACAGCGGTGGTTTGACAGCGACCTCCACCTTCCAGCTTGATTTGACTAGCTTGAATGCCGCCCCGACCGTCAATAATGACGACGTTGTAGTGGATGCAGCCACGCCGCAAACAATATTGTCTATGGCTTCGTTGCTGGCCAATGATACCGACCCAGACGCAGGAGACATCCTGAGCATGATCAGTTTCGATGCTGTCACTGCGCAAGGCAATGCGGTCACACAGGATGCCAATGCCAACCTCGTGTTGAACATCGGCAACCGCTATCAATCGCTGGGTGCGGGACAAACCGCCACCGATATTTTCAGCTACACCATCGCGGATGCAGCCGGAGCGACTAGCACCGCAACGGTTACCATGACCATCAACGGTGTGAACGATGCACCAGCCGCGGCGAACTTCTTGCAAGATCAAACGGCAACTCAAGATGCCGCGTTTGTATGGAGCATCCCTGCGAATACATTTGCCGACTTTGATGCGGGTGACTCTCTCTCCTATGCTGCTTCTCTGGCCGATAGTTCAGGGCTACCGTCCTGGCTGACTTTCAATAACGCAACCGGCACCTTCAGTGGCACACCTGGGAATGCGGATGTGGGCAACCTGAACATCAAGGTGACTGCAACGGATAATGGCGGCTTGAGCGCATCAAGTACATTCAACCTTGGTGTGGCGAACGTGAATGATGCCCCGGTACTGGCGACGCAGATTGCCGATCAGCTGGTCGCGCAAGGTACACAATTTAATCTGATGCTTCCGGCAGACATCTTCACCGATCAGGATTCTATCCATGGAGACAGTTTGACCTACAGCGCATCGCTTGCCGATGGCACTGTCTTGCCCGCTTGGCTTACCTTCGATGCTAAAACCGGCATGTTAAGCGGCACCGCCGAGATGGGTGATCTTGGCGTGATGCCGGTCAGGATTATTGCGATTGACACGGGCGGGCTTTCGGCAACTGGACTTTTCAATCTTACTGTTGCCAATTTCATAACCGGCACCCTCTATAACGACACCATCAACGGAACTGCGGGACTGGACTATATCCAGGCCGGGAATGGGAATGACGTGGTCAATGCGGGTGATGGCGACGACCTCATCATCGGCGGTGCGGGAGCGGATATGCTGGCCGGTGGGCTTGACGACGACACTTTCCTGATCAGCGGCACCAACACGGCCTACGACCGCTTCCAGGGCGATGCGGGCTACGACGTTATCCACGGCAGCGCAGGCGACGACACCATCCGCGTGAACTACTACACCGGTGCTTCGACCGTCGAAAAGATCGACGGCGGACTGGGCACCAACGTCATCGCCGGTACGCAGTACAACGACACCATCGACCTGTCGGGCACCGGGCTGGTCAACATCGCCAACATCGACGGCGGGCTCGGCAACGACGTCATCACCGGCAGTGCGGGCAACGACCTCATCATCGGCGGCGCCGGTTCGGATGTGCTGGCCGGTGGGATTGGCGACGACACTTTCCTGGTCAGCGGCAGCGACACGGCCTACGACCGCTTCCAGGGCGATGCCGGCTACGATGTTATTCAGGGCAGCGCAGGCGACGACACGATTCGCGTGAACTATTACACCGGTGCATCCACCGTCGAGATGATCGACGGTGGGGCAGGCTTTAATACGATTGCCGGCACGCAGTACAACGACACCATTGACCTGTCGGGTACCGAGCTGGTCAACACTGCCAACATCGACGGCGGGCTCGGCAACGACGTCATCACCGGCAGTGCGGGCAACGACCTCATCTTCGGCGGCGCCGGTTCGGATGTGCTGGCCGGTGGGGCGGGCGACGACGCTTTCCTGGTCAGCGGCACCAACACGGCCTACGACCGCTTCCAGGGCGATGCGGGCTACGACGTTATCCACGGCAGCGCAGGCGACGACACCATCCGCGTGAACTACTACACCGGTGCTTCGACTGTCGAAAAGATCGACGGCGGACTGGGCACCAACGTCATCGCCGGTACGCAGTACAACGACACCATCGACCTGTCGGGCACCGGGCTGGTCAACATCGCCAGCATCGACGGCGGGCTCGGCAACGACGTCATCACCGGCAGTGCGGGCAACGACCTCATCATCGGCGGCGCCGGTTCGGATGTGCTGGCCGGTGGGATTGGCGACGACACTTTCCTGGTCAGCGGCAGCGACACGGCCTACGACCGTTTCCAGGGCGATGCCGGCTACGATGTTATTCAGGGCAGCGCAGGCGACGACACGATTCGCATGAACTATTACACCGGTGCATTCACCGTCGAGAAGATTGATGGCGGAATGGGCAGCAACGTCATCGCCGGTACGCAGTACAACGACACCATCGACCTGTCGGGCACCGGGCTGGTCAACATAGCCAACATCGACGGCGGGCTCGGCAACGATGTGATCACCGGCAGCGCGGGCAGTGATTTATTGTTTGGTGGGGATGGCAATGACAACCTGAACGGCTCGGCTGGCAATGGCATTATGCAAGGCGGGTTGGGCAACGATATCTTGACTGACGCATCAGGCAATAATCTGTACGATGGCGGAGCCGGGGCCGACACCTTGACCGGCAGCACCGGCAACGAACTCTTCATCGGCGGCACCGGTAATGACACCATCACCACCGGCACGGGCGCAGACATCATCGCCTTCAATCGCGGCGACGGGCAAGACACTGTGGTGGCCAGCACGGGTGCAGATAACATGCTGTCTCTGGGTGGTGGCATCGAATACCGGAACCTGACGATGAGCAAATCCGGCAAAAACATGATACTGAACACCGGCAACAACGACCAGATCACATTGCAGAACTGGTACAGCGGCACCGCCAACCACAGCATTGCCAACCTGCAACTGGTGCTGGATGCCGGCAGCTACAACGCGAGCTCCAGCGATCCATTGCTCAACCAGCAAGTGCAGAGTTTCGACTTCGCGGCGCTGGCGCAGGCCTTCGATCAGACACTGGCGGTTAATCCCACGCTGACTGCATGGAACCTGACTGACTCCCTGTTGAGCGCGCATCTGTCGGGCAGCGACACGGCGGCATTGGGCGGTGATCTGGCCTACCAGTACAACCTGAACGGCACGCTGGCCGGTATCGGCCTGGCTTCCGCGCAGACGGTGATCAATGACACCAGCTTCGGTGTATCTGCCCAGCAGTTACATCCATTGGCGGAGTTGCAAACCGGCACAGCGCGGCTAGGGTAGACGATGCCAGAGAAAATGAGAGCAGAAAAATCAACTGTTCTGAAAATCATCTAGCCGACCTCCCACCGCCGGTGGCGGTGGGGTTAAAGTGAGTTTGCGAACTTGCGATAACCACAGGAGGCCGACATCATGAAGTATAGCGGAATTGATTTGCATTCGAACAAC
>Ga0307375_10000072_pt1 | contig 133887 bp, 104 predicted proteins | sample TR1MG_FD_202531 | JGI IMG/M metagenome (GOLD analysis project Ga0307375, IMG submission 202531) | Soil microbial communities from Risofladan, Vaasa, Finland - TR-1 | ecosystem: Environmental > Terrestrial > Soil > Coastal area > Acid sulfate soil | place: Finland: Risofladan, Vaasa... | reverse complement strand
GGATGGCCTTGGCGATCAACTCCTTGCCGGTACCGCTTTCACCCTGGAGAAGAATGGTGGAACGCGAAGGCGCGACCTGCTGCACAAGGTCGAAGATGCGCAGCATGGGTTCGCTCTTGCCCACGATATTTTCGAAGTTGTAGCGTTGCTTGAGGGCGCGCTTGAGCTGGATGTTCTCTTCCTCCGCCCGGCGGCGGGAGATGATGGCGCGAACGTCAGCGAGAAGTTTCTCATTGTCCCATGGCTTCTGGATGAAGTTGGCAGCTCCACCCTGCATGGCGCGCACGGCATTTTCCACGGTGCCGTAAGCGGTGATCATGATGACCGCCATCTGGGGGTCGCGCTCGCGAATGTCGGCGAGAATTTCCAGGCCGTTGCGGTCGGGGAGCGCGAAATCGAGCAACACGAGGTCAAAGGGACGGGCGGCCATGTGATTGAGGCCATCCTCTCCATCCACAGCGACTTCCACGGAGTAACCGTCGAGTTCAAGCAAAGTCTGCAACGATTCGCGGATCGCCGCTTCGTCGTCAACGATAAGTACTGCGCCATTGGCGGAGGGCTCGGACACGCTGGGGGCGTGCCGTAATACTGCGACGTCAGACATGTACTGCCTTCCTTATCATCGGAAATTCCAAATGAAACTCGGTGCCTTCTCCGGCACGGCTTTCGACGCGAATCTTGCCGGCGTGTTCCTGAATGATGCCGTAGGTGACGGCAAGACCCAGACCCGTGCCGCCACTGCCGCCCTGACGCGGGCGGTTCTTGGTGGTGAAGAACGGGTCGTAGATTCGCTGAATGTGCTCGGGGGCGATGCCGGAGCCGGTGTCGGTGACCAGTATGTGGACGCCATGTTTGTTGAAGGTTCTGACCGAGAGAGTGCCGCCGTTGGGCATGGCATCCTTGGCATTCAGGAAAAGATTAAGAAAGACCTGCTGGAGCTTTCCTCCATTGCCTTGCACTTCGGGAAGTCCGGGGGCGAGGTCGCCAACGACGTTGATACGCGCCGTCTTGAACTGGTGTTCGAGGAGCGCAAGGGTGTCGTGGATGATCTTGTTGAGATCAACCGGCTTGAACTCGGTGCCGCTGGTACGGGAGAAATTCAACAGGTTATTGACGATCTCGGAGGCGCGGAAAGTCTGCCGGGTGATTTTTTCGAGCAAGGCGGAACGGGGTTCGTCGCCCTGTAGCTGTTTGGCGAGCATCTGCGCGTAAGAAGAGATGACGGCCAGAGGAGTATTGACCTCATGGGCTACGCCGGCGGCGAGAAGCCCGATGGAGGACATTTTCTCAGCCTGCGTAAGCTGAGTTTCGAGGTCGATGCGCTCGGTGATGTCGTCGACGATGACGAGGCGTCCGATGACGCTGAAGTCCTTGCTTACGAGGGGCGCGATGGCGATGTTGGCCACGCGAGTGTCGCCGGCGGTGGTGGCGAGGCGGAACTTGTAAAGGTTGTGGATGCCAGCCTCGTCGCGAACGCGGTAGAACTCCTCGCAGAAGGCGGGCGGCATGACATCGGTGAGCGGGCGTCCGAGAGCCTGCTGGCGCGGCAGGGCGTACATCACTTCCATCTGCGAATTCCAGGACTCGATGTGGTCGTGGAGATCGACGGCGAAAACGCCCACGCTGATGGATTCGACAATGTTCTCGTTGAACTCCTTGAGGCGCTCGTACTCCTGCACCTTCTGCTCAAGCGAGGCGTAGAGACGCGCGTTCTGCAAGGCGATGCCGATGTAGCCGGAGAGGGTTTCAAGGAGTTCGACATCCTCGCTGGAAAGGAAGTCGCCGTCGGAGGTCTTGCCCACGCCAAGCATGGCGATGGTGTGGTTGAGGACCGTGCACGGGATGTAGTAGTTCAAGTCGAGCTTGCGGATGGTCTCCTGCGCGCTGGGAGACTCGCGGATCGCCTGGTGGGTGTTGTCGAAGAAAAGATGCCCGGCTTCATACTCGGGGCGCTCGCTGCCAAGGAATCGAAGATCAAGCTCGGCGGTCTGGGCGATTCCAGAGGACTTGGCCAGGGCGAAACTCTCAGTGAAGAGAGGATCACGCAGAAAGACTGCTATGCGGTCGACGCCCAAGGTGCGGGAGATACGATCGACGATGGCGGCGAGCATCTTGTCCAGATCGGTCTCGGAGTTAAGGTCGCGTCCGAACTCGATGAGAGTTTTGCGGTAGTCGTAGCGCTTGCGATAGAAGACTTTGTCGAGACGGTCCTGAATCCAGTTCTTGATGGGACCGAAGAGCACGGCAGTGATTGCAATGGCGGCGATGAGTCCGGCAGGCCCGGCGCTGGGAAAGCTCTTGTGGAAGACTTCCGCGGCGGCGCCGATGGCGGCGAAGTAAAGTCCGGCAACCGCGCCGGCAGCGATGGTGTAGGCCATGCCGCGCTTGAAGATGACATCCACATCCATCAACCGGTAACGGAAGATGGCGTAGCCGAAGGTCAGCGGCAGGAAAACAAGCGAGAGGGCGGAGATCTTCATCCCCATGCCGATGGTGCTGCCGGTGAGATACGGGATGACATAGAAGAGCGTAAAGGGCGCAATGGCGAGCGTGGTGCCGCGGGTTACCCACTTCATCTGCTGCCGCAGCAGTGGCGTGCTGGCGCGCTCGTAACTCTGCCAGAGGATGATGGCCGCCCAGACAAAGTACGTGGCCTGGTAGAAGAGATGCAGGCGGTCGAGGTTCCAGCGCAGGAGTTCGCTGGCGACGGTCTGGCGCAGGATGAGAGCGTGGGTGGCAAGCAGGAGCGCGCCGGGCACGTAGACCATTCCGACGAGCCATTTGTGACGCTTCAGGATTTCACGCTCGGTGGGGAAGGTCAGCGCAAAGTGGAGAAAGAGTGCCGGCTGCAAGAGCCACGCTACAACGTTGGCCCAGTAAATGGTCCAGTCGAACTGGTTGAGCTTTCCGGTGTAATGGAACGAATAGAAGATGAAAGAGACGAGACAGAAGACGTAAAAGTGCGTGGATTTGGGCGCGGTCCAGCGCCTGAGCAGGACGTAGATGCCGATTCCAAGGTAGACAAGGGCAATGAGGCGCAAACCCTGGTGCAAGGACAAATCGACCGGGACAAGGATAAGCGGGACATCGAGCGGGACTCCGCCGCGAATGAGAGAGTAGCTTGCCTTGGACCAGACACCGGTGCGGTACATCTGCTGCACGCGGGTAGCGTTGTCGGAAATCTTGACGCCGTTGATGGCTGCGAGAATGTCGCCGGTCTTGACGCCAGCCTTTTCGCCGGGGCTGTTGGCATCCACGCGTTGGGCTTCGATGTGACCGCTGTGTTCGATCCACCAGATGCCGTCGGTGGGCGGCTGATACTCGCGCTCCTTCTGGAAGTTAATCCAGGCGAAAACGACTGCCGTGACGGTCAACAGCGCCAGCACGACGGCAGCGAAACGGACTTGAAAATCCTTGGTCATGAAACCACGCGGCTCAGGTACTCGCGAACGTGTTGCGCTCCGAGCGGGCCTCTCCGCCGTCTCACTGTGCAAGTCGCTTGCCACCGCGCAAAAATTCATATATCCAGCTAAGTGGTTGACACTGTTCTAGTTTACTTCATCACAAATCTGTCTGCCATACTATTGATCCCATTTTTGGAAGTGTGATGTTGTTTTCTGTATGTCCTAAGTCCTGCATGTCCAGCGTTCTTCCACATTACGGAGTGCATATTCAATCTGGAATCCAGTGGCACATAGGTTGAAGTTATGGCGGAAGTGAGATTACAATCAGCAAACTGTATCTCGGAAATACCATCTTCCGGCTAGAACTGCGATGCTCGAATGTCGTGGCGTGCCGCGCCGCAAGAGAGAGGTACAAACGGCCCAAAAAGCTCCAAGCGGGGCTCGGACCGACACATAAGTGCGTAATGGTTTTGGCGGGAGAGAGATCAGGTACCGGGATGATTTTCTGGATTTCAGCAGTCAGGCAGGCAACCAGGCCGGCAGCACAAGGTTAAGCGTGATAAGCAGGGAGCGACTAAACCGGTATGTAGCCGGAGAAGAGTTGTGGTGGCCGTTCGGGCAATACCGAATGCGCTATCTGCGGCTGCAACCGAGCCGGCAGGAAGACAACACGCAGGCACCGGTGGTGTTCCTGCACGGGTTGCTTGGGTATTCGTTTTCGTGGCGGCACAACCTGGAAGTGTTTGCGCGCAACCGCACGGTCTACGCGGTGGATTTGCTTGGGATGGGCTATTCAGACCGTCCGGAACCGGGAGACATCTCGTATTCGTTGAGTGACACGGCCGAGAGAATGATGGCGTGGATGCGCTCGCTGAGTCTCTACTCGGCGGACATGGTGGCGACATCGCACGGCGGCGCATTGGCAATGCGGATGGCGATGATGAATCGGCAGGCAGGCGCGTCGCTGTTGCGGCGGCTGGTGCTGGTTGCGGCGGCGAATCCGTTTTCCAATGCGGGGAGCGGACGCATACGGTTTTTCAGCCGGCCATTTGGGGCGTGGATGTTGCGACACGGAATGGTATTACAGGCCGCATCCCGGTGGCTTGGCATTCGTCGCATGTACGGCGATCCGTCGCGAGTGACGCGAGAGACCCTGGATGGCTACGCGGGCGTCCTGACTGAACCACACACCGCCGACTACGCGCTGGGAATCATCGCGAACTGGAAGAACGACATGGAATATCTGCGCGGCCGGTTTTCGCGCATGGAAGAAATGCCCACGCTTCTGTTGTGGGGAAGCCTGGACCGGACAGTCCCGGTTGCAAGCGCGGTGGAGCTGCAAAAGCATCTGCCAAACTCGCGGCTCACGATCATAGAGGGTTCGGGACACCTGCCCTACGAGGAGTCGCCGGAAGAGTTCAATCGGGAAGTGCTGGGGTTCCTGGATTCCGAACTGCCGGGACGAGAGACTGTGCAGAAGTCCACAGGGGCCACCGAGGACTCCATATAACGATGGACCGCACCCGATGAAGCAGCACGCGAAAAAGATCGTTGTGCTGATCACGGGCTGGTCATTCATCGTGCTGGGAATCGCGGGATTGTTTCTGCCGATATTGCAGGGAATCCTGTTCCTTATCATAGGGCTGGTGATTCTCTCGTCGGAATACGTCTGGGCACACCATCTGCTCAATCACGTCAAAACCCGTTTTCCAAAAATTACCAAAGTGATTGTGAGCGCCGAGAAGTGGGTGGCACGGCATCTGCACCACGAGCAACGGTGATCCACGCAGGGCCCCGGATTTCTGCTAAAGTTCCCCCATGCGCGGGTGGCTCCACAAGGCAATGAACGCGATTGACCGCGAAGCGTGGATACGGTTCCTGCTGGCGATTCTTGGACTGGCTTTGGCGTTTGCCGCAGCGTTGCTATCGACGGCGGCACGCGAGGCGGGAAACGTGCTGGCGACCGCCATCCTCGCGTCGTCGGCGCTGCTGCTGGCGGGCGCGGTGGGCGTGTTGACGGTACCATTCCTGGCGCGTCGCGTGGCGGTGGAACGCGTAAAAGAAGCGCTGAACTACGAAGTTACAAAAGAAGGCGCGGTCTACCTGGCGTTCTGCCTGATCATCGCAGTGGCCGCTTTGAATACGGGCAACAACCTGCTCTTTCTCGTGGTATCCGCCATGCTCGGCGCAATCATCGTGAGCGGAATCGCTTCCGCACTGGTGCTGCGCAGCCTGGAAGCACAGCTCGAACTACCAATGCACGTGTTTGCCGGACAGGATTACACGGCGGTACTCACGGTGCGCAATCGACGCAGGTTTCTTCCGGCATTCTCGGTGACGGTGGTTCCTCCTCCGGAGCGGCGGCCGGTGGAAGTGAAGTGGACGTGGACGCGGTCGGCATTCGTCTTCCCCAAGGAACTGCCGGGACGGAAACCATGGGTACGCTGGCCGGACTACAGCCTCTCGCGGGTCCGAACGATAAAAGAGGCCCAGGACGTATTTCGCGACCGGGTGTATTTTCCATACGTTCCGGCACGGCATCATATATCGACAGAGGTCGATCTACGCTTCGCGCGACGCGGACAGTACCAGCAGAAGGGGCTGGGAATCTCCACGCGATTTCCGTTTTCGTTCCTGCGGAAGACAAGGACGGTGAGGCTTGGCCGCGAGATCATCGTCTACCCACCGGTGGAACCCGCAGACGAGTTCTTCGAGATATTGCCGATGATTACCGGCGAGTTCGAGAGCTATGTGCGCGGACGCGGCTACGATCTTTACCGGATTCGCGACTATGCACCGGAAGACTCGGCGCGGCATGTGGACTGGAAATCGACAGCAAAATCAGGTTCGCTGAAGGTGAGGGAGTTCACGCGCGAAGACGAGCGGAAGCTCCGAATCGTGTTCGACAATCCGGCACCGGGGCAGACGGATGGCAACCGGTACGAGCATGGCATCGCGCTGGCTGCGTCACTGGCATGGCATTTTGCCGGCGAAAATACCGACCTGGGGTTTGCGGCGGGCGGCCTGGCGGGTGGTGCGGATGTTTTCGAGTTTCTGGAATATCTTGCACTGGTACAACCGGCGACAGGCACATCGGTTCTGGACTCGCTGGCGGTCACCGACGATTACAACCTGGTTTTCACGGCACGTCCGCGAGGAACAATTCCCACTGCGCTCTGGCAGAGTTCGTACTTCGTCTTTTTCTCTGAGTGAAAAAAATGCGTCCGGTTAACGGAAGTCCGTGGAATTTCCGTTGCGGAAGGGGAAAGCCGGTCTATACTTCTCGACCAAAGTGGCGGGTGCGCCCGTTCTGCCGCCAAGGGCCCGGGGTGAACCTCGAGAACAGTGGGGGAGACGATGGCAACGATTCGCGAACTGCTGAAGGGAAAAGAAGTCTGGACGGTGCAAGCCGACCAGACCGTGTTTGACGCCGCGCACGAGATGGGACGCAGGAACGTAGGCGCAGTCCCGGTGCTGCACGGAGCAAACCTCATTGGAGTTTTTTCCGAACGCGACATCCTGCAACGCGTGGTGATGGAAAAGCGCGATCCTTACACGACGCATGTGCGCGACGTGATGACGTGCGATCCGCAGATTGTGGGCCCGGAGGACTCCGTGGAACGGTGCATGGTGATGATGAAGCAACACGGCTTCCGTCACCTGCCGGTGTGCCATGGCGCGGAACTGATCGGGTTCCTCTCGATGCGCGACTTGCTGCTTCACGATCTCGACGAGAAAGAAGTCGAAGTAAAGATGATGCGCGAGTACATGGCAGCGGGAGCGGAGTAGGGAAATCGCATGCGGGAAGTTTAGAGGTGGTCCCCACGTTATCGCCCAAAAGCAGGGCGCGAACGTGGGGTACCCGTGCGAAGTTTCAAATTTCGAGTTTCAAGAGAAACAAAAGCAAAGGCAAAACGAAAAACCGAATTCGTCCCCGTTGCGTTCTACTCCTTTTTCAATTTCATAGAGCGAAGTACTTCCACGCCGATGCGAGCTTCCTTGGACGGCTTTGAGCCGTTTGTATTGCAGGTCGCGAGCAGAAGGGTCTTTCCGTTCGTAATGAAGAGGACTTCCCAGCGGTCACCCTCCGGATCGCGATAGCGCGCTGAAGCCCGCGCCCTGGACGCAGGATCGACGGCGACACGACCGTTGCGCGGGGCCGTCTCAAGGAAGTGCTTGAGGTAGTCGCGTGCGTCGAGCGAGCTCGCGTCAGAAGTGCGCTGGAAGGCGGTGACGATCACCGACGTGTTGCCGCTGGGCGCTTCCACCTCGAGATCTTCGTTTGTCTGGCGCAGCGTCCAGAAGGCGGGTACGCCGATGCTGACGTGTCCACGCGGCACGGTGTAGGTGCCGATCTGATGAACTGCCGAACGGGTTGGTTTGGACGCGCGGGGCGCCGGTGATTTCTTCGGCGCGGCGTTCCGTTTGCGCGAAGGAGCAGTTGTGTGATTTGCCAAGATCTACCCTCGATGAAAATAGCGAATTATTTCGGCGCTGCCGCTGGAGCGGGCGCTGCCGCATCCGTTGCGTGAACCCAATCGGCGATTGCCTTGATGACATCCTGCGATACGTGGCCCGGTTTCAAATATTCCGCACCCGTCGGAGTTCCAACGACGGGGATGAAAAAGTGATTCAACTCGGGGAAGTAATGCGATTCCACGGTCCCCTTTGGTTTGCCGCTGAGCGCCTGCAATATCTGATCAAAATCGTCGCGATTGATCTGGATGTCTTTGCCGCCCTGCAAGACGAGCACTGGAACGGCGAGCTTGCGATAGTCGCCGGCGAGGTCGCGCGCTAGAAGGTCGCGCCAGTATCCGGCGACGGCCCCCATCAGTGTACCGGTGTCCTTGGCGGTTCCGCCGCGAATGGAGGCGAACGCGGCCTTGAGCTGCGCAACGGTGCTATCGATCTCGGCCTGCGTTTTTCCCGCGCGCTGCATGGCTTCAGATGTTTGACGATAGATCAACTCGTCCATGGGGCGGATGGAACCGGCGAGGACGATAACGCCGCGTACGTTGCCAGCGCGTTCGGCAATGGCCGGTGCAAGCGATCCGCCGAGCGAATGGCCGAGAAGGAAGACCCGGCTCGGGTCAACCTCGGGAAGAGTGGCGGCGAACTTGAGTGCGTTGACGGAGTCGAGAACAAATTCGTTTTCGACCGTGGTGTTCTGCGGCGTGAACCACTGGGGAAACGCCATGGTGCGCTTGTCGAAGCGCAGGGTTGCGATACCGGCGGCGGCAAGACCTTCGGCGATATCGAAGAAGGGTTTATTGGGACCAATCTCCTCGTCGCGATTCTGCGGGCCCGCGCCGGCGACGAGCACGACGAGTGGAACCTTGTGCGTTGCGGTGGCGTCGTGCGGCAGGCAGATGGTGCCGGGAATAACGAGCCCCGCGCTGGGAAAGCTGCCGTCGCGCTCGACGCAATTGACGGCGGTGGGCGCGGGAAGAAATGTAAAGTTGTCGCGGATGAGTTCGAAGTCCTGCGACGGGACGAAGAGACGCAAGAGGCGGTTCTGCTGCGTGTCTACCCAGAGATCCTCGGTCAGCAGGCCAGCCTGTAGCGTGTACTCGGCGAGTTGCACGTGTGCACCATCGAGCGTGCCAGAGTCCCGGGTGTCGATGCGGCGAATTTCCGCCGATACAGTGGCGAGGCGCTGCGGGACGAGCATCTGGATGGCGACAGAAGCACCGGTGGCGAGAGGAGTTTTTGCCAGCCAGTCGACGAGCGGCTGCATGTGGCCGACGATGGCATTGTCGAGCAGAAACGGATGCGCTCGGGCGGTGACGGTTCGCGAGGGCGACTGGCCGCCGGCACGCACGGTCATAACGATGTTGTCTTCAAGGCGCTGGGCTTCGAGGGTTTGCGAGTCGTCACCAACGCTGGCTTTGCCGACGTACCTCTGGAATGAAAGATCGGGGCTGTAGTAGACCTGCGTGAAGAGATGCAACGGGCCGTTGGGAGTGTCGAGGTCGCTGGTGGTCGTCAGTTTATATTGCGTGTCCGACTTCTCGATGGTGTCCTGCTCGGTCCCTGTAATTACGCCGTTGCGTCCAGTGACGCGATAGGTGACGGTGGTCTGCGCGGTGGCCGCCATCGTAAAAGAAATGCAGAGCAGAGTGAGCAACGAATGCATCACAAGGCGCTTCATGCGGGGCTTCCTTCCACGAATTCGCGCACAGTTTTCATGTCAACGCTGGCGAATTGCCGACGCAAGCGCGTGCGTGAGGGCATCGACGCTGGCGATGGGGGGCTGGCAGGTGAAGTCGCTACAGATGACGGCCATGGATTTTCCTTCGCTCATGCCCGGAAGGTGTGGAACGGTCTCCGCAAGAGCCGGCGGAAGAGGCGCGGAGGAGGAAGCGCGCAGAACAATCTTGTTCAGGGCGAAAGGCTTCAGCGCGGCGGCGTAGAGTTCGTCAGCCAGCGAATCGCTGCCGGTAACGATGACCTGTATGTGCGGGCGGCCCATCCATACGGATGCGATGCCGTAAGTTCCGGCATAGATGCCAAACTGCTCGGCAACTCCGGCAAAAACTTCGAGCGTGTCTTTCGCGATGTCGCGATAAGAGGCGTCGTTGGTGAGCGCATACAGGCGCAGGAGCGCGATAGCCGCGGACGGGTTGCCGGCGGGAGTGGGGGAATCCTGAAAGGGCTTTCTGTGCGCGCGCAAGGCGCCAAGAGCATCGCTACCGCCGGTTGCAGGAGTGTCGAAAAAACCGCCGGAAGTTTTGTCGTGAAAGAGCTCGATCATCAGCGCGGCGATATTCCGCGCCAATGCGAAATACTTCATGTCACCAGTGGACTCGTGGGCTTCAAGACAGGCGATGACGGTGAAGGCGTAGTCGTCGAGCACGCCAGGGACTCTGCGCGTGGGGTGGCCGTCCGAATAGCTGATGACGTGGCTCAAGCCGGTGTCAGGGTGCCAGGCTTCGGAAAGAATGCGGTCCAACGAACGCAAGGCGAAGCGCCTAGCCGCGTTCATCGCGGAATCCGAAGGCGATGAGAGAACACGCGCAGCCTGAAGATAGGCAGAGACGCAGAGCGCGTTCCAGCTCGTGTATAGAGATTTGTCTATATACGGGATGGAGCGCGAGAGGCGGGCGCGGTAGAGCTTGCGCTTGGCGGAAGTGAGCACGGCTTCGACATCTTGACGCGAGACTCCGGTGCGCGAGGCAATCTCCTCGACCGGCATCCTCACCCAGAGCACGTTCTTCGCGTGGTTGTGCTGCATCTCGCCAACTTCGTTGATGTCGTAATGGAGCGCCGCGACCTGGAATTCGGCATCGTCGAGCGCGTCGCGGGCTTCGTCGCGCGTCCAAGTGAAGTGGTCGCCATCGTCGTCGAGATTGATGTCGGCGTCTTGCGATGAGTAGAAACCGCCGCGTTCGCGGTCGCTGAGCCAGTTGTCCATCCAGCGGATGATGTCGCGCGCGATGCCGGCAAAGAACGAATTGCCGGTGGCCTGGAAGGCGTGAGCGTAGTTCTTCAGCAGCTCGGAATTGTCATACGACATCTTCTCGAAGTGAGGTACGCACCAGCGCTCGTCGACGGAATAGCGATGGAAGCCACCGGCAATCTGGTCGTAGACGCCGCCGCGGGCCATCTTGTTGAGCGTGGTGGTGACGACGGTGCCGACCTGCTCTTCGCCGCTGCGCACATACCAGTCGAGTAGCAGATCGATGGCGGCGGGATGAGGAAATTTCGGGGCGGTGCCGAAGCCGCCATTTTCGCGGTCATAGACGCCGAGGCCGGACTGCACCATCTGCTCGACGATGCGCGGAGAGAAATCGGCGGAACGGCCAAGCATTCCCTCGGCATGCGAGAGGGCATTCATGAGATTCGCGGCTTCCTTGTTGACCTCGTCGCGACGCTCCATGAAACCTTCATGGACGGCGAGCAGGATGCGTTTGAAGCCGGGGCGTCCCTGGGAATCCGTGGGAGGGAAGTAGGTGCCGCCGTAGAAGGGGTCGCCCTCGGGCGTGAGAAAAACGGTGAGCGGCCAACCGCCTTGTCCGGTGATGGCGGCAACGGCGGTCTGGTGGCGTGCGTCGACATCGGGACGTTCGTCGCGATCAACCTTGATGGCGACGTACTTCTCGTTGACGATCCGAGCGACCTCGGGCGACTCGTAGGACTCGCGGTCCATGACGTGGCACCAGTGGCACCAGACGGCGCCGATATCGAGCAGGATGGGCTTGTTCTCGCTGCGAGCTTTGGCAAAAGCCTCCTCGCTCCACTCATGCCACTGGATGGGCTGATGCATGGCGGAACGAAGATATGCGGACGAAGCGCCGGCGAGAGAGTTGGTTGGGCTCAAGCTCATACCTATTTAGTGTATCGGAAGAACGCGGGCGGCACGGCGGAAACAACAAAACAGGGGCCGAAGCCCCTGTCGCAAGAAAGCTGGAGTGTAAAAGATCAGCCCTGAAGATGAGCTTCAAGGAACCAGAGATCCTTATCGCCGGCGCGGACGATCTCGGTAAAGAGATCCGCCGTACCCTTGTCGCCGAGCGCGTCGGTGTTGTCGATCTCGGCGCGCGCCTGGTTCACCAGCTTGGCAAGTCGCTGGGACAGTGCCTTGACGTGGTCCTCGCCGGTTACGGCGTGAAGGTCGTATTCAGGAATGGCCGAAGAGGCCGCAGCCTGACGGGCAGTACCGTTGGCGACGCCACCGAGAGCGGTGATGCGCTCGGCGATCAGGTCGGCCTGGTCATCGAGATGCGAGGCGATGGAGTCGAACAACTCGTGGAGTTGGAAAAACTGCTTGCCCTTGACATTCCAGTGAGCCTGCTTGGCCTGGGTCTTGAGGTCAACGGTGTCGGCGAGACGAGCGTTGAGAATCGCGATAAGTTTTTCGCGAGTGCTTTCAGAAAGGTTAACGGCGGTGGCAAAAGTGCGAGTCTTGGTAGCAGTCGTCATCTTTTATCTCCGGTAATTGGATGCCGGAGGCACTTTAGGGGATTCCCCGGAATCGAAAGGTAATCACGCGAATTCACTTTCAGGAAAGTAATTCGCGGGCGATTCGAATATAGAGATCGACGGCCTGGTGCAGGTCCTGTTTGCTGACGAATTCCGCCTCGGTGTGCGCGACGTGAATGGAGCCGGGACCAAGGAGAACAGGCTCGCCCCAGTTGCCAAGCTTTGGGATGTCGGTGGTGAACGACGCGGTCATGGTGGGGATGCCGGAGATGGCGCGGAATTTCATGTACGGAATATCGAGGACGAAATCGACGTCGCCGTTCGCGCCGACGGCTTCGACGATACGGGGCCGCAGGTCCTCGGAGGGGCCGACAAGACGATAGAGAAGCTGAGCCTTGGCGAAGTCGGGGATGACGTTGGTGGCGCGTCCGCCTTCAATGATGCCGATGTTGAGCGTACTGGGACCGATCTCGGGATTGGTGGGGAGATGCATCGAGCGAAGAGCCGTAAGGGCATCGAGAAGCTTGTCGATGGCGGATTCGCCAAGCTCGGGATAGGCGGAGTGAGCCATGCGTCCGTGGCTGGTGACTTCTACGCGGAACGCTCCCTTGGAGGCCAGGGCGATGCGATTATCCGTGGGCTCGCCGTTGACGAGGAACTTCGATCCGCGAGGGTGCTGGTTGGCAACCTGAGCGCCGAGAGAGTCGCGCTCCTCGCCGGCGACAAAGAGCAGGCCGGTGGGAACTCCGGCAGCGAGCAACGATTGCGCGGCAGTGACCTGCGCGGCGATGATCCCCTTGGCGTCGCAAGCCCCGCGACCGTAGACGTTCACGGCGTCTTCACGGGAAGGGGACCAGGGCGGAACAACGTCGAGGTGGGTGGAGAAGACGAGGGGCGGAGCGGGATGGTTCGGCGGCGCGGCGTAAACGTTGAATCGCGTTTCGGTGACGGGCATGCGCTCGACGGTGTAGCCGATGCCTTCGAGATGACGGGCGAGGAAATCTCCAACGGGCGCTTCATTGCCGGTGATGGATTCAATGTCGATGAGTTGCCGGGTGAGTGCGACGACGTCCATGGCGGAAGGATAACAGCGAGGCGCGATTTCGTGGCGAGGGAATTACATTTGCGCAAAAAGTGACGCCGCCCGGGTGGGCGGCGTCGGTTGGAAGCAGGTTGCGGTTAGTTGCCGTTCGCGGACTTGGCAGCCGTGATGTTGCCGATTCGCATGGAGTAGAACGAACGCCATACGAAGGTGAACGACACGATGAAGAAAACCGCGGCAAGGACGTGCGTCAGCATCTGGTTCTTGTGGGCCATGCTGACGGCGAGCTCGACGGCAAGCAATCCGAAGAGGGTGGTGAACTTGATGACCGGGTTCAAGGCCACGGAGGAGGTGTCCTTGAACGGGTCGCCCACGGTGTCTCCCACGACGGTAGCGTCATGCAGCGGAGTGCCCTTGGCCTTCATCTCGGTTTCCACGATCTTCTTCGCGTTATCCCAGGCTCCACCGGCATTTGCCATGAAGATGGCCTGGTAGAGACCGAAGATAGCGATGGAGATGAGGTATCCGATGAAGAAGAACGGCTCGATAAAGGCAAACGAAAGCGTTCCGAAGAAGACGGCGAGGAAGATGTTCCACATGCCCTTTTGAGCATACTTGGTACAGATCTCGACAACCTTCTTGCTGTCGTGCACGGAAGCCTTCTCGACACCTTCGAGCTTGATGTTGGCCTTGATGAACTCGACCGCGCGGTAGGCTCCGGTGCTGACGGCCTGGATGGAAGCGCCGGTGAACCAGTAGATCATGGCGCCGCCGGTGACGAGACCGAGGACAAAGGGAGCGTGCAGCAGAGACAGGCTCTGGATGTTGTGGGTGAGGCCGTCGGTGAGCGCCATGATGATGGAGAAGATCATGGTGGTTGCGCCGACGACGGCGGTTCCGATCAGCACGGGCTTGGCAGTGGCCTTGAAGGTGTTGCCCGCACCGTCGTTCTCTTCGAGAAGATCCTTGGCACGCTCGAAGTTGGCGTCGAAACCGAAGTCCTTCTTGATTTCGGCGGCGATGTTGGGAACCTGCTCGATGAGCGACAACTCGTAGACGGACTGCGCGTTGTCAGTGACCGGGCCATAGGAGTCAACGGCGATGGTGACGGGGCCCATTCCGAGGAATCCGAAGGCGATGAGGCCGAAGGCAAACACGGCGGGGGCGAGCATCAGGTCACCAAGTCCGTGCAGACTGACAAGGAATCCGGCTCCCATCAGTACAACCATGGTCAGGCCAAGGTAGTAGCCGGAGAAGTTGCCGGCGACGAGGCCTGAAAGGATGTTGAGAGAAGCCCCACCTTCCTCGGAAGAGGTCACGACTTCCTTGACGTGGCGGGACTGAGTGGAGGTGAAGACCTTTACGAACTCAGGAATGACCGCACCGGCAAGCGTGCCGCAGGTGATGATGGTGGCGAGTTTCCACCAGAGTGTGTCGTTGCCACCGATCGTCGGAATGATAAGCCTGGAAACGATGTAGGTCAGGATGATCGAGACGATCGAGGTGATCCAGACCAGAGAGGTGAGCGGCGCCTCGAAGTTCATGTTGTCGGCGTGGGCGTACTTGACCTTCTGAATGAAGCCGTTGAAGAAGTACGCGGCGGCTGCGGCCACAAGCATCATGACGCGCATGACAAAGATCCAGACGAGCAACTGGACCTGAACCTCAGAGGCAGCAGCATGAGCGGCCGCCAACTGGCTGGCCGTGGCGTGCGCGAGGTCGATGCCGGCAGGCAGGAAGATCTTGGCGGGGATCGCCAGCAGGATGAAGGTGATGAGGGCTACGCCGGTGACACCGTAGGTTTCAAAGCCGTCGGCGGAAGGGCCAACCGAGTCGCCAGCGTTGTCGCCGGTGCAGTCGGCAATGACGCCGGGGTTGCGAGCGTCGTCTTCCTTGATCTTGAAGACGATCTTCATCAGATCGCTGCCGATGTCGGCAATCTTGGTAAAGATGCCGCCAGCGATACGGAGCGCGGCCGCGCCAAGGGATTCACCGATGGCGAAACCGATGAAGCATGGCCCTGCGTAGTCGCCGGGAATGAAGAGCAGGATGATCAACATCATCAGCAGCTCGACGCTGATGAGCATCATGCCGATGCTCATGCCGGCCTTCAGAGGAATCTCATAGATGGAGTAAGGCTTGCCGCGCAGACCCGCGAAAGCGGTGCGGGAGTTGGCAAAGGTGTTGACGCGAATGCCAAACCAGGCAACGCCGTAACTGCCGGCAATGCCGATCAGGCTGAAGAGCAGAATGATGGGGACGGTGACGGCCAGAGGCTTGCCGGGAACGGGCGCAAGCACGCCGAAGTAGAGCACGATGACCACGGCAATGAAGCCCCACAGGATCAGCAGGAACTTGCCTTGCGTGAGGAGGTAGGTTTTACAGGTCTCGTAGATCAGCTCGGAGATTTCGCGCATGGCGCGGTGCACCGGGAGGTTCTTGAGCTTGCTGTAAATGGTGAGCCCGAAGAGCAGTCCAAAGATGCAGAAGAGAATGCCGATCATCAGCAACCTGTGACCGTTGATGGCGCCATTGAAGAAAGCGACGGTCCTGAGATCAGGCAGCTTGAGACTGGCTTCGCCTCCCGCTTCCTGCACGGGTTGCGCAAACGCGCTGGCGGAGAGAGCCATTACGGATGCCACACCGGCGATTCGCAGAGCCGATCGGCGCAAGGTTCCGGCCAGGGACGCGCATCGCTGTCCAACGGCCATTACTAAATTACGGCTCGATTCGAGCCAGGTATTCATACATTTCCTCCCAGACAGTCAAAAACTCGTTGCGGGACTTCGACTCGTTCACGGGCCGAAGTTCGTTGGGATAACCGCTTGTATCTCAACAGTTTCGACACAAAACAGGACCGGCCCCGTTGCCGGAGCTAGCCGAGTTCTGGGTCGTACGGACTCCCGGAACGCGCTTCCACTTCAAGACGGAATGCTGAGGTTTGGCCGCGTTGGGTCGCCAGAATCCCCATACAGCGGGATCACACGGCGAGAACGAAAGTTTATAACACGTTGAAACGGAACGGTCAAACTTGTAGCGTTCCGCGCAAGCCCATGAATTTTTCGTTTTGTTATTTGGAATGAAGAAAACCCGGACAGGAGGCGCTGGCAGTGTAAGGAAGAGCGGGCAAAACAGCACCAGCGTGCAAGGTGCTGAGTATCTGACGGGTTCTGAAGACAACGCCCGAAAGAAGATATGAAATCCGCGTTATTGCCCGCGCATCCTGTTTTTGACTTGCTTGGCGAGCTTCTCGATCTGTTCGGCTTTTTTGATCACCTGAACCGACAGGATATCGGCGTTGGCCTTGTCGATGTATTGCTTCAATTCGGTGGAGAGCTCCAGTAGTTGCTCGGAGTCGCGTTTGAGTTGCTTGTAGCGTTCCTGCTGACGAGCTCGGGCCATTTCTTTCTCGCGCTCAATTTCGAAACGGTCTTTCTGCTCGCGCTGGCCGCCGAATTGCGGGTCGTTCTGCTGGCCGGAGGCGGAGTTGGCGCCCGCCACGGGCAAGGCGACGGCCGAACACCGGGAGACAAGCGGGAAGGTGAACAGGATTAGAACGCAAAGGATAGAAATTGATTTCGCAGTGCGCATTATCACCTCGGAAATTGCCCGATTATACCTCCGCCGGAATCGTTCGTGGCTACTGGCGAACGCTATAATTCCGATTGTGAACCTAATGATCCCGATTCATTCCTGGCGACAGTTCTGGCAGGTGGTGGTGGACCAGTGGGGCGAGGACATGGTCACGTTTGTCCACGACCGGCTGCCCAAGATCATCACCATTCTGGTGGTGGCGTTCATCCTGACGCGACTGGTGAAGCTGGTAAGCCAGAGACTGACGCACCTGAGCCAGCGGCAGCAACTGCCTTCGGGATTACGCGCGCAACAGTTGCGCACCCTGGCCAGCGTCATCTATAGCATTGGATTTTTCATCGTCGTCTTCCTGGCGGGGATGCAAATCCTGCAGCAGCTTGACGTCAACATAGGGCCGCTGCTGGCGAGCGCGGGGATCGTCGGGTTGGCCATTGGCTTCGGCGCGCAAACGCTGGTCAAAGACGTGATCAACGGGTTTTTCATCCTCGTCGAAAATCACTTCGACATCGGCGATTGGGTAAAGATCGGAGCCGTGCAGGGGACCGTGGAATTGATGACGCTGCGGAGGACCGTCCTGCGCGACGGCGACGGCACGGTGCACACGATTCCGAACAGCACGATCACGGTTGTTTCCAATACAACGCGCGATTGGACACAACTGATATTGCACGTAGAAGTCGATTACCGCGCAGACAGCGATCGCGTGGTGGAACTGCTGAAGCAGATCGCAGCGGAGGTTCGTGCCGAGGAAGCGTTCAAGGACCTGATCGTCTCGGAGCCCCAGGTTCCCGGCATCGAACGCGTGACTGCGAACGCAGTTGAATTTCTCGTGCTGGTGAAGACCTGGCCCGGGCAGCAATACGGAGTGGCGCGAGAACTTCGCCGGCGAATCAAGCAGACCTTCGAACAGCAGGGTATTGCGCCCGGTGGGCGGAATCGCGTCTACGTGGTGGACGATGCGGAGTCTCCGGAAGAAAAGTAGCCGAACCGGCGCGTTGCCTCTTGCAAGTTACGAGACGAAATTTGAAACTACTTTCATGAACACAGGACTGAAGGGCCGTACCGCCATCGTCGCCGCATCCAGCCAGGGGCTGGGTAAAGCCACCGCTCAAGCTCTTGCTGCCGAGGGCGCAAATCTCGCGCTCTGTGCGCGTAACCAGCAAGCGCTGGAATCGCTGGCAGCGGAGATCACCGCAAAACATAAGGTTGAGGTATTTACGCGCGCGTTCGACGTAACCGATACCGCAGCAGCGCAGCGGTTTGTGGAAGACGTGGCGCGGAAATTCGGGCGCATCGACGTCTGCGTGACGAATGCGGGCGGACCTCCAGCAAAGGACTTCCTGGCGCTTACCCCAGAGGACTGGCGACGCGCTTTTGACCTGAACCTGTTGAGCACAATCACGTTCGCGCACGCCGCCGTTCCTCATATGCAGAAAAACAAGTGGGGAAGAGTGGTGGCGATCACGTCGGTGAGCGTGAAGCAGCCGATCGGCGACCTGATTCTGTCGAACACGATTCGCGTGGGCGTGGTCGGGTTGATGCGCAGCCTGGCAAACCGCTTTGGCCGCGACGGAATCACCTTCAACAACGTGGGGCCAGGATATACGCGCACCGACCGCCTGAAGCAATTGGCGGCAAGCCGCGCAGCATCGGCCAACGCGACGGAAGAAGAGATGTTCCAGAAGTGGGCGGCCGATACCGCGACGGGGCGGATTGCGGAGCCGGAAGAGGTTGCGGACGCGATTGTCTTCCTCGCGTCGGAACGCGCGGCGGCGATTACCGGACAAACTATCCTGGTAGACAACGGAAGCTACAAGGGACTCTAAGAAAAGCGATAGAGATCAAGAAGAACCCCGGCAATCACGCCGGGGTTTTTGCATATTCAGAGATCGCTTCGTTCACGCGTGATCGTCGTGCAGGAGTTCGTCCGGCTTTGCGCCGCCGTTGGTGATGCGTCCCCAGGCGCTGGTTTGCCAGTTGTCGGGATGCTGCGTGCGGGAGAAGGCGGGCAAACTCATCAGCAGGAATTGCGAGAGCCCCGTCACGTAAGGTTCGTACATCTTTCGCAACTCGTCGAGGCGATTGCGGGCGGCTGGCTCGTCGCGCAGGGACAATCCGCGCTTGGCGATCAGCACTCGGAGCTCGCGAAACGTCTCGCCGGAAACACGATCGCGGCTGGGCGATTGAGGCGGAGTGCGGAAGACCTGTGAGAGATCGACGACGGCATGGCGCGCGATGGCGAAGGTCATCTCCGCCTGGCGGCTGCATCCGCTTTCCACGTTAGCCATGAGGAGCGCGCAGGTGTCGAGCAGAACGGTCAGCGAGGCAAGCCAGGATTCGTTATCGTGCTGCGAGCGGAAATAACAAAGCTGCGGATAGGAGAGATGACTCTCCATCAATTCGGCCGACCAGCGTTCCCAGTCGGCAAGCAGGTTGGCCAGGATCTGGCCGTTGTCGTGAAGATTGCGGGCGAGCAGTTCATGGGCGCTGGGCGGAGAACCGGCTCGGGCGTCGAGCAGAGAGATCTCCACTTCTCGCCGCGAAAACGCCTGGTAGAGCACCGGGAAATAACCTATGACAAGCGCTAAAAATCCCAAGCCAAGGAATCCTTCGGCGACAGTGAGTGCGCGGGCAAGGCTGCCGAGGGGAAGAATGTCGCCAAGGCCAAGCGTGACGATGTTCGTGCCGCTGAAATAGAGGTACGTCGAAAAAGTAGTGGCGGAGTTGGTGGAGAGATGAAGTTGCAGTCCGAACTGCAAGAGCGCGAAGCCAAAGGTCATTACGATCGCCCACACGCCAAGGAGCAGAAGAAGCGAGAGCGGACCAAAAACGCTCAGCATGCGTTCGCGTTCACGGGCGGAGAGGCGGCGGGCGAGGGCGCGCCAGGGCGTCCAGACCACAACATAGAAAAGCCGTGTGAGGCGATAACGGCGCGTGGCACGACGCGGCAGGATGATGGTTTCAAAGGTGTCACGCAGGACGACGATGATGAGCGCAACTCCGGCAACCGCGGCAATCCAATGCATGAGCTCTCCCCGGAAATGACACCGGAACCATTGGATGTTCCGTCGCGGACAATGGAGTCAGAATTGCTGAAAATATCGGGCGGAGATGGTGGCGCGGCGATTCCGCAAAAAAGAAATCGCCCGGAGAAATGTCCGAGCGAAGCCTGCATGATGCGGGAAAATCCGGTTAAGAGAGGCCGGAGAGTTTCTCCAGAGTCTTGATGGTGGCGATGTAGTCTTCGTCGCGAAGGCCGCCTTCCGCGGACTGGCGATAAACCTCTGCGACCTTTTCCAGAGCGGGGAGCTTAACGCCGTTTTCATCGGCGGACTCAAGCATGAGGCGAATGTCCTTGTGCATGAGTCGCAACGGGAAGTTGGGCGAGAAGTCGCGCTTGAGCAGGAACGGGCCCTTGTAGTCGCTGACGCCGGAACGGAGCATGGAGTTCTGAACGAGATCGAGCAGAATTTCAGAGGGCACGCCGAGCTTCTTCGTCAGGGTCAGACCTTCGGCGAGCCCTTCAAACATCAGGGCGATGATGAGATTCATGCCGATCTTGGCCGATTCTCCGGCGCCGGTCTCGCCGACGCGAATGTATTTCTTGCCCATGGCGGCGAAGAGTGGAGCAATCGTGGCGAGAGATTTTTCGCTGCCGCCAACGATGAAGAGCAACTGGCCGGCTTCAGCACCGATCTTGGAGCCGGTGACCGGAGCATCGACGAAGTCCGCACCCTTGGCGCGCACGCGCTGCATGAACTTGAGCGTGGCAGAGGGCGCGATGGTGCTGGAGTCGACGACAATCATGCCGGGCCGCAATGAACCCTCGACGCCGTCCGGCCCGAACAGGACCTTCTCAACAGCGTTGGTGTCGGCGACACACATCCATACGACGTCCGCGCCCTTGGCTGCTTCGGCTGGAGTGGCCGCGGTGCGCGCTCCTTCCACGTTCTTCGGAGTGCGGTTCCAGACCGAGACTTCGTGCCCGGCCTTCACAAGGTTCGCGGCCATCGGGCGGCCCATGATGCCCAGTCCCAGAAATGCAATTTTCATCAGCTTGTCCTCGCGGTTAAGAGATAGAGTTAACCAGATCGGCGGTACTCCCGATTAGAAAACAGGAACGGCGAGGATGCAAGAGCCAGCCGGGACGCGAGATACATCGTATTACGATATATATCGCGCTTCACCGTTTCGCGGGTCGGGAGCGTTATCGCGTTCCCGATACAAGAGTTTTATGACGGCTGCGCGAATCTTCCGGGCCGTTTCCGCCGTCTAATAAGATGTCTCATGTTGAATACTGCCATACGCCGTAAGGCCCGTTCTTTTGGACGGATCGTCAGGCACTCGGCGCTGACACGCCGGACGGGTGTCACGAGCAAGCCGGTGCTCGCCGCGCCGGGCCTGACAGGGATCACCTTCATCGGGCATTCCAGTTTCTTTTTACAGATCGGTGGCAAGAATTTTGTCATCGATCCGAACTTTGCGCGCTGGCTGTTCGTCCTGAAGCGACTGCGGCGGCCGGGAGTGCGTATTGCCGATCTTCCGCCGATAGACGCCGTGCTGGTGACGCACGCTCATTTCGACCATCTGCACAGGCCGTCACTGCGGGCGATTGCGCGCAACACGCTGCGCAAGAGCGGAAAGAGGCCGTTGTTCATCGTGCCGAAGAACCTGCGGGACCTGGTCTTCGACCTGGGATACTCGAGCGTGACCGAGCTGAAATGGTGGGAGAGCATGCGTGTGGGGCCGGTGGAAATTACGGCGACTCCGGCGAACCACTGGGGGGCGCGCGTGATTCGCGACGTCCATCGCGGATTCTGCGGATTCGTTCTGCGCGCGGGCGAGCAATCGCTCTATCACTCGGGCGACACCGCGTATTTCGACGGTTTTCATGAAATCGGTATGAGACTCCATCCGCAGGTGGCGATGCTGCCGATCGGAGCCTACGATCCGCCATCGTTTCGCCGCGTACACACCAGCCCGGAAGACGCGGTACAAGCATTTATGGATATAAATGCATCGTTCATGGTCCCGATGCACTACGGGACGTTCAAGCTTTCGCAGGAGCCAATGGAAGAGCCGCTGGAAAGGCTGGCGGCGGAGGCGAATCGAAGAGGGATTGCGAACCGCCTGGCCGTAGTGGAAGAGGGCGTCACAAAATTCTTTCCGTAGCCAATCGCGAGGGAATTAATAGGCGAGCAATATGCGCAGGTCGCGCACGTTGTTTCCTGTTGGCCCCGTGACAAGCGCGTCGTCGAGGGCCTGGAAGAGAGGGAAGGCATTAAAGCCGGCCAGAGCGGCGGAGACGTCAAGCGACTTACCGGCGGCACGTTCCATCGTTGTACCATCCACTAACGCACCCGCAGCCGGACTGTTGCCGTCGATGCCGTCGGTTCCCGCGCTCAACACCGTGATATTTTCGCCGGAAATCCTTGTTGCACAGTAGAGGGCGAACTGCTGATTACGCCCGCCGGCGCCCGCGGAGCCCTCGATCGCGACGGTGACCTCGCCACCCGAGATGAGACACACGCGCCCTTCACTCTGGCGCAACTCGCCCAATCGCCGGAGCAGGTAATCGGCGGCATCACGATAATCCCAGTCGTCGCAATGATTGTCGATGACCACATGGAAACCCGCGGCTGCAGCCCATTGTTCAGCGGCCTTTTGCGCGGAAGAATTCGAGAGTACCGTCCACCAGCGCGAGCGGGCAAAGGCCGGATCGTGTTCCTTCGGAGTTTCCTGAAGCACGTGGCGCTCGAAAAGGCTCCGCACACTTGAGGGGAGCGCAGACATCAGTTTGTATTTCGAGACGATTTCGTAGCACTGTTCGACGGTGCTGCGGTCCGGCATGGTAGGACCACTGGCAAGCGAGTCGAGCGAGTTGTCCGGCACGTCGGAAATCAGCACGGAGAGTTGATGCGCGGGCGCGGCGGCAAGCGCCATTCGCCCACCCTTGACGGCGGAGAGATGTTTGCGGATAGCGTTGATCTCGGCGATGGGAGCGCCGGAATGAACCAGCGAGCGGTAGGTCTGGATCAGATCTTCAAACGAAATTGCATCGTCAATTGGCTTCTCCACCAGTGACGATCCGCCTCCGCTGATCAGGAAGATTGCGAGCGCCGCATCCGGCAGCGCCTCCAGCGACCGCAAAATGGCCTCGGCTGATTTCACGGATTCAGAGTTCGGAAGCGGGTGCCCGCCGGTGTAATAGCGAAAGCCAGCTACCTGTGAGCCGGAATTGGTTGGTCCGCAGACAATGCCCGTGATGCCGAGTCCTCCGCCAATACGCTTCATCAGCGATTGGACGGCGGTGTTCGCGGCTTTCCCGATGGAGGTGACAAAAATGCGCGAAAAGGCCGGCAGTTCATATAAGTCTTCTCCGACCTGGAGAATTCCGCGCTCGTAGTGAAAATGACGGTCAAAGGCGCTTTCAACGGTCGAACACTCCAAGGCGTGGAGAAACGCGCCACGGGCTAACTGGCGCATTTCGCGCAATTGCGTGGATTCGAGAGAAGAAGGGCGTGAAAGGCCGTCGCGATCCATCGGCAAAATTATACGGCACTGGGAAGTCCGTAAGTTTGCACCGCAGGTTTAAGATTCTGCGTGTGTGTCCGGGGCGAATTATGGGATGCGGTGAGCAGCGGATTCGTCTGCATCATGGCTGGCCGCAACGGAATCAAATACGTCAGTGAATACTTTCTGCACGAATGAGTTTTCATACGGGAGAAATGGATTGATGACAAATCGAGAGCTGGGAAAATCTGGAATCAAAGTCGCGCCCATAGCGTTTGGCGGCAACGTCTTCGGCTGGACCGCCGACGAGGCGATGTCGTTCCGGCTGCTGGACGCCATGGTGGATGCGGGTTTCAACCTGCTGGATACAGCCGACGTATATTCACGCTGGGTGCCCGGACACGTGGGCGGAGAGTCAGAGACGACCATCGGCAAATGGCTGAAGAGCAGCGGCAAGCGCGGGAAAATTGTGCTGGCGACGAAGGTCGGCAAGCCGATGGGCGATGACAAGAAGGGGCTTTCGCGCGGGTACATCAAGCAGGCATTGGAAGCGTCGCTGCGGCGCCTGCAAACCGATTACATTGACTTATATCAATCTCATGAAGACGATGCGGGAACTCCGCTGGAAGAGACGCTGGGAGTTTTTGCCGACTTGATCAAGGAGGGCAAGGTTCGCGCCATTGGAGCCTCCAATTACGGCGCCGCACGGCTGGCGGAGGCTCTGCGAGTAAGCGAACGAAACGGGTTGCCGCGCTACGAAAGCTTGCAACCGCAGTACAACCTCTACGAGCGAGCCGGCTACGAGGCGGAACTGGAACCGCTGTGCCGGGAGAAGAACGTGGGCGTGATTGGATATTTCTCACTGGCAAGCGGCTTCCTGACCGGCAAGTACCGGAAGAAGGAAGACTTTGCGGGGAAGGCACGCGCGCAATTCGCCGAGAAGTACCTCAACGAACGCGGTCTAAGAATACTGGCCGCGATTGATGAAGTAGCGAAGCGGCATAACTCGACTCCGGCGCGAGTCTCGCTTGCATGGCTGATCGCGCGGCCGGGCGTCACCGCTCCCATCGCCAGCGCAACCAACCTCGAACAGTGGGCCGACCTGACCAGGGCTGCGGAGTTAAAGCTCGACCCGGCCAGCATCGAACTGCTGAACCAGGCGAGTGCATAAAGCGGCTAATGAGAATGCGGGTGCAAGGTATCCTCCGTCCATACCTGAATGGCGGCACGCATCTCATCGAGATGGCCAGTAAAGAAATGATCGGCATCCGGCACGAGGACAAAACGCTTCGGGTCGGACGCCGATGCCACGACGTCCGCAAGTTTCTGCCTTGGCGCGAACTCGTCGCGGTCTCCACTGAGGAAAAGCTTGGGCTTGGAACAGTCGCCGAGAAGAGCATAGGTGTAAAGGCGACCGTCGGCGTTGAGCGGGGTGCCAAGAGAGATGAGCGCCTCGACGTGGTTGTCGGGACAAGCAGCGCGCAATCCGGCGGCAGCGCCGAATGAAAATCCGGCGAAGACGAGCGGAAGATGGTATTCGTTCTCCATCCACTCAAGCGCGGTGCGAACGTCGTCAATCTCGCCGCGACCGTAATCGTGCTCGCCTTGGCTTGTGCCAGTACCGCGAAAATTGAAGCGCAGAACGGGAAAGTCGAAGCCGTTCAGCGCCTTCATGGCGTGAAAGACGACCTTGTTATGCATGGTCCCGCCGTATAAAGGATGCGGGTGCGCGATGACGGCGGCATATTCGGCCGTGTCACTGCCAAGGTTGAGAAGGGCTTCAATCCTCCCGGCCTGACCGGGTAGAAACAGAGACCGTATGGAAGCATGAGTCATCATGGTTGCGGAGCCTAGGATATCAAGTCCGGCGCGCAGGAATCGCCGCCGAGCCCCTTTGACGGATTTACGGAGTGCCTTTACAATTGTCTTCGACAACTAAAACGCGTCGAGTGATCGGCGCGCCACATACTCCTCAGTAGCTCAATGGCAGAGCATCCGGCTGTTAACCGGAGGGTTGTAGGTTCGAGTCCTACCTGAGGAGCCATTCTTTTGTTCAATTTACGAATCCCGCCAAAGTGAATTTCACCGCATTTACGTCGACAGCCGTTACGTGAACGGTGCTTGCTGAAGCAAAATCCCCCGATAGGGTCATAAGGTCATGTGGCTGCCGTGCACGAGTAATGCCGGATAACGCGTACTGCGAGTCCTTGGGTTGTGCGAGAGGCCACTTGCTTTTGCAGGTTGCAAACGTTGCCAAACAAGGTCGACGGTCTAGGTTCCACCCCGGCAGAGCCATTGCTGCGACCACGCATGAGTTATTCATAGATCGCCAAGGAATTCTACGCCCTAAAATTCGCGGTATATCGCTATGAGGAATGATTCTGGTTCCGGCATTTTCCGAAGGTATAGCGAGGGACAAGTTCACGGGAACGCAACGAATTGCTCTTATTAAGAGAGCGTTCCCCCGAATCCCACGAGTTTTTCCCATCTGTCCCGTGTTTCTTTTTTTCTTTTTAATTTCACAATTGCCTGATCAGTTCTTTACTCTCGACAACTGTCCATCGTAGGATCAGCACACCAAAGGAATCGTTGGCATGTTCCACACCACAGACCCTCGGGATGAACAAATTTCGTGGAGTGAACTCCAGAAAGCGTCCGATCCTGAGTTGGTCCGGCAATTGCGGTCTGGAAATAATGACGCCTTTGCTGTCCTTGTGGATCGTTACCAGCGACTTGTGCTGACGGTAGCGCTTCGCATCGTCAAAGAAGAATGCGAAGCCGAGGATGTAGTCCAGACAGTATTCCTTGAAGTATTTAAAAACGTGGGAAAATTTGATGCGTCCCGGGGCACACTTAAGATGTGGCTCCTGCAGTACGCGTATAGCAGAAGCATCAACCGGCGCCGCTATCTTGAGCATCGGCAGCACTACTCGCAGCTTGAACTCGACGACGCTGAGAGCGAACGTCATTGCACGGAAGCTGTGCGGTTTGACCGGCTTTCACCGGGAGAGACGTCGCGATTTGTAAGGCAAGCATTAAAGGCGCTGAATCCCAAGCAGCAACTGGCAATTGAACTGGTGTACTTTGAAGGGTTCACGCTGGAAGAGGCTGCACAACGCACTGGTGAAACTCTATCGTCGATGCGACATCACTATTACCGGGGCCTGATGAAGCTGCGCGAGTTCATCACTGCAACGTCTTCAACATTGGCGGAGAATAGCAGCGCTACTCCGATTGAACTGGAGGTGCCGAATCCTACCCCACGACCAATTTGAAGAGCTGTGCGCCGTTTCAGCCGTCGGCGAATTGAGTCCGGACGAGTGGCAGACGCTGAAGGCCCATCTCGACGAATGTCTATCGTGCCGCAGGGTGCTAGCCGACCTCGGAGAAATTCATGCTCAATGGCTGCCAGAGCATCCAGGGTATGAGCCTGCACGTGACCCTCTATCGGATTTGCGGCTCCGCGATGCGATCCTGCGAGACGCAGAGAAGCATGGCGCGCACTTTTCGAAGGAAGCCGCTGGAGCATTCAAACGCCGTGCCGAAAGGCGGCTGCAACCCGCGCGCAACAAGACGTGGTTGATGGTTGCTGCTGCTGCCGTGATCGTCTGTGCCGCAACGACCATAGTGTTTCAGCAGAACTTCCAAGACTATGCCTTTGATCGAATTCCGCCGCCGCCGGCCCCAACACTTGCTTCGGAGAGCGTACCTCTTCAGTTTGCCAAGACTGCGGTCCAGCGGATGCTGGTTGCCCGCCAGAACGAGTTGGGTTTGCGGCAACAACTGGAGGAATCGGCGGCAACTCAAGCTGCTCTGCAACTCCAGATTGAACAATTGACCACGGAGTTGACCGGACTACATCAACAGGGCGCGGCGTCCGCTCAGACGGTTGCGGACTTGAGACAGCAACTCAATGTCGCGCGTGCATCTCAGGTTCAGGCTGAGACAGAACTCGCTGGTTTGCGGTCGAAACAATCCACATCGGATGCCATCACCATTGCCGAGCAGCAGGAAATTCAAACACTGCGGCAAAAACTTTTCGATCAATCAGCCAGTCTCGATCGCGAACAGCAGCTACTTTCAGCAGGACGCGAGATACGGGATCTGATTGCCGCGCGAAATCTGCATATCATCGACGTTTACGACACAAACAGCAAAGGGAAGACAAACCATGCGTTCGGCCGGGTGTTCTATACGGAAGGACGATCGCTGGTTTTCTATGCGTACGATCTAAATGCTCACGAGCCAGATTCCGGCAAGTACGCGTTCTATCTCTGGGGAAAGAGGGACGGCGCTCCACGGAGCGTAAAGAGCCTGGGAGCCCTGAGCAAAGATCGTGGCACTCAGCAGCGGTGGGTATTGACGATAACGAATCCCAAGGTGCTTGCTGAAATCGATTCGGTGTTTGTGACGCTTGAGCCGAGCGGCAAGCGCATGCATCATCCCAGTGGCAAGCGTATCCTGAACGCCTTCCTCGGAACCCCAGTTAATCACCCGTGATTGCATATTCATTTTTGACGAATGCAATTTTTTTTGTCCGATGGGAAGATCCCAGCGTCCTTTTTGGATACTAGTTAGAGGGGGCTTCCCAATTATGACAAGAAGGTTTTCGAAATCCATCACTCCACGTGATGTGCTCACGTCCTGTTTGACGGTTTTGTTGTGTCTTGTACTACTAAGCGCCGTTACCTTTGCCCAATCCGAAACTGCGACACTCTCCGGCACCGTGACAGACCAGAGTGGAGCCGTGATTCCCGGCACACAGGTTCAAGCCACCAATTCCGACACAGGAATTACCGCAACAACGAAAACGAACAACGCTGGCATCTATGTTCTTCCGGCACTGAAGCCGGGACGCTACAGAATGGTTGTGACATGCAAAGGATTCAAGCAGGTCACGGTCACCGATGTAACGCTCAATGTTCAAGATGTGATCAATCGAAACTTCAGTCTGCGGGTGGGTGCGACCTCGGAATCAATCTCAGTGTCCGCCGCCGAGAATCCCATTGATACGAGTGACGGTGCGGTCGGGACGGTGATCGACCGCAATTTTGTATCGAATATTCCTCTCAATGGCCGCAGCTTTCAAACATTGATATCCCTCTCTCCTGGCGTAGTCATGGTGCCGGTGGGCGCGAATGGATACGATCAGGGGCAGTTCAGTGTCAACGGCCAGCGCGCCAATGCCAACTACTTCTCGGTGGATGGTGTAAGCGCGAATTTTGGAATGGGAGTCGGCGAGTCTTTTGGTCAGGGTACAAGCGGGTCGCTTCCCGCCACGAATATCCAGGGCGGATTCAGCAACCTGGTGAGCGTAGACGATTTGCAGGAATTCAAGGTGCTCACCTCTTCCTTCGCGCCTGAGTTCGGCCGCTCGCCGGGCGCACAGATCTCGCTCGTAACGCGCTCTGGCACGAACGATTTCCACGGCTCGTTGTTCGAGTATTTCCGCAATGACGCACTCGACTCCATGGACTACTTCGACATCAAGAAGCCGCCGCTTCGCTACAACGACTTTGGCGGAACCGTCGGCGGGCCGATCTGGAAGAACCACACGTTCTTCTTCTTCTCTTACGAAGCACAGCGTTTCCTCCTGCCTCAGCCGACCGTGACGGGCTACGTGCCCACTCTGGCCGACCGTCAGAACGCTCCGAACGCGACGGCAAAAGCGATCTTAGACGCCTATGCCCTGCCGAACGGTCCCGATCTGATCATTCCGTCGTTCACGGATCCAACGAAGATGATTGCGGTTGCCTCCCAACTGAAGGCGACGTTTTCGAATCCGAACTCCATGAATTCTTACAGCCTTCGGGTCGATCACAGCTTCAACCAACGGTTCTCCATCTTTGGACGCTACAACTACGCGCCCTCGTCCACGGATATCCGCGAGGGAAGTCTCTCTATCTATGATCGTGATCAACAGAACACTGAAACGTTGACTCTTGGCAGCACGCAGGTTTTTGGCAACCATATGGTCAACGAGGTTCGTCTAAACGGCAGCCGCTTGACCAGTCAGTCGGGAACCTTTTTTGATGGCATGGGAGGCGGTAAACCTCTGCCAACCGACATCTTCCTGCCGAATGGCTCGGGCTCCCAGCGACGCTACACGTATTCCATCGCCTTCATGGACTCCATGACCTACGGCGATGTGGCGAAAAACAAGGGGCAGAGCGTTAACGTCGTAGACAATCTTTCCTATACCCTCGGCAGTCATCAGCTAAAGTTCGGCGTCGACAGTCGCTGGGATTACCCGAGACAGGCTTCGGATGACCTTGTCGTCAGCGCATTTTTCATGGGTGCGAACATCGAACCGTTCACGAGCCTCCTCCCGACGGGCGGCGATGTCTATAGCGGCAAGCCCCTGTCTTTTACCTACGGACGTTCCCCGCAAATGACGCTCGAGAGCAAGAACTTCTCGGCCTATGCGCAGGACACCTGGAAGGTTAATCAACGTTTGACGCTGACCTATGGCACGCGTTGGGACGTCAATCCCGCGCCCACGGCACGCGGCGACAAGACTCTTTTCACGCTTGCGGCATATCCAAACCTTTCCGTGCTGAATCAGTCCTCCCTTGCCTTAGCTCCTTCAGGGAAGCCGTTTTACAACACTAGCTATCTAAACTTTGGACCTCGGGTCGGCGTGGCTTATGTCATTTCCAACAACCCTGGTCATGAGTTAGTGCTGCGCGGCGGTGGCGGTGTCTTCTACGACCTGGGGTCCACCCCGTTTGCCAATGGCGGCTGGCCTTACAACTACACCACTACGGCCTCCACCCCCGTTTCCGTGCCGGTGCAGGCGGCGTCCATTCCTCTGCCTCCAGTGAATTTTGTTCCCAGTCCAACTAACCGTGCATCAGGAATAGTAGTTGCCGCGCCTGGTTTCACCATGCCGCGCACCTACCAATGGAACGTCACGCTGGAACAGGCCCTCGGGCAAAACCAGTCCTTCTCACTGGCATACGTTGGCGCCGCTGGACGCGATTTGTTAAGGACCACGACGCTCTTCATCGCGGACCCTAACGCAACACCCGGCGTGACTCCGACGACTTTTTACAGCCCGAATTTTTCCAGCCTCACAATTGTGGGCAACGACGCAAACTCGGATTACGATTCGCTGCAGGCGCAATTCACCCGTAACCTTGCGCACGGTCTGCAAGGACTGCTGAATTACACGTGGGCGCACTCCATTGACAACAGCTCTAGTGACGGCGCGGTCGATATGCCGGGATACGTATATCCGGCAAATATCAACCGTGGCAATTCAGATTTCGACATTCGTCATTCCTTCAGTGGCGCCGTTACGTATGACATTCCTTCGATACCCTGGAACAACCTGGCGACAAAGGTGCTCCATAACTGGGCTGTTAGCAGCACGTTCTATGCCCACTCAGGTCTTCCCTTTGACGTGCAGATCAGCGAGCAGAACGCCTACGGTTTTTCGCAGTCGATTCGCCGTCCCGACCTCGTACCTGGTGTTCCTGAGATCATCAATGATCCCACTGCCCCAGGAGGATGGCGGCTCAATCCCAGCGCATTTGCTATACCTGCGGCAACCACCGGACAGGGAAACATGGCAAGAAACTCTCTGCATGGTTTCCCGGCATGGCAGGTTGATATGGGAATCAATCGTAAGTTCACCATCGTGGAAAACCTGGGTCTCGACTTCCGGGCAGACTTCTTCAACATCCTTAACCATCCGAATTTCCTCGCGCCGAACAATGTAATCGACTACACGAGCGGCGTTCCGGTGTACGACAATAACTTTGGAATTGCCCAAAGTACACTTGCCCGTGGATACGGCGGCGGCTACGGAGCCGGCTTCAATCCGCTCTTCCAGAACGGTGGCCCGCGTTCCATTCAGTTTTCCTTGAGGCTTTCCTTCTAGCCATGTAATTGCGGGGGTTGCTTGCAACCCCCGCTTCTTATCCTCTGTTTCCAATCGATGAAGACACTGACAGGCGTCTAAATCCGATCCGCACCACCGTCATTTCGCCCAGTACCGCCGCAGGTGACGTCACGAAGGAGCATTTGTAATGAGAACGATAGCTTCGATCCTCGCTATATCAATACTTTTACTGACTCCTACCGGAGTGTTTGCCAAGGATAAATACTCTGGGACTCCTGCCACGCGGGCGGAATTCGATAAGGTCCAGCAAGAGATGCGTCCCGGCAAGTATGCCGATGCGATTACCGATTTAGAAGGGATCATCAAACGCGATCCAAACTTCGCGCCAGCCTATGGCACCCTGCTTTTCGCCAAATTCATGCAGGTTATGTACTCCGGAGAGGCGACTACGGAAGCCGAGAAAACTGCGCTGAGCAAGAAACTCCATGACCAGATCATGGCGAAGTACGAGACCCTGGCCAAAGAAAATCCCAAGAACCCTATGTATCCCTGGGTGATTGCGCAGATGTACAACGAAGCTAGCCCGACACTGCAGGAGCAGTATTGTAAAAAGTCGGTCGAGATATCTCCGGACTTTACTCCGGGCTACCAGTGCCTGGCTGGGATTGCCATGCTTCGCGGGGATAGCGCGCACGGCGCGGAGTACTTCCGCAAAGTGATTGCGGCAAATCCGAACGATCCCGATGAACTGTTGCAGTATCTCTACTTTGTACAGCCGAATCCCGCGGAGTTCCGGAAAGCCGCTTTCGAGGTGGGTAAGAAGTTTCCCAATACGCAACAGGCGGCGGATGCACTCTATCGGTATGCCGACGCACAGACCGAACCTGTGGCACGCCGGAAGGCGATGGAGGATATTATCGCTCGTTATTCTCCTGTCCGGTTCGACAGCGCATCGCTGGCGGAAAATGAATTATTCAGCGACTATGACAGAAGCGATCCGGCGAAAGCCCTCGCTCTTGCGCACAGCATGCTGAAGCAGCTTCCCAAGGATGAGACGTGGAAGCGTAATGCGGTCTATGCCGATACCATGGCCGAGGCTGAACAAAAATTAGATTCGAACGATGCCCAAGCCGCGCTGGCGATCCTCGCGAAGGTGAAAACTCCGGGACTTGTGTTCGACCAGACGCGCCTGCAATTGCTTCAGGCCCGCGCAAAATCCGCTGCCGGTAACCTCGGCGGAGCGTATACCGATCTGTTAAACGACGTTGCAAAGCACCCTACGGACCAGGCTCAGGCCGGGCTCTACGTCTACGGCAAACAACTCGGAAAGAGCGAGCAGCAAGTCGATGCTGAAGTCTGGGCACTCCGCTCTGCTGCTTCGACACCGGCAATTCCGTTTTCTCTCCAGAGTTTTGTTACAGGCAAACAGGTTTCACTGGAAGACTACAAGGGCCACGTGGTGCTGGTTGACTTTTTCTACCCGAATTGCAGCCCGTGTATGAGGTCATTCCCTTACATGCAGAACCTGCTCACAAAATTCAAGAAGCAGGGGGTCGCTGTTCTCGCGATCAACGGAATGGAGGGACAGGCGTCGTTTGTACTGCCTCTACTGAAAAGCAAGAGAGTAGGGTTCATTCCTCTCAGGGGCAATGCAAAGTGGTGCGGTGATGTCTATCACGTTCACGGCTATCCAACTACCTTCCTCGTAGGAGCAGATGGCCGGGTCTACTTCAAGCCGCACGTCTATGACTATCAAGAGCAGCGCACGACTGAACTTGAAATTGAAGCGCTGCTGAAGGCTGCTGAAGCACATAGTCCGGCAAAGCCGGCGCTGAACTAATCCGCGTCTGAATCTCCAGATGATGAGCCGGTGCGAACCGGTCGATCGGTACAACAGATATGGGTGAGAGCCGGGAAGGAAGGACGTATGAAATACGCCCGCGCTCTCACTCGGGGAAAAAATGATTATCTGGAGGCGATGATTGTTATACTTCCATGCATATGAACACTACCAAGATCATCGCAGACCTTAGAGCGGAACGTGACCGGATCGATGCAGCAATTCGGGCACTGGAAGCTCTGGAAGGAACAAGCCCATCTCCCCGTGGGCAAGGTTCAAACAAAGCAACTCAGCCGAAAGGCAAGCGTGCTCCTCGACAGATGAGCGCTGCCGGTCGCAAGCGTATCTCCGAGATGATGAAGAAGCGCTGGGCAGAACGGCGTAGGGCAGCGAAGAAGACGGCATAATGTGCCTTTGAACTATGCGGGCGGGTTACCTTAACCGCCCGTTGTTACCGCTGTATCTCACTTCGTCCGTGTTATGCCCGTCAGTTGAATTTCGATTTTCTTTTCCCGCAGGAATCATTCAAACAAGCGCAGTGGTTCGGAGGTTTGCAGTCATCGGAGACGATGCGGGGGCGTACGACTTGAAGCAATTCCTCATACTTCCTTACGTCGTTGCCAAAGTCCTTGTACGGACCTGCTTCGTATTCCGCCGTTCTCGCCTTATCGGCGGGAGATCCAGCATGTGCAAAGTGGTTGGTGCCGCCAGTGAATGCGCCTGGATGCGCTCCGTCATTCGAGACGCTGGGAGGCAGGTAACAATTGAACAATTGGATGATAGCTCCCCGGGCGGAGGAGTTACGAACGCATTGTCGGCAAACAGGAAGCACCACCAATCGGCCGACCCTATTCCGAGTGACTGAACTTCACTGACCCCGTCATCGCCCCACAATCGTGGGTTGTTGTATCGAATTGCGTTGACAGCTTTTGAGTAATAAAAGCTTGTGAAGGGATATACTGTTTCGCGCCATGACTAGCCGCCTCTTTCGCCTCCATGTGTTTGCAGTTGTTTCTCTCGGAGCCGCGGCCCTGTTCGCACAGGGTATTAAGAACCCGCCGCTACCCCAACCAGTGCCTATGTCGCCTTCGATCGTTGCTCCGGTTGACAAGGCATACGTTGGCCCAATACAGCTCGATGTCAATCTCACAAATGTGACTGACCGTGCAGTGCACGTGCATGAACGAGTCCCAGTTGAGAGCGGGGCAAGAGAGATGGTGTTGCTCTATCCGCAGTGGATTCCCGGGAACCATTCGCCGACTGGCCCGATCTCGCGTCTTGCCGGAATTATTACCAGTGTGGATGGAAAGCGAGTGCAGTGGGTTCGAGACCGCGTGAACGTCTACGCCTTTCACGTGCCGCTCGCGCCCGGAGCGAAGTCGTTGGATCTCGATTTCGACTACCTGTCGCCAGACAAGCACTCGCAAGGCCGAATAGAGATCTCGGACGCGATCGCCGATCTCGCGTGGAATGAAGTCCTGATGTATCCTGCGGGCTATTTTTCGCGCGATATTCCGTTCGACGTCACGCTCAAGCTTCCCGAGGGATGGAAGTATGCGACCGCACTTGAGACGGCATCGGAGCAAGGTTCCACGTTGAAGTTCAAGCAGACGACATTGAACACGCTGGTCGATTCTCCGCTCTATGCGGGGACGCACTTCAAGCGTGTGAATCTCTCACCCACTCCAACGGACATTGTGCACCTCGACATCTTCGCGGATAACGAGAAAGATCTCGACATCCCGCCTGCTGCACTCAAGGCACATAAGCAACTGGCGATTGAGGCCTACAAGCTCTACGGCTCACACCATTACAACCATTATGATTTCCTGCTGCTGTTGAGCGATAAGGTTGGCGGAATCGGGCTCGAACATCATCAGTCGAGCGAAGATGGAACGCGTTCCACGTACTTCACCAAGTGGAGCCATGGCGTTCTCGGTCGCGACCTGTTGGCGCACGAATATACACACTCCTGGAACGGCAAGTTCCGCCGCCCCGCTGACCTGTGGACGCCGAATTTTAACGTACCCATGCGCGACGACCTGCTTTGGGTCTACGAAGGAATGACGCAGTATTGGGGCACGGTTCTCACTGCGCGGTCGGGCATGCGTACGCCCGAGGAAACCCGTGACGTGCTTGCCCGCGTCGCTGCGGGTTTCGAGATCAGCCCGGGCCGCAATTGGCGTCCGCTGGTTGATACCACGAACCAGCCGACAATCTCGCAGCGCCGTCCCGTAAGTTACGTCAGTTGGCAGCGTCCCGAAGACTATTACCAGGAAGGCGAGTTGATCTGGCTGGATGCGGATACGAAAATCCGCGAATTGACGGGCGGAAAGAAGTCGCTTGATGATTTCGCAAAGGCCTTCTTGGGTGTTTACAACGGCAGCTTCGTTACCGATACATACACCTTCGACGACCTGGTGAACGTGCTCAACGGCGTGGTTCCATACGACTGGGCAAAGTTCTTCCGGGAACGCGTGTACGACCTGCATCCAGCGGTACCTGAAAAGGGATTTGCGCGCGGGGGCTACAAACTTGTCTACACCGACAAGGAGCCGTCGTGGGCCGCCAAAGCCGGGGCCTCGTTCGGGATGGCGGACTTTTCAACTTCGCTCGGCTTTTCAGTCGTAGTTCCTCATGGAAGCGCCATGGCCGGTCCGAGCGGCTCGGTTGCTAACGTCTGGTGGGACAGCCCGGCGTTCAAGGCAGGTGTCACGACGGATATGCAGATCATCTCCGTCAATGGAAAAGCATTCACGCCGCAAGTGCTGCGCGAGGCGATTTTGCAGGCAGAGCATACCAGGAAACCGCTGTCGTTGCAGTTCCGGCGCGGAGACGATTACACGACCATCTCGCTTCCGTACTTCAACGGCTTGCGCATACCTTCGTTGCAGCGCGTGAAAGGCACGCCCGATCGCCTCGACGAGATTCTTGCGCCCAGCAAGAGCCCACTACCCTGAATGCAGGCACGGTCAGTGGCGACTTAACATATCTGCCGCAGGCGGCGTTGTAGCTCGGACGGATGCTTGTTTTTCACGTCAGCGGCCCCAACTGGGGTGAGACTGGCCTGCCCGTGATTTGCACCGTGTAGCGTGAGAATCTACACCACATTTGACTCCCGCAAGTTCTATTCCTTGCGGGAGTCTTTGTTTTTGCTCAAAGGTTCGGGCGGAATGAAGCTGAGCGGCGCATATATATTCCATCTCTGTATGGCTGTGTTGGCAGTTCCAGGTCTGACGGTGTTTTCTGCGGGATTAGGTTACTCGTGGATTGGTCATTTTTTCAGCGCAGACAAGTCTCCTCAAGCGTTCTACTCAGACCACCTCCTACTGGCAGCCACTCTCGTTGGACTGCTTCTTGCATACACCGTATGTGACATGTTGACGGACCGAGGTGCCGTATGGGTTTGGGTTCCGTTCACCCTGGTTTTTCTTGTGCGTGTCCTGACGTGGAAAGAAAGTGTCCTGTTCCACTCGAGCATCCTTGATCACTTCTTTACGAATGATTGCCAGATACAGGATTGGCGAGACCCTACCTTCGCCTCACGTTGTGCAGATAAGCTGTTCCTGACTCAGGTATTTGTCGGGGCACTGGCGTATTCGTGCGGGGCACTCGTCCATCGTTTCATGCGCCGCCCGACCCTTCGCGCTGGGCGATTCAGCTCGACCTAAGCGGCAACCCGAGTTTATAAAGCTGTTCACGGCACTTGTTTGGTGTAAGTTAACGCTCCTCAGGCAACACGCGCGTGCCTGTACGCAACTGACTGGTTTAGACAAGCAGCCACACAAGAGGTATGAGGGGAAAGTATTGCGACGAAAGAAGGGGTACTGCCTTTTCGTGTTGCTATTTCTGTTCAGCAGCGGTGCGGTTCTGCAAGCGCAGATGGACCCATATTTTACGGCGATCACCCATCCTGTCCCGCGAGACTCGGCGATGGTGATGGCGCTCTCGGATTTCCAGGTAGCGCGCTACACACCCAATTTCTTTACTGGCATGGCGATGGCGGAATATGGTGTTACGTCGCGCTGGACAGCGGGCATGATGGTGGAAGGGCAAAAGATTTCCGGCTTGCCCACGACCTATGGCGGGCTGCGGTTCAACAGCTATGTTCGGGTCTTTCCGCACGACCACCTGCTGAACTTCACGCTCTATGGCGAGTACGAGTATTTGAATGAGGCATCGCTGTACAAGATGGAAGTTTCCGGGTTCGGGGGAGAGGACCTATCCGGCCCGTTGACGGTAGCGCGACGCACGGCGGCACACACCTTCGAGCAGCGTGCGATTGTCTACCACGACTGGGGACGGACGAACCTGGCGTTTAACTTCATCAATGAGACGAGCACGGACAGCGGCACGAATAACTTTGGCTATACCTGGGGAGTGTTCCGGCAGCCCGAGTATATGGCCATGGATATGGGCACTGGCATGGCCGGAATGGCCGACATGCCGGGCATGCAGAAGCAGAAAGCGCCCCCGGCGTTTTCGTTGCAGCGGGTGGGCTATGGGCTGGAGATGATGGGCGCGCTGGGCAATACGGATCAGTTCGGCTTCGACTGGCATCGGCAACAGCAGTTTGTAGGGCCACTGTTCAATTACGCCGTGTCGAAGCATTGGAGCGTCCAGGTGGAGCCGGTGTTCGGGCTCTCGGACGTGAGCGATCCATTTGTGTTGCGAATGGGCATCGGATATTCGATCGATCATCTTCTACATCGGGGAGTACGCTGAGTAGCTTGTGCCGTTCCGCAATGCCGGACGATGAGTCTGCGCGTGGCCTGCCGGATATCGGAAACCAGAAGGCTTAAGCGCGTGTTGGCGCATGGCGTTGTCCGGCCTACCCCATGCTGCGATTGCCTTGACGAATTCTCGTCACGCACGATCAAAAATGAATACGAAAAGCGATATGAAAGGATACTTGCCTTATTGGCTTTGCGAATTGGCGGCACGAAAAGATCACGCAATATTTTGAAAAATCAGTGGGTGAACCGGGCTCAGATATTGACCTGCAAAACAATTGGGACTTCGAGCGTAATTTCGCTAGAATCGCCTTCTAGGTCGGAGCCTCAAGCCGTGGCCGACGATTTCGGCGTCTCGTATCAAGAGGTTTTGCAGGACGCTAAGTATCAGGGATACCAAGTTCCCCGGTGATGGGCTGAATGGATGCCCATAACACTCTCAAGCTATCGTGAGGCTGGAATGAATTTCAAGGAAGGAATGCGGAGGCTGGCGCTGCTATTGGGCGGGGTTGGAGCAATCGTTGGTGGCTTGGCATCGTACACTTTGCTGCAATCCGCAATTCGCCAGAGAGCAGAGCATACACGATTTGAGCAGTTATCGAGTTTGAATATCGTAACCCAGACGAAATCGGAAGGTTCCGATGTGCCAACAACGCCTGATAGGTATACTGAGCTCGCTTCTCGACTCGGTGGGTGGACGGCGGGTCTCGGGAAAATGACGCTATCCGAATTCGGGGAGTGGGCCAAGAACAAATTTCCCGAATACAGCAATCTGCCGAATGTGGCCCGTGCCCTGCGAGTGCTCCATAAATACCCGCAGTATCAGCAATTCATCGTTCCGGCAGGGCCATCGCCCACGGGAACCAGAAGCGATGTTCTTATAGAGGGCGGCCAAACGATTTACCCGACTCCGGCACCGGGCAAGTGGTCGTATGTGGTGATCGCAATTCTTCCTTTGCTCGGATTCTTGATCCCCTGGGCTGCGGTTCGCGCTATCGGATGGGTGGGAGCCGGGTTTTGTGCGGACCCTAAGTAGTCCATCATTAGTGCTGCAATCGCGTTTCCTGCCCTCTGGTGAGGCTCCTGTCTCATTCGCTGGTGTTCCTCCCCTCGCTTACTGATTGTTGGTGCCTGGTGTCTGTTGTCCGATACCGGACATGTACTGCATCACCCGTCCTGGGGTAGTATCTTCTCGATTCGGCTAGGGTCGCTCCCGAATGGGCAGGCTCTCCCGGTCTGCCCCGCCGATTTCATCAAAACCGGGATGCCACTCGGGAGGTGGCACGACGTGAAGCGTAATGATGACGGCTTTCAGAAGGGACTTGCTCTTGTCGAATCGATGGCAAAATCCCCTCGGCGGTTCCTGTTCCTGTACTTGATTCTGGCCACCAAGCGGTTGAAGGAACTTGCGGAAGAATCGGCGCATATCTTGCCAGTGAACAGAAGAACAGAGGATGTACCGGCGTGGGTGCCCAAGGTGCAGAAGCACATCGGCGAATCCGAAAACCTGCAACATACTCTTCAGCGCGCCGAAAGGTATCTCGGTCACAAGCCCAAAAAGATCGACCCGACCATCGAAGAGGATACAAATTGCCTCGCGACGACGAGGTGGGTTCGCACGATGATTGACAACGGTGACCCCAATGAAGAAATAGCAGGATACCTGAGGAGATTCCTCACGCGAACAACAAAGGGCAAGCGCGGCCGTCCTGCCGGAACGGTTGATTACGACGGATACGCTTTGACGGCCCTTGCCGTGTACGAGGGGACTCCGGGGCTGAGCTATCGAGAACTGGCAGATAGGCTGCTCGAAGCCGAGGGGCGCGAAGGCCCCGCAGATTCCGAATACGTGGATAAGCTGAAAAAGGCTGTCATTCGCCTCCGGCGATTCCTACAAGAGCTGGGCTACGAGCCTACACGGAAATAAATTCTCAACATTATTGTCTCTGTCAAGCCCGATTCTCATCACGTTAAGCTCCAGTCGGTGGCACAAGATCACGCCCCAATGGAGCATAAATGGCGAGTGGTCATCAGCACGCACACAACAAGCGAGAGGTAGCGCAGTACATTTGCAGGATCGTCCTACTGATCGTACATCTCTTTCCGCGAAATGATTCCGGACTGTCACGGGTCTTTTATGTCCCGGTGACCATTCCCCCTTCGCAAACTGACACTTGTCTCGTTTTTCACAACACTCTATATGGGCGCTCTGCCCTCGTTCTGCGCGACAATACTCGCAGCATGAAAGTTCAGGTCGAGTGTTATGCCGGACGCAAGGCGGAGGAGAGGCCGGTGCGGTTTCGGCTCGAGGGCCATGCGTACACGGTCGAGGACGTTCTCGACCAGTGGTATGGGCCGGAGCATGTCTTCTTCAAGGTTCGCGCGGATGACGACGGCGTGTACATCCTCCGCCACCAGACATCGGTGCCCGACGGCGAGTGGGAGCTGGTGTCGTTCCGTCATGCCGGATGATGAGTCTGCGCGCGGCCCAGGCTACACGTACTGCCAAAGGCAAAGTTCGTTGCCGTCCGGGTCCTTGAAATAGGAGAGCAGCCCTCCGGGCTCTTCGCGAACCGGGGTTGTCGCCACGCCCCGGGCCTGCAACTCATGCGTGGCCTGCCGGATATCGGAAACCAGAAGGCTTAAGCGCGCATTGCCGCTGCCCTGCAGCGCGTTGCCTGGAGGATTCGGCACCAGCTCGAAGAGCACGCCGTCAAGTTTGAAGCGGGCGACGTAGCCTCGCGAGGTGAGCGTGAATCCCAGAACGTCGCGATAGAAGGCAATGGACTTTTCCATGTCGTTGACGTGGTAGTAGACGGCATCGAAGCCGAGCTTGAGCGCTGTGGTTGCCATCGCAAAGCCTCCTTTGATTCCCTGGATGAGTTCAAGGGTGCGACAAGAGCGAGCCGATTGTCAGTGATGCGGGCACGAGAAAAGGTGAATGGCGGGGCGGAGGGCGATTATTGAAACAACCTCGTCATCAGTGGACGGAGAGTTCATGAAGGGCGAAGCGCAGTTCCAGAATTGATCGGCCCTTTTGTGCCATATTTTCTTGCCTGACGATTTCCTCTGCCGTAGGATTCTCTGCACAGCGGAGGCAATCATGAGCGACTCGTCTGATCCCAAACTGCTTTCCAATTCACGTCGTGACTTCCTGAAAACAACCGGTGCGGTGACGGCCGGACTGGTGGCGCAGAGCCTTATGCCGACGCAGGCTGGGGCGTTGCCGGCGCTGCCCTCGAACCCGTTGACGGCCGATGCCATGCCGACGCGCAACCTGGGCAAGACCGGGTATCGCGTCGGGATATTCAGTCTCGGCGGACAGGCTTCCGTGGAGAAGCCGAACAACGATGACGTGGCGGTGCCGATCGTTGAGCGGGCGCTCGATCTCGGTATCAACTACATCGACACGGCGGCGCAGTATGGCGGCACGGAGCGCTGGAGCCAGCGGTACATTGGGCAGGTGATGAAGCGGCGTCGCAGCGAGGCGTACCTGGCGAGCAAGACGCACGACCGCACACGCGACGGTTCCCTCAAGCTGCTGGAAGAGTCACTGAAGCTGCTGAACACGGATCATCTGGACGCGTGGCAGTTGCACCACGTCACGACGATGGACGACGTGGAGCGCATTTTCGCCAAGGGCGGAGCGATTGAGGCGATGCACGAGGCGCGCGAGCAGAAGATGGTGCGCTTCCTGGGAGTGACGGGCCACACCGATCCGGAGGTGCTGATGGAGTGCCTGCGGCGGTCGCCCTTCGACCAGATATTGATGGCGGTGAATGCCGCCGATCCGCATCACCTGAGCTTCCAGGAGAAGCTGCTGCCGATGGCGCTGGAGAAACAGATGGGAATCATCGGGATGAAGATTCCGGCGCGCGGGCGCATCCTGTCAACGTGGACGCCACCTTCTGATGGTCGCGGCGGTTGGGAGGGAAGCGCGAAAGGGCCGGGCACGCTGGTGATGAAGGAAGCCATGTACTACGTGCTCTCGCTGCCGGTGAGCACGGTGATTATTGGGTGCGATACGATTGCGCAACTGGAAGAAAACGTAAAGTTGGCGCGGGAGTTTACGCCGCTCAGCGGAGAGCAACTGGCCGCACTGGCGGAAAAGACTCAGCCAGTCGCGCAGCAGGCACTGTTCTTCCGGAGATGGTCGTAGGCAGTAGTTTGCCCGGTTCACAAGAGGGTCTCCAGTCGGGGGCCCTCTTAATTTTTGTCGTGAGGAAGCGAAGGACGGTTAAGGAGCGGCGCTTTCGGTCTCCGGGGAGACTGGGGCAACGGATTCCATCGTTTTCGACCAGCGGATGTATCCGACGATACACATGGCGATGAAGACGAGATAGAGAAATGCGGTCAGGTAGAGGTGCTTGTAACTATATAGACCGATATAAATGATATCGGCGGCGATCCACAGCGACCAGTTTTCGAGAATCTTGCGGCTCATCATGTATTGCGCGGTCAGGCTCATGGCCGTCGTAAGGCCGTCGCCCAAGGGTACGGTGCTGTCCGTGTGCGAGCGCAGGAGCGCGTAAATGGCGACGGTGGAGAGTGCGGTGATGGCCGCCAGGATGGCGACCTCGGAGGCGTTGGTTTTCCGCACCTTGAGTTCTGAACGGTGCTCGCCGCCGCGCAGCCAGCTCCACCATCCATAAATCGAGATGACGATGTAGAAGACCTGGAGGCTGGCGTCAGCGTAGAGTTTGCTCTGCCAGAAGAGCACGAGGTAGAAGAGGTTGTTGGCGATCCCAATTGGCCACGTCCAGATGTTTTCCTTGGCGCCAAGCCAGACGCATAGCGCGCCGGTGACAAATCCCATGACCTCGGTTCCGCTCATGTGTTCATGCTAACGCGAGAGCCATGCGATTTGCATCGACGAATGTCAGCAGCTGACGGACAGCGAAGGGCTCCGGCATGTTGCGCGAGTGGGGTACAATGCCGCCACTATGTTCTACCTATTGAAAACAGAGCCAACCGTATATTCCTTTGCCCATCTGCAAAAAGATAAGCAGACCGTGTGGGACGGTGTGACGAATCCGCAAGCGGTGAAGTATCTGCGCGAGATGAAGAAAGGCGATGCGCTGGTGATCTATCACACGGGCGGCGAGCGGCGAGCCGTGGGGACGGCGACGGTCGTGTCCGTGGATGCGAGCGACCCGAAGGTGCCCGCAGTGACGATTATGGCGGGCAAGCCGCTTACGACTTCCGTGACTCTCGACGAGCTGAAAACACGCAAGGAGTTTGCGGAGTCGCCGCTGCTTCGACAGGGGCGGCTCTCGGTTGTTCCGCTGACGGATGCTCAATATCGCGTGCTGACGGGGAAGTGAGACGGACAGCCGTTTGGTTTCCCGAACCATCTAATACGCAGGAGTCTCACAGGAGAAGATGAACCATGAAACGTGTTTTGCTTGTGGGGATGTTCATAGCGTGTTGTAGCTTCACTTCCGCAGCATTTGCGGGAACGACAGCGAAACAGGAAACCGGAACCAAGACAACTGCCTCCAAGACTGCAAAGAAATCGGTTGGAATATACGCGAATACCACTGAGGTTGATGGTAAGACGATGATGATGAGGGCGACGAAAGTCGTTCATCTCAAGACGGCAAAAGGCAAGGATGCCGGGACCGTCTCGCTGACACAGGACCAGAATGGCGTGATGATGGTGATGAATCTGCGCAACCTGCCTCCGGGCGAGCACGCAATTCACTTCCACCAGAATGCCAGTTGCGATCCGCCTGACTTCACGTCCGCGGGCGGGCACTTCAATCCGTTGCACATGCATCACGGAATGGAGAATCCGCAGGGACCGCATGCGGGCGACATGCCGAACATCAAGGTAGGCAAGAGCGGCCGGTATTACGGCAGATACACCGATCCACGGGTGTCGCTGGTTCCGGTTGAGTCGTTCAACTCGCTGTTTGCCAATGGCGGGACGGCGATTGTGATCCATGCATCGGCGGACGATCAGAAGACAGACCCGGCAGGGAACGCCGGTGCGCGCATTGCGTGCGGCGTGATCATGAAGTAAGAAGTAAGAGGTGAGATTCACCGAAGAGCGGGGGCGAGGGCTCCCGTTTTTTTGTGTCCGGCACCCAACTGGCGATTTTTCCCGTAATAACAAAGCAGGCTATTTCGCAGGTCGCGAAAGATTCCGCGTATCTCTCCACGGGCTTACCATGGCTGCGCAGTCGCCATGAGGATTCTGGTCGCAGGAGAGAGAGACGATGCGTCACGCAAGCCCCACGTTCGCAGTCATACTATTCTTATTGTTGGCGGCGGTGATTGTGCAGCCGCTTGTTGCGCAGGAGAAACAGATGAGCAATGGCAAGGATGGGGTAACAGCGCCGGCCTGGATGAAGGCGAGTTGCGCGAACCTCGAACAGGAACTGGCGGCGAAGTACGGCGAAGGACAACGGCCACGGATCCAGCGAGGGTTGAAACAGGCTGGCGAGTACTGGCGTGCGGAAGATGGCGATGCAACAGTGTTCGCCGAATTCGTTCGCGAAAACTTTGCCGGCGACCAGGCCACGCTGGACACAGTGTTTGCACGCTTCGAGCGACTGATGGAGCAACTCGACGGGCACATGCTGGAGATCAACAAGGAATTCCGCATGCAGTCGGACCTCGATGCCGGACCGATTCTTCCATTCGATGAAGTCTTCGCCGGATACGATCCATCGGCACATGTGAACGACGATTTCTTCGGTAACAGACTCGCGTTTGTCGTGCTGCTTAACTTTCCGCTGACAACGCTGGACGAGCGGCTGACGGATGGCGAGCACTGGACGCGCCGCCAATGGGCTGAAGCGCGGCTGGCTGAGCGCTTCTCCAAGCGCGTTCCCGCCGATGTGAACCTGGCGATTGCGCAGGCCAGCGCAGAGGCTGAGCGCTACGTGGCGGAGTACAACGTCTGGATGTATCACCTCATCAACGGCAACGGCGAACGGTTGTTTCCGCCAAAGATGCGGCTGCTTTCGCACTGGAACCTTCGCGATGAGATCAAGGCAGACTACGCCGATTCGCAAAACGGACTCGCGAAGCAACAAATGATTCAACTGGTAATGGAGCGCATTACCACGCAGACGATTCCGGCGGTGGTCATCAATAATCCCGGTGTCGACTGGAATCCGTTGACGAATGAAGTGAGGCCCGCGACGGACACCGATGCCGGCGCTCCGCCGACACCGAAAGAGCTGGCGGTGAACAAGCCGGAGGATGATGCTCGCTACACGACTCTGCTGAAGACGTATCGTGCGGCACGCATGGCCGATCCGTATTCGCCGACGGCTCCGACACTGATCGCGCGCAGGTTCGACGAAGACCGCGAAATTCCGGAGCAACGCGTGAAGGCGATGCTGGAACAAGTGGTCTCGTCGCCGCATGTGCCGCGTGTCGCCAGGCTGATTGAGCAACGGTTGGGCCGTCCGCTGCAGCCGTTCGACATCTGGTACAACGGATTCCGCGCCAAGAGCCGTTACAGTGAAGCGCAACTTGATGAGATTGTTGCGAAGCGCTATCCCACGCCCGAGGCGTATCAGAAAGACATTCCGAACATGCTGGTGAAGCTCGGCTTCCCAAAGGCCGATGCGGAAGCGATCGCGGCGAACATCATCGTTGATCCCGCGCGCGGGTCTGGTCACGCGATGCCGTCGTCGATGCGTCAGGCCAAGGTCCGGCTGCGTACACGCGTCGACAAGACGGGCATGAACTACAAGGGATTCAACATCGCGGTGCACGAGATGGGGCACAACGTGGAGCAGACGCTGTCGCTCAATGACGTTGACCACTACATGCTGCACGGCGTACCGAACACAGCGTTTACCGAAGCGCTTGCGTTCGTCTTCCAGGGTAATGACCTCAAACTGCTGGGACTGGAGCAGGATGATCCGCAAACCGAAGCGCTGAAGACGCTGAACGATTTCTGGGGAACGTACGAAATTGCGGGCGTGGCGCTGGTCGACATGAGCGTGTGGCACTGGATGTACGACCATCCCGATGCATCGCCGGCGGAGCTTAAGGAAGCGACGTTGCAAATTGCGCGCGACATCTGGAACAAGTATTACGCGCCGGTCTTCCACCAGAAAGACGTTGTCCTGCTGGCGGTTTATTCACACATGGTTGATTCGTTCCTTTACCTGCCGGATTATCCGATCGGACATCTGATTGCCCTGCAAGTGGAGGAGCAGATGCGCAAGGCGGGGAATATCGGTCCGGAGTTCGAGCGGATGGCAAGGTTCGGCAGTCTTGCGCCGGACCTCTGGATGAAGAACGCATCCGGCGCTCCAGTTGGCGCAGACGCAATGTTGAACGCGACGGAGCGGGCATTGAAACAAATGGGTTCGTAGGAATTTTTGGATATCTTATGCGGCGGATTCAATGGAATTCGCCGCATTTTGCGCAGGAAACTCGCATCTCCCCTGAGGAAGCACTACAATTTCCGGTTGCCCATAATTCCCTTTGCATCATCCTAAGGAAGCCCCGCAATGCAAACTCGTACGATCATTGAGCCTTTTCGCATTAAAAGTGTCGAACCGATTCGATGGACAACGCGTGAAGAGCGCGAGTCCTTGCTCAAGCAAGCGCACTACAATCTGTTTCTTCTCCCGGCAGACGACGTTCTGATCGATCTACTGACCGACTCCGGCACCGGCGCCATGTCGACCTACCAGTGGGGCGCGATCATGGAAGGCGACGAAAGCTACGCCGGAAGCCGCAGCTATAATCGCTTCCGCGATTCCATCCAGGACATCTTCGGTTACAAGCACGTCATCCCGACGCACCAGGGCCGCGCCGCCGAGCGCATCCTCTTCAGTTGCATGGTGAAGAAGGGCGACATCGTCCCAAGCAACACGCACTTCGATACCACGCGCGCCAACCTTGAGCACGCTGGTGGAGAAGCCGTTGACCTGGTGATCCCGGAAGGAAAGCAGCCGAGTACCGTGCACCCCTTCAAGGGAAACATGGATGTTGCGGCACTGGAAGAGTTGATTAAGCGCGTGGGCAAGGAGCGGATTCCGCTCATCATGCTGACGGTGACAAATAATTCCGGCGGTGGCCAACCGGTGTCGATGGAGAACGCGCGCGCGGTGAGTGCAGTGTGCAAGAAACATGGCATCCCGCTTTACTTCGATGCATGCCGGTTTGCGGAGAATGCGTACTTCATCAAGGTTCGCGAAAAAGGATACGAGAATAAAACGCCGAAGGAAATTGCGCAGGAGATGTTCGCGCTCGGCGATGGTTGCACGATGTCTGCCAAGAAAGACGGCATGGCGAACATCGGCGGGTTCCTCTGCACCAATAACGACCTGCTGGCGCAACAGGAGAAGGATTTGCTGATCCTGACCGAGGGCTACCCGACATACGGCGGGCTGGCCGGTCGCGATCTGGAGGCGATTGCGGTTGGGTTGCAGGAGGCCGTGCAGACGGATTACCTGCGGTATCGCATCGCATCGACAGCGTACCTGGGAAATCATATCCACGAGCAGGGTGTTCCCATCGTGATGCCTCCGGGCGGACACGCCATATATCTGGACGCGCGTGCATTCGTTCCGCACATTCCGCTGGAGCAGTTCCCTGGCGTGGCTCTTGCGGCGGAACTCTACCTCGAAGGCGGCATTCGCACGGTGGAGATCGGGACGCTGATGTTCGGAGCGGCGGCGAAAATGGACCTGGTGCGGCTGGCGATCCCGCGGCGCACCTATACCCAGAGCCACGTGGATTATGTGATCGAAGTGATTCTGGAAGTCTGGCGCAAGCGTGAGCAGATTCGCGGACTTAAACTTACATACGAACCGCCATTCCTGCGTCATTTCACGGCGCAATTTGAAGTGGTTTAGAGCAAGTTATTTTTCCCGCAGAGGGCCGGTTGACGCCGGCCCTTTCGTTTTGCGCGAAACTTTCGCGAGACGTTTTCGCCGCCGGCAGGTCTAATAGTCGCAGGCATGGAAGTGCCTGTTTCGTGGAACTTTTGCGATCAAGGTGGCGTACGTAGATACATGAGAATGCTGCTCGACACGTTTGCGCAGATATTCCGGACGCTGTGGGCTCACAAGCTCCGGTCATTCCTGACCATGTTCGGGATCGCATGGGGTGTCGGATCGCTGCTCCTGCTGGTGGGACTGGGGGAAGGATTCCGTAGCGGCAACCAGCGCGAGATGGCGTCGATTGGGGAGAACATCATGTTCCTGTTCCCGGGACGTGTGCCAGCCGTGGCCGGGAACCTCAATTCCGGACGCTACTACAAGCTTACTTATCAGGACGTCGCGGACATCAGACGCGAAGCGCCGCATGTGAGCATGGTGTCGCCCGTACTGTCGAGGCAGGATATTCGTGCCGTGAGCGAATTCGCCACGGCAAACGGACAGGTGGTTGGCGTCGAACCGCAATTCAATCAAATGCGATATCTGCCGCAGGACCAGGGACGCTGGATGAACCGGCCCGACCTCGACCAGCGGCGCAACGTGGCGGTGCTGGGTTTCGAGATGAAGAAGACTTTGTTTCCCGGCCGCCCCGTGCTGGGCAGCACCATTCTGCTCAACGGGGTCCCGTTTGAAGTGATTGGGACGATTCAGACTGTGGGACGTGGCGACAACAACGCAACGAATCAGAGGATTTACGTCCCTTACAGCACCATGGCCGTCTATTTTCCGATCAAGGGTGAATCACAACAGGACGCTCTCTCGTTCATCAACTACCAACCGACGCGTCGCGGGGACCACAACCTTGCGAAGGAAGAGGTACATCGCGTCGTCGCGCGCAACCACGGCTTCGACTATCGCGCGAAAGATGCCTTCGAAGAGTGGGACACGATTCGATCCGCCGAGATGGTGGGAAAGATTTTCGATGCTATGAACATGTTCCTGGGCGCGGTTGGACTGGTCACGCTGGCGCTTGGAGCCATCGGAGTCATCAACATCATGCTGGTGTCGGTGACGGAGCGCACGAAAGAGATTGGACTTTGCAAGGCGCTGGGCGCCACGAATCGCAACATCCTTTTCCAGTTTTTCATGGAAGGCGTCATTATCACGGCGGTCAGCGGGGCAATTGGAATGGGAGCGGCGGCAGGATTCATGGCGGCGCTCGGTACGCTGCCTTCTCCGGAGGGATTCGATACTCCCAAGCTGGTTCCATCCACTGCGGCACTGGCGATTGTCTGCTTGACCGTAGCCGGGGTAATTGCCGGCCTCTATCCAGCGCGCAAGGCTGCCATGCTGACTCCGGTGGACGCGCTGAGGCAGGAGTAAGCCATGGTTGTGATGCAAGACGTGCTGCGGGAATCGAAGGCGTCGTTGCTGCATAACCGCCGCCGGACCATGCTCACGATGTTCGGCATGGCGTGGGGGATTGCGACGGTAGTATTGCTGCTCGCATACGGCAACGGTTTCGGCCAGGCCATCCAGAATATTTTTTCCAGCTTTGGTATCCGCGTAATGGGAGTTTTCCCAGGGCGCACGTCGATGCAGGCGGGCGGCAACAAGGCCGGATCGCAGATTCGATTTACGCTCGACGACGTCGATCGCCTGACAACCAACGTTCCGCTGATCACGCACATCACGCCCGAGGTCAACAAGCAGGCTGCGGTTTCCTATGAGAACCGCTCGCTGAGCCTGCTGGTGCAGGGGAACTATCCCGCCGCGCAACGGATCAAGGTGATGGAGATCGCGGAAGGGCGCTTCTTTAACGCGGAAGACATGATCCAGAAGGCGCGCGTTGTCGTTATTGGCGCTGAAGCGAAGGAGAAATTGTTTTCCGGCAAGTATGCCGTAGGCGAAAGAATTCGCATCGACGGCATGAGTTTCGAAGTGATTGGCGTACAAAAGCCGCGAATGCAGGAGAGCGACAGCGACATCAACCGCCTGCTGACAATCCCGTTCACCACGATGAGCGACTTGCGCGACACGCATTACATAGACGGGATGTGGCTTGACTACGAGGGCGATCAGTACGAGGAAATCGAGCGATCCATCCGCAATACTCTGGCATCCCATTTCAACTTCAAGCCCGAGGATCGCCGCGCCGTTTATGTTTTCAGTTCGATGAAGCAACTGGCACAGTTCAAGATCATTAGCATGGGGTTGAAGGTTCTGCTGGCCTTCATTGGGACGCTCACGCTGGGGATTGGCGGCGTGGGGCTGATGAATATCATGCTGGTTTCCGTCTCGCAGCGAACGCGCGAAATTGGACTTGAAAAAGCGGTTGGCGCTACGCGGACGGACATCCTCTGGCAGTTCCTGGCGGAAGCGCTGGCGATCACCTTTGCCGGCGGACTCATTGGGATTGTGTTTGCCTACGGAGTTTCGTTCTCGGTCGGGACGATCACGCTATACAGTGCGCTGGCCAAGCACGGTGAGGCGGGAGACATCCGGCTGCTTATTTCGTTTTCCTCAGTGGTGATTGCCACTTTGATTCTTACTGCTGTCGGGCTCATCAGCGGGATGGTGCCCGCGATTCGCGCCTCTCGTCTTGATCCGATCGAAGCGCTGCGCTACGAATAGGCGTTCGTCGCTGGAGTTGCGTTGTAAGCGGGGTAAGAGCTATCGCGCGCGAGCGAGCACAACCGTAATGTCATCCGGCTGCTCATCACCGCCAATCCAGTCGGTGACAGCGGCGATGATGATGTCCGAAATGCGCGCGAGCGAGAGATCGCGATTCTCCCGGACGAGTTCAGCAAGACGTTCCGCCCCAAACTCTCCGAACTCGTTTTCGGGCTCGGTCACGCCGTCGCTGTAGGCCACAAAGATGTCTCCCGACTTCATCTGCACGCAACAGTCCGGGTAGGTCATGTCGCCGAACAATCCCACGACCGTTCCACCAGTCTCCAGTTCACGCACGTGCCCATCGGAGCCGATCAGCATTGGCGGGAGGTGCCCGGCATTCGAGTAAGTGAACTCGCGGGTCGACTGATCGTAGAACCCCAGGAACATGGTTGCGTATTTTTCCGTGGGAGTACTGCGATAGAGCTGCTGGTTGAGCATCGACAGCAGAAGTCCGGGTGGTAGAGTGCCATCGCGGAGCGCGACACTGGCCGAGGCGATGCTGCGTCCGGCGGGCGTGGTGGACATCAGCTCCGGCACCTCTTCCACAAGCGTATAGGCACGGACAAACGCGTGGACCGTGGCCATCAATAGGGCAGCCGAAATTCCCTTGCCGGAGATGTCGCCCACGGCGATTCCGAGTCGCGTCGGCCCAACGGGAAGAAAATCGTAGTAGTCGCCGCTGACGGTTCGCGCCGGACGGCAGATGCCGTGGACCTCGAGCGTCTCCAGTTCCGTGATGTCGCGCGGGAAGAGCAACGCCTGCACTTCTTTTGCGATCGCCAGTTCACTTTCGATCCGCTGCTTTTCCTTCTGCTCCGCGATCAGCTTTTCGAGCGATTCCGTCATCGAGTTGAAAGAGGTTTCGAGGGCTGCCAACTGGTCGCGGCTCTTGACGTTGATGCGGTGTGTCAGGTCGCCCTGGTTCACGCGCTGGGTGGCGTCATAGAGCGACGCGACGGACTTCGTCATGGTGCGCGTCAGGCGGACACCGACGATGAGCGCACCAAGTTCGATAAGCGTGAAGAAAACGCCGACCGCGATCAGTGCTCCGACGATCACGCTGGTCATTTCGCCGAGGGTGCGGAACAGACGCGCGTAGAGCAGTGATGGCCTGGTTCGCAACGTCATGAAGATTTGCGTAGTGGTGCCGCTGCTCCAATCGGCCGCGCCAATAAGAGCGCCTGGTGGGAGGAACTCTACGTCCCAGCGCGACTTTGGGGGTGGCAACGTTCCCGCGCTCACCTTAGGCGTCGGGTCGAGATACGTGTCTCCAATTTTGATATGCCCCGGCGATTCCACAAGGCTCTTTGCGGTCGTCTGTGACCGGCAGTAGAGGGCAATGACACCCATGTCCGAAGCAATCCGCGAGGCGCGTTCCGTGTCGAGGGGAACGCTGGAGACAACCGTCATCACATCCTTGGGGGCGATCGGCACGCGCGAGACGGCGCGCAAATAGAGAGCGTCTCCATCCAGAACAATTGCCGATTCGCTGTTTGCGGGCGGCGGCGTCATCCGCACATCCAGCTTGCTGCCGTGTTGCAGCACATAGGGTTTCCCGTGCAAGAAAACAACGACATCGCGGTTGGTAAATTCGCTGGAAGTAAGCGTTACCATGCTGTCCGCACTGGCGGGCGGTACCCCCGTGCGCTTGACGGTCGGCAGGATTTCCGATGCGATGTTCGTGTTCAGGTCGGAGAGGCGCTTCAATTCCGATTGCAGATCGCTGGTGACGACGAACGATGAAAACTGGCCGGCAAAAAGATATGCACCCAGAAGCGCCATCGTTCCGAGCAGGACAAGAGGAATGACTCCGATAAAAATGTAGGTGACAATGAGGCGGTTGCGCAGACGCCACATGAATTTGCGTGTCAGCCAACGATAGGCAAGGACAACCAGCGTCGCCGCAAGCAGGAACTTGACGAACCAGGCGCTCAACGCAATGCTGCCCGGCATCAGCGAGGGAAACACTTTTTGCAATCCGGCAAGAAATCCCCAGATCACGAGGAGCAGCAGGGCAAGCCGCGCCAATAGTGTCTTTGGTACAAGCCGCTTTCTCGATAAAGTTTCCCGTAGAGTTCGGAAGGGTTGCAGCATGGGAGTCGCTCGAAATTATAGCTGGAGACGTTTCCAGGCAATCGCGAATTTCGGTGAATATCTATAAGTTCAGTGTCAAGCAACCGTTATGGAAAAGTACGCCGTCTGGCGGCCGGAGGTTCCACAAGAGTATGACCGCGCCTAGATTTCGGGGTAGAGATCGAAGAACGCTTCGATACTCTGTCGCAGTTGCGCTTCAATTTCTTCCTTACTGCCCTCCAATATGTGAAGCGTGACGCGGGCCGGGTGTCCATTCTTGAGCCTGATGCTGCCATCCCCGACACTGTCGAGCTCTTCGGCTGGCAGTAGCCGCATGCCGTAGACGAGGGCGAGATTTGCCATACATGGATTTTACCAGTCTGGCGCGGCCTTTTCGGACGATGGTGCCATCCTTGATTCCGTCATTTACAATTCTTTCGTGCGCAATCCCGTCATCTTTCTCCTGTTTACCATTGCGGCAGCCGTGGCGCCTTTGTGTGCGCAGCAAACGGAACATTCCAAGCCCCCGCAGATTCGGGTGAATTACCTGAACGTGTGTACGCCGTCCGCGGAAGAACAGAAGGAACTCAAGTTAGTTCTGGAGCGGATTCCCCGCGATCCGCATTTTGGCGTCGACATGGAGATTTCGCGCGGCATCTCTACCCTGTCGAACTCGGACCTGCTTGCTACGGGCGGCGTTGTGAAAGTCCCGGGGCCGCACCCGGTATCGCAGTGGGTTCGCATCCGGCACGAATTTCCCGATGGCTCGCCGGTGGAAAATTCGCAGTATTCCTTCAGCGTGGCCCAGGGACAAGTCTCGGAGACGTTGGTCTTCCATTTTCGCGACGAGAAGAACGTGATGCAGGTGTCACTCTCGGAGAGCGTGGATGCAGCGTCGAATCCGGCGCAGGTAGCCGCTCTCGACACGCCCGCCGGCCGCATACGCATTGAAAGATTCGGCAAGCCGTCGATCGTGCTGGCACGTTGTCCAAGCGCCAACCAGTCGATCTACGAGCCATTGTTCCGCATGGCCTCCGACCGGTTTTCGACCTATCGGCGTGCGCTTGGCGTAAAGAGCACCGTCCCGGCGGAATTGTCCCGCTTACCCCGGATTGGGGAGGCCAAGAGTTCTTCGCACGGCAAGGAAGACATCCGGAAGGGCTCCCGGCGCTAGTGGCATGAATCGATTTTGCCCATTACACATCACTTAAGGCAGAGCTGATCGACAACCATGGAAAACGAAATTCGTAATACCGTCATCATGGGTTCCGGATGCTCGGGACTCACCGCCGCGATCTATACGGCTCGCGCAAACCTGAAGCCGCTCGTCCTGGAAGGGCACGAACCGGGAGGCCAACTGTCGATGACGACGCTGGTCGAGAACTTTCCCGGATTCCCCGAGGGTATCCAGGGCCCGGAACTGATCGACAACATGCGCAAGCAGGCAGCACGCTTCGGCGCGGAGTACAAAACCGCTCACGTGGTTACGGCCGATCTTTCCCAGCGTCCGTTTACGTTGAACCTGGGCAAGGAAGAGATCAAAACTCGCACACTGATCATTGCCAGTGGCGCCAGCGCGCGCTGGCTGGGTCTTCCCAGTGAGCAGGCCCTGATTGGGCATGGCGTTTCTTCCTGCGCCACTTGCGACGGCTTCTTCTTCAGTGGCAAGGAAATTGTCGTGATCGGCGGTGGAGATTCCGCCATGGAAGAGGCGCTGTTCCTGACACGATTCGCAACCAAGGTCACCCTTATTCATCGGCGCGAACAATTCCGTGCTTCCAAGATCATGCTCGACCGCGCACGACAGCATGATCGGGTTGAATTTCTTACCGACACCGTCGTCGACGAAGTATTCGACGTCACAAAGAAAGAAGTGACCGGCCTGAAGCTGCGCAACCTCAAGACCGGCAAGGTCTGGGACTTCCCAACCAGCGCCATGTTCCTGGGAATCGGCCACGTCCCCAACGCTGCCATGTTCAAGGGCGTGCTTGAGGCCGATGACGATGGCTACCTGAAGACGCGCGACTACGTGCATACGGGTGTCCCCGGCGTGTATGCCTGCGGTGATGTCGCCGACCGGCGTTATCGCCAGGCAATCACGGCATCCGGCACAGGTTGCATGGCGGCGATCGAGGTTGAGCGATTCCTCGAGGATGAAGGCCACTGAGGTTTTTCTGTCAAGGGGAAGCACGGCCGCGGCCGTGCTTTTCTTATGGGCACCAAGTTGCCACGGTTCTTGTGACCGGCGTCATAGGCCGGAACCGGCCCGGATGTGATAAAACCTTAGGTCGCGCTGTTGCGACTACAGCTTATATACCTCATTGATTTCAGGTCAGCCCCCGTGCATGTATCTGGTGTTGATCTGAAGGAGCAGCATGCTTAGAGCACTGTTCATCGGTCTTTCTGAAAGCCGTTCGATTCGGGCCTTTGCCGAGCGATCCTCCCTGGGACAAAAGATGTCGCGCCGCTTCGTGGCAGGCACGACCGTTAATGAACTCCTGGATGCCACCGTTGCCATGAACAAACTCGGGATCCGCGTTACCGTGGATAACCTGGGCGAAAACGTCACCAACCGCGAAGAGGCACTGCACAGTCGAGACCTCTATCACGAGTTGTTCAGCGAAATTGACAAGCGCAAGCTTGATGCGAATGTGAGCTTGAAGCTTACACATATGGGACTCGACGTTGACGAGAAACTCTCGCGCGACATCGTGTCGGAACTGCTCGAGCACGCTATTCAGCTCAACAGCTTTATCCGCGTCGATATGGAGGGTTCACCCTATACGCAGCGCACCCTGGATTTTGTGCGCGAGTTGCATCGCCGTCCGGGCGCTACCGGCCGCATCGGAACGGTGTTGCAGGCGTACCTCTATCGCACCGAGCAGGACGCCAAGGAACTCTGCGCGGAAGGAATTCGTATCCGTCTCTGCAAGGGCGCCTATCGCGAACCCGCGACAATCGCGTTCAAGGAAAAATCGGATGTCGACGCGAATTACGTGAAAGTCGCGAAACAAATCATCAAGAGTGGAACTTTCCACGGAATTGCAACGCACGACGAACGTATCATCGAAGAGATAAAAACGTGGTGTAAGAGCGAGAACATACCCGCAAGCGCCTTCGAGTTCCAGATGTTGAACGGCATCCGGCGGGATCTGCAGGAAAGCCTGGTGCGCGACGGTTGGGGAGTACGGGTTTACATTCCCTTCGGAACGGAATGGTACCCGTATCTCATGCGCCGTCTCGCAGAACGTCCTGCGAATGCCATTTTTATCGCGAAGAACCTCTTTCGCGGATAGAAATACCTGGTAGTTTCCGCCCCGCATCCGTGCGGGGCTTTTCTACGGGAGAAGAGATCCCCTGCCAACGGAAAGGGCACGCTTTCGCGTGCCCGGATATTCGCATGAATAGAGCGTTTAAGGATTCGGATCGTTGGGGCCGTGCTCCACCAGGCCCAGGTTGTTCAGTCCCTTCATTAACTGACGCTCCTGCTCGGAGTAAGAATTCTTCAACCGGTCCGAATTCAACGTTTTCTCGCGGTCCTCGGGAGACATATCGCTCATCTTCCACAGTTCCTGCATTACGGCCTTGCGGCGTTCCTGGTCCAATGAGCGGAACTGACCGTAGAGATCCTGCGCGCGCTTCTGTTGAGCCGGAGTCAAGTGCTCAAACACTTCCATACGGTTGAGAACTCTATCCTTCTCGTCGGGAGACATGCTGTTGAACTTGTTCAGACGATTGCGCAAAAGCTGCTGTCTGGCAGGCGAAAGCTCCTGGAACTGCTTGTCCTGCTCAAGCTTTTTTTCCTGCTGCTGAGGAGAGAGCTGCATGTAACGGCGCAACCAGTCTCCATTGTGAGGCCCAGGGCCACGGTAATGGAACTTGAAGGGCCGTGTGTTTTCGGTGGGAGGATTCACAGAAGGTCGCGGAGTCATGCGGGGCATCGACTGCCGCATATCCCTCGGCCTGCCTCCGGCGCGCCCATGGCCGCGCTGGGCCAACGCCGGGAGCGAGACACACACCCCCAACGTGACAATAGCGATCAGCCCGAACGGTTTCATAATTCGTATCCGCCTTAGTTCGACTGCGGTGTGTCGTCGTCAGCCACGTCCAGTGCGTCGAATCCCTGCAGCAGGTCCATGTGCTTGTCAAGATACTGCAAGTCTCCCACCGCAGTTCCCGTCTTTGCGACGACCTTCTGCTGCGTTTCCACAGGTAGTTTCTTTGCCGTCTCGGCTGGAGTCCGGCCGCCCTCGAACAATCCAACTCCCGCAGCCAGTACCAGCGTCGCGGCAATACCGAACGCCGGCTTACGCAGCCATGCGAACCAGTTTGCCGAACGTTTCTCGCGTTCTTCACGCAACAGTGCCTGAATCCGGACATCGAAGAAGGGCGAAGGTTCCGGCGCTTGCCACTCGTCCAGCAACGCCATTGTCTGTTGCAATGCCTTCCATGCCCCGGCGCAGCCGCTGCAATCGGCGAGATGCGCCTGTACTTCCGGTGACGCCTCGACGGCGCCACTGGCAACGTCCGGTAGTTGCTCGCGGAAATCGGTGCAGTTCATAACAGCCTCTAGATAAAGTCCTTCAGTTTTTCACGCAAACTTTCGTATGCGCGGAAGAGCAGCGACTTGGTAGCCGACTCGCTCAGTTGTAAAACACCAGCAATCTGGCGGTAGTCCATGTTCTGGTACTTATGCATGATCACCGCCATCTTCTGCCGTTCCGGAAGAGTTTCAATCTGCTTGCGTATGGCCGCCAGCCTTTCACGCCGCAGAATTTGTTGTTCGACGTTCAATGTTCCGTCGGCGACGTCGATCACAAGGCCGGTATTCTCATCCGGTTCGTCCAGGCTCAGCTTCACTTCGGGCCGATCGTGCTTTGAGTCACGCGCATGATTAACCGCGAGATTAGTCGCGATCCGATAAAGCCATGTCGTAAACTTTGCTTCCGCCGAATAACCTGCTCGCGAACGATACACGCGTAGAAAGACTTCCTGCGCGAGCTCTTCCGCAATCGCGGAATTATGTACCATGCGATACATAAAACTCACGATCGGCCGCCGGTACTTTTCGATCAGGTAGTTGAAGGCTGCGTCATCGCCATCCTTCACTTTCAACATGATCTCGGCGTCGGTGAGTGGTTCACTCCGCTCGCTATTCGCCGGTTCCGGTAGCCTCGCCGTACCCTTGGCGGAGTCTTTTGTCCCCTTCTCAACAGCAGGGAAAGGACCGTTGAGTGCGACGCTGCTCATGTCCGTGCAAACCCCCTGATTCGATGAAAGTTGCGCCGAAAGACCCGAGTCTTTTCGGGCCCATTCTTCGGCGTCGTCCAGCGGATTCGGATTGGGGTTGGGGTTCATGAAAGTCAGTCAATGGCCCACCTAATTATGCCTGATTGAACGGCGCAGGTCATGTTTCATTACTCGGCGAGGTGACTCGCAAGAGTTGTAGGTCTCTGCTATGATGTCGATGCACTTTTCAAGGGCGCTTAACTCAGCGGTAGAGTGCCATCTTCACACGGTGGAAGTCGTAGGTTCGAATCCTACAGCGCCCACCATTCCTGCACCTCGGCGGAATGGTAGTGAGCTTGGCACCGTATCTGATCATCTGTAGCGCAGGGCAAAAATGGGAGGAATTCCGCATCTATTTTCTTCCTAAGCCATTGAATACAAAGGCTACTGCGGGTTTGATCCAAGTACGGTGTTGTAACCATAACGGTTGATTTCCACAGCTCAGGTTGCAGTTTCGGCTTGCGCTCGGGAACTACCGCGGGTACCATCGGCACAACTTCCGAAGCCGCAATTCCGGATGCGGCGACCGCTTGCACTTACCAAGCGCAAGCGGATAAGAGCTTTAAAGAACTCAGTCGCCCCCCCCCCAAAGCCCACGTCGGTGTGGGGCGCGAGGCAGAATAAGATTCACAAGCAGGGTAGAGAAACCTAACCATATGAAGAGCGGACCTAACCATCCCTCCGCAAACGGAGGGAGAGGGCGCAGGCGGCGTCGCGGACGCCGGGGCCAAGGTGCGAACCCGGAGCAGGGGAATCACGAATCCCGGTTTCGGAGCGCACCCAACAGTGGCGCAAAGCGACAAAACCGTGGCGTAAACCAGAAAGTTCCGGATGCCGGAATATACACGGCACCTATGGACCACAGCTACCGTAATGGACGCGAAGGCAATGGCGAAGGACGTGGCGGACGGCAAGGATTTGTCCGTCACTTTGTCCCGTCGGAGATCGAGGCTATACCTGCCGACCAGAATGGCGCGAAGCTTATTTACGCATTCGTGGATGACCTGTTTTTCCTGGCCAAGATACAGGAGACGGCGCGCAAGCTGAATATCAAGGTCGACTTCGTCAAGAGTGACAAGGAAGTCGTTGATTCCATCGTCAACTCCGAGGTGAAACCCTCGCTGATCATCTTCGACCTCAACAACACATCGGCCAAGCCGTTGACAGCCATTCCGAAGCTCAAGTCGAAGCTGAAGAAGGGGACAAACATCATCGGCTTCCTGTCCCACCTTCAGGGCGACCTGAAGATGAAGGCCCTGGAGGCGGGGTGCGACATGGTGCTGCCCCGGTCGGCCTTCTCCCAGAACCTGCCCCAGTTGCTCCGCCGGCACGCGATCGACGACCTGATGCAGGAAGAGGCGTAAGAGAGCAAGCCCGCGACATGCCAGACGAATCAGGCCCAGACTCGTTCACGAGTTTGGGCCTTTCCGTTTGGGCGCTCCCAAGTTAGCCCGGAGGCCAAGTCATGTCGCGTCCACCAAGCAGGTGAAGGTGCAGGTGGAAGACGGATTGACCGGAACGAGGTCCGACGTTGAGCACCGTTCGATATCCATCCTCAATGCCGCGTTCGCGGCCGATCTTCGCAGCCACAAGTTGCAGGTAGCCGAGAATCTCCGCGTCTTCGGGAACGGCTTTGTTCAGTCCCTCGAAGTGACGCTTGGGCACGAGGAGAATGTGCGTTGGCGCTTGCGGATTGGCGTCTTCAAAGGCGAAGACTTTGTCGTCCTCGTAAACCTTCTTCGACGGAATCTTGCCCGCGACGATTTTGCAGAAGAGACAATCAGTCATGGTCACATTCTAATTCCGAGTGAAGCTGCGCTCGAAGGTCAATCGAGGCGAACCATGAAGACTCCGCCTTCGTCCGTATGGATGGAGCGGGCGATCTGCTGGGCGCGCTGTTTGTTGCCGTCGGGGACCTTGACGCGCACCCAGTACCCGGTGGGTCCGGGGAACTGGAGGACTTGGGCGTCCCGGTAGTGGCGCTGGATGTCGCGCTTCAGATAGACGGCATCGCTCTGATGCGGGAACGCTCCGATCTGTACACACCAGCGTCCACCGGAAGTGATGGGCGCGGGGGCCGAGAGAACATCGACCCGCACCATCGCGGTGCCGGGAAGATAGACATCGGCGGCCTTCGCGGCGGCCTCGGAGAGGTCGATGATGCGGTTGGCGTAGAACGGGCCGCGGTCGGTGATGCGGACGACGGCGAAGTGTCCCGTCTTGAGGTTCGTGACCCGGACGATGGAGCCAAATGGCAGGACATTGTTGGCGGCCGTCATGGCGTTCGTGTTAAAGATGGAACCGTCGGCGGCCTGGCGGTTGTGATACGGCGGGCCGTACCAACTGGCCATTCCGGTCTCGGACCAGAGGACCTTGGCGTTCGGGTTGACCCGGATCTCCGAGCCCTCGGGCGACGGCGCTGGCGGAGGCGTCCGGCGCGAGGTGGTCTGCGGAGTGGAGATGGTTGGCGGCGGCGGAACGCGGACACGCGCTCGCTGCTTGTGTCCGCAGCCGGTCAAGGCGATCTCGACACAGAGCAGAGCAGCCAGGCCGATGATGGGGAAAAGGGACGCGGAATGGCGTTCGCGTGCGGATTCATCGGAGACAGTTCTCCGGCGCAACGGGCCGAAACTGAGCAGCACGAATCTCACGTTGAACAGCAGCGAAAAACCAGAGCTCATCCATTTTCGATGGCACGTTCCAATGCGTCAATGTCACGGAACCGCAGGGATTAACCGTCTGTGCAATACCCCCTCCCCCCTTCTGCTGCTCCTTTGTTTTCAATAGGTTGGAAAAACTTCCTCGTAAAAATGACAAAACAAAGGAGTTAGATACCAAATATGACAAAACAAAGCAGTTAGCTGTTGGCTTTTGGCTCTTAGCAAGCAAAAACGTCGTCAGTCGCTGGTCGTCGGTCGTCCGCGAGACGGGCTGCTGAGCTCTAAGCTCCTGAGCAGAACAAAAGCAAAAGCTCGCGCAAGGCGGGCTTCGTTGATTTGTCTCTCTATATCTAGTGTGACATACAAGAGGGGGAAAAGGTGACATCGAATTGGAAACTCTATTTGCTTTGTTTTGAAATAGCTGGGGGAAATGTGTGACCTAGAACATCTTGACAAGTGATGAAAGCAGGTCTGAAAGTCCGAAGGTAAAAGCAAAAACGGATCACCACAGGGGTCACAGAGGGGCACGGAGGAAAGGCAAAAGATGAACGCAGAGGGCGGAGAGGAATTGTCGATTGCGGATTTCTGATTGACGATTGGATTGTCGAATATTCGGAGTACCGGATTGTTTAAGCCGGAGTGTTTACGAAAAAGGGCGTGGTTCCCACTCTCTGCTGCGCTTAGGATGAGGCACCCGGCTATCGCAAGATCATCACAAGGTTTGCGTAATGTCCGTGATCGCCACCTTCAAAGCGGCTCTTGCCCAGGGAAACTTGCTTTTGATCAAGTCGAATTCCGTGCCGGCATATAAAAACACACCGGTTCCTGTGATGAGGAAGCCAGCCCCCGGCCCACGCTTCCCCTCCACGTCGCGACTCCCCATTGTGAGCAGGACAGTATTGTTCTGCGAAAGGTTCTTTTCGGTCGTACACATGCCGCCGGCAGGTATTACAAGCTGCTCATCTGCCGTGATCTGGATGTAGCTGTTCCAGGTATTTACCAGGTGAGGAAGTCCGGTTGCTTCCTGGGTCACAATCGCCACGACCCCTTCATGTTCCAACACGCGCAAGAATTTGTCAGGTAGCATCTCGATCCAATTCTACTATCAGGATTGCCCGCGTCACGCGCGCGCGAACACTCAAAGCCGAATCCGGTTAGCTCGCGTCACACGAGACTTGCCGCCGCGTAGCAGTTTCGGCGACGGTATGGAGATTCAATTGGTACGCGCAAATACCATTGTTGTTTACGACAAATTGTTGTTTACGACAAGATGCCACACTCAGACTCAAAGAAACTCTGAATGGGGCATCTTGTATTGGACTGAATTGAATGAAAGTTATCGACGGTATGAGCCGCGATAGCCTTGCTCGTAACCCTTGACGTATCCCTGACGGTACTCGACCTTGTAGCGGTCACGGTTGCCGAAGCGGGAGTTGTAACCGCTGTTGGCATCGTTATAAGCCTGGCTGTCGGTTGGCCGGAACGGCTTGTTTACGTTTCTGTCGTGCTGGCCGTAACGGAGACCGTCTTCGTAACCGCGCCGTTCGGCGGCACTGCCGGTGGGGCCGTTGCGGTTATCGCGCATGTCGTTCCGGTCGCGACCATTATTATCCCTGCGATCGCGGTTCATGCCGTCGCGGGAAGGGATGCGATCGTTATAGGCCTGCTGGTATCCCCTGACGTATCCGCGACGGTACTCGACCTTGTAACGGTCGCGATTGCCAAAGCGAAAGTTGTAGCCTCTATTGGCATCGTTATATGCCTGACTGTCGGTTGGCCGGGATGGCTTACCTACGCTTCTATCGTGCTGACCGTAGCGGAGACCGTCTTGATAGCCATTCCGTTCGGCGGCACTGGACGGCCGCTGTCCGTTGTCCATCCCACGCTGGGGCTGAAACGCCAGCGCCAACGACGGGGTACACACGATGATTGCGGCCGCAAAAGCCAACAACCAGATTTGATTTCGCAAACTGTATTTCATGAAGACTCCGATCGTGATATTGGAAGCACCCTGCTCACGCCAGAAAGGGGGCGGTGAGTTCGCCGACGATCAGGGCAATGCGCGATAAGTATACGGCACCATCCGCGACGAGGAATCTGAAACACAACAGGCGAATGATCAAGAGGAAAATCCATCGTGTCCAGAATATTCCCGCTTCACGGATGGTACCGGTTTTGACCACAAGGATTACAAGGTCCGGTGTCTCTTGCTGAGCAATATTGACCATCAGGAGAAAAATTCCGGTTTCAGTGGCAGGAGCAGGGGGTGCCGCGGAGGGATTGGAAGGCTTCGCGGGTGATGAGGGGAACGAGAAGAAGAGACGCCACGGCATCGCTCCACCAGAGTCCGAAGAAGGCGTTGGCGAGGAGTCCGGTGAGAACGATGGCGGAAAGATAGGCGCAGAAGTCGGTTTGACGAGAGTCGGCCATCATGGCGTTGCTGGAGAGGGCGCGTCCGACGCGGCGCTTGGCGCGGCTGAGCAAGGGCATGACGATGACGGACAGAGCCGTGATGACGATGCCGGGAAGACTACGTTCGGAAGCGTCGCGAGTGATGAGGTCGTGCACGGCTTCGAACGTGACGTAAGCGGCGAGGACCAGGAAGCAGACGCCGACAATGCGCAGAGTGAGATTCTCGGCACGCTCACGGCGCTCGGGGTCGTGATCGGCGTGCATGCGCCAGAGAAGCGCGCCGCCGGAAGTCATTTCGATGAGGCTGTCAAAACCGAAGCCGACAAGCGAAACCGAACCGGCAAGAAACCCCGCAGTGATGGAGACGACGGCTTCAATGGCGTTCCAGGCGAGGGTGAAGTACTCGAGCGATTTGCCGCGTCGGACGAGCGCTAGACGGTCGGAGGGAACGGCGAGGTCGGACATGGAACAAGGGTAGCAGGTTGGGGGAAAGCTACGAAGCCGCTGAGCTACCGAGCAAAGGTAAAAGCAACAACCCACGTCTGCCAACAACGGCAGAAATGGTGCACCCGAGAGAAGTTTCGAGTTTCCGGTTTCAAGTTTCGAGAAAAAACAAAGACCCCACCCTGTCGCGAACTGCACGCGACAAGGGTAGGGCACGAAGATTAGGTGGCGCCCCCGGCCGCTCCACAAAAGAATCGTTGCTAAACCTGCTGGACGGTCGAGGCGGGCGTGTAGACACGCTCGGGTTCCATGGGGACGACGATCCAGAGGATGACGTAGATGAGGAAGCCAGTGCCGGCGAGAATGATGCAGAGCAGCCAGAGCACTCGGACAAGCGTGATGTCGAGTTCGAAATACTCGGCGACGCCGGCGCAGACGCCTGCGATTTTTTTGTCGTAGCGCGAACGATAGAGGTGCCTGGACGGCGCGGCGACTTGGGGTGCGATGCGGACGCCGCAACTCTGACAGAAGACCGCATCGGACTGGATTGGTTTGCCACAGTGATTGCAGAACATGGTTGCTCCTCCCCCGGGCTCGAAGCACGTCTACAGCCGGTCTGCCCGAAACCGTTCAAACGGGTTATACCACTCTCAGTATGAAGATACGACAGGGGGAGACGGAAGGTTCCGGGATTCGGAGGATGGTGTCCCAAGGTGGTGGACGGAGGACGGGGGAACGTGACTGGGCTCCGAACCAACCGAGGGGTAAACGGAGGCGGAAGAAGCGAAGGTGATTAGGCCAATTCCTCCCTTGAATTCAACACGTTAGCTCGTGATCTGGGTCACCATTTGATGTGATATCCTGCTGCTGAACCCCTAAAAGCCGCCGTTCATGGTTTCTGTATTGGGCCCATGGAATTGTGGCCTTAGGATGACATTGCCACGAGTACGTGGGAGCAACTGTGTAATTTGTCCGGAATTTGTGGACACCGGAAAGCGCACCCCGTCCGGAAACAGGGAGCGCAAGTTCCCGGCAGAAAGTACTCGTAGGGAATCCCCCAAGGACACCGAGCGAATGGGTCGCGGGTGTGGTGAGGAGATAGCGGTACATGCATAAGCCGATTAAGTATGTTGAAAAGGCGTTTACGTACGGCGCGAAGGCTGCGTGGGCGGCATTCGAGAAGCTGAACAGCATTCATCCCAACCCGTCGTTCACTCCGAGGTGGAGCGATAAGCCGCTGCTGAAGTCGTACCAGAAGACGAAGCCGCCGCTGGGCTGGCCGCGTACGACGGACTCACTGTGTCCAAAGTGCGTGCCGGAGATCCGGCAGCAGATTCTGGACGGCAAGCTGCCATACGAAATTCTGCTCAACGAGAAGGTCGGCGAGATCAAGGCGCAGATCATCGAGCGCGACGGCAAGATCCTGATGGTGAAGGATTGTCCGAAGCACGGGCACTTTGAAGACGTGATGGCGATGGACACGGCGTTCTTCCGTCACCTGGAAGAAGTGTTTCCGGGACGCGATATTCGCGCGCACAACGACGAAAAGCTGCACGACCACGGGACTTCCACGGTGAAGTATGGCCGCGGATCGGTGCTGACGATCGATCTGACGAACCGCTGCAACATGATGTGCGATCCGTGCTTCATGGACGCAAACCAGGTGGGATTCGTACACGAGCTGACCTGGAACGAAATCAAGCAGATGCTGGACGACGCCATCACGATCAAGCCGAAACGGCAGATGAGCGTGCAGTTCTCGGGCGGCGAACCGACATTGTCGCCGTACTTCCTGGACGCCGTGGCGTACTCACGCAAAGTGGGCTACAACTCGGTGCAGGCAGCGACGAACGGCATCGAGTTTGCAAAGAGTCCGGAGTTTGCGAAGCAGGCGGCGGAAGCTGGATTGCGCTATGCATACCTGCAGTTCGACGGAATCGGCAACGCGGCGAACAGCCACCGCGCGGTGGGCAACCTGTTCGACGTGAAGCTGAGAGCGATTGAAAATCTGCACAGCGCGGGCGTGGACATTGTGCCGGTAACGACGATTGTAAACGGCGTGAACAACGAGCAGGTGGGCCGGATCATCCAGTTTGCGCTGGATAATCCGAAGACGATTTCGTTCCTGTCGTTCCAGCCGGTGTCGTTTACGGGCCGCGACGAGGAAATCACGGACGAACGGCGCACGGCGCAGCGCTACACGCTGAGCCACCTGGCGCACGACGTGAAGAACCAGACAGGACTGGGCGAGCCGACTCGCGACTGGTTCCCAATCTCGTTCATGAGTACGTTCAGCGATTGGGCCGACGTGGTGCACGGGCCGGATAAGGATTGGGGGTCGCTGAGCTGCGGCTGCCATCCGAACTGCGGCGTGGGCATGGCGTTGATGATCGACAAGGAAACGAAAGAAGCCGTGCCGGTGACGGCTTTCCTGAACGGCGACCGCATTGCGAAAGATGTGGCGAAGGTGAACGACGCGGGACGCGGAAAGCTCCTTTCGATCGTGGGAATGGCGCTGGCACTGGGCCGGAACTACGATCCGTTCAAAGCGCCGAAACACTTCCGGTTCATGGACCTGCTGAAGAAGTTCGACAAGACGTTTGGCGCGACAAACAAGGCCGACGAGAAGTACGGCAAGTCCACGCCGGACCGCACGATCGACGACATCAAGAAGAGACGGCAGGACCGCTGGAACTTCCTGTTTATCGCAGGCATGTGGTTCCAGGACCTGTTCAACTACGACTTCCGGCGCACGGAGCAATGCATCATTCCGTACGCGACACAGGAAGGCGAAATCAGCTTCTGCGCCTACAACACGGGCGTGGGCTGGCGGAACATCATCGAGAAGATGCACATGACGGCGACGCTGACGAAGTGGTACGAAGAGCACGGCCGGCATGAGATCTTCGCGGGCGGTAAAAAGGTTGCAATGGAGAGTTCGGAGCACTCGCTGGCCCTGAACGAGGCGCACGTGCACGCCGACCGCAACCACACGCTGGACGACCTGGGAATCGCAAAGACGGCGCGCGAAGAGAAGATGCGCGCACGCGATGCGAAGCTGAAAGGTACGGACCTGAAGACCGAGGCGGAAAACGCCAAGATGATGGCCCTGTATCGTCAGCATGTGCTGGGCGAGAAGCCGAAGCCGGAAGGTTTCGTACCGCTCGGACAACTGGGCGCGACTCCGGCACCGGAAAAGAAAGAAGAAGTGTTCGGCGACTAAGAGCCGGCATCAGGGAAATGCGAAAGCCGCCAGTGATGGCGGCTTTCGTGCGTCTGGAAGGAAGCGGCAGGCAAAGGCAAAGGCGCGACGGTATCGATGATTGCCGATCATGCGACCGGTCGTGATGTCGCCGATTCCGAGATGATTGTCACTGTCGCCTCGTCGAGTCCTGACGAGCGAGCCAGCAGTTGCACCTCGCCCGGCTGTTTTGTGGCTTGCACAAATACGACACACAGCCCATTAAATGCTCGGCGGACGTTACTCTTGTCCGCCTCATGGCTGCTAGGGTCGCCGTTGCCGACACCGATGATTTTGCCGCATGTGCCGAGGATGCCCAACTTAGGGCCGAGCGATGCGCCCGCAGTGCCAATTTCGCCGGCACTGCCCCGTAGCGTTGCATCTTCGCCGCCAGAACCGCCGACAATGTGGAAAATGATCTCGTTGCCAGCATAGGGGACGACCCGGCCCGCTGCATCCACGATCTCAACCGCTACCACGGAGACATCTTCGCCGTCGGCAGAGATTCGTGCCCGGTCCGGTCGTAACACGATGCGCGCTGGTGCGCTGGTAGTTTCGCGCCGCTCGGTGAGCACGACGCGTCCAGACTTGTATGCGCGCGCCTCGATGGCGCCTGGAGTGTATGGCACTTTCCATTCCAGGTGGCCGTTGTGTTGCACGTCTTGCGCGCCGAGGCTGCGTCCATTGAGAAACAACTCGACCCGCTCGAGGTTCGAGTAACACCACACTGAGATCGGCTGGCCTTCGCGGCCCGCCCAGTTCCAGTGCGGAAAGAGGTGCAGCATAGGATGTTCACGCCACCAAGCCTGGTAATAGTAGTAGTTGTCCTTGGGGAAGCCGCAGGTGTCCATCAGCCCGAAGTGCGAGCTGATGCATGGCCAGCCGTAAGGAGTGGGCTCGCCGCGATAATCAAAGCCGGTCCAGACGAAGCCACCCGCGAGGAAGGGGCGCTCATCATAGATGCGCCACCAGTTTTCGGCGGTAGTGGCCCATGCCGGCGCGTAGAGATCGTAGGCGCTGACGTAGCCGCGCTCGGGATCGTTTTCGTAAATACCGCGTGTGGAGACCGTACTCGCCACCTCGGTTCCCACACTCGGCTGCGAAGGGAACTTCCGGTGATAGGCATCGATTTTCTCGGCATTGCCGTAGTTGAATCCCTGCACATCGACAATACTGGAGAGCCCCAGCCCCCAGGAGTTATTCATGGCTTCAGTGACCAGCCGCGTGGGATCGAGCCGTCGGGCAAGCCTCTTCATTGCCTTCGCGATGTTTGCGCCGCGCGGAGTTCCCTGGGCCGGTTCTTCGTTGCCGATGGACCAGATGACGACGCAGGGGTGATTGCGGTCGCGACGGATCAACCGGCTGATCTGGCTCAGACCCTCGTGGGACGAAGAGAACATGCGCGTTTCGTCCATCACCAGCATCCCGAGCCGGTCGCAGGCCTCGAGCAGTTCCGGCGTTGGCGGATTGTGTGAAGTGCGATAGGCGTTCGAGCCCATCTCCTTGAGCTTCTCGATGCGATAGAACTGGATGCGATCAGGCAGCGCCGCGCCGAGTCCGGCATGATCCTGATGGTTGCAGGCGCCCTTCAGCTTTAGCGGTGCGCCGTTTAAGAAGAAGCCACGGTTGGCGTCAAAGCGAATGGTGCGGATGCCGAAGGACTGCTCGTAACGATCGCTTACTCCGGAGGAGTTGGAGATGGTGACGATGGCGCGATACAGGACCGGCTTCTCGAGCGACCAAAGTTGTGCGTCCGGCACAGGCAACTTCTGCCGGCATTGAGTCTGCTCATGGCCGTTGATGGCATCGAGCGAAGTGGCTTGCCGAGCCACTTCCTTGCCTTCAGGGTCGAGAATGACCGTCTCTACCTGGCAGGGCGATGTCTCGTCCTGCTCGTTCACGATTTGAGCAACGACGGTCACTTCGGCGACCGAGCGCCGAACGGAGGTTGTAACTTGAACGCCCCACTGCGGTACATGCAGCGGCGCGGTCTTCACCAGCCAGACATGGCGATAGATGCCGGCGCCTTCATAGAACCACCCCTCTTGTTCGGTCGCGTCCACGCGCACGACGAGCACGTTAGGTCCGTTGAAATTGACGAAGTCGGTGATGTCGTAGCTGAAGGGCGCATAGCCGCTCAAGTTGCGACCCAGAAAATCACCATTGAGCGCAACCATGGCGTTGCGAAACACTCCGTCGAACTCAAGCGAGAGGCGTTTGCCAGCATCCGAAGCTGGAATCCGGAAGACACGCCTGTACCAACCGATGCTGGTTTCGGGATAGGCCCGTCCGATTGGCTTCGAGCCATGTTCGGTCAGTACCCGATCTTCCACAAACGGCAGTTCTACCGCCCAATCGTGCGGCAGATCGATATAGCGCCAGCCGCTGTCGTCAAAGTCATGACGCGAGGGAGCGAAGAGCTCGTCCGTCTTGGCGAACTCGGACTCGTCACCATAGCCAAAATCTTTTTCCGGATCGTTGGCGTTGCCGAGATGGAATCGCCAGCCGAAATCCATCAGCAGGCGTTCGCGCTGGCTGGCGGCTCCCGCCGCGTCAGAGGCGTGCGCGACGGGTTGTGACGCTGCCGGAATCTCCGCCGCAAGCAGACGGTTGGTGGCACCGGGCAAGATCGCCGAACCGGTGGTTGCTGCACCGATCTTGATGAACTCCCTTCGTGTCCAGTCAGACATTCCATAACTCCCGAGACGTAGTCAGCCGATTAGCGATCTTAAGAAGGCGGTTTCGACTTTCGAGAAAGTGTAACGGAATCGTTTCAAGTTTCAAGTTTCGAGTTTCGAGAATGTGCAAAGCCGGACGTCCGCAAGAAAATTCAGGTGTCTCGACTTCGCGCCTGCAGCACTATGCTCGACATGACAAGGGCACCCGCCGAAAAGAGAGAGACGGCGTCGCAGGGGAGAGTGCGCTGGGATGCTTCGCCGCTGCGCGGCTCAGCATGACACCCGAAAAGGGAGACAGCGCACGAGAAGGGCAAGGCACGAGAAAGACAGTTTCGGAAGTTTCGAGGGTTGCGAAAAACAAAAGCAAAATCCCCGCCCTGTGGCGAACGACGGGCGACAAGGGTAGGGCACGGGGCGTATCATGTTCGGTTCCCAATCAGCGCTGGGAATTGGGTGTGCTGAAGCGGAGCTGCGGGCAAGGCTTCTCGGGCAAGACTTCTCAGTGAAAACCTGGAGCAATTTTATGAGACGAAGAATACTCCTGATCGTAGCGATGGTTTGCGTGCTGGCCAGCCTGGCAGCAGCAGACGAAGGAATGTGGCTGTACAACAAGGCGCCGGTCAACAGGATCAAGGCGAAGTACGGCTTTGAACCGACGCAAGCGTGGCTGGACCATCTGCGGCTGGGTTCGGTGCGCTTCAATAACGGCGGGTCGGGATCGTTCGTTTCGCCCGATGGGCTGACATTTACGAACCATCACGTGGGGCGTGTCTGTCTGCAACAGCTTTCGACGGACAAAGTCGATTACATCAAGACGGGTTTCTACGCGAAGACGGAAGCGGAAGAAGCCAAGTGTCCAGACCTCGAACTGAACGTGCTGATGAACATCAAGGACGTGACGGCCGAGGTGCATGACGCGGCGAAGAAGGGCATGACCGCGGCAGAGGCAGGCAAGGCACAGCGCGAAGAGATGTCTAAGATTGAGACCAACTGCGCGAAGGAGACCGGGCTGCGCTGCGACGTGGTGACGCTGTATTCGGGCGGCATGTACAACCTCTACGAATACAAGAAGTACACGGATGTGCGGCTGGTGTTCGCACCGGAAGCATCAACGGCGTTCTTCGGCGGCGATCCTGACAACTTCGAATTTCCACGGTACGACCTGGACATTACGTTCTTCCGCGTCTACGAGCACGGCAAACCGGTGCAACTGGGCAACGACTACCTGCGCTGGGCGAAGCATGGCGTGAAGGAAGGCGACCTGGTATTCGTTTCGGGGAATCCAGGCGGCACGGATCGGGCGATGACGATGGCGCAACTGGGCTTCATGCGCGATGTGTCGTATCCGTTCGCGGTGGAGTTCCTGACGCATCGCGACAACCTGCTGAAGAAATTCTCGGCGGAGTCGGAAGAAAATGCGCGAGTGGCGGCGGACGAAATCTTCGGAATCGAGAATTCGCTGAAGGTGTATCACGGGCGGGTTCGCGGACTGGCGGACGCCAAGCTGATGGAGACGAAGCAGGCGGAAGAAGATGCGCTACGCAAGGCCGTGGACGCAAATCCCGAGCTGAAGGCGAAGTACGGCGACGCGTGGGACAAGCTGGCAGCGGTAAGCACGGTGGAGCGGAAGCTCTATCTGCCGTATGCACTGGAAGAGCGTGGCATTGGTTTCTCGGGCGAACTGGCCGGGATGGCGCGCGACCTGGTGAGAGTGGCGGCGGAAAAAGAGAAGCCGAGCGCACTGCGGTTGCGCGAGTACAGCGATGCGCGGTTGCCTTCGCTGGAGCAGGGACTGTTTTCATCGGCACCGATCTATAAGTCGATGGAAGAGACACTGCTGACGGATTCGCTGACGATGCTACGGGACAAGCTGGGCGCGGATAGCGAAGTGGTGAAGGCCGCGCTGAATGGCAAGACTCCGGCGGAAGTGGCGAAGAATGCAGTGGACAACACGAAGCTGTATGACGTGGCGTTCCGCAAGGAACTCTTCAACGGCGGAGAAAAAGCAATCGCAGAGAGCACGGACCCGATGATCGTACTAATGCGGTCGGTTGATCCGGAGGCGCGCGCGATTCGCAAGCAATGGCAGGACGAAGTGGAATCGGTCGTCCGGCAAAATGCGACTCGCATCGCACAGGCGCGGTTCGCAGTGCAGGGAACGGATTCGTATCCGGACGCGACGTTTACACTGCGGCTGGCATACGGGACCGTGAAAGGGTACGAGCAGGACGGAAAGAAAATTCCGGCGTGGACGACGATGGGCGCGACATATAAATATGCCGCGGAACACGGAGACAAAGATCCTTACAAGCTGGCGGAGACGTGGGTGAAGGCGAAATCGGCGATCAATCCGAAGACGCCGTTCGACTTCGTTTCGACGGCGGACATCATCGGCGGAAACTCGGGCTCTCCCACGGTGGATAAGAACGGAAACGTGGTGGGAATCGTGTTCGACATGAACGAGCCGTCGCTGGTGTGGGACTTTGCCTACGACAGCCGGCAGGGACGGTGCGTACACGTGGATTCGCGGGCGATCATCGAGGCTCTGCGGAATATTTACCACGCGAACGGACTGGCCAATGAGCTGGAAGGAATCAAGAAGTAGAGAAACTGCGTTGTAGGGAAGGGCTGCCTGAGGGCGGCCCTTTTTTAGTCACGAGTCACGAGCGGTAAGTAACGGCGAGGTTTCGGAGGTGTCGGAAGTTTCGGAGGTTTCGAACCACAAAAGCAAAGGCCCCACCCTGTCGCGAAAAGCGCGCGACAAGGGTAGGGCACGATGGAGCACACCACGCAGGAAGCGCGATGGCTTAGAATCTGCGAAGAGGAATTTGGAGATGGAGCGGACGTACTTCCATGTCGATATGGACGCGTTTTTCGTGTCGGTGGAAGAGTTGTATGACCCGTCGCTGAAGGGCAAGCCGGTGGTGGTGGGCGGGAAGGCAAACGAGCGCGGCGTGGTGGCGGCAGCCTCGTATGCGGCGAGGAAGTTTGGCGTGCACTCGGCGATGCCGCTGCGGACGGCTGTGAAGTTGTGTCCGCAGGCAGTGTTCGTGGAAGGGCATCCGGAGCGGTACAGGGAATACTCGGGGCGGGTGCATACGGTGCTGGAAAAGTTTTCGCCGCTGGTGGAGATGGCTTCGATTGACGAAGCGTACTTGGACATGACGGGGACGGAGCGTCTGCACGGACCGGCGTTGCAAGCAGCACATCTACTGCACGAGACGATGAAGCGAGAGACGAAGCTGAACTGTTCGATAGGAATTGCGGGAGCGCGAGTGGTGGCGAAAATCTGCTCGGACCAGGCGAAACCGAACGGCGTACTGTGGATCGTTCCAGGGGCGGAGGCGGCATTCCTGGCCCCGCTGGAGATTCGGAGGATGCCGGGCGTGGGCAAGGTTACCGAACAGAAGCTGCAGGAGATGGGCATTCAACTGGTGGGCGACCTGGCGAAGTGGGACGTGGAAAAAGTCCGCGAAGAACTGGGTGAGTGGGCGGCGACACTGGCGGAGAAGGCCCGGGGGACGGACGCGGGCGGATGGTATGACACGGCAATCGGCGAGAACAGCGATGCGAAATCGATCAGCCACGAACACACGTTTTCGCGCGACGAGGGCGATGCACAGGCGCTGGAGTCGATGCTGGCACGGCTGTCGGAGATGGTGTGCCGGAGGTTGCGCGAACAGAAACTGCACGCACGGAAGATCGAACTGAAGCTGCGCTACGCGGATTTCACGACAATTACGCGCGGACGAACAGTGGAACATGCGACGCAACTCGACACGGAAGTGTTTGGCGTGGTGCGGGAGATGTTTCGTACGAATCGCAAGGCGGGAAGCATGATCCGGCTGTTGGGTGTGAAAGTGGCGTCGTTCGAAGACGCTCCGGCGGAACAGCTTGCCTTGCTGGACGCTGGGCGTGACGACAGGATGCGTACGGCGCTGACCACGATGGACAAGCTGCGGGATAAGTTCGGCGAGAACGCAGTGTCACTGGCGACAGGAATGAAGGCGCGGTTCCGCGAGAAGACACACGAGAACCCGGCGGCGCTGCCCGGGAAGAAGAAGAGTCGCGAGTCACGAGACTCGGGTCACGAGAAATAAGGATAGTTTCGAGTTTCAAGAAAGTGCAAAAGCAACTACCCACTCGAGCAAAACCTGGATGCACCCGGCATCCACCGATTCACGTTTATTAGATGGGGAGATCGCTGCTGGCCTTGATGGCTCGGGTCCAGACGAGCGCTTCGGAGTACGCCTCCCAAGTGGTGGAATCCTTAAGATTCAAGTCAGCACAAAGCTCGCGGAGAGCCGTCCAGTCGCCGCGTTCGCAGGCTACGGCGAGGCTTAGCGCCTGCGCGATATGGTTGTCGCCTCCCTGGAGCGCGTCGCGACAAGGCGCGGAGAGCGGCAGGCGGGAGAGCACGTTGGACATCGGCTGGTCGAGGATGGCGTCAATGAGGGAGAGCATACCGGCGAGGAAAAGGTCGGTATCGTTCTCGCGAATTTCGGGCGCGAGGAGTTCGCAAAAGCGTCCGCGAGTGAGCGCGGTGACGAGAAGTTCCGAAGAACGGCGTCCGGCAAGCGTGACGGCGGCGACGATGGCGGTCCATTTGCGAATTTCGCCCTGCCCGAGCATGGTCAAGGCGTGGCGAATGGAGCGGATGGGGTAGACGCCAAATGCGGCGGAGTTGAGATAGCGCAGAAGACGATAACAAAGCGCGGGTTCCTGCTTGATGGCGCGCTCGACGAGGACGACATTGTATTCGGGCTCGAAGACCGTGTGCATGATGCGCAACACGTTCATGTGCAGGCAGGGCAGGTCGCGGGCGACGACCGTTACAGGCCGGCAGAAGAAATAACCCTGAAAATAATGATAACCCATGTCGAGAGCGGCCTTGAACTGGTCGTGTGTCTCGATTTTTTCGGCAACCATGGCGATGCCGCGACGCGAGTAGTCGCGGGCGAAGCTCTCCTGTTGCTCGGGCGTGGTGGTGCGGAAGTCGACCTTGATGATGTCGGCGAGGTCGGTGAGGGCGTGGCGCTGGTCGCCTCCCTCGAAATCGTCGAGCGCGAGAAGGTAGCCGGCGCGGCGGAGACGATGGCAAGCATCAATGACCTGCTGGTCGGCGGGGACATCCTCGAGGATCTCAAGAACGGAAAGATCGCGCGGGAGGACGGTGACAAGTTCCTCAACAAGGAGGTTGCGGGTGCAATTGATGAACGCGCGACGACCGTCGGTGAGGGAGTCGGTGCCGATGAGCAGAGAGGTGTCGATGGTGCTGAGAGTGGCTTCGTCGCCATCGCCCGTCATGAACCAGGCGTCAGCGCCGGAGCGGAAGAGCAACTCGTAGCCGTAGACGCGCTCGTGGCGATCGAGAATGGGTTGGCGCGCGACGAAGCGGATTTCACCGATTTCGCTGGTCTGGGGACCGCAATCGGAGAGCAGCTCAAGGCGGACAGGCTGGTTGGGTTCAGCGTGTAGACGCATACAGTACTGGGTTACACCTTAGTGGGGCGATTGGCGAAGGAGAGTGAAGAGAGATACGAGGCCGTGAGGCGGATATGGGATGGGGACCAGTTTGGGAAGGGGAGAAGAAGCAGTCAGCCGTCAGCACTCAGCATTCAGCCAGTCGAGGATCGGCTGCGAGCGAGACCGGGAATAGTTTCGAGTTTCAAGTGTCGAGTTTTGAGAAAGGGCAGAAGCAAAATACGGAGTAAAGAAGCGCCCAATTCAGGTCAAGCGACACCCACGGTATACCCGTTCTCCGATGAAGCAAACCATGTCTTGAGACTGGACACAAACGGCGCGAGAAGAGGAGGGCACGGAGAATTCATTTCCTGGAAGAAAACCCGAGTGCTACACTCCGCAATCATTTTGGAATACGGTAAGTCGTTGCCCGACAGTTAACCGCCGGCGATATTGTTCATCGGATTTAGCGGGTGTTCGTGCTTGCCATGGAAAGGAAGTGTCTCGTCTCATCGGGTCAGTTTCGCAGCAATTCGGCCGGGTTTATGTCATGAACAGATCGTGCGGACAAGGTAACGGCCAACGCGATGAGGAAGAAGATAAAGACGCTTCCAAACAGAAGTACTTCCAAGTCCAAGGGAGCGGTGTTGAAAAGCATACCGACCATCATCCTAGAAATCGCTACCGCACCAAGTAATCCCGCCATTATTCCCACGGATGCCGCCGATGCAATGCTCCTGAACAGCAACAAATTGAGGTTTCCGGGGCTTGATCCCAATGCAGCTCTTATCGCCAACTCCGTCCGCCGCTGCGCGATGTAGTGAGTGATTGTTCCATAGATACCGATGAAAGTAAGCAAGGCAGCCGCAAGTCCCAGCAGACCTAAGAGTAGGAACCGAAACCGGGGGAGTGCAACGGAATCGGCAATACGGTCATCAACCGATCGAAGTTCTCCGATTGGAATCTCGGGATCAACATTCGCTATTGCGTTCTGTAATGGCCGAAATATCGCTGCTGGCGATTCTTGAGTCTTGATGAGGATGAAATTGCCCCAATAGGGATACTGCTCAAATGGGACATAGACAGTGGGCCCAATTTGATCCGTCCGGTTGCCATAGAGTACATCACGAACGACACCAACTATTTCGACATCAGAACTATCGCCCTCGATTTTCAGGTGTTTCCCAATCGCATTTGTTCCGCCGAAGAATACTTGTGCAGCTCGTGCACTGATAATGCCTACATGGCGGTTGTCTTTGCCGTCAGAGTCCGAAAAATATCTTCCACCGATCAAGGGTACTTTGAACAGGTGCAACAGATTTGGACTGATCGGAACGACGGTTGTGTCCGGTTCGACAGAGACTCCACCTGGAGATCCGCCATCCGATGTGACGGCAAGACGAATCCGGCGGGATTGAGGCGGCACCGTTGGAGATAGAGCGACTTCTTCGACCCCCGGGATCGAACGGGCACGGAGTAATAGCTCTCTGTAGAAACGAACTATATCCGCTTGAGTGCGATACCGATCAACCGGGATAGCGATGTGTGAGGTCAAGAGATGTCTTGTTTCGATTCCGATGTCCACCTGCTGAAGGCGAATGAAGCTTTTCGCTAGAAGGCCAGCTGCTGTAATAAGAATGACGGCGAGGCTCACCTGGAGTGCGACAAACCCTTTAGGAACAAACTCACGAGAGGAGTACTGGAATACCGGTTATCGCCGGCGCGAAGTGCATCCGCCGGTTGTATCCGGGATGCGATGATTGCGGGAGCAACGGACGCAAGCGCGATGCAAACTGCCGCAGTGCCCATGGCGTAAAGAAATGCGATGCCCTGGATACGCAGTCCCGACACCAGTGGCAGAATGGCGGCTTGAGAAGACCTAACCAGATCCAAGAGTACTGAGGACAGCACGAGTCCTGCCACACCGCCCCAAAGGACATATTGCAGATAGGGGCGAAGCTGGGCCTTGACAAGCTGGCGACGGCTTGCACCAAGCGCAACTCTTATGCCCATCTCGGGCGCTTTGGACAGGGAAGACGCCAAGATCAGATTCGAAATGTTAATACAACCGATGAAGAGAAGAAGAGTTATGCCTATGTACAATGCCCAAATTGAGGTTCTTACATTGCCAGTGATGAATTCTCTCAGCGTGACGACTCGAAACTCTCTATTTGCACCGGAGTCCGGATGATCGGCCGCCATTGTTTTGGAGACGACTGCTAACTCAGCCAGTGCCTGTTTGAGAGATCTGTCGTTTTGCAGATGCGCAATTGCACGAAAGGCCTTAAAGTCCCGCCGCCTCAAACCAATAGGTCCGGATTTCAAAAGCGAGCCTACATTTGTCCACACCTGCACGCCCGCAGAGGGAAACTCGAACCTGGGCGGCATCACCCCAATAATCGTATAAGGTCTATCGAAGATCGAGATGACTTTCCCAATGGCAGAGGGTTCGGATGAGTAATACCTCCGCCAAAGGTCATCACTAATGACCGCGACATTGTCGCCGTTTGCTTCCTCTACATCGCCAAATGTCCTGCCTAGAATTGGCCGCGAACCCAGAACTGTAAAGAAGCGCGACGATACAGGGGCGAATTGCGTCTCCACAGCATGTCCGTTTACCCCGAGGGTTGCAGGTGTAACGGCAAAGAGGCCAACTCCGGAGAAACTTTGCACCTTTGAACTCAGGTCCACATAATCAGGCCACGAAAGTTGCCCATTTCCCGGCTGATCAGCACCAGAACTTACATAGTTTACGACGTAAGTGCGAGGTGCATTTGGGTACGGCAGCGGGCGGATATAGAGTGTGTTGACAACGCAGAACATCGCAGTGTTTATGCCAACCAGCACTGCGAGGGTAGATGAAATCACAACCGCATGAAGACCTTTTTGCCGTTCAACAAACCTTAGGAAATTCATCATCAGTGTGCGATTCCCGAGAAAATAGCTACTTCACAACACACCTTCTGGAAATTCAACCAAAAACTTTCTATAGAAGGTGAGAATTCAGCGAGGATTCATTCATAACAGATCTGCGCTCGAGAGAGTGACGCACGATGCAGCCACGGAAGAAAGGGACAAGCAAAGAGGCTTGCACGGGCCACCCAAAGTTTTTCATCTCGAAATCAGCGAACGGAGACAGAGGGTTGGTGGTTGCGGAGGAATGCGCGAGTGTAATCGACGACGTCGGCGATGATCTGGTCAAGCGAGCGCGTGGGGTTGAAGCCGAAATACTCGTGGGCCTTGGAGATGTCAGGTACGCGGCGGTTCATGTCCTCGAAGCCGGGGGCGTAGGCCTCGGAGTAAGGGATGAAGGTAATGGTGCTGCTGGAGCTTGTGAAATCGACGATCCGCTGGGCGAGGCCGTTGATGGAAATTTCCTCGGTGTTGCCGAGGTTGAAGATCTGGCCGATGGTGCGGTCGCAGTGGAGGATCTGGACGAAGCCGTCGATGACGTCATGGATGTGTCCGAAGCAGCGGGACTGCTCGCCGGTACCGTAGACGGTGATGGGCTGGTTGGCGAGCGCCTGGCGGACAAACGTAGGGACAACCATGCCGTATTGGCCGGTCTGGCGCGGGCCGACGGTGTTGAAAAGGCGGACGATGGTGACAGGAAGCTGGCGCTCGCGATGGTAGGCAAGCGAGAGAAATTCGTCGATGGCCTTGGAGCAAGCGTATCCCCAGCGCGAATTGACGGTGGGGCCGAGGACGAGGTCATCGGTCTCGGAGAAGGGGAGCTTGGTGGATTTTCCGTAGACCTCGGAGGTGGAGGTGATGAGGACGCGCTTGCACTTTTTGGAAGCGAGGCCGAGGACGATTTCGGAGCCGGCGACGTTGGTCTCGATGGTCTGGACAGGGAATTCGACGATGCGCTTGACGCCGACAGCAGCGGCGAGATGAATGACGACATCGGCCATGTCGACAAGCTCGGCCATGAGGTGGCGGTTGAAGATGGAGTCGGCATGGAAGGTGTAAGCCGAGTGAGTACGGAAGGTGGCGATGTTCGAGACACTGCCAGTGGAGAGATCGTCGATGGCCACAACGTTGTGACCGAGCGAGAGCAGGCGTTCAGTAAGATGGGAGCCAATAAAGCCTGCTCCACCAGTCACGAGAATGTGCATCCGGGTCTCCTCGGGTAACCAGTCATTATAGAGAAGCAGTCAGCACTCTGTATTCAGCCAAAGGAGAGGAAGTCTCGAGAAAAAGCGTTCCCACGTTATCGGCCCAAGGAAGGCCGCGAACGTGAAGCACGCGGCGGCCTGAATGGGCACCCGAGGCAGGTGGGCGGGATAGAATGCAGGAATGATTCTGAAGCGAGATGACGCGGAAATTTATTACGAGGTGCGAGGAAATGGGCCGGACGTGGTGCTGGTACATCCGTTTCCATCGTGCGGAGAGTTCTGGGCGCCGATGGCGGAGCGGCTGGAGGCGCGGTTCCGGCTGGTGATTCCCGACTTGCGCGGGCATGGGCGCTCGGGCGCGGGCGAAGGCGCGGCGACGATGCGGAAACACGCGCAAGACCTGGCGGCGCTGTGTGATGAGACGGGAGTGGGCCGCGCGGCATTCGTGGGCTGCTCGATAGGCGGGTACGTGCTGTTCGAGTTCTGGAGGGAGTTTCGCGAGAGAGTGCAGGCGCTGGTGCTGTGCGATACGAAGGCCGGAGCGGACACGGACGAGGCGAGGGCGAACCGTCTGCGGACGGCGGAAGATGTGCTGCTGAAGGGGCCGGAGACGGTGATCGACGGGATGATGGAAAAGCTGTTGGGTGAATCGACAAGGCGGAACCGCCCCGACGTGGCGCGAGCGGCGCGGCAGACGATGGCGCGGTCGACGGCGCAAGGGATTGCAGCAGTGCAGAAGGGAATGGCGGAGAGGCCGGATTCGACAGATACATTGACTGAAATCGATGTACCGACACTGGTAGTGGGTGGAGAGGAAGACTCGCTGGCGCCGAGGGAAGAACTGGAAAAAATGGCGCGAGGGATTCGCGGGACAGAGCTGAAGATGGTGGCGCAGGCGGGACACTACGCGCCATTCGAGCAAGCGGAAGAAGTAGCGCGGATAGTGCGGCCGTTTCTGGAGCGTCACGCGGGAAGGGCTTGACTGGGCGGTGCGTGAGACTTGAAGCTACAAGTAAAATCAACAGCAAAGGCAACAACCCCACCCTGTCGCGAACAGCATGCGACAAGGGTAGGGCACACTGAACCCTACCCTGTGGCGAACAGCATGCGACAAGCGTGGGGCACACTGGCAGAGGAGGCTTTGATCGGCGATGGTGGACAACTATCTGATTCCCGAAGGCGCGGTGCTGGAGGCGAACGGCGACGGCGAGGCGGTGGCGATCGACGGTGCACAGAACAGGGTGTTCCTGCTGGGACTGAAGATTGCGGAAGTGGTGGAGCAGGAGTCGCTGGATGTGTCGATCTATGCGTCGGCGGATGGGCAGGCGTGGGAGGCGAAGCCGGTGATGAAGTTTCCACAACACTTTTATGCGGGCGAGAGTCCGATGCTGCTGGATCTGACGGGGCGTCCCGAGGTGAAGTGGGTGAGGGCTCACTGGGAGGTAGCGCGCTGGGGCCGCGGGCCGGAGCAGCCACGATTTGTGGCGAGCCTGCGAGTGAGGGAAGTGCCGCGAGAGGTGATGCTTAGTCGCTAGACGCTAGTCACGAGTCACGAGAGAAACAACAGCCAGCAAAAACAAAAGCGACGATTCAGGACGGCAACGTCAACAACAGGATCGAAAGGAACGACCCCACCCAAGCAAAGCTTGGATGGGGCACCCGACAAAGTGTTTCCATCAATAAAGGCCCGGTAAGGATTGGAATGAATAAGACCGAAACGGTGACGATATATCCAGCGAAGAACATCACGGGTGGCGTGAGCCTGCCGGGAGACAAGTCGATTTCGCATCGCTACGCGATGTTGGCAGGGGTTGCCGAGGGAACGACGAAGCTCAAGAACTTTTCGAGCGCCGCGGATTGCGCGAGCACGCTGGGCTGCATGGAGGCGCTGGGATGCGCGGTGCGGCGCACAGGCGGCGAAGTAGAGATAGACGGAGCGGCGGGAAAGCTGCACGCACCGGCGACGGTGCTGGACTGCGGAAACTCGGGTTCGACGATGCGGATGCTGTCGGGGATTCTGGCAGCACAGGAGTTTGCGAGCGAGTTGACGGGCGACGATTCGCTGCGGAAGCGTCCGATGAAACGGATTATGGACCCGCTGCGACAGATGGGTGCGGAGATAGAAGCGAAGGGCGAGGGCGACAGGCCACCGCTGCGGATCGCCGGACGCAAGCTCAAAGGGATGACATACCGGATGCCGCTGGCGAGCGCGCAGGTGAAGAGCTGCGTGCTGTTTGCGGGACTGTTTGCCGAGGGCGAGACGACGGTTGAAGAAACAGTGGCGACGCGCGACCACACGGAGCAGGCGCTGCGGGCGTTTGGCGCAACGGTGAAGCGCGAAAAGGGCCGCACGACAGTGGCGGGCGGACAGCGGCTGAAGTCAATTGAGGCGTATGTGCCGGGAGATATTTCGTCAGCGACATTCTTTTTGTGCGCGGCCGGGATTTTTGCGGGGTCGAACGTAGTGTTCGACAATGTGTTGCTGAATCCGACGCGGGCGGCGCTGCTGGACGTGATGACGCAGATGGGGATGAAGCTGAACTTCCTGAAGGTGGAGGATCAGTTCGGCGAACTGATCGGAACGGTGCAGGCGCAAGCATCGGGGCTGAAGGGTGCGACGATCAAGGGTGCGCTGACGGCGGCGCTGATTGACGAGTTGCCGGCGCTGGCGGCGATCGGTCCATACACGCGGGAAGGAATTGAGATTCGCGACGCGAAAGAGTTGCGGGTGAAAGAGTCGGACCGGATTGCAGCGGTGGCGGAAAACCTGCGCAGGATGGGCGCGGCGGTGGAAGAGTTCGAGGACGGATTGCGGGTTCCGGGCGGGCAGAAGCTACACGGAGCAGAGATCGAGACGTATGGAGATCATCGCATTGCGATGGCGTTCAGCGTAGCGGCACTGAGGGCCGAGGGCGAGACGAAGATCGTGGGATCAGAGGCGGTGGCGGTGTCGTACCCGGAGTTTTTCGAGACGCTGGAGCGGATGGTGGAAAGGTAAAAAAGTCGGGCTGAGTTCAAAACAGTCGGATGACACGGACGTCGAGAGGCGCGCCACATAAGCAAAATCAACGGCGAAAACAAGAACCAAGGATGACGGTAGCGCGTTGGAATTAGGGGAGGATGCCGTATTGGGCGATGCTGACGTTGTCGCGAGTGGTGTTCTTGACGGCATACATCATTTCGTCAGCCTGGCGGATGATTTCGTGGGCGGTCTTAGCGTCTTCGGGGTACGTTGCGACACCCATGCTGGCGCGGATATTGAGGTTGAGGCCGTCGCCCTTGAGGAACATAGAGGTGCGGAAGACATCGCGCAGGCGGCGGGCAACAACCAAGGCGGCCTCCTTGCCTGTCTGCGGCAGGAGGACGACGAACTCATCACCGCCGTAACGGAAGGCGTAGTCGATGAGACGCAGGTTGGACTTGATGTTGTAGCCGATTTCGTTGAGCAGGCGGCTGCCGACGAGGTGTCCGTGAGTGTCGTTGACGTTCTTGAAGTGATCGAGATCGAGGAAGAGGACGGTGAACTCGTAACCGAAGCGAGCGGAGCGGTAGACCTCGGACTCCAGCGTCTTGTAGAGATGGCGCGCGTTGTAGAGGCCGGTGCAGTCGTCGGTGATGGTGAGTTCCTGAATTTTTTCAACGGCACGCGCGTTATCAATGGCGATGGCGGCATAGTCGGCGAGCGCCTGGAGAATCGCCATTTCGTTTTCGGCAAAGCCCTTCATGTCGACGTTGATGAGCTGGACGACACCGAGAGCGCGATGCTTGGAGACGAGAGGTATGCAGATGATGGAACGAGTCTTCCAGCGGGTCATCTCGTCGATGCGCTTGGCGAAACGCGGATCGGTGTAGACGTCGGGGACGACGAGTGGTTCGCGATGCTTGGCGACCCATCCGGCGATGCCTTCACCCATCTTGAGACGAACGGATTTAAGGGACTCGGAAGCGTCACCGACGGCGATAGCGAAGTAGAGTTCGTCGCTGGCCTCGTCGACCATGAGCAGGGACCAGGTGTCCGGCTGGAAGTATGCCGAGATCTTGTCCATGATGGTTTGGAGGACGGAGTCGAGGTTCAGCGAGGACGTGAGCGCTTTGGCGACGTCGTGGAAGATACTGAGTTCTTCGAGATATCGTCCGTATCCTGCGTCCGACGCCTCGTTGAGCATTCTGCAACTCCCGTTGAAGACCCAATCCGCGAGGAAAGGGGTACGACTGGCGCGTGCGCGCATTATACGGCGGATTACCTTCCAGAACCACCCGGTTACCGTACAAGTACTATCCTTGGGGTGGCGGTGTTTGGTGTCAAGTACCTGAAAGTACTCAGGCTACCGGTAATTTCGTATTCGGCTTTTTGTTTGACTTGGGTGGATAGGGTACCTATGATGCGGCGAAAGAACTTTATAAAATTAAGTCTCCTGGACAGGAATATCCGTGGGCACTTTTGGCGATAAGTTAAAGCGTGAGCGAGAGATGCGCGCAATCACGCTGGAGGAAATAGCCGAGGCTACCAAGATTGGAACGCGGTCTCTCCGCGCCTTGGAAGAAGAGCGGTTTGGGGTGTTGCCGGGCGGGATATTCAACAAGGGATTTGTCAGGGCATACGCGAAATACCTTGGGCTGGACGAAGAACAGGCGGTGGCGGACTACCTGGTGGCGTCCGGCGAGCAAACGGATGGGAACGTCTCGCTGACGGAACTCTCCAAACAGATGGAAGCGGCGCGGGAACGGGAACGCGACGAAGCGAGGCGGAGGCGGAGACCACACCCGCTGGTGGTTACGCTGGTCGTCATCGTGATGATTCTTGGCGCGGGGTATGGCGGTCACTACTGGTATAGCCAGCGCAAGGCAGCGAAGGCGGCGGAAAATCTGCTGGCAGAGCCAGTAGCGGAAACGAGCAGCCAGGCGGCACAGGCGCCAAGCAGCCAACCGGCGGTGGCGGAAACTCCAGTTGCGCCCACAGCGGCGCCACCAACCCCCGTGGCTCCGGCGACGGAAGCTCCCATCACAGTGATGCTAAAGGCGACGGGACGAGCGTGGATTTCGGCGACCGCGGACGGAAAACTGATTGCGCAAGAGACGATGGATGCTACGAATCCCCAGATGAGCGAACTGACGCTGCACGCAAACGAAAAGATGGTGCTGATTGTAGGCAATCCGGGCGGCGTACAGGCATGGTTCAACGGCAAACCGATTGAGTCGCTGGGAACGGAAGGTCAGAGAAGGTCAATCACGTTCACCCCTACTGGAATTGAGAACAACCCATCGCAATAAATCCGTTCCCATGGGGGAACGGGCGATTCGCTGCCAATAGATGCAACTCAGCCCCCAGGAATTGCAGACACCGGTGTGCCAAGGTACACTTTATAGAGCTAAAAACAGGCTATTGTAGCCGCTCGAACGTACGTGTTTTCGAGTATGAGTGAGGAGGAACTGGTTTGTCGTCAAAGAACCGTTTTTTGTTTACTTCGGAGTCGGTAACAGAGGGCCATCCAGACAAGATTGCCGACCAGATCTCCGATGCGATTCTGGATGCCTGCTTTGAGCAGGATCCTTACAGCCGCGTAGCTTGCGAGACACTGACGGCCACGGGGTTGGTGGTGATCGCCGGTGAAATTACAACGAAAGCGTACGTCGACTTCCAGTCGCTGGTGCGTGGAGTGGTGGCGTCGATTGGATACGACAACGCGCTTTACGGCTTCGATTCGAACACGTGCGCGGTGATCTCAAGCATCAACAAACAGTCCGGCGATATCGCGATGGGCGTGGACACGGGCGGCGCCGGAGACCAGGGCATGATGTTCGGCTACGCGTCGAACGAAACGCCCGAGCTGATGCCGGCGGCGATTGCGCTGGCGCATAAGCTGACAATGAAGCTGACGGAAGTTCGCAAGAGCGGGCTGATGCCGTACCTGCGTCCGGACGGCAAGAGCCAGGTGACGGTGGAGTACGACGAGAACCACAAGCCGGTCCGGGTGGACGCGGTGGTGATCTCGACGCAGCACGCGGAGACGGTTTCCAACGAAGACCTGCGCGCGGACATCCTGAAGCACGTGATCCAAGCGACGATTCCGGCGAGCCTGCTGGACCATGACACGAAATACCACATCAACCCGACAGGCCGGTTCGTGATCGGCGGGCCGATGGGCGACACCGGACTGACGGGCCGCAAAATCATCGTGGATACCTACGGCGGCATGGGACGCCACGGCGGCGGCGCATTCAGCGGCAAGGACCCGACGAAAGTGGACCGCTCGGCGGCGTACATGGCGCGCTACATCGCAAAGAACATTGTGGCGGCAGGATTGGCGGACCGTTGCGAAGTGCAACTGGCCTACGCGATCGGCGTGGCAGAGCCGGTAAGCGTGCTGGTGGATACGTTTGGCACGGGCAAGATCGAGCGCGAGAAGTTGCAGGAGATTGTGCGCAAAACGTTCAGCCTGACGCCAAAAGCGATCATGGAGACACTGAACCTGCGCCGGCCAATCTATCGCAAGACGGCGGCGTATGGGCACTTCGGACGGAACGATCCGGACTTTACGTGGGAAGCGACCAACAAGGCCGCAGCGCTGCGTGAAGCCGCAGGTCTGAAGGGCGCGGCGGTAGCGAAGAACTAAAACACCCGCCGCGACACAGAGCGGGGATTATCGAAGCTGGGTGAAGGCGCGCGAGCTGCGCGCCTTCGCCACGAAAGAAACAATTTTATGGGAGCGAAGGTAAAGCAGGAAGGTATGTCGACAACGACGCAAGTTCCTTCTGACGTCAAGAATCTGGACTTGGCTGACGCAGGCAAGAAACGCATCGATTGGGCAAACCAGTCCATGAAGGTGCTGCAAATCATACGCAAGGAATTCATCAAAAACCAACCGCTGGCCGGGATACGCATTGCGGCGTGTCTGCACGTGACGGCGGAAACGGCGAACCTGGCAATTACGCTGCGTGACGGCGGAGCCGACGTGGTGCTGTGCGGGTCGAATCCGCTCTCAACCCAGGACGACGTGGCAGCGTGCCTGTCGCGCGATTACGGAATTCGCGTGTTTGCCATCAAGGGCGAAGACCACGACACGTATTACCACCACATCATGTCCGCACTGGACCACAAACCGCACATCACAATGGATGACGGAGCGGACCTGGTGACGACGGCGCTGACAAAGCGTGACGACGCGGTGGAAGGAATCCTGGGCGGTACGGAAGAAACCACGACGGGCGTGATCCGTTTGCGCGCGATGGCGAACGAAGGCGTGTTGAAGTATCCGATCATCGCGGTGAACGACGCGGACACGAAACATCTCTTCGACAACCGCTACGGCACGGGGCAATCGACGGTGGACGGCATCGTGCGCGCAACGAATGTCATGTTGGCGGGAGCGAAGTTCGTGGTGGCCGGCTACGGATGGTGCGGGCGCGGACTGGCGATGCGGGCACGCGGGCTGGGCGCGGAAGTGATCGTGACGGAGATCGACCCGACGAAGGCGTTGGAAGCGGTGATGGACGGATTGCGCGTGATGTCGATGGAAGAGGCGGCGAGGATCGGCGACGTGTTCTGCACGGTGACGGGCAACAAAAGCGTGCTGCGGCGGGAACACTTCGACCTGATGAAGGACGGAGCGATCGTCGCGAACTCGGGACACTTCAACGTGGAAATCGATATCGAAGCGCTGGAGAAGATGTCGAACTCGAAGCGGACGACGCGAAACTTTGTCGAAGAATACTCACTGAAGGACGGACGCAAGATCAACCTGCTGGGCGAAGGACGGCTGATCAACCTGGCTGCGGGCGAAGGACATCCGGCGGCAGTGATGGATATGAGCTTCGCGGACCAGGCGCTCTCGGTGGAGTACATGGTGAAGAACCATGCTTCGCTGGAGAAGAAGGTTTACAAAGTTCCGGAAGAGCTGGACAAGCGAGTGGCGCGGCTGAAACTGGAATCGATGGGAATCAAGATCGACCGGCTGACGCACGAACAGGAAGAGTACCTGGCGGGGTGGTCGGAAGGGACGTAAAGAAGTTTCGAGTTTCTGGTTTCAAGTTTCAAGCAAAGACAAAAGAGTGAGTTTCAAGAAGGGCGTCCAAAGAGGCGCCCTTTTGATTTTGTGCGGAAGAGCCAGAGCAGAAGCAGTATGCTCTCCGGCATGGCAAAGACAAGATATGAAGCGCTGTCGGCGGAGAACTGGGCGGACTTTGAACGGCTGTTTGGCGAGCGAGGCGCGTGCGGCGGATGCTGGTGCATGGCGTGGCGTCGCAAGAGCAAGGAGTTTCGCGCGAACTTGGGCGCGGGCAATAAGCGAGCGATGCGCGCGCTGGTGAAAGCCGGACGGCCGACGGGAATCCTGCTCTACAAAGGCGACGAGGCGGTGGGATGGTGCTCAATTGCGCCGCGGGAAGAGTTCGTCAGGCTGGAAGGTTCGCGGGTATGGGCTCCGGTGGACGAAAAGCCAGTGTGGTCGGTGTCGTGCTTCTTTGTGGCCAAGCCGTATCGCAGCCAGGGAGTGTCGGTGGAGCTGCTGAAGGCGGCGGTGGCGTTCGCAAAAAAGAACGGGGCAAAGATCGTCGAAGGCTATCCGCAGGATTTGAAAGGGAAGAAGCTGCCGGACGCGTTCGTGTGGACAGGGTTGCTGGGAAGCTACGAGAAGGCAGGATTCGCGGAAGCGGCAAGACGGTCGGCGGGGAAGCCGATCATGAGGAAGGCGATCGGGTGGTAAGCGAGAACACCGGTTTCGCGCGAGCAAATCAGTTGGCCACAAGGGGGAGCGGCTTCCAACCGAGGGGCACCAGGCCTTAGGCATTAGCTGACCGACATCCGGATTCTGCCTCATGAAGGCTATCATTTTCTCCGATTCGTTCGGGCCAAAATGAATGTCGGTGTCGAGCACAAAATGAAACTCCGACGTATCGAGAACCTTTCGCATGGCAACATTATGAGCACTCCCGTATCCTAAGTTCCCTTCATTTTTTATGTACTCGAAGGCAATATAGGATGATCAACCGGGGTGGGTGAATTGTCGACTACATACAGCCATGGCGTAATCGATGATTGCTGGATGCAACGGAGGAAAACATCCAATTCGGTCTTTGGAGGATCAGTTACGCAATCGAAGCCGTTATCACGCGGGTGTTCTCCTTTGACTTTCAACTACATCCAAGAACAGATGGGAAATGTTTATTATCCGGGAGTCTGACAAGTTTTTAGCAGACCAGATGCCGCCGACCGGGCCCGCCCTGACAATCGCGACATCGCAATTATTCTTATTCATTGTGGGCACGGATCTTCTCTCAGCTACGATGTTGTGACTCCCGTCAGAGCGCGGGCCTTCAGGTAATTCTGTAACCCATCGCGCCAACTCGTGAACACATTCAACCGAGCAGCCTTGAGAGCTGAATTCTCAAGGACAGAGTATTTCGGCCGCGGCACCTTGGCTGGAAATTCTCCGGGGCTAGCTTTTTCGAGGCAAACTTTGGTGTCCGTAGCGCAAAAGATCTCACGAGCGAACTCGTACCACGAACAACTACCCTCGGCTGTTCCGTGGTAGACGCCATAGTTATTCGAGCGGCTGAGTGCGACCAACTGTTCCGCGATCTGCACAGTTGGTGTCGGCGTGACAAACTCATCATCGACGACGCGCAATTTGTCTCGTTCGCGAGATAGCTTCAACATAAGTTCAACGAAGTTAAGCCCGCCCTTAGCGCGGCATGGCTGGAGACCGTAAATGGCGGAGACGCGCAGGACAAAGTATCTTGCACCTATAGCGGAAGTAAAATGTTCTCCCGCCAGTTTGGTGATGCCATATACGTTAAGAGGAGCCGCAGCATCGGTTTCCAGATAAGGAGAACCTTTCTTGCCATCAAAGACATAGTCCGTGCTGATGTATGCCACCGTTGCACCCACCCTCTTTGCCCACTCGGCGACATGCTTTGCTCCGATTGCATTGGCCGTGAACGCGGCGATTGGATCTGCCTCGCATTTCTCAACGTGATGCATAGCAGCAGTATTGACGACGAAGTCCGGGTTATGGACCGAAAGAGCTGTCTCGACGGAAGAGGCTGACGTAAGTTCCACATCTGAATGGGTTAGACCGCATACCTTGTCGCCATTCCGCAGGAACGCCGCACAGACGTCGCTGCCAAGCTGTCCATTGGCACCCAGGACCGCAACTTTCATTTGTCACTCCCCGCAACACCGGGCAGCGTCTCGGCCTTAACCGGGTTCCGATTTGCGAGCTCTTTGAAAACCTGGATGTTGTAGTACTTAGGATTCTCCCAGTCACTACATTTGTCCATATTGCTGATGAGGTTACGCACGATGGATTTGACGCTCTGATGCGGGTGAAAGCTCAGAATCGTCTCTGCCCGCTCTATCGAGACCTTGTAGTTCCGCATGTCCTTAATGTGCTTGATGTCGAGCGCGATTCTCTTGCCAAACTCCTCTTCGACAGTGAGCTTCACGAGATCGGCGACTTCGCCGATGGTGTGATTGCCGGAAGCGATGTTATAGATGCCACTGACGGAATCGTTGGCTTCGATCGCGCGCGTGTAGGCCATGATGGCATCCTCAATGCTAAGGAAGGGTCTCCAGATCGCGGGATCATTGACGCGAATCACACCGTCTTTCATGGCGCACTTGAACATTGTATTGACGAGCAGGTCAAAGCGCATGCGCGGGCTATATCCGGAGACCGTCCCCTTGCGGAGAGCGATTACGGAGAAACCGGAATCGACCATTTGCATCACGGCTCTTTCCCCTTGAAGCTTCGATATGCCGTAGGGGTAAGACGAATTGACAGGACTGTCCTCGTCGAACAACCGGTTCTCGGTGTATCCGTAAACCGAACATGAACTGGCGTAAATGTAACGCTTCACCTTCGCCTTTTGGGCAATGTAAGCCAGATAAGCTGGCGCCGACGCATTGGAAACAAAATTCTGGGCAGGTGAAAAATCAGCCATGGGGTCGTTGGAAAGACCAGCCAGAAAGATGACCTGGTCATAACCGGCGAGATCAGAAACTTGCAGGTCGAAAATATCTCTGTGAACAATACCAACGCTGTCTGGCAGATGGTTGTCGAACCAGAACAAATCGACGACATCAATCTTGTAACCACGATCCAAAAGGTGTGGGATCAACGCGGAGCCGACATAACCGGCACCACCGGCGATAAGAATGCGCATTTTACTTCACTCCCGCAGAGAAGGCTGATTTGTGTTCGTAAACGATGTTGTCCGAAAGCGGCGACGCCAACCATTGCTGCAAGGATTGCGCCTTGGCGTCTTTTGCGGAGACCAGCACGTCTTTGAGCGGCCATTCGATGCCGATCTCTGGATCCTTGTAGAAGATCCCGGATTCCGCTCCCGAGTTGTAGATCCCCGTGCACTTATACTGAACCTCGCATTCGTCAGTCAGGGAGCAGAACCCGCGCGCGAACCCGTAAGGAGCGTACACCTGCTTCTTGTTCGCGGCTGTTACTTCAAAGCCGAACCACTGACCAAGCGTGGGCGAACCTTTGCGAATATCGACGGCGACCAGGAATGCCGCTCCGTGTGTCACGCGCATCAGCTTGCTCATCGGGGGATCCCACTGGAAATGAAGGCCGCGGAGAACTCCCTTGGACGAGCGAGAGTGATTGTCCTGAACCCAGTTGGTCGGCAGTCCGAGATCGCGGAAGTTGTCTTCGCGATAGGTTTCCATAAAAAAGCCGCGGTCATCGCCAAGGACAACCGGCTTGACCACTACAACATCGCCACCACAATGCGAACTAACCAATTCCAAAGGCATCAACGCACTCCCCTGGCAAAAATAACAAACAGAAGTCTGCGCTCTCTGTTGCGATCAAGCCTTCCTCGGAGCCATAAAGCCAAAGAGGCTAAATCAGGCTCCACCGATTGCAACTTGAGGCACCGGATATTATACCTTCGACGAGGATTTAATAGTTTTCATGCGCTACAAAGAATCAGGAATGATTTGCAACGTGCGTACTTGCGGGAGTTGAATTTTTTTGAAGGAAAATACGACGTTGCTTTTGCTTCGCTATCTTGTCGGGAACTTGATCCGAGCGGTTTCGCGTCAACACAGGCGAGGGTATCCGGCGAGGTTTGCGCACACTGGGGAAGGTCGGACAGCCGGCGGACACCCCGCTCAACAAGGGCGACGGCGAACGGGAAAGCGTTTATCATCGTGGAAGTCAGGGTGGATATGAAACACATAGCAGATTGGGCGCTGAATACGGCGGCGGTTCGCGGAGCCACGTATGCCGAGGCGCGCGCGGTGGATGAGCGCAATCGCGCGCTGGGAACGAAGAACGGCAAGATCGGCACGGCAAGCGAGTCGGAGTCGATGGGCGTGGGAATCCGCGTGATCGCCGATGGCGCGTGGGGATTTTCCGCGACGGAAGAGCTGACGAAAGAAGGCGTGGAGCGCTGCGCGGCCGAGGCGGTGGCGATTGCGAAGGCGTCGGCGAAGGTGAAGTCGCAGGAGTTGCGACTGGTGCCGGAGAAGGCAGCGAAGGTGGACTGGACGTCGCCGTGCAGGATCGATCCGTTTACGACGCGGATGGACGAGAACCTGGAGCTGCTGACGAGGATCGACGCGACGCTGCGCGCGGTGGAAGGCGTGACGCTGGCGGAGACAAACCTGAACTTCCGTCGCTACGAACAATGGTTCTACAACACGGACGGATCGGAGATTCACCAGACACGGACGGTGACGGGCGCGGGATACGCGGCATACGCGTTTGCCGGAAGCGAGTTGCAGAAGCGGTCGTTTCCGAACTCGTTTGGCGGACAATGGCAGAACAAGGGTTACGAGCTGATCGAAGAGTTGAAGCTGCTGGAAAACGCGCAGCGGATCGGCGAAGAGTGCGTGGCGCTGATGAAAGCTCCGCAGTGCCCCGAGGGACGGTTCGACATCATTCTGGATTCGTCGCAACTGGGATTGCAGATTCACGAGTCGATTGGGCATCCGATTGAACTGGACCGCGTGCTGGGATACGAGGCGAATTTCGCGGGGACGAGCTTCCTGACGCTGGAGAAGCTGAACCGTCTGCGCTATGGCAGCGAGCTGGTAAACGTGGTGGCTGATGCAACGGAAGCGCACGGACCGGGACTCGGAACATTCGCATATGACGATGAAGGTGTGGAGGCGCAGTGCGTGCCGATTATCACGCGCGGGGAGTTTACGGGATACCTGTCGTCGCGCGATACGGCGGCGATGATCGGGAGGGAACGCTCGGGCGGCAACATGCGGGCGGAGAGCTGGAATCGCGTGCCAATCGTGCGCATGACGAATATCAGCATACGTCCGGGAGAAAAACCGCTGAGTCCGGAAGAACTGATCGCGGGGATGGACGACGGAATATACATGGAGACGAACCGCTCGTGGTCGATCGACGACAAGCGCTACAACTTCCAGTTCGGATGCGAGCTGGGGTACGAGATCAAGGGCGGGAAGCTGGGACGGATGGTGAAGAACCCTTCGTACTCGGGCATCACGACGGAGTTCTGGAATTCGATGGAAGCGATTTGCTCGCGGGAACACTGGACGCTGTGGGGGACTCCCAACTGCGGCAAGGGACAGCCGCAACAGGTGATGGGCACGGGGCATGGGGCGAGTCCGGCGAGGTTTAAGCAGGTGAAGGTAGGGAGTGCGTACAAAGGAAAGTGAAGCTGGTGGCGAAGCGAATGCTGAAAAAAGAACGAGCATACGAACTATTTGAGCGGGCAAGGAAGATGTCGTCTGCGGACGACGTGGAAGTGTTGATTGGCGGCGGGAAGAGCGCGCTGACGCGGTTCGCGAACAACACGATTCATCAGAACGTGGCCGACGAGAATTACGACATATCGGTGCGGGTGCAGTTCGGCGGGAAGACCGCTCGGGCGAGCACGAATAAGTTCGACGACGAAAGCCTGCGGCGGACAGTGCGTGCGGCGGAGTCGCTGGCGAAAGTGCAGGAGGAAGATCCGGACCTGTTGCCGATGTACGCGCCGGAAGGAGAATCGGCGAACGATGTGGCGTTGCCGCAACGACGGTTTGCGGAGACGGCGGCGATTGGACCGGCGGAGCGCGCAGAGGCCGTGGCGAAGATGGTGGAAGTGGCGCGTCGCTTGAGGCTGAACTCGGCGGGAGTCTATGCCGCAAACGACACCGCAGAAGGAATTTTCAATTCGCGCGGCGTGACCAGGTGGCATGAGCAGACTCTGGCGGAGGTGTCGGTGACGATGACGGCGGAGAATTCGTCGGGCTGGCAGAAGGCGAATGCTCCGGACGCACGCGAGTTGCAGCCAGTATTGCTGGCAGAAATTGCAGCGAAGAAAGCCGTGGAGTCGGCAAACCCGAAAGAGCTGGCTGCGGGGAAGTACACGGTGATCCTGGAGCCGGCGGCCGTGCTGGACCTAGTGGGATTCGCCTTCTGGGATTTCGGCGGACTGGCGTTGCTGGATCAGCGATCGTTCCTGAATAACCGTGTGGGCACGCAGGTGTTTGGAGAGAACATCACGATCCGCGACGATGCGTATCATCCGTTGCAGGCGGGGGCGGCCTTCGACGCGGAGGGCGTGACACGGCAGAGGGTCGAACTGGTGCGCAATGGCGTGGTGGAAGATCTGGTATACGCGCGAGGTACGGCGGCACGGATACGGAAGTCGGAGTTTGCGGCACAGCTCGGAGCAGTGACGCCAACGGGACATGGCTTCGCGCTGCCAAACGAGATGGGAGAGGCTCCGCTGAATATTGTCTTTGAATTGCCGAAGGGGGTCCAGCCGAAGAGCGTGGCGCAGATGGTGTCGGAAACGGAACGAGGAATTCTGGTGACGCGGCTGTGGTACATACGGGAGGTGGATCCGTACGAAAAGATCCTGACGGGAATGACTCGCGACGGTACGTTCCTGGTGGAGAATGGAAAGGTGAAGGGTGGCGTGTTGAATTTCCGGTTCAATGAAAGTGCGTTACATATGTTAAGCAATGTGGTGAGCTTCGGAGAGCCGGTGAGGGCCAGCGGGGAAGAGTCGTTCGATATGGTGGTACCCGCAATGAAGGTCCAGGAGTTCAATTTTACGGAGGTCACAAAGTTTTAAGAATGAAGGCTTTGCGGACAAGTGGTTACCGATACTTTTGCGCGGTACTTTCGTAATATTGACGCTGAGGAGTGCGGGCGTAGACTGAAACCGTGGCATTCAGTACTTCTATTAACGACCTGCGAAGCTCAGTGCGATTCCCGCTGCAATTGCCGGTGGCAGTGCGGACATCGCAAGTGGAGCACGAAGCGGAGACGAGCAATATTTCCGCTGGCGGCGTTCTCTTCTATACCAAGTGCGAACTGGCGATCAATAGTACGATCGAGTTCACGATCTACATGCCCGGTACCATCCTAGGCTCACCTAAAGATATTTTGGTGAATTGTAGCGGCCGCGTGGTACGCTGCACCCGATGCGATGATCGTTGGGCAGTTGCAGCGATCATCGACGAATACCGGTTCGAACGATAAAACCGGCAACGTCGGAGATGACGGGTAATGGTGAATCCCGCCCACGAATCGAACCGAATCGAAGAGCATCCCACAGATACAACGCCTGAGGCCGCCTTGCGCATTATTTTGGCTGACAGCGAGCCAATCTTCCGCGTGGGAATGAGGAAGATTTTTGCGCTCGAAGACGACATAAGGGTTGTGGCGCAGGCCGAGACGTCGGCACAAGTGGCGTCGTCAATCGCGAAATTTGCCGCCGATGTGCTGCTGTTCGAAACCATATTGACTCCGAACCCGGCCGAGTCGGTGACGGAGATACTGGCACAGGCTCCCTCGCTGAAGATCATCCTCATCGTTCCGGAGATGAGCGAAGAGGAAACGGTGGAATACCTGCGGCGAGGCGTGCGCGGAATCGTAACACGCTCGATTGCGCCGGACCTGCTGATCAAGTGCATCCGCAAAGTAGCGGGCGGAGAAACGTGGCTGGATAATCGCGGCGTGAACTGGGTGATTGAGGCTTATCGAGCGCAGGCTACGCAACTGACAAACCCGCGGTCGAGGGTGCGGCTGAGCAACAAGGAACTGATGATTATTTCCGGCGTGACACAGGGCCTGCGCAACAAGGACATTGCACAAGAGGTGGGCACGACGGAACAGGTGGTGAAGAATTACCTGCGGAAGATTTATGACAAGCTGGGCGTATCCGACCGGCTGGAACTGGCGCTCTACTGCATGCACCACCGGTTACTGGAGAACTTTAAGAAGGAAGCAGAGAGCGGACTCGCGGCGAACAACGTGGCCGTGAACGTGGCTCCGGCGACGAAGCCGCAGCAGCCCGCAGTGAATCCGTTGACAACCCGCAAGTAGACTGCAAGGCGGAAGACGATTGAAGCGCGGAGAGGCATTCCGCGCTTTTGCTTTGTATGGATTTCCACAGCGCCAGACGCGCGACGGAAAACGCGGGTTACGTTACAATGATGGAGCCCGCCTAATTGTATTCCCAAGCGGAGAGATGGCCGAGTGGCTGAAGGCGCACGCTTGGAAAGCGTGTTTAGGGGAAACTCTAACGTGGGTTCGAATCCCACTCTCTCCGCCAGACTTCCCTTTCTTTCTTGTACTTATTCCCGTCAGCGGAAGTGGAACTGTTGAGGCTCGCTGGTTAAGCGACAGTTTAAAATTTGAGCCACCCCAAAACTTGAGTTAGACTGCCGTCGCGCCTTGCATGGGACGTACTGCACGACTTCTCCATCCCGCTCACACGTCAGCCCCGATTCTATCGATGGTCTCCTCGTAGTAGATGTTCGTAATCACGCTTCAACCGGCGAAATGTACGTTGCGCCTGTGCGCATCCGGCGTGCGCTCCAAACGATGTTGTCCCTCGCCGATCCCTGTTGAATCTAGTAAGAATGGGGAACCAAGGCGAAACACCCGTCACCTGGCGGCAAGCAGCGCTCAGGCTGGCGCAGGGAGCCCAGACTGGGCGACTCTGAACGCAAGGCCAAGACTGAACAACCGGAATGCTATCCTAAGTCGGAAATCAGGAACTGCGGCGGGAAATTCCTCGATCAGGCCTAGTGGTGACTTCTGTCAAATTTCGCGGGTCGATTATCTGCGCAGTGGCAGTGTTGTTTACTGTTGCCTCGCTGAAGGCGGCAGACCATGGAACAACCCTTCGACAGCAAGTTCTGACGACTTGGACGACAAACCAAGGATTATCGCAAGACTTCATTACAGCCATCACACAGACGCGCGACGGATTCCTCTGGGTAGGCACTCTGGGAGGGATCGCCCGTTTCGACGGAGTGAAGTTCCGCACCTTTGCCCATGAGGGGCCTTCTGCGCTCCATGACAGAATCAACGGACTGGCGCGAGACGGAGGGGATGGGCTCTGGATCGGAACGGCGGATGGCCTCGTCCACTTCAGCGACGGTCATTTCCGTATGGTCCCGTGGAAAGGGAACGCTCCCTATCGTGTCGAAGACGTGATAGAGGGAAACAACGGCAATGCGCTGGCATATTCCGGCGGGAAACTGTTACGTACCTCCGGCGACAAACTGGTTGAAGTGACGCTCCCTAAACAGGTACGGCGCGTGAATGTCTACGCTCTGAGCGCAAATCAAACTCTGTGGGTGGCCAACGACGAGAGCATTTTCGCCGTGCGTGACGGAAAGGTGATCGCACGTTATGCGCAGAAGAACATTACGCTGCTGTACGCGGACGATTTCGGAAACGTGTACGCCGGAGATGGACATCACCTATTTCGCCTGGCTGGAAATCGTTTCGTGCAGGTACGTTCGCCGGGGTTGGGAAACTTTGTCGATGTGATGGTCGACCGCAAAGGGCAACTCTGGATGGCAAGCGGCGGATTGCACGGCATCAGCCGGAAATCAGGGTCGAAGACGGAAGTGTTGACCGCAGCGGATGGCCTGGCAAACGACGACGCCCGAGTGCTCTTCGAGGACAGCAATCACGATGTCTGGATTGGAACCATTGCCGGACTACAGCGGCTGCATCACGGTATTTTTACCAGCTACACCGAAGGGGACGGATTGCCGCGGAGTCACAACCAGTCCGACGCCGTATTCCAGGACAAGCAGGGCGCGATATGGGTGGGCACACTGGAGGGCGGCGTCGCAGAATTAGTCGATGGCAAATGGAAGCGATTTGGTCCGGCCCAGGGAGTGCCTTCCGGGCAAGTGCGCGGCTTTGCGAACGGCAAGGACGGGCCGGTGATTGCAATATCCGACTATGGACTATTTGAGTGGCGGAATGGGCGCTTCATCAAGATGAATGGAGTACCTCACGGCTATCTGATATCTCCCGTGCGCGCAAGCGACGGCAGCTTATGGTTCGGCGTGCAAGGTAAGGGACTGTATCGCATGAGTGGCAAAAGTCTCACACACTTTTCCACGGCCGAGGGATTACCGAACAAGCCCGTTTTTATTATTCAGCGGGATAAGCGCGGTGGAATGTGGGTGGGACTAAGGAACGGTCTTTACCACTGGGACGGGAACCGCTTCGAGCGGGCGGTCGCCACATCCCAGGCTGTGCTTGCAGTGGTCCAATTGCCAAGTGGCAGGTTAGTGATTGGCACGATGGAAGGCTTGCAGATCATTGAAGGGGGCAAGCGCTGGACATTGACCCGCACGCAAGGATTGCCGGGAAACATGGTTCTCTCGGTGGTGGCGGACGAAGATCAAAATCTCTGGATTGCCACAAACATCGCCATTCTGCGCCTGACCGATCAACAGCTAGACGAATATCTGACGGGCCGAATTAACCATGTGGAGCCGGAGATCTTCACGGAGTCCGACGGATTAAAAAGCCGGGACGTGCTTCCACTCAATCAAGTGAATGCCTTGCGCGCTCGCGATGGGCGAATCTGGTTTGCCACCATGCGTGGAATTTCGGTGGTCGATCCACATATCACGGCGGGACCGGCGCCGAAGCCTGTTGTGGATTCCGTCCTGGTTGACGATCAGCCGCAGGATGCTGGGAATCTGACAATTCCGGCGGGAAGGCACCGCGTGACATTTGTCTTCACTGCCCCGTATCTTTCCGCAGCCAAGTACCTGCGCTTTCGCTATAGGCTGGCCGGATGGGATGACGACTGGATTCATGCAAGTAGTGCGCGCCAGGTTTCCTACACAGCTTTACCGCCAGGAAACTATCGTTTTGAAGTCGAAGCAGTGAATCGCGAGGGCATTGCAAGCCTGGCTCCTGCGCGGGTGTCAATCCATTTGGAGCCTTTCTTCTGGCAAACCAAACTCTTTATAGTGCTGGCATCATTGGCATGTGTCGCCCTGATTGTTGAAGTAACCCGGCGGCGGACGAAGGCTCGCGCGGAGCGGTTAACTCTCCGTTTTCAGGAACGCGCGGCGGAACGTGAATGGATCGCGTACCAGATCCACGACACCGTCATTCAGGACATGATCGGTGCGGAACTCCAACTGGAGCTGCTCGGTTTTCAGATCACCGATCAGCCGGAGTCGGCGATGCGAAGTATAGATGTGCTTGCAGGGCGGATGCGTGAAACCATCGCCCGCAGCCGAAACATGGTTTCGAATCTGCACTCAACCGCTGCGCCACAATTTAACCTGGTGGACGTTTTGAAGCATGCGGAATCCGAATTCCGTCTCGGAGAAGAACCGCATTTTCGCCTGGTCAGCGAGGGCGAACCGAGAAAGCTGCACCCATTGGTTCGCGATGAGGTTTATCGTATTTGCCGGGAGGCGCTGGCAAATGCATTTCGCCATGCAAATGCCAAGAACGTCGAAGTGCATGTATGCTTTACTCCACAGACTCTGGACGTGAAAATTGTGGATGATGGCTGCGGAATGAGCGACGAAACCAGGCTGCGTGGGCGGAGCGGGCATTTCGGATTGCGCAGCATGCAGACTCATGCCGCGCGGATTGGCGCAAGTATCGATCTGCAAAGCACGCCCGGCCACGGAACACGTATACATCTGCACGTGGTGACAGCACAGCCGAAGTGGAGCCGCTTCCGGCGCCGTAGCACCAATCAAGAATCAGGAGACAGTGAGAAGTGACAGTTTTGAGCCCTGATCAGGAAGACACGATCGAAGTCCTGATCGTGGATGACCATCCGATGGTTCGCGAAGGATTGGCCGGCATTCTGGCCAAACACCAGATGAGAATCACCGGACTTGCGGCGAATGGGCGCGAGGCGATTGAAATGTACAATGCCCACCGGCCACGTGTCGTGCTGCTCGACCTGCGCCTGCCGGACCAGAGCGGACTGGACGTAATCAGCACCATCCGCGCATCCGATCCCACTGCCCTTATCGTGGTACTCAGCTCCTCTCAAGGCGATGCATCGATCTATTCCGCAATCAGCCGAGGCGCAAGCGGATATCTTGTGAAGGGGATCGACGGCGCTACACTCGCCGAACAGATTCGACACGTCGCCGCCGGAGGCAGATGTTTGTCGCCCGAGTTAGCGGAAAAGCTTGCGAGCTATATTGCTTCAAAGAAGCCGAGTGCGCGCGAAGTTGAAGTACTCGGGTTGATCTCACAAGGAAAAACCAACAAGGAGATTGCGCAACTCCTCTTCGTAACTGAAGACACGATCAAAATGCACGTAAAGAATATCCTGCAAAAACTGCAAGCCAACGACCGGACACAAGCGGTTGTGATCGCCATGCAGCTCGGTCTTCTTGACGACTAATCTACCTGCCGTATTGTTATATCAGTAAACACCCGAAAGAGTAATCAAAAAACTATCCTTTACAGATGGATACGTTGTGCTGTTTTTGCCGCTAATCTACCCCCGGCATCCAAGTGCATTCCACGATGGCACTTTGCGAAAAGCCACCACTCGGAAGCTCGCCGGAGAGATTCTTACATGAAGACTCGATTTTGTGCTGGACTTCAATGTCGCGCGTCTGCGCTGATCATCGTTTTGCTGCTCTCAGCTTTTGCGGTTGCGCAGGTCAAACCGCAAATCACGCAAGCCGTCAATCCCACGATGCGAAGTGTGCTCGGCCGGACCGTGTCTCCCATGGCGAACGCCGCCAATGACCGTGGACGCGCAGAGTCCAACCTGCCGATGAAGAGCATGATGCTGATGCTGCGCCCGTCGGGACAACAGACCGCCGCGCTCAAGCGGTTCCTTGACGACCAGCATAATCCCAATTCGCCGAACTATCACAAATGGCTCACGCCGGAGCAATATGCCGCCCAGTTTGGCGCGGCAGACGCAGACGTGAAAACGGTCAGCGCGTGGCTTGTTTCCAATGGATTCTCGATTGACCAGGTAGCACACGGCAAAGACTGGATACGTTTCTCCGGTACAGCGGCGCAGGTGGAACAGGCATTTCAAACGCAGATCCATCAGTATTCGATCGCAGGAGCGACGAAATATGCGAACGCGACCAACCTGTCGATCCCGACAGCACTGGTTCCCGCAGTCGCAGGCCTGGTGAGCGTAAACAACTTTGTATCGAGTCCGCAGCACATTGACCAGGGGCGCATCGCACGCGACCAGAGCGGCAAACTGGTGCGCATGACCTCATCAGGAACGCTCACGCCGGCGCCCACGTTCACGGACCCGGGCCAACAGGAAGGAATCTACCTGACCCCGGGGGACTTCTCGAAGATCTACGATTCCGAGCAGTTGGTTTCCTCCGGTGTGGACGGTAGCGGAGTCTCGATTGCCATCGTGGGCCGTTCCGATATCAGCTTGTCGGACGTTGAGGCTTTCCGAACGGTATTCGGACTTCCCGCCAAAGACCCGAACGTCATCTACGCTTCGACTGATCCTGGAGTGGTTCCGGGCGATGACGAGGAAGCAGTTCTCGACGTGGAGTGGTCGGGCGCAGTGGCACCGCAGGCAACGATCAACTACGTGATTGGAGCAACGACGTCAAGCACGGACGGCGCGGCTATCTCCGCGTCCTATATTGTCGACAACGTTGTGTCGCCCATCATGTCGATGAGCTTCGGCATGTGCGAAGCAAATATGTCGGATACGCAGGTCGAGTTCTATCACATGCTCTGGCAGCAGGCGGCGGCCGAAGGCATCACGGTTCTAGTTTCCTCCGGGGATTCAGGCGCCAGCGGATGTAACGTGCCTAGCGCGGCATACACGACAACCGGGTTTGGCGTGAATGGACTTGCATCAACGCCGTACAACGTTGCCGTAGGCGGAACGGAATTCAACGAACCCGACGTTAACAGTTTTTGGAATTTACAGAATGGCGCGAACCAGTCGTCGGTGAAGGGATATGTACCGGAAGCGGTGTGGAATGAGAGCTGTAACGGCTCGCTCATCCCCAGTCTCACGAATTGCCATTTTGCTCCGTACTACATAGAAACGTCGGGTGGCGGTGGTGGCGCGAGTTCCTGCGCTCATCGAACGATCGATGACTCGGGGAACTCAACCTGTGTTTCAGGGTATTCGAAACCGACGTGGCAGATCGGACCGGGCGTTCCGCAAGACAGCGTAAGAGATTTGCCCGATGTCTCACTGGACGCGGCGGCAGAGCATGACGGTTACATGCTGTGCTACAACGGGTCCTGCCAATGGACGACCAACAAAGATGGATCGATTTTATTGCAAAGCGCCACGCTCATTGGAGGGACTTCAGCCTCATCTCCGGCAATGGCCGGCATTATGGCCTTGGTTGAACAACAACATGGCCAGTTCCAGGGAGTGGCAAATTACGAGTTGTACAAACTGGCAGCCGCGGAAGCGACTAGCGGTAATTGCGGTTCAAGCCAGCGGACCGATCCGACCAAGCCAACTGGATGTGTCTTCAATGACATTACTGACGGCTCCAATGCCGTGCCCTGTCGCTCGGGAAGTCCTAACTGCACAACAGCGGGACCAGCAGCCGGCAGTACATCGCCGCAAATCGTTCTTCCGGCCACCGTGCGTCTGCTGGACGGATACTCGGCGACGGCGGGATACGACCAGGCAAGCGGGTTGGGTTCGGTCGACATCGCAAATCTGATCAATGCCTGGGGCACGACCGAGACGTTGCCATCCACCACAAGCATGAGTCTCTCGCAGACATCGTTCAAACACGGCACATCGGTCACGGTAACTGCCCAGGTTGCGCCAGCCTCCGGCAATGGCACTCCGAGCGGCGAGGTGCTGCTGCAGGCAAGCACCGCGGGAGCAGTTCAGTCCGGGGAACTGACGAATGGAAGCTTCACCGGCAGCACGATCGATCTGCCGGGAGGCACCTATAACCTGACAGCGCAGTACTCGGGAGATGCTACCTACAGCAGCAGTACCTCCGCTCCTGTTTCGGTTACAGTCACGCCGGAAGACAGCACCCTGACCGGTACGACCTATGCGTATAGTCCGTTCTACGTGTTGGGTAAGCGGCCACTTGTACAACTGTCAGCGGCCCGCCTGGGCGAACCGTTCTGGATTCAGGTCCAGGTCGCCGGCGCCTCGGGTTCCACCAAGGCTACGGGCACGGTCAAGCTCTCCTACGGGGATAACAAGGTCATTGGCACGTATCCGGTCAACAAGGACGGATTGATTTCCGTGCAGTGCGGACCCTCCACGGAATGCGATCTTGGGGTTGGGAGCTACACGTTCACTGCAGAATACTCGGGCGACGCTAGTTTCAATCCGAGCACTACGACCATACCGTTCACCGTCAACAAAGGGCTCATCTACTGGGCCGTTTTCCTGAACACGCAAACACCACCTCCGGGCGGACAGGTAGTGGCAACGGTGGAGTTCACCAACGATCCCACGGTGATGCCGACAGGCACGGTGACGCTGACGCGCGATGACACCGGAGAAACACTAGGTAGTGGAACCATCGATAAAAATGGAACCGTGGTAATTACCTTCGCAGCTCCGGAAGGATCGTACTTCGTGGCTGGCGCCTACAGCGGAGACGACAACTACATCGCGGTTAACCAGGAGATAGGCCAGCAGATCATTACCAATGGCGGTTCGGGTACGGCCGCGACGAACACGACCCTCAGTACCGCGATCACAAACACATCATTAGGGCAAAGAACACAGATTAATGTGGCAGTTGCGCCGGTAAAGGCCAACAATGCGACTCCAATCGGTACGGTCACGCTGTATTCGGCAAACACGCAAATCAGTCCCGCGTTGATTCTGACGGGTGGCAAAGCCTCCAGCTTTGTCGAATGGGACTACGTGGGAGTGCAGCACGTTTACGCCATCTACTCAGGAGATAGGAATTTTGCGAGCAGCAATAGCAGCAACGTTGCGGTGACAGTGGCGCCGGCAACTCCAACGCTGGGCCTGACGGCAACAACTTCCTACGTCCTGCCAAATTCACAAGCCAGTATCACGGCAGCAATCAGCAGCGCCGTTTCCTCGGCAAGCATCCCGATGCCGACAGGCAGCGTTCAGTTCTACGACTCCGTCAATGGCGGAACGGTACAGCCTATCGGTACAGCACAAGCCATCAACATTGGGAATGGGGAGGTGCCCGTGGCTACCCTCGCCCCGCTGCTGGCGGCAGGAACACACTCGATCACCGCGCAGTACCTAGGAGATCCGAACTGGCATGGAGCTACCAGCGGCGCGGTGCAGATTGTGGCAACTTCGCCGGACTTCACTGTGGCTCCCACGGCGAAACAACTGACGGTGGTTGCCGGGCAGACTGCTTCGATCAACGTAAGCACCGGAAGCATCCTGGGGTTCAATGGGACCATTGCGCTGAGTTGCGGAGGGACGCTGCCAGAGGGCTTCTCCTGCAACACGACGACAGTGGCGCCCGGAGGCACGGGAACCCTGACACTCACGACAACGGCGCCAGGGACCACGACCCAAACGGCGATGATGCATCACAGAGATGGCCTGTGGCAGGCGGCAGGTATCGCCAGCTTTGCGATGATGGGTTTGTTCTGGTTGCCTCGCCGGCGGCGTTTCCACGGTGTCATCATCGCTCTGCTTGCATGCTCCATCACCGGAATGATGGTTGGATGCGGCGGAAACAGCAGCGGGCCGGTCGCGCCGTCGGCGATCATACTCACTTCATCCAACGCGAAGGTCGCTTCAGGTACGAGCGTGACCTTCCAGGCCTCGGTGAGTTCCACTAAGAAGTTGACAGGATTGGTGACGTTCTACGACGGCACAACGGTTGTCGGGGCAGCGATACCCGTCAATGGCTTGGCGTCGGTCAGCACTACATCCTTAAGTGTTGGAACGCACACGATCACAGCGAAGTATGCCGGCGACAAGGATACCAGTGCCGCCAACAGCTCCAACGCGGTGCAACAAACGATTACAGGGAACTTCACGCTGGTTGTGAATGCAACCTCTGGAAATGTGACGCACCCGATGAGCATTCCAGCCACGTTGCAGTAAGCGTGTCGTCGTACTCCCCCATGAGAGCAGCCTACGGGCTGCTCTCGTTTTATTGTTATTGTGCGAAAACACGCTCTGTCAAGCTTGCCAATTACTGGAGATCGACGATCGACGTTGTCCAGAAAAAGGGGTCGATCAACCGTGGTGCGAACTCCTATACTAGTCAGTGCAAGACATTGGGCGAGCTGTTCGAATCGTCGATCCGAAGGCAGTGTCATCTCAGATTTGCCCTAGTTGTCAGCGGTGTGACGTTGGCCATCACGCTCGTGACATCCCGGTTCAAAAGCACTGGCTCTCAGCCATGGTAAATATACAAGCGGCAGGTATCGGTTACCTGCAACGCTGCCCGGCACAGTTATCAGGCGCTCGCCGGCGTGCAATGCAAACTTGCGGCGCTTCAGCACGCAAACGCGTGCAAATCCGCGATGGTCGGTTCTAAGGAGAGTGTGGTATGGGGAAAAAGTTGGCAGAGGTACTGGCTGAGTCCGGTATCCCGATGAGTTTTGAAGCGGGGGGCAAGGCTTCCGATCAGGTTATGGATCGGGAAATCGAGAAAGAGCCCTGTCCGCGCGCGAAAAAGTTGCGGGATCTGTACTTCCAGACGCTGTCCTCTGCGACCAGTGAATTCTCGTACTGGTATACGCGGAAGTTCAAGCAACTCGACAACGAGGTTCCTGTTTATCGTCGCGCGGTTGCTCTGAAGTATGCGTTCTCGCATGCCACACCTGTGATTTATCCGGGCGAATTAATCGTGATGGGCCGCTCGCATTACTATCGCGGCTCGTTCCCCATGCCGTGGCTGTCAGAAGGCTACTACATGGCCAAGGAAGATGAACTGCACAAGGCGGCCATGGCATCCGGCAGCGCCAGTGCGGACGAGCTGACGAAGTTTGGTACTGGCGGCGGTAACGTTACGCAGAGCTTTGGGAATGTTGTTTCCCTCGCCGGCAAGTTCGGCATGCGCGCCGAAGAACTTCCCGCCACACTTCGGATCGCACGTGAGTGGGTGAACAAGTCGGTCGAAGATGTTTCTCGCAAGTTCGAACGAATGGTCCCTGAGTACCCGGTCAAAGAGTCCATCATGCGGAATGTGGTATGCATCATGGACTCCGGCTTCACCCTTCCGCTGGGCCGCGAGGTCATCAACTACTACTATCCGCTGCAACACGGTTTCGATGGCCTGCTCGAGATCGCCAGGCAGCACAAGGCCGAGGTAGCGGGCCGCGCCGGCGGTGATGGCATGGTTGGCATGAACCGCCTCTACAACTACGAGGCAATTATTCTGGTGCTGGAAGGCATCCAGAGCTGGATTCTGAACTATGCCAAGGAAGCCCGGCGGCTGGAAGCCTTCGAAACCGGCGAGGTGCAGAAGGAGGAATACAAAGAGATTGCCGAGCGGCTCGAGTGGGTTGCCCACAACCCGCCACGCACCCTCCGGGAAGCTATACAGCTCTGTTGGACGGTCCATATCGCCGTGCTGAACGAGGACGTGGCTTCGGGCATGTCGCCGGGACGTGTTGGCCAGATCTTGTTCCCGTACTTCGAGCAGGACAAGGACGCGGGCCGCATCAACGACGAAGAAGTGCTGGAGTGGCTGCAATTACAGCGCATCAAATTTACATGTATCGATGTATTTGGCAATGCCGGTGTCGTCGGCGGTGTGCTCTCCGGCAATACCTTCAACAACCTCGCGATGGGGGGAGTGACGAAGGACGGCCAGTCCGCGGCAAATGACCTGGAAAAGCTGATCATCGAAGCGGGCACTCGCTGTGTGACAACGCAACCTACGCTTTCGGTCCTCTACGATGAGAAGCTGCCGGAAGATTTCCTGCTGAAGGCCATCGAGTGCAACAAGACGGGAACTGGATACCCGGCGTGGGTAAACAATCGTAATGCCATGGATTTCATGCTGCGGCAATATGGCCGCGAGGGCATGACCGTTGATGAATCCCGTGCCTGGTCCATTGGCGGATGCCTTGAAAGTTCTCCCGGCTCCTGGATGGAACTCATGCTGAACGGAAAGAAATACGCCATCCCGGGCGGTTCGGGACAACCGACCAGCGTTGGCGTCCATTTCATTGGCCTGCCCAAGATTCTCGAACTGGTGTTCTTCGATGGCGTCGATCAGCGCACGGGCGATCGCGTATTTCCGGCGCATGGCAAAAAGCTTTCGACCTACGAGGAACTGTGGGCGCAAGTGCAAGAATACTTCCGCCTGGCCGTGGATTGCCTTTGCACAACCAACAACATTCAGCATGACATCTGGCGCAAGCAGAACATGGCGATCTTTACTTCCATTCTTAAGCCTGACTGCCTGAGCACGGGGCACCTGATCAACGAACTTGGATACCGCTACAACGCCACGTTCAACGTCGAAACATGCGGAACCGTGAACTTTGTGAACAGTCTCGTCGCTCTCAAGAAGATCATTTACGAGGATCACGAAGCGACTCTGGAGGACATGCGGGAGGCTCTCAAGGAGAACTTTGGGTTCAAGAAGGCCGAGGAGGTCGGGTCCTATTCCCTGGCCGACCAGGAGAAGAAGGACGGTGGCAACAACTATGACCGTATCCACTTCTTGTCCCTTACTGCGCCCAAGTACGGCAATGACGATCCGTATGCGGACGCCGTGATGCGTGAGTGGGAGAATTGGTTCTGTCCGATGTGCTCGGAGTATGAGTCGCTGTACGGCTTTCCTTTGTATCCCTGCCAGATATCGGTTTCCACGCACGCACCGATGGGCGCCGCTACAATTGCGACTCCCGACGGACGGCTCTCCGGCACGACATTCGCGGACGCCTCCATGTCCGCCTATGCCGGCACGGATCGCAATGGTCCGTACGCACTCTTCAACTCTGCGACTATCTGGGATCACACCATGTCCCAAAACTCGCAGATGAACCTGAAAGTTCACCCAACGGCCATCAAGGGACTGGAAGGCTCGAAGAAGCTGTTGGATCTCACCCGCGCTTACATGAGAAAAGGCGGCTTCCACATCCAGTACAACGTCGTTGACTCCAAGGTGCTCCGCGATGCACAGGCCAATATCGAGAAATACCGCGATCTCGTCGTTCGCGTGGCCGGCTTCACGCAATATTGGTGCGAAATTGGCAAGCCGATCCAGGACGAAGTAGTCGCCAGAACCGAATATGAGGGAATGTAGACATGCAAACTCAACTGCACAGACATTGCGACTGCCGTAACTACGCTGCAGTGGACGTTGCCAAAGGCATCTGCCACCGGACGAAGGAGTTGTTGGCAGCAGACGGGCAGCAATGCGAACACTACGTTCAACTGCCGAAATGCAGGTTCTGCAGCAACTACACGCCCTCGGGCGAGGAGTTCATCGGGGCCTGCAATGCAGAACCGGGCAAGCCGTGGACGTATCCCGACCTGATCGCCGTCACATGTGAGTCGTTCAAATCCCGACCTTTGTTGGCTGTGAATTCATGAATGATGCATCGCTCAAGGGGTTGATTTTTGATATTCAGGGACACTCCGTTCATGACGGTCCCGGCACCCGCACTCTGATCTTTCTCAGTGGGTGCCCTCTCGGTTGTACCTGGTGTTCCAATCCCGAAGGACAGCATCTTCGACAACGACTGATGTTTAAAGGGCAATTTTGTAAGAACTGTCCCCGGCGCTGCATCGAGGCCTGTCCTAATGACGCGGTTCGCCCGGCTGACAATGATGGTCCACTCGTTGCTTTTGATTATGAACTGTGTGAGACATGTGCCTCCAGGGAATGCGTCCGTAGTTGTTACATGCGTGCTTTGCAGGTAAGTGGAACCTGGTATACGGTCCAGGACGTGATGCGCATCCTGAACCGAGACCGCAGTTATTGGAACTCCGAAGGAGGGGTGACGTTGAGCGGCGGTGAGCCCCTTCTGCAACGTGATTTCGTTACTGCTCTCTTGCGGAGTTGCAACGAATCCTATATTTCCGCCTGCGTCGAAACCACCGCGCACGTTTCTCGCGAGACACTCTCTTCGGTTCTTCCCTATCTTCAGTGGATCTTTGTCGATCTGAAACATATGGACACGGAGCAGCACCGGCAAGGGACCGGTGTGGGCAATGAGTTGATCTTGAGCAATGTCCGTTGGCTGGCGCAGTCGAATTGGACGGGCAGGATGGTCGTGCGCATGCCCGTGATCCCGAAGTTCAACGACTCCGTGGAAAATGCTGCAGCTACGGCAGCGTTCATGCGAGAGATCGGACTGCGAGAAATTAACCTCTTGCCATTCCACCGCCTCGGAGCGTCAAAGCACGAGCAACTGGGATTGAAGTACGCCTATGCCGATCAACCAGCGACACCGCCATCAGTCCTCGGTGAACTGGCTGCTGTCTATGGAGACATGGGAGTCTCCTGTCATATTGGAACGGATACGCCCTTCTAACCTGCATCGCCTGGTGTCGTCTGCCGAGAACTCTCATTTACTCGGGATCAATTTCCGGGGAGCAAATCGTCAATGTTAGCGGCTGAAGCGCGCCCGTAGGACGCGAAGGGGCGTGAGGATGGTGTTCATGGAGTCGTTGAGATGGGAGAGACGGCGGAGCTGTTCGAGCGTCGGCTCGGGACGGGGACGGTCAGGGCGGGTGAAGTGCGAGAGCCAGATTGCCGCACAGAAGACAAACGAGAGCGAGCCTGCTATCCCTATGGCGTCTTTAGTAGAAAGGCTCCAAGGAGAAGCCCAGAGAAGCACGGTACGAATCAGTTGTCCTCCCCAGTTAATGAGACAGCCATAGGTAATTGCCCGTGTGCGAGGTTTCCACGAGAGCCCGAAATATGCGGCAAACAACATGACAATGACGAGCGCCACCACCACGGCCACGTCGACCACAGTGTCAAGGCTGAAGTAAAACGCCCACACTGGCCTGTTGTCAGTCAGAACTCCACGGGAAAAATAAAGTGCCGTAAGTAAAGATGCGATGAGGACAAGTCCGGCAATTACAGAGCCCGTTTCTCGAGGCATGGCTTCGTATGGCCGAAATACGTCGTTGTAGATTTCGCGAATAATTAACATCGTCAATGCCGTTTCAATTACATCGTCGACACAATACGCGGCTAAATAATCGTTCGGTTGACGAAAATAGACGTACATCATGACCAGAGTCTTGACGCATACGACGCCCAGGTACCACGTGAAAGCCGGATGAGTACGCCAGGCGCGCCGATAAAGGATGAATCCGAAACAAAGCAGTACTAGGGCATAGTTTACGAACCAGAGAAAGATGCGGAGTTGTTCGTGGTCGATATGCATGGAATTGGCTTCGGAATTGTAACCCGGCGGGGGCCGAGATGGAATGATTTACACGACGCGTGACGGTAGACGGGGGAATCCCGGGGGCAAGCACGCCAAGGACAGTCACAATTCGTTAAGATTGTGACAATGTTCCGTCATTTGTTGATTCGCATTGCAGCTATAACCGTGGTGGTTTGTTGGGGTGTGTTTGCACATGCCGATCAAGTTGTCCTGAAAAACGGAGACACGATCACCGGCAAGATCACCAAGATGGAAAAAGGAAAGATTCAGCTCACCACGTCCTACATGGGCAGCGTGCAGATCGAGTGGAGCGACGTGGCGAAAGTGAAGGCGACAGAGCCTCTTCACGTTGCGTTCCTGCATCAGGACCTGGAAGTGTCGTCGCTGGAAACGAAGGGTGAGGTTACGACGATCCAGACGCTGGACAATCGCTCACTGGTATTGCCGCGAGGGACGATTGAGGCGGTACGGTCGCAGAAGGAAGAAGAAGCGGCCTATCTGAAAGAGGTTCATCAGCGTCCACCAGAACTCTGGCTGGCTACAATCGATGCCGGATTGAGTGCGGCGCGGGGAAACTCGACAACGACAACCATGAACGCGGGAGCGACGGCGGCGCGAGTGACGGAGAAGAATCGCCTGACGCTGTCGTTCGCATCGTTATTCTCGGTGGCGGGAACGTCAGGTGCGGCGCAAACGACGGCAAACTCGATTCGAAGCAGTGCACGCTACGAAATCAACGCAGGCGACCGGATGTACACGTTTGCCTTTACGAACTTCGATTCGGACCGGGTGCAGGAACTTGATTTACGCAGCGTGTTGGGTGGGGGCCTCGGGTACCGGGCTGTCCAGAACAAGAAGCTGAACCTGAACCTGTATGCGGGCGCATCGTACGATCACGAGGTATTCCAGACGGAGCCGACGATGCAGACAGCGGAGGGGTTGTTCGGGCAGGACACGATGATCCACTTCAGCCCGCGCAACTCGCTGGAGGAGCGGCTGGCGATCTATCCGAACATTACGAACTCGGGCGACTATCGCGCTTCGCTGGACGTGAACAGCACGACGATGTTGAACAAATGGCTGGGGTGGCAGTTCACGCTCAGCGATGTGTACGTCAGCGTGCCGCCGCTTGGTGCAAAGAGCAATGACATGATCATGTCCACGGGACTGCGCGTGGTCTGGGGAAAGGAACGGACGTTCCAGCCGAAGCTGACTCCAATGCAGTTCCCCGATCAGTAATCAGCAGCCCCGGAGGAGAGCCGAGCCCCAGTGATAGCCGGCACCGAAGCCGGCAAGCACGACGGGCACTCCGCGCGAGAAGCCCTTCTCCTGCGACCATTCATGGAGCGCGATGAGCAACGAGGCGGAAGAAGTGTTGCCATAGCGCTCGATGTTGGAGAAGAAACGGGATTCGGCAACACCCAGGACCTTGGCGACGCGATGCATCAGATGAAGGTTGGCCTGATGCATGAGGAAGACGGCCACGTCTTCGATGGCAGTGGAAGTCTTGTCGAGCACTTCACGAATGGAGCCGGGAACCTTTTCGGTGGAATGCACGATGACGGAGCGGCCACGCATCTGGATCTCTCCGCTGCTGTTCAACCAAAGATCATCGACGTAAGCCCCGTCGGAATGGAGAACGGTGGCCTCGATGCGGGCGATTCCTTCGTCCCGGCGCACGAGGCAAGCGCCCGCGCCGTCACCGAAGAGCAGGGCAACGCCGCGATTCAAAGGTTCGCGATAGGCGTAAGAGGTCATCTTCTCACTAGAAATGACGAGTACGTTGCCGTATTGGCGGGCGAGTGTATCGGCAAGCGCAATCGCGAAGATGGAGCCGGCGCTGGCCACCGGCACATCGAGCGCGAAGGTTCCGCGGAGGCCGAGTGCGGCGGTGATTTCCGCAGCGGGTCCGGGGAAGGCGCGGATATGAGAACCGCTGGAGACAAGGACCGCTCCCAGCTCGGAGGGCTGAATACCGGCATTCTGCAGACAATCCTGCGCGGCGCGTACTCCCATGGAGACGACGGTTTCGTCTTCGCCGGCGACGCGGCGTTCCAGGACGCCGGAGACGTTGGCGATCCACTGAGCGGGTACGGAAAGACGTTGGGCCAGTTCTTTGCTGGGTAGTACGTGTTCAGGCAAATAAATGCCCGTGGCGGAGAGAAAACTCATTGAGTAGGACGACCCTTCGAGTGGACTGAAGTAATGGGTGAAACCGTGAAGCTTTGACTGTCATAGCAAAGCGGCAATGTGGACTCCTCACCGAGGAATGTCTTTATCGTACAAGAGACCACGGTGGAAACTCTACCGGGTTTTGTTGCTGAATTCGAAAACCTGGACGCCAGGGAAGGGTGCCAGCGAGTGATCGCGGTACTGGAGCTCGAGCCGTCGCACAAAAAACTTGGCGTAGACGGGATATTCGGACTCCGGGACGTTGAAGTCGAAGACGAGCCAGACGCGAGAGAAGCGGGTCGAAAGGTGGTTGATCTGGCGTACATCCGGCCGTGCATCAAGCCCGGCGACGGTGAGCGGAGCAGGGTAGACAATGGTTGGAAACACGGATGCCGCGGGCCGTTTGGCTGCGTAGTAATCGATGGCGAAGCGCGACTGCGGGCCCCAGATGACGAGAGCGTCGCCCGGCCGTGCATGTTCGGCAATATAAGAGGTCGCGGAGCGGTAATCATTCCACGGTGGCTCGCCGAAGTAGGTGCGGAGCCCGAGGATGTTGCCCGCAAGGATGACAACCAGGACCGGCGCGGCAAGCCATCGAGGGAGACGCGCGAGTGTGATGGCCAGGCCAAGCAGGAAAAAGGGCAAAGCAACGGTGAGGTAGCGCGGCAGGAAACAGGGCTGTATATAAATCGAAACCAGAAGGATAATGCCGACCGGCAGGATTGTGCCGAGGATGGGGATGCTCATCAGCCAGACCTCCTCGGAGAAGCCATCATGCCAGAGTGTTCTGGCAAAAAGTCCGAGGAGAACAAGGAATACGGCGAATGAAACCAGAATCGGCGTCAATTGTGCGCCGGAAAATTCGTAGACGAACAACTGAAAGGTCTGGCGGGAGAGAGGAGGAATCCACGCGATCTGCTGGCCGTCGCCGGCGCGGGCGGCCACGGCGAGGGGAAGACAGAGAGCGCCGACGGATGCTATCGCAAGCACAAACCTGCGGATTCGCCGGTACTGTGCAGGCACGAAAATAATGCCGACAACTTGCGCCGCGAGTATCAGGACGGCAAAAAGATGCGTATAAATGGCGGCCGTCGCGCAAAAGACCCACCAGGCAAAATCAGGCCCATTGCCGGAGCGGAGCGCGCGAACGTGGAACCACCACGAAAGGATCAGTAGAAGAATCAGCAGAGTATAGCCGCGAACGGCCTGCGCACACTCGACCTGAAGAACGCTAACGGAAAGCAGCGCAGCCGCGATGAGTCCAACAAACGAACCGTAATACCGCCGTCCAAAGAGCGCCAGCAGCACGAGGGACGCGATGGCCGGAATCACCGAGAAAGTACGAAGCCAGAACTCTGAATCGCCAAAGAACATCCAACCGCGCAGTCCGACGTAGTAGAACAGCATGTTTGCCTGTTCCCACATGGCGCGCCACATTTCATGCCACGGCAGGCGGGCGAAGCCAACACTGATACCTTCGTCGAACCACAGGCTTCGTTGGCCAAGATGCCAGAAGCATAAGATAGCGCCAGCAATCGTGATGACGGAAAGCCATCCCCAGAAGCGGCGCGTGTCAAGGACTGCGGAGCGGATGGACATAAGAAGATCAGCTCATCACAAAGAAGCGAGTTAGACAATCTGACGGACGTCCAGCGACGAACGGCATCGGCTAAGCGATCTCCGCAGCAGCCTCTTTGAGAATTTGCCACACCTGCTTGATGTCACGCAACTCGGTGCCAAGGTTGCCAACCGCCAATCGCAAGATATAACGGCCGTTCAGTTCGGTATGAGAGAGGAAGACCCTTCCGCTGGCGTTGACGCGGTTGAGGATTTCTTCGTTGTCGTTGTCGCTACCCTTGAACCGGAAGCAGACAACCGAGAAGGGCACGGGAGCGACGCGCTCCCATTCGGCGTCCGCGTCGATCCACGCGGCGAACTGCTGGGCAAGAGCAATGTGCGAACGAAGGATGCGCTCGACACCTTCGCGTCCGAAATAGCGCAGCACAAACCACAGTTTAAGTGAGCGGAAACGATGGCCGAGCGGGACGCCGTAGTCCATCAGATGGATGGCGCGTGGGTCCTCGGACGAGCGCAGGTACTCGGGAACGAGCGACAGGGCGCGGCGCAGAACGTCCGGGCGGCGCGTGTAGAAAGCGCTGCAATCGATGGGCGTGAGCAACCACTTGTGGGCGTTGACGACGACGGAGTGGGCGCGCGCGGCAGCGGCAAACTGCTGGTGATACTCGGGTAGGATGGCCGCGGCTCCGCCATAAGCGGCGTCGATGTGCATCCACATATCGTGGGATTCGGCGATGGCGGCGATCTCGGCGAGAGGATCGATGCTGGTGGTAGAGGTGGTCCCAAACGTGGCGACAACACATAGAGGCCGCTTGCCCGCGTCGAGATCGCGGCGAATGGCGGCTTCAAGAAGGTCGGCGCGCATACGGAATTCGGAGTCGGTGCCGATCTTCCGGACATTCCTGTGCCCGAGGCCGATGGCGATGGCGCCCTTCTCAATAGATGAGTGCGACTGCTCCGAGGTGTAGACGGTGAAGTTGGGAGAAGAACCTTCCTGGCGCGCCTCGGGAACGATCATCTCGCGTGCGGCAATGAGGGCATGCATGCTGCTGACGCTGGCGGTGTCGTAGATGATCCCGAAAAACTCCTCGGGAAGGCCGATCCACTGGCGAAGCCATGCGAGCGCGACATGCTCGAGTTCGGCAACGGCTGGCGAGGTGTCCCAGTGCAGGCCGTTGGTGTTAAGCGCGGCAGAGAGCATTTCGCCAAGGATGGCTGGCGTGGAACCGGTAGTCCCAAAGTAAGCGAGAAAGCCGGGATGGTTCCAGTGCGTGACCGCCGGAATGACCTGCTGCTGGAAGTCACGCAGCATGGCGTCGAACGACTCGCCTTGCTCGGGAGCCTGCGCGGGCAGGGCGTCGATAAGCGCGCCGGGTTTGCGGTCCGGCAAGACCGGGTACTGACGCGTGTCGGCGAGATACGAAGCAATCCAGTCGACGGTTTCATGCGCGGAGTGGCGGAAATCCTCGACATAAGCGGGCCAATCCTGGTCCGGACTGCCGGGGACGGAGAACTCAAGGCGATCGGAATCAAGTTTTGAGTGCGCCATAGAAGGAACTGATTCTAAACCCATCGCTGGGCAAAGAGACCACAGCAGGAAGAAATTGCTCCGAAGATGGGAAAGGGGCTGCCCTTTCGAACAGCCCCCGGGGAGGGCCTACCATGCCCAAACAGAGGTGAAACTACTTCGAGCGCTTTGCCGTCCAGGGACGCTCACCCATCCTCGTCTTGACGGTTCCAGTCATGGTGTCGCCGTCGACGGTGGCGGAGTACTCCAGGGTCATGTCGCCGCGAGGAGTGGAGCGTTTGACGGTGAAGCTGATCTTGTTGCCATCCACGGTTCCCTCGAAGGGCATGTCGCCGCGCCGGCCCTTGATGGTCCCGCTGATTTTATTGCCGTCCTGCTGAATGGCGAGCGTCTGCGTCATGGTACGGTTCCGGCCCTGCATGGACATTTCCCAGTTGCCGGCGACATTCGCTCCTCCATCGGCGGCGAGAGCAGCAGCACTGAAAACGAATGTGAGGGAGAGAATCACTGTAAGATACGCCGCAATTTTCTTCATCGAACCTCTATTCCTTTCGTTGTCGAATTTTTCCGCCGGCCGGACTTCTTCAAGCAAGGCATCGTACGAACGTGGGGATGAACCGGAGCTTAAGATTGGCCGCAGAAGCTACAACTATTAAAGGATGACGTGGTGGGCGAAGTCCCGGCAGCTGTGCGCGGCGTCACAGCAAGGGGCGTGGACGGCTGGGAAAATCAGGCATGATGCGGCTGGAGATGTCCCATGCATGAGCTGAGCATAGCGACGGCGATGCTCGACCAACTGGAAGACGAACTGGTGAAGCGCCCGGGAGTGCGGATCGCGAAGGTTGGCGTGAAAATCGGCGAACTCTCCGGCGTGGACCCGGAATCGCTGCGCTTCGGGTTTGAGGCGCTGGTGAAGGATTCGCACTGGGATCCGCTGGCACTGGAAATCGAGTACATACGGCGAAGGCAGAAGTGCCCGCGATGCCAGCACGAGTGGACGGTGGAGAATTGGTCGACGGAGTGTCCGGAATGCAGTGAGATGGCGACGCTGACGCTGGCAGGCGACGAACTACAAATTGTATTCATCGAGGTGGACGAAGAATGAGCAACCAGGTCCCGATGGAAAAGAAAGTCCTGAACGAAAACCAGTTGATCGCCAACGAACTGCGCGCGAAGTTTTGCGAGCACGGAATTCTGTGTCTGAACCTCATCAGCTCGCCGGGTTCGGGGAAGACGACACTGCTGGAGCGCACGCTGGCGGCATTCGATCCGAAGCAACGAGTGGTGGTGCTGACAGGCGACTTGCAAACGGAGAACGACGCGAAACGGCTGGCGCGATTTGGATTCCCGGTCAGGCAGATCGTGACGGGTGGAACGTGCCATCTGGATGCGCGCATGGTGGAGAAGCATCTGGGGGAGTGGCCGCTGGAGAGCTTTGACCTGCTGCTCATTGAGAATGTCGGCAATCTCGTTTGTCCTTCGAGCTACGACCTTGGGGAGAACGCCAAGGTCGTCATTCTGAGCGTGACCGAAGGCGAAGACAAACCGCTGAAGTATCCGGCGATCTTTTTTAAGTCCGAACTGATGGTGTTGAGCAAAATGGACCTGCTACCGTACGTGCCGTTCGACGCGGAAGTGGCGAAGCAGAATGCGCGCACGGTGCACCCGGGCATCGAGATAGTGGAAGTTTCATGCCAAACAGGCGATGGTCTCCAGCAGTGGCTGACTTGGATCGAAAAGAAGATGACGGCGATAAAGCGGACAGCAGTGACGGCATAAGAGAGTTGCACGCAGACAAGCCGCCCGCTGTGGCGGCTTTCTTCTTTTCCCGCGAGCGAACACGACGAGGGATTGCGCAGTCTGCCCCGAGCAGATAACGTTGACGGAGTTGCGGAGGCCCCTTGCCGGTTCGGCTTCGTGTTCGATCCTGTTTACCGATTCTTGCAGTGTTGCTGCTGACGGCGGTTTCGCCGGCGCAAGAGAACCGTACTTCCAGCCGCACACTCTCCCTTTCACGCATACAACAACTCCAATGGCAGCTACGAAAACTCCAGACGACGGCTCGCTTGCTGCATACGACGGCTCATCCGGACGATGAGGACGGCGCGATGCTGGCGCTGGAGTCACGCGGCAAGGGCGTGGACACAATGCTGCTGACGCTGACTCGCGGCGAGGGCGGACAGAACCGCACGGGAAGCGTGCTGTACGACGAACTTGGCGTGCTGCGCACGCTGGAGTTGCTAGCCTCGGACAAAGTCTATGGAGTGAAGCAGCGGTTTACGCGCGTGGCTGACTTCGGCTATTCGAGAAGTGCAAAAGAGACTTTTGCAAAGTGGCAGGGGCACGACGCAGCGCTCGGAGACATGGTGCGCGTCATACGGACGTTCCGGCCCGACGTGATCGTGTCGCGATTTGCAGGCGCTCCGGCCGACGGTCAAGGGCAACACCAGGCAGCGGGAATCCTTACGAGAGAGGCATTCCGCGCGGCGGCCGATCCATCCAGATTTCCCGAGCAGATCAAAGAGGGATTACAACCGTGGCAGGCGAAGAAACTTTACGTCAGGGTGAGGCCGGGTGAGAAATACTCGGTGGCGCTCGATCCGAGCGTGACGGACCCGGATGTTGGGAAGTCGTATGCGGAGATTGGACTGGAGGGGTTACGGTACCAGGAGTCGCAAGGAGCAGGCGCCGGTGGCGTGCTCCGAACGATGCGGTATTACAAACTGGTGGATTCGGCGATCCCGCCGACGGTGGAGCCGGACGGCCACGAAAGCGGATTCTTCGACGGCATCGACACAAGCTGGCGCGGATTGTCGGCTGATCTTGGCGCGGACCAGAATAAGGTTCCATGGCTGCGGGACGGGTTGATCGCCATTGGACAGAAGATAAAAGAAGCGAGCGTGGCGGCGGAGAGGAATCCGGAAGCCGCGTTTGGGCCGCTGCTGGCAGGAAGCGAGGAGCTGGCGGCACTCGAGGAGAGGCTTAAGCACCCGGGAGCTGATAGTCCCGGCGCACGCGCAGTGCAGCGAGCGCTGGACGAAAAGGCAAAAGAATTCGACGAAGCATTGCGGTTGGCCGCGGGAGTCGAAGTCGATGCCACATTCGATGACAGCACAGCGAGGCCGGAGACGTCAGGCATGGTGGTTCCGGGACAGACTTTCACGGTGGTTGTGCGCGTGAAGACCAGGTCGAAGATGCCAATGGCGATCGAATCCGTCACGCCACAATCTCCCGTGGGATGGCAGTTCGTGATGAAAGGCGCACCCGCGGACGCGATGAAGCCCACGGGATTGCAGTTCGTCATAACAGTTCCGGCGACGGCGGAATACACGCGGCCATATTTTCATCGCGACGATCCCGCTAGAGAGTCGGTCGACCAACTCGATGATCCACACTATGTGACGCTGCCATTCATTCCGCCGCCAGTACATTTCACCGTGCGCTACCGCATTGCGGGATTCGAACACACTGCCGCCATCGCTGTGACGTTGACCGCGGAGTTCAAGGACAGCGAAGGAAATGAAAGCCAGAGGCCGGTGGTGGTTGCGCCGGCGGCGTCGGTGGAAACGAGCAACGTGGTGCGGGTGATGCCTCTGTCAACGAGCGGTCCGATTGAATTGCAGGTGACCGTGCGCAGCTACGTCGCGGAATTGCATGACGCCGTGCTGACCCTGCACGCGCCGGATGGCTGGACGGTAGAACCGAGCCGGCAACCGGTGAATCTCGACGGCAAAGGTGCATCCCATGCGTTCAAGTTTTATCTGTTCCGGCTGACTGCTGGTTTGGGGCGCGCAGAACTGACGGCACAGCTTCACTTCAACGGTCAGGACTATGACCAGGCCGTGACCGTGCTGACGCGCGACGGCCTGGGAACGGGCTACTACTACGCGGCCTCGGTGCAGCAGGTGAGCGTGGTGGATGTGAAGTTTCCGCACAACGCAATCTACGGATACATCATGGGCGCGGGCGACGAGGTTCCACAGGTGCTGCGCGACATCGGCATGGACCTGCGGATGATCACACCGAAAGAACTGGCGAGCGGCGATCTTTCGAAGTACGCGACCATCGTGCTGGGCGTGCGGGCGTATGACGTGAGAGCCGATGTGCGGAAATACAATGCCCGGCTGTTGCACTACGTGGACAGGGGCGGAACGCTGGTGGTTCAGTACAACGCAAACATCGCCGAATTTAACGCCGGTCACTACGTGCCATTTACCGCAGAACTTGGTCGCGAGCGCGTGACGGAAGAAGACGCGCCGATGACGATGCTCGACCCGGACGACGACGTCTTCGATTGGCCAAACGCACTGACCGCGGCAGACTTCAACGGATGGGTACAGGAACGGGGATTGAACTTTATGCATTCATGGGAGGGAATCTACGAGACGCCGCTGGAAAGTGGCGACGCAGGCGAACCTCCGTTGAAGGGCGGACTGCTGCGCGGTACTTATGGTCGCGGGACCTATATCTACTGTGCCTATTCATTCTTTCGCCAGTTGCCGGAGGGCGTGCCAGGAGCAGTGCGGCTGTTCGTCAATATCATGACGTCGCCGAACGAGTGGAAGCACTGACCTGGCCACGGTTTTGCGATGGCGGATCAATATGTCCATAACTTTCACTTTTGTTGAAGTGCAGGATACGGTAGTGTGTTCGTCGGTGTAGCGGAATTTCATGGATGGCGGGCAGCGCCGGGTCGCGCCCCAGCCATCGTGCCGGACAAGAAGGAGCGCACGAGTGCAACTGTGGCAGATGGAGGTGCGATGACGGGAGGGCAAAACTTGACATCGGAGCTGCACAGCTTTGTGCGCGCGCGTACCTTGGTTGGAACCCGCATCGTCTATTACGACCATGGAACAGGCCCCGCGCTGCTGCTGATCCATGGCATGTTCGGCGATCACCTGGACTGGGAGCCTGTACTGGAGCCGCTCGCCGCGGAATACCGCGTCATCGCCGTCGACCTGCCAGGGTTCGGCGAGTCGGACAAGCCCGACGTAACGTACTCGACGGAACTATTTACGGAGATTCTCGGCGAACTGGTGGATGAGCTGGAGTTGCGCGAGTTCACGGCAGTGGGCAATTCGTTTGGCGGGGAGTTGGCGACGATCTATGCGGCGACGGAGCCGGAGCGAGTGCGCGCGCTGGTGATGGTTTCCGCCGGCGGGCTGAACGTGCGCAGCGAGGAAGAGTTGGCGCTGATCGAAAAGAATTTCTGCGAAGCAAATCTGCTGGCGCTCACGCCGCAATACCATGAGTTGATGTTCGGTCCGATTTTTTGCAGCCAGTCGGAGTGGCGGGCGCGATACCTCGAAAAGCAGAATCGAAAACTGGCACGGCCGGATTATGCGGCCTACGCGCGATCGCTGGCGCGGTGTATCCCGCTGGCATCGAGACTCGATATTCGTGGATACCTGCCAAAACTGAAATGTCCCGCGCTATTGCTTTGGGGCGACGGCGACCGGGTATTTCCTCCGGCGATTGCGGAAGACGCGGTGAAGCAGTTGAAATACGGGGAACTGCGCATGGTGTCCGACGCCGGGCACGCGCCCCAACTCGACAATCCGGTGCACTTTATCGCGCAACTTGAGGCCTTCCTGGCGACTCACGGCATTGCATAGTGTGCCCTCCGGGGTGCAACTCCCAAACAACTAGCGTTTCTACGAACTACGGACTCAATTGGCCCATTTCCGGCCGGCATGCGGCACGGCTCGAAGTTTCCGCTTGACTCGGGATGGCGAACGCGGCTAAGTTCATCGCGCCCGTGGAAGTGAAAACGAATGATCGTTTTCTTCTTTAGGGCGTGGTGGGGCCCCCAAAGAAAAACAATCGTTCGTTTTTTATTAGAACCGAAACATGAAGCCCAGGAGTCATGGATGCCGAAACTGAAGGACCAGGACGTCGAGCGCAACCAGGTGAAGATCGAAGATGCCGCGCTGCGGGTGTTTACGCGGCAGGGATACCACGGTACCTCGGTGCGTGAGATCGCGCAGCAGGCGGACGTCTCTCTCGGCAACATCTACAACTATTACAGAACAAAGGAAGAGATTTTCGAGAGCCTGGTGCGCCGCTACGGGGAACGGATGGCCAGTCTGCAACTGCGGGAGCTGACACCGCTGCTGGGTTCACTGGAGCCGTCCAACCTTAAAAAGCTGGCATCCGCGGTGCGGGAGCTGGTCTCCAATAATTCGGATTATTGGAGATTGATGTATATCGATGTTGTCGAATTCGGAAATAAGCATTTTGCCCATCTGTACCAGGATTTTCCAGACCAGTTGAAGAGGATGAACCCGGAGGCGTTCGGGAAGCTGCGAGCGCACAACGGAATCGACCCGGCGGTTGCCTTCGCCGGAATCTATCTGCAGTTCTTCCTCTACTACCTGGTGGAAACGCTATTCGGCGGTAAACAGCACCTCGGGGTGCCCGAAGACCAGGCCATCGGCCACTTCATCCAGGTTGCAACGGAAGGAGTTGGGCGCGGTGGCGTCAGTCGCAATGCGCAGTCGAAGACAGGAGGGACACATGATGCGAAGAATCAGTCTAGGGCTGGCGTGCCTCGCTCTGCTGGTGGCACTCGCCGGTCTCGCTAGCGGCCAAACGGCCACGACCGGACAGATCGCCGGAAACGTAGTTGACCCGACGGGAGCGGTAGTTCCGGGGGCGACAATCACCCTGACCAGTGAGGCCGGAGTGAAGCGCGAGATTACATCCGATGCGACCGGTCACTATCTTTTTCCCTTGCTTGCCCCTGGCAGGTACACGCTGGACGTCTCGGTAAAGGGATTTGCCCCCATCAAGATTGCCGATGCCGTGGTGAAGATCACGGAGACGACGGTGGTCGATGTGCCGTTGAAGCTGGCCTCGGCGGAAGCACAGACGGTGGAAGTGACGGCAGCGCCTCCACTGGTACAAGCGGACAGCGCGACGACCGGACGCGTGATTGAGCAGGACACGATCCGGCAGTTACCACTGCCAACGCGCAACTTCCAGCAATTGCTTACGCTGACAACTGGCACGAGCGGATCATTGGAGAACTCTTCGGAACTGGGTCGTGGCGATGCTGTGATCAGCGTAAACGGAAACCGCACGACGTCGAACGAAGTCATCATTAACGGCGTGGATGCAAGCTCAATCGGTACGGGTTCAACGCCCAACCTGGCGGTGCCCGCGACCGACAGCTTGCAGGAATTCATTGTCCAGACGAGCCTCTATGACGCGTCGCAGGGACGTAACACGGGCGGCATTGTGGCGGCGGTCACAAAGAGCGGCACGGACAAATTTCACGGCAACGCGTATGAATTTTTCCGCGATGACGTGCTCAACGGAAACAACTACTTCCTGAACCAGCAGGGCATCAAGAGGCCGGTCTACGAGCGCAACCAATTTGGCGGAACGTTTGGTGGACCGCTGAAGAAAGAGCGCGCGTGGTTCTTTGTGTCTTACCAGGGAACGCGCGAGACGAACGGAACTTCACTGACGAATTCACTGGCGACGGTTTTCGTTCCGGGCAACTTGACGAACGACCGCAGCACGGCGGCGATCAATACGTTCGCGGCGTCCTATGGCCTGCCGTCGTTCCTGGTGAATCCGATCGCCGCGAAGATTCTGCAGGCGAAGCTGTCGAACGGAACGTACTTGTTCCCGTCGTCGCAGGTTTCCGCGACAACAAACACTCCGGTGGCGACGACAATTCCCGCGGTTTCGAAGTTCCGCGAAGACCAGGGGAACGCGAACCTCGACCTTAAACTATCGAATGCGAACCACCTGTCGCTGAAAGCGTTTGCGGCGAACAATCCGACGACGCAGGCGTTGTACAGCTTTGCGGGAGTTGGCAACGCGCTGCAAACACCAGGCTCTCCCACGAGCTTCAACATGCATCAGAGGGTTTTCGTCGCAAGCGATACGCACATCATCAACTCCTACATGCTGAATGAAGCGCGCGTCGGCTACAGCGAAATCTCCGGCAAATTCACGCCAGAAGAACCGTTCAAGGCATCGGACTGGGGGATCTACAATCCGCTGGGGAACCTGTATTCGGGCGCGCCCACGATTTCTATCGTGAACATGATGGACCTCGGACAGTCTCCGCTTGCGGATAACTACTCGCAGACGAAAACGTACTCGTTCAGCGACATGGTCACGTGGACACACGGACGCCACACGCTGAAGTTCGGCGGTGACTACAAGCGGCAGGAAGCGAACCTGATCTTCAACGCGTACACGCGCGGCCAAATGTATTTTGCCGACATGACGACGTTCCTGATGGGGATTCCTCTGCTCTCGATCATGGGGTCGGGCGATCCGGCACGCGATAACCGGGCGAACGATTTCTCGTTTTATCTTCAGGACGACTGGCGCGTTAACAACCGTCTGACGATCAATGCGGGTGTACGCTACGACTACTTCGGACAGTTCTACGATACGAAGGGGCGCTACGTGGAGTTTGATCCGACGCTGGCACAGACGGCAGTCGTTGGTGGCGTGAAAACTCTTACTGCGGGATTTGTGCAGGCCGGGAACGGTAATCTGCCCGGTATTCCAAAAGTAGAGAATGGACTCGCACCGGCGGATACGAACAATTTCGGACCGCGCATCGGCTTTGCATTCCGCCCATTTGAAAACGACAACCGGCTGGTGCTGCGCGGCGGCTACGGTATCTATTACGACCGTCCGAACGCGCGATTGCTCAACAGCCAGGTGTTCAACGCTCCGTATTACACGCTGGCAATGAATATCTTTACGGCGGTACCAGGGATTACGATGTATCCGCAGATGGGCGACCCGTTCATCCATGTGCCGCAGCCATCGGCTTACCCGATCGCATTCAACAACGCGACGACATTTCCGTATGGTGGACCGCCGTGGGTACTGCCGGGGTCGGTAGTTTATAACGGCGTTCCAGTGACGGTTCCGTTGACCGTGCCAGTGAGCGGAATTTATCCGAACCGCCACAAGTTCCTCACTCCCTACGTGCAGCAGTTCAACTTCGGCATGCAATGGGAGATGGTGAACAACCTGATGCTCGACCTCAGCTACGTTGGTTCACAGGGACGCAAACTGTCGCGGCTCCGCGCCCTGAACCAGCCGGCAATTCCAGGCGCGGCATTTGCAGGCCCGTATTCGCCCGCGATGTCGGCCTTGGCCTCGCCGGTATTCAGCACGTTTGGGGTCGAGAGCAGCGCGTCGTCGAGCTACAACTCTTTGCAGGCGAGCCTGACGAAGCGCTTCTCGAATGGATTGCAGTTCCTGGCGAGCTACACGTGGTCGCACTCGATCGATAACTATTCAGGCGGCGACGTCAATGACCTGGTGGGACTCTCCGGCAACCAGGCGACCGGCGACTATCGAGCGTCGTCAGACTTCGACCGGCGGCACAGGTTCGTAATCAGCTTCGTCTACGATTTGCCGAAGGCGTATCGCGGCGGTTCGCAGGTGCTTGACCGGCTGATGAACAATTGGGAGATCGCGGGGATCGGAACAGTGCAGTCGGGCGTGCCGTATTCCATCCTCGGAACCTACTCGGCGTTCGCCAACACTTACGCCGATCTTGCTCCGGGACGGACCATCCAGTCGGCAACCAAGAGCGGCAGCACGCAGAGCCGGTTGAACCAATATTTCGATACGTCGGCCTTCGTGGTGCCAACGCTTGATTACGGAAGCGCGGGAAGAAACATTCTCGTGGGGCCGGGGCAAAAGAACCTGGACTTCTCGGTGGTGAAGTTCATTCCAATCCGCGAAGGACAGAAGTTTGAATTCCGCACGGAGTTCTTCAACCTGTTCAACAATACGAACTTTGCAAATCCGGTGAACGTGGCATCGTCGGCGAACTTCGGACAGATCGTGAAGACGGCGACGGGACCGCGCGTCATCCAGTTTGCGTTCAAGTACAGCTTCTAACGTATGATGGGCCGCCCGGTGCGTTGAACGATGCGCCGGGCGGGTTTCCGCGGAGAACAGGACTCATGAAAGAAACAGGATTGCACGGCAAGGTCGTGGTTGTGACCGGCGCCTCCGCCGGTATCGGACGAGCCACGGCGCTGCGCTTCGCCGAGGAAGGCGCGAAGGTGGCGGCGTGGGACGTGAATGACAAGGCGTCGGGCGAACTCGTAAGTGAAATCGAAACTGCGGGTGGAGAAGCTTTGTTTCATGCGGTCAATGTCGCGGACGCGGTTGCAGTGCAGGATGCCGTGGCGCGGGTGATCGGGAACTGGCATCGGATCGACGTCCTGGTGAACAACGCCGGAATCACGCGAGACTCACAACTGGTGAAGTGGAAGGACGGGGCAGTGGCCTCGACGATGATGGACGAACAATGGGACGCGGTCATCAACGTCAATCTCAAGGGCGTGTTCCAGTGTACGCGCGCGGTTGTGCCGGCAATGATCCGGCAAGGTGGCGGCGTCATCCTCAGCGCGTCGTCGGTGGTCGGTCTCTATGGCAACTTCGGGCAGACAAATTATGCGGCTACGAAGTTTGGCGTGATCGGTATGACGAAGACGTGGGCGCGTGAACTCGGGCGGTACAAGATTCGTGCGAACGCGGTAGCGCCGGGATTTATCGCTACTGAGATGGTGCGCGCCATGCCGGAGAAGGTGATCGAGTCGATGGTGTCGCACACGCCGCTGGGGCGCATGGGGGAGCCGTCGGACATCGCGAATGCATATGTATGGCTTGCATCCGACCAGGCATCGTTCGTCTCGGGAGCAGTGATCTCGGTGGACGGCGGTATTGTGCTGGGCACATAAGAGCCGAAAGTAAGGGGACAAAGATGAGCCGCTACGCAACGATAGTTTCCACGGCGCGCTATGCGCCGGAACGGTTGGTGACAAACGACGAAATGCGCGTTCAGTTGCAACATGTGCCGGACTTCGTAGACAAGATGGAGGCGGGGACGGGAATCCGGCAGCGCTGGTATGCGCCGGAAGACTGGGCGACTTCAGACGTTGCATTGCCAGCAGCAATGCTTGCGCTGAAACGAGCCAGGCGTAAACCGGAGGACGTGGATCTGATCGTGCTGGGGACGGATTCGCCAGACTATATCAGCCCCGCGACTTCGACGGTATTGCAAGGAAAACTGGGCGCAAAAAATGCAGGTACGTTCGACGTGGGTTGCGCTTGCGCGTCATTTCCTACGGGGCTGACGGCCGCAGCGGGGATTCTCGCGGCAAACCAGTCGATGAAAACGGTTCTTGTCGTGGGCGTATACCTGATGCATCGGTTGGCGGACCCGAAAGACCCGATGATCTTCTTCTATGGCGACGGAGCCGGCGCCGCTGTTTTGGAAGCGGATTCAAAGCCGGGGTTCATCAGTTCGGCATTTTCCGCCGACGGAACATACGCGAAACGCTGGCTGATTCCTTCGGGAGGAACGGTGGAACCGGCAAGCTGCGAGTCCATTACCGAAGGACGCACGGTAGTGCGAATGTTCGAGCGCTATCCGCCGGAAGTGAATGAAGAAGGATGGCCGCGGCTGGTTGTGGAAGCCGCGAAGAACGGTGGCTTCCGAGTGGAAGATATCGACATGGCGATCTTTACCCAGGTGCGCAAGCCGACGATTGAATTAGTGATGCAGAAGCTCGGGCTGCCCATGGAGAAGACGCATATGATCATGGACCACTACGGCTATACCGGATCGGCCTGCGTCGCCATGGCGCTGGACGAAGCGCGGGAAATGGGCAAGGTGAAGCCGGGCGGACTGGTGGTGCTGGTTGGCTCCGGTGTCGGCTACAACCAGGCTGCCTGCGCGTTTCGCATGCCGTAACGCCAGACAATGCGGGACTTTCATGTCCGAATGGATCGACACATGAGAATGAAGTACGTTCTGTTGTCGAGTGTTGTGCTCCTCCTGTCGGCGCTTGGTGCCGCCGGATACATCTTCTGGCGGCACCCTCTTGACACACTGGCGTGGATGCATCGCCGCGACCTGAAGAACGCGGGAATGCAGGAGCGCATGATCACAACGCCGTTCGGGCAACAGGCGGCGTGGATCGGCGGAAGCGGCCCGACACTTGTGCTGCTGCATGGAGCGGGCGACCAGGCTGGAGCGTGGAACCAACTGGTTCCGGCACTTTTGCCGCATTATCGCGTTATCGCACTGGACCTCGCAGGACACGGAGACAGTGAACCGAAGAAGGGGCCACTGCCGCTGGGGACGATCTACGGCGGGCTGGAAAGCGTGCTGAATGCGACGAACGATGAGAAGCCGGCCGTCATTCTCGGAAACTCGTTGGGCGGTTGGATGGCAATGCTGTATGCATATCGCAATCCGGCGAGAGTGCAGCGAGTGATCGTTGTGGATGGCGGTCCGCTGAAAGGCGAACGGCCGGACTTAGTGGAACTTCCGCGCACGCGCGCAGAGGCGGCAACATTGTTCGACAATATTCTCGATCCGGGGACGCCGCGACTTCCGGGCTTCGTGCTTGATGACGTGGTGCGCGAAGCTGTTACAGGGCCAATCGGAAGGATGACCAGTCTCGGAGCAGCCGCGATGGAACCATATTTGTTGGAAGGAAAACTCCCGGAGATGAATGTCCCAGTGGACATAGTTTGGGGCGATGCTGACCGGTTGATTCCAATGTCGTACGCGAAACGGTTGGAGGCGCAACTTCCAGCGGCGCGGTTGACAGTGCTTCCGCGGTGCGGACATGCGCCGCAACAGGAGTGCCCGATTACATTTACGCGAGCCATCATGCAGTTGCTGAGTCAGCCAGTGCCTGAGTCAAAGTTTGCCGCGAAGAGGGAAACGCGCCGATGATCGCCGGTGACATTCTCGCTGAACGGGCACGGCTCTCGCCGGAAAAAACTGCGCTGATCTACATTCCAACGGATGAGCGGTTTTCGTACGTTGAGCTGGACGAGCGCTCCGTGCGATGCGCCGAGGTGTGGACAGAGAACGGCATCAAGAAAGGTGCTCGAGTCGGAATCCTCACCCAGAATTGCGTCGAATTCATCGACGCGTTTTACGCGGCAGGGAAGACGGGCATCATTGCAGTTCCTTTGAATCCGCGTCAGACTGCGCGTGAACTGGAATATGTTGTCCGCGATGCGGGATTGACGGCTCTGATGTATGAGTCGGATTACGCCGAGACGGTGACGGAACTGCGTCGCCGCACCGGCATCGAAAAACTGTTCTGCGTGGATGACAAGGGCATTACAGGCAGCATCGAATATCGCAGAGCGTGCGCGAGCGTTGATCCGAAGCGATTCCAGAGGGCGAGGTGTGCGCCGGAGGATCCTTACTGCCTGCTTTACACGTCCGGGACGACGGGCAAGCCGAAGGGCGTCATTATTCCACACAGGATGGTGGCGTGGAACGCGTACAACACGGTGATGTGCTGGCAACTTCGAGAAGAAGATGTCGCGCCAATTGTCACACCGCTGTATCATGCGGGCGGAGTGGGCGTGTTTCTGACATCGATGTGTGCGATCGGTGGAACCGTGGCACTGCATCGCGGCTTCGATGCGGGCGAGGTGTGGCGTGCGGTGGAGCGTGAACGCTACACCCTGATGATGGCCGTGCCGACGATCTACAAGATGCTTCTGGAGGACAACGCATTTATATCCGTCGATATGTCGAGCGTACGTTGGCTCATCAGCGGTGGAGCGCCGCTGCCGCTTTACATCATCGAGGCTTACCAGAAGCGCGGTATCACCTTCCGGCAAGGCTACGGACTGACGGAAGTGGGCGTGAACTGTTTCGCCATGAGTGATGAAGAGTCGCGCCAGAAGCGGGGTTCCATCGGTAGACCGTTCATGTACACCGAGGCAAAATTGATTGGCGCAGACGGCGAGGAAGTATCGGATGGAGAAATCGGCGAACTCTGTCTGCGAGGTCCGCACGTATGCCGAGGATACTGGAAGAATCCCGAGGCGACGGAGGCAGCGCTCGACGGCGAGGGATGGTTTCACACGGGAGACAAGGCGCGCCGCGATGCGGAAGGATTCTTCTATATTGCCGGGCGTTCGAAGGACATGTTCATCTCCGGCGGAGTGAACGTGTATCCGGCGGAGATTGAAGCCGAGTTGCTGCTGCATCCATCGGTGCAGGACGCGGCGGTGATTGGAGTGCCACATGAAAAGTGGGGCGAAGTAGGAATTGCATTCGTAGTGATCAGGCCGGGCATCGAGGCGAACAGCGGTGTGCTGGCCGAGTACTTGAGTGGACGACTGGCAAAGTATAAGATTCCCCGCGAATTTGTCTTTCTCGACGCGTTGCCGCGCACGCCTTACGGCAAAGTGATCAAGCCGAAGCTCCACGAGTTGTACGCGGATTGGAAAAGCACATCGAACAATGCATGCTAATCCGAAGGCTCCTACATTTACCGGAAGGAAGGAATCGTCATGAAGCGCATTTACATTGCTGCATATCATCAATCGAAATTTGGCAAGCTGCTGGGGATGACCGTGCCGGGGATCGTGAAGAACGCCATCGAGGGCGCCTGCCGCGAGATCAACGTGGAGCCTAGCGTGCTCGACGTGGGGACAGTGGGAGCGGCGTGCAACATCGCGCTCAATGAACAGGGATTGGTCTCCGGGCTGGCGGCGATGGTGCCGGGACTGGCGACGAAGCCGATTGAATCGGTGGAGAACGCGTGTGCGTCGGGCGGACAGGCGATCCTCTCGACGATCCTCAAGCTGCAAGCAGGTTGGGGCGATGTCGGATTCGCGCTGGGCTATGAGAAGATGCGCGATGCCGAGGGAAAGATGGATGGAAAACTCGTCGGCAAGGCGCTTGGGTATTACTCGCATCCCGACGAGCGCGTGGGGAAGACTTACGTGTTTCCGCACCTCTTCGCCGAGGTGATGCAGTGTTACATGGCGCATCACAAGGTAACGGAAGCCGACCTGGCGACAATTGCCGTGGAGGAGTACAACAACGCGCACGGCAATCCTTACGCGCAGATGCAGAAGGCGACGGTGACGCTGGACGATGCGATGAAGATTGAAGGTATCAATCGCTACATCGTGGATGGGTTGCCTCTGAAGACATATGACTGCTCGCAGATCACGGATGGATACGCGGCGATGATCGTGGCGACGGAAGAAGGGTTGAAAAAACTCGGGGTGAACAAAGCGGATTGCGTGGAGATCGCGGGATACGCGCAGGCGACGGATGGTCTGCTGAAAGAAGGGCGCGATGTGCTGCGTCCGGCGGGTGCGTACCGGGCAATGAACCGCGCCTATGAGATGGCCGGCGTAAAGCCGGGCGAGGTGAAGGTCGCCGAGGTGCACGATTGCTTCACGGTGATGGGCGCGATCGGGACGGAAGTGATCGGCAAGGCCGAGTACGGAAAGGCCACGCAATTTTGGAAAGAAGGAAAGGCGCGCGTGGACGGCGAGTGCGGCATCAATCTCTCGGGCGGATTGATCGCGAAAGGACATCCCATAGGCGCGACGGGCGTGGCGATGGTCGGCTGGTGCTTCTGGCAACTGCTGGGCAGGGCGCCGGCGCCGCTGCAAGTGAAGGATCCGCGCGCGGCCGCAACATTCAACATCGGCGGACCGATCTGCGCGTCCGTGTGCACGGTGCTGAAGCGTGCGTGAAGTAAGGGTTGAGTTGAAAAGGCCGGCAAGTGTTGCCGGTCTTTTTTTGTGTGCTGTCACAAGGGCATTTCCTCAAGTGCGGCATCGGGTTGCCGATAGAAACAACGAGGCTGACCCACTCCCCGACGGTAGCCATCGCCGCGGATGTTCTCGATCTTCGCAGGGGAGCGAAGAGGCGCCGGCGATGTTCCATTACAGACAGGAATGCCGCCGGTGCTTTCTGCAAACACCTTCCTGCGACATGTTCCTATAGACAGTCGAAGTCCCGTGCGGATGACCAGGGACTTTCGTCACACTGGGTATCCGAGTTTCGGTCACTTTGCGAGACTTGGCACCAATCGGCGTGTTTTACTATGCAGAGTGCCAGAGTAAACGCAACAAGTGAATGATCCGAAGTGCAGTCATCACGGAGGTGACGAATGATTAAAGGCGCAATTTACAAAAAAGCACTGGCCGTTGTACTCGGCACGATGATGCTTGGGGTGGTGGCCCAAGCGCAACGAGACGACCACGACCGGGGCCGGGGTCACGATAAAGCAGATCGCGATCATGGCCGTGGAAATGAGCGCGACCGCGGGCGTGGAAATGAGCGCGACCGCGGGCGTGGAAACGAGCGTGACCGTGGCCGCGATAATCGTACGGTCGTGGTTCGAGAAGTGCCACGCGGGTATCGCCATGTCGACGTCAGAGGCGAGAGGTATTACTACAACGAGGGACGCTTCTACCGTCCGCGGGGTAGCGGGTATGTCCTAGTGGCTCCCCCGATTGGAGCTGCGGTAGTAAACCTGCCAGGAGCCCGCATTGCGTTCTCGTTTGGCGGCATGCGGTACTACGCCTGCGGCGATTCGTTTTACAGAGAAGACCGGGGCGGAGTTTATACCGTAGTTGGGCCCCCCATCGGCGCGGTGCTGACGGTGCTTCCCCGCGGGTACAGAGTCGAACGCGATCGTGGCGTGACGTTTTATGTCTTCGGCGGCGTCCGCTATCGCGAAGAATTCCGCCACAGGCGGAGAGTATTCGTCGTAGTGCGCTAAGCAAACACTTTTGGCCGGACTCTCCAAGGGAACAACTGGGCGAGTCCGGCTTCGTGTTTCCAGCTGCTGAGTAAGAAAGTCGCGAAAAGCAAGTAGTCAGCACTCAGCATTCAGCCATTAGACATTCAGCGACAAGCCGCAAGCGGCAGTGTCAGATCAGATATGTGTCCGATCCGTACCACCTACGCTCCAGGGCACCCCCTCCCCCTGTTTTGCTCCTCATACCTTGTTTTCAGGTAGTTAGAGAGTGCCGTATCTCTAAATATTACAAAACAAAGGAATTAAATGTTAAATATTACAAAACAAAAGGCTTCGCAGCTACTGGAACTACTCAGCTACTGAGCTACTAACAGCCAAAACAACTGCAACAGCAAAACCCGCCACGAGGCGGGTTCCGGCACTTTGTCTCTATATATCCAGTATGGCAGGTCGGAGGGGGGAAAGAGGACATCGATTTTGAAACTCTATTTCCTTTGAAATGAAATAGCTGAGGGAAATGTGTGACCAGGAACATCTTGACATGTGATGTAGTCTGCAGGTCAGAAGGTCTGAAAGTCTGAAGGCAAGAGCTAAGAATCGGCACGGAGGCACCGAAAGACACGACTAACCACGAAGGACACGAAGGGGCACAAAGGAAAAACAAAACGCCACGGATCAACATGGATTTTCAAGGATACGAATAAACAAAGAAGAAGCACTGGGTTCAGTTGTAAGAAAATGAGAGGTGGAATATCAGAGTGACAGCACACTGGGATGCTCCGTCGCGTGACTCCTCAGAATGACACGTGGGGACAATGATGAGATGCGAGCAATGATCCCACCCTTCGCTGCGCTCAGGATGGGGGCCCCGACGAGAAAACCAAGGCACCCCGAAAACGCAGGGAACCTCAGTTCAAGAAGTAGGTGCGGTAAAGGGTGTCGCGCTGGACGGGGCGGAAGCCGGCGTCGCGGATCATGCGGCGGAGCTCCTCTTCCGTGGTGCAGTTGGTGACGCCCGCTGATTTCACGACGTTCTCCTCGATCATCACCGAACCAACGTCGTTGCCGCCGAAGCGCAGACCCATCTGGCAGACCTTGAGGCCCTGGGTTACCCAACTGGATTGCACGTTGAGGAAGTTGGTGAGGAAGATGCGCGAGATGGCGAGCGTTTTGAGGTACTCGACGGCGGTGGCTTCGTCCCAGCCGCGTCCGCCGAGAGCGGTGTTCTGCGGTTGGAAGGTCCAAGGGATAAACGCCGTGAAGCCACCGGTCTCCTCCTGCAAGTCATACACGTGCTGCAAGTGGTTGATGCGGTGCTCGACGGTTTCGCCGACGCCGAACATCATGGTGGCGGTGGTGCGCATGCCGAGTTTGTGGGCGGTGCGATGGACGGCAAGCCACTCCTCAGTGCGGCACTTGAGGCGCGCAATTTTGAAGCGAACTTCATCGTCGAGAATTTCCGCACCGCCGCCGGGGATGGAGTCGAGACCGGCGTCGCGCAGGCGACGGATGGTGTCTTCGAGCGAGAGCTCACTGTACTCGGCGATGGCGAGGATTTCCGAGGCGGAGAAGCAGTGCAGGTGAATCTGCGGAAAGCGCTGCTTGATGCCCGACATCATTTTCTCGAAGTAATCGATCTTGAGGTCGGGATGGAGGCCGCCCTGCATGAGCACGCCAGTGCCGCCGAGTTCGACGGTTTCCTGAATTTTGCCGTAAATGGTGTCGAAGTCGAGGATGTAGCCCTCAGAGGCGAGCTTGCCCTTGAGCGGCCGGTAGAAGGCGCAGAAGGTGCAGTACTCGGTACAGAAGTTGGTGTAATTAATGTTCCGGTCAATGATGTAGCTGACGATACCGTCGGGATGTTTCTGGCGGCGAATGGCGTCGGCTTCCATACCGATCCCGACAAGATCGTCGGAACGGAACATATCAAGCGCTTGTTCTTTAGTCAGACTCATCGTCACAAATCCACGTGATTTCATTCTACGGGGAACGGGGCCGGCGGCCAACCCCCTTCCACAGAAAAGACAAAAGGGCAGCCCGAAGGCCGCCCCCGGTGCGAAATTGCAAGCGCTACTTATTCTTCTTTACCCGGTGGGCGATGATGACTTCGCGAATGGGCTCGTAGACAGACTTGGGGAGGATGTCGCGGCGCAGAAGATCGGTTTTCATGCGATAGGGCCGGCCTTCGATGATTCTCTCCGCGTAAGGCGCGGTGATGCCGGGGAGCTTCATCAACTCGGCTTTGGAGGCGGTGTTGATGTCGAGCTTGTCCTCGTTTGCGACTGCGGATTTCTTTGCACTGCCAGACTGAGGCATGGGGGAAGCGGCAAGCGTGGGAATGGAGAACAAAGCGAGAGTCAGAAACGACGCGAGTAGAGCCTTCTTGAATGACATGGAGTCTCCTTGGGAGTAGCTGTTAGCCAGGAGCTATTAGCTGTTGGAAAAACAACTGGAAAAGCTACAGGCGGCAGGCGGGATGCGGCAAGGAAAAAACGAGAGCAAGAGAGCCTGCGGGAAGCAAAAGCAAAACAAAAGTAACTGCCCTAATCAAGCAAAGCAGCTTGACTGGGGCACGCGGATATAGAACTGGTTGCATAAATAGGTTCTGACTCAGGCTAGGTACTTCACCGCGAACTGCTGGTTGGGTTAGCTGTTTGCATGATGCTGAGCGATACGCAGTGGAAGCAGATTGAGGATTTGTTTCCTGTG
>Ga0307375_10000071_pt1 | contig 135345 bp, 149 predicted proteins | sample TR1MG_FD_202531 | JGI IMG/M metagenome (GOLD analysis project Ga0307375, IMG submission 202531) | Soil microbial communities from Risofladan, Vaasa, Finland - TR-1 | ecosystem: Environmental > Terrestrial > Soil > Coastal area > Acid sulfate soil | place: Finland: Risofladan, Vaasa... | reverse complement strand
CACGCGGCGTTGCTGCGTCAGGCTTTCGCCCATTGCGCAAGATTCCCCACTGCTGCCTCCCGTAGGAGTCTGGACCGTGTCTCAGTTCCAGTGTGGCTGATCGTCCTCTCAGACCAGCTATCCGTCGAAGCCTTGGTGGGCCGTTACCCCGCCAACAAGCTGATGGACCGCGAGCCCCGCCCGAAGCGAAAAGACATTTCTTCCATTGACCATGCGGTCATTGGAAGGTATCCGGTATTAGCACCGGTTTCCCGGTGTTATCCCAGTCTTCGGGGTAGGTTGCTCACGTGATACTCACCCGTTCGCCACTAAATCTTTCGGAGCAAGCTCCTAGGATTCCGTTCGACTTGCATGTGTTAAGCACGCCGCCAGCGTTCATTCTGAGCCAGAATCAAACTCTCCATCAAGATTTTTCCGAGACCGAAGTCTCTTAGAAATCAGAGAGCCGAATGGGTGACTCTAATACCCATCCGACAACAACGAGTTCCACGGGGTGGTTCTCGCTGCCTACTGCATACTTCTTTTGACGAACGACGCGTCCGGTTAGATCCGTCCATCGTCGCCCGTACTGGCTTTTGGCTCTCGTTCTTCCGTTTTCAAGGAGCGACAACACACACGACCGAAGTCGGAGGTGTGAAGTACACCATCTCGGGATCACTCCCTCGATCTGCCACCAATACTTCCCGGTGACAGGGATGCCTACCTTATCAGTGGACGTTGATCCGGTGCAAATTCTCCGGTCACCGCCTCTGGGGTGGGATAGACATGGTAGCACCGCTGATGGACCGACTGTGTCACTTCGACGAGAATTTGGACGACCTTGTTGACGAGTTCACGAGCGCAATCGAGTGAGGACGTCGACCAGGCACAATGCCACTACGCCGGTCCCTACGCCGTGGCGTGGGCCACGAACGCGCACAGCGTTCCGATCAGGCGCATTTCCTCGATCGTTCGCGCGCGGGCATTCAGCAACTCCTCGGTACACACCAAGAACGCGAGGCAGCGCGCCCGGCTCACCGCGACGTTCAGGCGATTGCGCGAAAAGAGGAACTCGGGACCCCGGGGCATGTCCCCGCCCGACGACGTCGTCATGGTGAAGAACACGACGGGCGCCTCACGGCCTTGAAACTTGTCCACCGTACCGACCTGGACGTCCTCGAGGCCGGGCGTTTGGGTGAAGACCTCGCGCAGTAGACGCACCTGGTCGTTATAGGGGGCGACCACCATGAAGTGCGCGCCGACGAGTTCGGCACTCTCGCCCCTCTCGTTCACCCACGGGGTGCCCAACATCTGCAGTATCTGTGAACTCACCAGGTCTGCCTCTTCGTACGACTCGGTTGAGCATCCCTCGTGCGCAGCACGCAACCAGCGCAGTCCGGTTCCGAACTCGGTGGTCTGTCGCGCGCAACTGGCGTGGCTCGTGAGTCGCCCCTCGTAGATCTGTTCGGAGATGAACGTGCAGATATCGGGATGCATGCGCCGGGTCTCACCAATGAAGACACCCTGCGAGGTGGGAATCGTTGCGTGCTCGCCGAGCACGTGCTCCAGCACGCTCGCCCCGGAGCCCGAGGGGTGCTCGGCCTGTGAGACTTGTGCCAGTTGGAGAGGGTCACCCAGGAGCAGCAAGTTCCGAGCACCGTTGGCGGCGGCGATGGCGTCGGCCAACGCGAGCTGTCCCGCTTCGTCAATGAGCAGCACGTCGACCGGGTAGGGGCGCAGACCAGGACGGGCCCACAGCCAGGTCGTACCAGCCACCAAGTTGAATAGATCGCCTTCCACGTCGGCATTCTTGGTCGAGTACCTAACTCCGGCGAGCGCATTGTCCTTGGGTTTGGGGCCACGTCGAAGCACCCGCAACCGGTCGAGCTCATTTCGTTGCTCAAAGACCACGTAGGTGGCGTCGAGCAGGTTGTCGATCGCCGCGTGGCTCATGGCCGTGATGCCCACGCGTTTGCCCTGGGTGATCAGTTCATGAATGATGTGTGCACCGCTGTAGGTCTTACCCGTGCCGGGCGGTCCTTGAATAGCCACGTAGCTCTCGTCGAGGTCGCCAACCCACGACAGGGTCTCATCGAGCGAATCTCGAAAGACGCCGTCGCGGGGACCCCGACCCTCGACGAAGCGCGGCCGCGCTCGCGCCAGAAGGTCCATGGAGACGCGACTGGGCGGATCGAGTTCGTTGGGATCGAGGACCTGTTCGGCGAGATGCACAAGCACGCCCGGCTTCTCGCGCGGCCCGACGTAGTCATCGAGGGTGATCACCAGCGGCATCGCGCCGGCGAGTTCGTGTCGCTCTCGCCAGGGCATGGTCAGAGTTCGGCGCAGTGCGTCAAACTCAGAGAGGTAGGCATAACCCCGCTCGACGCCGACGCCGGTGTACAAGACGCTCTTCTGGCGTGCAAACGCCTGATCGATCACCTGAGGCGGCCAGGTGAAGGTCGCATACTTTGCAATCTCTCCACGCTGGTTGGTGCTCTCCGTGAAACCGGTGAACGTGAGATTCGCGACGTAGTCGCGATCAGCGTACAGCGTGGTGAAATCAGCCTGTGCCTGGGCGAACTTCGGTCCCGTGTTCGCAATACGCTCACGACGCCAGTAGTTCAAGAGATCTCCCAGAAGATGCTCGGCGCTGTGCTCGCCGTGGCGCTGGAGCCGTTCGACCAATTCGTCCGTGTCAAGCTCCACCGCTTCCTGTTCCAAGATGGCCTCGCGCCACTCGAGCAGCGCCGGTCGATGGCCCACCAGCCAATCTCGCAGCGCCAGGGTCGCCGCGACGTCGTCCTCGTTGTAGCGAGCGATCTCGTCAAGAAGACGCTCGTCGCCTGAGCGCATGTACTCCTCGTACTCGACCACGGCGCCCGCACCCTTCTCGATGCCCCCGCTTCGCACGAAGCCGGTGAGTCGTTCCAGGTGCTTCAGGCCATACGATTCGGTCCCCACGCGCACGGCATTTCGCGACACGACGAACAAGTCGACGAAGAGGCCCGTGTCCACGAGTCGATTGAAGAGGACCTCCGACTCGGTCCCCTTCGTGAGCCGTTCCATAGATGACCGCTCGGTGTGGTTGTAGTGGTATACGTGCATGCCGGGGTACTCGGCTCTTCGCTGCGCAAAGTACTCCACCAACTCGTGAATCATGTCGTGCTGCTGATCGAGGTCGTGAGCCCAGCGCGCGTCGTAGTTCCACGCTCCCGTGCCGTCGCGCAAGTACAGGCCCGCCAAGAAGAAGAGGTCGTGCTGGGCGCTCCAGAACGGGTGGCCTTCGAAATCGAAGAACACGTCGCCCTCGTCAGGTCGCGGTAACAGACTAAAGCCGTGACCGTAGACCGGATCATCGCTCTCCTCCACGAGTTCAAAGGCAGGTCGTTGCTCAGGGTGCGCTCGCGACACGACCTGTAACGACGCCTGGCGTCGCAGCCGCACGAGGCTGTCGGGCTGCACGTCGGGCACCGGAGCGTCACGCCGCGCGAGTTCGACGACCGTCTCGACGCCCTCAGCCGCAAGTGACCGTCGTTCGGGCTCACGGATGTTCGCGACGTAGACCAGTGAATCCTCACTACGCCACTGGTCCTCACAACGATCAGCGAACTCACAGATTTCACAGTGAGTACACGGCTCGGGCGTGGTGGTCAATGTTGATTCATCGCGGGCGAGGGCCTCATCGAGTTGGACTCGGAGACGACGCCAGTACGGACGAAACTGCTCAACTCCGAGCGTCTCAAGTTCGCCCGAGCCAAGCCAAAGATGGATGTTGCGCGGCGCCACGCCGGTCAGGTGCTCAATGGCGTCAGCGTAAAAGCACAGTTGCAGCACGTGGCCGGGCTTACCCTCGGTTCGGGTCAATTTGGCGTCAATGGGTTCATAGGACACCCGGCCCTGGTCATCAGTGACGCGAACCAGGAAGTCGGCAATGCCCCGAATTCCCTCGTGGACGAAGGGCATCTGGTAGATGACGTCGTGGTCGCGTTCCAGGATGTTACCGAGACGCTCGACCCACTGGGCGAACGACTCATCGGGGTTGCGCCCGGGCACTTGATACACGGAGCGCCCCTGATTCTCGAGATCCTGCAAGCAGTTGCGCTCGTGCTCGGCTCCTTTTTCCACCAACAACTGTGCCAACGAACCGAGCGGACTCGGCACAACCACCAGGGACCCCGCGTCGACCAGATTGGCGAGGGACAGCGAGTGCGCACACTCCAACCAGGCGGTGATCTTCGAAGGGGTCAACAGACGTTCAGCCATGGGTCCTCGCTATGATTCGCCCCCGCGGGCGCGACGCGTGCACTCAGTATGACTCAGCGCTGTCACCCAACCCGCAGCGTCGCCGAGCGATCTTCGGCCTGCGCGAGTGCGGCAAGCAGTTGCTCGCGCTGGCGCGCAACTGGTCCCGGGCCAGCACCACCAGGTGAGCTGCGGTTCTCCAGTGCGCGGCCCCGATCGAAGAGATCTTGGAACTCGGCGAGATCCTCGCTGGCCCGTACGACCTCGCTCAACGACGTTGCGCCGCGCACTGCGTCGCCGACCGCGCGACCAACGCGCTCGTGCGCCTGGCGAAACGGCACGCCACGTTCGACCAGGCGCTCGGCAATATCAATGGCCACCAACATCTCGTCGTCGGCGGCGCGTTGGGCCAGTGCCGCGTGAAACTCCATCGATCCGTAGGCTCCGGCCAGCGCCACCAGCACTCGCCGACTCTGGACGATCGAGTCGAAGAGTGGCTCCTTGTCCTCTTGCAGGTCGCGGTTGTACGAGAGTGGCAGGCCCTTCAGCGTGACCAACAGGGCCGTGAGATTGCCGATGAGTCGACCACTCTTGCCCCTGGTGAGTTCGGCCACGTCGCTGTTCTTCTTCTGGGGCAACATCGACGAACCCGTCGTGAAATCGTCGCCCAACGAGGCAAATCCAAACTCCGAGCTCGTCCACAGGACCAACTCCTCACCCATGCGCGACAGGTGTACGCCCAACATCGCCACGTCGAAGAGGGTCTCGGCCACGAAGTCCCGATCGCTCACCGCATCCATTGAGTTGGTAAAGGGTCCCTCGAAGTTCAACAGACGCGCCGGGATCGCTGGATCGATGGGCAATGACGTGCCGGCCAGCGCTCCCGCGCCCAGCGGTGACACGTTCATTCGTTCGCGATTATCAAGGAGTCGGTCCACGTCGCGCAGCAGCGACCAGGCGTGAGCGTAGAGATGATGGGCCAGCAGCACGGGCTGGGCGCGCTGGAGATGCGTGTAGCCCGGCAGGTAGGCGTCGGGCGTCTTGGCCGCCACCTCGACCAGCGTGCCCGCAAGCGAAAGCGTGAGACTCGCGAGCTCGTCCAACGCGTCTCGTGTGAAGAGCCGCAGTGTCGTGGCCACTTGGTCGTTGCGGCTGCGCGCGGTGTGGATCTTCGCGCCCACCGGGCCGGCGAGTTCGGTGGCCCGGCGTTCGATCGCCATATGGATGTCCTCGTCGTCGTGATGACGCACAAACTCACCCGAGGCGAACTCCCGAGCGATTTGATCGAGCGTCGAAGTGAGCAGCGCCGACTCGTCGTCGCTCAAGAGTCCCGCCGCGTTGAGTCCGCTGACGTGCGCCTTTGAACCCATGATGTCGTGGGCGTAGAGAACATGATCGAATGAGTAGCTCTCCGAGAGGTCCCACAGCGACGACGACATCGCTGACGAGAAGCGGCCGCTCCAGAGCGTCATGCGCCGGGAGGTGTGGCGTTCTTCGCGCCCTGTCGTGCTGCCCACGTCTTGACCCCGAGTCCGTAGATCTTCACGTACCCCTCCGAATCCACGTGGTTGAAGGTATCGTGGGCGTCGTAGGTCGCGAGGCCGTAGTCGTAGAGGGCCTTCGGGCTGCGCCGGCCCGTGATCCTCATCAGGCCCGGCGGGTCAAAGCGAAGGCGAACCTCACCGGTGACGTGGCGCTGGGTCTCGGTGATGAAGGCGTCAAGGGCTTCTTTGAGCGGTGAGAACCACATTCCGTCGTAGACGAGTTCGGCCCAGCGCGTTTGCAAGCGAGCTTTCTCGTGATGCACCTCGCGCTCCAGTGTGAGATCCTCGAGATCCGCGTGGGCCGCGATGAGGGCCAACGCGGCGGGGCACTCATACACCTCCCGACTCTTGATGCCCACGCGTCGATTCTCGACCATGTCGAGTCGTCCAAAGCCGGTGGCGCCGGCTCGATCGTTGAGGGTCTTGATTAGGTCAGCGAGCGCCATTGCGTCACCGTCCAGTGCGACGGGACGGCCCTCGTGGAAAGACACCGTCACCTCGACCGGATCCGAGGTCGTCACCCGAGTCAGGGTATAGGGCTCCTCGGGTGGCGCGGCCCACGGGTCTTCCATCTCCCCGCACTCGATCGCGCGGCCCCACAGGTTCTCGTCGATCGAGTAGATCTTCTCCTTGGTGGCCATGATCGGGATGCTCCACTTGCGGGCGTAGTCAACCGAATCCGCGCGAGTCATCCCCCAGTTACGTGCGGGTGCCAGCACCTCGAGGTCCGGAGCCAGGGCGTGGGTACCCACTTCGAAGCGCACCTGGTCGTTCCCCTTGCCGGTAGAACCATGGGCGACGGCGTCGGCCTTGAACTTGCGAGCCTGGTCGACCAGATGACGAACGATGACCGGACGCGACAGCGCCGACACCAACGGGTACTTGCCCTCGTAGAGCGCGTTTGCTTGGATCGCCGGCCCGCAGAACTCGTGAGCCATCTCGCTTCGCGCGTCGACGATCACGCACTCCATCGCACCTGCGGCCATCGCGCGCGCCCTGATCTCATCGAAGCTCTCGGAGCTGTCCGGGTCCTGGCCGACGTCCACGAGCACGCACACGACCTCCACGTCCCACTCCTCGATCATCCAGCGCACCGCTACCGAGGTGTCCAGACCACCGCTGTAAGCCAATACCACTCGCTTCGCCATCTCTACTTAACCTTCCCACTCACTGCTTCGTTCTCGGCGATTCCGGCCAGGTGCCGAAACTCTGCCGCGAGGCGCCCTCCACCGTGCGCGTCACTCGCGATCACCAAGATTGTGTCATCTCCTGCGACGCTGCCCAGCACGCCGTCGAGCGCACTGCGATCCAGCGCCGAAGCGACGACGTGCGCACAACCCGGGGGCGTTCGCACGACCACCAGATTCGCCGAACTCTCCACCGACACCACCCACTCACCCATCATTCGCCTCAGGTGGTCAATGGGCGCCGAACTGATCTGGGGCGCGGAGGCAATGACAATGCGCCGTGAGCCGTGCTCGTCGCGCACCTTGATGGTGCCGAGCTCCTGCAAGTCGCGCGTGACGGTTGCCTGAGTGGCTGCGATACCTTCGCCCTGCAGTCGAGCCACGATCTGCGCGGCAGTCGAGATCACCTCGCGCTCGAGTAGCTCGCTTATTCGGTGCTGGCGCTGCGTCTTGGTCATGATGTCTCCTTGATCCAACGAAGCACACCGCGCATCGCGGTACGCCGATGATAGGCCTGGCGCCACACAAGTGACCGGGGACCGTCGAGCACCTCATCGGTGATCTCATCACCACGGTGCGCCGGAAGACAGTGCATGACCACCGCACCTTGACTGGCGCCGGCGAGCAATGCTTCGTCCACGCGGAAGGCGCCAAGGTCCCTGCGCCGCTGCGCGACCTGATCCTCGAAGCCCATCGAGACCCACGCGTCGGTGTACACCGCGTCCGCGTTCTTCACCGCGTCCAGAGCGACGCTGCTCAGACGCAGCACCCCCGGGCCCTGGACCGCTTCAGGGTCCTCCTCACCGCCCGCGAGCAACTGATAGCCCTCCGGCGCACCCAATGTCACGTTGACGCCGAGACGCAACAGGGCCACCGCGAGCGAGCGCGTCACGTTGGTCACGTCACCCACGTACGCAACTTCGAGACCGCGCAGCCCGCTCACCTCGCCGTTCGCGAAGTGTTCAGCCAACGCCAACACGTCAGCGACCGCTTGGGTCGGGTGCGCCACGTCACTCAAGAGATTGATCAGCGACATCTGATCGGCGCTGGCGCCGCGCATGCGGGCAAAGATCCCGTGATGGCGTACCCGCAACGCGCTGATCGCGTACATTTGCGACAACGTGCGGGCAATGTCTTCGGCACTCTCTCGAGTGTCGAGCCCCATCTCCTCGTCGTTGAAGAAGGTGACAAAGCCTCCGAGCTCGTGCACCGCCGTGGAGCTCGAAGCACGGGTGCGCACGCTGGGTCGCTCGAACACGAGTGCAACACCCTGCCCCTTCATCAACTCATCGTCGATCGGTGCGACCGCGTAGTCGTAGATCGAGGCGAGATCCGAGTCGCCCAACGCCTCGATCGTGATGAAATGCCTAGTCATGGCGCCACCTCCGTGGTCGGTATCAGCGAGTTGAGCGAACCCGCAAGCGCGTGCGCGCGAGTGCCGTTGGCTAACAGCACCTTGTTCGCTCCGCCCTCGAGGGCATCGAGTGCGGCCCGCATCTTGGGCCGCATGCCCTCACGGGCGGCACCCGAGTCGATGAGTGCCCGCACCTGGTCGCCGGTGACGTGAGCGAGCCGCGTGGTGTCGTCGTCGGGGTCTGCGAGCAACTGATCGATATCACTCAGCAACACGAGTTCGCGAGCGCCGAGCGCACCCGCCAGTGCGCCCGCGGCGGTATCGGCGTTGCAATTGAGCAGCCCGCCGTTCTCGTCGAGCGCTAGTGAGCACACGACAGGGGTGCAACTGCTCGACCAAAGCGCCTCTATCGTTTCTACGTTGACCCGCGGTGTGTTCGCAGCCCTTCCCCACGGGTCACCCAGGGCCGACGCGCGAAAGAGTCCGCCGTCGACGCCCGCCACGCCGACCGTGCGAAGTCCAGCCTGATTGAGCGCTGCCGTGATCTGCACGTTGATCAGCAAGAGCGCCATCGCGACGTAGCTCATGGTTTCCTCGTCGGTGATGCGTAGCCCCTCGTAAAAGCGTGAGGCTATGCCGACGCGATCCAGCAGTTGCGCAATCTGAGGACCCCCGCCGTGCACAACAGCCACCTTGACGCCAGCATTGATAAGTTGCGCTACGTCGTGGGCGAGATCGTCCAATACCGCCGAAGCGCTGGTGAGATCGTCGAGGGCGTGTCCCCCGAGTTTGACGACGATGCTGGTCACGGCGTCACGCCGCTCATGGGAAGCCCAGTTCGTTCATCAAGTCCGCACGCCACGTTCCACGCCTGCAACGCCTGACCGGCAGCGCCCTTGATCAGGTTGTCAATCGAACTCATCGCGATGAGCCAGCCGGTCCGCTCGTCCACTCGAGCACTCACGTAACACAGGTTGCTCCCCACCGGGTCCTTGAGCGTGGGCGGTTCCTCGACGACCACGATGCACGGGTCGTACGCGTACGCCGTGCGCAACAGTCCAAGCGCACTGTCACTGGTGAGCGTCCGATCGCGTACGCGAGCGTAGGCGGTCACCAACATGCCCCGGCTCGACGCAACGAGGTGAGGGGTGAAGAGGACCTCGGCCTGTAGTTCCTGTTGGATCTCCGGAGTGTGGCGATGTCGCAATAAGCCGTACGCCTCAGCGTTGCCAGCGAGGCGCGGGTAGTGGAGGCGTTCGCTGGGCGAGCGACCCGCGCCCGAGGCCCCGCTGAGCGCGTTGATGACGACGCCGGTCCTCTCGATGACGTCCGCGTCCACGAAGGGGCCGAGCGCCAGGGCCGCGGCGGTCGGAAAACATCCGGGCACCGCAATAAACGACGAACCGGCCAACTCGACACGATGGCGCTCGACCAGACCGTAGACCGCGGCTCCGAGTAGGTCCGCGGCCTGGTGTTGCTCGCCGTACCACTGTTCGAACACCTGAGCGTCCTCCAGGCGAAAGTCGGCGCCCAGGTCCACCACTGCGACACCGCGGGCGCGCAACGCGCCGACGTAGCGCTGACTGTGACCGTGGGGCAGTGCGAGGAATACCACCTCAGCGTCACTGGAGAACACCTCGTCGGTCGGGGCGAAGACCATCGACGGGTAGAGCGCAGCCAACGCCGGGGCGAGGTCGCGCACCCGTCGTCCGGCGTTCGACTCACCCGTGGCGAGCACGACCTCGAGGTGCTCGTGACTCGCCATCAGTCGCAGCAGCTCGAGGCCCGCGTATCCGGTGGCTCCGACGACGGCAACTCTCATAGTGTCATTTTATGCACAGAAAGGGACAAAAATGCAAACCCTCCCCCCGACGGTAAGATCTCCGCATGTCACGACGCGGTTGGGCGCTCTTCACAGTCATGGCCGTGCTCTGGGGGATCCCCTACCTGTTGATCCGCGTGGCGGTGCGCCAACTCGACCCCGGCGTTCTCGTTCTGGGACGCACCGCGCCGACCGCGCTGCTCCTGCTGCCGCTGGTCGTCGCGCGCCAGCAGTTCACCCAGATCCTTAAGAACCTGCGCTGGATCATCGTCTTCGGCGTCGTCGAGTTCGGCATGCCCTGGTATCTCATGGCGACCTCGGAGCGACACATCACGAGCTCGCTCGCCAGCCTGCTGGTGTGTGCCGTGCCGCTCTTCTCGGTCCTGGGCCAGCGCATTCGACGCACTGAGGAACACGTCACGCCCCGACGACTTGTCGGCCTCGCCATTGGTGCGCTCGGAGTGGCGCTCTTGGTGGGCTTGGGCATCAGTGGTGGATCGATTCAATGGATTCTGATGATGCTGGTGGTGTGTGTGGGCTACTCACTAGGTCCGGTCATCCTCGCCACCAAGTTGCACCACGTGTCGGGCACCGCCGTGGTGGCCGGCGCCACGGCCTTCGTAGCGTTGCTGTGGATACCTTGGAGCGTCGCGCACTGGCCCAGTCACATCGACGCCGAGTCGTGGGGCTCGGTGGCGGTACTTTCGGTTGCGTGCACGGCAGGCGCGTTCCTCGTCTTCTTCGAACTAGTGAAAGAGGTGGGTTCGACGCGAAGCGTCGTGGTCACCTACACCAACACCGCACTCGCCGTAGTGCTCGGAATCGTCCTGCTGGGCGAACCCCTCACCCTGGGCATCGCACTCGGCTTTCCGCTGGTGCTCGTGGGCAGCGTGATCGCCACCTCGTCACGTCCCTCAGCGGGAGGCGAACTCCCCCGACACGCGCACCACGCCGTCGACCAGTAGCCACAGTCGACCGGCGCTCGTCGCCAGACTCACCCGCTCACCGCCCTCGAGGGGACTGTGGTGGTTCACTGCTGCCCAGGTCACCGACCCGTCGGCTACTTCGCTCAGCGCCGCCCATACGGCCGCGTTATTAACGTGGCCCACCACGTCGAAGTCGGCGCGGCGCAGTGGCCAGTCCCTCACCGCCGCGTCGGCCGGCGGACTGCTCGCCTCGATGCGGCCCGACACCTTACGCCCGCCTGCCGCTTCGGCGTAGACGTCAAAGAAATTCTGGCGCAACCGCAGGGGATGGCCGGTGCGATCGATGGGCACCCAGATCGCCACCGCCTCGAGCATCAGGCGACTGCCCACCGTCACATTGGTGCGTCGCTCGGCCCACGCCGCGCCGCTGCCGCCACACCACGTCGTGAGTGACACCCAATCGCCAATGGCGGGCCATCCTCCACCGGCGGCGACACGAACCGCCGTGCGGCGTACGACCCACGTCTCGTCGCTGACCACGCCGGTGTCGTCCCAGTCGTCGCCCGCCACGTCTTGGAGGTAGCGCGCTAGGCCGTCGGGACGCAACACGGCGTCGGGACCGGCGTCGCTCAAACGAACCTTACGGTGCGCCGTGAAGCGCCGACCACGATCACCGGGCTCGACAAATTCGATCACCGGACCAAGTTACCCGCGGGCACTCAACACTGCGATCAGCGCAGCGACGCGCCCAGCGAGCCCGCCCGCTCAATGAGTGCGCGACGCGCGACGGCGATCTCCTCGTCGCTCAGCGTGTGATCGTGGGCGCCCAGACGCACGCCGTAGGCCAGCGACCTCGTACTCGCCGCGAGGCCCGCAGCGCGGTAGACGTCGAAGAGTTCGATGCTCTCGACCAGCGGCGAGGCACCAGCGAGCTCGTGGGCGAGGTCGCCGGCGTGCACGTCGTCGGGCACCACAAAGGCCAGGTCGATGCTGGCACTCGGATACCGGCTCGGAATCACCGCCTGGACCGGGCGCCGCGACGTCCTCAGCGGATCGGCGAGCACGTCAAGATCGATGTCCACGACACCTACACGTCGTTCGGGCACTGAGGGCACGAGCGCGCCGACCAGCTGCGAGTCGATCTCACCCACGTAGCCGAGCACGGCGCCGGAGGATCGATCCACGAGGGCCGCGCTCCTGGTGGGGTGTAGTCCGCTGGGCGCAACCTCCACGCTTCGAACAACGACGTCATCGAGTCCGATGCGATGGGCCAGCAGTTGCCACAGAGCCACCGCCGTCCTCGCGTCGTCGCCGTCGCGTCCCAGTATCACGGTGAGACGCTCGTTTTCGTTGGGCAACGACAACATGGTGGTGCCTCCCGCGCCGCCACGGGTGGCGCGCGGCGAGACGGCGACGTCGGGGTGCATGAAGACCGTGCCGAACTCTCCGAGCATGACCTCACCCGTGCCCCGCTCGAGGTTGCGCCCCCACGCGCGCACCAGACCAACGAGCATGCTCGCCCGCAGCACCGACTCGTCCGACGCCAACGGATTGGTGACGCGCACCCGGGCCATTCCGGGATGCAGCAGGTCGAAGTCACCGTCACTGCCGAGGGTGGGCGTCCACGCCTCATGGACGCCGAGATCGACGATGAAGTCGCGCACGGAACGTCGAAGAACCTGGCGCGCACTCAATCGCCCCGGTTCGGGCCAGGTGGGCGTGCGCCGGCCGAGGCGCTGATAGCCGTACAGCCGAGCAATCTCCTCGATGACGTCGGCACGGCCCGCCGCGCCCGGTCGAACGTCCAGCCGTGCGCTAGGCACGTGCACCTCGAGGTCGCCGTCGTACGCGTGCACGATGAAGCCCAGACCGCCGAGCAGTTCGCTGACCTCGCTCGACTCGATCTCGACGCCCAAAACCCGCTCCAGGTCACCCGCGCGCAGGTGCACGATTGGCGGTGTGGGGACCTCCCCCCACACGTCGAGGGGCTCAACCAACCACTCCAGATCCGGGGTGCTCTCAGCCAGCACCGCGACGAAGCGCCCGACCGCACGCAGCGCGAGCTGGGGATCCACGCCGCGCTCGAACCGATTCGAGGCCTCCGTGCGCAGGCCGTGCCGCTTAGAAGAGCGGGCGATTGTCATGGGATCGAAGTACGCGGCCTCCAGCAGGACCTCGCTCGTCGAGTCGCTGATCTCACTGGCCGCGCCGCCCATGATCCCTGCGAGGCCCAGTACCCGATCATCACCGTCGACGATCACGCAGTCCTGACCGGTGTCGCCGAGCCCACGGCCCGCCTTAGCGAGTTCGCGCACCGTTCCGTCCAGCGTCTCGAGCACCTCGCCCGCGCGCGCGGCGCGCGCGCGCAGAGTGCGCCCGGCGACGTGGGTCGCGTCGTAGGGGTGGGTGGGCTGGCCCAGTTCCAACATCACCAAGTTCGACGCATCCACCACGTTGGAGATGGCGCGCATTCCAGCGCTCTCGAGCCGGCGCACGACCCACGTCGGCGACGGACCCACGCGAACGTTACGTAGCACCGAGACGGTTAGGCGACCGCACAGTTCGGGATCGTCGATGCCCGCGGCGGCGCTCGCGGCGCTGGGCACCTCCGCATTGGGTTCAGCCAACTTCGGTGCTCGCAGGTGCCGACGCAGTCGCGCCGCCAGGTCACGCGCCACCCCCTCCACCGACCACGCGTCGGGTCGGTTGCCCTCCACTGAGATGTCAAAGACCACGTCTGGTTCGATGGCGAGGGCATCGCGTAGTGCGGTGCCAACCGGTGCCGCGGTCAACTCATTGAGCACCATCAGTCCTTCGTGATCATCGCTGAGACCCAATTCGCGAGCCGAGCACAGCATGCCGTTGCTCGTGACCCCACGCATCTTGCGCTGGCTGATCTCGAAGCCACCCGGCAACACCGCACCCACCGGCGCCAGGGGCACGTAATCACCGACCGCGAAATTGGTCGCACCGCACACGATCTCCAGCGAACCCTGGCCGGCGTCGGCGATGACGAGGCGAATACGATCGGCCCCCTTGATGGCGCGAATCTCGTCCACGCGGGCGATCACCACGTCGTCGAGGCCCTCGCCCACCAACTCGACGCCCTCGACCACCAATCCGAGATCGTCGAGAATGGCGCGTAACTCCTCGACCGTCTCGGGCAGATCAACGAATTCGCGCAGCCACGCCAGCGAGATCCTCATGAGAACTGCCTCAGAAACCGGACGTCGTTGTCGATCAACGCTCGCATGTCGGCAATCTGGTGGCGCATCTGTGCGCAGCGATCGATACCGAAACCGAACGCGAAGCCGCTCCAACGCTCACCGTCGATGCCCACCGCATCGAGCACGGCGGGGTCCAACATTCCGCAGCCACCGAGTTCAATCCATCCGGTCTGCGAACACGTGCGACAACCGACTCCCCGACAGATCGTGCAGGTGATCTCGAACTCCGCCGACGGCTCGGTGAACGGGAAGAAGCCGGGGCGGAGTCGCGACTCGATATCGGGGCCAAAGTAGGCACGGGTGAAGGTTTCGATAACGCCGGCGAGATCGGTGAAACTGATCCCTTCGTCGACCACCAGCCCCTCGATCTGATGGAAGGTGGCCAGGTGGCGAGCGTCAGGTGTGTCACGGCGGTAGCACCGTCCGGGCATCACCGAGTGGATTGGCAGCCCATCGTTGGCCACCGCACCCTCCATCAAGTGAATCTGCGTGGGCGAGGTATGGGTGCGTAAGACCACCGTCTCAGGTTCGCCGAGATCAACGTAGAACGTGTCCCACATGCCGCGGGCTGGATGTGCCGGCGGCATGTTCAGTGCCTCGAAGTTGTACCAGTCGCTCTCAACCTCGGGTCCATCGGCCACCTCAAAGCCCATGCCCACAAACACGTCCTCGAGTTCTCGCTGGGTCGACGCCACGAGGCCAGGGTGGCCATTCGAGAGGGGCCAGCGCACCGCACCGACCATCACGTCGCCCAAGTCGAGCCGATCGATCTCAAGGGCCTGACGCCGTTCGCGCGCACCAAGCAGCGCGCGACGCTCCTCGAGTGCCGCCTCAACCTCCCGGCGAACCTTCTGCAACTGTGCGCCGGCACTTCGACGCTCCTCAGGATCAAGCGACCCGAGCGACTTCTGCAACGTTGCGAGAATCGAACGCTTCCCGGTGATCGACGACTCAGCGTCGCGAAGGGCTGCGAGGGACTCCAACGCGGCGACCTCACGCAACAGTGACGCGGTCTGCTCTGCGAGCGAGGCGAGGGGATTCGAGGTCATAGTCCCCCAAGGTTAGGACGTGCCACCACCTCGTTCGCGCCTTGTCGTTGCCACATCGAGTAAAAGGCGATGAGCGAAGCGGCGACCCCCGCGTTCAACGACTCGCTACGCCCCGCCATGGCGATGCGAAACGAGTCGTCGCACTTGGCCACGGTGGCCGGATCGAGGCCCGCGGCTTCGTTGCCGATGACGACCACGTTGGAGCCGCGAAGATCCACGTCGCGCAACTCGCGGGTCGCGTCCAGGCTCGTTGCCCAGACCTTCGCGCCACGGGCGCGCAGGTGCGCGAGCGCCTCGTCGTAAGCGCTCACGACCACCGCAAGGTGAAAAATCGAGCCGGCACTGGCGCGCAGCGCCTTGGGATTGTAGGGATCCACCGACTGGCCCGTGAAGATGACTGCTTCAACCCCAGCGGCGTCGGCGGAGCGAATGATGGTGCCCGCGTTGCCGGGGTCGCGCACGTCGTGCAGCACTAGGACCAGTCCAGACCCGTCCAGCGACGTCACCTCGGGCGCGTCGAAGCGCACTGCGGCCAGCGCGGGCTGCGGCGTCATGGACTCGGCCACCTTGTCGAGCACGCCGCGCTCGAGGGCGAAGACCCGCACGCCAGCGTCGCCAGCCCGTCGGGCTAGCGACGACCACGGTTCGAACGCGAGGGCGCCCGAGTCTATATAGAGCCCTTCGAACTCCGCCCCGCTCGCGAGCGCGGCGTCGATCAGATCAGGGCCCTCAAGAACGCATACACCCTCGCTCCAGCGCAGGGCGCGCTTTTGCACGAGGCGCCGAAGTCGACGCACTCGTTGGTGTGACGACCCCAGCGCCTCGATCAGAGCGACCTACTTCGCGAGCGCTTCACTGGCCTGGGCGACGAGCGCCGCGAAGGCCGCGCTGTCGTTCACCGCCAGATCCGCCAGGATGCGACGATCCACCTCGATGCCCGCGGCATTTAGTCCCGCGATGAAGCGGCTATAGCTCACGCCGTGTTCGCGCGTTCCAGCGTTGATTCGTTGGATCCAAAGTTTGCGAAACTCACCCTTGCGGGCGCGGCGGTCGCGAAACGCGTACACGCCCGCGTGCTGGACCGCCTGGTTCGCGGCGCGAAAGGTTCGGCTGCGGTCACCGTAGTAACCCTTGGCCTCCTCCAAAATCGCCTTGTGGTGCTTCTTGGCGTTAACCGCCCTCTTTACTCGAGCCATAAACGTTCCTCTCCTAACTCAATCCCTACAGACCCATCAACTTCTTGACGTTCTTCTCAATGCCGGGCGAGATGTCAGTGTCGCGACCCAGGCGGCGCGAGCGCACCGACGTCTTCTTCTCCATGATGTGTCCGCGAAACGCCTTGCGCCGGCGTAAACGACCGCTGCCGGTCACCTTGATGCGCTTCTTCGCACCGCTGTCTGTCTTCATCTTTGGCATCTCAGGCCTCCTCTACCGATATATCTGCCGACGTACTCGGCTCGATCTCTTTCTCTACTGCGTTCGAACTCTCTGCGATCTTGGGCTTGACCTTCTTCTCGGGTCCGAGCACCATGATCATGTTGCGCCCATCGAGCTTGGCGGCCGATTCCACCTTGGCCACGTCAACCAGCTTCTCGACGATCCGATCGAGGATCTTCTTGCCCAACTCCGGGTGCGCGGATTCGCGTCCTCGAAACATGATCGTGATCTTGACCTTGTGGCCCTCATTCAAGAACTTCTCCACGAGCCGCGTCTTGGTATCGAAGTCACCGGGGCCGATCTTGGGTCGGTACTTCATCTCCTTTACGCCCACGTTCTGGGTCTTGCGACGTGACTCCTTCGCCTTTTGGGCCTCGTCAAACTTGAACTTTCCGTAGTCCATGATCCGACACACCGGCGGATTCGCCGTGGGCGCGATCTCTACCAGGTCCAAATCCAGGCTCCGAGCCAAAGCCAACGCCTCACGACTTGACATCAGGCCACGCTGATTGCCCTCGTGATCGATGAGTCGGATCGTGTCCACGCGAATTCGTTCATTGACGCGGTGGTCTCCAGGCACTGTTGCGATAACTCTCTCCTTGCTCTACGCGACGTCGTTACGACGTCGCCACGGCAAGCAGGGCGCAAACTCCTAGATACCCAGAGCACTCTGCGTGCCAAGGTGGACGTTGGTCTTGCCAACCTCACTTGCTGTGAACTGCCCCTTCAGGATAGCAGAGCCCGTCGGGACGACGGGTGCCAACTCTTAGGCTCCCATTAGCAAGCCACTCAGCGATCCTTAAGTTGCTTCCCTAGCCTCTCGGCCATGAACTGTGTTCTTCGCCTCGGCAACGCTGGCCGCGGGCACCGCTCACACCCGACCCGGGGCTGACCCGGCTCGACTACGTTCTCCGCTCGGCGGTGGTCATCCTCCCAAGGGCCGCCGCCGAGCGGACTCCCATCGAGCGATACTTCCCCCGCACCGCTACCGTGGTAGCCGTGACCAAGGAAGCCGACGAATCCACGACACTGAACGAGGAGATCGAGATCCTGCGTTCGACACCCGTCGAGACCGTGCTCGGCAATCACATCTTCCACCTGATTCAGTTAGCTGCGGTGCACCTCGCGGCCGAGCCACCTTCGCTCGAGGCGGCGCAACTCACGATCGACGTAGTGGCGGCGATCATCAACACCGGTGGTGAACGTCTGGGCGAGCACGTCGCCCTCTATCGCAACGCGCTGGCCGAAGTCCAACAGGTCTACGTCCGCGCGGCCGCGCCTCGCGTCTAGCCTCTTCAACCTGACGAACCCAGAGCGAGCCCATCGACCTCTGGCGACGTGGGCCGTTACGCCACGAACCCCCGGTGCCTCGCACCGGGGGTTCGTGGCGGCTTCGTTCGAACTACTTCAGCCAGTTCGGTACTGCGCGGCTAAGCAACTTGGTCTTGACGATCTTGGACTTCTTGGTCGGTCCCGTCGTGTACACGGTGGAATCGAGCACGGCGGTCTGGGTCCCGCTCTTGACCTGGACGATGTAGCCGCCGTTCAGACCCTGGTGGTTCGTCGCGGTGTAGCGCAGCGGCACCAGCGCCGGAGTCTGGAAGGTCGTGCTGGTCAGCGTCTTGAGGAAACTCGTGCGCGTGACGTTGCGTCCTGCGGCCTTGAGGGCTTCGACGAACGCCACTCCCCAGCCGATACCGTAGGCCATATTGCCGTCAAGGGGTGTGGTGGCGGTGAAGTTCGGGAAGTCGGTCTTGTCGTTCTCCATCACCTTGTACATCCACGGATTCCACTTGTTGTTCGCCGTCGACGCGGGCAGGTAGCTGAAGGAGATGGCGCCGATCTCGGGGTCCGGGAACGGCTTGCCGACGAAGGGCTCACCGACAGTCACCGGGTCCGCGCCCACGCTCGAGATGACCCACTGGGGGGTGTAGCCGAGGGCCAGCGCGTTGCCCAGGGCCGCGTCGGTGGCACCAGGAATGGTGTCCATCACCACGATCTTGCACCCGTCAGCCTGGAACTTGGAGATGAACGGGGTGAAGTAGCCCGATCCGCCGGTCACCAGGCCCGCGACGTCGTACATCACGGTGTCGATCGGCTTGATGCCCACGTCGGTCAGTCCGAGCAGGCCATTGGCGCCGAAGTCGTCGTGCTGGCCGAGGAAGCACACCGACTGTCCGGCGAAGTGCTTCTTCAGGTACTGGCCCATGATCTTGCTCTCAACGGTGTAACTGGTCTGCCAGCCGAAGAGCCCCGGGTACTTCTTGGGAGCGTTCCAGTCCTTGGAGCCCGAATTCACGAAGAGCTGGGGCACCTTGTTGGCCTTCAACAGGGAACGCACCGAGTCCTGGGTGGGTGTGCCGAGTGAACCCACGGTGGCGAACACCGGAATCGACAACAGTGCCTTGGTCTGGGCAACGGTGTTCGGGTTGCCGGTGCAGCCAAAGCCCGGCGTGCCGTAGCAGTCGTCCTTCAGCACAAACTTGATCGTTCGTCCGTTGACCCCGCCCTTCTTGTTCACCCACTGAAAGACTGCGTTGGCCGCCTTGGCGACTTCGCTGTAGCCCGATGACGCAATGCCCGTCAACGGCACCGTCGCGCCAATTGTCACCTGCTTCGCGGTCACCCCCGGAGTCCGCGTCGCAGCTTGCGCTGAACCGATGGACGTGCCAACGCTGACCAGGCCCATCGTCAATGCCAACGCCGACCCGCTAATAGCGAGGCGACGAATTCGATTCCCACCCATAATCTCTCCCAATTGTCAGAGTTGTTGACATACCTTGCTTCGCAGTGACAGTAGACCCATTACCGACCAGTAGCAAGTCACCACTCGGTGGTAGAAAGTCACTTCCTTGCCCGCGCCGCCCACCAGTGCCGCACAATGCCCGCGAGCCCCATGGGTGCGAACAGGATGGTGAGGATCAACAATCCCCCGAAGATTATGCCGTTCAGCTGACTCGCCACATTGCCCTGCGAGTTGAGACCTGTGTGTGCGGTGATCCACGCGATGGCATCGGCTGAGTAGGCGTAGATTATCCCGCCGATGATCGCCCCCGGGATTGTCCCGATGCCGCCGATGACAACGAGCGACAGGATGGTGATCGAGAGGGCGAATCCGTAGGTGGAAGGTGTCACGGAGTTGTTGATGAGGGTCCAAAGACCTCCTCCCAGGGCCGCGTAGGCAGCCGACACGACAAAGGCGATGACCCGGGTGCGCGGCAACGAGATGCCCACGAGCTCTGCCGCGACGTCGTTATCGCGCACCAGTCGCATCGCACGGCCAGTTCGGCTCGCGAAGAGGTTCGCCATGAAGAAGAGCGCCACCCCGGTCACGAGGACAGCGATGTCGGCGAGCCAGGCGCTGTTGTAGGTCAGCGACGAAGTGCCGGGACCGAAGATTCGAATCAACCAGCGTGGCGCGTAGATCGCTTCGGGAAGTTGCAGACCCGAGTCGCCACCGGTCCAGGTACCAAACAGATTCAAGATCGCCCCGAAGGCCACCGCGAATGCCAGCGTCATACCCGCTAGGTAGGGACCACGCAGCCTCGTGGCGGGCAGACCCAGCAGGAGTCCCACCAGTGCGCCAGCAATGACGGCTAGCACCAACACGAACGCGATGGGCGTGGTGGCGTGGTGGTTGGCCCAGATTGCCACGGTGAAGGCCCCCACCCCCATGAACGCGCCATTGCCGAGCGAGATCTGTCCCGATGACCCGGTGAGGAACGACAAGCCGAGCAGCACGATGGACATGGCCGCCCCGATAGCGAGGTTGTCGTTTGCGGTGGCCGAGAGTCGAAAGGTCGCGAGCAGCGTCACGTCCACGACCACGAGACTGATCAGAGCACGCGTCACCACGGGATGCGCACCGCGAATCGCCGTGGAGCTGATCAGAGAACCGCCCCCGAGGAGCGCAACAAAGAAGGCGCTCAGTCCCAGGCCCGAGCGGGCGCTCGAGGTGGCGAACATGGAGACCAACACCGCGAGCAGCGTCAGCGAAGTCGTCCACACGACGCGTGAACGCATCAGGCGTGGCCCCATCACACCCGCCTCTGCGCACTTCGGGTGAAGACGCCGTTGGGTCGGGCCATCAACGAGACCACCAACATGCCCAACGCCACCAGGATGATCGCGTTGGAATTCAGGTAGTCCCCCACGAACTGGAGGATGATTCCGAGCGCCACGCCCGACACGAGTGCACCCACCGGGCTGTCCAGCCCCCCGATCGCCGCCGCAATGAACCCGAAGGCGAACACGCCGTCCATCGAAGTGGGAGTGAGGCCAGTGAAGTAGTTCGACGCCACCAACACGGCGGTGATCGAACCCACGGCCGTTGAGAGTATCCACCCCAATGTCAGCATGCGACCGACGCGTACCCCAAGCAGTCGCGACACCTCCGGCGCCAGCGCCGCTGCTCGAAGTTGAAGGCCCACCTTGGTGTACTGAAAGAGAAGGGCAATGAAGACCATCACCACCAAGGCGGTCACGATCTCGTACAGAGCGAACGGCGAGAGGGCGACGGGCTTATGGGCGAGCTGGTAGTCGACAATCGAGAACGGTGTGGGCAATCCGCGCGAAGAGGTCGACCAGATGGCCGCGGCCACCGACTCAAGCACCAGGAGGAATCCCACCATGGCGACGATCGGGTTGATCTCGGGCTTACCGTAGAGTCCGCGCACCAGTACCCGCTCGGTGAGACCCCCCAGCACCATCCCCGCGAGGATCGCGATACCCATCGACACCCAGTAGTTGGTCGTCGGCGCGAGGACGGCGAAGCCGATGTAGGTGGCGATCATCGCCATCGCGCCCTGGGCGAAGTTCAGGATCCTCGTCGAGCGCCAGACGAGGACGAGGCTTAGGGCGACGAGACTGTAGATCACACCGTTGGTCAGTCCACCCAGCACATCAGCCACGTTGCGCGAGGTCAAGAAGGTATCCATCATTCAACCAATCCCAGGTAGTACTGACGTAGCTTCTCGTCGGCGCCCACGGCGGCCGCGGTGTCGTTGGCCACAACCGTTCCCAAGTAGAGGACAACTGCGCGGTCCGCGATGCGCAGGGCCGACTTGGCATTCTGCTCGACCAGGATGACCGTGAGGTCCTTAAGCGCGCACAGGTCATGGATCACGTGCATCAGCTGGGCGGTGACCATCGGAGCCAACCCGAGCGATGGCTCGTCGAGCAGCAACACCGACGGCGCCGCAATCATGGCTCGCGCCATAGCGAGCATCTGGCGCTCACCGCCCGAAAGGGTCGCCGCGTGCTGTTTGCGCCGCTCGCCCAGGACCGGGAAACGTTCGTATTGCTCGGCCAGTGCGTCACTTAGCGATCCCTTGGCGATCATCGCGCCCAGACGAAGGTTCTCTTCCACCGTGAACTCGGCGATTACTCCGCGCCCCTCCGGCACGTGACCAACGCCCAGGCGAACGATGTCCTCGGGCTTCATTCCGCCCAGTGCGCGTCCATCCATCGTCACGGTTCCCGCCTGGCTCGGAACCAGACCGCTGATGGTGCGCAGCAAGGTGGTCTTGCCCGCGCCGTTGGCACCCAGCACCGCAGTGATCTCACCGGTGCGCGCCTCGAAGGACACCGAGCGAAGAGCCTGGACCGCACCGTAGGCGACCGAGAGCTCGCGGACATCAATCATTCGTCCACCCCCAGGTACGCCGCAATGACCGCCTCGTGGGTACGGACCTGGGTCGGGGTGCCGGTGGCGATCACCTCGCCGAAGTTGAGAACCACCAGTCGGTCCACGAGCGGCATGACGAACTCCATATCGTGCTCGACCAGGAGTACACCCATCGTCGCGCGCAGACCCTTGATCAGCGCGGCGAAGTCCTCGAGCTCGGCCTCGTCGAGCCCCGACGCCGGTTCGTCCAACAACAACAGTCGTGGTTCGCACATCAGCGCTCGCGCCACCGAGACCTTCTTCGCAATGCCGTAGGGAATCGCCGATGGCAGGCGGCCCGCCACGTCGGCGATCCCCAGACGGTCCAACATGGCCATGGCGTTCTCGCGCAGCGCTTGTTCGGCACGCACCCCCGACGGCAGCGCCAGCAACCCGGTGATGAAACCACCGCCCGGACGGATCTGTCCGCCGGCCATGACGTTCTCGAGAACGCTGCTGTGCGGAAACAGCCCGACGCCCTGCAGGGTTCGAGCAACACCGGCGCGAGCGAGTTCGAAGGGCCGAAGGTTCGTCTTACCCGACGCGGGATAGCGGACTCTGCCGCTAGTGGCGCGCACGAAACCACAGGCCACGTTAAAAGCCGTTGTCTTGCCCGCGCCGTTGGGTCCGATGAGTCCCACGATCTCGCCCGAGGACACCTCGAACGAGACCTTGTCGAGCGCCTTGAGTCCCCCGAACCTGACCGATACGTCCTCGAGCGCGAGGAGTGGGGGCTGGGTATCCGGCGCCATAGATTTCCTAAGTTACACACTCGCCACGAGCGGGCCGTAGCAGCGGGTCATCACGGTGGCGGTAGAGATCATGGTGGACCCAAAACTACCGCGAGGAGCCGGGCGCGCACGTCATCGTCGATCGCCGGCCTCCGATCGCGCCCTTCACGCGACCACGTCGGGTCAGTGGCGCACGTTCACGCGAATCGGCGCACCGCGACCACCTCGTCACGACCCAGGTGTCCCACCGCGCGTTCGCCCGTCGCGTGGGCACCGACGTCGATCCGTCGAGTGCCGTCCTCGATGGCCACGCAGTGAAAGAAGAACCGCTCGCCGCCATCATCGCGCAGATAGCCCACACCGGTATCAGCGTCGAACTCCTCGATGACACCGTGAATCATGACGTCGCCGAGAGCGGACCCGTGTCGAGCAGCGCGACCATTTCCAGAGCGGTGAACACCGCTTCGCGGCCCTTGTTGGTCTCGTCGCGTCGCGAGCGCTCCAGGGCCTGTTCGATCGTGTTCGTGGTCAGCACTCCGAAGACCACGGGCACACCGGTGCGCAGCTGCACGTCCTGAACGCCTCGGGCGCACTCGCTCGCGACGACCTCGTAGTGCCCGGTGTCGCCGCGGATCACCGCACCGAGGGTGACGATCGCGTCCACCGGTCGCGTCGCGCTCGCGAAGGCCCGCGCGATGAGCGGCAGCTCGAATGCCCCGGGCGCCCAGGCCAGCACGATGTCGGCGCGGTCCACACCCGCCTCGTCCAGCGCCTCCAGAGCGCCTCGCAGCAGACGAAGCGTGATGGCACCGTTGAAACGGGCGCACGCCAATCCAATCCGCCGACCGCGACCATCGACGCGACCCTCGAGCACTTCACCGATCTGGGGCCGCAGAGAATCGAAGACGGCCGGATCAAACTCCGTCTCATTCGTTGACGTCATCGAGACCCCCGAGCAGATGACCCATCCGCTCCTTCTTGGTGCGCAGGTAATCGATGTTGAACGGTGTCGGCCGGCTTTCGATCGGTACGCGTTCGACGATGTGCAGCCCGAAGCCTTCGAGACCGCCGTACTTGGCCGGATTGTTGGTCATCAGACGCATCGAGGTCACCCCAAGGTCCACCAGTATTTGCGAACCGATCCCGTACTCGCGCGAGTCCACGGGAAGTCCCAGTTCAAGATTCGCGTCGACCGTGTCATGACCGTCCTCTTGCAGGGCGTACGCGCGAATCTTGTGCCCCAGTCCAATTCCGCGTCCCTCGTGTCCGCGAAGGTACACGACGACCCCCGCACCCTCGGCCGCGATCTTGGCCAGCGCGGTCTGCAGCTGGGGTCCGCAGTCACAGCGCAACGAGCCCATCACGTCGCCGGTCAGACATTCCGAGTGCACGCGCACGAGGACGTCCTTGGCCGACTCGATGTCGCCGTAGACCATCGCGAGATGTTGTTCACCGTCCAGGACCGACTCGAAGACGTACGTGTGAAAGAGTCCGTGCTCGGTGGGTAGCGATGCCTCGGCCACTCGCCTCACCAACTTCTCGTGGTGACGCCGATACCGGATGAGGTCGGCGATCGAGATGATCGGTAGCCCGTGACGCTGGGCGAACTCCTCCAGCTCGGGCAGCCGGGCCATATCGGACTTGTCCGCGCTGACTATCTCGCACAGCACTCCCGAAGGGAACTTCCCGGCGAGTCGGCACAGGTCAACGGTCGCCTCGGTGTGTCCGGCACGCTTGAGTACACCGCCGGCGCGGTAGCGCAGCGGAAAGATGTGCCCAGGACGACTCAGGTCACCTGGGCGCGTGTCGGGGCTGATCAGCGCGCGCACCGTCGCCGCGCGATCGTGCGCGGAGATCCCGGTGGTCGTGCCGTGACGGTAGTCCACCGTCACCGTGAAGGCCGTGCGCTGGGCCTCGGTGTTGGCCACCACCATCAGCGGCAATTCCAACTCGTCGGCTCGACTCGCCTCGAGCGGCACGCAGAACACGCCCGAGGTGTGCTCGAGAAAGAACGCCATGCTCTCGGCCGTCACGTCCTCGCCGGCCATGATCAGATCGCCTTCGTTTTCGCGATCCTCGTCGTCGACCACGACAACCATGCCGCCGTTGCGGATCTGATCCACCGCCTCTTCGATCGTTGATAGCGCCATCAGACCTCCACGTCCAGACGTACATCTTCGCCGATTCTGCGCACGTGCACCACTCGACCCCGGCGAAGCAGGTCGATCGACGTCGTGCTCAGCGTGGGTAACGCCGGGGTCGTAGCACGCGCGCCGGCCAACGCCGGGGCCAGGTACCAGACCACCAAATTGACGAGTCCCGCCTCCACGAATGCGCCGGTGGTGCGCGGCCCCCCTTCGACGAGCACCTGGAGCACGTCGAGTTGGCCCAGTTCTTCCAGGATCGGGCCGAGTTCGCCGCTGCGCTCGAGACACGGACGCACCGCGGCGTCATCGGCCGCGCGGCCCAGGACCACCCGGAGAGGCTCCAGCACGATGTCGTCCAGGCGCGCGGTCAACCGTGGGTTGTCGCTACGCACCGTGCCCGCGCCCACGATGATCGCCTGGCTCTGTGCGCGCAACAGGTGCGCGTCGCGGCGAGCATCTTCGCCGGTGATCCACTGGCTGGATCCATCGGCCATCGCCACAGCCCCGTCCAAGGTGGCAGCGACTTTGGCCACGACGTAAGGCCGTCCCGTGCGTCGATGCCACAGGTACGGCGCCAACTGGGCGCGCACCAATTCCTCCTCGACGCCCACTTCGACGTCGATACCCTCGTCGCGCAGTCGCTGCACCCCCGAGCCCGCGACCCGAAAATCGGGATCGAGGGTGCCCACCACCACTCTTGTCACGCCCGCCGCGACGATCGCCTCGGTACACGGTCCGGTGCGACCGACGTGACTGCAGGGCTCGAGGGTGACCACCAAGGTCGCACCCCGCGCGTCGGCACCGGCTCGACGTAACGCTTCGATCTCGGCGTGTGACTCGCCAGGTGCCTGAGTGTGGCCCTCGCCGAGCACGACGCCCACGTCATTGACCACGAGGGCCCCCACCCAGGGGTTCGGCGGCGCATGCAGACGGGCCTTCTCCCCCTCGTGGACGGCCATCATCATGTAATCCGACCTGTTGAACGCCATCAGGCCTTCACGAGCGCTGCTTCGCGTAGCGCGTGCGCTGCCGCGAGCGGGTCGGGACGCGCGAAGATCGCCGAGCCAGCCACCAGTACATTGGCCCCCGCACGGGTCGCGATCGGCGCCGTCGATATGTCGATGCCGCCGTCGACTTCGATGTCAAGCGCCAGTTCGCTGGCCTCGACCTCGCGGCGAGCCGCGGTCACCTTCGCCATGACGTCGGGAAGAAAGGATTGGCCCCCGAATCCGGGAAACACGGTCATGAGTAACAACAGGTCGATATCGCCGAGGTACGGCGCCACCTGCGCGAACGGCGTGTCGGGATTGGCGGCCAATCCGACGCGTAGCCCGAGGTCACGCGCGTCGCGGATTAGGCCGGCCGTGCCGCCGACCTCCACGTGCACGGTGCACCCGTCGGCACCGGCCTTGACAAAGGCGTCGAGGTAACGCCCCGGCTCGCTCATCATCAGGTGGCAGTCGAAGAATCGACTGCTGTACTGACGCAATGATTGCACCACCGGAGGGCCAATGGAGACGTTCGGCACGAAATGTCCGTCCATCACGTCGACGTGCAGCCAATCGGTCTCGGCATCGATCGCGCGCACCGCACTGGCCAGTGCGCCAAAGTCGGCCGCCAGAATCGAGGGTGCGATCCGCAGCGTGCCCGTGGGTCCCGCGTCAATGAACGTCACGACTGCAGCCTAGAGGGCCACAACGGCCTCTACCCCCACTGGGGGTGCGTTCCTTCGAGGCGGGCCCCGGCCCACCACGCGGCGGCACTCATTCTCGTGCCGCCTTCGGGCTGCACCTCGTCGAGAGCCAGCGCTCCGTCGTGGGTCACGAGCACGACCTGGTCCGCCTCGCCGATCAGTGAACCGCTCTCGGCGTGCGCGGCGGCGCACGCGTGCGCGGCAAACACCTTGAGGCGACGACCGTTCACGATGGTGAAGGCACGTTCGAGATGAACGGTGCGCAGCGCCAGCTCGGCGCTCATGGAGGGCACCAGGTGGAACGTCGTCGGTGTGAGCTTCTCGGCGTAGGTGATCTCACCCTCTTGGGCCCGAGGTTCGCCGAGCAGCGTCGGCGAGGCCAACACGTCCACCAGGAGCCGTGCACCCACATCCGCCAGCTCCGCCGTCAGTTGCCCGGCCGTTTTGTCATCGACGGCCACTCGCTCGAACGCGTGCACCGGTCCGGTGTCGAGGGTGGGCTCAAGCGTCATGACCGACACGCCCGTGAACTGGTCGCCCGCCAGGATGGCCCGTTCCACCGGCGCCGCGCCGCGCCAGCGAGGCAGCAGCGAGAAATGCACGTTCAGCATCGGGACGCGTTCCAGCAGTGACGCGGGGATCATGGCCCCGTAGGCGACCACGACGCCCCGATCCAACTCGAGCCCTTCCAGCGCGGCCAGTCGATGGTCGACGCGCAACTCCAGCTCGAGTGCGGCCAGTTTCACGGGACTGGGCAGCAGGGCCGAGCCCCGCCCCCGCCGCCGGTCGGGCCGGGTAACGACCTGAACTATCTCATGGCCCGCGTCGACGAGGGCCCGCAGTGACGCGACCGCCGCCTCGGGCGTACCCAAGAAGGCGAGACGCATCTACTCGCCGAGAAGCCGCGAGAGGCCGTCGGGGTCATCGGCCCTGAGCTGGACGCGTTGGGTGCGCAAGAACCGCTTCGCCTCACGCCGCTGGTCCGGGTCAAGCCGCTCGATCAAGAGCACGCCGTCGAGGTGATCCATCTCGTGTTGGAAGATGCGGCCCTCGAACTCGTCAGTCTCCACCTTGATCTCACGGCCGTCGAGGTCGTAGCCGGTCAAGTAGACGGCGTTGGGTCGGGTGATCTCCCAACTCAACCCCGGCACCGATAGGCAGCCCTCCTCAAAGGTCCACTCGCCGTCCGTCTCGACAATCACCGGATTGACCACCACGATGGGGCCGTCGCCCTTGTCGTAGACGAACAGGCGTTTCTGCACACCGATCTGGTTCGCCGCGAGGCCAACCCCGGGTGCCTCGTACATCGTCTCGATCATTGTCTCGGCCAACGCAGCGATGCGAGCGTCGATGTTGTCGACCTCGGTGGTCTTCTCGTTCAGCACGGGGTCGCCGTAGACGCGAATCGGTAGCGTACTCACGCATCCACGCTACCGTCGATCACTGCACCGCGATTCGCACACTCGCGGCCGGTCGGGGCGCGGCGCGTAGGGCGTGCGCCAGCACCATGGGATCGCTCGCGTGCACGACGAAGCCCCGATCGCTCGCCGATACCCGCAACTCGCTGCGATCGAGCTCGCTGATCAACACGCTCGCCCCTTCGCCCGTCACCTCCGCCCACGCACCATAGGGAGCCAATTCCAGCAACCGGGCCGTGGCGATGTCGTCGTCGATCAACTCATCAAAGGATGCCTCTCGCAGCGACCGCACGACCAGATCGTCACCGCGGCGCGTCTGCAGGACCACGCTGCCTCGCCCGTCACGACGTCCCCCCACCAGCCGCCCCGCGCGGCCCACGGCCTGGACCGCCTCGCGACGCGCCGTGTCACGAGGTGCGAGGAGGTACTGGTCGAAGTCCGCGAAGATCACGACCCCGCAGCGGCGCACCCGCTGGAGGATCGCCTCGGTGCCCACCACGACCCGCTCGAGGGGCGCGTCGGGCGCCGTGACGCTCGTGACCTCGCTCACGGGCTGAGCCAGTTGCGCAGCGACGTCACGCGCGAGGGTGCTTACGCCCGAGCGCACTCGCTTCAGGTTCGTGGCGCCGCACGAGCGACAGAACTTGGCACGGCGCTCGTGGCCCTCACGACACGAGAGCACGTCATCGACCTCGTGCTCGGCTAGACCGCACACGGCGCAGCGCGTCAGCTCACCGCAGCGTACGCACGCGAGCAGTCGCCCCGTCCCGAGCCGCTGGAGCACCACCGCGACCGCGACCGCGCTCCCCTCATCCAGTGCGCGGTGCGCCGAGTCGAGCGCCACACGCGCCAGCGCGCCCTCATGTGGATCGCTTCGACGTCGGTCCACCACGACGACCCGGGGCCACCCGCCCACGAGGTCGGTGTCACGTTGGAAGGGCCGGTCGTTCACCAATACGGGCGAGGGCAGCATGGACGCGAGCCACAGGGGGGCGCCATCGCGCACACAGCGCTCGCGCAGCATCGACACGGCGTCCCAGGTGGGCGCGGCCTCGGACCGGTACAACGCGTCGTCTGCGTCGAACACGACCGCACCGGCCAGCCGGGGCGCGGGCGCCAAGGCGGCGCCACGCGCCCCGACGATCACCGGCCAGCCCGCGCGCATTCGGTCCCACTCGCCTTCACCCGAGGCCACAGCGCACCCTCGCTGCTCGAGGCGCCCTCGCAGACGCCGGGCCCAGGCCTCACTCGGGACCAACACCACCAGCGAGCCCTCACGAGACCGACACGTCTCGTAGGCGTGCACGAGCAGTCCCATGGGATCGGTGGTGGGTGCCATCTGCACGAGCCCAGGTTCCAATTCACACGCCTCGCGCCGCACCGCCTCGGCCAGGCCCTCCGCGACGGGCGCGATGGGTAGCGTGGTGACGAGGCGCTTGGGTGACGCGCCCGCGAGCAGGCGCGACAGCGGTGCACACCACCGCTCGCTCGCCCACTCCAACAGTTCGAGCAATCGCGGCGGCGGACCGTAGCCCAGCCACTTGGTGAGTGCCTTGAGTTCGCGCCCGGGATCGGCTTCGCCCACTACCCAAGCGCGCACCGAGCGATTGTGGAAATTGACGCGCACCCGATCGCCCAGCGCCACGTGCGCGGTGCGCTCGGTCAGCGCGTAATCGAAGGGGCGATCAACGGCGGCGACCTCGGTGATCACCCGGACCGCGCGTAGTGCCACTAGGGAAGCGACAGTTCCCGACGCAGATCGTCCACCCGCGGAGTCTGCTCCCACGTGAATCCCTGATCGCTCCGCCCGAAGTGCCCGTAGGCCGCGGTGCGCGCGTACACGGGCCGACGAAGGTCGAGGTCGCGAATGATGGCGGCGGGACGCAGGTCGAAGATCGCGTCCACCGCCTTGGCGATCTTGGCGCGATCCACGCGCTCAGTGCCGAAGGTCTCCACGAGCACTGAGACGGGACGCGCCACACCGATCGCGTAGGCGACCTGCACCTCACATCGGCGCGCGGCGCCCGACGCCACCACGTGCTTGGCGACCCAGCGCGCCGCGTAGGCGGCCGAGCGGTCGACCTTCGAGGGGTCCTTGCCCGAGAATGCGCCACCACCGTGGCGGGCCATCCCGCCGTAGGTGTCGACGATGATCTTGCGTCCGGTGAGGCCAGCGTCGGCGTGCGGGCCACCGAGCACGAACTTGCCCGAGGGGTTCACGTAGACGCTCATGGAACTGGTGTCGAGCCCGGCGGGGAGCATCGGACGAATGACGTGCTCCAGCACGTCGCTCTTGATCGTCGTCTGCGAGTCGTAGCCATCTTCGTGCTGGGTCGACACGAGCACGGTGTCCACGGCCACCGGTCGGCCCGCCTCGTAGGCAATGGTGACCTGGGTCTTGCCGTCGGGCCGAAGGTAGGGCACCTCGCCCGAACGTCGAACCTGGCTCAGGCGCATCGACAGCCGATGAGCGAGCCAGATCGGCAGCGGCATGAAGTCGTCGTTGTCATCGCAGGCGTAGCCGAACATCATCCCTTGGTCACCTGCGCCCAGCGAGTTGAGCGCGTCCTCGCTGCCCGCACCCATGCGCAACTCCAGCGCCGAGTCGACGCCACTAGCGATGTCGGGGCTCTGCTTGTCGAGCGACACGAGCACCGCGCAGTTGCGTCCATCAAAGCCCTTCGCACCGTCGTCGTAACCGATCTCCAGGATCGTTCGCCGGGCAATCGCGCTAATGTCAACCACCGCCGTCGTGGTGATCTCACCCGCCACGACGCACAACCCCGTGGTCAAGAGCGTCTCGCACGCCACCCGCGCCAGCGGATCCTGGGTCAGAATCGCGTCAAGCACGCTGTCAGACACCTGGTCGGCAATCTTGTCGGGGTGTCCCTCGGTCACCGACTCCGACGTGAAAAGGGTCCGATCGATCATTGGGCTCCTCGCGATAACAATGAAGCCACCCTAGTCAAGATCTCGTAGGAAACCGCTTCTTTCGAGCGCAGCGACACGCCGGTCACACTCTCGTCGCGCTCCACCAACAGCACCTCATTGGTCGGATGCTCGAAGCCCGCCCCGGGAGCGCTCACGTCGTTGACCACGAGCAGATCGACTGACTTTCGCCGCAGCTTCTCGATCGAGTGTTCGAGCACGTTGGTCGACTCCGCGGCGAAGCCCACCAGCACCTGGCCCGGGCGACACCGGGCGGAGAGCTCGGCGAGTATGTCCTTGGTCGGCTCGAACGTGAGTTCCAGCACGCCCGCGTCCTTCTTGATCTTGTGCGCGGCCGGACGCACCGTGAAGTCAGCCACCGCGGCCGCCATGATCACGGCGTCGGCGTCGGTGGCGGCCTCCATCACGGCCTCATGCATATCTTGAGCGCTGGTCACCTTGACGACATCGATACCACGTACCACGTCCAAGGCCAGCGCGAGGTCGACGGTGGAGATCAGGGTAACGCGCGCACCCAACCGATAAGCAACCTCGGCCAACGCGTAGCCCTGTCGGCCCGACGAACGATTGCTCAGCACGCGCACCGGATCAATGGCTTCGCGAGTACCCCCCGCAGTGATCACGACGTGGTAACCGCTCAACTCGCCTCGAAATCCCCTCACGATCCGCTCGACCATGTCCACAATGGCGAGGGGCTCGGCCATGCGTCCCGTACCCTCATCACCTCCTGCGAGGTGGCCCGAATCGGGTTCGAGTATCAACACGCCGCGCCGACGCAACGTGGCCAGATTCTCTTGCACCGAGGGCTGCTCCCACATTTCGGTGTGCATGGCCGGACACAGCAGTACTGGCGCACGCGACGCCATCAGGGTCGCGCTCAACAGATCGTCACCCAATCCCATGGCGTACCGCGCGATGAGGTGCGCCGTCGCGGGCGCCACAACGATGAGATCGGCGTGTTGACCGAGATGCGTGTGCGGTATTGGTGTGGTGGCATCGCCGTACATCTCGGTGCGCGTGGCCTCACTCGCCAGTGCCGAGAAGGTGACCGCTCCCACGAAGTGCGTCGCCTCGCGCGTCAGCACCGGCGACACGAAGTATCCGACGTCGCGCAATCGACGCAGCAATTCAACTGACTTGTAGGCGGCGATGCCGCCGGCCACTCCTAGAACAATGCGCGGTGACGAACTAGGCGTCGCGTAGGGCATCGGTGAAGGCGTCCAGGTCGCTGTTCGCGTCCTGGCGAGCCTGCTCCGCCGCGACGTGCGCCAAACGCTCCGCCTCAAGCTCTTCGAGGGTCGGGCGGTGGAACTCGAGCTTGCCCTCGTAGAGTTCCTCGAGCGCGAGCGACAACGACTTGTTAGAGAGAGAAGTCACCTGCGGCGGAATGAGTGCGCCATGGCCCGAGCCCAGTCCGTTGTAGTACTCGTTGATCTCGCGCGCCCGGATTGCCGAGACGGCGACCAGCGTGAACTTGGAGCCGCCCACCTTCGCCAGGAGGTCCTCGATCGGTGGGTCGACCAGCGTGGGGCGTTCTGCCATTATTTAGTCCTTCTTGAAAGAGTCTCGTCGGGTGGAACGGAGTTCTTCCAGTATAGAGAGGATTTCCGAAGTCGCTCGGTCCAGATCGTCATTGATGATGACATAGTTGGACAATTCATGGCCTTTGGCCACTTCGTGCGGCGTACTGGAGAGTCGACGCTCCACGTGCTCGTCACTGTCGCCACGAGCGCGAAGGCGCTCTTCGAGGTCCGCCATCGATGGTGGCAGCACCAAGAACACCACCGCGTCGTGGTGCTCGCCGCGAACCTGTTGGGCGCCCTGAACCTCGATCTCGAGGAGCACGTCGGCGTCGGCGTCGAGATCGGGCTGCGGCGTGCCGTACAGGTTCCCCTGGAACTGCGCCCACTCGAGAAACCGACCTTCGTCGATGGCGGCCTCGAAGGTCTCCACATCAACGAAGACGTACTCATCCCCCCGCTCGCCCGCGCGACGCGGACGAGTCGTCCAGGACCGACTCAGCATCAGTCGGGGGTCGTGCTCTACCAGGCGTTGGGCCAGGGTTCCCTTGCCCACCCCCCCTGGACCGATCAGTACTGCGATCAATGGCTCAGCGGACAAGAGCTCGGAAGAGTTCAGCTCGCTGCTTGGGACCAAGACCGCGGATTCGTCGCGTCTTCGCGATGGCCGCCTTGGTCATGATGCGCTCAGCCTTGACCTCGCCAATGGCGGGCAACGCACTGATGAGGTCGTACGCGCGCATCTGCGCCACGCACTCCTCGCGCTCGGCGAGTTCGAAAAGTTCTTCGAGCGAGAGCTCTCCGGACTTCACGAGTCGCTTCACTTCAGCACGACGACGTCGATTGGCTACTGCGAGGCGTGAGGCTTGCACACGCTGTTCCTGCGTTAGTGAAGGTGGGGTCGGTGTCACGCGCAAAGAATACCCCTCACGGGCACCACCCGCTTACAAGAGCGCAGTTGCGAGCTCGTCGCGCCATCGGCGTATGGTGTCACTGAGAACTGGTCTCTCGGGACCGACGCTGGCGATCGCCCGCGAAACGTTGACGAGCACCGTGGCGCGCGGGCACGGAGCGAGTAGTTGCGCCACCTGTTGAGCGCCGGCGCCCTGGGCGCCGACCCCCGGCACGAGTATCGGGCCACCAAGCGCGGACAACTCGAAGCGTGGTCGGTCGCGGGTTGCGCCAAGGACCACCCCCAGCGAGCCGCGTCCGTCGTCTCGTTGATTCCGCTGGGCCACCGAACGCAGCACCAGATCCTCGACAAATTCGTGGTCGTCGCCGTACGCGCGCTGGATCGAGCGACCCTCATCGTTGGACGTGGCCGCCAGCACGAAGACCCCGCGGCCGGTCGCGGCGGCGAGCATGAAGAACGGCGCGAGGGAGTCAACCCCGAGATAGGGGTGCACCGTGAGCGCGTCGGCTCGCAGGGGCGACTCCTCACCGAGCCAGGCCTGGGCGTACCCCTCATTGGACGCGCCGATATCGCCTCGCTTGACGTCGGCGACAACCAACACCTCGGCGTCGCGGGCCTCGGCCAACACCCGCTCGAGCACCAGGAAGCCCCGCGCTCCGAAGCGTTCGAAGTGCGCAATCTGGGGTTTGATGGCGGCCGCGTTGTCGAGCGCCGCCTCGACCAGGGTCATTGCGAAGAACTCGAGGCCCTCGGGGGAATCATCGCGACCCCACGCCGCGAGCGACTGCGAACTCGGGTCGATGCCGACGCACAACGGCCCCAAGGCGTCGATGCGCTCAGAGAGCCGCTCCCCGAAGGTTTCAACCATGGGCCACGCCCCAGATGTCATCGATCGAGCCAGCATCGTGGCGCTGCAACCATCGTCCCAGGCCACGTTGGATCTTCCAGGGAGCACGCGGATCAGCGAAGCTGGCGGTGCCCACCTGCACTGCGTTGGCGCCGGCCATGATCATCGCCACGGCGTCCTCGGCGCTGCGCACGCCTCCCACGCCCACGATGGGCACACTGGCGAAGGCACCACGACACTCGTAGACCGCGCGCAGTGCCACCGGCGCGATGCCATGGCCGCTGACACCCCCTCCCCCGTTGCCTAGTGCGGCGCGTCGTCGCTCAACGTCGATGACCATGCCAAGCACGGTGTTGACCAGAACGAGGGCGTCCGCACCGGCGTCCAGCGCCGCGCGAGCGATCGTGATGAGTTCGGGGGTGTTCGGGCTCAACTTCACCCACAACGGCACTTCGGCGATCCGACAGGCTCCCACCACCTCGGCCGTCGCGCGCGCGGAGTGGGCGAACATGCTCTCTCGATCCTCAAGATTCGGGCAACTGACGTTCACCTCGAGCGCCACAATGGGCGCGCCTTGCATCATCGCCGCCGCCTGCGCGAACTCGTCGACGCTGCGTCCCCAGATCGAACCGATCACCGTTGCGCCGCGCTCGACCAGTGCGGGTAACGAGTCGCGACGCCACGCCTCGACGCCGGGTCCGGCCAGACCCACCGCGTTCACCATGTGCTCACCCCAGGCCGCCACGCGCGGCGGTGCATTGCCCGCCCAGGCAAAGCTGGCGAGTGACTTCACGACCACGGCGCCCAACTCGGCGAGATCGCCGTAGCCCGCCAGCTCGTCGCCGTGGCCCGACGTGCCGGCCGCGGTCATGATGGGCGAACTGAGCGCCACCGATCCCACTTTGGTGTGCAACTTGACGCTCACGGGTGCAACTCCTGGAGCGAGCGCACGCGCCACCCGTGCGCTCGCGTATCGGCGATGCCCTTGGCCGCGGCGAAACCGGCGCTCAGCGTCGTCAGACACGCCACGGCGTGCACGACGCACGCCGTTCGAATCTGGGCGCCGTCGGCGCGCGCGTCGCCTCCTGAGGGCGTATTCACCACGAGATCAACCTCACCCGAGGCAATCATGCCCACCGCGTCCACGCCGAGGTCCGCGAGGCCCACCTTGCCCACCAGGGTGGCGACGGCCACGCCGTTGGCTCGCAAGAACCCCGCCGTGCCCACCGTGGCCGCCAGAGTGAAACCGAGCTCGCGCAACTGTCGGGCCAACTCCAGTCCGAGCACCTTGTCGCGATCGGCCAGGGACATGAAGACCTGACCGCTGTCCGGTAGGCGCGTACCGGCGGCGAGCTGTGACTTGGCGAAGGCAATACCGAAGCTCTCGCCGATGCCCATGACCTCGCCCGTCGAGCGCATCTCGGGACCAAGAATCGTGTCCACGCCTGGAAAACGACTGAAGGGAAGCACCGCCTCCTTCACGCTGACGTACTCGGGAACCGGTGTCGAAGCTGGCACCAGGGAACGCTCACGCAACTCGGCCAGGGACTCGCCCATCATGACGCGTACCGCCATCTGGGCGAGCGCCACTCCCGTAGCCTTGGCCACGAAGGGGACTGTGCGACTGGCCCTCGGATTGGCCTCGAGCACGTACACCTCGTCGTCCTTGACGGCGTATTGCACGTTGATCAGACCGACAACGTCGAGCGCCTCGGCGATCTTGGCGGTGTAGCCATGCAGAGTCTCAAGCACCGACGCGCTCAAATTCTGGGGCGGCAGGGCGCACGCGGAGTCACCCGAGTGCACGCCCGCCTCCTCGACGTGCTCCATGATCCCGGCTACGAAGAGTTCGCCCTGCGCATCGCGCAGGGCATCGACATCGACTTCAATGGCGTCCTCGAGGAAGCTATCGAGCAGGATTGGTCGCGTCGCCGACACGCCACCCTCTCGCGCGAGCGCACCGTGCGCGCTCGTGAGGTTCTCCATCACTCGCGTCAGCGATACGTCGTCGTACACGATCTCCATCGCCCGTCCGCCCAGGACGTAACTCGGACGCACGAGTACCGGGTACCCGATGTGCGCGACGATCGAGCGAGCTTCGGCCAGGTTGATCGCGACGTCGCCGGGGGGCTGACGCAACCCCAGAGACTGGCAGATCTTGGACCACTGCTCTCGATCTTCGGCGGCGTCAATCGAACTCACCGGCGTGCCCAGCACCAGTGCCGGGTCTATCGTATGCGAGAGTTTGAGCGGCGTTTGGCCGCCGAGTGACACGACAACCCCGGCCACTCGGGCGCCGTCGCGACACGCAGCCTGCTCGGCGGCCAGCACCTCGGCCAGGTCCTCGGGCGTCAGTGGTTCGAAGTAGAGGCGATCCGACGTCGAGTAGTCGGTTGACACAGTCTCGGGATTGCAGTTCACCATCACGGTCTCGTAGCCCATGTCGCGCAACGCCATCGAGGCGTGCACGCAGCAGTAGTCGAACTCGATGCCCTGGCCGATCCGATTGGGTCCCGAGCCGAGAATGATCACCCGATCTCGTGACGAGGGCGCCACTTCGCTGGTGTCGTCGTAGGTGCTGTAGTGATACGGGGTGGCGGCTTCGAACTCGGCCGCGCAGGTGTCGACGGTCTTGAAGACCGTATGCGCCCCGGCGTCGCGGCGCAGCGCGGTAACCTCCTCGCTCGCGAGCTCGCACAACTCGCCAATCTGGACATCCGAAAACCCCCACTGCTTGTAACGCAGCCATCCGCGACGGTCCAGCGTGCGCGGATCCACCGAGTCGAGCAACTCGCGTTCGCGAAGTGCGATACCAGCAAGTTGGGCGATAAACCAGCGATCAATCCTGGTTCGCTCGACCAGTTCGTCCACACTGAAGCCGCGCGCGAGTGCCTCGTGCAGGGCGAAGAGCCGCTCGGGCGTAGCCACGATGCAGCGCCGCCAGAGCGCGTCGTCACTGAGATCGCGAAACTCCGAGTTGTGCCCGAGCGCGAGCCCCGGGCGCCCCTGCTCGAGCGAGCGAACCGCCTTTTGCAGCGACTCGGCGAAGTTGCGACCGATGGCCATCACCTCACCCACAGACTGCATGCGCGTGCCCAACTCGGGCACCGCGCCGGGTAGCTTCTCAAAGGCCCATCGGGGAATCTTGGTAACCACGTAGTCAATTGTCGGTTCGAAGCTGGCCGGAGTGGCCCGGGTGATGTCATTGGGAATCTCGTCCAACGTGTAGCCAACGGCGAGGCGCGCCGCGATCTTGGCGATGGGAAACCCCGTCGCCTTGGAGGCCAGGGCGCTCGATCTGCTAACGCGGGGATTCATCTCGATCACGAGGCGCTCACCATTCTCGGGATTCACCGCGAACTGGACGTTGGACCCACCGGTCTCCACGCCCACGCGACGAAGCACCGCGAAGGCGTCGTCGCGCATGGCCTGGTACTCGACGTCCGAGAGCGTCTGGGCCGGCGCCACGGTAATCGAGTCACCAGTGTGTACCCCCATCGGATCAAAGTTCTCGATACTGCAGACCACGACGCAGTTGTCGGCGTGGTCGCGCATCACCTCGAGTTCGTACTCCTTCCAACCCGCGATGGACTTCTCCACGAGGATCTCGCCCACCGGCGACGCCGCGATGCCCTCGCTCGCCAGACGAACGAGCTCGTTGGCGTCGTGAGCGATGCCCGTGCCGGCACCACCCAAGATGTAGCTCGGCCGCACGATGATCGGCCAGCCGATCGCCGTCGCGATTCCCAGTGCCTCGTCGACACTGTGCGCGAACCCGGATTCTGGTACCGCGAGGCCGATGTCGGACATCGCCTCCTTGAACTGCTCGCGATTCTCCGCGGTGGCAATCGCCTCGGGTCGCGCGCCAATGACCTCGATGCCGAGTCGCTCGAGGATGCCCCGCTCAACCAGTTGCATCGTGAGGTTCAACGCGGTCTGTCCCCCCAGAGTCGGCAGTAGGGCGTCGGGGCGTTCGCGCTCGAGGATGTCGCTCACGACGTCGACGTCGAGCGGTTCCACGTAGGTCACGTCGGCCGTCGCTGGGTCAGTCATGATCGTCGCGGGATTCGAGTTGACCAGTATCACGCGGTAGCCGTCACTGCGCAGCACTTGGCACGCCTGGGTACCCGAGTAGTCGAACTCGCAGGCCTGGCCGATCACGATGGGGCCCGATCCGATCACCATGATCGTGTGAATGTCGTTGCGCCGTGGCATCAGTGGGTCTCCGGCGCGTCTCCGCGCAGCAACGCGTCGAACCGATCGAAAAGGTAGCGTGCGTCGTGGGGACCGGGGCTCGCTTCAGGGTGGTACTGCACCGAGAAGCACCGCTGCTTGTAGGACTCGATGCCCTCGACGACGTCATCATTCAGGTTGACGTGGCTGACCACAACGTGGGTCAGCGACTCGCGCGCCAACGCGTAGTTGTGATTCTGCGCGGTGATCTCGACCCGACCGGTCGTAAGGTCCTTCACCGGGTGGTTCGAGCCGTGGTGGCCAAAGGGCAACTTGTAAGTCGTTCCTCCCAAGGCCCGGCCCAGGAGTTGGTGTCCGAGACAGATGCCGAAGATCGGCACCGTCCCCACCAGGTCGGCCAGTACGTCGACCTCGCGGTTCAGTGCGGCCGGGTCGCCCGGGCCGTTGGAGAGGAACACCCCGTCGGGTTTCAGGGCGCGCACGTCGCCGGCACTGGTGTGCGATGGCACGACGGTGACTCGAAAGCGCTCGGCGAGCTGGTCGACCATGGTCGTCTTGATGCCGTAGTCGATCGCGACCACGTGCAGGGATCCGGCGCCACGGGTGTAGCGCGTCGGGGTTGTAACTGTGGCGACGAAATCCGTGTCGTCGGTCCCTCGAGCCGCCTCAGCCGCGAGCGCGACCTGGTCCGTCGGCGCGTGGCCGAAGGCGCCGGGCAGGGCCCCGTGACTGCGCAAGTGTCGAGTGAGCCGACGCGTGTCGACGCCGGTAATGACGGGAATCCGTCGTTCGATGAGGAACTCCTCCAAGGATCGCGTGGCGCGCCAGTTGGACGACACCTCGGCGAGGTCGCGTACCACCATCCCTCGACACCACGGACGTAGCGCCTCGTCGTCCAGCGGCGTCACACCGTAGTTGCCGATGTGAGGATAGGTGAAAGCGATGATCTGTCCGGCGTAACTTGGATCGGTGATGATCTCTTGGTATCCACTCATGGCCGTATTGAAGACGAACTCACCCGACGTCGAGCCACCCTCGGGCAGATACCCAGCCGCGTAGCCCTCGAAGGTCCCGCCGTCGTTCAAGATCAACACCGATGCCGGTCGACTCACAGCGGCTCTCCCTGGTCGACCACCAAGTTTCCCTTGGCGATGGTGGCGCGCACCCGACCCATCATGGCTCGGCCGTCGTAGGGCGTATTGGTGGAACGTCCGTGCAGGTCGTCACGACTGGCGCTCCAGCGCGACGCGGGGTCAAAGACTACGAGATTGGCATCCTCACCCGCGGCCAGCACCGCGCCATGCGCGCTGTGTCGCAACCGGTGGTCGGCTGCGCGCAGGCGCGCCACGCGCGCTGGGCCCCGGCTCAGAAGTTGGAAGAACCGTACCGGGTCACAGGCGTCGCCGCCCAACGCCTCGAAAGTGAGTGAAGCGGCGTGCTCGAGGCCGAGCATGCCTGCGGGTGCCTCGTCGAAGGCCAGGTCCTTCAGTTGCGGTGCGTGGGGTGCGTGGTCGGTGGCCACCGCGTCAACCGTGCCCTCAACCAGTCCGCGACGAAGCTCGGTCACATCGTTCTTCGTGCGAAGTGGCGGATGAACCTTGAAGATCGGATCAAAGCCTTCGCACGCCGACTCGTCGAGCGTGAAGTGGTGCGGCGCGACCTCGCAGGTCACGTCGAGTCCTTCGCATCGGGCCTGGATCACCAGTGCGAGGGATCTCGCCGTGCTCAGGTGCAAGAAGTGCAGCGCTCCACCGCTGTGACGCACCAACTCGATGTCGCGCATCACCATGATCTCTTCGGAGAGCGACGAACGCCCGCCAAGGCCACGCCGACTCGACAGGAGCCCCTCATTCATCGATCCGCCCGCGGCGAGCAGTTCGTCCTCGCAGTGCTGCGCCAGGCGTACTCCGAGGGGCTTGACGTAGGTCAGCGCACGCAGCATCAACATCGGGTCCTGCACGCCGGTGCCATCATCACTAAACAGGCGCACGCCCAGTTCGGCCATCTCAGCCATTGGGGCCAACAACTCGCCGCGTCGTCCCTGGGTGATCGCGCCGCAGACGGCCACGTCGATTGGCGTGCGCGCCCCGCGATCCAGGACGTACGAGACCAGGGCCACGTTGTCCAACGCGGGCTCGGTGTTCGCCATCGCCACCACCGCCGTGTAGCCGCCCACCGCGGCCACCCGCGCACCGCTCTCGATCGTCTCAGCCTCCTCGCGACCTGGTTCTCGCAGGTGCGTGTGCAGGTCAACGAATCCAGGTCCGACCCAGCATCCGGTGCAGTCGATCTCGCGCGCACCCGCGGGCCGCTCGAGCTGGGCGCCGACCTGTTCGATGCGGCCCTCGCGCACAAGCACGTCACCCACCTGGGTGCTCTGTTCGTGCACCAACGTCGCGTGTCGAAGCAGCAGCGTGCTCATTGCGCGCCCTCCATTCGTGTACCGGCGACCGTGAGATACAGCACCGCCATTCGTATCGGCACACCATTGGCCACCTGGCGTTCAATAACAGCCGATGGCAGGTCCGCCACGAGCGAGTCGATCTCCACCCCCCGGTTGATCGGACCGGGATGCATGATGATCGTCTCGGGGCGCAAGCGTCGCGCCCGCTGCACGGTGAGGCCGAAGGTTCGGGTGAACTCGCCCAGACTGGGCACAAAGGATCCGGACCCCCGCTCGCGCTGCAGTCGCAGCAATCCCACGACGTCCGCCCACTCGAGCGCCTCGTCGAAGTCATCCACCACCGTCACCGGCCAACGATCGATGTCGACCGGCAGGAGGGTTCGAGGACCGGCGACGCGAACTTCGGCACCCAGAGTGACATAGGCGTCGATGTCGCTGCGCGCCACGCGACTGTGGCGAATGTCGCCGACGATGAGCACGTGCAACTGCTCAAAGAGCTCCGCGCCCGACTCGGGACCAGTGGTGTGGCGACGCTCCGCCAGCACCTGACGAATGGTGAACGCGTCCAAGAGTCCCTGGGTCGGGTGCTGGTGCTGGCCGTCGCCAGCGTTGATCACACGAACGTGCGGCACGTAGCGACTTACCTGCACCGAGGCGCCGCTCGACTGGTGGCGCATGACCACCGCATCAATCCCGAGCGCGTCGATCGTGGCGATCGTGTCGCGCAGCGACTCGCCCTTCTTCACGCTGCTCGACGCAACCGCCAGGGACAGGACGTCCGCACTGAGGCGCTTGGCCGCGGTCTCGAAACTGAGCCGCGTTCTAGTCGACTCCTCGTAGAAGAGTGATGCCACCACCCGCCCCTTGAGGGCCGGTACCTTCTTGATCGCGCGGCTGTTGACTTCGACGAATGACTCGGCCGTGTCGAGTACCTCGACGAGCGCCTCGCGCTCGAGCCCCTCGAGACTCAGCAGACTCTGTCCGCGCAGCGTGCTGATCATGGCTGCTCCTCAGTTCCTATCCAGACGCCCTCCACGCTGGCCACAATGGCCTCGCGAAGTGCGGTGGGCAGGTTCTTGCCCACGTAGTCCGGTCGAATCGGCAGTTCGCGGTGTCCCCGATCCACGAGCACGGCGAGTTGAATCGAGCGGGGCCGCCCCCACTCCGACAGTGCGTTGAGCGCGGCGCGAATCGTGCGGCCGGTAAAGAGCACGTCGTCGACCAGCAGCACGATTCGTCCGCTCAGGTCCACCGGAATCGAGGTGGAGGTGGCGTCCAAGACGGGGCGTTCGCTCAGGTCGTCGCGATAGAACGCGACATCGAGGGTGCCGAACTCGATCGGGGCGCCGCCAATCTCGCCTAGGAGCCCGGCCAGCAACTGGGCGAGCGGCACGCCGCCGGTCTGCAGGCCGATGACGACAATGGGCTCGCGGTCGCTGTTGTGCTCCAGCACCTCGTGCGCCATGCGCCGAAGTGCACGCGCGACGTCATCAGCGGAAAGAAGTTGGGAGTGGGCGACGAACGATCTACGCCGAGACGGTGTCCTACCGAGATTCTCTGTCACTAGCCCTCCCGTCGTACGAGCCTCACGGGACCCGCTTCACGACGTTCTGGAGATCACTCTAGCAGAGTGATCCTCGAGGCCGTCGGGCGCATCACGAAAGCGAGCCGCCCTCCACGGACGCGGGAGCCTCGATGGCCGTGCGTCGAAACTGCTCGGGGGTCATCGACGGCGCCCGGCCGATGATCCGGTCGATGACGCTCGAGAGCGATCCCTGCTGATCGATCGAACGGCGGATCACAATAATCAGAGTCGGCAACGCCCAGAAGTCACCGCACACCCACAACAGCGCAGCGCCAATCTGTTGATCGACGAAGGGCGACAGCGTCACTCCGGGCACATGCGCGTAGGTCGAGTACCAACTGACCTTGGTCATGATGCTCATCGACATGGCCAAGATCGTCATGGTGACATTGGTGAACAGAATTGCCCCGGCCTGCCACAGCGGTCCCTTGACGGGCTTCATGGGACTCGACCTGAAGATCTGCAGCCAAAAGAGCACCCCGGTGACGATGAAACTACCGTGCATAAGCCAAACATGCACGAATCCATTGTCCTCAGCCAAGTTGAACCACGAAGGGATGTGCCATGCGAGCATCGCGGCATTGAACGACAACACCCCAACCCACGGATTGCGCACAAGACGGCCCAGCCCGCGCAGGGGTCGGGCGGTGCTGCTCAGGTAGAAGAAGCGCCCCACCCTGCGTCGGACACCCACTGGGAGGGCGAACAGCAGCGGCAGCCACGGCGCCCCCACCACCAAGAGGATGGGCACAGCGAGGGACAACAAGATGTGCTCAAGCATGTGAACGGCGAAGTAGCTCGACGACCAATAGTCGATTGGCGAGTCGATGGTGAGCACCAAGAGGGCCAGTGCTGCATAGAAGACGATGGATCGACGTCGGCGAAAGGCCGTGCGCGACGCGCGCGAGTGTGTCGCCAGACGTCGCAGCCCCATCTCGTGGGCCACGACGGTGATCACCACGATCACCAACATCGGATCGAACGTCCAATGCCGAATCACATAGTTCACGACCACTCCTCTTCCTCGTGCGTCAACGCCGGTGACGACTCTTGTTCCCTCTGGGCGGCCAGTTCACGCTGATGCTCCTGCCACGCCTGCAGCATGCCCGAGTACTCCGGGGCGAGTGCCGGCTCCTTCTTCTTCGAACGCACGTGGTCCGCCGTCTCGGAATGCAAGATCTTCCACCACATGTAGACGGCGAACACCGCCAGCAGTGGCCACTCGAACACGTACGCCCAACTCAACGAGTTGCCTCCCTCGGCGCGACGCAACTCGATCCAAAACGCGAGTGCGCACAGCACGAGGCCCACGGCCAGCGTCAGATGGGCGCGAATCGCGGCGCCGCCAGTCAAGCGACCGACGGTCGTCGCGGACGGCGACTCCGACTGGACCTTGTCTGCACCCTCCACGCGATCACCCTACTGTTCGGGCCTGAGAAGAAACTCAAAAATATCCTGAAATGGGCCGTCAGCAGCGCTTCTCAATTCCCGCGTAACCCTCGAGGCTCAGGGTCGCAAATGGAGCACGCTCACTAGAGTTGATGTGGGTCTTTAGATGACGGGTGAGCATGGCGGACATTGAAGAAGAGGCAGCGCTGTCGTCGCAGGAGCTCACCGAAGAGCAGCGCGCCCAGGCGTTCGCCAACACGCGCCCGCCGGTGGACCTGGCAACCGCCTTCCGCGGTGGCAACGTGCCCAAGCCCCCGAAGTTCATCGTGGTCATGGTGGCCGTCTTCGCCGGCCTGGTGCTCACCGGCGCCATTGTGCAGCGCGTCGTCGGATCGTCGGGAACCAACCCGACATCCAGCACCACGCTCCCCCTGCCGCGCTCGCCCCTGGTTCCCTCCGGCCACCAATTGAGTTCAAGCCTGTCAGCGATCCTGGGACTGAAGACCCTCAACGCGAAGTCGCCGTCGGATTTCACCCTCGAGGACCAGCGCGGCCACCAGTGGACCCTGTCGGCCCAGCGAGGCAAGGTGGTCATCCTGACCTTCTACAATGCAACCTGCAATGACATCTGCCCCGTCTTGGGCGCCGAGATTCGCCAGGCCCAAGCCCTCCTCGGGTCCTCTGCGCCCAAGATCGTCTTCGCCATCGTCAACACTGATCCCAACGCGCTGAACGTCACACGAACGCCCAAGGCACTCACGATTCCCCACCTCGGCGGACTCGCCTCGGTGCACTTTCTCACCGGCTCGCTCAACGCGCTCAACGACGTGTGGACCAACTACGGAATCTCAATCAACGTCGGCGCCAAGCCCAGTGAGGTTGCCCATAACAACCTCATGTACTTCATCAATCCCTCCGGCGCCCTGCGGGCCCAAGCCCTGCCGTTCGGCAACGAAAGCCACGCGGGTGTCTTCTCGCTCGGCGCCGCCCAGGTGCACCAATTCGCCGAGGGCGTCGACCAAGAGGCAAGTAGTCTCGTTCGATGATGAACGACGAGACCAAGCGCGAGTCCGCACCGTACAACCCGGCCACGATGGTCGCGTCGTCGTTGGTGTCGAGCAAGGCGGTCTGGTACAAGCGTCCGTGGTTCCTGATCACGCTGGTCGTCGTGGTGGTCGTGGGCGTCTCGATTCTCACTGACCTGCCCCATCCGATCACCAACGCCGAAGACATCTCGGCGCAGAACGCCTCGATGTCCCAGATCAACAGCGACCTTGCCCCGTGCGCTCTGGCCGTCTCGGAGGCGTTCAGCTTCTACAACGAGGACATGGCCAGTCGTCTGACCAGCGCGCACGTCACCCAGGTGAAGAAGCTGCTCATCGACGACCACACCGCCTGTTCGTTCGCCAGTGGCTCGGTCTACGACCTCACCAACAACTACCAGAGCCTGTTGACACCGGCTGGCAAGCGCATTGACAGCATGCACACCATCTTGGTCACCTGGATCACCTCGGACGCCGTGGCCGCCATCACGGATATCCAGTACCACTTCCAGCATCCCTCGAGCAACGCGAAGGTGAGTCGACTGGCTTACCGGGAGTCGTTGCTCGCCAAGGAGCGCCTGGAGGCGCTCACGGACTGGCAGGACGCGAACAACCTCCTGGCCACGACCCTCACGCCGCTCAAGATACCCCTGCTGCCCCACCTCACGGGCACCTGAACGCGACCAGGCGCGCCGATCACGCCCGCAACGCCACGGCATCGCGAGCACCATCAGGAGTTGATGCCGAAGGGTCCCCGTATCTTTTCGTCGCGAATGAGCTTGTGCATCTCGTCGTCGGGGTCTTCTTCGGACTGCAGCCAATGGATCAGATTCCAAAAGACGATAGGAATGAACGGTGCTGCCGAGAGCACCCACATCACGTAGGAGGTCAACTGCTGGTCAGCCGCTAGCGACACCCCGTGACCCGCGCTGTGATGAAAGACGTCGTACCATCCCGAGTGCAAGAGGCCATTCAAGTACGCGATTATCCAGATCGTCCACATCGACACCGCGGCCAGCGCAATGCGTACCGGGCGGGGCGTCGAGGGCGTCAACGGTGGGGACTCCACCAGTTCGAGCCACAAGGGGACGCCCACCCCCACGAACGAAAGCGACTCGAGTACGGTCAACCACGGGTGATTCACCAGTGCATCGACGACAGGCGCGTATCGCCACACCAGCACCAGCGCTATGAATGCCCCGGCCCAGGTCACGCCACGCTGGTAGCCACGCTGACTTTGTCGCGTAATCGCCAGACGATCGAACATGCGTCCGCTCGCCAACATGGTCACGGGCCCGTCCTCGCCCACCCGGTGGGGGCGCAACGACGCGAGACCCAGCCAGCGCCACGGAGCGCCGGTCACCAAGAGAGCCGGCGTCAACGTGGCAAAACTACAAAACTGCACCGCTTGAACAAACTCATAACGTCGAGCCCAAACACCGAGCGGTGGCACGAGCGAGAGGAACCATACGATGAAACCCACCACTGCCGTCGCGTCACGAAACCTTCTGAGACGCACGGCGGAGGGGCTCGGCGACTCCCCGAGGCTCACTTCGAGGGACGACGCTGGAAGAAACCCCAGATCAGCACACCGAACAGCACTCCCAGAAGTACCACCATGGTCTGCACCTGCGGACCTATGAAGTTGTCTACACCTTGCATCATCACCACCACACCTTTAGCTCACGATTTGCTGTTGTGCACCACATTGTACGATTCGACATCGAACTACGACCGTCAGCCCTACATCAAGTAGAACATGAACAGGAACAACGTGCTGGTCAGCGCAATGTAGCCCCAGAAGTAGGTCATCGACGAGACGTTGGCACGAAACGACTGTGCCGACGGGTTGTTCGACAACTCCGGATCCTTGCCGCCGATTTCCTTGCGCATGCGCAGTGAGCGCGCCAACGTCGTCTCCAACCAGTACGTCCCGATCACGATCGTGCCGATATTCATCACGGCAAAACCAATGAACGTCGAGGCGTAGCCGCTAGAGCCCGGGTAGAACGGCACCTTCGTGAACTCCCAGATCTGCAGGAAGAGGGCAAGTAAACCGCACCCCACGCCTGTCCATCCGGCGACCTGCCAGTCGGCAACCCCACCCTTGCGCAGGCGCCACTGGCCGTACACCGCCAGAATCGCCGCGAGCAGCAGGAGGGCGTAGATGAAGAAGCCGTAGTACGTCGGAGCCGTGATGTGGTTTGGACGCCACAACTGAGCATTGTTGCTTGAACGCAGGTAGAAGTACGAGAAGGCTAGCGACGCCAGCATGAATGTGTACATGCCGATGAACAGCCGCCCGCCGGTCCAGACCGAGCCCAGGTGGGCTCGAAGCTCGAACTCGGCTTCCTCGGGCGTGCTCGTTGGAGCATTGGAACCCTTGAATGTGTCAGTCATTTCGTTCTCTCCACTCTCGCTACGCCGGATTGCTCTCGGACGTCGTACTGCCCACTGTTGCGCCACCGCCCAGATCTGCGAGCGCGGTCGCGCCCTCTTCGCTGTAGTGATAGGGGTCGTTCATGATGACCGGAATTCGGTCGAAGTTGTGGAAGGGCACCGGGTTCGCCGTCTGCCACTCGAGCCCCAGGGAGTTCCAGGGGTTGGCCGGCGCCTTTTCCGGATTGATCCACAAGGACCAGAACAGGTTCGCCGCGAACACGATGAACGAGGCACCCAGGATGAACGCGCTGATCGAAGCGAAGTCGTTGAGACCCTGAAGGTTCTGGGCGTACATGAACACACGACGCGGCTGGCCCAACAGGCCGATGATGAACATCGGGAAGAACGTCAGGTTGAAGAAGATGAACATCATCCAGAAGTGAATCAGACCAAGCTTCTTGTTCATCATCCGACCCGTCATCTTGGGCAGCCAGTAGTAGATCCCCGCCATGAAGGCGAACAACAGACCGCCCATGATCGTGTAGTGGAAGTGCGAGAGGACGAAGAAGCCTCCGTGCACTGTCACGTTCACCGGGACGTCTGACAAGAACACACCCGTGATGCCACCGATCAAGAAGTTGAAGAACACCGCCATGCAAAAGAGCATGGGCACCTCGAATTTGATCTTTGCCCTGTAGAGCGTCCCCATGCCGACCAGGAAGATGAAGCCCGTCGGAATCGAGATGAGTTCAGTGGTCAGCATGAACAGTGGACGCATGTCCGGGTTGATGCCGCTCTGGAAGAGGTGGTGCTGCCACACGAAGAACGACAACAGTGCCACGCCGATCATGCCCGCCGCGGAGATCTTGTACGCAAACAGGGGCTTGCGGGCGAACACGGGGATGATCTCACCCACGATGCCGAAGCCCGGCAGCGCCATGATGTACACCTCCGGGTGTCCGAAGAACCAGAAGAGGTCCTGCCACAGGTACGAACTGCCGCCGTGCATCGTGACGTAGAACGCCGTCTGAACACAGCGGTCGAGCAGACCGAACAGGCCCGCCGAGAACAGCACTGGCGTGGCCAAGGTCAACAGACCCGCCGTCGACAGGATGCCCCACACAAAGACTGGCACGCGACTCCAAGTCATGCCCGGCGCTCGATAGTTGATGATCGTCACGGCCGTGTTGAAACCAGCGGCCATCATTCCCAGACCAATCACTGCGAAACCCAGCAGGTAGCCCGTCATTCCGGGTCCGTTCTGGTTCTGCAGCGGTGCGTAGCCCGTCCAGCCCGTTGTGAAACCACCCATGGGCAGCGCGGAGAAGATGACCATGTAGCCGGCCATGAAGATCCAGAAGCTGAACGCTTCGATGCGCGGGAATGCCATGCGTCGTGCGCCGATCATCAACGGCACGAAGTAGTTGCCCAAGGGACCGACAACCAGCGAGGTCGCCATCATCATCATGATGGTGCCGTGCTCACTGACGATCTCGATGTACGTGCCCGGGCCAAAGACGTGGGTCGTGGGACTCAGCAACTCGGTGCGAATCGCCATGGCCAGGAGACCACCGGTGAACATAAACATGAGCACGCCAACGACGTACTGCAATCCGACCACCTTGTGGTCGGTGCTGTAGCGGAAGTACTTGCTCCAACCCAGCACTTCGACTTCGTCGGGCGCGGACTTGCCCACCAACTTTGCCAGTGGGTAGTTCAGCGCCCCGATGCCGAGTAACCATCCCACGATGCCGAACGTCAAGCCCAGCGTCGCCGAGATCGAGTTCTGTCCGCTGTTGACGATGTAGGGGTAGTTCCCCGATATGTAGTTGCCCAGCCAGTGCCCAAAGGCGTAGCCGACAATGGCAAGGATTATGGCGGTGCCGAGGTGCTGGCTCAGCCATCCTGGACGCTGCGACCGCGATACGCCCGAGCCCGAGGAGGGTGGGGTCGCACTGGTGGCCACTGTGTCTGTCGGTCGTTCGGCGCTAATGGTCATCGCCCGATCTCCGTTTCTTTCCTCATGAAATTCTGATCAAACATGTTGGTGTACGACATCAGGCACCTGGCTGCTTCGCGCCGTAGACCTGCACCGTGCTGTAGGGGGTCACCGTGCCATCGGGGTAATAGCCACCGGCAGCGCCATTGGCGCTGGGCGTGTACGTCCACGCAAATGGGGGCAGGTTCTTTGTGTTGACCGCATTGGTCGCCTCGGTCTTGGTTGCCCAGTCGTTGAACGCCGTCTGCGAGACGACCTTGCCGTAGTTGTACATCGCACCGTGCCACAGACCACAGAGCTCGTTGCAGCGCACCGTGAAGTTGCCCAACTGGTTAGTCGTCGTGAAGGCCACGTCGTTGACGCCCGGATTCGCGTCAGCCTTGATGCTGAGTTGGTAGGCCCAGAAGCTGTGGATGACGTCCAACGAGGTCACATTGAAGGCAATGGTCGTGTTGTCCGGCAGAATCAACTGTGATGATTCAAAACCACCGTAGGTGGGGTACCTGTAGATGAACTGCCACTGCTGGGCGATCACCTGAATCGGTAGGATCTGGTCGCTGTTGGGTGACCAAGTGGCGGTGCCGGCAAGCGCCGCTGCCTCGACCTGGGTCGTGCCACCGGGCATCCACACGGGATTAGGCCCCTCGCCACCTCCCGAACCCTGGTTGGCGAGCAACTCGACAGTACCGAAGCCCGCGAGGAAGAGCACCGCGATGGTGGTAACCACGATCCACGTGGTCTGGGCAGCCTTGTTCGAGCTCGCCGCGGGACCACCGATGGGCTCGGGCGCATTTGCTCGCTTCGCATTCCAGAAGACGATCACGTAGCCCAGGTACACCCAGACACCGATCACGACCGGCCAGGCCAAGACGAACAGCACGTTGAAGTCGAACTGGTTCGACGACGCCGCCGAGGTCATCGCCCCCGGTGGAATGTGAGGCGCAACCAAGATCCAGTACAGGATGTCGCCGACTATGGCCAGAATCAGCCAGATCGTCGTGATTCGACGAAGGTGATGGGTGTCAACTTGCATTGAGTTCTCAGCCATGGTTATCGCACCACGTCCAAGAAGCCGCCCATGTAATTCTGTGTTGACATGCCGCCTCCATTTCCGTACAAGTAGCCGACGCCGCACGGCACGAAGCACTGCCAGTGGTAGTTACCCGGACCGGGCGTCTTGAAACTAAACGTGATCGTGTCGTGTGGCGAGCTCGTCTGACACGGACCGGCGCCGCAGATGTTGCCACCGGCTCCGGCCAACGGCACGATCAGTCCGATTTCGGGCACCGCGAAAGTGTGCCCGACCCCGTTGCCGAGGTTGCTGTTGACGACGCTGAAGGTCTTCCCATTCAACTGGGCAGTGCCGCCGATGGTTCCTTCCACCTGACCGAACTGCTGGTTACGTAGTGGGCTCCCCGAGTCGTACTGAAGTACCGTCATGTTGATGACGGTATTGGCGGGCAGGACCCATGTGTTGTCCTGGATCCATTGGCCCGATTGCGGATCCTTGGTGAGGTACGACACCCACGTCGGGTGCGGACCGAAACCGATGGCGCCCACGGTCTGCACCGTGAGGTTCACGGGCTGGCCAGTGGCCTGGGTATTCGTAAAGTTCAGTTCTCCCCCCGGCGTGCCTGGTGTGAGAAGACTCGCTACTGCCCACACCACAAGACCTACCACCACCAAGAAGAGCCCGAGACTTGTTGCCAGTCTCCCACCCTTAGACATACACGACTCCTTGCGACACGGTGTTTCTCGTGAAACTCCGTAATGAGAGTAACTGTTCACGTGACTAAAGTGATGATTTGTGAAGCCAGTCGCTAAGAGAATTCTTGGAATTCACCTTGGCCTCATATTGGCAGAGGCTCTCTGCGTCAGTGCGTTTGTGATTGAAGTCCATCGCGCACGACAGGGCAACACCCTCTCTTGGGCCTACGTCTTCGAGTGGCCTATTTTCGCTGTCTACGCCGTGTATTTATGGCGAAAATTGCTCCACGAGGAACGCGAGCCGACCGTGCCGCGCGTGGCGCCGACCTCCGATGAGGACGCTGCTGCGTTGAAGGCGTACAACGAATATCTTGATCAAATTCACGGCAATTCCAAGGAAGAGACCGACGACTCTTGGCGACAAGGGAGCGACTGAACTCTAAGAATCACCTCAGTCAATTCTCGACATTACATAGGTAATGGAGCCCGACTCTCGAAAACAGGAATCACGTCACCACAATGCTACGCATTTGCGACTGCTTTCGACCGCGTAGGGACGTCAACGGCTAAGAGATCTCTTAACCAAGAGGACTCTCAGTTACCGACCAAAAGGCTGCGGATGTCCCCTCGGATCGCGTGTTGTCCCGGCACCGTGTCGTTGGCACTTGCCTCATCGTGATCTTCGACCACACTGGGCGATCAAGGCGAGTTACGGCTAGGCGTTGTCCTCCAGTTGCGCCACGCAGGCGGCGAGCACGCCATTCACGAAGGCCGGCGATCCGTCAGTCGAATACGCCTTGGCCAGCTCGACCGCCTCGTCCAGAACCACGGCGGCTGGAGGGGTGGTGTCGGTGAGCAACTCTCCGATCGCCAAGGTCATGATGAGGCGGTCTATCAGGGCCAGCCGATCCAGTGCCCAGCCCTGTGAGAACCGTGAAATGAGTTCGTTGGCCACATCGCGGTGCTCCTCAGCCGAGCGCACCAGGAGGACCGTGTAGGGATCGGGCATCACGTTCAGTGCGCTGAGAATCGCGTCCACGGATCGATCCTTGATCGTCGCCTCGTAGAACAACTCCAGCGCGCGTTCGCGGGCGTGGTGACGCTGTGCGCCCAGTTCGCTCACATCAGGCCCGGGTGATGTACTCGCCGGTGCGAGTGTCAACCTTGATGACCTCGCCAGGACCCACAAAGAGGGGGACCTGGACCACGTGGCCCGTCTCCAAGGTCGCTGGCTTGCGGGCGCCCGACACCCGGTCACCCTGAATTCCCGGCTCGGTCTCGGCGATGGTCAGCTCCACGGAGGCGGGCAGTTCGATGCCGATGATCTCGTCGTCGTGCAACATGAGCATGGCCTTGCCGGTCTCTTTTAAGAAGTGGGCGGCGTCGCCGAGGTTCTTAGACGGCATCGAGATCTGGTCGTAGGTCGATTGGTCCATGAACACGTAGTCGTCGCCATCTCGATACAGGTACTGGACGTCGCGCTTGTCGATGATCGCCTGCTCGAGGCGCTCGTCGGAGCGGTACGTGCGCTCGATGACCGCGCCGGATCGGGCATTTCGCAACTTGGTCCGCACGAATGCGCCACCCTTGCCCGGCTTCACGTGCTGGAACTCGATAACCGTGAAGAGCGCTCCGTCGACCTTCAGCGTGATCCCGTTCTTGATGTCATTGCTGGAAATTGCGGCCATCAGCCTCGAACCTTTCGCGATGAATGCGTAGCCAGTCTAGGCAATGGTCGCAGTGCGCCCGTTTAGGACTTTGATAGCAACTGGTGGATCGCCTCTAAGGCAACGTCATAGCTGGTCGCTCCGAAACCGGCAATCGTGCCGGTCACGACCGCCGCCAACGTGCTCACGTGACGAAAGGGCTCCCGAGCGGCGGGATTCGAGATGTGAACCTCGATCTTGATGCCCGAGAAAGTAACCAGGGCATCCGCGAGCGCCCACGAGGTGTGGCTGAGCGCTCCAGCGTTCAACACGATCGCCGCCGTGTCGCCTGCCGCGTGCACCTCTTCGATGAGGTCGCCCTCGAAGTTCGATTGGCGATGACGTACGTCGTAACCGAGCGTGGCCGCGCGTTGGCTGAAGCGCGCCACGTGCTCGCCCAGAGTCTCAGTTCCGTAGATCTCGGGGCTGCGGCGGCCGAGTTGATCGAGATTCGGTCCCGACAGCAACAGGATCTGGGTACTCATGATTCTCCTCGGAATTTGTCAAGCACGTCGCCTACGAGCGTAGGCGGTACGTGGTGGACCACCTCAAAACCGGACGCGCCAGGCAACACGAAGGTCAGATCGTGGTGCGCCTTCTTATCGTGACCCATGAATCGCACGAGCGACTCGCTAGAGGCATATAGAGGTACGTGCAGTGACAGTCCCAGCGTTCGCAGCACCGCGTCGTGGTTCTCAACCTCGAGCGCCCCCACCCGATTCATGGCCCGCGCCAGGCGTACCGCAAACGCGAGTCCCACGGCCACGGCTTCGCCATGACGAAGTTCGTCAGCGCCTCGCTCAAGGGCGATGATCTCTAGGGCGTGACCGAGCGTGTGTCCGTAGTTCAAGAGCGCTCGCTGGCCGCCCTCGTGCTCATCCAGCATCACCACACCGGCCTTCAGTTGGACCGAGAGTGCCACGAGATCGCTCAGCGACGTCTTCGACAGGTCTTCTGCGCGGCGACCCTCCAGGAGCCAGCACTTGGCGACCTCGCCGAAGCCCGCGATGCGTTCGCGCTCGGGCAGGGTCGCGATCACATCGGTGTCGCACAGCACACCCACGGGCTGATGGAACGCACCCACCAAGTTCTTGCCCGCCCGCAGGTTCACAGCCGTCTTTCCCCCGATCGCTGCATCCACCTGGCCCACCAGGGAGGTCGGGATCTGCACCAACGCAAGGCCGCGCAAGTAGATCGCGGAGGCGAAACCGGCCAGATCGGTGACCGCGCCGCCGCCCACGCCCACAACAACGTCTTGGCGCGAAAGGCCCAGCTCGGCCAGCGACTCACAGACGCGCTCGAGCGTCGACCATCCCTTGGCCGCTTCGCCATCGGGCACCTCGAGCACGTGCTGTTCGAGGCCCGTGGCTAGGTCGAACCAAGGCTTCGAACGCAACGAGGGCGAGGTGATGATTGCCGCGACCTTCGCGTGAGGAACCCGCTCCTCCAGAAGCGTCTGCAACTCGTGACGGGCACCTTCGCCCAGCACGACGTCGTACGAGCGACGCCCGAGGTCGACTTTCACCCTCACCTGGACACCTCTGCGAGCGCTGCTTCCACCCGTGCCGCAGCTTTCAACGCGCTCCCCGCGGTGTCCACCCGTGCCGCGGCGACTTCGCGGTACCACGGTTCGCGCTCAAGGCGCAGTCGCGCCAGCCCCTCAGGCGCATTGTCGCCCAACAGGGGTCGGTCGCCGTCACTGACCCGAGCCACCAGTTCGTCGTCGGCGCAGTCCAGCCAGATTGTGGGCTGAGTTCGCAGCAGCGCGCGCGCCTCCGGCGTGCTCACGACACCGCCGCCGGTGGCCACGATCGCGTCCACCGCCACTGCGCGGCGCAACGCCGCCAACTCCTCGCGGCGAAATGCCTCAACCCCAAAAGTCCGCAAGTACTCTCCCGGTGAACTCCCCAATGCAGCCGACAGTACTTCGTCGGTGTCGATCACCGCACAGCCCCAGGTCTGGGCCAGCAGGTGTGCCAAGGTGGTCTTGCCCGCTCCCGGCAGGCCCACGAGCACGAGTCGAGCCACGGCTAGGCGCGCTGAGCCGCTGAAGCGGTGCTGCCGAGTCCGGCTATATAGGAAGCGTGATTCCTCGTGAACTCCTCGATGGAATCGCCACCAAACTTGCGAAGTGCCTCGCTGGCCAACACGAGAGCCATCATGGCCTCGCACACCACGCCCAAGGCGGGTACTGCGGTGACGTCGGTACGCTCTTTGAACGAGACCGTGGACTCCTTGGTAAGGATGTCCACCGTCTCGAGCACCGGGCGATTCAGCGTGGCGAGGGGCTTCATCGCCACCCGGGCGATGACCGGAGCCCCCGACGTCATCCCCCCTTCGAGCCCACCTGCGTGGTCGCTTCTGCGCACGTAGCCCCCAGCGTACGATGAACCTTCCTCGTAGGCGATCGCGTCGTGCGCGACGCTGCCACGTTGGGCGGCCTGAGCCATACCGTCGCCGATCTCCACGGCCTTGACGGCCTGGATACTCATTAGCGCGCCCGCCAAGAGTCCGTCGAGCTTGCGATCCCAATGGACGTAGCTACCAAGCCCCACCGGCACGCCATAGCCCACGACCTCCACAATGCCGCCCAGCGAGTCGCCCTCCTTCGCCGCGGCCTTGATCTCAGCAATCATCGCCGCGGCTGCGGCCCCATCGAAACAGCGAACCTCGTTCTCATCGACCGCCACCAGATCGCCCGGCTCGGGTCGGCGATCCGCCGACGAGCTAACGCCACCAATGCGAACAACGTGGCTGAGTACGTCCACGCCAATCGTGCCCAGCAGCGCCTTGGCGAGAGCGCCGGCAACGACGCGCGCCGCCGTCTCGCGGGCGCTCGCGCGTTCGAGCACGTCACGAGCGTCATCGAAGGCGTACTTCTGCATCCCGACCAGGTCGGCGTGACCGGGGCGAGGCTTGGTGAGCTTCGTGCTCGGCACTCCCGGGTCGGCCGACATCTCCTGCTCCCACTTGGGCCACTCCGAGTTGAGAATCTCCACCGCGACGGGTGAACCCAACGTCCGGCCGTGACGGATTCCGCCGATGAGGCGAAGCTGATCACGTTCGAATCGCATACGCGGGCCACGTCCGTATCCCAGACGCCGACGCGCAAGTTCGTCGCCCAATTCCTCACTCGTGATGCGCAGCCCCGCGGGCAGTCCTTCCACGATCACCGTCAATGATGGTCCATGACTCTCACCAGCAGTAAGGAAGCGCAGCATCGCCCAATTCTAGGGCGCCATTTAGGACGGCCGTTACTCGTTGGCGTAGAAGGGGTTCACGCCCGACGCGTGGTCCGTGACGTCCACGACATCGCTGAGTTCAGGGATCGCATCGCGCAACGTGGCCTCGATGCCTTGGGTGAGCGTGAGTCGACTCATTGCGCAACCCTGACAGCCGCCCGACATCTTGATGTAGGCGATCTTCTTCAACTCATCGAGCGCGACCAGATCGGCGCGCCCCCCGTGCGAAGCGATCGACGGGTTCACGTGCTGGTCAAGCACATTGATCGCGAACGTCCCCAACGGCCCGTCGATACCCAGCGCCAGGATCTCGGCGGGAACACCGGGGTTGACCTCTTCGGGTGTGGGCATGTTCGGGTTCACGAGCACCAGCCCACCACCACCGTCGGGTGCAAACTCCAGACGACTCCCTCGCAATCGATCAACGCTTGCGGCCGGTACGACGATCGCCACGTCGCCATCGCGTCCGATCACGGCGTTCACGGGGGCATCGGCCAAGTCCGAGAAGTAGAGATCGTACGCGTACCCCGGCCCACGAGTACCGGTCACCTCGACAAAGAGGGCCAGACCTTCACTGTTCGGCTCGTTGGCGAGCGCGTCAACGACTACGTTGCGCGCCTCGTCGGTCAGGGTCAGAATGTCAAAGGTTTCGACGCTGGTCATGACACCGAGTCTAGGGGTGAACATTGGCGCCAGTAACGCGCCACGATGGCTGCATCCCTCGGGCCAAGCGCCAAGCAGTGCCGTCGGCGAAGTCAGTCACCGGTACGATGCGGCGACTGTCGTCAAGCCGTCGAGGATGTACGCAACGTCGAAACACTCGACGACACGCGCCGAACCATACGGTCGGACCGACGAGGGCGCACGTTGTAAGTTCTCCCTGTGACTTCTATACCCCACGACGCGCACGAATGGGTGAGCTTCGAGGATTCCAGGCGACAGCGCACGTGGATGTTCGATGTGACATTCCTCGAAAGCAACTGGACGTGCATCTTCGGCAACGGATGCCAGGGGGTGCTTACCGGCCCAACGCCGGAACTGGTCCAGGGATGTTGCAGCTACGGCGCGCACTTCACCGACGAGAAGGACCAGCGCCGCGTCGAGAAGGCGGCCAAACGTCTAACGGCGGACCAGTGGCAGTTCAAGTCCAGGGGCAAGAACGGGACGACCCGGGTCAAGCGCAACGGAGAGATCGTCACCCGACTCGTCCAGGACGCTTGCATCTTCCTCAACCGGCCGGACTTCCCCCGCGGTCCCGGCTGTGCCTTGCACGTGATGGCGATCGACAACGACGAGAGTTACATCCCACTCAAGCCCGAGGTCTGCTGGCAGCTGCCACTGCGTCGCGATGATGAGGTGACCGACAGCGGCCACGTGATCACGCGGATCACACAATGGGACCGGAGGGACTGGGGAGCGGGTGGCGCCGAGTTCCACTGGTGGTGCACCGAGGCCGCCGAGGCGTTCGTGGGTAAGACCCGCGTGGCCGACTCCATGGGCGACGAACTCGTCGCCATGGTGGGGCAACGCGTCTACGACCAACTACTTGCGTACCTGGATCAGCGAGCGCGCCAACCTCAGGTCACCCGACTCGCACACCCGGTGATTCGGCGAAAGTCCTAGCCCTCAGCTGCGAGGGGGTCCTCTTCAGTGAACGCGGGCCGCGGCAACGATCCCAAAATCTCGTCGTACCGGTCCTCTTCGGCAAGGCACCATTCCGCGTGAACATCCTCAGGTGCCGCGCCGCACTCATCACAGGTGGTGGCACGTGGTCCGGTGGAACGCTTGAGTTCGCGAGCTTCAACAAACCGACGATGGCGGCCTTTTTTCACGTCAACTCCTCACTGGTCGCGGGCCAAGACAGGCAGCGACCGCGGCGTAGCACGACTACACCGACACCCCATGTTACCAACTCGATCCCCCACGCAAACCCCTAACATCGCCTTGTGAGCGATGCCTTTGACCCCAATCAGATGATCCTTCGATTCCGCGAACGCGCCGAGGCCGTCAAACGACGCGGACTGCCGCCCGTTGAGGGTCCCGATCGGCAGCGATTCCTAGAGGCGGCGAAACTGGACTTCCAGGACTTCGCCATGCTGGGCGACGCCACCGCGACGCTCGAGGGCGGCATTCTTCGCCTCGAAATCGACCTGCGTCCACCCACCCCGAGCTAGGCGGCGCTCGCCGCCGCAATTCGTGCGGTGGCCTCGGACAGGTTGGCGACGGCCGCCTGCAAGGACTTAAGCGCCCGAAGTCGGGCCGTCACGTTCGTCGACGCCCGGTAGCACTCATTTGCTCCTGCGCCGAACTTCGTATAGGCAAGAGAGAGCAGAGTTGTTGCCTGTGCATCGGGTGTCGGCAATGACGCGTTCGCCGACTCGGTGTCCACGAGCAGGACCGCACAGACGGTGTGCAGTTGACTGTCGGTGGAGTTCGGGTCACGCAGTGCGCTCGCCGCATGACGCGCGTCGCCCCGCAGGACCGTGGCGGCGTGGTACAGGTTGCTCTGGCTGACCCACTGCGCGAGTGCACTAGGAGCGCTCGTGGTCGAACACGCACCCAACAAGAGCCCCGCGCCGATCAGTGTCGCGAGGCGACGACTCACTCGACAACCACAAGATGCATCAGACGGCGCCCCCGACGCAACACGAGGTAACGGTCGTGCAGCACGTGCGAGAGATCGATCGATTGGTTCTCCCCCGTACGCACGTTGTTGACGTACACGCCGCCTTGCGCCGTGAAGCGTCGTGCCTCCGCCTTGCTCGACGCGAGGGCGCAGTCGACCAGCAGGTCGACGATGTCGACACCCGCGCGTAATTGCTCGCGCGACATCGTTGACGAGGGCGCGTCGGCGACGATTTCGAGCAACGTTCGCTCGTCCAGATCCGCGATCGCGTCGCTGAAGAGGGCCTCACCGGCCCGCTCGGCGCTGCGGGCGGCGTCGGCGCCGTGGACCATGGTCACGATCTCATTGGCCAGCGCCCGCTGAGCCCGGCGCTCCTGCGGGGAGTGCTTGATCGCGTCGTCAAGCTCGCGGATCTCCTCGTGACTCAAGAAGGTGAAGAATCGCAGCAACTGAGGCGTCACGACGTCGTCGCTGTTCAAGAGGAACTGGTGCATGGCGAAGGGCGTGGTCAACGCGGCGTCAAGCCAGACCCGCTCATTGCCCTTGTCCGACTTTCCGAATTTCTGACCGTCCGCGCGCAACAACAGCGGCACGGTCAATCCGAAGGCGGTGGCGCCGGTGACCTTGCGCACGAGTTCGGTGCCCATGGTGATGTTGCCCCACTGGTCCGAACCGCCCAACTGCACCGTGCAGTCGTACTCCTCGTTCAGGCGCAAGAAGTCGTACGCCTGCAAGAGCATGTAGGAGAACTCAGTGAACGAGAGTCCCACGTCGTCACGATCGAGCCTGCTGCGGACCGATTCCTTGGCGATCATCTGATTCACCGTGAAGTGCTTGCCGACGTCACGCAGGAAATCGGTCAGTGTAATCGTCGTGAGCCACGCCGCGTTGTTGAGCAGTAGCGCCTGCGACGAACCCGCCGCGGAGGAGAAGTCGAGAAATCTCGTCATTTGCTCGCCAATGCTCGCCACGTTGGCCTCGATCTGATCATTGGTCAGCAGCGGCCGTTCGACGTCCTTGAAGCTGGGATCGCCGATGAGCCCGGTGCCGCCGCCCGCCAGCGCGATAGGGCGGTTGCCGGCAATCTGGAGACGTCGAAGGTTGCACAGCGGAAGCAGATGACCCAGATGCAGGGACGGACCGGTCGGGTCGAAGCCGGCGTACGCGGTCAGCCCCCCGGCCGAGAGCCGGTCGAGCAACGTGTCATCGGTGGTCTGTTGGACCAACCCGCGAAACAGCAGGTCATCACGAAGAGTCATCGGACCAGTCTACGAGCAGGGTGAAATCACAGCGGAGAACTGGTGGCCGGCACGTGGATCTGCAGCCACAGGACAAAAGCGTGCCACGCCCCACTCACCTCGGCTACGCCGATCACGATGAGCATCAGGCCACCCACGCGTCCGATCACCTTGGCGTGGCGGCGCAACCACGTGGAGGCACCAGCCATCCACTCGGTCGCGAGCGCGGCCACGACGAATGGTACGCCCAGACCCAAGCAGTACACGAAGGCGAGCACCGAGCCGCGCAGTGCCGTCGCTCCCGACGAGGATGTCGCCAATCCAAGAATCGCCGCCAACGTCGGACCAATGCACGGCGTCCAGCCCAGTGCAAAGGTGAAACCGAGCAACGCGGCACCCACGATGGTTGCCTGTGGCAGACGATGCACGCGGCGCTCACGCTGGAGCCACGACGAGGGCAACCAGCCGGCGAAGAACAGACCCAACATGACCGTCACCACGCCGAAGACTTCTTCCAACGTACGCTGATGGGTGCGCAACGTACTGCCCAGACCGCCGAAGAGAGCACCGAAGCTCACGAAGACGAGGGCGAAGCCGAGGACGAAGGCGACGGCCCCCAGCACCGCGCGGCCACGACCGGAGCGGGTCTGAATTTCGCCGGTCGCGCCGCTGAGGAAGGCCAGGTAGCCCGGCAGTAGCGGCAGCACACACGGCGAGGCAAACGAGATGAGGCCCGCGGCGAACGCCAACGGCGACGCGGCGAGCAACGAACTGGGCAACGCTGCGATCATTGAGCGCCAGAACGCCACACCGGGCGAATGGCCTGGTTCAGGGTCGCGTGTTGTCGTACGTTCTCGTCGCGTGACGCGGTCTTGGCCACCACGACGCTCACTCCCTCGCGAGCCACGGCGTCCTCGATCGCGCGCCGAAGTTGACTGGTCGTGGTAACCGTTTCGCCGTGGTGCGCGAATGCGCGCGCCAGAGCCGCGAGATCCAATGCCCTGGGAGTCCCGAAGAACTGCTCGAAGGGTTCGTTCGCAAGGACGTCGGCCTGAGAGAGGAAGGAGAAGATGCCGCCGCCGCCGTTGTCCACCACGACAATGACTCCGCAGCCACCCGAATCACCAAGCCCGTCCACGAGCGCAGACACGTCGTGAAGCATCGTGATATCACCGACGAGTCCCAACGCTCGACCACCTGAGGCCACACCGAGCACAGTGGACAGCACGCCATCAATCCCATTGGCCCCTCGATTGGCGAAGGTGGGACTCTCGCGCATCGGCGACCACCACTCAACGTCTCGCACCGGCATTGACGACCCGATCACGAGAGGCACCTTATAGCGAGCACTTGCCTCGACGATCACCCGAGCTACCGCTGGCTCAATCAAGTCCTCGCTGTTGTCAACGTTGGTACACAGCCATGCGCCCACGCGTTCGGACGCCTCGTGCCAAAGCTTGACGTAAGCCGCGCTCGCGCGCATGCTCTGGGACTCGCGGGCCGGCAGGCCCGGCAAGACCTCGCGCACGAGACCAAATGGATCAGCGACCGGACCCGCTCCCCCCCACGCGACCACCGGCACCTGCCAAGCGACCATTCGCTCCTGGAGCACCTTGGAGGCGGGCAAGCCACCGAGACGAACAATCACGTCCGGTGCGGCCACGCTGGCAAACTCTTCATCTCGTAGCAGCGGATCGAAATACGGTACGGTCAAGCGAGACGTCGCGTCGCCCACCACAACCCACTGCAAGGCGCGGCACTCCTCGACGACCGACGGCCCAACACCTCGGCCCACCACTGCGAGCACCCGTTGGTTCTTCACGTCAAGATCGGCTGGCACCGCGGCGACCGCTCGGGTGCTCTTCCAGGCGACGCCGCCGTCGCGCGCGGGGGGCAGCGCTAGGGGCTCGACCACTAGCGGCTCGACGAAAGCCGCGTTGAGGTGTACTGGTCCCGGACGTCCGAGCGAACCCGCTGCTTCGGACCACAGGCGACTCGCCAGGGCCCGCCAGGTGCCGGCGACTTCCATACGAGCCACGCCTGGCTCCTCAAAGCTTCGCACCATCGAGCCAAAGAGATCGCGCTGGGCGATGGTCTGCGGTGCGCCAACGTTGTGGAGCTCGGGCGGCCGATCACCTGTGAGCACGAGTAGCGGCACTCCTGCCAGGTCGGCCTCGGCGACCGCGGCGTGCAATTCGGCGACGGCCGTACCGCTCGTGACCACGATAGCCACGGGCGTGCGCGTCACGAGTGCGCGCCCGATGGCGAAGAATCCCGCCCCGCGCTCGTCAATGCGCACGTGCAAAGTCAATTCGGGACGGCCGGCGCACGCCAGCACTAGGGGCGTCGAACGCGAACCCGGACACACCACCACGTCGCGCAAGCCGCAGCGAATCCACTCATCGAACAACGTCGCCGCAAACGTCGCCTGTGCAGCACTCGAACTCGGTACGCTCTCTTGCAATGTCACTCCTCAATGTCCAGCGCGACGGTTCTGGGCCGATTCTCGTGTGGCTGCACGGCTTCACGCAAACCCGATTGTCGGCGCACCGATTCCGATCCATTCTGGCAGGTGGCCACGAGGTATGGACAATGGACCTGCCCGGGCACGGAGTTCATCATGAACTGCGTTGTTCACTCAACGAGGTCGCGGACCTCGTAGCTGAGGTCCTACCTGATGTCCCCGTCGATCTTGGCGGCTACTCCTTTGGCGGTCGTGTCGCCATGCACGTCGCACTGCGCCGTCGCGCGCGGGTGCGACGTCTCGTGTTGGTAGGTGCCTCGCGCGGCATCGCCGATCCAGCGCAACGCGCCGCGCGACGCGAGCGTGACGAACTGCTCGCACAGCGAATCGAGCGTATCGGCACCGATGCATTCCTTGAGGAGTGGCTCGCCCAGCCGCTGTTCGCCACGCTGGGCCCCGATATCGCCGAACGCAGGGCGCGCAGCAGTGAACCACTCGGGCTGGCTTCGAGCTTGCGCCTGGCGGGAACAGGGACCCAGGAGTGGCTCGGTCCAGCCCTCTCAACCCTGCACGCGCCGGTATTGGCGCTTGCCGGTCAGTGGGATCACAAGTTCACCGCCGAAGCCGAGGGAATTGCCCACGACGCACTGCATGGCCGTGCGGCAACGATCACCGAAGCCGGCCACGCGGCTCACCTCGAAAAGCCCATCGAAACCGCGTTGCTCGTCGAGGAGTTTCTCGCCGAGGGGCTGCCCACCTAGCCCCGGGCGAAGAATACCAACAACGACGCCGCGCCAGCGACCAATTGCGCCCGAGCCGATATCTTCAACAACGCCAGCAACTCTCGTCCGCGGCGAGGTGAGAACGCCATCTTGACGCCCGGAAGATACATGACCAACGCGACCAGGGCCGCGAGCACTCCACCACCCATTGTCATCGCCCACACGATCGCCACCACCCAGAGCACGTAGAGCCAGGCACCCCGGGCGCGACCCAAACGCGCGGCGAGGGTCTTCTTGCCCGCGAGTTGGTCACCGTCGACGTCGCGCAGGTTGTTCGCCTCCAAGAGCGCGCACGCCATCGACCCCGCGGCCAGACCCCACCACCAGGCCGACGAGGGGATCGAGCGCTGTTGCACGTACGCGGTGCCCACCGTGGCCACGAAACCGAAGTAGACGAGAACGAAGAATTCACCGTAACCGTAGTAGCCGTAGGGCTTGGGCCCTCCCGTATACAGCCATCCGGCGACGATGGCGCTGGCCCCGATGGCCACGAGCCACCACGACGTTCGCGAAGAAAGCCACAGGCCCGCGCACGCCGCCACCGCGAACCACGCCCACGCAGCGAACTTGACGCGTGCGGGGCTCGTGAGCCCGGACGCCGTGAGCCGAAACGGTCCCACGCGTTGTTCATCAGTGCCGCGACGACCGTCGGAGTAGTCGTTCGCGTAGTTGGTGCCGACCTGCAGTGCCAGTGCCACGACCGCGCAGAGCGCCGTGTCCAGCCAGTTGATCACGCCCGGGCGAACCACCCCGGCTCCGATCACCACGGGCACGATGGCCGCGGGCAACGTTCGCGGACGCGCGGCGAGAATCCAACGCGCCAGTGATCCGGGCGCGTCGGTCATGGACGCTTTGGGAATTTCGAAAAGTCGGGCTTTCGATGCTCGACGAAGGCGTTGCGCCCCTCCTGGCCCTCTTCGGACATGTAGAAGAGCATCGTGGCATCGCCGGCCAGTTGCTGCACGCCGGCCAAGCCATCGTCGGCGGCATTGAAACCCGCCTTGAGCATTCGGAGCGCGATGGGCGACAAGGTCAACATCTGTCGGCACCACGCCACCGTCTCTCGCTCGAGGTCCGCGAGTGGCACGACACAATTGACGAGCCCCCACTCCAGCGCGGTCGCGGCGTCGTACTGGCGACAGAGAAACCAGACTTCCTTGGCTCGCTTCAGGCCAATGGAGCGCGCCAGGAGCGACGAACCGTAGCCACCGTCGAAGGATCCCACGCGCGGACCAGTCTGTCCGAAGCGTGCGTTGTCGGCGGCGATCGTGAGATCACACACTAGGTGCAAGATATGTCCACCGCCGATTGCGTAGCCCGCCACCGCGGCCACCACGGGCTTGGGCAGCCGGCGGATCTGAATCTGCAGGTCGAGCACGTTGAGTCGTCCGATGCCCTGCTGGGCTATCTTGTCGTCACCAAGGTAGCCGTCGTTGCCGCGGATCTTCTGATCACCACCCGAGCAAAAGGCGTCGGGCCCCGCACCGGTCAAGATGATCGCGCCCACCGACGAGTCGTCGCGAGCCCGCTCGAAGGCTTCGGAGAGCTCGAAGAGCGTTTGGGGTCGAAAGGCGTTGCGGCGTTCGGGCCGATTGATCTTGATACGTGCGATTCCCTCGCCCACCTCGTAGATGATGTCGCTGTACTCGACAGGTGTCTCCCACGCGGGCAACGGCCACGAGCGGAATTCGTCGACCGGGTCGATGGGTGATCCATGGATAACGGTGTCTGGCATACCGACCAAACTACTGTTCACTCACACCGGGGCCATGAGCACGCCGGGTTCGGCACGCTCGCCTGATCGGTCCCGATGACGACGCAACTGCTCACTCAAAGAAGCCCGGGCGGGCGCCATCGCCGGATCGTCAAAGCGATTCACCCGCTGCAGCGGATCCTCACCCAGCGCGTACAACTCGCCCTCGTCACCGTGGTGCATCGTGCCCGCCTGATACTCCGTGTAGAGGTACTCGGTGGTCACCAACGAGCGCACGTGCACTTCGACGCCGAAGAGGTTCGAATCCCATTCGGTCACGGTGGACTCAAGAGAGCGCTCGGCAGCGTCCGCATCACTGATGGGCAACGCGCCTGACTCAACCCACGACGGCGTGGCGACCCCGGCGGCCTGGGTGAAGGTGGCGGCCAAGGATACGAGACTGACCGGCGCGCGCACGACGGCGGAGGTGATTCCCGCGCTCGGAGCCGGACGCCATATCAGTGGCAGGCGCATGAGCGAATCAACGTGATAGGGGCCTTTGAACAGCAAGCCGAAGTCGCCCTGAAACTCGCCGTGGTCGGAGGTGAACACCACGTCGAGGTCGTTCGACCAACCCTTCGCCTCGATGCTCGCCAGCACCCGACCGATCGCCTCGTCGATGAGCTCGACCTCCACGGCGTTCAAGGCGTTGACCTCGCGCACCTGGTCGGGCGTCAGCGTGGCCGGCACCCACCGCGCCGGGGCCTCGTAGTTGCTCACCACTCGCCCGTCATACCAGGCTCGCCAGTGTCGCGCCTTGGCGTCGAGAATCGATTCACGCTCGTCGCTCGACTGGGGGTAGTTGGCCGGCAGCGGCACCTCACGCCACGGCACCCGATGCAATTCGCTCTGGGGTGGATCCCACGGATGGTGCGGATCGGGAAAGCTCATCCAGCAGAACCAATCACGGTCGCCGGGCTGGGTGTCGATCCACTGGATTGTTCGCTCGGCGACCCAGTCGGTGTGGTACCACTCGCGCGGAACCGGGTTGATCCTCAACTGGGGCGCACCGGTCTCGCCGCCGCCTTCAGCGTTGACATTGAAATCGGCGTCCAGCACCGAATAGAAGCCCCCGAGTAGATCAGGACGATGCTCACGCACCCACTTGGCGTAGTGCAATGGACCCATCACCCCGTGGGTCGCAAACTCGAGGTGATCGAATCCCCGGTGCACGCCCCGCCGCCCGTCGAACCACGGTTGCTCGATGGTGGGGATACCCAAGTTGGCCAACGAGTTCTCAGCAAAACGTCCGAAGGGGTCGATGAACGGCTCAAAGTGCGCCTTGCCAATCAACGCCGTCGCGTAGCCGGCGTCGTGGAGGCTCTCGGCCACCGAGGGCGCGTCAACACGCAACGGCACGCCGTTCATCCACGCTCCATGGGTGCTTGGGAACTGTCCCGTCAGCATCGACGCGCGAGAGGGCATACACACCACCGACGACGGCTGGCATCGCTCGTAGCGAACGCCCTGAGCGGCCAAACGGTCCAGCACGGGCGTGCGTGCGATGGTTCCCCCGTTCACGCCTAGCGTGTCATACCGCTGCTGATCAGTGGTGATGAAGAGGATTCTGCGCCCCATTGTCTACTCCTTGGCTGCCTGCAGTACGATTCGCTCGATCTCACGCAGCGCATCGACGGTGGCACCCGAAATCACCAGGGCGAGCGCGTCCGGCTCGGCCGTGGTCGAATAGATGCACAGTGAGTCACGGGGACCGAGGTCGATGACGTCGATCGTACCGAGGTGGAACTTATACACGGGGGCGAGGATTCGATACGCGAAATGGCGAAGGGAGTCGTCGCAGGCCAGTATCTCCTCGGGCATCTCGAGGCCAATCGCGGTGGTGATGGTTCGCCGATTACCCTCGACGTGGCACGAGACGATGCCGGGGAACCAATCAGGAATCGATTCCGGTCGGCGCACCACATTCCATACGACATCGGCGGGCGCAGCGATGCGTCGCTCGTTTCGTAGTGATGCCATCATCAAGTCCCCCGGTGTCAACCTAGTTCGACACCGCGTAGTGTCACTGTGTGCATCCGCTCGTCGCACTGGACCTCCCGCTGGGTCGCGATCTCGAACTCGCGCTACGGCGCTGCGTGGAGAACGACGAGGCCTTCTGTGTGCTCGACCAGCGCTTATCGCCGCGCCGACGCCTCGAGGAGTTGGCGGCCCTGGGCGCCACGCATCTTCGAGGGCCCCAGGACACGGTCGCCCTTCGCGAGGGACGCGAGGTCGACGACGAGGTGGGACTGGTGATGCTGACCTCGGGCTCAAGCGGCGCGCCCAAGGCGGCGGAACTGACGTGGCAAGCGCTGCAAGCGAGCGCGCAGATCACCCAGACGAGCCTTCGTGGGCCGAGAGCGCCGGTGTGGTACCCGTGTCTGCCCGCCAATCACATTGGTGGTCTGGCGGTACTGTTGCGCGCCATATTGAGTGACGCTTCACTGGTGTGGGGACCCGCTGAGGACATCGCCCACGCCCCCGCCCTCGGCGCCACCCACGTCGCCGTGGTGCGAACCCAACTCACGCGTCATGATCTCAGCGACTACGCCACCGTTCTGCTGGGGGGAGCACGACCCCCATTCGAGTTAGCTCCAAATGTCGTGACGACCTGGGGCATGACCGAGACGGGTTCGGGCGTCGTCTACGACGGTCGGGCGCTCGACGGCGTCGAGATCGCGAGCGTCGATGGCGAGTTGCTGGTTCGCACGCCGACACTCTTTCGCTCATATCGCAACCGCCCACGGCCTCGGGCCCTCGGTCCCGACGGGCGCGACGACTGGTTCCCCACCGGCGACGGGGGTGAGGTGGTCGAGGGGCGCGTCCGAGTTCGCGGACGCCTGGGTTCCGTCATCGTTTCGGGTGGCGAGAAGGTATGGCCCGAGGACCTCGAAGCTGCGCTGTCGCAGATCAACGCCGTGCGCGACGTTGCGGTTGCCGGCGTTGACGATCCGGAATGGGGCCAGCGCGTAGTCGCCTTCGTGGTGGGTGACGGCTCTTCTTTGGACGACGTCATCGCCGCAACGGCGATCGAGCACATTGGCCCGTGGGCCAAGCCCAAGGAGATTCGCTACGTGACAGCCATACCGCGCACGAGCAACGGGAAGATCCGGCGCAGCGCTCTTGCGCATCTCTATTAGGAGACACCACCCGAGGGCTGGTTGGTAGTCCCGCCATCGACCACGACCGTCTGGCCGGTAACCCACGAAGTGACGCCGCTGACGAGGATCAACGCGACTGAAGCGACATCGTCGGGCTCGCCCAGTCGACCTAAGGGGATATGCGCGCGGATCTGCTCCTCGTGCTCCAGCCACAACTCTCGAGCCAATTCCGTCCGCACCAGTCCGGGCGCGATAGCGTTCACCCGCACCGTTGGAGCGAGCTCGTAGGCGAACTGCTTAGTGAGATGGATCACTGCGGCCTTCGTCACGTTGTACCAACCCAAACCCGGCTCCGGTCCGAGTCCGCCCACCGAGGCAATGTTGAGCACGACACCACCGTGACGAGCCATGTACTGGTGCCAGGCTGCTGCGGTGTGCAGGACTACCGACGCTTGATTCACTTCGAACGTCTTCTGCAGTCGAGCCTGGTCGATGTCGACGAGCGGGCCGAAGTAGGGATTCGTGCCCGCGTTGTTCACGAGGATGTCCAACGAACCGAAGTGCTCCACCGCGCGCCCGACCACCCTCCACGCGTCCTCGCGCGAGCCCACGTGCGCCACAACCGCGAGCACTCGGTCGCGCGCACTCGACGAGAATGTGTCCATCGCCTGATCGAGATTCTCCTGCTTGCGCGATGAGATGACCACCCGTGCGCCCGATTCCACCAGCCGGTGCGCGATAGCGAGGCCGATACCACGACTGGCCCCGGTGACCAGCGCGGTGCGTCCGTCGACGGCAACTTCCATGACCGCACGTTAGGCCAGGTCGCGTCCCATTCGCATGACGTCGTGCCGCGTGCGATTGCGCCAGTGTGCCGAGTCGCTCAGAGGTGCGTGAGGACACGGTCCATCGTGTCCATGATCGAGACGGACTCGTCCAGTGGCATCACGTCGCTCTCGATCTCGCCAACGGCCCTGCATCGCGCCACCTCAATGGTCTGGTGCTGGAGAGCGCGACCCGAGTGGGCGATTTCGTGACGAGTCGTCACGCCGTCACGCGAGACGACGGTGAAGCCGTACGACGAGTAGAAAACACCGTCGAGTTCTATACGAACCTCGGTGCCGACGATGATGGCCCAATTGGCGCTTCCAGCACCCGAGATGCGCGTGAGCACGGCCTGCACGCCCGACGAATAGCCGAAGATCACGGATGTCTGGCCGTCCACACCCGTGAAGGCGGACTGCACCATTGTCGTCACCCGTTCTGGAGTGCCCAGCACCATCGAGGCAAACGAGACCACGTAGTCTCGCACGCGCACCACGTGGGGAAGGAACCTCGACCACACGGCCTCCATAGCGAAGAATCTCTTTAAACGTGTGGCCGCCACGAGTTCGCGGCCCGATCCCCGTTCATGGCGAAGGACTTCTCCACCAGGACCGGCGTATCGTGTCCGATCGCCAACAGCGCATTGTCCAAGTGCATCGGGTGTGGCGTCGCCGCGCAGACGGCGTCGACCGCCGGTTCGCCCACCAGCGCTTCGTAGGAGTCGCGACGATGCGCGATGCCCAACTCGTCGGCGAAGCGATGCGCCGAAGCGCGCGAGCGCGAACCAACTCCCACCACCTCGCCCTCGTTGATGAGACTGAGATCGTCGGCGACGTCGTGCGCCGTGCACCCGGTGCTGAGAGTACCCCAGCGAAGCGGCGGCGTCAGGGTTGCGGTCTTCATCCCGGCGTCCCCAGCAGCCAGGGACGTCCGAGTGAGGTACGGGCGTCGGGCGCGGTGGTGGGCGCCAACTCCTAGAGTTGGTCAATGCCCCTTCTCAGCGCCATGAGAGATCATCTCGACTCGCCCTACCTGTTGGCGCACATCGATAACCCGGTGCACTGGTGGGCCTGGGGACGCGACGCGTTCGATCACGCGCTCGAGCGACAGGTACCCGTCTTTCTCTCAATTGGGTACGCAGCGTGCCATTGGTGCCACGTCATGGCGCACGAGTCGTTCGAGGACGCAACCATTGCGGGGCTCTTGAACGACTCCTTCGTGTCCATCAAGGTCGACCGCGAAGAACGTCCGGACCTGGACGCCCTGTACATGAGCGCCACCCAGCTCATCTCGGGCCAGGGCGGGTGGCCCATGTCGGTCTTCTTGCTGCCCGACGGGCGTCCCTTTCTCGCGGGCACCTATTACCCGCCCGAGGATCGCCACGGCCAGGTGGGCTTCGCCCGACTGCTGCGCGCCGTGACCAACGCTTGGCAGGTTCAGCGGGCCACGGTGATCGCCCAGGCCGATGAGCTAGAGAGCGCAATCGTGCGCGAAGTGAGTTTCGTCGATCATCTGGCGCCCCCGGCGACCGGGCTGGCACTCGACGACGTTCGCCGCACCCTGCGCGACGAACTTCTGGCTCGAGCCGACGTCGACGAAGGCGGATTCGGCGGGGCGCCCAAGTTTCCCCGACCCAGCTACGTCGAGGCGCTACTGGAATTCGATGACCCGGATGCTCGCAGTAGTGTCGCGCACACCCTTGATGCCATGTCGCGCCGAGGGCTCTACGACCACATCACCGGTGGCTTCGCTCGATACAGCGTCGATGACGAGTGGCACGTGCCGCACTTTGAGAAGATGCTGAGCGATCAAGCGCTCATGGCGGGCGCGTACCTACGCGCGTCGTCACGCTACGCACAGCCCCAGTGGCGTGAGGTCGCGTTGGACACCCTGGCCTTCGTCGTGCGTGAGATGAAGGTGGACCACGGCTTTGCGTCCTCGCTTGACGCCGACGCGGGTGGCGTTGAGGGTGCCCACGTCACGTGGAGCATCGACGAGATCGCCAACGCCCTCGAAGTGGCCGGGTGCCGCAGCGACCTCGCTCGGGTGCTCACTCGTTGGCGCATCACCTCACCGGGTCTGTTTGAAGGTCGTTCGATACCGCGCCTGGCCCTCAACGAACCCTTCGCCACTCCGCCCGAGTTGCGCGACGCCCTCGAGGCGCTTCGTCGTGCGCGCGCCGCTCGCGCGCAGCCCGCACGCGACGACAAGGTGATCCTTGAGTGGAACGCCATGTTCGCGAGTGCCTGCCTGGCCAGCGGTGAGCCGTCACTGCGCAGCGAAGCGCTCGAGTTGCTGGATTCGCTCGGTGCAACCCACTTCGACGGTGTGCGCTGGTGGCGTACTTCGGCACGCGAAGCACACGCAACCGCCAGCGACGTAGCCTGGATGCTCGACGTGCAGCTTGACGCCTTCGAAAGCACCGGCGAGGACTCCCGGCTGGGCGTGGCGCGACGACTCGCGAGCTACCTCATTACGCACTACTGGGACGGCGAGGTGCCCACGACGCGATCGCCCCAGGTCGGCGGTGGCGTTTTCGCCCAGAGCGACCTCAGCGACGACCTGTTTGCGCGCCCCAAGGACCTCTTCGACGCCGCCACGCCCGCCAGCCACTCGGTGGCCTGCCGGGCCCTCGCACGCCTCGCGATCATTGACGCAGACAACGACCTGCTGGCGGTGTCCCAACGGCTCGTGGCGCTGGCGTCCTCCCTGCTCGAGACCCATCCGGCAGCGGTGCCCGACCTTGTCGCAGCAGCGGGCCTCGCCCTCGAGGGGCAAGCCGTCGTCATCCCGGGCGCACCGAACCACCTGAGCAATCACGTACGATTGAAGGCCGTGGCGCGCAGTGTACTCATCACCGGATTCAACTCATCGCCCTTGCTCAAGGGCCGAGTCGATGGACTCGCGTACGTGTGCCGCTCAGGAGTGTGCCAGTTGCCCGTCGATACCACCGATGCGCTCGACCGGCAACTGCTCGACGCGCACCACTGATGGCCGTGTTCACCCGCGATCCCGGCGCGAGAGCGATACGACGCCTCGTCGAGCGCATGCCGTACTACCCCACCGTCGACCTCTCGCCTGGCACCACGATGTTCGGGCTCGTGCTCGGTTCGACCAACGAGACGACAACCGTCATCGACCTCTCGTCTCAGACGATCGTGCGCTGGCGCATCCCCTGGCCCGAGGACTTCGAAACGGACCTGGTCGCCTTTGATGTCGTCGAGGGACTCCTCGCCGAGGACATTCAGCGCAACGATCTCGCCCAACCCGAAGCAGTGACCCTCGCCGACCTGCCTCGTCGCCTGGGCACCTACCACGGCCGGCGCGTGCGCAAGTGGCTCGAGGAATTAGCAATGCCCGCCGATGGCCCCCTGTTTGGATTCCGTGGCCCCAGCGCGCCGTACTGGGAGTTCCGAGGAGAGCGACCCAGCGTCGCGTTGATCGCGGCCGACCGGGGACCGCAACTCCTGCGCCGCCTCGATGACGGTTCGACCTGGGTGCGCTTCGGCTGGTTCGGCGACGACGTGTGGCTCGTCTGTGAGGACGCCCACGCCATCCGCACCATGGAAGCGACCCGTCGAACCTCGCTCGCGGGTAAAGACCTGGCCACCTCGCTAGGCTTTCGGCCCACGTACGTACTCACCACGCTCTCCCAGCCGATCGACGGGCACTGCTACAAGAGCTGCACCGGCCTCTTGCCGAGGGGCTAGGGCTACCTCGGCAGCTTGCCCGACGCGAGGGTCTCGGCCATGGCCCATCCGAACACCACCAGCCGCTGGCCCCGGTCAGGGTCCAGATCCTCGAAGAACGACCCGACGCCCTCGGGAATAACGGCCTTGGCGGCCACGTAGTCCAGCCCCCCGACCGGTCCGGGCGCCACCGTCATGACGAAGGTGTGATCGTCGATGGCCTTCTCGGCACCGAAGCGCTTGGCTAGGCGACGTCCCCACGCCCGGTCCTCCCCGGTGGGCTTATAACCCAGTCGCGGCACTACGTCCTCGAGGCCGGCGAACGCGCGAAAGCCATCGGGTGTGGTCAGGCGCGACCCGAGCAGGACATCCTCGTCGGGAAAGGCCAGCAGTGCGCGGCGAAACTGGTCGTGCAGAATCGACTTCAAGGTCTGGTCAGACTTGGCGTTGCGGTCGATGAGGAGCAGTCCGACGAGCAGCGACGGCGTGCCGCCGATGCGCTCGAGGGTGCTGAACGAGTAACCGCGCAACTTCGAACCCTCGCGTGCGAAGGTGACGAGTACCCACTCCTCACGCTGCTTGGAGAGAAAACCGATGTCAAAATTCGGTTCCCGATCGACGCAAAGGTCAGCCATCTCGGCCAATTCTGCGTCGCTCAGCGCGGTGGTGTCCTTGGTGGTGACGATCATTGCCATGAGTCCATTCTACGGGAGTTCGCGACAAACTCGAAACGCCTAGGCCTTTATGACGTTTCGCCCGAATTCGGATCGAAGGTCGCCGACAACGCCAGCGATATTCACATTGAATTCGGGCGCCAATTTGAACGTCTTCCCGTTCGCCCCCGTCTCGACGATTACCGGTGACGGTCCGGGGTAGCGAGTGAGTATCTCACGCAGTGTCGAGATCGTCGCGGCCGTGAGATCCTCGGGGCGAAGTTCGAGTCGGAGTTCCTCGTTGCCGTGCTCGATCTTCAGCAACGAGACCTCGAGGGCGCTGAAACGCACCTCGTCATCGCGGTGATCGAGACGGCCCTTCACCAGCACGATGTTGTCCTTGGCGAGAAAACCGCTGCACTCTTCGAACTTGCGCGCCGAGAAGTTGATCTCCATCGAGCCACCAAGGTCTTCGAGCACCACCCTCGCATACTGCTGGCCCGCCTTGGTGGTGCGTATCTGCACCTCCGAAAGGATCCCGCCGACCGTGACGGGACGACCCACTTTGGCGAGGTCCTCGGCGCGTTCGCGCACCGAGACAATGGAGCCGTCGGTGCGCGACGCGAGCGCGTCTTCGACCTCATAGAGCGGATGATCAGAGATGTAGGTGCCCAGCATCTCGCGCTCGAAATCCAGTTTCACCGGCTTCTCGAACTCGATGTCGCCGATGGGCACCTCAGTGCCCTCCCAGTCGTCTTCGCGTCCGTCGACGCCCAGCGCGAACAGCGTCGAGATCCCGAGCGACAGGTCCTTGCGTCGACTCAGGGTCACGTCGATGATCTCGTCGATCTTCAGAAGCAACCCCAGCCGTGCCACACCCAGCGCGTCGAAGGAACCAGCCTTGATCAGTGACTCCATAGAGCGCCGGTTGAGGACCACCGGATCGACCCGGCGCACGAAGTCATAGACCGTCTCGAACAGCCCACCCGCCTCGCGCTCAGCGACGATCTTCTCGACGAGCGCCTCGCCGACGTTGCGTACGGCAGCCAAGCCGAAGAGGATCGTGTCAGCGCGACTGAGACTGGGTGCATACTCCGCGAAGGACTGGTTCACGTCGGGTACCCCCACCGTGATGCCCATCTGGCGAGCCTCGTTGAGGTAGATCGACGCCTTGTCCTTGTCGTCGCGAAACGACGTCAGCAGCGCCGCCATGTACTCCACCGGGTAGTTCGCCTTCAGCCACGCGTTCTGGTACGCGATCAGCGCATAGCCGTACGCGTGACTCTTGTTGAACGCGTAGTCGGCGAAGGGCTCGATCTTGTTGAAGATGGTCTCACCCAGCTCTCGACCGTAGCCTTCACGTTCGGCGCCTTCGACGAACTTGGCGCGCTGGGCCTGAATCATCTCGCGAATCTTCTTCGAGCACGCCTTTCGCAGATCGTCGGCCTCGGTCATCGAGAATCCCGCAATCTTGGTCGCCACGCGCATGATGTCCTCTTGGTAGATCATCAGTCCGTAGGTCTCGCCCAGGATGTCGGCGAGATCGGCGTGGTCGAAGCTCACGTCCTGTCGGTGGTTCTTGCGATCCGCGTAATCGTTGTGGACGTTCTCCGAGAGTGGTCCGGGCCGATACAGCGCCACCAGCGCTGCAATGTCGTCGAAACTCGTGGGGGCGAGGCGTCGCATGAGTTGGCGCATCTTGTCCCCCTCCAACTGGAAGAGCCCGATCGAGTCGCCACGCTGGAGCATGGTGAACACCTTGGCGTCGTCCAGGGGTACGTGATCAATGTCCACGTCGATGTTGTGGTGGCGCTTGATGTGCTCGAGAGCGCGCTCGATGATCGCCAGATTGCGAAGGCCGAGGAAATCCATCTTCAACAATCCGAGCTTCTCGATCGCGGTCGCCTCGTACTGGGTCACGATCGGCGCATCCTCAGTCGATGAGTTGGAACCGGCCTTGCGCTGCACCGGCACGTACTCGAGCACGGGCTCTTTAGTGATCACCACCGCAGCGGCGTGGATGCCATCCTGACGGCGCTTGTCGACGAAGCCCTTGGCGACGTCGATCACGTGCTGCACCTCGGGATCAGCTCCGTAGAGAGTGCGCAACTCGCTGGCCTCGGTGTAACGCCCCTCGTAGCCGGGCATTGGCGTGAAGCACGCTTCGAGGGGAAGATCCTGGCCCATCACGAGTGGCGGCATAGCCTTGGCGATCTTGTCGCCGAGTTGGGGCGGGTAGCCGAGGACCCGGGCCGCATCGCGAACCGCGGCGCGGGCCTTGATCGTCGAGAAGGTCACGATTTGGGCGACGTGGTCCGAGCCGTAGCGTTCGCTCGCGTAATGGATCATGTCCCCGCGATAACGCTCGTCGAAGTCCATGTCGATGTCGGGCATCTGCTTGCGTCCGGGATTGAGAAAGCGTTCGAAGATCAGCCCGTAGCGGATCGGGTCGAGGTCGACGATGCGCAGGCAGTAGGCGATGCAACAGCCCGCGGCTGAGCCTCGGCCGGGACCGACGCGGATGCCGCTCTCGCGCGCGTGGCGAATGAGGTCCCAGACAACGAGAAAGTAGTCCGAGAACCCCATGTCGGCGACAACGCCCAGTTCGTAGTCGAGCCGCTCAAGCACCTCTCGACTGGGTGCCTCGCCATAGCGCTCGCGCGCGCCGCGCAACGTGAGCTCGCGCAGGAGCCTGTTGGCCCCCTCCTTGTGCGTCGCGCCTTCGAACTCGGGTGGAATCGGATACTCCGGCAAGGCGTCATTGTCGAACTCGATCGTGACGTCAGCGCGCTCCGCGATCAACAGTGTGTTGTCGCAGGCCTCGGGTACGTCGCGAAAGAGATAGCGCATCTCGGCGGCGGACTTGAGATAGTGCTGATCACTGTGAAAACGAAAGCGGTTGGGGTCGGCCACGAGCGAACCGGTGCCAATGCACAAGAGCGCGTCGTGCATCTCGGCGTCACCGTGGCGAACGTAGTGGAGATCGTTGGTGGCGAGTAACGGGGCGCGAAGTTGCTCGGCGATCTTCAAAAGATCGGGGTTGGTGCGTACCTGCTCGGGCAGCCCGTGATCTTGCAGTTCGATGAAGAAGTTCTCGACGCCAAAGATGCTCTGCAGGCGGCCCGCCAACTCCAGGGCCTTGGCGTAGTTGTCCTGGAGCAGCGCCTGAAGCACCACCCCTCCCAGACAACCTGAGGTTGCCACGAGCCCCCGGGCGTAGCGCGCAAGCAACTCCCAGTCGAGGCGCGGCTTGTAGTAGTAGCCCTCGAGAAAGGCCATCGACGAGAGCTGACGCAGGTTCCGATACCCCTCGTTAGACACCGCGAGCAGCGTCAGGTGGTGATAGAGCTTCTGCCCACCCTCGGTTTCGCCCCCGGTGTCATCGATCTTGCCCCGTCGCGGCGGGCGGTCAAATCTCGAGTTGGCGGCCATGTACGCCTCGAGCCCGATAATCGGTGTGATGTCGTGACGACGACACGCCTCGTAGAAGTCGATGACGCCGTAGAGATTGCCATGGTCGGTGATGCCGATCGCGCGCTGGCCGTCGGCCTTGGCCGCGAGCACCATCTCGTCGATGCGCGCGGCACCGTCCAACATCGAGTACTCGGTGTGATTGTGGAGGTGGACGAACCCATCAACCATTGACTGAACACTCCTTCGCACCCGTGAACGGCGCGTTCACGACACGCCACGCTAGTGATCCGCTGCGACACCTCGCCGACATCGCCTAGAGATACGTGCCTGCGCGCGGATCGGGCCCACCGGGATTGAGCGAGCGGTCGCGCATCTTCTCCAACTGAGCGGCCGCGGCGGCCTGCTGGGCGAACAACGACGCCTGAATGCCGTGAAAGAGACCTTCGAGCCAGCCCACCAACTGGGCTTGAGCAATGCGCAACTCGGACTCTGAAGGAACTCCCTCGACGAATGGCGGTGCCATGCGCGACAGTTCGCCGCCCAGATCGGGGGAAAGTGCATCGGACAACTCGTGAATCGAGGTCTCGTAGATCTCCTTCAAGCGCACGCGTCCGGCCTCGTCCAAGGGAGCGCTGCGGGCCTCATCGAGCAAGGTCTTCACCATCGATCCGATGCGCATCACCTTGGCCGGTTGGCTGATGAAATCGGTGTTCTCGTCGGGCTGCTCCTCCCCCTGACCCGGGGGCAGCACTTCGTCGGGTCCTACTGGGTCGTGCTCGTCTCGTTGTTCTTCCACCTACGAAGTGTGCCAGACCCGGCGACCCCCCGGCCACAATCCCCGGAACACCTGCGATCACTAGACTCTGGCGCGTGAGGGTTTCTACCCGAGGTGACTACGCCAGCCGAGCGCTGCTCAGCCTGGCCCTGCGCGATGACCGCAGTACGCCAACCTCGGTGCGCGAGCTCGCCGATCGAACCGGGCTGCCCCAGCCCTACCTCGAACAGATCCTGCTCAGCCTGAAGAGCGTGGGTCTCGTCCGTTCCAAGCGCGGCGTGGGCGGGGGCTACGTGCTCGCCCGCTCCAGTGAAAGCATCACCCTCGCCGAGGTGGTGGCCGCCGTGGACGGTCCAATCGTTGCCGGTGACTTCGGTGAGCCCCATAAGGACGGTGCGTGCGATCATGAGGGACAGTGCGTGCTGCTAGGGGTGTGGGCCGATGTGGGCAACCACATGCGCGAACACCTGGCGAGTTTCACGCTCGCTGACATGGTGGCCCAGGCCCGGGGCCTCGCGCCGGCCCGCCGGACCCACAGCGCCTAGTGGATTCTTATTAATTCCATAGGTTTTATACCTTGAATTCACTTTTTCGCCGTGGTAAATTAGTTATGCGTCCATAGGAGAAATGCCGGACCTAGGACTGCGTGGCGATTTCGAGTAACGACGAGGAGAAGTCATGAACACCACCACCACCCCCCGCCGCAGCGCTGTCAACACCAATGACATGCTGGGCCTGCTCATGCGTGATCTGGACCGTTACCCGATGCCCAACTACGACGAGCAAGTAGAACTCGCCAAGCGGGTCACCGCGGGTGACGAACAGGCCAAAAAGCAGATGGTGGCCGCTAACTTGCGCCTCGTGCTGCACTGGGCGCGCCGCTACCAGGACCGCGGTGTCGAGATGGTGGACCTCGTCCAAGAGGGCACGTTCGGCCTCTTGCGCGCCGTTGAGAAGTTTGACTGGGAGCGCGGCTTCAAGTTCTCGACCTACGCCACCTGGTGGATTCGTCAGGCTCTCCAGCGCGCCGTGCAACAGCATGGTCGCACCATTCGCATCCCGCTCGAGGTCGGCGAGCAACTCCAGCGACTCGAGGCGACCACGGCCGAGTTGACCTCCATCTTCGGGCGTAAGCCCACCGACGACGAGTTGACCGAGGCCACCGGCATGTCCAAGCAGGAGCGCGAGAACCTTCACGGCCTGGCCGGCGTCACGGCCAGCCTCGACCAGCCCGCCTCCTCGGACTCGGCGACCACGCTCGGCGACCTCGTGGCGCCCAGCCAACGCGACTGGGTCGGCGAAATCGAGCAGACCATGATGGACGACGAGCTCCACCAGGCCCTTGATCAGTTGAGCGACTTGCAGCGCGAAGTGCTCGCGCTGCGCTTCGGGCTCAGCGGAACGACGCCCCTGTCGTTGCAGGCCACCGCCACCAAGATGGACATTGGGGTTCGTCGGGTGCGCCGTGCCGAAGAAGAGGCGCTGGCCCTGTTGCGCAACGACCACTCGATCGTCGCCGCCCACGAGAACGTCTAGCGTTCCACACCCTCTGGCACCATAGCGGCAAGGTCCGCCGGCAGCGGTGACTGCGCCGTGACCCGCTGTGCGCTACGCGGGTGGCTGAACGCGAGGGTCCTCGAATGCAGGAAGAATCGATCCTGAGCGAGGCGTCGGTCTCGCCGGTGCCCATAGCGCGGGTCATTCACGACCGGATGTCCGATCGTGGCCATATGCACTCGAATCTGGTGAGTGCGTCCGGTTTCCAGGCGAAGGCGAAGCAGGGTGGTCGCGTGCGGCTTGTCAATTCGCGCCAGCACCTCGTAGGTGGTCCGTGCGGGCCGTCCGTCTGCGCGCACGGCCATGAGAGTAGGGGTACGCGTAGAACGGCCAATGGGCGCATCCACAACGCCACGCTCCTCGCTGATGTGCCCTTCGACCAGGCCGAGGTAGATGCGCTCCATCGTGCGCTCGGCGAGCTGAGAACTCAGGCTCGCGAAGCCCTCGCGCGTGCGGGCCACGACCAAGAGGCCAGAGGTTCCCTTGTCCAGGCGGTGCACCACGCCCGGGCGAGCGGGGTCGCACACCCCGTCCACACCCAGTTCAGCGATGTCGGGGTAGCGAGCGAGCAGGCCGGCGATGAGTGTGCCGTGCAAGTGACCGGCGCCCGGATGCACAACCTGGCCCGCCATCTTGTCGACCACAACGAAATCGCGGTCCTCGAGCACTACGGTGACAGGCACCGAGGAATCCGCCTCGACGAAGCCGCTGGCTCGCGCGGGCACCACCGCCACGAGCCGCTGACCCTCCTCCACCGGTGTGGAGGTCTTGGTGAGCACCTTGCCGTCGAGGGTGACCGAACCACTGGCCACGATCTGGGAGGTCTCTGAGCGCGACAGGCCAGTCAACATGGCGAGCACCCGATCGACGCGGATTCGCCCCAAGGTGCTCGGCACCACCAGATCGAGCACCTCTCCGTCAAAGGGGTCGACGACGTCGTCGGTCACGACAACAGCTTCTCTCCGCGCAGCGTCGCCGCCAACAGCACCGCGAAGCCGAGTGTGATGGCCACGTCAGCCAGATTAAAGACCGGAAAGTTGCCGACCGCCACGAAGTCGGTCACCTCGTGCGGGCTGGCGGCCAGGCGATCGATCACGTTGGCGATACCTCCCCCGATCAGCAGGCCGAAGCCCGTCGCGCCCGGACCCGGACGCGCGCGCAGGGCCACCAGCGCCACCACCAGCGCGACGACGGCCGTAGCCACCGTCGTGACGATCGGACCCGACCGGTTCATCGAGAACGAGATGCCCGGGTTGAACTGCAGACGCAGCCAGAGCACCCAGAACACGTGCACCGAGTGCGCGGACAGCGTGTTGCGGGCCCACGCCTTGGTCAGCGCGTCAATCGCGGTGACGACGAGCGCCGTCACGAGGACAGTGAGGTTGACGTGGGAAGTTAGACGCTGGCGCGGCACGAAACACACGTGAAGACCGGCAACTGGGCCAATAGCCGCGGCTTCGATATCGGCTCATAGCACTCGTCGCAGCGGCCGTAGCTGCCATCGTCGATGCGTGCGAGGGCGACGTCAATCTCGTCCACCTTGGTACGCAACGCCGCCACGAAGTCCTTCAGCTGGTCGCGCTGGATGTCCGAGGCGACGCTGGAGCCGTCCTCATCGTCGTACTCGAGCCGTTCGCGGTCCACCAACATCTCGTTCGCCTCGGATTCGCCAATGGCAATCTGCTCGTTGGTGGCGTCGCGGGTTTCGAGCAGGAGGGTTCGCAACTCCTCGAGGAACTCGTGATCATCGCCGTAAGGCTTGGAGTGCATCTTGCGCTCGAGAGCTTCCTGGCGCTTACGCTCTTCTGCCTCTCGACGCTCTTGACGCTTTTGCTCTTCCAAGTTGCGTCGTTCGATCTCACGCTGCTTGCGCAACTTCTCCGCCTCGACGGCCTTGCGCTTCGCTTCGATCTCACGCTGGCGTTTGGCTTCGGCGACGGCCTTTTCATGCGCCTTGCGTTGGAGTTCGCGCTCCTTGGCGGCGGCCTTGGCCTTGGCCTCACGCTCCTTCTTCGCCTTCGCGGCGGCCTGAACCTTGGCCTTGGCGGCGATGGCCTTGGCCTTGGCGGCGGCCTTGGCCTTGGCCTCGCGCTCCTTCTTCGCCTTGGCGGCGGCCTGAACCTTGGCCTTGGCGGCGGCCGCCTTGACCAAGGTCTGCTGTTGAGCGGCCGCGCGCTGAGCGGCGCTCGGCACGGCCTTCTTGGCGGGCGCCTTCTTCGCGGGAACTTTCACGGCCTTCTTGGCTGGCGCCTTGGCCGGCACCTTCTTCGCCGGTGTCTTCTTCGCTGGCGCCTTCTTGGCTGGCGCCTTCTTCGTGGGAACCTTCACGGCCTTCTTGGCTGGCGCCTTCTTCGCGGGGACCTTCTTTGCCTTTGCGGGGCTCGACGACATTGATACTCCTTGATTTCAGAACGAGTGCGCGCCGACCCTAGCAGTCAGCGCCATAACTACGCGCGGTCGTCCCCCGAAGGCTGTTCAAAGTTGAGTACCTGCCCAATGGTCGCCTGCGGCGCGGTGGGCGTGGACCCGGGGCCCGCGTGACGGGCGGGCCCACTGGCACTGGGCGTTGGCGACGGCGCCGAACCAGCTGATTCACTCCGAGCGCCGGTGCCGTTGTGAAAGGCGCTCTCCACCCAGTGCGAGAACTCGGCGAGCACGCCGCTGAGCCGAATACGTTCGGTCTCGAGCTGGCGATTCAGCATCTCGACGTCCTCGCTGAGGCGTTGTTTCAGGCCGTTGAGTCGGTTGACCTCGTCCTCGGCGCGGCTGCGAGCCTCGACGACGATTTCACGGGCTCGTTCCTGGGCCGCCACGGTGAGTTCACGAGCTTTCTCCTCGGCTTCTTGCTGGGCGTGCTCAATGAACTGCTGGGCCATGGCGATCATGGCGGTGACTTGTTCCGCCCCGCCCACGCCACGCGCGGTTGGTGCCGGGGCCGGGGCCGGAGCCGGGGCCGGAGCAGCGCCACGTCCACTCTCGAGTTGATTGATCCGCTCGGCGGCTTGGCGCAACTGCTGACGCTGCTGGTGAAGTTGATCCTTCAATTGGCGCGCCTCGCTCGAAACCCGTTCGAGAAACTCGTCGACCTCGTCGACGTTGTATCCCTTCAGGCCAACCTTGAAAGCGACCGTATCGATGGAGTCGAGCGCTGACTGGGCAATTTCCGGACTATCCATGCAGCCACCCTACTGCTCTGCCCACCCAAAAACGTGAACGCGTACGCCTAGATGAGCCGGTTGACGATCTCGAGCAGGATGATCGCGACGAGCACCGAGAAGTCGATGCCGATGCCGCCCACGCGCGGACGCGGAAGGATCTGGCGGATGGGTCGCAGCACCGGTTCGGTCAGCCCGTAGAGCATGCGCCGGGTCGTCGCGAGACCGCCGTTCGGGCTGGACGACGGGAACCAGCTGAGCAGGGCCGCAATGATGAATACCCAGATGTAGAGGGACAGCAGATAGTGAACGAGGATCATAGAGTCTCGAACGACCTGAAGTTCGTAAGTCGCAGTCGGTCCTTAGCGTCAGCGCTGACGTACGTGCCCTGAGGGCAGATCAGGTACACGCCCTGAGCCATGGGTTCGATCTTGGCGTTGAGAGCGTAAGCGGTGCCCGAGGCAAAGTCCACGAGACGACGCGACACCCCCGGTTCGAGTTCGGTGACGTTCAGCACCACGGCGCGACTGCTACGCAGCAGGTCCGTGATGCGACGCGACTCGTTGTACGAGTTCGGAAAGAAGATTGCTGGCTCACGATCGGGCGCCAGGTTCTGGGCGCTCTGGGCCCGATGGCTGGGCATGGGCCGCATGCGCGGTGCCTGGCCCGACGAGTCCAGCACCGAGATTGAAGATGTGCGTCCGGGGTTGGCGGGTGCGCGCGCGGGTGCGACCGGGGCGTTGGTGGAAAAGGATCGGGGCGCGGGCGCCGGGGCGGGGGCGGGCGCCGCCCACTCGGGCTCGCTGTCGTACTCGGGTTGATCGGTGAAAGGTCTCGCGGGAACGCTCGATGCGTAGTCCCCGTACTCGTCCTCGATCAGGCCGAGGAAACCCAGAGCCTTTCGCATCTTCTCTTTCATTCGAATCTCCTCGTAGCGGTCGTACCGCACTGACTCATGTTAGGCGAGGGGGGCCCAGTGCGTCGCGCTGGCCGAACAGGGCTCGGCCGACTCGCACCTCGGTCGTGCCGCACTCCAGAGCGATTTCGAGATCGTCGCTCATGCCCATCGAGCGCTCAACCAGGCCCAATTCATCGGCCAGAGCGCTGGTAGCGAGAAACGCCCGACGGGCCGGCTCGGGCTCGGGCGGGGCGATGGTCATTAGGCCGCGCACCTCCAGACCCAGTTCGTGGCCCCGACGCACCAGCGGTGCCACCTCGTCAACCCGAGCACCGTTGCGCTGAGCCGAGCCCGTGAAATCAACTTGCACGTAGAGCACCGGCGTCGCTTCGAGCAGCGCGATCTTCTCGAGTTCCCTGACGCGTGCGACGCCGCATACGACGTCGGCCGCACGCACGATTCGCGCGATCTTGTTCGTCTGCAGTGCGCCAAGGAAGTGCCAGCGCACGTCCAGGTCGCTGGTCGCCGAGCGCTTAACCTCCAACTCGTCGACGTAGTTCTCGCCGAACGTGCTCAAGCCCGCTGCAGCCGCCACACGCACGACCTCGGGCGCGAAGGTCTTGGTGACCCCGACAATACGCACGCTTTCCAGCGTGCGCCCCGCTTCGAGGATGCGCTCGCGGAGTTGCGCCAGGTTGGCGGCGACACGCTCGGCGAGTTCGTCCTCAGCGGAGGAAGCTGGGAAGGTCGTCATCGCCACCGACGTCAAAGAAGTCGTCGTTCGACGTCGAGAAGATGTCGCTGCGTGGCCCCTCGGTCATCACGGGCTCGGCGGTCGTCGTCGGCGCCGCCTTGGCGCCCGGGTGCTGGTCGAACCCGGCAGCGATAACGGTGACCCGCACCGCGTCGCCGATCGAGTCATCGATGACGCTGCCGAAGATGATGTTGGCGTCGGGGTGCGCCACCGAGTGGATGATGTTCGCCGCGTCGGTCACCTCGGTCAAGGTGACCGAGGAGCCGCCCACGATGTTCATCAAGATTCCGCGAGCGCCATCGATTGAGGCCTCGAGCAACGGCGAGGTGATCGCGGCGCGCGCGGCATTGACGGCCCGCCCCTCGCCCGTGGACTGGCCCACGCCCATGATGGCGCTGCCCGCGTTGCGCATGATGGCGTTCACGTCAGCGAAGTCGGTGTTGATAAGTCCGGGCACAGTGATCAGATCGGTCACGCCGCGCACCGCGGACAACAAGACGTCGTCGGCGATCTTGAACGCCTCCAGCATCGAGGTGTCGGCCGCGGTCACTGAGAGCAGGCGGTCATTGGGTATCACGATCAAGGTGTCGACCTTGCCCCGCAGGGCTTCGATGCCTTTCTCGGCCTGAGTGGCGCGACGCTTACCCTCGAAGGAGAAGGGACGCGTCACGACGCCAATGGTCAGTATTCCCAGTCCCCGGGCGATCTCGGCGACCACCGGTGCCGCACCGGTGCCGGTACCGCCGCCCTCGCCTGCGGTGATGAACACCATGTCGGTGTCCTTCAGGGCCTCTTCGATCTCGGCGCGGTGTTCCTCGGCGGCCTGGCGCCCGATCTCGGGGTCGCTGCCCGCCCCTAACCCACGCGTCAACTGGCGACCGATGTCGAGCTTCAGATCCGCCTCCGACAGCAGCAACGCCTGGGCGTCGGTGTTGGCGGCAATGAACTCGATGTTGCGCAGGCCTGACGCGATCATCCGATTGACGGCGTTGACACCACCACCACCGACGCCGATCACCTTGATCACGGCGTGGTAGTTGTTCTGGTTGAGACTCATTAATCCCCCTTGGGTGAATTCTTCTATTGTGTCCCACCGCCACGGGGGTCACGAGACTTTCGCGAACAAACGTCCCTGCAGGCTAGTCATGGATGGGATTTTGGTCAAATGACCAGCCCCTACGAAGGCGCTCCCCCCGTGACCGCCAGGGAGCCTGGCACCGTGACGTCCACGACGTCGCCCGGGGCGAGACGAGCGTGGGCAATCACCGAGGCGATGGAGACAAACTTCTCGCGCAGTTGCCGAGGCGGTCCCAGCACAAAGGTGACCGGCGTTGTCATCTTCAGGCTGATGGAACCCGCGGCGTTGACGCTGACCACCGAGACCTGCGACGAGAAGGCCCGCGGCAGCTGACTCGCAACGTAGGCGGCCGCCCGGCCCGCTCGTGCGAAGGGCCACGACGAGTTTGTGCCGCGCCCGTAGGCGAGCGTGGGAAGGTTCTCGTGCAGGGGCGCCGCACCGAGATCGTGGCCCGAGGCGTCCACGAACTGCAGCACGTGCGCCGCATTGAACGCAACGGCCACGGGCACGCGCTCGCGCACCTTCAGCATCAGCGTGCTCGGCCATTGTTTCGTGACCTGCACACCGCCGATCCAGGCGAAGCGTGACAGACGATGCTCAATGCCCGAAGCGCTGACATCAATCAAGGGCGGCCGAGCATTCAGGCCCGCGGCGGCCAGCACGGCGGCACGGCTCTCGTGGCGAAGTCCCACGATATTGACGTGGCGCACCCGAAAGTAGGACTGGTGCAGCGCCCAGTCGCCCCCCAGCGCCACCGTACTCATCACCAGCGCCACGACTAACACCACGCGGTACGCACGGCGCGAACGCTTCACTTCGGCCCGGCTGCGCCGGGGCTCGCGCGCTCGCTGCTCCTCGGGCGGTGAGCTCGGTGGCGTCGTAGGTCGTGCTCGATGGTGACGTACCTTCGAGGTGCGCGCGCGTCGCGCCACGCTCGGTGAGGATCGTCGCCGGCTCACGGGTGCTCACCGAATCCGATAAGGCGGTTTTCGCTGACCAGTTCGACATCGCAGCACTCTCGTACCCGGGCTTGCACCGCACGGATCAACTCATAGACATCGTCGGCGCTGCCATTGGTATCCACCTGAATGAAATTGGCGTGTTTCTCGCTGATCACCGCGCTCCCCACGCGAAGTCCCTTGCAGCCCGCCAACTCAATGAGATGACCCGCGTGCTCGCCGGGGGGATTTCGAAAGACGCTACCTGCGTTGGCCCCGCCGGGCTGGTGCGCACGACGCCAATGCACGATCTCACCGATGAGTTTGCGCGATTGGTCGCGGTCACCGCGGTGAAGACCGAGTACGACGCGGGTAACGATCTCGCCCGCGAGCAGAGCGCTCGTGCGGTAGCCAAAGTCGAGATCCTCCGCGCTCCAGCGCCGCGCCGCGCCGCGCCAGGTGTGCACCTCGAGCACCGTGGCCGCCATGTCCGAACCGTGGCCGCCGGCGTTCATGACCACCGCGCCGCCAAACGTGCCCGGCACGCCGACGGCCCACTCGAAACCCACGACTCCCTCGTTCACCAATCGCCGCGCGGCGACCGGCAGATCGAGACCGGCCCCCGCCGTCACGATGACCCGGTCGCCCTCGTCGCGCCAGGTGAGCTCGCGAAATTCACCACCCAAGTGCACGCCGATGACGTCGTGTTCGCCCTCGGCGATGAGCAGGTTCGATCCGTTGCCTATTACCACGACCGGTCGTTGCGTCGCCTGGAGGAGTTCACCCAACTCCTCCAGATCCGCCAAGTGCTCGAGGGTCAACAGCACGCGCACCCGGCCACCGACGCGGTAGGTGGTGAGCACGCCGACATCGGCGTGCTCGACGGCACGTCCTCCGGCGCGCTCAAGCAACGCCGCCAACTCGTCGTGGCGCATCAGCCGAGGCCCCCGGGCAGGCGATGTGCCAGCGTTCCCACGTCGCCTGCCCCCAACAGCAGCACGGCGTCACTGTCCTCGATCAGGTTCAACGCACCAAGCACGTCCTCGAAACTCGCCGCGTAGACGCAACGCGGACCGACCGCGTCGGCGATCAGGGCGCCGGTAACACCCCGCGGATTGGACTCACCAGCACTGTAGATATCGGTGACCACGACGTACTGCGCATCATCGAATGCTCGCGCGAACGAGGGAGCGAGTCGCTCGGTGCGCGTGACACGGTGGGGCTGAAACACCGCGGTGATCCGCTGGTATCCGGCGGCGCGTGCGCCGGCGAGCGTGGCGGTGATTTCACCGGGTAGGTGAGCGTAGTCCTCGTAGACGTCGGCATCTCGCCAGCGACCCAGGTACTCGAAGCGCCGTGGGGCGCCGCGAAAGCGACCCAGACCTTGCACCACCGCGTCGGGCCCGACGCCCAACTCGAGGGCCACGACGGCGGCAACCGCGGCGTTGGCGATATTGTGCGCGCCGGTGACCGCCAGCGCCACCGTGAGCTGACCGACGGGTCCAACGAGCTCGAAGCTTGCACTGCGCCGGGCCAGTTGCGAATCGCGCACCCGCCATCGAGCTTCGCGCTTGCTGGCCACCGACACCACTTCGCGCGAGGTCGCGGCCACTGAGCGCCGCACACCCTCGTCATCCACCCACGCCACGACGGGGCCCGACGTGCGTGCCACGAGCGCGCTGAACGCCTCTTCGAGAGCGGCGGGGGTGCCGTAGTGGTCGAGGTGATCGGGCTCGATGTTCAAGAGACCCAGTGCGAAAGGCGACAAGAGCGAAAAGGTGCCGTAACTTTCGTCAACCTCCATCACGAGGTCGCCCAATCCCCAGTGTCCGTTCGCTCCCACCCCGATCACCGGCGCACCCACCAGGCGGGAGTCGTCGCGACCCGCGGCGCGAAGCACGTGGACCATCATCGAGGTTGCCGTCGTCTTTCCGTGGGTACCGGTGAAGCCGATTACTCGCTGACGCTCGCCCAGAGTCGCGAGGGCCTGTGCTCGGTCCATCATTGTCAGACCCCGCTCACGCGCGGCGAGGAACTCCACGTTGTCGGGCGCCACCGCAGGCGACCAGAGCACGAGATCAGCGGTGCCCACGTTGTCGGCACGGTGGCCCGCGTGAACCTCGACGCCAGCCACTCGTAGTTCGTCGGTCGTGCTCGACTCGAGCGCGTCACTACCGCTGACTACGCAACCCATCTCACTCAACAACCTCGCGAGACCGCTCATCCCGGCGCCGCCGATACCCACGATGTGCACGCGCACTCCCGGTTCGAGAGTGCTCACCCGAGCCCACCCACGTCGAGGACCACTTGGGCAATCGCGGCGCTCGCGTCCAAGCGCCCCAGCGAACGTGCGGCGTCGGCCATTGCCGAGCGCACAGTTGGATCCAGCACTTTGGTCAGCGCTGTCGCCAGCGTCGTGGCGTTGCAGGTGTCGTCGGGTACGACCAGTGCCGCGCCGACCTTCGACAGCGTCTCAGCGTTCTTCATCTGATGATTGCCGGGCGAATTGGGCAGCGGCACGAGCACGGATGCGATTGCGAGGGCGGTGAGCTCGCCGATCGTCACTGCGCCAGCGCGACACACCGCCACGTCACACACCGCCCACACGAGCGACATGTCGGCGAACTCAAGGATGCGATAATCGAGATGGCCGCCGGGCTCGTGGGCGGCGAGCACCCTCTGGAAGTCGCGTCGGCCGGTCACGTGAATCAGGCAAAGATCGTCACGCTGCGACCACTGCTTCGCCAACTCGATCGTGGCGGAATTGACCTTCACCGCGCCGAGCGAACCGGTCATGACCACAATCACCGTGCGCCCAGGATCGATGCGCGGTTCGTAGCGTTCGCGCACCGCTGATCGCTGATCCGAGCGTGCCAGAGCGACGATCGCCTCTCGAAGCGGCACACCCGTCACCACGGCGCGCGGGTCGGAGCTCGAAAATGTGGTACAGCGACGTGCGGCGAAGCGCATCAAGAGGCGGTGTGCCGACCCGGGCACGGCGTCGAGGTCCACCAGTACCAGGGGGCAACGCCACACCACAGCGGCGGCGCCCACCGCAAACGATGCGTACCCGCCGAGCGAGACCACAACACGCGGCCGCCAGCGTCGCACCTTGTAGAGCGCGATGCACACCGCTCCCGCCAGTGCGATAAGGGCACCCACGTTGTCCCACAGCGCGCGTGGGCGCAGCGAGCGACGAATGCCCCTGCCGGGCAGAAGGGTGAGCGCGATCGGTCCCCCACCCAGCAGCGTGGCCTCCTGGCCGCGCCGACTCCCCACGTAGCGCAACTGGGACGGCTCAACACCGGCCCGCTCGAGTTGTTCGGCGACCGCCCGCATCGGAAAGATGTGTCCCCCGGTGCCTCCGCCGGTGATCACGACGGGGCGCGTCATCAGTAGTTCCGTCGTGTCGGCGCCGCCCGACGCGTACGGGCGTTGAGTTCGACCGTGGTGCGCGCGCCGAGCACGTCGCGATAGGTGGACACCACGTGTTCGCGGATCGTCACGTCACCCGAGCGACTCGTATCGTGGGCGATGTTGTAAAGCAAACCCACCGCCGCCAGTTCGGTGATCAGTGCCGTGCCGCCGTAAGAGAAGAACGGCAGTGGAATGCCGGTCACCGCCCACCAGCCCACGACCGACGCGATGTTGATGATCGCCTCGAGCATGATCCACGACGTGATGCCCACCGCGATGAGCTGGTACACGCGGTTGCTAGCACGCTGGGCAATGCGCAGTGCCACGAACATGAACCAGAGGAACAGGCCAAGCACGCAGAGGGTGCCGATGAGTCCCAGCTCCTCTCCGATAATGGTGAAGATGAAGTCGGTGTGCGGGTTCGGCAAGAGTCCCCATTTTTCGCGACTGTGCCCGAGGCCGAGGCCGGTAAGCCCGCCCGCGCCTAGGCCGATCTTGGACTGCAGTAGTTGGTAGCCGCTGCCCAGCAGATCCTGATTGGGGTGCAGGAACGAGAAGAAGCGCTGCGCCGAGTAGGGCTTGTAAGCCATGTAGCCACCGAAGACCGCGATGCCGAAGACCGCGATGCGCACGAGCAATCGTCGCGACAGTCCGGCAACGGCCAGCATGACAAAGGCAATAGCCAAGACCACCGACGAAGTGCCAATGTCGGGTTCGAGCACGACCAGTCCCGCGCCAATCGTGACCGGGGCGCTCCACAGAGCAAGTTGCTTCCAATGGTTGAGTTCATTGTGATGGTGCTGAACGATCCAGGCCACGAAAAGCACCGTGCAGAACTTGAAGAGTTCCGACGGCTGCAGATTGATCACGTGAAAGTTCAGCCAGCGCTTGCCACCGTTCGCGGTAACCCCCACCACCTTGACCGCGACCAACAGGGCCAGCCCGGTCGTCATAGCCAGCGGGGCCTTGCGCACGAGTTGGTCAATACGAACGCGCGCGACACCATAGAGCACGAAGAGTCCCAGTACGAGGTAGACGAGATCGTGCACCATGATGCTCCAGGTCGACCCGCCGTTGGCGGCCGCCTGGCCCTCGCTCGCCGAGGCGACCGCCACAGTGCCGAAGGCGACCAGCAGTGCCGTGACGAGCAGCAGCACCCGCGCGTTGGCGTCGCCGCGCGGCAAGCTCTGGAAGTAGCGCGCTGGACGGACCGCCGGTGCGGGCGCAGCCACGCGACGCGTTGCTTGAACGGTGCGCGCCATTTACACCACCTTCGCGATCTTCAAGAAGTCACCGTAGAAGATGCCCAGTCCGAGCGCGGCGAGAAGTCCAGCGAGAATCCAGAAGCGAATGATGACCGTTGTTTCAGGCCAGCCGCGCAATTCGAAGTGGTGGTGAAAAGGCGCCATGCGAAAGACCCGGCGGCCGAAGAAGCGGAAACTCACCACCTGAAGGATCACCGACGCCGTCTCGGCCACAAACAGTCCACCCAGCACCGGCAGTAACAAGTCCAAGTTCATCAACAAGCAGAGCGCTCCGAGGCCCGTACCGATCGCGAGAGATCCCGTGTCACCCATCATGATCCGCGCCGGCGCCGCGTTCCACCAGAGGAACCCGAGGCACGCTCCTACCAAACCCACGGCCACCAAACCAAGATCGAGGGCCGAATGCAGATGGTAGATGGAGAAGTGGCGGAACTGCCAATACCCGATTATCGACAACACCCCGAAGCAGAATGTCGATGCCCCCGCGGCCAAGCCGTCGAGCCCGTCGGTGAGGTTCACCGCATTGGAAGTCGCGATGATCACGAAGATTGCCAGCAGCACCCAGCCCACCGCCGTGAGATTCCACCCGGGCAGGGAGAACCTCGTGAAAGAGAGATTCGTCGAGGTGTGCACCCAGTAAATCGACAACACCGCGAATACCGCGGCGATGGCTAGCTGGCCCGCCAATTTTCCCCGCTTGTTCAATCCGAGATTACGCGCGTTGCGGATTCCCAAATAGTCATCGACGAAGCCGAGAAGCCCCGACGCCACGGTGACCGACATTGCCAGCACACCAGCACGGGTGAAGTTCAGATAGGTGCCGACGTGACCCATGAGATAGCCAAGGACGCCGGCGAACACGATGACCACGCCACCCAAGGTCGGCGTGCCCGCCTTGGCGTGATGGGTCGATGGACCTTCCTCGCGAATCCGCTGACCCAGCGACCGCTTGCGCAGAAACCGGATCCAAAGCGGCGTGAGCAGCAGGGAGCACAAGAACCCCACGCCACCCGATTCCATCAGACTCAACATTGCATGTTCTCCAAGAGCTCCTGCGCCACGACCCGATCATCGAATGGCACGACCAGGTCACCAATAGTCTGCGTGACTTCGTGGCCCTTGCCGGCGATGACCACCACGTCACCGCGGCGCGCACTGCGCAGCGCTTCAGCGATGGCCTCGCGGCGCTCCACAATTCGGCGAACCTGTGCGCCCGCGACAACTCCCGACATGATGGCGTCAATAATGGCATCGGGCTCCTCGGAGCGAGGGTTGTCAGATGTCACAAAGCTGACGTCGGAGTAGTTGGACGCCACCTCACCCATCTCGGGCCGCTTGGCGCGGTCGCGGTCGCCCCCACAGCCGAACACCGTCAACACTCGCGCGTCACCGCTCGCGGCGCGTACGTCCGCCAGGAGACGGCGCAGACCTTCTGGGGTGTGTGCGTAGTCGACGATCACCACCACGCCATGGCTACGAATCACCTGGAAACGCCCCGGCACGCCGGTCACCGCGGCCATCGCCGCCACGATCTGTACGTCGTGAGCGCCCAGGACCGACATGATTGTCATCGCCATCAACGAGTTGTCCACGTTGTAGCCGCCCACCAGCGACGTGGACACAGGCAGTCCGCGCCAGACGAACGTCGTGCCCGCCAGCGAGGATTCAACATCGCTCGCGTCGCTACGCCGGACGACCGTGAGTGCCACGTTGATCTGCTCGGCGAGCCTCGCTCCGTAAGGATCGTCGACCCAGACCACCGCGCGCTGGCAACGCTCGCGAGAGAACAGTCGTTCCTTGGCGCTGAAGTACTCCTCCATCGTCGTGTGGTAGTCGAGGTGATCGTGACTCAGATTGGTAAAGCCCGCCGCGGCGAAACGCAGACCGTCGACTCGTCCCTGGTCCAGTGCATGGCTGGAGACCTCCAATGCCACCACGGCTCGTCGACGGCCGTGGTCGAAACCGTCGACGATCGAGGCGAGCGTGCGAAAGAGTTCGGGTGGCGCGGGCGTCGTGCGCTCGTTGGTCAAGGTACCGATGCTCGCCCCATTCCAGTCCAGCGCCTGGGCCAGCTGGGCAACCATGGTGGTCACGCTGGTCTTGCCGTTGGTGCCGGTAACCCCGACGAGCTCCGTCCGGGTTTCTGGATGCCCCACAATCGCCGCGCTGGCCTCGGCGAGCAGGGCCCGTAACTGGCTCGATGGGACCGTCACGACCGGAACACCGATGTCGAGATGCTCGGCCGCCACCACCGCCACCGCACCGCGGGCAACGGCGTCGCCAGCGAAGTACGCTCCGTTGCGGCCGTGTCCAGGCATCGCAAAGAACAGCGCGCCCGGGGTGCACTCGCGCGAGTCAATCTGTACACTGTCGATCTCGATACGACCCGTGGTCACGTCGAGGCTTAGGTCGTCGAGAAGGTCTCCCAATTGCATCAGGTCACATCCGATCCGATGCTCACTGAACCCTTGAGGGGGTGCACCACAACGCCGTTGGAGGGAATGCTGTAGTGGTGCAGCGCGTAGGACATCACCTGTTGAAACACCGGCGCCGCCGCCGATCCGCCAAAGATTGTCGTCAACGGACGCTCCAACACCACGATCATCGAGAGTACTGGTGCGTCCGCCGGCGCAAATCCCACGAACGTCGCGTTGTAGGCGCCGGTGAGGAGTTGGTCCTTGCCAGGGTACGGAATTGACGCGGTCCCAGTCTTGCCCGCGACGCTGTAACCGGGGATGATGGCGTTGGTGCCGGTACCTTCCAGCACCACCTGCTGGAGCATTTTGACCATAGTCGCGTCCACCGTGCTCGAGAGCACCTCGTGGGTGGGGCTGGGGGGCGTGGCCCTTATTTGGCCGTTGGCGTAGACGAAGCCGCGAACCAACTTCGGAGCTACGTAGACCCCACCATTCGCGATTGTGTTGTAGGCGTCAAGCACCTGAATCGGTGGTACAGCGTCCACCTGACCGATCGGCAGCGCTGCCGCGTCGCTCGCGTACCAACTGGCGGCGTTCACCAGGAGTCCGGCGGTCTCACCAGGGAAGTTCACCGGCGAGACCTGCCCGAAGCCGAGCCGTTCGACCTGGGCGAGCAGGCCGGACTCACCAACCCGCTTGCCGATCAGGTAAGTACCGATGTTCGAGGACTGCGCGAGCACCTGGGTGACAGTGAGGTGCTCAAGGCCGTGATTCTCCGCGTCGTGAAAGTACCGCCCGCCGACCGTGACGCCGTTGGGCACCGTGATCACGGTCGAAGGGGTAACGACCCCCGACTGCAGGGCCGCGGAGAATGTCACAACCTTGAACACCGAACCGGGTTCGTAGGCCTGAGTGAACGGCAGGTTGTTGATCGTCTGATCAATTCCAGGTACGCCAATGGACTTACCCCACGAGGGCACAGGACCCAAGACACCCGCGTGTGTCTTGGTATTCACTAGCGACGCGTCCGCGAGAATCTCACCGGTCTTCACGTCCATCACGACCGCCACCCCGGTGACCGCGTCGGTCGCCTTCAACTCGCGTGCGAGTGCGCGTTCGGCCACGAACTGCAGCGACGTGTCCAGCGTAAGCTCAAGGCCCACGCCGGGCTTGGCCTTACGAATCACGGTTGAGTACGAATTGGGCAGGTTGACGCCCGCGGGCGACACGAAAGCCCGGGTGACGCCCGTCTGACCTGCCAGTTGCGACTGATACTCGTACTCGAGTCCGGCCGAACCCGCGCCAGCGGCGTTCGTTCCTCCGATGACCGAGGTCGCAATGGGACCGTTGGGATAAGTGCGCACCGAGGAGTCCTGGACGACGATGCCCGGGAACGCCATCGACGAGAGCAAGTGACCCGACGCCAGATCGAGCGCATTGTTCAAGATCACATAACCGTTGTGCTCCGACAACAGCGCCGTCAGCCGCCTGACGGGCACCTTGACGATGGGCGCCATTGCTCGTGCCTCGCTCGTGGGGTGCGAGATCTGGAAGTCATCGGCGATGACCAGTGACGTCGGCCGTGAGACGGCCAGGATTTGGCCGTAACGGTCGTAGACACCCGCTCGAAGTGCGGTCGTGGTCAGGTCTTCGTGGACTTGGGCCACGGACAACTTCTCGTAGTGCGCGTGGTCGACGATCTGCACCATGACGAGGCGAATTGCGAGCGCGAGAAATGCCACGACCACTGCGGCCCTCAACAGACGAAGTCGGCGGCTCGAAGAAGTGCGATTGCGACGTGGTGGCGCGTCGACTCGAGGATGCGGCAGAGAAGCGCGCCGACTCACCGAATCGTCCTTGATGTCGCCGGCGCATAACCTGAAAACTTCGGCAGAGGCAGAGGCGCATCAAGCGACGTGGACGGGACTTGGACCACGGTGATCGGATCAACGAGGTGCTGGGCACCGGCGTCGGCCGCAATCTGGCCGGGCGCCGCCCTGTTCGTGAGTGTACCGACCTGCTCGGCGTAGCTCGACTGGGCCTGCAGCAACTGGCTCTGGAGTTGATGCAGCTCGATCTGGCGATTGGCGACGAGCATGCTGCCCGCCAGCGACAGGCCCATTGCAAGCAACAGCACCATCGACGAGCGTCGCGCGGCACTCGCGCCGCGCCACATCGAGCGCACGGCATTTCGCCGAGGAGCACCTGCGCGATGCGCCGGTGGTCGGGCGGTGGTCGTCGGACGGCGTCGAGCCGGTCGTGTATCGACGCGGCGCGGAAAGGCGATGACGCTCATGCGAGCACCCGATGGGCCGCGCGCAGTCGAGCTGATCGCGCCCGAGGATTGCGCAAGATCTCCTCGGCACTCGCGAGAATGGCACTGGCCTTGACAACCTTGTAGCGATGCACGGCGCCGCACACACAACCCAACTCCACGGGACAGTGGCAGCCGCCGGTTTCAGCTTCGTGCAACGCGGCCTTGACGGTCCGATCCTCGCCCGAGTGGTAGGAAATAACCGCGAGCACTCCGCCAACGGCCAGGATATCCAGCGCCGCGTGTAAGCCCTGATCGAGTTGATGCTCCTCTTCGTTCACCGCGATGCGCAGTGCCTGAAAGACTCGCGTCGCAACGTTCCCCCGGCGGCGCGCCGCCGGGGGAACGGCGCGCTCGACTGCCTCGGACAGGGCTTGGGTCGAGGTGGGTCGTGCGGCGAGAATCGAACGGGCGATAGCCCTGGCAAAGCGCCCCTCACCGTTATCTCTGAGCAGAAGGGTCAACTCTCCCTCGTCCACACGCGCCAGGAACTGTGCCGCCGTCTCGCCTCTGGAGATGTCCATGCGCATGTCGAGCGGCGCATCGACACGAAAGGAAAAGCCGCGACTCGACTCATCAAGCTGATGCGAAGACACGCCAAGGTCCATCAGCACGCCGACAATGGGCTCGGAGCCCAAGAACTGTACCTGTTCCAACACCACGCGGTCCAGATCAGCGAAGGTGGCGTCCACAATCAATACCCGGGGGGCAAACTCGGCGAGGCGAACCTGCGCGGCGGCCCGGGCGTCGCGATCACGATCGACGCCCAAGAGGCGCAACTGCGGTGCGGCCGCAAGTATCGCGGCCGCGTGCCCACCGCCTCCCAACGTGGCGTCGACGACCACTCCGGCCGGCAGGCCGGAAAAGAACTCGACGATCTCTCGCTCGAGAACTGGTACGTGGTAGCGGTCCTGGGCCATCTGCAGACTGCCAATCGAAGGAAGGGTGAAAGGGGCGGAGGAGAGTTCCTTCCCCGTTCCTTCGATTGGCAGGCTGCACATGGTCCACGGCCCGTACTGCGTCGTCACTCCAATCACTCGTAACTGCCCTGCTTGAAGATCTCTTCGGCGGGATTCACCTTGTCGGCATAGATGGCGGGTGCCCAGAGTTCGATGTGGTCGAGCGAGCCAACAACCAACACCTCACCGGTCAGCTGCCCGTACTCTCGAATCGCCGGCGGCAACGCAAAGCGACCCTGCTTGTCAAACTCGACGTCGCTCGAGTTCGCCGCCCAGTATCGGGCCTGCTGACGCTCGAGAGATCCCCCACTGCGACTCTGAAGGAGCCGCTCTTCGGCCTGACGTGCGAACTCTCCGGGCGTCCATAGGGCGACGCAACCCTCGGTGTTCGGACTGAGATGCCCACCACGCTCGAACTCCGTTCGAAACTTCGAGGGCAGGATGAGTCGACCCTTGGCGTCCAGCGTGTGCTGAAACTGGCCAACGAACCCGAGCATCACTGTCCTCCTGTGGGCTCACCACTCTCCCCCACTTCGTGACACATTACACCACTTGACACCACAAATCGCCAATTCAACCCACGTGACCCCAATTTCTTGGGCGAGAAGCCCCTCGAAGACGTGGCCGGTCCCGCGGCCGTGATTGCGGTGTGAGGCGCGCTACAAGGCGCGTAGCACCCAGGGACCCGAAACGACCGCCAGGTCGTCAACGAGGCTCTGTGGTTCGACGATGCCGAGCGAGGAGACCGTATGGTGCGCCAGCGCCCCTTCAAGGCCGTCGGGAGGTTCGCGCAGTACGCTGAGCGCGATCTGCGAAGGTTGCGCGTGCAGGACGGTCGAGATGAAGACGCCCTCTCGCACCCGCCATTGAGTCAGACCAACAGCCTTGCGGTCGCCCACGAAGACCTCGCCGGGACCCCGGCCCGTGAAACACACGACGCGAAGCACATGGTCGCCCTCAAGACCGCCTTCGTGCACGACGGGCACGTCGCTGATGCGACCGGTAAGCACCTGGCGCCACCAGTGACCGGCGTTGATCGAACTCACCCGAACATCTGGGCGCCATCGAGGGTCGTGCGCAGGCACCCACCAATCGATCCACAGATCACCGGGCTGGAGTACGACCAACCCACCGCCGCCTCGCCGACGACGCAATTGCATCGAGGAGACCGCCTCGTCGTCAAGGATGTCCCTCGACTGGTTTCCCCCTAAGACGAGCGTGGTTGAGCCCACACGAAGCACGAACATAGTGGCGTCGCCACGACGTCGCAACTCGTCATAGTCGTAGAGCTCGTCGACCGGATTGGTCACGAGGCACGGGGAAGAAACGGCGCCCATAGCGGATTTGGATCAGGCACGTGACGCCACCGCCACCACGGACCATCGGGCACCCACGGCTCGAAGTGCAGCCGCCATCCAAGTTCCTCCAGCAATCGATCACCCTTTTGCATGTTGTGGCGCCGACAGGCTGCCACCACGTTGGTCCACTCGTGACGACCACCGCGGCTACGAGGCACCACGTGGTCAATGGTGTCGGCGTGTTCGAGACAGTAGGCGCACTTGAAACTGTCGCGCAAGAGAAGCGAACGCCGCGTGAGGGGCGGCGTGCGAACCTTGGAGGGGAGTTTCACCATCTCGTGCAAACGAACGATGGCTGGGATTTCCACGATCACGCTGGCGGAACGACACAGGGGCGGCTCGTCCGACGTGGCAATCGGCTCCGCCCTCCCAGCCAGCATCAGCACGACGGCGCGTCGCTCGCTGACCAATTGCAGCGGCTCAAAGGTGGCGTTCAGGAGTAACACTCGCCCCACGGAGAGAACCTACTTCCCGGTCCGCTGGCGAAGCGACCACTCAGCCGCGCTCACCATCGCTTCGAGCGTCAGTCCTTCGGGTGAATCGCCGTTGGCCGTGACCATCCGAAAGTGCCAGTACTTGGCGTCGGGCAGGGGAAGAAACGGTACGGCACGCCACCAGCCATCGCGGCGAAGCATCCACGCGGCCCGCGAGAGCGTGATGGCGCGCGCGGGGTGTCGGACCAGGAAAGACGTAAGGCCCTCGGGCCACCACGAGTTCACGATGCTCCCCTCCAGCCCACCAGAGCAGCACCGAGCAGCGGCTCATCGCCCCCCAACCCGAATGGCCAAATCGCGAAGCTTGACGAGTAAGGCATCGTTGCTACGGCACGCACGGCCTCGTTGGCGCGAGCGAAGAAGTCATCGCCGAACCCGAGTACCACGGAAACCGCGATGTAGCAGCGATTGAAATCCAGCACGGACGCGAGCGTACCGACCGCGCGACCCAGCAGTTGCCTGGCTCGTCGTCGAGTCGAGACGTCTGCCTCACGCGCCCCACGACCAGTCACTGCCTCAATCGCCAGACCCGACGCCTCGGCTTCAAGGCACCCACGGCTTCCGCACGTACACGTGCCGCCGTTGGGAACGACATTCAGGCGGCCGACGTGCCCGGCATTCCCCGAGTCCCGGTCCACCAGTCGTCCATCCATGACCAGTCCCCCGCCGATGCCGGTGGATACCACCATTGAGAGACACGACTCGTCCCGGCGCGCACCGCCGAAGACACCCTCGGCCAGCGTGAGCGCCCGTGCGTCGCCCTCGACGAAGACTTCGATTCCCAACGCTTCTCGAAGTCGTGCTCGTACAGGAAAATCCCGCCACTGGGCAATGTTGAGCGGCGAGACTCGCTCACCACCGCGCGTCATCGGACTCGCGCAGCCAACCCCTAGGACGGTCATTGACTCACCAGAACTCACCAGCTCCAGCACCGAGACGATCTCCGCGAAGAGATGCGCTGCCGCTTCGCGCACGCCGCATCGCTCGCGGCGTGCGATGGTCCTGTCGGCGCTCACCAACGCCGTATCGACCTTGCTCGCGCCGATATCAAGCGTCCAACACGGGGCGGCGTCGAGCGCCACCCCGGCGTGGATCATTCGCTCTTGCGGCGCTGACGCGACAACCAGTCGCGAAGCGAACTGGTCCGAGGACCATAGTTCGCGTGGGCATCATCGCCCTGGGGACTGCGCGTCAGATCCTGCCACGACGCGCGACCCAAGAGTCGAGCATTGCGCTCGACAACGACCGCCGAGACAAACATCAGCGCAACGCCGACGAGTCCCAGCAGGATCGAATGTGAGAAGAACAGCACCAGGATCAAGAGTCCCGCCAAGAAGCCAGCAATGCCCCACCGGACGCGGCGCCCGCCGTGTGAGTAGACGTTCGTGTCACGCACACTCTTGGCAAAGCGGGGGTCTTGCTTAGAGAGCGACTCTTCCAACTCGGCCAGAATCCGCTGTTCATGTTCTGACAGTGGCATCGCGTCTCCTTTCCCCTACTGGGATTATCGTACCGTCTCAGCCGATCTGTTGGCACGTCAAAGGAAGAGGCCGCCTTGTACGAACTCTCAGGCAAAATCGAAAGGCCACGAGGGCTCCGCTGCGTGTTGCTCTGATCTGCACCGGCAATATCTGTCGCTCGCCCACGGCCGAAGTGGTGACATCCCATTTAGTCCGTGCCGACGACACCCTGGCCGGACGTGTCAGCGTCACTAGCGCTGGTACCGCCCGCTGACACGTAGGTAGCGCCATGGATCCACGCGCGCGCAGCGCCCTGTATCGGGCCGGCTTCACCAAAGAGGGCTCGCCCGCAGCCTTCGCCGATGCCACGTACCTCAACGTCCAGGACATGATCGTGGCCATGGCCCGCTCACACGTCGAGGACGTGCAGGCGCGTCTCGGCTCCTCCTCGACTCCGATTCTGTTGCTACGTGACCTGTTCGAGTCCACGACCGGGCTGGAGGTCGCCGATCCCTTCTACGGCGACGACACCGAGTTCGACCAGTGCCTCCACGTCATCACACGCGGCGCACACCACCTGCTCACCCACCTGCGGCCACCATCTGCATCTGCGCGACCCAGCGTGAGCGACGCCGCTATGGCGACACCGTCACGAGCAGTTGGTCCAGGTGCATCGGTCCGCCCCCGCGTCTGACCGGAGGACTTCGGTAGCCTCTCATTATGGCTCGCCCCGTCGTCGAACGCGTGATCAGAGCCCTCGACCATGACTTCGGTGCACCATTCGCGATCGGTGGAGGTGCGGTGGTGGCCCTCGCGTGGACCGCCGTCAGCGAGGGCTCATATCGCCACGTCATGGACGTGCCGTGGACGCGATCGCTCGACGCGTTTTCCGTCAACTCTCTTCACACCTTCGCCGCATCCGGTCTTATGACTCTCTTCTTCTTCGCTGTCGGCATTGAACTCTCTCGCGAGTTGAACACGGGCACCCTCATGAAGCCCCGCCACTCGCTGCCACCACTGATCGGGGCGCTGGGTGGCATGGCTGCCACCGCACTCTTGTCGATCCTGGTCGGCGCCGTCTCGCACACGCCGGCGCTCGTACACGGCTGGGGCATCCCAATGGCGACCGACATTGCCTTCACTCTGGGTGTACTGGCGCTCGTCGGCGACGGCATTCCCGTCGCGCTGCGACTCTTCCTGCTGACCTTGGCCGTTGCGGATGACGTCTTAAGTATCGCCGCACTTTCGATCACCGGTGCCGCCCACTTGCGCGTCGCGGGACTAATCGTCTTCGTCATAGCGGTGCTCGCGATTGCGGTGCTGTCGCGACGGATCACCTCAATCACCTGGCGCCTCACGGTGCTGGCGATCCTCTGGCTCTGTCTCGCCTGGGCGAACGTCGAACCGCCGCTCGCCGGGGTGATCGCTGCGCTGCTCGTGCCCTTCGAGCGCAAGAGTGCCCTCACACTCGAACGCCAGATGAACCGGATCTCGGTGGGCATCGTCCTTCCCCTATTCGCGCTCGTCTCGTGCGGGGTGAGTTGGTCCAATCTCGCTTGGCGCGGCAGCACGCTTACGATCATCGGGGCAACCGTCGCGGTCCGCGTAGTCGGAAAGACACTTGGCATCACCGGGGGCGTCGCGCTCGTGGGACTCTTTGGTCTACGCCGTCACTCCACGATCACCTGGCCACTGCTGATCACTGCGTCACTCCTGTGCGCCATCGGATTCACAGTCCCGTTACTCTTCACAAGCGCGCTCTACAAATCCTCGAGTACGCCATACAGTGCGTTCACCGTCGGACTGCTGATTGCATCGGTCATCGCAGGTATCGTCGGAGTGCTTCTGCTCAAACGACTGACTCGACGTCCCGGGAATCGACACCAGGAGGCACCGTGAAGACCAGATTGACCGAGCTCCTCCAGATCGAGCATCCGGTGATGCTCGCAGGAATGGGTGGCGTCGCCTACAGCGCGCTCACCGCGGCTGTGTCCAACGCGGGTGGCTACGGCTGCTTGGGGGCGTCAACCATGTCGCACGGGCAACTCGCCGAGGAGATCGCGCGCACACGGGTGCTCACGTCCAAACCGTTCGGTGTGGATCTACTCACCGCGTTTCCCGAGACGCTCGAGGCCAATGTCGAACTCCTCATCGAGGGTGGCGCCAGCACATTCGTGGCCGGACTCGGCGTCCCGCGCAATGTCATCGATCTCTGTCATCGTCACGGGGTCCTGGTGATCGCGATGTGTGGCAAGGTCGAACACGCCCGTCGGGCGGTCGACGCGGGATGCGACGTCGTGGTGGCCCAGGGCACCGAGGCCGGCGGACATACTGGCCAGGTCGCAACGATGCCTCTGGTACCGCTAGTGGTTGATGCGGTCGCGGGGAGCGTGCCAGTCGTGGCGGCGGGGGGCATCTACGACGGACGCGGTCTGGCGGCTGCGCTTGCGCTGGGTGCGGACGGTGTCTGGGTGGGCACACGCTTCATTGCCACGCCGGAAGCACGCGCCGTACCCGGCTTCAAAGAGGGCATCCTCGCCTCGCGCGAGGATGGCACCGTGGTGTCACGCGCCTACAGCGGAAAGACCATGCGTGTGCTGAAGAACGAAACGACTCAACTCTACGAATCCGACCCCACACTGCTTCGGCCCTTTCCCCAACAACTTGCCGCGTCAATTGCATCGGGCACGTTTCACCTAGGCGCCAGCGAGGACGCTGAGGGTGTCGATCCGCGCCGCGAGTGCTATCCAGCTGGCCAAGTCGTCGGGGGCATCGAGTCATTGGAGCCGGCGGGATCAATAGTCACCTCAATGGTCGAGCGCGCCGAGCGCGTGCTCGCGCACCTGGACGAACTAATCCGTTGACAGTCCAACGGGGCAACTGACGCCGGTGCCGCCGAGTCCGCAGTAGCCGTTGGGGTTGGCAACTAGGTACTGCTGGTGGTACTCCTCTGCGAGGTAGAAAGCGCCTGCGGGCACGTTCTCCGTAGTGATAGCGCCGTAGCCCGCCCTCGCCAAGGTGACGCCATAAGCCGCGGTCACCTCGCGAGCAACACTCGCCTGCTCGTCGCTGGTGTAGTAAATCGCGCTTCGATACTGCGTGCCCACGTCGGCGCCCTGACGAAACCCCTGGGTCGGGTCGTGGTTCTCGTAGAAGTGTCGAAGGATCTCAGCGTAGGTAACCCTGGCGGGGTCGAAGACCACCTTCACGGTCTCGGCGTGACCGGTCAGGCCGCTACACACCTCCTCGTAGGTCGGATTCTCCGTGAAACCGCCCTGGTAACCCACTGCGGTGACCACCACACCGGGCAACTCGAAGAACACTCGCTCCGCTCCCCAGAAACAGCCCATGGCGACGTACGCAGTCTCGGTGCCCACGGGAGCCGGGTCGAGCATCGAGGTCCCCAAAGTGAGGTGAGCCCGGGTGAGGACGCGTCGTTCGGACCGGCCCGCCAGAGCCCGGTCCGCACTGACCATTTCCGATGATGTGCGCATACGAGCAGACTATGGCCGTGAAGCCTCGGCGGGCACGGGCCTAGTCTCTTGGCGTGAACACGGCCGACGACTCGATTAGCGTCATCCTCTCGACGCTTCGTGCAGCGTCCAAACGGATCACCGTTCCCAAGCGGGCGGTCGCCGGGGTGCTCGTTGACGCCACCGGAGACTTGACGGCCGACGAGATCACCAGTCTGGTACAAGAGCGCGTGACAGACGTGAGCACGTCGACGGTCTATCGAATCCTGGAGGAGTTCGAGGAGCTCGGGATCGTGGTCCACGCGCACCTTGGCCAGACCGCCGCCGTCTATCACCTCGCCGGCCCGGTGCACGGTCACCTGACCTGCGAGCACTGCGGCGCCAACATTGAGATTCCGGCATCGCACTTCGATGCACTCAGCAAGGATCTCCGTCGTGATTACGGGTTCGTGCTCGATCGCCACCACGTCGCGATTTCGGGTACGTGCGCGCGCTGTCAGCGCGACCTCCTCGCACTCAAGGACACGCCGCTCGACAAGTAGCGGGGCACGACACCAACTGCGACTCGTTAGAGTGCACAGCACGGCCATGTTGAAGATCGAACACCTCACAAAGCGCTACGGCGACACCCTGGCGGTCGATGGACTCGACTTCGACGTTAAGCCGGGTGTCGTCACCGGTTTTCTCGGCCCCAACGGATCTGGAAAGTCCACGACGATGAGAATCATCCTGGGCTTGGACTACGCGACCAAGGGACGCGCAACCATCAATGGCAAGCGGTACGCCGATCTCCAGACACCACTGCGTGAGGTGGGGGCACTGCTCGAAGCGAAGGCCGTACACCCCGGGCGTACCGCCCGCAACCACCTGCGAGCCTTGGCGGCGTCGAATCACATCGCCTCTTCTCGAGTCGAGGAGGTCCTCGAGTTCGCCGGCATCGCCTCGGTCGCCAACAAGAAGGTCGGCGGCTACTCGCTGGGCATGAGCCAACGCCTGGGCATCGCTGCCGCCCTGTTGGGCGACCCCGGCGTGCTGCTGTTCGACGAACCGGTGAACGGACTCGATCCAGAGGGCATTCGCTGGATCCGCGAGTTCTTCCGATCCCTTGCGAACGAAGGACGCACGGTCTTCGTGAGTTCACACCTCATGAGCGAAATGGCAGTGAGCGCGGATCAGATCATCGTCATCGGACGGGGCAAGTTCATTGCCCAGGGTTCGGTCGACGAACTCACCTCATCGATCGGCGGCACGGTGTACGTACGGTGCTCGGATCCCGGCCGACTGCGCGATGCGATTGAGCGCCACCACGGCGCCACGGTCGATGTGCAAGAGCGCGGACTTTCGATCAGCGGGCTGACGAGCGACCAGATCGGCGCGGCGGCCTTCAACCAGGGCATCACCGTCCTCGAGTTGACTCCCCAACGCGCGTCACTCGAGGAGGTCTTCATGGACCTGACCTCCGACGCTGTCGAGTACGGAAGTTCGACACCCGCGGTGGTCCACCCATGAGTGATCGCGTAACGTTACTGTCCTCCACACGGGCCGAGTGGATCAAGTTTCGCACCGTTCGATCCACCGTCATGGGCTTCGTAGTGACCATCATCCTGACCGTCGGTTTGGGGGCGCTGATCACAACGGCGATACGCGGACACTGGAACTCGATGGATCCGATTCGCAAACTCACCTTCGATCCGGTCTCGTCGAGCCTTGGCGGAATCCTCTTCGCCCAATTCGCCATCGGAGTGATCGGCACGCTCTTCGTCACCAGCGAGTACTCGTCCGGCTCGATTCGCTCCACCCTGGCAGCGGTGCCACAACGCCCGCTACTGGTGGCGAGCAAACTTGTCGTGCTGGCTGTCTCTACCTTCGTGGTGGGTGAACTCGTCTGTTTTGCTACGTTCTTGATGGGCCAGGCGATCTTCTCGGGGGTGGTACCAACGGCGCTCCTGAGCGACGGCGCCGTCCTGCGCTCGGTCGTGCTCGCGGGGATCTACCTCACCCTGTTAGCGGTGCTGGGCTTCGCCCTGGGGCTCATTTTGCGCCAGAGCGCCGCGTGCATCAGCACATTCACCTCGCTATTGCTCGTACTGCCGATCATCACGTTCCTGCTCCCGTCCAGTTGGCAGAACGCGGTGTCAAAGTTCGAGCCGTCGGCGCTGGGCCACGCCATGATGTCGACCTCACCGCCCGACCAGATGTTCGGCGCATGGACCGCCACGGGAATCCTTCTCGGCTACGTCGTCATCGTCCTCGGTGCGGGTCTCACACTCATGGTGCGGCGCGACGCCTGACCCCTACCGACTTCGAAGTTAGGGTGGCGCCATGGAACTGTCTGAAGTCTTACGCTCCACCGGTGCCATCCGACGATTCACCGACCAACCCGTCAGCGACGATCTCCTCTACGAAATCCTCGACGACGCCCGCTTCGCCCCCTCCGGCGGCAACCGCCAGTCGTGGCGGGTCATCATCGTGCGCGATCCACAATTGCGACGCCGTGTTCGCGATCAGTACCTCGACGCCTGGCACGACTACGTCGGCCACGTGCTGGCCGGGTTGGTTCCCTTTTCACCCCTCGCGACGCCGCACGAGCGCGCGACCGCGCAATCGCTACGCGCGGAGGCCGAGGCACGTTCAACGCCTGAGGGTTTCGCCGAGTCGCTCGACACGGTCCCGGTCATGCTCGTCGTGTGTGCGAATCTCGAAGCGCTCGCCGCCACGGACCGCGACCTGGTGCGCTACCACATCGTTGGCGGCGCATCGGTCTATCCCTTCGTGTGGAACATCTTGCTCGCCGCGCGCGACCGGGGTCTGGGCGGGGTGATGACCACGGTTGCCACGCGCAATGAAGACCGCCTCCGTGAGGCCCTCACGATCCCCGACCACTACGCCGTGGCCTCGGTGGTGGCGCTCGGTCATCCCGTCAGCCGTCACACCAAGCTCTCACGTCGACGCGTCGAGGAGTTCACAACCGTCGACACCTTCGACGGCCCCGCCTTCGACACCTGATCAGTCCCGCAGTAGTTCGTCGGTGTCCTCGCCGAGACGCCGCGGGCCCCGGCGGATCCCCGGGCGTCGCCCATCGATGATGAGGGGCGTGCGCATGGCGTTCGTCGTACCCGCCGGCGTGTCCATGGTGCCCACGAAGTCCCCTTCGGCGATCTGGGGCTGGGCGAAGGCTCCCGCCACGTCGAAGATCGGACCGTGGGGTATACCGGAGGTCGCCAGGACGCTCAGCCACTGTTCGGTCGGCCGGCCCGCGAACACGCGGTTCAACTCACCTCGCAGCTGTCCCAGCGTCGCAACGCGAGCGTCGTTGGTCACCCACTCGTCGTGTGCGCGCAGTGTCTCGTCATCGAGTAGATCTACCAAACGGGCGTACTGAAGGTCGGTGCCTACCGCCAACAAGACGTGACCATCCGCCGTCGTCACCGGTCCGTAGGGTGCGATGCTCGGATGGTCGTTGCCGAGTCGTGCCGGATTGACCCCCGTCGACAAGTAGCCCTGCGCCTGATTGACCAGGGCGCTCATGGTCGACTCCAGCAAGGGCGCTTCGAAGTGGCGAGCCGCACGGCCCTGGACTCGGGCGAACAGCCCGCTCAGCAGCCCAATCGCGCCGTAGAGCCCGGTCACGACATCGGCCAGCGGCGCGCCCACCTTGGTGGGACCGCCATCGGCGGTGCCGGTAACTCCCATGAGTCCCGAGCGCGCCTGAGCGAGGAGGTCGAATGACGGCTGCTGGGCCACCGGACCTCCCGAGGAGGCCGGCGTGATGCTCACCCACACGCAGTCGGGGTTCTCCGCGCGCAGTCGCTCGATGCCGAGCGAGCGAATCTGGTTGGGCAAGAAGTTCTCGATCACGGCGTCGGCGGCGCGCACGAGGGCGGCCACGTGGGCGAAGTCGTCGGGGTTGCGAAGATCCGCAACCACGTTTCGACGGTGGCGATTCACCGCTAGGTAGTAAGTCGCGTCATCGCCGAATCGCGGGGGTGCCAGCGCCCTCACGGGATCGCCGTCGGGGCCTTCAACCTTGATGACGTCTGCGCCTAGGTCCCCGGCCACCATTGAGCACAGCGGACCGGCCAGCACACGCGAGAAGTCCAGTACCCGGACTCCCTCGAGGGGCAGTCCGGTGCCGACATTGGACTGGTCCAGGGGCCACACCATTACAGGACCTTCGAAAGGAAGTTCCTCAGGCGTTCGGATTTCGGCGCCGAAAGAACCGAACGCGGATCGCCGGACTCCTCGATGACGCCGCGGTCGAGGAAGTACAGGGTGTCGGCCACCTCGCGGGCGAAGCCCATCTCGTGGGTCACGACGATCATGGTCATACCGCTCTTAGCGAGGTCCTTCATCACGTCCAGTACCTCGCCGACCAACTCGGGGTCCAACGCCGACGTTGGCTCGTCGAACAACATGAGCTTGGGATCCATGGCGAGCGCGCGCGCGATGGCCACCCGCTGTTGCTGACCGCCCGACAACTGGCTCGGGTAGTTCTTCTCCTTCGCCTCGAGACCCACGCGCGTGAGCAGTTCACGTGCCCGAGCGGTCGCCTTGTCGGCGGCAACGCCTTTCACCTTCACCTGTCCGATGATGACGTTCTCCAAGACGGTCAAGTGCTGGAACAAGTTGAACCGCTGGAACACCATCCCGATCTGGGACCGCTCCGAGCAGATCTGCTTGTCATTGCGTTCGTACATCCTGCCGTTTCGAAGTTCGTAGCCGACGAGGTTGCCGTCAACCAGCAACTTGCCCGCATCGTGCTTCTCCAGGTGGTTGATGCAGCGCAACAGAGTGCTCTTGCCCGAGCCCGAGGGACCGATGAGACAGGTCACCTCCCCTCGGTTCACCGTGAGGCTGACACCCTTCAACACCTCGACCCCGGCGTAGGACTTGCACACGCCGATCGCCTCCACCATTGGTGTCGTGGTCATGGGCGTACCCCCGACTCGGAGGCACCTCGGCGAGTGCGGAACTTCGAGCCGATGCCCTTGAGATCCTCACTCAGCCGCTGCATTGGCGTGGGCGGCGGCGTTCGCAGGGCACCCTTGGCGAAGTGACGCTCGACGTAGAACTGGCCAATCGACAAGATGGTGGTCGCAATCAAGTACCAGAGGCTCGCCACGATCAAGAGCGGCATGATCTGGTAGTTGCTTCCGTAGATGTTCGCCGCAGCGCCCAACAACTCGGTTAATGAGACAACCACCGCGAGCGAAGTGGTCTTCAGCATGGAGATCACCTCATTGCCAGTGGGGGGAATGATCACGCGCATGGCTTGGGGCAGGATGACCAGGCGCAATGTCTGTGCGTGGGTCATGCCCAACGAGGTGGCCGCCTCGATCTGGCCCTCGTCGACCGAGATCAGACCAGAGCGGGCAATCTCGGACATGTACGCGGCTTCGTTAAGGCCCAGCGCCACCATCGCCGCGCGAAAGGGACTGAAGACCGAGTTGGCGTCCAGATGAAGAAACGTCACGTGCAAGAAGGGCAGCCCAATGGTGAGTACCGGATAGAGGATCGCGAAATAGCCCCAAAACAACAGTTGCACGTACACGGGCGTGCCCCGGAAGAACCACGTGTACGACCACGCGGCGCCCGACAGCAGTCGGCTGTGCGACAGCCGCATGATCGCCAGAAAGATGCCCAACACGATGCCGATCAGCATCGAGAGCACCGTGAGCTCCAACGTGATGACGAGACCCCTCAGGATCTCCGATGCGCCGAAGTAGTGAAAGACGACGTTCCAGCCAAACCGCCAGGCCACAATCGGGTGACAGGTCTTGATCCCGTTGACGACGTGACACGCTCGTTGGCCGGTGGGCACCTTGGAGAACAGCGTGTGCACCAGCATCGCGATGAACAACAGCGCGACCGCGCTGCCGACCCAGCGCCCCGCATGGCGAACGGGGACGACCTCAATCGTGTCGTCCCCGTTCGTTGCCATGCGTGAAGTTCTACTACAAAGGCCTAGGAGAGAGCCCCGTTCAGCACAATCTTGGACTGCGGCAGAGCGCCCGAGACAACTCCCCAATGCGCGAGGATCGCGTGGTACGTGCCGTTCTTGACGAGGACCTTCAGCGCGGCCCGGATGGCCAGCGCCAACTTGTGACCGTTCGTGGTCTTGGGAGTGGCGATGCCGTACGGCGCGACGTTGACGGCCTTACCCACCAACTTGAGCGCACCCTTGGACTGGGACACCATATAGCCGGCGATCTGGCTGTCGAGGAACCCGACGTCCGCACGTCCCGAGGTCACCGCGAGGTTCGCCTCGGTCTGTGTCGTGTAGTTCAACACGGTCAGCTTCTTGTTGGACGGGCACGTCTTGGCGGTCGCCTGGGCGTCGGACTGCTCGACTGTAGAGGTCTCCACCGCAACCTTGAGACCGCACAGGCTCTTCAGGCTCGTCAATTTCACCTTCGACGAGGCCTTGGCGTAGACGCCTTCGCCGGCCTGGAAGTAGTCAACAAAGTTGACCTGCTTCTCGCGGGCCTTGTTGTCGGTGAACGACGAGTTGCCGATCGTGTACTTGCCGCTCTTGATACCCAGCAAGATGCCATCAAAGTTCACGTTGTTCTCGTGCACCTTGATCCCGAGGGTCTTGGCGATGGCGTTGATCAGATCCACGTCGAAACCCACCATCTTCGAGCCCTTCATGGACTCGTCAGGTGCGTAGGTGGCATCGGTGGCCACCTGCAACGTCACGTGCTTGTACGCGGCGGGCACCAGCCTGGCGGCCGCGGCGTTGTACTTACCCGAGGTCGAGGCCCCCGCCGCCACGCTGGTGGCCAACACCAGCGAGGCGATTCCTGTCATAACGAGTGCACTACGCACGCGTGATATCCCCTGCATGAAATCCCCTAACTATGAACGCCGATATTGGCGTACGAGTCTCCATTGATATCAGAATTTCGCATTTGAGAACTGGCGGCTCGCAGTTCGCGAAGATTCCACGCGCCGCGTGCGCCACGGACCGGGTCATCGCATCATGATGGGACGGTCATCTGACCGTCTGTATTCTCGCTGATCACTTGCATTTTTCTGAGGTACGACCAGCCTGCGGACGCACGCGCAGACTCCTCGCGATCACACGACGGCGCTCGTCACGAACCGACGCATCCGTGCGGCGACCTCGTCCACGATGCCCAGCGTCTCGGGCACAAAACCGCCCAGGCGCAAGAAGCCGTGCAACATGCCCTCGGCCTCCAGAAGTTCCACCGGCACCCCGAAGTGCTCGAGGAGTCCCGCGTAGGCGACGGCTTCGTCGCGCAGCGGGTCGCATTCCGCGACCACCACGATCGCCGGAGGTGATCCGACCAAGTCCTTCACCAACAGGGGCGAGACGCGAGGATCGGTGGTGTCGCCGTAGTCCCCCAGGTACTGCTCGTAGTCGTAGCGCAGATTGTCCAAGTCGAGCAGGAAGCCGGTGTTGTACACGTGGGCCGAATCGGTAAGCACGTGGGGGCCAAGCGTGGGGTAGATGAGCACCTGGGCGGCCACTGCAACCTCGTCTGCGCGCAACTGGGTGGCCGCCACGGTCGCCAGAGTGGCGCCAGCGGATTCGCCCATCACGATGAGCGCCGTGTCCGGTTCCGCGAAGTCCTTCATGTGGGTAGCTACGTAGCGCACCACGTCACACGCGTCATCGACACTCGCCGGGAAGGGATGCTCGGGTGCCAGCCGATAGTCCACCGCCAGGTAACGCATTCGCGTGTCAGCCGCCAAACGTCGACACAGCGCGTCGTGGCTCTCGAGATCACCCATTACGAAGGATCCGCCGTGAATGAAGATCACCAGCGCCCTCCGCTCGTCGTCGTTGGGCGTGTAGAGCCGGACAGGAAGGGTGCGCCCCTCCAGCGCGATCTCGAGGTCGCGAACTTCGTGGAGGGTCTCGGGCGTCCCCCACATCGAGGCGGACTCTTCGCGATAGCGCCGGCGCCTCTCATCGGGGCTCAGCGTCCAGGGACGCGGCGCGGGATGCTCCTGTGCCTCACGGACAAATTCAAGAAGTGCTGGATGGACCACGAAGACCTCCTCGCCTGGAGCCTACGCACTGGTCGACAATGCATTCCAGGGCACTGTGCGCGGCTCGAGCTCGGGCACGCGCGAGACCCACTGCGCAAAGGTCGCGGCTTGGGATCACGTACGTAGTCGCCCGATCGTCACACCCAATGCAGTGGCATCGGGTAGCCCTATACGACGTCGGAATCGCGAGTGACAACGCCAGGCAGAGTCCTCGCCCGGCGTCACCACTCGCACCTCGCCCGGAGCGAACAGGCATCCTCACTCAGCCCAGTCCGCCCTCTCGACGGGGGTCCTCAGCGCCCTCACGTTCGCGTTCAATCAGTAACTCCTCAGCCGTGTCCGACTCAGGATCGGCCACGGTTCGGCGTCGAAGAGTCGCGGCGGAGTCCCCTACTGCCGTGTGAAGCGTCGGCGCATCATTCAAGACTGACGTCCGAGTCCAAAACTTCCTCCGCCCGGGTCGCGCGAAGAAACCCTTGCCCGACTGCTCGGCGGCCTCTTGCTCGGGATAGGCCGCCTTGCGCTTGCCACTACCGAAGAGTCCCATGCAAGTTGAAGTCTACGCGGACCAGTTGTTGGCGAGGGTGCTGGCCACCTCGGTGACATCCACACTCTTTCAAGAGGTGACTCCCTGACTCGTCGGGCGTGCTGGCACCGCCAAGCATGATGGCGCGGGCCAGTGGAATGAAGGGCACCACGCAGCGACCGCAGGTTGGAGGTGGCGCTCATGGCTCAAGTCCGTGGAATCATGGCGTGGCGACCGACACACCGCGTCAAGAAGTACAAGTCGCTCATAGCGCTCGTCAGCGCACCCTTGAGCGGGACGCCGTGGTGAATTGTGATGGTTTCGCCACTCACATGAGGATCAGAGCGAGCGTGGGCCAGACTATCCACTCTCGCGTGCACAACCGAGCGGGATCGCCACGAGGCCGATACGAAGACCTCCGTTGCAAGTCCGAGGGAAGTCGACGGGAAACAATTTGGAGCGGACGACCGGGCTCGAACCGGCGACCTCGACCTTGGCAAGGTCGCGCTCTACCAACTGAGCTACGTCCGCGTAGGGTCCAGTGTAGTCGAAGCACTGCCTCGCACCAAACACCACGTTGCGCGCGCCGGACGCGACCACCAGACGGGGCCACGGACTCGCACGCGCCCAACTACCAGGGATGTCAACGTCCCGAACTTCCGAAGCCCCCCACGCCCCGCGCGGTGTCTGGCAGTGCCAACACCAGCCGAAAACTGGCCGTCGTCGTTTCAATGATCACCAGTTGAGCGACACGATCTCCGGGGTGGACCTCGTAATCGCTCTGGGAGTCGAGGTTCACCAGCGCCACCTTTAACTCGCCCCGGTAGCCCGCGTCAATCAGCCCTGGGGCATTGACACAGGTCACGCCGTGTTTGATAGCTAGGCCACTGCGCGGCAGCACGAATCCCGCGTAGCCCTCGGGAATGGCGACACTCAGACCCGTGGCCACCAAGGCCCTCCCGCCGCCCGCCTTCAGCGTGTACGTCTCGAGGGCGACGAGGTCGCAGCCAGCGTCGCCCACGTTGGCGTACTCGGGGATAAGCGCATCTTCGCGCAGTACCTTGACGAGGACTTCCATAGGCGAACACTACCGTTTGCCCACCAACCCGCTCCTGTTCACTAGTGTCGAGTCGTGCTGGTGTGGATGGACCTTGAGATGACGGGGCTAGATCCCGAGCGACACGTGATTGTGGAGATCGCCACGGTCATCACCGACGATCACCTCCAGATCGTCGCGGAGGGCCCCGACCTGGTCATACACGCAACACCGGAAGAACTGGCGCAGATGGGCGAAGTCGTCACCGAAATGCACACCAATTCCGGTCTGCTCCCCGCCATCGTTGCGTCCACGCTCAGCGTGAGTGATGCCGAAGAGCAGACCCTCGCCTTCTTGCGCACGCACATCGATCAGATGGGCACGATTCCATTGTGCGGGAATTCGATCGGCACGGACCGACGCTTCTTGCAGCGCTACATGCCCACCCTGGAGTCGTTCTTTCACTATCGCAACGTTGACGTGTCCACGATCAAGGAGTTGGCCCGACGCTGGCACCCGGACGTGCTTGACGCGATGCCCGAGAAACAGTCCACCCACCGCGCGCTGGACGACATCCGCGAGTCGATAGCCGAACTGGTGCACTACCGAACAACGCTCTTCTCAACGCGCCCCGACGCCCACTAGTCTCATCCAATGAGCGACGGATCGCCGACGCTGGCCCAAGCCACTGCCCATCTAATCAGCGAAGGTCAAATGTTCGAGACCCATCGCGCCGAGGTGCTCGGGGTGGAGATGACGATTTGGAAGCACGCCCCCTCCAACCTGCGCCAGGTATTGGACATGTCACTTCGACATGCCGAGCGGGAGTTTCTCGTCTACGAGAGCCAGCGCGTGACCTTCGACGAGCACTACCGGATCGCAGCAACCCTCGCCAACCGCCTGGGCGAGCTCGGGATGCGCAAGGGTGACCGCGTGGCGATCGCGGCGCGAAACCTACCTCAATGGGTGAGTGCCTTTTGGGGTGCGGTGATCGCTGGCGCGGTGGTGGTGCCCCTCAACGCCTGGTGGACCGCGGATGAAATGGCCTACGGATTGGCTGACTCCGGCTCGTCGATTGTGTTTGTGGACGCGGAACGGCTCGAGCGCCTCGTTCCGATCCTCGCCGAACTACCCGAACTCACCACGGTGGTCGTGTTGAGTCAAAGTCCCGCCGAGGCGGGAACCTCACGAGTCACGCACCACCGCGTGCGCATCGTTCCCTTCGAGGAATTCCTGGGCGACATTCGCGCCGACGCCGCGCCTCCCGAGGTGGCGATCGATCCCGACGAACCGGCGACGATGTTCTACACCTCGGGGACCACGGGGAGGCCCAAGGGCGCCATCGGCACCCACCGCAACATCATCACAAACCTCATGAACCTCTTCTTCATCGGCCAACGCGCATCGCTGCGCGCGCCCAGCAGACCCGAGGACATCGACGAGGGCCCCGGCGCGAATCTGCTCACCATCCCTCTCTTCCACGCCACGGGCTGTCTCGCAGTCATGGTGGTCAATACGGCCGCGGGTGGGAAGTTGGTCATGATGCACCACTTTGAGCCGGGCGCCGCGCTGGCACTGATTGAGACTGAGCGACTCACCATGGTCGGCGGTGTGCCGACGATAGTCATGCAGTTGCTGGACCACCCAGATTTCGCTCGCTTCGACACGTCGAGTATTCGCAGTGTCTCCTACGGGGGTGCACCCGCGCCGCCCGACTTGGTCAGACGCATACGCGCCGCGTTCCCCAACGCTCAGCCCGGCAACGGGTACGGACTCACCGAGACGTCAGCCGCGATCGCCCTCAACTCAGGGCCCGACTACGTGGCCAAACCTGACAGTTGCGGAACCGCGGTTCCCGTGTGCGAAATCGCAGTCGTACCCGAGGACTTCGCGGGCGACGAGCCGACGTCGGAACATATCGGACGCGCCAACGTGCTGGGCGAACTTTGGGTGAAGGGTCCCAACGTCGTGAGCGGTTACTGGGGAAAGCCCGACGAGACCTCACGGACCTTTACCAGGGGCTGGTTGCACACCGGCGATATCGCTCGCCTAGATGACGAGGGCTTCATCTACATCGTGGACCGGGCGAAGGACATGATCATTCGCGGCGGGGAGAACGTGTACTCGGTCGTCGTCGAAGCGGCCCTCTTCGAGCATCCTGATGTCGCCGACTGCGCGGTAGTGGGCGTCGCTCACTCAACGCTGGGCGAAGAGGTGGCAGCCGTGATCGTCCTTCGCCCCGGTCGACGCGTGGATGCGGATGAACTCGCACGTCACGTCGCCCAGCGTTTGGCCCACTTCGAGGTGCCCAGCCGCTTCTTCTTTCGAGCCAAGACGCTCCCACGAAACCCGCAGGGCAAGGTCTTGAAGCGAGAACTACGATCCTCGCTCGAGCTCGAACTCGAGAACTAGGCCAGACGGTTCATCGCCTCGTAGGTTGCACCCGACAACTCGATCGACGCCGCAGCGCAGTTCTCCTCCAGGTGAGCGACCTTTGACGTCCCGGGAATGGGAAGCATCACTGGCGAGCGTGCCAACAGCCACGCGAGCGACAACTGCGCCACTGTGGCGCCCGCGTCGCGGGCCAGGGTGTCGAGCACGCCACCCGCTCGCGCGAGTTGGCCCGCCGCGACGGGAAACCAGGGAATGAAGCCGATGCCCTCCCGCTCGCAGTACTCCACGACGTCCTCACTCTTCCGGTTCGTAACGTTGTACAGATTCTGGACGGTCGCGATGGGCACCACGGCGCGCGCGGACTCGATCTCGGCGATGTTCACCTCCGAGAGACCCACCGCACGCACCTTGCCCTCGTCGAGCAGATCGCGGAGCAGGCCGAACTGTTCCTGAGCGTCGACCGACGAGTCAATTCGATGCAACTGGAAGAGATCGAGGGCCTCTTGGCCGAGACGTCGCAACGAGAGTTCGCACTGCTGGCGAAGGTACTCGGGGCGCCCACAGGGCACCCATACGTCCGGACCCGTGCGCAAGAGGCCCGCCTTGGTGGCGATCTTGACCTCACCGTAGGGGTGCAGGGCCTTGGCGATGAACTCCTCGGAGACGCAGGGGCCGTAGGAGTCCGCCGTGTCGATGAAGTCGACACCAAGTTCCACGGCCCGACGCAACACCCTGATCGCCTCGTCCGGATCGGCCGGGTAGCCCCAGATGCCGGGACCGGTGATGCGCATGGCGCCAAAGCCCAGTCGGTGGACGGTCTGTTGAGCGTAGGTGAACGTGGATGACACCGAATCTCCTTACGTTGAGCACATCAACAGTTCCCCTCCGGCGTCCAACGGCCGCCGGAGGGGTCGCCGTCTACTTGTTGGGCTGAGGCGTCAGGCGCAGGTAGTCCTTCAGCTTCTTGAAGCCCTTGGGGAACTTGGTCGCCGCTTCCTCATCGTTCACCGAGTTGGCGATGATGACATCGTCGCCGTCCTTCCAGTTCACCGGCGTCGCCACCGAGTACTTCGCCGTCAACTGCAAGGAGTCGAGCACGCGCACGATCTCGTCGATGTTGCGCCCAGTCGACGCAGGATAGGTCAAGGTCAACTTGACCTTCTTGTCAGGGCCGATGATGAAGACGCTTCGCACGGTCAACGTGTCGTTCGCGTTGGGGTGGATCATGTCGTACAGGCTCGCCACCTTGCGATCCTCGTCGCCGATGATCGGGAAGTTGAGCGCCGTGCCCTGGGTCTCGGCGATGTCGCCCTTCCACTTGTTGTGCGAGGCAACGTCATCGACCGATACGCCGATGATCTTGGTGTTACGGGCGTCGAAATCGGCCTTGCGCGCGGCGAAACCTCCGAGTTCAGTCGTGCACACCGGGGTGAAGTCCTTGGGGTGCGAGAACAAGATTCCCCAACTGTCGCCAAGCCATTCATGGAAGTTGATACGGCCCTCCGTGGTGTCTGCTGAAAAGTCAGGTGCCACGTCGCCTAGACGGATAGCCATGTGCTTGCTCCTTGCCGGTAGAGTGTCAGTCTCTTGACTGTCCGAGGCCATGCTAATGACGCCTGCGGGCTTTGTTGCATAGATCAGTTGGATTAGTAGGTTTCTACACTGGCCGTAGCGAAAGGCTGTGACACTAGACCCATGACCGACCCCACCACCCCAACGGTTGCCGCGTTCGACCTCGACGGCACGCTCACCGAGGGGGGTAGCGTCTTTCTCTGGTTGCGACACGTTGCGGGCACTGCGAGAACGTACCGCGCCGCAGCGAGCCTGCTCGTAGCGCTAGCGATGGGTGCATTGCGCAGCGGTCCAACGGCCGACAATGCTAAGGAACGGCTCTTCAGGAAACTGCTCGCGGGACGCGACCTCGACACCCTGCAAGGCGAATCGCGGGAGTTCGTACTCGAGCACGTGGCCATCAAGGCACGCGAACTCAGCGTACGGCGACTCAACTGGCACCGCGATCAGGGGCACGATGTCGTCGTGGTCTCGGCGTCGCCCGAGCTCTACGTCAACGTCGTCGCCGAGTTCTTCGGCGCCCAAGGTGCGCTCGGGACGCGTCTCGCCGTCGATCCGCTGGGCAATCTCACCGGTGGGTACTTGGGCAAGAACTGCCGAGGCACCGAGAAGATGCGCCGACTCAGCGAGTGGATCAACGCACGCGAGTACGGCGTTGAGCCGACCGTCTACGCCTACGGCAACTCTCGTGGCGACCGGCGCATGCTCAAGGGCGCCACCCACCCGTACAACGTGGGAAAACTCGGCCGCCTCGGAGCGCTGCGGCGCTACCCTCGGCTGAAGAGCGCGGAACCGGTCACTGACGAACTGTCGGACTCAGTTCAATGATGCCACCCTCGCGGCCTTCGTAGATCACCTGCATCGTGGCTGCCTGCTCGCGCCAGGCGATCACATTGGAGCCCGCCGGGTCCACCAGTCCAACGTTCACGTCGTAGACCCCGTCCAGTAGCGGCAACCGAGCCAGATCCACGCCGATGCGGTTCGCCCCAGGTCGCAGATTGACCGGCGAGCCTTGAGGATCGCTGCGACTGACCAGCAGACCGCCCCGCGTGAAGACTTCCATGACGAAGTTGCCACTGATCGCCCGGCGCGTGGAGACGTCCACATCAAAGTGCATCGCGGCGCCGTGACGAACCTGGAAAGATCCCGTTGGTGTCGTCACGGCGTCGATGGCGACGTCCGCGTGGGTTCCACTTGTGTCGAGAACCGCGGCGTCACCCAAGAGGTGTTCACGAAAGATCCTCAAGGAGTCCTGTACCGGGCCATCAGCAATGAGATGACCAGCGTTGAGCACTATCGCGCGGTCGCAGATCGCGCGTACCTGATCGGCCTGGTGCGTTACGAAGAGGATCGAGCGGCCCTCGCGCTGGAAGTGGCGAATCCGGTCAATGCACTTTGCCTGGAAACGCTCGTCGCCCACCGCCAGTACCTCGTCGACTACGAGGATGTCGGGATTCACGTTCACGGCCACCGCGAAGGCCAATCGAACGTACATGCCACTTGAGTAGAACTTGACCTGGGTGTCAATGAACTGCTCCAGCTCACTGAAGGCCACCACGTCGTCGAAGATGGCGTCGACCATCTTGCGTGAGAAGCCCAGCATGGCCCCATAGAGATACACGTTGTCGCGGCCCGACAACTCGTGCTGGAAGCCCGCGCCCAGTTCGAGCAACGCGGCGAGGCTGCCGCGCAGACGAATCTCGCCCGATGTCGGCTGAAGCACACCGCAGATGGTCTTAAGGAGCGTTGACTTGCCTGAACCGTTGTGACCCAGGATCCCGACCGTTTCACCGTCGGCGACCTTGAAGTTGATGTCGCGAAGTGCGTGAAACACCTCTGTGGATCCCGACCTGGGATGCAGCACACGCTCTTTGAGTGACTGGTGACGTTCGTGGTGAATCTTGAATTGCTTCGACACACCCTCGACTTCAATGACGCTGACCATTACAGCTCCGACTCGAAGTTCCCCTCGAGCCGACCAAAGACGGTGATTGCCACGAGAAAGAGGCCGGCCATGATCACGAGAAGGCCCAGATTCAGGTAGAAGTAGGTCGACATCGGCCAGGTCGGGAGGATGTTGAGCGGCAGGCCAGTGGTTGTCGAGTGCACCACGGTGCTGACATAGAAAATGCGCTGGAACGTGAGAATAATCAAGGTGATCGGATTCAAGAAGTAGATCGATGCCAGGCCGTGGCTGTGGAGCGTCGCGGCGATTGAATTCTCGTACGAGTAGACGACGGGCGACACCCAAAACCAGAGTTGTAGCACGACCTCGATTAAGTGGCGCATGTCACGCAGGTACACCGTGATCGCCGACATGACGATGGAGAGGGCGGCGGTGAAGAGATAGAGGGCGGCAAACGAGAACGGCAGGATCCACAGGAAGCCCCACGCCGGCTGATGGCCAATGGCCGCGAGAAACAGAGCTAGCACCGTCAACTGCACGAAGAAGTAGATCACCGCGGCGCCCACGTTGGAGAGCGCCAGGATCTCGCGAGGGAACGACACCTTCTTCACTAAGCCAGCACGGTCCACGATCACGCCGGTCGCGCTATTGACCGAGTTCTGGAACATGTTCCACACAACGAGACCCGAAAACAGGTACACGGCGAAATTGGGGATCCCGTTCTTCAAGAAGATCGAGAACACCATGTAGTAGATGGCCAGAGTAAGTGCCGGTGACAGCATGGACCAGAAGAGACCAAGCGCTGATCCCTTGTACTTGATTCGAATGTCCGAGAAGATCAGGCTCGTCAGGAGCTCTCGGCGCGAAGCGAGATTGCGGAGCCGCGTTGGCAGACTGTCGCGCGCGCTGACCACGCGAACCGGTGCTTCCTCCAGGGCTCGCCGTCCGACTCCCGCCGTCGTGGCGTCACTCACTAGGCCCCTTGTCGAAGAGCCGAACGATCGATCACCGCGTCGATGAAGCCGTACTCCAAGGCCTCGTGTGCGGTAAACCACCGGTCACGGTCCGAGTCAATCTCGATACGCTCGACGCTCTGACCAGTGTGGAACGAGATCCGCTCTGCGAGCATCTTTTTCAAGTACACGATCTGCTCGGCCTGAATGGCGATGTCAGACGCTTGACCCTGCATGCCACCGGCCGAGGGCTGGTGCATGAGGATGCGGCTGTGCGGAAGCGAGAAGCGCTTGCCGGGCGCACCAGCGCACAACAGGAACTGACCCATCGACGCCGCCATTCCGACACAAATCGTTCGAATATCGCAGTTCACGTACTGCATCGTGTCGTAGATCGCTAGTCCGTCGGTGACCGACCCTCCCGGCGAATTGATGTAGAGGCTGATGTCCTTGTCGCGGTCCTCCGCCTCGAGCAGCAGCAACTCGGCACAGATCCGGTTGGCAGTGTTCTGGTCGACCTGCGATCCCAGAAAAACAATTCGTTCGCGCAAAAGGCGCTGATTGAGATCATTGACACCGAATGTTTCGGCCGCGGCGGAGTTAATCATGCGTCCAATCTACCGTGCGCAACTGCGAGAGCTCACTTCGACGCCTAGAGTGGTGCTCCTGCGGGCGTGGCGGAATTGGCAGACGCGCTGGTTTTAGGTACCAGTTCTTCGGAGTGTGGGTTCGAGTCCCGCCGCCCGCACGACCCGAGCCACGTGCCGACGCACGGCCAGGAATACCTGCTAGCGTGGAGTTCATTGTTTTGCCGCACATCGCGGTGGAGACCGATTCGACCGTGACATTTCGAGTTGGGCTCATCTCAACTCGTAGGAGTCATATGTCCATGTCCTTTGCCGACCTCGGCGTGCCGTCAAACCTGGTGGAGCGCCTTCGAGTGCGAGGCATCACCGAGGCATTCCCCATCCAAGAGGCCGCCCTGCCCGACGCGCTCGCCGGTCGCGACGTCGTGGGAAAGGCCGCCACTGGCTCGGGCAAGACCCTCGCCTTCGGCCTGCCACTCATGGCACGATTGGGCAAGGCTCGCCCGCGCAAGCCAATCGCGCTCGTGCTGGTACCCACGCGTGAACTCGCTGCCCAGGTGCAGAAAGAGATCGCCCAACTGACCGATGACCGGGGTCGCCGAGTGATCTGCATCTACGGTGGTACCTCCTACAACGTCGCGCGCAAGGCGCTCAATTTCGGTGTCGATGTTGTCGTCGCCTGCCCGGGCCGCCTCGAGGACATGCTCGAACAGGGCGCGCTCGATCTCTCTTCGACTACCACGGTAGTCGTAGATGAGGCGGACCGCATGGCCGACATGGGCTTCTTGCCCGCCGTGCGTCGCATCGTCGGCGCAACCTCGTCCGAGCGCCACGTCATGCTCTTCTCGGCCACCATGGGCCCTGATGTCAAGTCCCTGGTACGCGAGTTCACCAATGACGCCGCAATTCACGACGTTGTCGGTGAAGAAGCCCCTAGCGACGTTGACCACTACTTCTGGCGCGTCCCTCGCGAACAGCGCCCCCAGTTCACCGCGGACATAGTCGAGGAGTACGAACGCGCCATTGTCTTCACGCGCACCAAGCACGGAGCGGATCGACTGGCCCGCCAGCTCGAAGAGCGTGGCATCTCAGCGGTGCCTCTGCACGGCGACCGCTCACAGGCACAGCGTGAGCGGGCCCTGCGCAGCGTAAAGAGCGGGCAGATTCGAGTGCTCGTGGCCACCGACGTGGCGGCGCGTGGCATCCATATCGACCTCCTTCCCGTCGTCGTCCACTACGACCCGCCCGCCCAGGCCACTGACTACCTGCACCGTTCAGGACGGACGGGACGCGCCGGAGCCACGGGGTCAGTGATCTCGCTGGTTGGAGAGGACGTCGTCGGTCAGGTCAAGCGCCTTCAGCGCGCCCTGGGAATTCCCATGTCCATCGAAGCACGCGAGGACGCGCCGGCGATACGTCTCGGTGCAGTTGACGACGCCGTGGCAGCTGAGCGACTCGATGACCGAGGCTCCAAGGGTCGGCCCGAGCGCGCCAGCCGTGCGACGTCACGTTCCTTCGAACGCCCCGCGCGTCGAAACAGCGAGTCCGACAGCCGCACGACACGACCCGAGCGGGCAACACGACCCGAGCGGGCGACACGACCCGAGCGGGCTGAGCGCCCCTTCACCCCTCGTGAGCGCACCTTCGAACGAGCACCGCGCGCCGAGAGCTCTGACGGGCGTCGCGAGCCGCGCTTTGGCGAGCGCAACGTCCAGACACGCGCCAACGAAGCGGTCGTGAGTTTCTTTAACGACTCCAAGGGCTTCGGCTTTGCGAGCGACGACAAGGGCGACGATCTCTTCATCCACTTCTCAAACATCGTCGGTGACGGCTTCAAGTCACTAGCACAGGGACAGAAGATCTCCTTCGAAGAGGCACAGGGACCGAAGGGTCGCGAGGCTCGCAACGTGCGCGTCATCAATGCCCGCCAGCGCCGCTAGTAGGGTCGAGATCTATGTCAGACAAGCCCCTCGTTGAGCCCCACATCGGCACCGCCCCCGAAGACCTCGTCATAGAGGAGATCATCATCGGAGCCGGTGTGGAGGCGAAGGTCGGACAGACCGTGGCAGTGCACTATGTGGGCGTCGCCGCTTCCAACGGTGAGCAGTTTGACGCTTCCTGGGACCGCGGCGAAGCTTTCACCTTTCCCCTGGGCGCGGGTTTCGTGATCCAGGGCTGGGACCGGGGTGTCCTCGGCATGAAAGTCGGCGGTCGGCGTCGACTGGTGATCCCGGCACACTTGGGCTACGGCGATCGAGGCGCTGGCGGCGTCATCGCACCGGGCGAAACCCTCATCTTCGTGGTCGACCTCCTCGAGGCGCGCTAGTCAACCAGTCGAGTCGAAGAATCGAGCTCCAGCATCCGCTGGTAATCACCGTATCGCTCGCAACAGATCTCGGCCACAAGGCGTAACCGGTCATTGGGGTTGCTGAGGCTCAGCACCTTGAACTGGTCGAGCGTCGACATCGGCGTGAGCGAGCACAACTGCCAACTCCGCACCCAAGGGTTGTCGTCCATCTCGCAGTTGCTCTGCAGGCAAACGTCGGCGTGCACTTCACTTTGCAGCACTCGCAGGGCGCGAACCGCCGACTCGGTTGAGCGCAGCAGGGCTGGCTCAATTGTGATCTCGTCGCAGCAGCGCTCGCGTACCAGTGCCCGAGGATAGGGCGCGTCATCGAGCCACGATGCCACCTCGACGCAGTCGGTGCCCTCGACCATCAACAACGTCTGCCCGTCGGCCAGGCGTTGGGAGTCGAGTATGCGCATCACCGTACCCACCGACGTGCGTTCGTCACCGCCTCCAATCTCGGAACCACGCGAGATGAGACAACTTCCGAAGCGCCGATCCTGCCCCAACTCCTCGAGCATTCGCTGATAGCGGTGCTCAAAGACGCAGAGGCCAACCACTTGATGGGGGAATATGACCATCCCCAACGGGAACATCGGCAACTCTCGATCCATCACGCGTCCAGCCTACGGGTGAATCTTTCGTAAACAACGCTAGCGCCGTACCAGCGCCTCAACCAGCGCTCGCAATGCGGCACCGCGGTGCGAAATCAGGTTCTTCTCCTCGAGCGACAGTTCGGCGAGCGTGCGCTGGGACACGGGGTCGACAATGAAGACCGGGTCGTAGCCGAACCCCCCCTTGCCGCGTGGCGCATCAGCGATCACGCCGTCCAAGACGCCCTCGACTCTGAAGTGTTCGCCGTTGGCGTACGCGACCACCATCACCGTGCGAAAGTGCGCCGAGCGGGCTGGCGCCGGTACGCCCTCAAGTTCATCGAGCAACTTGCGCACGTTGTCCTCGTAGCTGGCCCCCGCGCCGGCGTAACGCGCGCTCATAACGCCGGGACGCCCCCCGAGTGCATCAACGAAGAGGCCCGTGTCATCGGCGAGTGCGGCCAGGCCCGTGGCACTGGCAATCGCAGTTGCTTTCATGAGCGCGTTGCCCTCCAGCGTGTTGCAGGTCTCCTCGACGTCGGGAAGCTCCGCCGGACGTGCCAGTACCTCAATATCAAGCGAGTGCAGCAGAGCGCGAATCTCCTCGGTCTTGTGGGGATTGGCCGTCGCCAGCACAAGCGTCATCACGCGTTGCGTGGCTCGGGCACCGTGGCGAGCACGGCTCGCTGCGCCTCATGGATGTCGGCGATTCCAGCCGCCGCGAGATCGAGAAGTTGATCCAACTCCACACGGCTGAAAGCCTCATTCTCCGCAGTCCCCTGCACCTCGACGAAGCGACCCGCGCCAGTCATCACGACGTTCATGTCGGTGTCGGCTCGCGAGTCCTCCTGGTAGGGAAGGTCCAGCATTGGGACCCCGCCCACAATTCCCACCGACACCGCCGCTACCAGATCACTGAGTGCGTGCTCGCGCAGGGTTCCCGCTTGTACCAATCGTGTGATCGCGTCGTGCAGGGCGATGTAGCCGCCACAGATGGATGCCGTTCGAGTGCCTCCGTCTGCCTGGAGCACATCGCAGTCGACGGTGATCTGCACGTCAGCCAGCAACTCGAGGCGCGTCACCGTTCGAAGAGAGCGGCCAATCAGACGTTGGATCTCCTGGGTGCGGCCGGACTGTCGACCCCGAGCCGCTTCGCGGCCCGCTCGCTCGGGGGTCGATCCGGGTAGCATCGAGTACTCGGCGGTCACCCAGCCACGGCCACTTCCTCGAAGCCAACGCGGCACTTCTTGTTCCACCGAAGCGGTGCACAATACACGCGTGCGGCCGAAGCTCACCAGCACCGAGCCTGCCGCCATCTCGGTGAAATCACGCTCAAACACGAGGGGCCGTGCCTGCTCTGGGGTTCGGCCGTCGGCCCGTACGAATGTCATGCAACTCCTTCAACGCAGCGAGTACTGGGTGTCCACGGTAGCGGACGTCGTCCTTGGTCACCGCCACGCAGCGCGGCTCCTTCGCTACGGGCCGCCAGAAGTGCGTTGCCTGACCGCGTGAACTACCGGTGTCTAGAAGTAGATGATCCTCTTGGCGCGCTCGACGACATCGTCAATGTCGTCGCTCCACGCGCCGGTCGACAGGTACTTCCAACCGTCATCACAAGCGATGATCACGATCGTGGCTATCTGATCCTCAGGAATCTCACTGGCGCACTTGATCGCACCGGCCATGATGGCCCCCGTTGAAATACCGACGAAGAGACCCACCTCGGTCATTCGTCGCGTCCATTCGATCGACTCCCTGGGGCGCACGACCACCTTGCGATCGAGTAGTTGCGCGCCGTTGTTGTCCAAGAAGATTGGTGGGATGTAGCCGTCATCGAGGCTGCGCAGACCGTCGACCATCTCGCCGCTGGGCGGCTCCACCGCCCATACCTGCACGTCGGGCCTGTTGTCCTTTAGAAACCGCCCAACCCCCATTAGCGTTCCCGAAGTGCCCAAACCAGCGACGAAATGGGTGATCTCAGGCACGTCGGAAAGGATCTCTGGACCCGTCGAACGAAAGTGCGCAGCGGGGTTGGCCGGATTGGCATACTGGTACAAGAAGGTCCACTCGGGGTGTTCGGCCGCAAGTGTCTGGGCCAGGCGCACGGCACCATTGGACCCCTCCGAGCCGGGCGAATCGACTATTTCGGCGCCCCACGCCAGGAGGAGTTGGCGCCGTTCGGGCGAAACGTTGGAGGGTAGCACGACCTTGAGGTGGTAACCGCGCAAGCGACAGACCATGGCCAGGGCAATGCCCGTGTTGCCCGACGATGGTTCGATGAGAATTTGCCCCGGTCGACCCGGCACCAGGCGACCATCATGTTCGGCGGCCTCCACCAGGGAGAGCGCAACACGGTCCTTAACTGATCCGGCCGGGTTGCGTCCTTCCAATTTGGCCAGGATTGTGACATTCGCCTTGGGCGACAACGCGCTGACATCGATCACGGGAGTCTCACCAATGAGTTCGAGCACCGACGCATAGCGCGCCACTACCTCGCTCCTCCCGCCACCGCGGGCAACAAGGTGATTTCATCATCATTGGCAACCGGTGCGTCGACGCCGCCCAGGTAACGAACGTCGTCGTCGTTCACGTAGACGTTCAAGAACCGGTGCAGGGAGCCGTCATCGTTGAGCAACTGTTCCTTGATCTGCGGGTACGACTCGGTCAGTTCGTTCAGCACCTCGCCAATGGTTGCTCCGTCAACGAGCACCGACGTCGCGCCGTCTGTCGCGGTCCGCAGGACTGTGGGAATCCGAACTACTGCGGGCATGGGTCCTCTTTCGACACCGTGGTCAATTCATGACCAACTTAGTCAAATTTAACGGGCCGAACTGGAAGCGTGACCGTCATGACGAGCGCGACGGGCGATAGAAGAGAGCCATCTGGCCGAGCGCGGCGCCGACGCCGAGCACCAAGGTCACCCAGAAATTGGTGGTCGTCGACCAGCCGAGCACGCTCCAGAGATGATCGAGCGAATACCTGCCCGCGCCCATCGTTCCCACGACGAGGGCGAACACCGCAACACCCAGGGTGTACTCGATCCCCTCCCCCTTGTTGAAGATAAAGAACCCGTTCTTGCGGTGCACCGTTGCAATGGCGACGAGCATCAACGACATGAGCCCGGCGGCAGCGAACGAAGTGAACAGGCCCAGCGTCAAAAGCACGCCGGATCCGATCTCAGTCGAAGCCGCGGCCAGGGCGTTCAACTTACCCGGTCGCACACCGATTGACTCGAACCATCCGGCGGTGCCCGCAATCTTGCCGCCACGAAAGAACTTCCGGTAGCCGTGGGCGAAGATCATCGGCCCCAGGTACAGACGCGCGATCACCAAGACCGCGCTGATCACGCTCGAGTGCGAGAATTGGGTGATTGGTACCTGCGTCATCGTGGCTCCTCTAGCGCTGGTAGACGACCGTAGGGCCACCATAGCGACCCCCGCGTCACGCGACCACGACCTCTTCCTCGCTGATGACGCGGTCCTCTATTCGAAAACTTCGCACCACGCTCGGCACGCCACGCAATGACACCAGCACGTAGTGCCACGATGGATCAGGCGCCTGGCGAACGTCGGTGGGACTCGGGTAGGCCTCGGAGTGCGTGTGCGAGTGAAACACCCCGAGCACCGAGAGCGAGCCTTCGTCGGCCCGGCGAAATACGCCCAGCAGGACCCGGCTGTCGATCTCGTACACCCGGGCCGAGTGGGCCACGTTGGTGCTGGGAATGACGTCGATGACCTCCCCCTCGGAATTGCCCAGCAACAGGCCACATCCCTCGTTTGGCAGTGCGCGAATGCAGGTGGCGACCATCGCGTCGAGATGAGTCTGGGCGACGTGCAGCATGCACAAACCCTAACGACCTGCGAGGCGCTCGGTCGCGTTCACTACGCTGGCACCGTGGCCCGCGCAAAGCAGATTCAAGAACGCCGCGCCAAGGCGAAGGCCGACGCTGCGCACGGCGACCGAGTGGTCGCCACCAATCGACGCGCTCGTCACGACTACGAGATCCTCGAAACGCTCGAGTGCGGCATCATGCTCACCGGCTCGGAGGTGAAATCGCTGCGCGAGGGCAAGGCCCAGATCGTCGACAGCTATGCGCGCCTGGACGAAGGCGAGCTCTGGCTCTTCGGCGCTCACATCCCGCCCTGGACGTACGCGGTGGGTTTTGGCAGCCACGATCCGGAACGGCGCCGCAAACTGCTCGTGCATCGCCACCAGTTGGATCAACTCCGCGACAAGACCCGTACGCAGCCGCTCACGATCATCCCGCTGAAGATGTACTTCAAAGACGGACGAGCGAAGGTCGAAATTGCACTGGCGCGGGGGCGAAAACAGCATGACCGTCGTCAGGAGCTAGCCAAACGCGATGCCGAGCGAGAGATCGCCCGAACCGTGCGCAACCTCGAGAAGTTTGGCTAACCACGCCGGCAACGAAGGGTTGTGCCGCCCTGAACAGGCACGACGGGGCCCGGTTCGCCACGCCACGGGAGGCGAGCGAGGAGTTGCTCGCGTGACCTGGCGAGTCAATCGCCGGGTCACGGTACGATGGATCGGTGGCCAGTGCGGCCGCAGAATCGGGGGGGTGATTGGTCTCGACGTCAGTCGTCAAGGTGAAAGAAGCGAGCCGTGGTCTCCGGAACCACGTTAAAGAGCCGGAAACAAAAATAAACGCCAAGCCTCAGCTTGCGTTTGCTGCTTAGGTAGCAACGTCCGCCTATACCCTGCCCTGCGGTGTAGATAACGGGCGTCATGAAGTAGGGCTTACCCGCGAGATTCGTTAGCGGTCTCATGGGGACAACACAGTTGACTACGGAAATCCCTCGGTGCTGACAGCAGCGGAGTTCCCGACAATTTACTGCCAGCTGCGCTCGGAGAAGGTTCACTAAGAAGCTGACGGACCTGGGTTCGATTCCCAGCACCTCCACGAAAGCGAAAGGCCCGCACCTATGGTGCGGGCCTTTCGCTTGCCCACTGCATGCAAGTCTCTCCTTTAGTAGGTTGGCGAAATGTCGGGCGCACCACCATTTTCTTTCGTGGATGAACTCATGCGAGCCCCCGCCGGCGTCGCACTCCTGGCCCGCTTGGAAGTCACGAAACGCGATGACGTTCCTTGGTTCAAGTGCCCAACGGACTGCAACTATGACTCGGTTCGTCTCGCGGCATTGTCGATCCAGGAAATGCCGTATGAAGAGTTGCTCGAACTGGCCGTCTCTGCCGCCGGGCGACTTGCCGGCCCATGGAGTGGCGAGGCACTCCTGTCGCTCCCCTACTTGTACGAGCAGGCGATACATCGTCGCCAGATAGCCGAGGCGATATCCGAAAGGTTCCACGCACAACTCCACCGTGACCCAAACTTTGGGGCGCAACAGTGGTGGTACGAGGAACCACTCAACTCACAGCAACTTACGACCCCGTGCTTTACCAACTACTCGAACGGATACGGCAACGGTGAGTTCACTTGGGGAGGGCTCTGGACAGTTACTGACCCGCCACCCGAAGTTCACGATGCCCTTACCTATACCTGGGACTTCTGCGGTCGGCCAACTTCGCGGTGGTTATTCCCCGTTCGCTCGGACGCGCGTGTGTGGATCATCAACGGACCAGCGGACTGGGCACGCTTAGTCGAGACCTTTCCAAAGGCGGCCACACGCCCACACGCTGGTTGGGAACTGCCTGGCCCCAACCAGCATCCGTCCGATACGAAGATGCTGAGATCTATCGCCACCCAGCACGCATTGAGAACCGAGATTGCGCTTCACGTGTTGCCCGACTGGGAAGGTGTAGCGGCGGAAATTGATGGGGTGCATCTCAGTTGGGCGGGGTTCCTCACGACTGAGGGTTTCATCAGCGACCTTGCAACCGGAGGTGTCACGATGATGCGCTACTGGGGCAGTGAGCGAACACTCTGGCTCCATGATGTATTCGGGGAGCCAAAGCCCCTCGCGGCTCCCACACTCACGGGAGGCGTCGGCGGTAGCGTTGGGGTCGACGTGACGACTGATGAAGAACGACGGGCGCGAGATTTGCGAGTCATCGACACACTCTTGGGTCGTTGAGAGCTTGGCGTAAATGCTTGGCGTATTCCTTTCTGAGATCCCACCCTCGCAGTACTTTCAGCGTTCCTTTGGATTCTTAGCACCTCCACCAGCACGTAAGGGCCAGGCTCCGTGTCGGGCCATTGAACCCGTGGCCGCGCCATTGCGCACCTATCGCCGAATCTGCATAGTGTCACGTCATGGCACTGACCACATTCCTCTGGTTCGACAACAACGCGCGCGAGGCAGCGCAGTTCTACGTGAGTATCTTCCCTGACAGCTCGCTCGACTCCAGTTGGGTCACGCCCGCTGCCACGCCCAGTAACGAGTCTGACTCGGAAGTGAGCATCTCATTTACGATCTTCAACTCGCCGTTCGTCGCCTTGAATGGCGGACCCCTGTTCCGGTTCAACGAGTCAATCTCGTTTCAGATTCCCTGCGTAGATCAAGACGAGATCGACCACTACTGGCATCTGTTGACGCGAGACGGAGGCGAGCCCGGAAGATGCGGATGGCTGAAGGACAAGTTCGGCGTCTCCTGGCAAGTAACCTCGCCGGCAATGGGAGCGTTCCTCAATGGTCCCGCTCGCGCCGGTGCTCGCGCTGCCACCGAAGCGATGATCGCGATGACCAAGATTGACCTCGACGAACTACGCCGGGCCTACGAGAGCGCCGCGACACCCTAGGAGTCACTTGCCGACACTTGTCGGTTCGATTTCGGTGTCTACTCTTGCGACAGGACACGCATGTCAGCGCCGTCCTCTCGTCGCTCCTCGAGTTGCTCGCGCGCAGCGTTGACCTCGGCTCCGACCAAGATCGCAAGGCCGGACAGATACAGCCAGAAGATGAGTATCGCGACACCCGCAAAGGCACCGTACGTCTCCCCGAAGGACCCGAATCTCGAGGTATACAGGGAAAATCCGAGCGACACCATGGCCCAGAGGAGAGTCGCCACGCTGGCCCCAGCGCTGTGCCACCTCCAGGGGATCCGATGACGATTTGGTGCGAGGTAGTAGAAGACCGAGAGCAGCAAATTCATCAGAGTCAAAGCCGCCAACCACCGAACCAGCGTCCACGCGAACGAGAAGGAGGCGCCCCGCACCGGCACGACGTGGTGAACCAGGTCTCCGATCTGCAAACCGAACACAGTGAGCGCCGACGCCGCACCGCCGAGAACAACCGCGCTGCACAGCAAAGGCACGGCCACCGCGCGCTTCGCCAGAAACGAACGATCCGCGGGTAGGCCATACGCCATGTCGAGCCCCTCCTCGACCACCACCATCCCCGACGTCGAACTCCACAGGGCAACCAGTACTGCAATTACCGTCGTCACCAGACTCGCACCGCTGTGACGCTCAGCGTTAGCGATCGACGCGACGAGCACCTGCGCTGCACCCGAGGGCAGCGCGTGCGTCACGCCCTGAATGAGTCGGGCCACCACATGATGGGGAACGGTGGTCAGCGACGCGATGCCCAACAACGCAATGATCAGCGGAAAGACCGAGAGAAACCATCGATACGCAAAGGCGCCGGCGGCCACGCTCACCCGATCTCGCTTCATCTGCGCGACGGACACGCGGCCCACCTCGAGCCAGAGCGCGCCCGTCCTGGCTCCCTGTGTCGCTGCGGCTCTAGACACCGACGCTCTCACGTCCGCGGCGACGCAGAGTGTTCGCTCGCCATCGCCGACTCACGCGCCCCCGTTTCTTTCGCGTCATCGAACCCCTCACATCATGCGTGAGAGTAACGGAACCATCGCGACGCACGCAACCCGTCACCGCGACACAACCCTCGACGGTCACATCAGCGTACTGCTGCGCCTCGTCGCAGGCGAACGTGGACGAACTGGACGGTTGGCGACCCAAACGTTGTCACACCCGCTCGGCGTCGCGACCCGACTCGTCACCGACGACCTGCAGTGCCATCAGGTCGCCGAGCCCATCACTGCGGGCGCAACGCCGTCGCGAACGCTTGCGCCTCGTCTACGGTTACCACGAATCGTCGATCTCCTGTCAACTCCACGGCGAGCGCATCGCCGCGCCGAGTGATCAACGCCGCCCGGCGAAGTACCTTCAGGCTCCCCCGATAACCGAACCCGCCCATTCGAACAATGGGCGCAGTCGTCTCGTGCGCTGCAACAATCTCATCGGACTCGAAACTCTGGCGCACCAGACCGTTGGGACCATAAAGGATTTCCAGGCGCCGACCGTTGGGCGCCTCCACCACGCGCACGACGATACAACTGATCAGCGCCATCAGTGCGGCGAACACCACTGTGTAGACGACAAGCAGAGCACTGAGGGCGCGTGCGAACCCCTCACCTCGACGCTGTCGAAGGCGCTTGCCACGTCGAACTGTTCCCGCGACGAAGCCTGCGGTCAGTATGACGGCGAGATTTCGCGTCGCGAGCCTCTCTTCAATTACGATCGATTCGCCAGGCACACTCGCACTGTACGTCCACATCGATCCTCTCGCCAATCGAATCAGGTTACCGTCCGATTGTCGCCGGGTGCTTAGGCCCGCTCAATTGTCAGGTGGCCCGCCCCTTGCGCCGAAGGCACAACTCGCCAGTCACGCCACGTGAACTCCTCGAGTCCATCAACGCCCGACACCAGGGCGTGTCGCGCGAAGCGCCCCTTAACCGCCTTGGCATCGTGACCGATGGCCGCGGTGTCGTGGCGCAGGCGGAACTCCACGTGACGCAAGTCACAGTGTCGGCTCATCGACACAAAGTCAACGGACGCCGCATGCTCGCGGGGAAGAAGGTTCACCACGGTTCGCCCCTTCACGTGTTCGACCAGAGTCGACGAAATCCAACTTCGCCAGAAATCGGCAAGCCGACCAACTGAGGTGAGGTTCACCGACATCTTCAATCGGTAGTCAGCGATGTGGTCGTTGCCCGCGTTGAGGCCGTACAGACCCGAGGGCACGAGCAGCCGTCGGCGCGCGTTCGCGTGCAGCGTCGCCGGTTCCAGATGCGCCCAGACAACGCCGCTGTACCGCTGCCAGACGGGCATTGATGGTCCCGCATCCGCGACGGCATCCGCCATTGCCACCCAGGCCCGATCGAGCAGAGTGCCACGAACGTGCAGCACCCGCTCGAGTTCGCGCGACGATGCGCCCGCCAGCAACGAGCGCACCGCGTCACGCACTTCGCATCGCGCGCCGTACAGGACATCGTCGAAGCAACCCCGCTGGCGCTCGTGTGTGCCGCCCACCACCTTGCCCTCCGAGGGCGGCACGAGCACGAGCAGTGAGCGGGACACGATTCCCTACGGTACCCGCGATGGCGTCAGATTACGCGGCCCTCAGCCTTTCTGGAGTAACGCCCGAGGATCGAAGAAAGCCGCGGACCTTCACGACCTGGTCCTCGGAGAGATCCCTTGTGCGAGTTGAGCCAAATGAGACGGTCTCGCCCTCCACCGTGACTGCCCAGTTCCCGCGATGCGTCTCGTGCACCTCGCCAAAACGTGCGAGTAACGAGCAGACGTCGTGCCACTGGATGTTGTGATTCATTGGGTGACCAAAGATCTTCAACAGTGTCATGCGGTGGTGGTGATCCAACTTTATTGACATCGTCAACCCCCTCAATGAGGGCGAGGTCTTACGCCCTCAACCTCACCTTTCACCCTTCAGGGCACGATGTCAAGTAGTCCGACCAGTTCAATGTGCTCGGTCATCGGGAAGAAATCGAACGCCTTCAGGTCATTCAGTTGATATCCCGTCCCTGAGAGAATCTTCAGGTCGCGTGAGAATGTCGCGGCGTCACAGGACACGTACACCAGGCGTCGCGGAGCACGTCGCGCCAGTGCTTGGGCCACTCCCCGAGCAAGACCGGCGCGCGGCGGGTCGAGCACCACGGCGTCGCCCGGCGACACCGAGTCATTGACTGCCCGAGGTGTCACCGTCCACTCACGCACCCGCATCTGGCGCAGCTGGTCGGCGTTCTGGCGGGCATCGCGGACCGCGTAGGGCGACGACTCGACCGCGTTGACCCGACCCGTCGGGCCCACCAACTTCGCGAGCGGGACGCTGAAGAGCCCGACGCCAGCAAACAGGTCCGTGACGTGATCGCCCGCGGTCACGTCAGCAAAGGCGACAACGCTGTCTACGAGCAGGGCGGGCGCGTCGCGATGCGACTGCCAGAACGAGCGAGGTGACACCGAGAAGTAGTTGGCGCCCACCGCCACACGCGATTGCGTGGATGGCTCGAGCGGCTCGCCGCGCAGCGAGCAGATCTCGAATATCGTGCCCCGAGCAGTCTCGCGGCGCACCACAGCGAACGGTGTACCCTCGCCAATTGCGCGCAGCTCCACCTCTTCGGCACCGTCCCACCTCGTTGAGAACGCCGGGCCGAACACCGGATCTGCCACCCAACAGGACTCGAGTGCAACGACGTCGTGCGATCGTGCGGCGCGCAATCCGAGACGACCCTTGGCGTCCACCGCACAACGCAATCGGGTGCGAGAGCCCTTGGCCGCGCTGGGCGCCTCCTGGACGGTAATCGAACGAGTGACGCCGGCAATCCGGCGAAGATGCTCGTGCACGAGAGCGGTCTTCCACTCCAATTGTGCGACGCGCGATGCGTGCTGTAGATCGCATCCCCCGCAGCCTCCGGGGTGCGCGTAGGGACAAGGCGCCTCGACGCGCTCGGTGCTCGGCTCGAGAACCACGACGGCGTCACCACGGGCAAACGTCGAAGATGTCTCGCTCACTCGCACGCGGACGAGTTCGCCGGGCAGTGCATGTCGAACGAAGACCACTCGGCCGTCGCCCAGTCGCGCCACTCCCCCGCCACTGGCCGCGCGTTCGACACGGACCGTCTCATCTTCGAAAATGTCAGGCGCGTCACTCACCGTTGCAGCCTACTGAGCGGTTGCGTGCGACCGCACACGAGGGTTGCCTAGAACGCAGCACCAAGGGTACGCGCCGCGTGCAGCAAGAAGGTGTCGACGAGTTCGCGGGTACGCAACCGGGCTCCGGGTGTCTCGAAGGCCGTGCGCGCGAGGAGTTGCGCGGGGTCCAGTCCAAATGCACGAGCGTCATCGTCACCGCTCGCCAACCATTGGGCGAGTTGAACGTCGTCGATCTCGGGATGAAACTGCACACCCACGTTGGCCCCCACCGAAAACGCCTGGACCGCTCTAGGGGTACGGGCCCACAGTCGTGCTTGCTTGGGCAGCGTGCATCGGTCGAAGTGATACTCGAACCATGGTCCCTTCGAGAGATCGGCACCTTCGAGCACCTCGATCTCGTACCAACCGAGTTCGGGTTCGTCGGAGGGGCCCACAATTCCACCGTGGTAGCGGCACAGTGCCTGTGCGCCGAAGCAGATGCCCAGGACTGGCACCGCGAAACGTTGAGCATCGTCGATGACTTCGAGCTCTCTGCCGAACCACTCCGCTTCGATCTGCTCGTCATAGACTGCGTGCTTGGACCCGAGAATCACGAGCGCGTCAAAATCCTGCACCCGGGGCGAAGGTGATTGCGCGTCCATCATCGCCACCTCAATGTCGAAGCCGCGCTTCACCAGCGCCTCGCCAACGAGGCCCGGACTGTCTTCGGAGTGGTGTCGAATTACCAGCGCTCGTCTCATGTTCCCTACGACTCTACAAAGTCACCACGGCCGCGAAGCGCAGATCTTGAACCGCCGGGACCCGAAACCTCCAATTGGCCGAAGGCGAACTAACTGGCCGGCAACGACCAACCCAGCGATTCGGCGATCTCCTTGCACGTCGGACACAGTGGGTACTTCTCGGGGTTCCGGCCCGGAACCCAGATCTTGCCGCACAGCGCCCGCACCGGCGTCGAGTTCACCATTGCATCGACCACCGAGTTTTCCAGTGGCACGAAGTCACCGTCCTTAGGGGTGTATCCCTCGAGCACGATATGCGTGAAACGCTCATGATCGCCCTCGTCAACCTGCGATGTGGTTTCGACGACGATCTCGGTCTCCAGGTGCGTCACGCCTCAAACGATACCCACGTGACTAGTCTCGTAGTGCCATGAAGCGTCGCCGACCTGCCCCCTCTCGCCCGGTGGGCCGCGTAGCCTCGCACTTCACTCGCGAAGGCACGCCCAAGACGCCCTACCGCACCCAACGCGAAGCCGCCAGCGCCGCCCAGTTGGCCTGGACGCTCAACGGTGTCGATCTCAATGCGTATCGCTGTGACTACTGCCACCAGTGGCACATCGGCAAGCGCTTCCGTGACGATTAGCGGA